>Ga0180732_1000021_pt1 | contig 212777 bp, 190 predicted proteins | sample KR11_01MetaG_FD_148674 | JGI IMG/M metagenome (GOLD analysis project Ga0180732, IMG submission 148674) | Groundwater microbial communities from the Olkiluoto Island deep subsurface site, Finland - KR11_0.1 MetaG | ecosystem: Environmental > Aquatic > Deep subsurface > Groundwater | place...
ATTTTGTTCTCCTTTTTTGGTTTAGTCACCTTAAGGATACTTCTGACTCACCGCTTTTGTTAAGGTTCAGCATTTTACAGAAAGAATGTTACACCAACTATTGTTTAGGCAGGTATATGTGAATTTTCAGAAAGTTGTGTCAACTATGAGTGTTGACGGCAATACGTCATCACGCCAATGGAAAACTGGTATTTGGCTAATCCGTCTTACCTATTTTGCATTATTGGCAAGCAGCATCCTTGATATAGTCCTTTCCTTTTCAACGAAAACTATCTTTGCTGAATATATCAGCATGGCAATCCGGTTTGTGGCTGCTTTGATCATTCTTATTTTTGGCGAATCTTTCATGCGAAAGAGAAAGCCGATTCCGGCTACCTTGACCACAATTATCGTCGCGATCATTGCATTATTTGCTATGTGTCTGGTTCGCCCAATTAATATAGGCTGGTTATTGGGGCTGATTGTCAGTTTGCTTTTATCTTTGATTGTCATTCAATTGATGCCAGCAAATTGGATGGGTAGGGGAATTTTTATCGCATTTATCGGCGGCGCAATAATTGCACTTACCGATTTCCTACCGAAGACCGCCCATTATGAGGTTAATCTTGGCGATCCACAGGTCTTTCTGTTGTTCGGTATTTCAATTGGATTAACGGTTTTATTGTTCACAAGGTTTACCAAATACCCTGTCACTGCCAAGCTGGTGTTGGCAATTACATCCATGTCTGTTTACCTGTTCAACATTTTAGGAATTATTCTTGCAAGTGCTTTAGAAAGTCAGGCCACCTCAGGGGTCATGACAATTAAGCTCTTTGCGCATTGGTACTTATTGGGGTCTCAACTTTCAGTAATCATCGCCGCTGTTGCCGCCTTATGGTTGGCACGCTTAATTACAAATCCCCTGCTTGAAATCGTCAACGTTGCAGACAAGATCGCTCGCGAAGGGGATTTGTCACAACGTTCGGTCACCCGTTATCAGGATGAAGTCGGCTTGATGTCTGAATCGTTCAACCAATTGATAGGGTCCCTGAATGAGATGGCGGAAGTTGCTGAAGAGATATCCTCAGGCAATCTCTCAGTGGAAGTAGAGCCGAAATCTGCGAATGATGATTTGGGCAATGCTTTTAAGAAAATGATCGCCAGCCTGAAAGAGACTGTCTCAAGCGTGGCACTTAATGCCGCTGAACTCAATCAATCTGCTTCTGAACTCTCCGATGCATCACTTCAAGCCAGAGCTGCCACAGACCAGATCACCAATTCCATGCAACAGTTGGCTGCAAGCTCTCAAGAACAAACATCGGTCGTTGCCACCACATCCAATTCAGTTGAACAGATGGCCAAAGCCATCGAAGGCGTGGCCTTGGGTGCCCAGGAACAGAGTCAATCTGTATCTAAAGCTACCGAGATCACTGACCAGATTAGCTCCGCCATCCGCCAGGTAGCCCAGAATGCCAATGCCGTTTCAACTGGTTCGGCTTCTGCAGCCGAAGCTGCCATAAAAGGATCGCAGACCGTCGAAATTACACTTTCAGGCATGCAAACCATCAAAACCAAGGTGGGGGCTGCCTCAACAAAGATAGAAGAGATGGGCCAACGTTCACAAGAAATCGGTGCCATCGTTGAAACCATTGAAGACATCGCCTCTCAAACCAACCTGCTGGCACTCAATGCTGCCATCGAAGCAGCCCGCGCCGGTGAACAAGGCAAAGGTTTCGCCGTTGTTGCAGATGAAGTGCGTAAGTTAGCTGAGCGTTCTTCATTAGCTACCAAAGAGATCGGTTCCTTAATCAAAGGCATTCAAACTACTGTATCCGAAGCCGTCCAGGCCATGGAAGAAAGCTCATCCGAAGTCAATCAGGGTGTTGAAAACGCAAACCAGGCTGGCAAAGCCTTGACTGACATCCTTTCTGCGACAGAAGCCGTGAATAAACAAGCCGCTCTCGCTTCTGAAGCTACAGGCCGTATCGAACAAGCTTCTCAAGAATTGGTCACCGCCGTGGATGCCGTCTCGCAGATTGTGGAACAGAACACCGCCGCCACTGAAGAGATGGCTGCCACCTCCAATGAAGTTGCCCAATCCATTGAGCACATTTCAACGTCGACCCAACAGAACAACGCCGAAGTTGAAGAGGTCAGCGGTAGTACTGAAGAAATGAGCGCCCAGATTGTTGAAGTCACCGAAGCGGCTGTCTCACTTTCCAATATGGCTAACGCCCTCGACCAGATCGTGGCAAGATTTAGATTGAACAACTAAACTTGAAAAATGCAGTAATCGTAAAGTCGTAGAAAACACCAACTCAAAAAAAAGTGCCTGGCAAATTACTCAGGCACTTTTGAATTAAACTTTTGGAGCATTTTTACACCCATTAATTATTTACTGAATACCTGGCGCCTAACTTCCCTCTAGAGTCTGTCACCTTCTGCTTACCATTTTCATCTTTTAGCGGCGCTTTATTGCTTTTCCAATACTGGATGAGATTGTTGGCCAAGTTGCACATATCTTCATAGCGATAAGGCTTAACAAAATAAGAATAAGCCCCCAATCGGTAAGCGGTTTGAATATCATCAGGGTCTTCAGAAGACGAGAGCACCACTGCCGGTATGATCGCTCTGGTCGGGTTGTTTTGAAGATTTTCAAGAATTTCAAAACCATCCACCCCCGGCATTTTGATATCCGTAATCAACATTGAGGGATAAGGATTAGTTGCTCGATCTGAAAACTCACCTTCACCCTGCAAATAAGCAAGGGCTTCTCGGCTGCTGTTCATGCATATAAGTTTATTCTTGCCAGCGACGAGACTAAATGCGCGCTCAATCAGCTCTAAATCACTGATGTCGTCATCTATGATCATAATCCATGATTCAGTATTGTTCATTATGTCAATCTCTCTACTAGTAAAGATAATCCCCCAAAAAAGGAGGATAGTACGTCAATGTATACAGATAATAGAAGATTGATTATTTTTTTACCAATAAACAAATTACAAACCTGTGACTATTATTTTACTAATGAATTATTTATTTTGTGCTTTATTAATTTTCTCTTATTTATCTGCAGAACCATGCAAACAAAAAATTTCATTGGCCGCAAACAGTAAATAATTAAGAGGAAAGCAGTTTAGAAATTGGCTGCCATAACAAATATGTTTGTGTGAATAATTTTTACATTATGACTTATTGTTGTGGTTTGGCTAAACATCAACTACCCGAGCCCAAAACCACTAAGTAGGTTTCACCCAGCAAACAGGCCATCAATTGAGTAGCGCCAACACTTCACCTATATGGGCAAAACATTACCGATCCTGCGAGGTTGCAAAGAATAGAAAAAGTTAGCGATTCGCCTTCTTAACACCACAATCCGAGTAGGGCTCCGGTGGCTATAATCATATCGCCGAAAACCATTTTCAACCACATTGAGGATCACCGCCAGCGCCACTACCTGAAAGACCGAGGTGAGGATGGTTAAAAACCAGATCAGCCCCATATTACTGCCACCCCCGGATGTCACATCCCCTTTGCCGATGCCCTTCCACCAGTCGGGAAGAAGGTTTTGGGTTGTACCACATGGCTGCGCTCATCATGCTGAGCACCACACCCCAACACTGCCCGCCGATTAATTGAAAATATGCTTTTTTTACTTATCTAATCGGACTAGTTTTCTCCACATTGCAGCATGCAGAGGAAGGGGAAAGCAATAAAACGATAAATAACCAACGGAATTGTTAAACCAAAAACAACAAATCACCCTTATAATTTAATATACCTTTGGTTATGTCCGATTCAATTAATTTTTAGGGGATGAAATGAAAAAGAAACAGTTATTCTACACTGTAATATTATTGATTCTATTTTCATGCTATTTTGTCGTCCCTGTGCAAGCGTGTACTCCAGCTGCTCCAACCCCCTGGTTTACAGAAAAAATTGAAGTGTTAACAGAGAACTTACCCCAGGACATTTCCTTTTATCAAAGTGATTGGGATACTGGTCCTTATTCCACATTGTGGATTAATAATAATTCTGAAAAAAAGATTCAAATCATCACAAAAGATGGCAAGGTTATTCAGAAAACAACCGCCAAACAGGTTTTATTTTTATCTGATAACCCGAATTATGATGACACCGTCTGTATTTTCGAGTCGAGAAATATTCTAGGTGATAACCGTCCAGAAAACGTAATACTCCCTGATGCCCAATCCTTTGAAATTCCAATAAAAGTGGAACAAGACTACTTTACGTTGATGATTACAGTTACCTATAAATTGAATGAGACTTATCGTTCAACAAGTGTTTATGATTTTGAAAATGCTTGCAGCCAATGGTATGTCCAAACCCAGATTAATAGTTGTCTTCAATTATTGCCCTACATTTTCCTTCTCGCCTCGATTTGCGTTATAGCTATTATTGCAATTCGTAAACGCCGCAAGAAAAAATTTCTAAATAAATCTTATTTGTAGAATTACTTGCTTTTGGAAAATTAATTTCGTTGTAGGATGGCGTCGCTGACGCACCACTATGAGACTTTCATGCTAATAACAAGTTTGGTGATCGCGACATTATCCCTTCTTAACCACCACCTTCAATCCTTCAGTCCCCACCACTTCCACCTGCACATTCACCTTGATCGCATGTTCACCCTCCGCCAGTTTCGCGGACCAACGCTCGCCAGCCACCTGCACGATACCGGTCGGATTGATCTCGGTCACAGCCATTCCGCTGCGCCCCACCAGCGCGGATTGACCCGTAATAACCGGTGTCTTCATTGCGCGGACGGCGATCATGACGAGGGTAAAGAAGGTAGCGCCTGTGAACACGCCCATGCCTATTACCAACGGCACTGAGACACGGCCAAATACAGGCATTTGTGCAGAGTTAAACAACACCAACGCACCGATGATGAAGGTCACAACCCCGGCTACGGTCAATGCCCCATGCGTTGGCGCTTTGATATCCAAAATAAACAAGATAAATGAAATGCCAATCAAAACCAATCCAAACCAGTTGACTGGTAAAATACCCAGGCCATACCCGGCCAGCGCCAGCAGGATGGCGCCGAAGAAACCAGCCACCCAGCCTCCAGGTTGTGAAAGTTCTATCAAGATGGCCTGCACACCCAATGACAGCAACACAAAAACGATATTGGGGTTTACAAGCGCGCCCAAAAGGTTTTCGATAAACGTGGCTTTCACCACAACCACTTGAGCATTGGCGGTGTGCATCACCACTTTGTTGCCGTCCATGTCATAAGTCTGCCCATCGATTTGGGCGAGCAGATCGTTCACATCTTTTGCAATAAAATCCACCATGTTTACAGCCAGAGCCTCATTGGCGCTGGCAGCTTTGGCATCTTGAATAGATGATTCAGCCAGGGCAACGGCATCTGCACCACGACGCTCTGCCAAGGCGCGCGCACTGGCTTTGAGAATTTCCTTGGTTTTCGCTTCCATGGTGGCGTCAATGTCTTCGCCTTGAGCCCCAACCGGGCTGGCTGCGCCAATTACCGAACCAGGGCTCATGGCAGCATAATCCCCGGCGAGGACGATTAACGTCCCGGCCGACGCTGCCATCGCACCCCGCGGCGCAACATACACGGCTACAGGTACGGGGCTGGCTAAAATCTGCTGGATGAGATTGTTCATTATTTCAACCGAACCGCCGGGCGTGTTGATCTCAATCACGATCAGGTCCGCGTCGAGATTGACGGCCTGGTCAACGCCGCGCTGCAGATACGTCCGCCAAACGGGGGTGAGCGGTCCGTTGAAGTTCATTGAGATCACCACAGGGGCATCCGACTGGGCAATAACCGGTTTCGGAGCCAAGGGGATGAATGACAACGCTAAAAGCGTGAATAAGAGAATTTTGAGGGTTCGTTTTGTGTTCATGGTTTCATTATAGCAAATTGAAAAACAGAAAACCACGAAAGGACGAAATACACGAAAATTTCTTTAATAAAGAACAAATTTCTCAATTTCAATCCAGATTATCTGACACAAGTAAATCAATAATCCATATTTCATTTATTAATTTTTGTTAATCAATTAACGAAAAATAAAAACAAAACCACGAAAGGACGAAATACACGAAAATTTCTTTATTACAGAACAATTCGCTCGATTTCAACTCGGGGGGTGTGACCATAGTTAATCAGTAGCCCCAATCTCAATTTTGATATTTTCAGATAATTAAATAATTGAGCACGGAAATCATCAGTAAGCACTTTTGTTGCCTTTAATTCAAGAATGATCAAGTCATGGCAAACAAAATCAGGTCGATATACTTGCTCAAGCGGAACTCCCTTATAACTTAGTCTCATTTCAGGCTGAGCAAGAAAAGGAATTTTTCTCAATGCTAGTTCCCTCATGAGACATTCCTGGTAGATTGGCTCCAGGAATCCACTTCCAATTTCTTTGTACACTTCAAAAATCGCCCCTTGAATGGCATAACTTTCCTCCTTAAAGAGGATTTTGTTATTCTCAATATTCAGATAGTTACTCATTTTTCCTCCCATTTAAAAGTGTTAAGGGTTTAAATTCCTTTACCAAAAAAGAGCTTTTCGTGTATTTCGTCTTTTCGTGGTTTTGTTCTTAAAACCCTAAATCCTTCAGATTCTGATCCACATTGCGCGAACCACCACGAGGCAGCAACTCATCCCAGAATTTTTGATCGTAGCGGCGCGAACGAACCAGAATGGGCATTGGCACACCCCAGCCCAGCAGCACGACTTCCTCTTTGGGCTGCAGGCGGGCCAGCATGCCGCGCAGGGCATCCCGCCCGGCCAAGCCGGATAGTACCGCGGCCACGTCGCTCTCGTCCCCGAGCCAGCCGGAGACGCGTGTACCCAATTGGGACATGACTTCGTCATAGATTTGAGACGGACGCTGGTCGATGATCAGCAGCGTAACATAATACTTGCGCATCTCGCGCGCGATGGTGCTGAATGAAGTCTGCGAAGCCATCTCACGGTTGAGCAGCTTGTGCGCTTCTTCCACCGCTATCACCAGCGGACGCGGTTCCGCTTTGCCGTGGCTGCGGAAATCGTTGGTGCTCTCCTCCCATGCGTCGCGTATCTTGCGCGTCAGCAGGTTCGAGACCAGCAGGTAATCAAGATCGGATTCGTAATCGCCAAAAGATAAAATAACATGCTGCCCGGCCTGCAGCGCTTCAATTACATTCTTGAGCGGATCGGCGCCGGCGGTTTCTTCAACAATATACGGACGGGTAAAGATGCGTCCCAGTTTGCTGCGCAATCCTTCTGCAGCGGCAACGTTAACCCCCACCTGGTTGGCCCAATAAGCCACACTGTCAAGAGCAGGCACTTTTTTGCCGTCGCCGTCCGTTTCCATCGCCCCCACTACCATCTTTTTGAATTCGCTGAACCATTTGCCAGCCCCAAAAGAGTGGATCAGCGCGTCCAGCGTGGTGGAGGTGGTGTCGCGTAGATTGAGTTCGCGCGCCAGCAGTTCAATATCCGCGGGTTGGATGTCAGATTCGTTGATCTCAAGCGTAAGGTCGGGCGTCTTGCCGCGAATGGTGCTCTTGCGCCCCAGGCCGACCACGCGCACGCGCGAGGCGAACTTGCTGCGCAGCCCGACCACCGGCTGACCGGTATCCGAGGCGATGTCGTCAAAGCCATATTCGTTGTGCATATCAAAGACCAGCACCGAAGCGGCATTGTGTTCGATCAGCCCTGCCAGGATGATGCGCGTCAAGAAAGATTTGCCCGAACCGGTGGCGCCGAAGATGCCGGCACTGCGCTGCACGAACTTATCCAGGTTGATGCACACAGGATGATCCTGTTCGCGTGTCTTGCCGATCTCAAAGAACCCCTTCTGCCCAGGTTCGCCAAAGATTTCAGCCACATCCCCGGCGGAAGCCAGCCTCGCCAATGAGTGGTGCGAAGGCACGGTCTTGATCGGCAGCGGACGGGGCAGGTTCTCATTTTGGTGCGCTTTCGTCCAGGCTTCATAATCGGGTGAATCCAGTTCGGGGCCGCGCTCAAGCATCAACGCGGGCAGCACTTCAAGGTTGGTATACAGCGTCTGCTCGTTAAGCAGCCTTGTCACCATGGGTGAGAGTCTGTTTTCAGCGGGTTTCTCAGCATAACGCGGATCGGAAGCGCCAAGTTGAAGATCGGTCACCAGCCCGTAGAACTGCCAGTTGCCGCTTTCGAGCACCACAAAGCCGCCCTCCTGCACCTGGTCTGAAGGGACGGTGAGGCGCACAAAGAGGTTGGCCTTAAGACCGCCGCCCACCACGTATCCAATAGGCTGACCGCCTGATTTTTCAAAAGTAAACTTATTCAAATTACTCATCGTTCACCTTCCCTTATGCCGTTACTTCAGAAACCGCGCTGAGCACGTCCATCAACTGCGGATAATCATCCTTGAGCAGCGCGATCACTTCGCGCAAAGCCACTTCAATCTGACCAGCGGCGCTGGTTTGCAGCACCTGCCTGAGATGCGCGGTCAGCAGATCCGCAGCGGGCAGCTCCATGTTGCGCAGCATCCCGCGGAAGTAGCCAAATTTACCGCTGGCGCAAAATGTCGCCACTTCATCCAATGCGCAGGGGAAGATTTTATCAAGCGAAAGCGGCGGTCGGGGCGGACGCGTCTGCGAAATGCTGATGCCCTGCTGCCAACCAATGAAGACCACGCTCATTTCAACCGGCATGTTGCGGTTCTTGCGGTTGTCTTCGATGACCTCATCAGAGAGGTTGGTTGAAGTAACCAACTGGCGCACCAACCCATCATCGTCAATATGGATTTCGTGTACAAGTCCATAGATCTGGCTGCCGTCCTCGAGCGGGATGCGCACCATCTGACCAAAGACAGGCGCCTCAAGCGGAGAAACCTGACAACCGATCACACAGCCTGAAGTATTGGCCCTGAGTAAACGTCCGATTGCGATTGAGCTCATCTTACATCCTTCCTCTTGCCTGGTGCTGTTTGTGAGATTGTTTGTTTGAATTTAATGTAGGCGGCAATCCGCGGTTCAAAAGTTCTTGCTCAATCATCTCGCTGATCTGGTTATGGTCATCCATCTTGACCACGGCAATCTCGTGCGCGCGGATCAGCGGATACGGATACGGCCGCGATCCTGCCTGGTGGGATTGTTCGACTAGCACCGACTGCAAGAGGCTCATGGCGTGTGGGTCTTCAACCACCCACAGCGGCACTTCCACGCGCGCCAGGGCGGGTTGCCCCACGCTGCCCACGTTAATATAGAAGAAGTGCAGCGCCTTCTTGTTGGCGAAGGCATCTGCTGAACTGGATTGCAGTTTGAAGACCGCCGAACGTTCGCCCGGGTTGAGTATGGATTCAAATAATTGCAGATCCGTAACCCCGGCGAATGGTCTGTCAGCGGACTCGTCTTCAGGAGCTACCAGTTCAAGCAGCTTGACCACCAGATCCGCGCGCGGACGGTCTACATAGCCAGCGGTGATTACCTGATTGAGCGCCAGGTCATCCAGCGCGGCCAGGTATTGTTTGAAATAATGCTCAAAGGCTTTTTCCTGGCGCGGCTCATGATAAAGTTCCAACGGTCCGTCTGTCAGCGTGACTAGCGGAGCAGCCTCGTTTTGTGCCAGGTCTGCCAGAATCTCACGCTCATGCACATCACGCATTAAGGCGATCAGGTCTTCAGAAGCCAGCCCGCCTGAGGGATGCAGGTCTTCATCATAGAGTAAATTGGAAAAGGTCTTGATTTCTGGTGCTAATCCGCTGCCCGGCTGCATGCGGAAGACTCCCACATTGACCAGCCCATAGAGCACCGAACCATGCGGGTCAGGGTTGATCTGCGACCCATCCGCAGCGAGGATGGTGCAGGCCGGGGCTGGCAGCGCAGCGGAATTATGAGCCATAAGCGGTTCGCTTACCGGCACTGCACAGCGTAAACCCTTGTTTTTGCTTGCCCGGTTTTCAACAATTTCTTGAAGTTCTTTCTGCTGGTCACTGTATTGAGACAGTAAAGCCTGACAGGCAGCCAGTTTTTGCGCCATTTCAGAACGGTGCGAAACGGCCGTTTCGGCCAGCGCTTGAATTTGAGGTTTCAGATTGAGAAAATTAACCGGCATGCCAGCCTTTCAGATATCGAACATTTGTTTGAATTATACAAAATCGCAGGGATGCTGGCAAGACGAAATGACATTAAAACAAAAAACTCACGATATAATCATTGGGTTTGTCCACAGGAGCCTTCGACTTGGAGTTAATCATCACACTTCTCATTGCACTTGGCCTGGCCATGGATTGTTTCGCCGTTGCACTTGGCATCGGCTGTTCTCCCACCCCAAAAGATTTCCGCACATACTTCCGAATAGCGTTTCATTTCGGCCTCTTTCAAGGCGGGATGACCTTTTTAGGCTGGTTGGGCGGCAGCACCATTGCTCACTTGATCTCCGATTTCGACCATTGGATCGCCTTTGGTCTATTGGTGTTCGTAGGCTTGCGCATGGTTCGCGAGAGCGTTTCTAAAAATGAAGAAGAAGATCCCTGCAATCCGTCTCGCGGCAAGACCTTGATCATACTTTCTGTCGCCACCAGCATTGACGCGCTGGCCGTCGGTCTGAGCCTGGCCATGGTAAATGGTTCCATCTTGGTTTCAAGCCTGGTAATTGGCGCAACTTCTTTACTGCTTTCGGTGCTGGGGCTCTTTATTGGCGGCAGATTGGGCTGCAAATTCGGCAAACGCATGGAACTCATCGGAGGCCTGGTGCTGATCGGTATCGGCATCCGCGTGTTATTAAGTCACTTATGGGGATAAGAGTTTCTAGCTAAGGGTTAAAAACACATCAGGTTTTTGTTCGGCAATACGCAACAAAGCCAGCGCAGGTCCGCTTGGCTTACGCCGCCCTTGTTCCCAATCTTGTACGGTTCGCAGACTGACGCCCATTAATCCAGCAAACGCAGACTGCGACAATTTTAATTTTCCACGAATGACCTGTGGCGCTTCAGGTTCTTTTAGTTCTCGCACTACTAATTGTTTTTTACCAGCATTAAACTCTTTAATCTCTTGGATACCGTCGAGAATTTCCTTACCAATATCACGTTTAGTCATTTTCAATTTCCTCTGCAATTAATCGTAAAGTATGAGCCGGGATGCTAGCCACTTCGCTTTTACTATAAATTGTTAACAACCAAATTTCGAAATCTGATTTTTTATAGTAATGAATTATGCGAACACCGCCACTTTTTCCCTTTCCTGTTGTTGCCCATCGAACTTTTCTGATTCCACCTGACCCCTTAATTATCTTTCCAGAATCAGGATTTTGAAGCAAATAACTCTGAAAACCAGCATATTCATCATCAGATAGGTAATCTGATACGTGCTTGGTAAAAGCAACGGCTTCAATAAACTCCATATTTATATTATACGGCTTTGCCGTATGTATTTCAAGTAAGAATGTTGATGTGATTAATTTTTTATTAGAGTTACCAATACCCTTCTTGACCATGCCCTTTAATCAGACTATAATGGGCAAGATTATTGCTCAATGAAACAGAGGTGTTAGTATGCCGGTATATACCTATCGGTGCGGAAATTGCGGCGTCCAGTTTGACCAGACCCAAAAATTTACAGATGAAGCATTGACCAAGTGCCCTGAATGCGGAAAGAACACCCTGCAAAAGGTCTACACGCCGGTCGGCATCGTCTTTAAGGGTTCTGGCTTTTATGCAACCGACCACCGCTCCCCATCAGGGCAGAATAGTTGGGCTTCTGATAAAAAAGATGAGAAGGCCGCTGAATCCAAGTCTGACTCAACAAGTTCAGACAGTTCCAGCAGCACAACCAGTGCCGCTGAGAAACCTGCGGCCAAACCTGCAGAAACCGCCAAACCCGCAGCCGCACCCAGCGTCGAAAAATCCTGATTAATAAAATTACTACCCTCAACACTCCCGGCGCGACCGGGAGTATTTTTGTATTATGATTACTGATAGTTAATGTCAGCCCGCTGATAGCTTTTGATAGCATCTTAAAAATACACTCTACCCATCACGTGAGGCAAGGTATGTCAAGAAAAAACACAAAAACAAACAGCCGAGAGACTAAACCGCGGACTTCTTTCGTGCAGAGAAAAATGCGCCGCCAGCAAATTTTTATGGCAGTCGTGGCAATCATTCTGGTTCTGACCATGGTGCTGGCACTGGCGCTTCAATACTAGAGGAAAAAATGCCTAAACATAAGAATTGGTTTTGGCTCGCTGCATTCGCAGCAGCCTGTTTCTTTGATTTTCTATTCTGGAAAAAAGATCTCGGAATCTCGTTTTTGATCTGGATCGCAGCACTGATCATCATTGGATACTTGTTAGCCTGGCGCGAAGGTAAAAAACCCTCCGCCGCCAGCATCATCATTACCCTGTTGACCCTGGGCTTTGCCTTCATCCCTGTCTGGCGCAGTGAGCCCTTCACCCGCTTTTTCAGCGCCATGCTCACTATGGGCGGTTTGCTGCTGTTGTCGGCCACCTTTTTAACCGGCTACTGGCCGTTTTACAAAATGGTCGATTATTTCAAGGCAATATTCACCGCCATCGGCGGAGCGCTTTCTCGCGCAATTCTGTTAAGCTCAAAAAGCCCAACCCCCCCACCGCTTGAAGAGTCTCAAAAAACACGAGGCGGCAAAAAATTCTGGGCCGTCGTGCGTGGATTGCTGATCGCCCTGCCCATCGTGGCCATTTTGGCGCTTCTGCTGACTGCGGCTGATCCGGTGTTTGGCGATTGGCTGAAAAAAATCCTTGATCTCGAAAAACTGCCCGAATACCTCTTCAGAGCCTTCTATATCGTTGCCATCGGCGGATTATTGGTGGGCATATACCTGCACGCCATCCATCCCAACAAAATGGAAGAACGCCCTGATCCTAACAAGGCCTGGATGAAACCCTTCCTGGGTTGGACGGAATCTGCCGTGATTCTGGCGGCTGTTGATCTGCTTTTCTTGTCTTTCGTCTTCATTCAAATGCGCTACCTTTTTGGTGGCACGGCCAACATTAACGAAACCGGCTTCACCTATGCCGACTATGCCCGCCGCGGCTTTGGTGAACTGGTGGCAGTGGCCGTGCTCAGCCTGGGTCTTTATCTGGTGCTGCATACTGTCTCAAAGCGCGAAAGCCGGGGCTCACAGATTGCATTCTCTGCCCTCACCATCCTGCTCATGACCAACGTGTTGATCATCCTGGCCTCTTCGATGAGCCGCCTCCTGCTTTACGAAGAAGCCTACGGTTTTTCTCAACTGCGCACCTACACCCATGTATTCATCTACTGGTTGGCAGCGCTGATCGTGGTCACCGTCTTTCTTGAACTCTTCCGCCGACGCGGACACTTTGCCCTGGCTTTACTGGTGATGACCCTCGGTTTCGGCGCCACCCTGGCTGTGATGAACGTCAACGGTTTTATCGCCAACAAAAACATAGCCCGAGCAGTTGCAGGCGAAGACCTGGATGTGCCTTACCTGGTTTCGCTCTCTTCAGATGCCGTGCCGACCCTGTTTGAGAAATTCACCGATGCCGCCACCCCCAAGGCCATCAAAGAAGATTTGGGATACGCACTGGCTTGCCGCTCCGTCTTGATGAATGACCCTTCCACCCAACCCTGGCAGGAGTTTAACATCAGCACTACCGTAGCCTGGAACCTGTTGCAAACCAACAAGTCTGTCTTGTCAAAATACAAGGTTCAAGACAGCAACGAACGAGGTTGGTACTACATGAAAAATGGCGAAAAAATATCCTGTTTTGATTATGGCTTCATGGATTAGAAATCTTAAGTCCAACCCAATTTATACTAACCTTGCCAAGGTTTGAAACTTTGGCAAGGTTGATTTTTAACAGTGTCCTGAAATCTATCTTTCCAAGGGATGTACTTCATGTTGCACCCAGCACGTTCAATCCAGATTTCTCCTTGAAGCTGAGACGCCGTCCCAGCCAAATTTGTCAAAATCAATTTCACCTTCAAGGCTAAACTCAATGCCTTCCTCTTCGAGCAAGACGCGCTGCATGTTGGTGCCAAATCCGTAGCCATGCGGACTGATGCGCCCTTTGGCATTGACCACCCGCTGCCAGGGCACGTCCTCTGCATTGGGCTGCTTGCCAAGTGCGGCCAGAGCAAAACCGATCATCTGCGCCGAACAGCGCCCCACGATGCGCGAAATTTGGCCGTAGCTGGCCACTCTCCCCGCCGGTATCTGTCTGATCACAGCATAAATTAGGTCATAAAGTCTTGGTTCTTCTGTCATTCTACCTCCAGCATCGCTACCTGCATTATAGTCATCCTGCAACAGGTTGCAAGTGAAGACAGCTCTCATGGTAGAATTTCAATTATGAAAAAATGGCAGTTTTGGCTGGGGATAGCAATCAGTGCAATTTTCTTGTATTTTGCCCTCCGCGGGTTAAACCTGGAGGATTTTTGGAGTGCAATTAAATCCGCAAACTATTGGTGGGTATTCCCCGGTATTGCGGTTTATTTTATCGGTGTCTGGGCGCGTGCCTGGCGCTGGCATTACCTCTTAAAACCGATCAAGAATATAAAAACCAGCGTGATGTTCCCCATTACCTGCATTGGATACATGGGCAACAACATTTACCCGGCCCGCGCTGGTGAAGTACTGCGTGCGGTGGTGCTCAAACGCAAAGAGGGTGTGGCCATTTCTGCCTCGCTGGCTACCATCATCGTCGAACGTGTCTTTGATTCAGTGGTCATGTTGGCCTTCGTATTTGTCAACCTGCCTGAATTGGCCAAAGTCGCCAAATTTGATTCAGGGTTTGCAGGAAACATCCAGCAGCTAGCCTTTGTAGGGATGGGTATCTTTCTTGGAGCCTTGATCATCTTCTTGTTAGCAGCCATGTTTCCCAAAACAACTGAGAAAATTTGTCTCTGGCTAATCAATCGCATCATTCCAAAGAAATTTCGCGAGAAAACAATCGGCATCACCCTCAAATTCCTTGAAGGGCTTGTCTCTCTGCGCTCACCAGCCAATGTATTGATGGTATTTTTTACCTCCATCATCATCTGGCTGCTCGAAACCGTGAAATACTGGTTCGTTATGCACGCATTTACCTTTACGGTCAGTTTCTTTGCCCTGATGCTGCTCAACGGCATCGCCAACCTGGTCACCATCATCCCGGCCGCGCCTGGTTATATCGGCACCTGGGAGGCCGTTACTAAAGCAATATTAGTCGCTTATAACGTGCCAGGCGGTGAAGCTTTAGGTTACGCCATTGTGCTGCACGTGGCTTTGTGGCTGCCCATCACTTTGCTGGGTGCCTACTACATGACTCGCGAAGGCATCAAGTGGAACGACAAACTACGCAAAGAAACTGAAACCGCTGAACTTCAAGCTGAATAGCATCACACCCATTACTGCCAGGCGTGGGTTGGAGGAATATGGATAAAAAGAAAATCGCGATCGTTGGTGCCGGATTCGGCGGCCTGTCAGCCGCTTATGATTTGGTCAAAGCCGGCCATCAAGTGACCATTTTTGAAAATGCGGCCACCCCCGGTGGGTTGGCCGCAGGTTACAAAGAACCCGGCTGGGATTGGACGGTGGAAAAGTTTTACCACCACTGGTTTACCTCAGATAAACACATGTTTGGTCTGATTCACGAACTGGGCCTGGATGCCAAAGTGATGGTGCGCAGCCCCAAGACCGTGATGTATACCAAAGGCAAGTTTTACCCCTTCGACTCCATCCTCAGCGCTCTGCTCTACCCCGGGTTGGGATACGGTATCAACAAGATCCGCTTTGGATTAGTTGGAGTGTACCTGCGCCTGACCAACCATTGGAAGCCAATGGAACAAACCACTGTATCGCAGTGGATGCGCAAATGGGCCGGAGACAAGGTTTACACCGAAATGTGGCAGCCCATGGTCGTGGGCAAATTTGGCGAGAACTATGCCGAAAAAGTCAACATGGCCTGGATGTGGGCGCGTCTGCACAGCCGCAGCACTAAACTGGTGACATACGAGGGCGGTTTTCAGGCTTTCGCGGATGATTTCGCTGCCATACTGCAAGAGATGGGCGTCAAAATCCGTTATAACACCCCAGTTGAAAAGATAAGCTCTGAAAAAGACCAATCCGTTAAAGTGAGCCTCAAAAGTGGCGAAGAAATCTTTGACCGCATTCTGGTGACCCTTTCACCGGGGCAGATGGCCGCTATGACACCTCAACTGCCAGAGGACTATCTAAAAGGGCTGCTTGACCTGAAGAGCATTGGCGCGGTGGTTTTGTTGATCTCACTCAAACACCAGCTTTCGCGCGAAGGATACTACTGGTACAACCTGCCCAAGTCTGCGGGTTTTCCATTTCTGGCACTGGTGGAACACACCAACTTTCTACCCAAAGAGAAATATGGCGGCGAACACCTGATCTACTGCGGCGACTATCTTGAAACAGATCACGAATATTTCAAGCTAACCAAAGAAGAATTGCTTGAGCGCTTTTTGCCTAGTTTATCAAAGGTCAACCCTGAATTCAAATCTGAGTGGGTCAATCGCACCTGGCTTACCCGATCTAATTATGCCCAACCGGTTCCGCTGCTCAACCACTCCAAAAATATTCCCGCTATCCAAACACCGCTGCCTGGCATCTTTTTCGCCAGCATGTCTCAGGTTTATCCGTGGGATAGAGGCACAAACTTTGCGGTGGAAATTGCCCGCCAGGCAGTGGCTCAAATATTATCCACCCTCGATAATTAGTTTTTGACTTCAATAATTGAAGCTACTGTAAAGATTAAAAATATTAAGAAAACCGAAAGCCAAATCTCGTGTGAGAATTGGCTTTTTAAATTTTTGGAGTGCAAGATGTTTTTTTTGAAATGTTATCCAACATTTGGTAGTTATGCCCTTTATACTCACAAAAACACCACATATAGGGTTATCGAAAATTTGTTTCACGCGCTTGTGGTGTTTAAAATAATCGGAATGTTTTGCTGGAAATATCCGTTTACCCTGTTTTATTTAAGCTTCTGTTTTCTTAAATATTGAAGTTTTTTTAACCCAGCGTAGGGTAATCGCCTTGTCTGAGATGTAGGTTTCTGCTAAAATTGTCGTTAATGATTTGTTAACGCTAATCGGGATTGAGCGTTGAAAACCAAAAAATTTATAGTTTGCAATTATTTATTACCATTTTTACCGATGGCTTGGCACTGCTGTACCTGTTTCACAAAAACCCTTTACTTGAGGCCCTTATTAAATGAATTCGCAGCAAGCATGGCAAGCGGCCGTTGGCCAACTGCAAATGGAAATGTCGAAAGCTTCCTTTGACACCTGGGTGCGCAGCACCGAAATGGTGTCTTATGAAGATAACGCATTTACCATTGGTGTGCCTAATGCTTATGCCCGTGACTGGCTCGAATCTCGTTTAACTTCTACCATCGTCAGAATTTTGACCGGTTTGATGGAAGACCCCCAGGAAATTAAATTTATCGTCTGGCATAAAGATTATCAACCCCAGATTGAAGAAAAAACCAAAGAAATTCTGCAACAGACACCCGTTGTCTCAATTTCGCAACCTGTTGTATCTTGCTCAATTAACTCAAAATACAGCTTTGATAATTATGTAGTGGGTTCATCCAATCGTTTGGCGCATGCAGCCTGTCTGGCCGTGGCCGAGAACCCTGCTCAAGCTTATAACCCGCTCTTCCTTTACGGCGGGGTCGGTCTTGGAAAAACTCACCTGCTCCATGCCATCGGCAACCACGCCCGCACCACCGGTAAACAGGTGCTGTATGTTTCATCAGAAGAATTCACCAACGACCTGATTAACGCCATACGCACCCATAACACCCCTGCATTCCGCGAACGTTATCGCCGCATCGACATTCTGCTAATCGACGACATCCAGTTCATCGCCGGCAAAGAATCAACCCAGGAAGAATTCTTCCACACCTTTAACACTTTACACGGTCAGGATAAACAGATCGTGATCTCCTCCGACCGCCCTCCAAAAGCCATGGGCACGCTTGAAGAACGGCTGCGCTCACGCTTTGAATGGGGCCTCACCGCGGATATTCAGTCTCCAGACCTTGAGACGCGCATCGCCATCCTTGGTGAAAAAGCACAAAAATCCCGTCACAAGGTGCCCCAAGTCATCCTTGAACAGATTGCCCGGCAGTTCACCTCCAACATTCGTGAACTCGAAGGTGCCCTCACCCGGGTGGTGGCTTATGCAGAGCTTCGCGGCAAGCCGCTGACTGAAGACCTGGTTAATGTGGCGCTCACCGATTTGATTCCGCAGCGCAATACCTTTGAACCTTCCAGAGTTGTGGATGTGGTAGCCTCCGTCTTTGGCATCAGCTCTGAAAAACTGCTCGGACGCGACCGCACCCGCGAAGCAGCTCTGCCCAGACAGGTGGCCATGTATCTGCTGCGCCAGGAAGCCAATGTTTCCCTTCCCCAGATCGGCCAGGTGCTCGGCGGACGTGACCACACCACCGTTATGTATGCCTGCGAAAAAGTGGCTGACATGATTGAAAAAGACGAACTGCTGCGCCGCCAGATCGTTCAGATCCGCGAACAGCTTAATGGTCAGCGCACCATCTTCTAGTTTTTATCTTGACTTTTGATTTATTATCTATTTCTTATAAATAATCTCCAAATAATAGAGTATAATGGTTCTGAAATACTAATTGAATCATAAGATATATTATTAATATTGATGAGACAATCAGTTTGGACAGTAGTAGATGGATTTTCCCCGTGTTCTTTGGGGCAGTGTGACAAAAAACATTGATTATTCAACGATCCCTGGCCTTAAATATTGCCAGGGATTTTTCTAAAAATACGCACTTAATGCTGCCGCAGGCAGTTTATTATTTTGCACTGAAGTTCTTCTAAATGGGGAACGAGAAAGGTTTTAAGTTTAAAATGAAACAAAAAAATACAACACAGAGCACCCAGCCAGGTGTGCTCAAGATCATTCCATTGGGCGGGCTCGGAGAAGTCGGCGCCAACATGATGGTTTATGAGTACGATGGCCAAATTTTATTGGTAGATACCGGATTGATGTTCCCTGAAAATGATATGCTGGGTATAGATTACATCATCCCGGATCTCACCTATCTTCGTGCCCGCCGCAACAAGGTGAGGGGCATTGTCATCACTCACGGTCATGAAGACCATACCGGCGCCATTCATCATGTGCTTGAAGAAATTCAGGCACCCATATATGCCACCCCCCTGACCCGCGGATTGCTTGAAGTCAAACTGGCTAAAAACGGCATGGCTGCAAAAGCAAAGATCGAAACCATCCATGCTGGCGACACGCGCAAGATAGGCCCGTTTAAGGTGGATTTCTTCCATGTCTGCCATTCCATCCCGGATGCTGTCGGCCTGGGTATTGAAACCCCCGCCGGATTAGTCGTGCACACAGGCGACTATAAATTCGACCACACCCCCGTGGATAGCTGGCCGACCGATTACGCCAAACTGGCTGAATTTCAACGCCGCGGCGTCATGGCTTTGCTGGCTGATTCCACCAACGCAGAACGTCCAGGTTGGACGGCATCAGAACGCGTCATCGACGCTGGTTTTGACAACGTTTTCCGTGAAGCCAAAGGCCGTGTCGTAATTGCCAGTTTTGCCTCTTTGATCTCGCGTATGCAGCAAGTTGCCAACGCTGCCGCACGCCATGGCCGCAAGATGGCTTTCGCCGGCACAAGCATGGTGGATAATGCCAAGATTGCTATAAAACTCAATTATCTAAAACCCAAAGACAATCTGATCATCAGTCTTGATGAGGCCTTAAAAATGCCAGACAAGAGCGTGGTCATCATGTGCACTGGCTCACAAGGCGAACCCACGTCCATTCTTGGACGTCTTTCCATGGGCAGCCACCGCACCTTTGATGTCAAAGAAGGCGATACCATTGTGCTTTCAGCGCATCCCATCCCTGGCAACGAAGAAAGCGTTTCACACACCATCAACCGCCTGCTTGAACGCGGCGCTAATGTCGTTTACGATACTATCGCACCGGTGCATGTTTCTGGTCACGCCAGCCAGGAAGAAATGAAGCTGATGATGCATCTGACTCAGCCAGATTACTTCATTCCCATCCACGGCGAATTGCGGCAATTGAAACAACATGCCAAACTGGCAAAAGAACTGGGTCTCCCAGAAGATAACATTGCGGTCATTCTCAACGGACAAAGTGTCGAATTCGCCAATGGCAAGATGCGCAAAGGTGAACGAGTTCCCGCGTCATATGTCTATGTAGACGGTTCAGGTGTAGGTGACGTCGGCAAAGATGTCATGAAAGACCGTGAAATCCTCGCTCAAGAAGGGGTCATGGTGGTCAACATCGTCATGGATAAATTGAGCGGAAAACCATTGAAAATGCCTGAGATCATCAGCCGCGGATTCATTACAATGGATGATGCGGGAGAAATCTTTAACAAATTGCGTGCCAAAGTGTTTGACACCGCCGCCAAGGCCAATGGCAACATCCAAAAAGATGTAGAACAGGCCGTCGGCAACTATCTCTACAGTGAAACTCATCGCCGTCCAATGGTGTTTGTCAACATCGTCAAAAACTAACTATTGTTAATTTATTTCGACAAATAAACCTTGCCAAGGTAACCCCACTCACTTCGTTCGGGGGCGCACAAACCGCGACCTTGGCAAGGTTGCTTGTTTAAAAATTTGACTACTTAAATAATTATGGCTTGTAATGGTTTGACAAATTTACATTCTTAACAAATCATTCGAAATCGACCGATCAATCTTCCCCATTGGATACTCGCCCAGTTCTTCAATTTTGACCCAGCGGATCTCGCTGGCTTCAAGCGCATTGGGCGATTCACCTTGCAGTTTGGCAAACCAGGCTTGCAGCGTCACTTTAAAATGAGTGTAGGCATGGCGATATACACCAAACTTGTGTATGGCGATGACTTCACTGCCGAGTTCTTCGCGGATCTCTCTGACCAGCGCCTCGGCATGGCTCTCACCGGCTTCCAGTTTGCCGCCAGGGAACTCCCACAATCCGCCCAGCAGCCCTTTTGACGGGCGTCTGGCGATCAGCACCAATCCATTCTGACGAATGATCGCCGCGACTACATCAATATGCGGTACAGGCTGTTTTTCGCGCATCAAGGGATATTTTTCTTGCGAATTATTCTTAAGGCTGATGCAAATCGAATTGACCGGGCAAATTATGCAATCGGGTGATTTCGGTGTGCAAATGGTCGCCCCCAAATCCATCACCGCCTGGTTATATGCAGATGCCTCGCCTTTCGGCAGTAGATCCGCAGCCAGCAGCCACAACTTCTTTTCGCCTTCGGGGGTATTCACCGCTTCTGAAAACTCAAAAAGGCGCGCCAGCACCCGTTTGACATTGCCATCCAGCACGGCTTCATCTGCACCAAAGGCGATGGAACTGATGGCCGCGGCAGTGTAGCGACCTATCCCTGGCAATTTGCATAATTCAACCGCCGTGGGTGGAAATTGGCCTTGATAGTTATCACTCACCAGCCGCGCTGCCTTAAGCATGTTTCGTGCCCGAGAATAATAACCAAGCCCTTCCCAGACATTCAACACGTCGTGCTCTTCAGCAGACGCCAGCGCCTGTACAGTTGGGAATTTCTGCATCCATTTATCGTAATAGGGGATTACGGTGTTGACCTGGGTTTGCTGCAGCATAATCTCTGAGACCCAAATCGAATAGGCATCCGTTTTGCCTCGCCAGGGCATCTGACGCGCATGTATGGCATACCAGTTGAGTAGCAGCCTGCTGAATTCGGCGGTCATGAGGGAGTTAAAGTTGAAAACCGGTTTTGGCGGGGATGATCTTTTGTTCGTAATTTTGGACGTATTCCATCAATTTCAAGTTCAGGTCAACCCAGGCTTGTGAACTGATTAACTGTCTGGCTTTGTTCAGGCTGGAAATGACCGCACCCACCAGAATCTGGGGCTGATCGCCATAGACCGTAGCCCACGCATCAGACAACTCGCAGCCAAGCCGCTGCACCCCGGGGATGAAATCCCGAATCACGAACTCAAAATAGTCCTGTTCGTGTTCGGGAATGATATCCCAAGTCATCAGAAGCTTAACCTGTTGAGCGTCTGTCATTATGCACCATTGTTCTTTTGATAATCGAGCACTACCACCTTTGTTTCATCAGGCAGTGAATTGGTGTTTTGAATTTTTAAAGAAGGTACGCTTTCAACACTGGTGAGTCCCATTTCCTTTAAGAATTTTGTTAAAGGTTCCATGGGTTCAGTCGTTTCGGTTGAAGCGTCTGTTTTGTAATGCATGGGGATGACGATGCTAGGTTCAAGCATACTGATCACTTCGACTGCCTTGATGGCATTCAAACTGCCGCCAGATCCCACCGGTACCAACGCCACATGAATCGGACCGAAATCTTCAACTTCAGTTTGCGTGGGCACCCGGTTCAGATCGCCGAGATGCAGAACATTAATGCCGTTGTAATCAAAAAGGAAGAGGGTATTACGCGGCTCGTTAGCGGTCTTCTTGGTGTGTCCATTTGAAAAGATGCCAGTGATAAAAACACTGCCAATTTCAAACTCGCCGGGTCCGTCAATGAGATGTGGATCACCCTTGACTGCAGAAAGGTTATTGTGCCCGGGGGTATTGTGACTTATGGTGACGATATCGGCTTTGAGCTTCAAAGGCTCATAGCCCACCTGTTTATGATCATAAGGGTCTGTCACAACCGTCGCCAGCCCGCGCTCCGTCAATCTGAAGCAAGAATGTCCATACCACGTAATTTCCATGCAACCTCCGTTAATCTGGATAGATTATACCTTAAACAGCTTGCAGCTCGGTCGTTACCAGTCATAAATCAATCAAAAAGACCGCGTTTGCGGTCTTTTATCAGGCGGGGAGGGAGAGATTCGAACTCTCGGTCGAGGTTAACCCGACAATCACTTAGCAGGCGATCCCGTTCGGCCACTCCGGCACCTCCCCGTGTATTCAATTGTTTGCTTGACAGGTCTGGCGGAAGGGGAGGGATTCGAACCCACGTTGGCTTTCACCAAACTTGTTTTCAAGACAAGCGCCTTAAACCGCTCGGCCACCCTTCCATCTTAGCCTAATCGAACTGAAATTTTATCATGGTTGGGCCTGCCAGACAAGCCATCTGCTAACAGCCATCTGTAACAACCCAGCCGAGAGATCCTCTTGCCATCAGGTCGTCCATTCATGCCCTGTTAATAATATCTATAACTCCATAAAGAACTGGAAGATTTTATCCGACAAACCTGGCAAGGGCTCATGAGCATAATCGGGGTACAAAAGCATGTTTTTTTTGGAATTGATTTTGTTATAGACTGCAAATTGAGAAGAGGGAGGGCAGATTGTATCCATTAACCCAATTGCCCAAAGAATGTTTGATTGAATTCGCGGTGCCAGATTTTGAATATCTATATAACCAAGGCACTCAAATACTTTGTCCTCATTTTCATGATTTGGATCAAAAAAGCGGAAATACTCCTGCAACTCTTTGTAGGCATCTTTGGCTTGATCCATTTCCCAAACCCGTTTGTAATCACTTAAAAACGGATAGAAAGGTGCGGCGAGTTTGATGCGTGGTTCCAGAGCAATACAGGCGACCGTTAATGCGCCTCCCTGACTGCCACCCGTTGCACCTACCCGATCCGGATCAACATCAGGCATTTCCATCACAATTTTTGCTAGCTGTGCTGTGTCGAGGAATATTTGGCGAAAGAGAAGTTTCTCGGGTTTGCCATTTAAAGCATCATCCAGGCCGCGGATGATTTGTCCGTGGTAGGTGTTGCCAGTAACGTTACCTTTATCTTCTGACAACCCACCCTGCCCGCGGCAATCCAGCGCAGCGACAGTAAAACCTTGCGCCACAAAGGCAAGCTTATCTGACCAATCCCCTGCGTTTCCGGTATATCCATGGAACATCAAAACAGCCGGGTGGGGTTTATCTGCTTTTGAAGGTCGTAACAATTTTGCGTGCACTCTTGCCCCACCTACGCCGGTAAAATATAAATGGAAACATTCAACTCCCGGAGCTTGAAAATCAGCCGGGATTAATTCCACCCTTGAATCGATTGACTTCATTTCTTTCAAGCCATTATTCCAAAATTCGTCAAAATCTGGAGGGCGCGGATTACATCCTTTGTATATTTTTAGTTGATTAAGTGGAAAATCAAATGTTAATGGCATGGCCATATCTCCTAATAATCCTGCCCATGTCGAACAAGGTTTTTATTATAGTTTTTTGACCGCTACTCATCCACTCATTTTTACTCATAATGATAATTTCTTAATCTCGTTGGATTGTGGATCACTGTAGATGATTTCGCCTGTAATCTTCTCTAAGTCGACAGTAAGCCTTGCATAAACGTCATTATTACTCCAAGACAGTATTATGGTTTCATCGTCACTAATACCCACATCAAACACCCCCTCAAATGCTGGGTGCGTATTTCTAAACTTAATCAATTCAACCATTTTCTTAACAACATCACGTTGTACTTCCTGGCCTATTTCTTTTATTGAGAAATTATGTCGGTTGATTTCTCTTCCTTCACCTGTCTGATTTACTGCTTCAATATCATTTTTCCCGGCAAGCAAACCCACATAATACACTTGAGGGATGCCAGGCGTGAAGAATTGAATCGCTCTTGCAGCCAAATAAGCCGAATCATTACAGTCTAATAATGAGTAATAAGTGCCTCTGATTTGATGTACATCAAATCCATCTGAGTCTTTGTGCGCCGGTGAAAGGATCAAGCTCAAATTTGCCCCTCGTTCAAGGCATAGATCAACGACTTTCCGTGCGTCGTCACTTTGGTATAAACCATCCATATCTGGTTTTATGGGTACACCATCATGGCAATCAAGCATCGTAAATTGATTGTGAGGTCGTACTTTTAAATATGATTTAAGTTTCTTACTTGATTTTGTGATCAACGTTTCAAGAATTGTATATGGAAGAATGAAATCATAAATCCAATACCCCGCTTTGGCCAATTTAAACTGGGTTTGATACTCAGCGTGGATTTCGGGCAGGATTTCAATGTTTAACGAATCAGCTAATTTATAAATCCATTTCAGATAATCATAGATTTCCGGTTCCACAAAAAAACATGATGTCCCAAGTTTTTTAATCACATATCCCACTGCATCCAGGCGTACGATCTTAACATTATTCTTACTGAAATTTGTTAAGAATTTTGTCAATAATTCATCTGCAATTGGAGAGTGAATATCCATATCTATTTGTTCTGATGGGTTTGTTTTTCCAAAAGTAGTCCAGACTTTTTCTGATTCACCGGTTTTCTCAATTTTGAAGTCAGAAAACGGTTTGTCTCTTCGAAGAAACATCATGTCTATATCTTCCTGGCGAGGGGTGCCATCAGGCCACAATTTCTGTATAGGAATAAATAGATCAGCGTAATCAGACTCGTACCCATTTTTAAGAAAATCTTGAAAATAAGTGGATTTCGCAGAAATATGGTTGACCATTAAATCCAAAATGATGGCATGTTTATCACCAATTCGCTTGATATCATCCCATGTACCGAACTGTGGCTCAATCTCAAGATAGGTTAAAGGTGCAAAGCCACGGTCTCCAGACGACGGAAATGGTGGTAGAATGTGAATGCCGCCAGTAAAGAGGTCGGGGAAATACTTTTCAAGGACAATGTCAAGTTGTTTTAGATCACCACCCAAAGAATCTGGATACGTAATCAACTGAACCTGATTTTTTACCATACAAAACTCCTACTTGATCTTTGTAACTTCAAACTCATCAGAAATTATAAAATCTGCAAGCTGTTTGTGACCAGCGATGATCTTGTGTTCAGTGGCCAAAATTTGTTCGGTGAAGGGTTCGTTTACTTCATTGCCGCGATTTCTTTTGCGCCGATCTTCCAATGTTTTTAACCAATTTCGTAAAATAAACACTTTAATGTCAACATGCTTGAGTAAAGAGGTATACGTCCCCTCAGCAATAATAACTTTTACATTTTCTAAATTAATTATTTGGGGTTCTATGGTGTTGGCGTTGTAATCGACCAATGGTTTTTCAATACAAGACTTTTTTTCAATTGCATCAATCAAGTTCTGTTCAAATACCGCAAAGTTAATTTCAGCGTGAGGGCCAAGCCAATCAGGATCCTCATGTCTCTTTGCACTGTTTGATTTGGGTGGAAGATAAAAATAATCATCCTGCCCTAATACAATAGACTCAATTCCGTAGTCTTTTAGTTCATTGGCTATTGCAACACCAGTTTCAGACTTACCACTACCAGACTCGCCGGCAACTGTAATGACAAACCTTGTCGGTTTGGCCTTTATTTGATCAATAATTTGTGCAACTATACCTTTTGCAGCATTTTTATGGTGCTCTTGAATTAAAACGATGTCACCCTTCATATCGGTCTCTCACTATTTTTATAGAATTTTTCTTTATGTTTTGAATGAACAAACAAATGAATTACAAAATCATCCCTTGACTGCACCCTGGAGTAATGCCTTAATTATCTGTCGCTGGAACAGCACAAAAACCAGGAGTGTTGGCACCAGGATAATGATTGTACCGGCACATAACAAAGGAACATTGGTCGAGTAGTGGCCTTGGAACGCTCCAAGCGCACCGGCCATCGTTCGTTGCGTCGGGTCTTCGACGAGCACAAGCGCAAGCAGGAACTGATTCCATGTCCAGATGGCCATGAGGATTCCGAGTGATGCGATTGGTGCTTGCGCAAGCGGAAGTTGGATTCTCCGGAAAAGATCCCAGGTGGTGGCACCATCAACCCGGGCTGCTTCCGAGATCTCGACAGGCATGTTGATAAAATGCGCACGCATCCAGAAAACGGCAAAGGGCATATACAAGGCAATCAACGGCAACGCAATTGCAAACTTAGTATTATAGATTCCTATTGCCCGCTCCAGAACATAAATAGGGATGATGATCCCCTGGAACGGAAGCGTCAACCCGAACACGAATAGTGTCAATAGGATACCCGAGCCAGGGATACGCAAGAGACCGATGGCAAACCCGGCCATTGTTGAAATGACAAGTGCCAAGGGTACGACCATCAAGACAATCCGCAAACTGGATACAATAAGCGTATTCATATTCGCCACTTTGAAAGCTTCAACGAAGTTGACCCACTGTGGATCTGCCGGCCAATCGAGACCGCCGGGAACAGTTCCAGATGGATGAAGCGCAGTCAGAAAGATACTGATGAATGGGAGTATCGTGAACACCATTAAAGACATGAGCAACGTTCGTCCTGCAAAAATTTCACCACGTCCAATTTTCATTAATAAGTCTCCTTGTTCAAGCGCTGGATCGGGAGGATGATCACAACGACAAGGAACATGAGCATGACTGCCAAAGCAGAAGCCAAGCCAATATTTCGTTGAGCAAAAGCAAGAATGTAAATCTGTAGTCCGGGGACAGACGTTGCGTTACCCGGTCCGCCTGCCGTAGCGACGTAAACAATATCAAACGTGGCAAGTGCGAAGATTACAGTTACTGTCAGGCAAACCCCGATCTCTTGTTTGAGAAGAGGTACGGTGATTGCGAAAAATTCTCTGATCCAGTTTGAGCCGTCTATTCTCGCTGCCTCATAAAGCGAAGGATCAACCTTTGACATGGCAGTTGAAAGAAGGACTGTACAGAAACCAAGCAGTACCCAGATACCAATAATACCTACAGCCGAAAGCGCCCAGTCAAAATCACCCAACCAAGCGCGAGTGATCGAACCAAGACCGATAGCACTGAGTATCTGGTTGACCAAGCCCGAAAGAGATAACAACCAACCCCAAATGATACCTGCCGCTACAAGTGCAATAATATAAGGCAAGAATAAAACAGTCCGGGCCATCTCTCCGAACCGCCCGGTCGCTACACGGTTGATCACACTTGCAACTACAAGACCGAGACCCACCGGTATAAAACTGAACCACACAACCAACCAGAAGGCGTTGAAGATAGTGCCAATTAAGTTGGGTACCTCGAAAACAGTAATATAGTTTTTCAAACCGACCCAAGTCATCGGACCAACACCGTTCCACTTATGAAATGAGTAGACAATGGTTAACACAAAAGGCACGAGTACGAAGACAGCGTACATAAGCAGTGCAGGTAAGACGTACAGCCAACCAACAAAAGATTCTCGGAGAACTCGCTTACTTGCACGGGGTCTCTTCGAGGCTGAGAGTGTCGCAGGTTGTTTATCTAATGTCATCATTTAAGTCGCGATCTGGAAGGCGCAGGGTTTTACCCCTGCGCCTCTACCGTTATTGATTGTTATTGAGCCAGTTCGCGCTCATACTCTGCTTGAACGGCTTTGAGGAGTCCGGCAGCATCTTGCTGGCCGCCGACCATCTTCTGGAGTTCTGGCGTCCAACCTTGAGCGAAGATCGAGCTGGTCGCATTGGCGATGAAGTCCATCGCACCACCATCTGCACCCATCACAGGTCCGGCAGCAAGTGTTTCGGCAGTAACAGAACCTGCGGCAACTTCAGGCATCGTGGCGCCAGCAGGCCCACCAGGGTTTGAACCGCCAATAGCAACATCAATTTCGCGGGCTGCATCGTTAGACGCGACCCAATTGAGGAAGAAAGCGGCGCAATCAGGATTTTTAGCCTTGGCTGCAATACCAAAGGTCAGTGGAGCAGACATAGCTGCATAAGGACCACCGTCTTCAGCAGGGGGCATCAGGAAGAATCCAACATTACCAGGCATTGCAGTATCATATCCAGCATTCTGCCAATCACCGTTGAAAGTAAAGACTCCTTCGCCTGCACCAAATCTGGCCGCGGCATCAGTATATTCGATTGCATTAACATCAACTGGGAAGTAGCCCGCCTTGATCCATTCTTCGAGTTTTTGAGCAGCAACAAGGTTTGATGGAGTATCAATTGTTGCGCCAGCTTTTCCGAAAATCCATTCATTGATTGGATCGACAGGGCCATAAGCAGCCATCAATTGCTGAAGCGGGAAGGCAAGACCCATACCGCTTTTAGCACTTCCCCAGATCATGATTGGTTGAAGTCCGGCAGTCTTTGCTGCGGCGAGTAAGCCTTCAAACTCAGCAACAGTCTTGGGCGCTTCGGTCATGCCGATCTGCGCTGCAAGCTCTTTATTGTAAAAGACACCTGTCAGGCTGTAATTGAGACCCATTGCATAGAGTGTACCAGATCCGCGAACACCATCTGCATCAATGCGGTTCTGATTGAGCTGAGGCACCGGCCAGTCATTCCAACCAAAAGCTTCAGCATAAGAATCAAGGTTCATCAGCAAACCATCCTTGGCGAAGGAAACCATCGTCGGCAACCTAAGGAGGTCTGGTGCATTGTCACTCGCAAGCACAAGCGGTGTTGAAGTGATCAAATTTGCAAATTGGTCCTGGCTGATATCCCATGTAACATTCGGGAATTGCTTTGTAAACTCTTCAGCAAGTTTGAAGGGAATATCAAACCCGGTTTCAAAGGTAGCCTTGAGTACGACAGGTTCTGTACCACAAGTAGGAGTCGTCGCTGCGACTTCAGTTGCGACCTCTGTAGCATCAGTGCCAGGTGCTTCAGTTGCAGCCGCAGGGGCTTCAACAGCAGGTGTGGCAGTTGCTGCGGGCTGACATGCAGCTAAAAGCATAACACTGATGAGTAACAAACCAACCACTTTCATTAACTTATTGTTCATTTTCTTCTCCTTTTGGATTTTTGTTCAATAGAGAGTTGGGTATTTTTGGTAGATTTGTGAAGTATTTCACCTCCTCAAATTACTAACTAAGAATTGTGTTTACTATAACTCAATGTCAATAGGGAAAAATTCAGAAAAATGTTTGCATGAAAACACTTTCATAAACAGAATAACACAATCCAAATCAAAAAGCAATAAGCAGTTTAATTTACGCTGTCAATCTTTCTATTACAGTCAAGGGGAGAGTAATATGCTGGACTGGTCGTGAATGGTCAGCAATATGTAAAAGAAGAATTTCAATGGCGATTCTTCCTGACTCGTCAAGATGCTGGCGAATAGTTGTAAGATCCTCGTAGTCTGCCATATCCAGATCATCAAACCCAATTACAGCCAGTTGTTCAGGGACTTTCACGCCAAGCTGCCGAGCCGCTTTTAAAACGCCAAGAGCTTGATAATCAGTAGCGGCAAAAAAAGCAGTCGGTGGATTTGGCATATCAAGCAACTCTTTAGCGACTATTCGGGCTTGATCCTGGTCGTAGGGGGCCAACCGAACAAATTCTTTTGGAATTTCAATATTCGCAGCTTTAAGTGCTTGACGAAACCCTTTTAATCTCAAGTTAACAGGATGGATAGAGTACTCCGGCAAATCTGTATCACCAAGAAAGGCAATCCGTTTATGCCCTTTTCTTAACAAATAGTTCGCGGCCATTTTACCGCCCTCAACATCATTGATTTCAACACTATTTAATTGGGAATGAGGGAATTCAATTAACACCGTTGGAAGTTGGTGCTCAACCAGGCGATTGACATCAGTTTCGGCTACCGGCAAAGACATAATTACCAAACCATTTAGGTTGCCAGTAAGGGGAAGTGATGAAAGATAACTTTGCAAGCGATTATTTGAATCAACCGTGTAAATCACCAAATCATAGTTCTCTTTGGATAAAGAAGCAGCGATTCCGCGCAACCTCTGGACAAAGGATGGGGCGGTAAAAAATGGTGTAATGACACCAATTCTGCCCTTCAGGCGTAATGCTCTAGCCCGCGCTTCAGCCTGCGGCACAAAGCCTAATTTATCGATGGCTTCATAGACTCTTTGACGAGTGTTTATGTTTACTTTTTCAGGGGTATTAATCACACGGGAGATAGTAGAAATACTAACACCAGAGTCCGCTGCAACGTCAAAAATTGTCGGTACCTTTTTTCCAATATTCATAAGTCACTTCTCGTTAGCTTTAATGAAAGCGCTTTCATAATAGCATGCACCATTATGTTCGTCAATCCACAGAGAATAAATTGTGCGAATTATTGGAAAAAGGTTTGCCTAAAACCAATCGTCCCTCAGCAAAAACCAGAACACCAGTATAACTAAAGATACTTCGGTAAATCAGACGGCTTTACCCCCAACTCTTTGGGTGTGACAGCCATGTTTCTGAGTGCCTCAAAGGTGAGGTCATTGATCTCGATCTTCTTACTGCTTTTCATACGGTCAAACAGCAGCAGATAGCTGTCGGTGATGCCCGTGGACCAATCCACTGCCAGCAGGCTGGCCGTCTTGCGGATCAGGGCGCTATCAGCACATTCAAGCTCGGTGAAATTGCCATAGGGCATTTCATCCAGCGCAATTTCAAGTTCTCCCAGTTGATAAATGGTACGCCACTTCTCATACTTCAAACTCATGCAGAATCCCAGCGATTCAAGCAGGTTGGTGGCCGCCGAAAAATCATTGACTTCAAGTTCCACTTCAGGGCGCACGCTGACGCCGTCTTTAATTTTTGATGGCCCCTTGTAAGTCAACAAAATGGAATTATCCTGCCGCAGCCGTAGTACTTTGTGTTCACGTGCCAACGACATATCCTGAGTGTCAAAGCGGTAATTCACTTCTCGCGTGCGCGGACGAATTAAGGAAGCGCCAATACTGCGCACCCTTTTCTCAAAAGATGGCATATCGGTCAGATAAAACTTGATTTCAACTTCGAGAGGGGGTTTATTCATTTTTATCACCTGAGGTCTGAACGGAAGAGTTATCACCGCTAAATTTCAAATTCTGGTAAGTCTTCATGGCTGGGGCAACAAGATAGAGAGAACTGAACACAAAAATTAAAAATATGCACATGATCACCAAAACAAGCGCATGCCGGCTGAACGGCATTGGATTCTTTGTCAGCAAGAGGCGCTCAACCCAAAACCACACAGTAACAAGGATGATTACAAAGCTGCTGTATATGACTGCCCACGAAAAACGCAGCCACAGAATGACAGCCGCAGATACCCAGGCAAAGGTGATCAATACGCCAACAAACACCTGCAACACAATTGAGTTGACTGAAACAAAAGACAACCACCAGCTCCAACTCTGAAAAATCCCGAGTGTACCAACCAATGAGAACATCCCGGCCAGCAAAAAGATGAAAGCCAAAAGGTAAAGTAAAAATGGCCGTTTCGCCATCGGCTTGCTTGTCAATTCAGACTCACTTCCCATAGGTGCACATGCGCCCGCTCTCCATCATGAAGGTTCAATATTTCTATGCTTATTTGTTCCACCATCACCAACTGATCTAGCGTGAAGACGATATCCCGAATATCGTTGGATTCCGGCGCTTGTTTCACAAGTACCTGCTCTGCTGATCCGTCTGCCGGTATAAGTCGAATTGTAACAGTAGATGCTGTTCCGCCGATGCGAATGCTGACCTGGTTTAATGCAATTGCGTCAACCGGCCTGATTTCCAGCCGCATCGGATTCGTATCGAGCGTGCGGACCAGACTGCTACCGTCGCCGTCAAAAACATTTTTCGCCTCGCCCATATCCAGGTTTGGCATGCTGACTTTGAGTGCCCGCCCTTGTGGATCAACAACATCGGCCTCAGTAAGTGTTAACCGCACTTTCTGTTCTTCTGCAAAAACATCGTTTACATGATCAACATATTGAAGATGCGCGAAATAGAATCCTGGCTCTCCGTTTGGATAGTCCAATGTTTTGAATGGTTCGATCTTTTTGAATTTGTTGCTTGCCCGAGCCTTAGCCAATTCTTCCGGGATTAAAATAAAAATCTTGTCTGGATTTATCTCTTTCATTTCAAACAAGTAGGTATCAATACTGCCCATTTCAAAAGGTAGCGGGCCATCAAAGAAGAAGCGTGCCGTCACATCCGTGCCATTAGCCCAGGAGGGTGAGATGAAAATCTCCTGCTTCGGATTCTCTTCGAGCATAGTTTTAATTTCACCGAAGACCTGTTTGGCTCCGTATTGCTGCCCGCCCAACCCATAATCGTCATACCACAAAGCGCCATTGACCAGCGCATCCCTCAGCATGAACCCGCTATAAACGGATAAGCCAACAAAAATGATGCCAATCAGTACTTTTCTGGGGACTTTGACTTTTTCAATCCACTGCATGAGCTGATCCAAACCAATGGCGGTCAGCATCACTGCGGGGATGACCATAAAGAGCGAGCGTGTCACGGCGATACCAGCCATGGCCGCACCGGCAGGCGCTGCAAGGGTGGCAATCAAAAAGAGGCGGTATTCCGGTTTGGCGATCTTGCGCAGCATCACCCCAAACCCGAGCACATAAAAAGGCAGAGTCCAGAGCAGCAGATGGCCGTAGTCTTTCATGATATGGCGCTCAAGATCCACCTGGTTGGGCATAAACCAATACAGCGGATTGAGCATCTTGAGATATTCCATGAAGTAGATGCCCAATTTTTCGCTGAAGGGGATGGCTTGAATCCAGTAGGAATCCAAAATTTGCAGGTGACGCAGGTTCTCTTCTGGATGCAGAATGATGAAGCGCACATATGGCACCGCCAGCAGCACGGCGATCCCCAGGCTGATTAAGACGGTCTTCCAATTCTTTATGTGGGAGCGAATATCAGTGATTAGCAGAGCCAAAGCCGTTACTGCCACCACCAATTGTGCAGGGCTGTAGCTGTAAAAACTTAAAGCGCCAAAACCTACTGCTGTAAAAAGGTATTTTAGTTTCCCCTGCCGGTACTGCAGATAGCAATACAGAAAAGCCGCATAAAATGAAACCGCCATCACCACTTCAAAGGCCGTGCGCGAATGCAAAAACCAGGCTGGTGTGATGCACAAGATCAATATCCCGGCAAATGCATATTTGGATTTCAGATTATTCTTGAGCAACAACCCGATGGCTAGTGCAGCCAGCAGTGAGATCAGCACCGAAGTGCCGCGCGTGACCCAGATCGATTTGCCAAACACCAGCCACGGCAACACCTGGGCGTAAACCGATGTGCTCAGGTTGTATTGCCCTCCATTCACCAGATATGTGGGCAGCAGCTCACCCTGATAATTACGAAAACCATCGCGCATCATATCCGCGGCGAGAACGGTCTGCACAGCTTCATCAGTAAAAAAATAAATCGGGTAGGCATCCAATCCAATAAAGCGCGTCACCAGATAGACCAGCAAAGCCAGCCCAATCAGCCATACTTGCCAGGTTGGTTTTCTGGCTGGCGCTTGTTTCTCAACAGGGTTTGGGTTGGCCGGTTCAGCCTGCAATGGTGGTTCAGGTTCCAACACGGCATGCGGTTTAAGAGCATTGGTGAAACTTTTTCGCTGAAGAGAGACTGGCTTGCCGTCTGCGTCCACCTGGCTGACGATCAGATCAAGCGATGCACCGGCCTCAAGCGTAATAGTAACGGTCGTCTTAAGGCTTGATTTGGCTTCAAGATTAATGAACTGCTCACCCTGCGCTGCAGGGCTGCTGTTTTCTGTCGGAAGGGGATGGTCGGGGTCTGATTTATCCATGAGATGATCCCACTATTAAAATTATAGCATGGGCATTTCATCGTCGTACATATCCAAACCAAGTGCTCGAGCACTGTCATAAACTGTTTCAACCCAATGGCGTGACGTGTTACAATCCAGACTGTAAACCATTCTATCTACGAGAGTGACTATGAGCGAATCAATCACTGTGGATGTTTTTAATCATCTGGTAGGGCTGGCCGCACTTGAACTGGCCCCAGATCAAGCGGATTATCTGCGCACTCAACTCAACCATCAACTGAAAGTTATTGATGAGTTGAAAGCCATCCCCCTGGATGAAAATGTGCCCATCAATTTGCACGGCGTGCCCTACGAGAAAGCTTCCAGCGCGCTGCCTCGCGAAGATATCCACAAACCCTTCCCTGACCCCAGATCCATTCTGGCTCAATCCCCACAGGTGGATGACGGCTACATTATTGTGCCTGATATTCCCCACACCACATTGAAGTAGGCGCACATGGACCTTTGCGATCTTTCTGCTCTTGAATTAACCCAACTGCTGCGCCAGAAAAAAACCTCCGCGGTTGAAATCTTACAGTCTGCTGTGCAGCGCATCGGCAGTGTGGACGGCCGCAGCGGCGCCCTGGATGCCGGTGCCCTCAGCGAAGAAGACAAACAAAAAGTTCACGCCTTCATCACCCTCACCGATGACCGCGCTTTGGAACATGCACAAAAAATTGATCAACAGTTGGCCAGGGGTGAAGACCCCGGTCCGCTAGCGGGTGTGCCCTTCTCGGTCAAAGACATCTTTTGCGTCAGCGGCACACCTTCAACGGCTGCTTCGCGCATTCTGGCCAATTTCAATTCGCCATACACCGCCACAGCCGTCGCACGCATGGAAGCCGCCGGCGCACTGATGGTTGGCAAGGTCAACCTGGATGAATTTACTCACGGCTCTTCAAACGAGTCCTCCGCCTTTCAACCCAGCCCGCGCAACCCTTGGGATACTTCGCGTGTTCCCGGAGGTTCTTCCGGCGGCAGCGCAGCCTCCGTATCGGCCGGTGAAGTGCCCCTTTCCCTCGGCACGGATACTGCCGGCTCGATCCGCCAGCCCGCTGCTTTCTGCGGTGTGGTGGGTGTCAAACCCACCTACGGACGCGTCTCTCGCTATGGTTTGATCGCTTTCGCCTCCTCGCTGGATTGTCCCGGCCCGGTGGCGCGCACGGTCAGCGACGCAGCGGCCATGCTGCAGGTCATCAGCGGCGCGGATGAGCACGACGCCACAAGCGCACCCACCCCCGCGCCTGATTATCTTTCAACCATCGAAAACGGCGTCAAAGGCATGCGCATCGGCCTTTCACCCGACTATTTCAAAATCACTTATCCAGACCCGCAAACCGGTGAACTCTTAATCCAGCCGCTGCCGGCTGAAATTGAAAAATCAGTTCGCGAAGCCGCCGAAAAACTGGCCGCTCTGGGGGCTGAAATTGTTGAAGATGTGCCCATGCCAAACACGCGTTTTGGCATCCCCGCTTATTTCGTCATCAGCCGGGTTGAGACTGCATCCAACCTGCACCGCTTTGACGGCGTTAAATACGGCCTGCGCACTGCGGCCCCCACTGCAGATTTAACCCAGATGTACCGCCAGTCTCGCAATGAAGGTTTCGGCTTGCAGCCCAAGCTGCGCATTTTGATGGGCATGTACGTCAGCGCGGCGCAATACAGCGAGGAATATTACAAACGCGCACTGCGCGTGCGCACTTTGATCCGCCGTGATTTTGAAGCTGTATATGACCCCAATGGCAATTATCGCTTGGATGCGCTCCTGACACCCACCACCCCCACCACCGCCTTCGCCATGGAAGCCATCTACGGCAATTCGGTCTTGATGCAGTACGCCGACCAGCTAACCGTTGCTGCCAATCACGCCGGTGTGCCGGGCATATCCCTCCCCGCCGGTCTTGACGAAAGCGGATTGCCCATCGGTATTCAACTGTTGGGCGCTGATTTCTGTGAAGACAAATTGTTCCGCATCGGCCGTGCCTACGAACATGCCACAGAAAACGCGGAATGGCGTAAGATTAGGCCGCAAGTATTAAGGTAACACTCATTTGGAGTAAAAATTTATTTGTTGATAAAGCGATTTTTAGCGGTTATTGTCCTGGTTCTGTTGGTAGGGTTTGGTTCTGCGTGTGCGTTTACTAACACTATCAGTCAAATAATTGCGTCTGATACGCCCACCTTTACCAGCACCGCCACGAACACAGCTACCACCACAAGCACATCTACACCCACGGTGACGCTGACGGCCACTGCAACAGCCACAGAAACCCCCACAGCCACGGCCACCCAGACCGAGACGCCGCGTCCAACCAGAACCTTTACAAAAGCAGCACCCAAACCATCCAATACCACGTCCTCGTCTGAAGGCGGAGAAGGCGGTGGGGATAGCGGAGGCGGATGCAACGGCGCGAACAGTGCCATGGAATCATCCGTGTTTAGCATGATTAACAGCCAGCGCTCCGGCGCCGGGCTGGGCTCTCTGCAAAGTTCATCCACACTGACCAGCATCGCCCGCAGCTACAGTAAGTCAATGGCAGAAAATGGATTCTTTAGTCATGGTGACATCTGGAGCCGCATCAATGCTTCAGGTGCCTATACCGCAGTCGGCGAGATCCTCTATGCCGGCCCCGGTTCATATAACTCGGCGTCTTCGGCGATCGCGTCATGGCTTGCCAGCTCCGACCACCGCGCTCAAATGCTGAGTTCAACATACACTCAGATGGGCGTTGGCTACTGGTGCGACCCCAACAGCCAGTATGAAGGCTATTTCACCGTGGATTTTGCAAGACCGTAATATATATTTCTTGGGACTGAAAGATGGTCGAACTAGCTTCACCTTACGTCCATTACTACAACCGAGGAGTGAATAAAGAAATTATCTTTTTCACTCCTGAAAACTATGCGTTTTTACTAGCAAAAACATCTGAATTTATTAAATATTACCAAGTGGAACTAATTGCATATTGTTTGATGCCCAATCATTATCATATTCTTCTTAAACATGAAAACCAGGTAGAAGGATCGAATTTAATTCAGAGGATATTTAACAGTTACACTCAAGCGATCAATAAAAAAAATTCACGAGTTGGAACATTGTTCCAAGGCAATGTAAAAAAACGCTTTATCGAAGATGATGATTATTTATCGGAAACTATCAAATACATACATCTCAACCCTGTAAAAGCTAACTTGTGTCTACGACCAGAAGACTGGGAATACTCCGATTATCGAGAATGGATTGGGCTTGTCAAAACATCAAGAAATATTCCACTTGAACGTGATAACATATTTGGAAGTGCAAGAGAATATGCAGAATTGATAAATCTGGAATATTAAAAGTTTTAATACCAACCTTGACAAGGTTTGAAACCTTGTCAAGGTTGCCTGAAGAGTTTATGTCTATGAATTGGTTGATAAGAAAACAAATTATGGTGAACTAAAGTCATTCCTTTTAACTTAATTGGTTTTTGTTAGCGACAAGATTTTGTGATCTTCCCTGGTCTAGCAACCAGAGCAAGTGTGCAGCCAAAGCCACCTTGCGACGAGAAACGTTACCTTGTCAAGTATGCCCAAAGAATAATTGTCTATAACCTGAAAATATAACTAAAGAGGCACAATGACAGAATACGAAGCAGTGATCGGACTTGAAACACACATTCAACTTAATACCACCACTAAAGTGTTTTGCTCTTGCAAAGCGGACTCATGGTATGACGAGCCAAACACCAACATCTGCCCGGTGTGCTGCGGTCTGCCGGGGGTGCTGCCGGTGCTCAACAAAGCGGTGGTCGAAAAAGCCACCCTGTTGGCCAATGCCATGCATTCCGAGATTCGTCCGATCTCATACTTCGATCGCAAGAATTACTTCTACCCCGACCTGCCCAAGGGATATCAGATTTCTCAATTTGACGAATCAATCGGCAAGGGCGGATTCCTTGACCTGCCCGTCCCGGCCAACGCCTCACCAGACAAACAGGCCTACATCCGCCGCGTGGGCATCTGGAAGATGCACATCGAAGAGGACGCCGGCAAAACCAAGACCGCGGGCAATCGCCGTCTGATTGACTTTAACCGCTGCGGCGTACCGCTGGTCGAGATGGTTACCGCCCCCGACCTGCGCACCGCGGACGAAGCTGCGCAATACCTCACCCGTCTGCGTCAATTGCTGCGCTGGATCGGCATCTCCGAAGCCGACATGGAAAAAGGCCACCTTCGCTGCGACGCCAACGTCTCCATCCGCAAAAAGGGAGAGACTATTCTCAACCCCAAGACCGAGATCAAGAACGTCAACTCCATTGACGCCGTACGTGAAGCCATCCTCAAAGAGGTCGAGCGCCAGATCCGCGAAACAGAGGCCGGCAACCGTATTGAAGCCTGGACGCTTGAATGGGACGAAGATACCAACACCCTTAAAAAGATGCGCTCCAAAGAGACTGAAGCTGATTATCGCTACTTCCGCGAACCGGATCTGTTGCCCATCCGCCTCGAGGATGAATGGAAGCAAGCCATACTTACTGACTTCCCCGAACTGCCGCTGGAGCGCCGCGCGCGCTTCATTGAACAATACGGCCTGCCCGAGTACGACGCCGAAATCCTCACCTCAGAACGCAGACTCTCCGACTACTATGAAACTGCGGTTAAAGCATATGCCGCGGACCCCAAGAAGGTCTCCAATTGGCTGATGAACGAAGTGCTGCGCATGATCAACGACCAGGGTCTCAACCCTGCCGAAATGGCGCTGACCCCCGCCGCGCTGGCTTCCATCCTCAAGCTGGTGGATGCCGGCACCATCAACATCAACACCGGCAAGAGCCTGCTGCAAAAAGTTCAGCAAACGGGCAAATCGCCTGATGCGATTGTGGCTGAAGAAGGCCTGGGATTGGTGAGCGACGATTCCGCCATCCGCGCCGTGTGTGAAGAAGTTTTGGCCGAAAGCCCCAACGAAGTGGCTGCTTACAAAGGCGGCAAAGTCACCCTCATCGGCTGGTTTGTGGGCGGCGTGATGAAAAAGATGCGCGGCAAAGCGGATGCTGCCATGGCAAAAACTATTCTGGAAGAATTGTTAAGCTAACTTTCCATCTTATTGCTTATTAAAAAACTGCTCAAGTTTGGCATATAAAGCCGGGTTTTCGTTTAGCATGCGTCGATCGCCGCAGGTGAAATTAATAAACAACGAAATCACAATCGTCGCTGCAGATAACAAGCAAATGGCAATCAGAAGCAGCCCACGGTTCAATCTTGAATATCGCGACCGTTCAATCACCCCCATCAACAAAACACAAGTGATAATCAACAATATAGGATAATAATCTGCCAGGTAGCGCATGGTTGAAAACAAATACATCATATTAACCAGAAAGGCGGTCAGAAATCCACCGATGAGGGTTACCCACATCCAAATTGGCATACCTGGCCGCGGATTATCTTGTTGAGTGATAGGCGTCTCTTTCACCCAACGCCAGCCCTTTCGCAGCAGCGCCCAGGCCGGCACAATCAACAACCACAAAAACGGAACACAATAAAGAATTCCGGTGATTTGCTCACCAAAGAAATAATCCTTGGGGTAGCGAATAAACCTGGTCCAACTGTTATCGGCTGTAGCGATAAAAAATGGAAAGCTGCCGGGCGTAAACGCTAAGGGTTGCAACAGATTGAGAAAGAGATTTGGGAGGATGTATCTGAAGGTAAATAACTGACTGAGATCCTCAGGCAGCGCATCACCGGTTAATTGATATCGCAATCCAGTTTCAAAGATGCTGCCAAAACGGGTGAAATTGAACCAGGCTATCCCTGCTGCAAAAACCACCAGCGGAAATAAAAGCATCATGATATCCAGCCAATTAGTTTTTTGGCGAATAGCTTTTTTAATCAGCAAAACAAGCGCAATAAAAACCACAAAAATTACGGTAAACACGATACTGGTTCTCGAACCCACTGCCGCACCAAACGAAAAACCGGCCAGAATAAACCATCCCCTTTGAGGGGTTGCGGAATCCAATCCACGGATTAAGGCATAAAGCCCCATGATCAAGAAAAACTGGCAAGAGGCGATCGCCGTCTCATATACATTGGGGCGATTCACCAGCCAAAAGAGCGGCGTTGCCAAACCTCCCAACAGTGTAAAAATGCCCATCGTCCAGGCTGGGACGGATGGAAAATATTTCTTCCGAAGAAAAGCCAATATCAATGCGATAAAAATCGTGATGCCGATTACAAAAAATAACAACAGGTGTTGATCCTCCACCACTACGGGATGAATAATTTTGACTAGCGCTGCTATCAGCGCAGGAACCGCCCCCCAATAGAGGTAATAATTTCCCTGGTAATACGAAGCATCCCAAATGAATTTAATTCCTGTTCTGTCTCTCCAATCGTATGGATCCGCCAGTTTCGCCAGCTCTGCCGGTGGTTTGATGGTGAGAGAAGTTTGACCTGCCAGAAATCCGTCTGCCTGCAAATCAAAATAATTTGAATATCCGCGAAAATGGAACATGTTCCCGCTGGTCATGTACCAAACCGAGCACAAAAACACAATCGCTACTGAGATAGCACTGCAAAACATCGGTTGTGAAAAGAGAGATTTTTTATCAGAATCGACTGCTTTTTTTGAATCCGCTGATGGTTGGTTAAAATGCCCCCAAACTGTTGCGATTTTGTCAAAAAAGATTGAAAAATGAAAGTGGCGACTCACTCGATTCAAGCCAAGCGCTAATAAGGGAGCTAGCAGCATTAAAACGCCTAACCCTGCCAGGATTTTCCGTGAAGTTCCAAGTGTTACATTATTATCCAAACCAAGATGATAAGCAAAAAGCGCAACCCCAAGACAGGTGATCCCCGCAACAACACTCAAAGTCGTGGCCACGATTTTGAAAATTCGAAATCTCATTCACATCCTACTTTGATTCATTGTTGAAAACATTTTACCCTACCTGAAGTGGGTTTTCTAATTACATTCTCTCGCAGAGGCGCAGAGACAATTTATTGCAAATACTCCTCAAACTTCTCCAGCGCCACCCCAAACGCGGATCGTCCCAGTCCCAGTCGGAAATGCTTATCATCCCAGCCGAGTGTGGTGGCGGGTTGGATGAGCACGCCCGCTTCACGCGCCATCTTCTCGGCAAACGCCTCCACGGAGGGTACGTGCATCTCCACCAGCGCCGTGGACCCCGCCGACGGACGCCTCCAGGTGAAGAGTTCAGGCCAGCGCGCGAAAAAGGCATCCGCGAGTTTCAGGTTAGCCTCGATATGCGCCAGACTGCGATCTCTGAGTTGATTTTTTACCTTGAGCGCAGCATATGTCAAAAACTCAGTTGGGGCAGGTGGACAGATGCTGGTGTAGAACTTCCAGTTAATGATCTCTTCGCGCAGGGCTTTATCCTGCACAACCAGCCAGCCGCTGCGCAAGCCCGGCAGCCCGTAGGTCTTCGAGAGCCCCGAGAGCACCACCGTCCGTGGATTCAGCTCCGCCACGGATGGGATAGGCGCCGTACCCACGTGAGCCAAGTCAAAATACATTTCATCGCAAAACAAGAACAAATTGTGTAAATATACACTGTTTACTAACTGATCCAACTGCGCTCTTGTGGGTAGAAACCCTGTAGGGTTATGCGGAAAGTTCACCACGATCAACCGGGTTCTATCGTTGATCAGCGCTTCTAACTCATCGAAATCCAGTTCCCATTGGCTGGCGCCGGGTTTGAAGCACCACTTACGCACGCGTTCCGCACCGACCACATGCTCGAACATATTCACCAGCGCGTCGTATGCCGGGCTGAGCGCAATCACCTCATCACCAGCCTCGAGGATTGCGCGCGCTGCCAGGTATATGCCTTCGATCGGTGAACCTAAAAAGACCACATCCTCGGCTGAGATGTATTTGTACCCCGCTGCGATGCACTCGCGTAATGGCAGGTTGCCCAGCGATTCGGTGTAGCCCAGCGAGAGCTTGCCAAAGTCCGCGAGCGGCACGTCAGCCAGTTTAAGCAGTTCATCCACCGACAGCGTCTCGCAATCCGAGTTGCACAATTGGTAGGGCGTGCTGAATTCATACTTGGCAAAGAAATGTTCCGTGGCAAAATTCGCTATTTTCATAACCTCTTCTTTCAGACTGCCAAGACAGCCTTTTTCCGATTGATAAAGCTAACCAATTCCACCAGGCCGATGGCTGCGATCAGGATGATGAATGAAAGCTGGCTGTCTTTGCCGATCAGCGGATAGTCCATCACGCCGTGGATTAAACCCACCAGAAGGATGCTGCCGCTGCGTATGAACAGCCATGCAAAACCCGCTCCCAATAAAAAGAGCATCACCAGGCTGATCAAGATTAAGCCAATGCCCATTTCGCCATTGATTAATGAGAAGATCCGCACCGGCAGATGCCACACCGAAAAGAGAGCGCTTGAAACAACCACGGCTATAAGCGTTGCGCGTTTGGCATTCTTATTCTCGTAAAAAGCCAGTAATTTTTTCAAGAAATAACCCCTGAAGAGCACTTCCTCGCCGATGCCCACAAACAGCCAGGTGCTGACGATTTGCGCCCACACCTTCCACGCTTCAACGGATCGCAACGCGGCCACTTCATCCGGCAGACGGATGATGCCGGTTGCGCTGATAAACAGGGCATAGATCAACCAGCTTGCCAGCGTAATGGTGAGCGCGGCTAGTACTAACCGTCCGCTGAAGGGCAGGCTGATCTGGCCCTGCTTGATTCCCCAAAAGGCCAGCACAAAGAATAGCGCATATAACCCTATTTGCGCAAAGTAAAGTGGCAATCCGCTCAGGTTAAAGACTTTAATTGTTATAAAGAAGAGAATTGGAAACAGGACGGTTAAAGAAAAAATCATTACTGTTGTGCGCTTACTTGGTCTTGATATTGTCATATCCATCGTTGATGAACTCCATAATCTGTTATTAAAATAGTAGTGTAATTGATTTACGAGAATTTTGAACCAAAGTCACTTATCACCAGATTCATGCAAAAATAGCTGACTTTTTCTGGTATCAATTTTTATAGGCTCTTATTCTTCAAGCAAATGAATTGTTTTTAAATCCACGCCGCGGATATGCGCTCATAGGTCACCCGCAAATCCTCGGGGATGACGCGCGTCTCACCCGTGGTGGACATGAAATTGGTGTCGCCCGCCCAGCGCGGAACAATGTGCACATGCGCATGCTCGGCAATCCCCGCCCCGGCTGCGGACCCCATGTTGATGCCCACATTGAACCCCTCTGGCTGGTAAACTCTGCGCAGCACACCCAGCGTCTCGTTGACCATCTCCATCACCTCGGCGCGCACTTCAGGCGTCAGTTCTTCAATGGAGGCCACGTGCTGGTAAGGCACCACCATGGCATGACCGGAGGTATATGGGTAGCGATTGAGAATCACAAACGCGGATTCTCCGCGGTGTACGATCAGGTTTTCAACGCTGTCATCCATCTTTGGATAGCAGCAAAAAATGCACTCGCCGGGTTTTTCATTGTCGGTCACATACTTCATGCGCCAGGGGGACCAAAGGTTTTCCATTGATAAATCCTTCCACGTTAATGCCTTAATTCTACATGAATTTGGCAAAGTCGCGTGCTTGACTCATTTTAAGACTCGTTTCAAAAAAATGTCCACTTTTATCAAATTCAACGTTTAAGTTAGTATAATCAGGATAAATATTGGGGAAGCGTTGTTTTTGGAAATTTAACAAATCAAAAGTTTCACGTTCGAACGCAAAGGATCAATTATGTTTACCAAAAATCGATTTCTAATTCTCGTTGTCTGCTGCCTGCTGGCGCTGAGCGCCTGCGCCAAAGCCACACCACCACCGCTTACCCAGGCCACCATGGATGCACTTTACACCTCCGTAGCCCAAACCCTGGCCGTCTCGATGCCTACAGTCACCCCGCAGCCCAGCATGACGCCGTCTCCGACAGCCACCATCACTCCTATGGTCACCAATACTGTGGGGGCCACGCCTACACTTAAGATTACCGTGCCCACTTGTGACAATTCGCTGTTTGTGTCTGATGTGACCATCCCTGATTACATGGTCATGGCCCCCGGGCAATCCTTCACCAAGACCTGGTCCATCAAGAACGCCGGCACATGCAATTGGACCACGTCATACAAGGTCGTCTTCCTCAGCGGAACCGCCATGGGCGGCGTTGCGACTGGAATTGCGGCCGTCCCGTCAGGTCGTGCAGAACATGTTTCCGTGAACCTGGTTGCACCCATTACCAAGGGCACCCATACCGGATACTGGATTCTGCAAAACGCTAACGGTCAATCGTTTGGCGCCTCATTTTATGTAACCATTGTGGTTTCCACCTCCGTAACAGCCACCACCACCGGCACCATCACCCCGACACCTGATCTTTTGGCGACTGCTGTTGCGGGAGCAATAAATGGCACAGCAACAGCAGTTCAAGCAGCTATTGACGCTACAGGAACCGCGACGGCTCTTGGCACTCCATAATGCGAACAAAATAGATACACTCTTGTGTGATTGACAACTAAAAAGGGGAGGGTATGTTATATTATTGAGTATGCGGCAGCCCTCCCTTTTTCAAATTACTTCCCTGACAGTCAGCGATATCTCGCGCTATCTGCGCGAACTAATGGATAGCGACGAAATCCTGCGCGATGTGTGGATTCGCGGCGAGGTCTCCAACTTGTCGCGGCCATCTTCAGGCCACATTTATTTCACCCTCAAAGATCCTGGTTCCGCGCTCAAATGCGTGATCTGGAAGATGAACGCCGCCCGCCTGCCGCTGATGCTGCAGAGCGGCATGGCCATTGAAGCCCACGGCGCCATAAGCATCTATGAGCGCGACGGACAGTACCAGTTATATGTAGACGCCGTGCGCATGTCTGGCGAAGGCGCTCTCTACCAGGAGTTCATGCGGCTCAAAGCCCGCCTAGAAGCGGAAGGCTTGTTTGACACTGCGCGCAAACGTCCGCTGCCAGAAATGCCGCAGCGCATCGGCATCGTCACCTCACCCACCGGCGCCGCCCTGCAGGATATGCTCAACACCCTGCGCCGCCGCTATCCGCTGGCTGAAGTGCTGCTGGCGTCTGCCCCCGTTCAAGGGGATGAAGCACCTGCCGCGCTGGTGAACTCACTTAAACGCCTCAACGCCCTCGGCAGCGTGGATGTGATCATTCTCGCCCGCGGCGGAGGCTCGCTTGAAGACCTGTGGGCATTCAATGATGAAAATGTGGTCAGAGCTGTAGCCGCCTCGCGCGCGCCTGTGGTCACCGGTGTCGGCCATGAGACAGATTTCACCCTCTCAGACTTTGCCGCGGATCTGCGTGCCCCAACCCCCACCGCCGCCGCGGAATTATGCACCCCCGATCGGGCGGAACTTTTTGAAAGTCTGGCTTCTCTCTCTTCACGGCTCGGTTATGCCCTGCAGGCAGTGGTTTCTCAATCCGCTGTCGATCTCATGGATCTCAAACACCAGCTCGACAATCTCTCTCCGCTCTGGCTGGTGCGCAACGACCGCCAACGCCTGCTTGAACTTGCCAGTCGGTCCGAACTGGCGCTGCATAACGAACTGCGCATGCAGCACAGCCAGGTGAAAAGTCTGCAAACCCGTCTCGCTTCACTTAATCCTTTTGCCGTGCTTCAACGCGGCTATGCCATCGTCAGCGATTCCGCGGGCCAGTTGGTGAGCAGTGTCAAAACGGTAAAAACGTCAGATCAAGTTACAATTCAAGTATCGGATGGCACGATTGAATCCCAGGTGGTTGCAATTAAAGGAGGTGGTACCCATGGCGAAAACGGATAAAACACCATTAGCGTTAACCTATGAACAGGCGTTCAGCGAACTAGAATCCATTGTTGAAGCAATGGAGAACCAACAGCAGCCCCTCGACGAGACCATGAAGCTTTTCGAGCGCGGACAGATTCTTTCACAACACTGCACCTCCCTGCTGGATAATGCCGAACTGCGCATCAAGGAGCTCAACACTTCCAAATCCTCCCTCGACAAAGAGGATTAATCCATGTCTTTCCTTGTTAATTATCCCGAACTGATCACCTGCATCGTTGCCTGGCTTGCCTCTTCCATTTTAAAAATCCCGGTATTTTTCATAATGCACCGCAAGTTTAATGTCAAACTGGCCTTTGGCACCGGTGGAATGCCCAGTTCTCATTCCGCGACCTTGTCAGGCACCACCCTGGCCATCGGTCTCTTCAGCGGGTTCGACCACCCGGCCTTTGCCATAGCGGTAGCCATCACCATGATCGTCGTATATGACGCTGCAGGCGTCAGGCGTGAAGCCGGCTATCACGCCGAAGCTCTTAACCGCATGCTGGATGACTGGTTTGTCTTCGCCAAGACCCCCAACGAAGAACAGAAAAAGCTCAAAGAAATGCTCGGCCACACCCCCTTTGAAGTCGTTGGCGGCGTCCTCACTGGTTTGGCTACAGCCCTGATCTTGTGGCTCATCTGGCCTAAGTAGGTCAGAGAATAGAGAGTGGAGAACAGAGAACCGTCAAGTACTATTTGAGTTAGCAGGTTCTAATTCAGTTTATTATTTACTTTGTATTCTTAAATCCAAGTTAATACTTCACGATTCCCAGTTCAAAATTATATTTCTTATATTGGTTTTACGGTTCTCGGTTCTCGGTTCTCAATTTTCGTGTATTTCGTCCTTTTCGTGGTTTTGAATTTGCTACTTCCTCCAACGAAAATCATATGCTTTGTTTACATTCTTTTAATACTCAGGAGATATAGTATTACTACCTTACTGCAACAAATCCCTTTGAAATCGTGGAGGTTTTAACTATGTCGAAAATTATTGGAATCGATCTTGGCACCACCAATTCAGTTGTATCCGTGATGCAGGGCGGCGACCCGGTGGTCATCACCACCGCGGAAGGCAGCCGTCTATGTCCATCCGTTGTCGGCTTTACCAAGAATGGTGAACGCCTGGTGGGACAAACCGCCAAGCGCCAGGCCGTCATCAACCCCGAGAACACCGTCTCATCCATCAAACGCTTCATGGGACGCCGCTTCGATGAAGTCACCTCCGAACGCAAGATGGTGCCCTACGAAGTCATCTCCGGCCCAGCCAAAGATGCGCAGGTGCGCATCCCCGCCACCGGCAAAGATTACTCACCGCAAGAAATCTCGGCCATGATTCTGGCCAAGTTGAAAACAGATGCCGAAGCCTTTTTGGGTGAAAAAGTCACACAGGCCGTCATCACCGTACCAGCTTACTTCAACGACAGTCAGCGCCAGGCCACCAAAGACGCGGGCAAAATTGCCGGTCTCGAAGTGCTGCGCATCATCAACGAACCCACCGCATCCGCGCTGGCCTACGGACTCGATAAAAAGAAAAACGAAAAGATCCTCGTCTTCGACCTGGGCGGCGGCACCTTTGATGTCTCCGTGCTCGAGGTCGGCGAAGGTGTGTTTGAAGTCAAATCGACCAGCGGCGACACCCACTTGGGCGGCGACGACTGGGACGAGGTCATCGTCAACTGGGCCGCGGATGAATTCCAGCGCGAACAGGGCATTGACCTGCGCAAAGACCGCCAGGCCTTGCAGCGTCTGCGCGAAACCGCCGAAAAAGCAAAAATTGAGCTTTCCACAGTGATGGAAACCGAGATCAACCTGCCCTACGTCACCGCGGATGCCAATGGCCCCAAACATCTAATGCTCAAACTCAGCCGCTCCAAATTTGAGCAGATGACCGCTCACCTTTTGGCACGCTGCAACAAACCCTTTGAAAGTGCCCTCAAAGACGCTGGTTTGAAACCTTCCGAAATTGACGAATTGGTACTCGTCGGCGGTTCCAGCCGTATGCCGCAAGTCTACGAGATGGTGCGCAAGCTGATCAACAAAGAACCCAACAAAGGCGTCAACCCTGATGAAGTCGTCTCCATTGGTGCGGCTATCCAGGGCGGCGTACTCGGCGGTGAAGTCAAAGACATCTTGCTGCTTGACGTAACCCCACTCTCACTGGGCGTCGAAACCATGGGCGCCGTGATGACGCCGGTCATCGAACGCAACACCACCATCCCCATCCGCAAGTCACAGATCTTCTCGACTGCTGATGATAACCAGACCGCCGTGGATATCCACGTACTGCAGGGCGAACGTCCCATGGCCTCAGACAACATGTCTCTTGGTCGCTTCCGCCTGGAGGGCATCCCCAACGCGCCGCGCGGAGTGCCGCAGGTCGAAGTCACCTTTGACATCGACGCCAACGGCATCCTTAATGTCACCGCACAAGATAAAGCCACTGGCCGCGAACAGAAAGTAACCATCACTGCCTCCACCAACCTGGCCAAGAACGACATTGAACGCATGGTCGAAGAAGCCAAACTTCACGAAGCCGAAGACCTGAAACACAAAGAACTGGCTGAAGCCCGCAACATTGGTGACAACGCCGCTTACCAGGTCGAAAAAGCCATCAAAGAAGCCGGCGACAAAATCCCCGCGGATCAAAAATCCAGTGTAGAGGCCAAAGCTCAAGCGCTGCGCGAGGCACTGAAAGGCGAAGACGTTGCTCAAATCAAGAGCCTTACCGAAGAACTGCAGGCTGAATACAGCAAAGTCATGACCGCCAACGCCCAGGCTCAGCAAGCGCCCGGCGAACCGTCACCGGAGGCTGGCGAAGCCCCCAAACCAGATGGCGACGTCATCGACGGCGAGTTCACCGAACAGAAATAAACTCTTTTCAACCCCTCTCAAATTTCAGAGAGGGGTTGATTTTTTTAATTGAAGTAAGAGTTGTTCAAACCTTCAATTATTATCTGGTACTTGACAAAAGCATAATCAGTTGTATAATACAATCATTGGATAACACAACTACTATGGAACTTACAGAAAAAGGTTACTTACAGATCAACCAAGCCTTATTCAGTTTGACCGCTGCTTACGAATCACGCATGATAAAAGAAGCGGGCAATGAATTAAGTCTTGCCGATTGCTCTGTATTAATGGTAATGAGACAGTTTGCACCTTTAACCGCCAAACAGCTTTCAGAGTATATGAACATTAACCCAGGGACGATATCAGTATACGTTCAACGTCTGGTAAAAAAAGGGTTAATCAATCGCCAACAAGACGAGAGTGATCGCCGTAACTGGTGGCTGAATTTTACCGACAAAGGTGAAAGCATTTCGACCACCATTGTGACCTCAGCAGCCTCATACACCAAAGATTTCTTGTCAGTGTTGAATAAAGATGAACAAAGCCACCTTCACCAAATGCTATTAAGTGTTTCTCACAGCCTGGGATTTGATTGGCAATAATTTTTTTACCATATTAGTTGGGTTATACAACTAATAAAACCCACACAAAATCTGGGGGATTATAACCAGTTGAGAAAGAGGCTCTTACATGTATCAAATTCAATTGATCAACCATGTTGTATTATGCGAAAGAAGACTTGAAATCGAAACTGATCAAAAAAATCACCCTAACTTGAAGTTTTTTCAAGATCGTCAGCTTGATTTTAGTCCCTCTCGAGGATTTACCAAGAACCTATTGAGGATACTTCTTCGTCAAATTGTATCTAAACGACCCTATTGCTCATATACTCAAAAGTGCTATTACAAAACGCTTGAAGAGTAAACGATTTTGTTTAGTGGTTTAGATTTCAACATCATTTCTATATCCTAAACTCTTGTGCGTTCAAGACTACCTAATTCACGTTTCGGCATTCCAGCAAGGCCATAACCGCCAACACCCAAGCGAACCTTCCCCTGAAGCTGGTGAAGCCCCCAAAACGGATGGCGACGGCGAGTTCACCGAAAAAAAGTAACGAAATGTAGATTTTCAAGGCGCATCCCTTCGGGATGCGCCTTTTAAGATAAAATCAGCCCTATGAAAAAACAATTGCGCATCAGGGTAAAATCCCTGGCCTGGATCGAAGATCAGGGCATGTTATTTGTGGTTAAAATGACCGATAAAATCAAAAAAGATGATTACTACCGCTCCATTGGCGGGTCGGTGGAGTTTGGCGAGCTTGCCATTGATACCGTTTGCCGCGAAGTGCACGAAGAACTGAACACCACGGTTGAAATTACTGGCGACCCCTTGATCCTCGAAAACATCTTTACGTGTGATGGCGATCCCGGCCACGAAATTGATTATTTCTATCCCTGCAGGTTTGTTGATGAAAGTTTTTACGAGCGGAAAACGTTCACCTTAACCGAAGCGGATGGCAGTCATTGGGATGCCATGTGGGTTAAGCTCGAAGACTGCCTAAAAGGAACAATCCGTTTGGTGCCAGAAACCCTGCTGGCTTGGTACAAAAAATAGAAGATTCAAAAGTACTTTGCGCAAAAATGACGCGTCTCATGGAGACGCGTCATTTTTTACTATGTAAAAAGCCGCGAAACGAATAACCGATTGCCGCGTATATATGTTTATGAAAGTTGATTAAGAGAAGGAATACAAACTATGCCATCACACCGAATCGAAACCAGAGCTTCCAGAACGGCCGATATCACCTGCGGATGCCGCGCCGTCTCTTTTTACGAATCCAATCCCTTTTTGAAAAGCGGAGATTGGGTCGCACCCATGCTGCTGCCGCGAGAAGTGCAAACCCTGTTGAAAATTCCGCATGCCGAAAAACTGCTCAGAGTCTTGCTCGGCCCCAAAGGCGTTTATGAATGGGTGATCGCGCGCACTAAATACATCGACACCCTCTTTGAAAATGCCGCTGCTGACACCTTCAGTCAGGTCATCATTTTGGGGGCCGGGTTTGACTCACGCGCCGTGCGTTTTCACAAGGAGCTGGCCGGGGCCAGAGTCTTTGAGCTGGATTCAGGAACCACCCAACTCATGAAAACGATCCAGTATGTCAAACGGGGCATCATCGTACCAGACAACGTCACCTTCATCCCCATCAATTTTGAAATGGAATCTGTCACCACGAAATTGGAAAAAGCAGGCTTTGTCAGAGAAACAAAAACCTTGCTGCTAATCGAAGGAGCTGTGCAATATCTCAAACCTCAATTGATGCTTCAGACCATGGCCTCCATTCTTGGGCTCACCGGCAGAGGCAGCCACCTGATCCTCGAGTATGGCGAAGCAGGCATGGCCGATTGGCAAGAAAACGGCCTTGAGCAATTAAAATTTGGACTAAACGAATCCGTCGTGGATCTAATCCTGGCAGAATCAGGCTATCAATTACTTGATCGAAAAGATGCCAAGGAACTTGAGAAAACCTTCTTTACAGACACCCGGGGTCGCGTCAGAAACAAGGTGCGCGGCAACCAATCCATTCTTGTGGCCGAGCGGCTGTGATACCGCAAATTCAATTCGTTATACAAACTCTTTTAATGCCTTGACAAGCCCGTTTGATTAATGCTATAATGCAACCGGTTGCAATACACAGGATAAAACATGGGCACAAAATTAGTCAAAACCATTGAAGATATCGCCAGGCTGGCCAACGTCTCGAAATCGACGGTCAGTCGGGCATTAAATGACAGTTCCCTGATTAACCCTGAAACCAAAGAACGCATCAAAGCCATTGCTGAAGAACACAATTTTTGCATGAATCTGCCCGCGCGCAATCTCAGCCGGCGCCAGAGCTGCACCGTGGGCTTCGTCACTCACAGTCACCAATGCGGATTTACCGTCGAAGACATGTTTGGGCTCGAGATCATGAGCGCCATCGGCAGCGGTTTGGATGAATTGGGCTTCGATCTACTGATAATTCACATGAAACCACGTGACACCAGTTGGGCGCACCAATATTTCGACAGCGGCAGAGTGGATGGTTTCATCATGATGAAAACCGGCCGCGGTCATGCCTACAGCAAATTGCTTTCAGAAATGAATGCCCCCTTCATCATCTGGGGTGTGTCAGAGCCGGAGATAAATGGCTGTACCGTAACAGGCGATAACCTCAGCGGCGGCATTATAGCCACCGAACATCTGATTCGTATCGGTAGAAAAAAGATCGCCTTCCTCGGCGGACCAGAGAACGATCTTGAGGCGCAGCTTCGACAAAAAGGCTACGAAACCGCCATGCGCAGCGCCGACCGTACAATTGATCCAAAATTGATGGCTAATGGTGATTATCTGATGGATTCAGGCATGACTGGCATGAAGCAGTTGCTTGAAAAAACCCCTGATCTGGATGCCGTGTTTGTTTGCGGCGATGTCATGGCCATCGGGGCCATTGAGGTGATCCAAAACAGCGGCAAGCGCGTGCCCGAAGATATAGCCGTGGTCGGCTACGATGATCTGGCCATCGCCACCTACAACAACCTGCCCCTCACCACGGTCAAGCAGAACATCCAGATGTCGGGCAAGCTGCTGGCTCAAAACCTGGTGCAATCCATCAAGACCGGTGTGGTCACTCATGTGACCGTCCCCGTAGAACTTGTCGTCAGAAAGTCGGCTTAATACAGCCGAGGTTCGTTTTTTTAGACCGGCCTGCAACCGGTTGCAGATGAAAGGAGAATAAAATGTTCAGTACTCAACTCATTACTTACGTCGTGGTTTTAGAAAACAAACTCAAAGCCGAAAACCTGAAAAGGTAATCCAATCAATCATAATTTTTTAAAACCGGTAGCAACCGGTTGCAATGAAAGGAGCAACACCATGTTCAGCACTCAACTCATTACTTATGTCGTACTTTTAGAGAAAAAACTCGAAGCACTGCACCTGAAAAAGTAAATCAACACTGGCTATTTTGCCCGGCGGTCTGCCGGTTTTCGCAAGAGGAGAATACCATGTACGAGAATATGATCAATAATGTTGTGAACTGGGAAAGAAGACTGGATTTCGAAAACGAGCAGCGCAAGGCGCATCGCATTTCAATTGCCATGGAAGATTCTATGGCGCCCGGCCCTTGCCGCATCGAATACAAAACCATCTTCACCTGGAACTACAAATTCGAGAAAGATTATCAACCGCTCTTTAGTGGCAGCACTCAGGACTGTGTTTCGTTCTTGCAGCCCTGTTAAAACGTTTCTAATTCTTTTCTCCGACACACACGCGTACTGCTTCGTACGCGTTGTGTGTTTAATTTTCTCTTCATGTATCTTTCTCGAAGCAAGAAGGGAGCAAGTGGGGTTTGCTTTGTGTTCTCTGCTTTTGAGTTTGGTTGTGACGGTTCTCTGCTCTCGATTCTCTGCTCTCAATTCATTTAAAAATTCAATTTAAAATAATCTCAAATTTGCTTGAAAGTGCTATACTTAAGCTAACGCCAATTCCTGCAAACGAACAAAGGAGATGAGACAATGGGAGAAAATGGTGGCAAGGCCGATAAGGGCAACAAGGAACAGAAAAAGAAACCCAAGATGACCCAGAAAGAAAAAAGGAAAGAGAAAAACGAAGCCAAGAAAAAAACAGAATAACCTCACCTGTTCAATTATGAACTGCGCCCCCAATAGGGCGCAGTTTTCGTAAAATAGAATTTAATTCTAATTATCCACGAAGCACACACAATACACTAAAAAAAGAACCAAATAACAATTTGTGACAGAATGAAAAGAGAATCCCTTGTGTAAACCATTAAAGAAAATTGTGATCGTACTGGCCAGTCTGTTAGGGGTGGCGCTGCTGTTCGTCATCATCCTGGGGGTAGCCTTTCTAATCGTCAACAAGACCAACGGCACCCTCGTCTCGTCAGGCGAAAAACGACAGTATCTTCTTCATGTGCCTGCATCCTACGACCGAAATGTGCCCACACCCCTGGTCATCAGCATCCACGGATTCGCGGAGTGGCCGGCCCATCAGGCGCAGATCAGCCGCTGGAACGATCTGGCCGACGAAAAGGGGTTTATCGTTGTCTACCCCTCGGGCACAAGCTTCCCTAAACGCTGGCGCACCACCGGGTTGACCGACTCCCCCGGCGACCCCGAGTTGGACATAAGGTTCATCTCTGACCTGATTAACAAGCTGTCATCCGATTACAACATAGACCCCAACCGCATCTACGCCAACGGGCTTTCCAACGGCGGCGGCATGAGTTATCTACTGGCCTGCAAAATGGCCGACCGCATCGCCGCCATCGGCAGCGTGGCCGGTGCTTACACTTACCCGCCCGACCTTTGCAAACCCTCCCGCCCTGTGCCGCTGATCGCTTTCCACGGCGATGCAGACCCCGTCGTGCCCTACTTCGGCGGACCCTCTCGCTCCTTTGAAATTCCTTTTCCTTACATCCCCGATTGGATGCAGGCCTGGGCAGACCGCAACCAATGCCAGACCACTTCCCTGATCCCGCAAGATGGCGAGATCAGCGGCACAACCTGGTCTAAGTGCAATCAGGGTGCAGACGTGACCTTCTACACCATTGCCGGCGGCGGGCATTCCTGGCCGGGCGGTGAGCCCATCCCTGAATGGATTGTTGGCAACACATCGCAAGCCATCAACGCCACTCGTGTCATGTGGCAGTTCTTTGAGCGGCATCCAATGAAATAAAGTGTGGGCCTATAGAATCACCGGGAGGGAAATAAGATGAAACGCAAATTAACATTGGGTCAGCAATATCTGCGAGACATTGCGATTTTGTTGGTCATCGCTTTAGCCATATTCTTGTTCATCAAGATCAAGGCGTGGACTGCTGAAACAAGCAACATGAAACTAACCTCTTCTGGTGAATACCGTTCTTACCAGCTTTATGTGCCAAATTCTTATAACCCAAAACGGCCCGCGCCGCTGGTCATCAGCCTGCATGGTTACTCCTCCAAACCATCAGATATGATTTATAGCAGCCGCTGGAACGACCTGGCCGATGAAGAAGGCTTGATCGTCGTTTATCCTCTTGGCTATGGCAATCCCACCTACTGGCATACGTCCGGCTACGCTTATTCAGGCAGAAACGCTCAAAAGGATGTGTAATTTTTCTCTGATCTGATTGACCAACTTGAAGAAAACTACAACATTGATCCCTCACGTATTTATATTAATGGCATTTCAATGGGTGGCGGCATGAGCCATGTGCTGGCCTGCAGCCTGGCAGACCGCATTGCGGCCATCGGCGGCGTTTCAGGCGCTTACAATTACCCACCAGACCAGTGCGATCCCACACGCCCGGTGCCTTTCATCCTCTTTCATGGCACTGAAGACGCCACCATCCCCTACAATGGCGGTGTGCTCAAACCCTACAACATCACATATCCGTCCATCCCCGATTTCACCGCTGCCTGGGCAGATAAAAATCAATTCTCTAAGACAACATCAATACCGCAAGAGGGCGAGATCAGCAGCGTGAGCTATACTCACTGCACCCAAAACGCGGATGTCGTTTTATACACCATCTTTGGCGGTGGTCACACCTGGCCCGGCGACACCCCGGCCGCAACACCCACCTGGGGTTACACCACCCAGCAGATTGATGCCACCCGCCTCATGTGGCAGTTCTTTGAACAGCATCCGCTGCCAGCGAGTGAGTAAGTATTGTGCGCGAAATTAATTTGGGTATAAAAGATAGAATTTTTTTGTTATTCTATGTACACTGGCTCGCTTCGCATACTATGTATTATGAAATATCTGCTTCTGATAAAAGAAGATAGAGACTTGAACGCTTTCAATTATTCAGAAGTAATAAGAAAAAGTGGTTGCTCTTAGAAGAAATTTTTGATTTTTCAATTGCACTTAATAATCCCAAGGCCCCCTACTCCCACGAATTTTGCGCCCCCGAGCTGGTTTAGCGAGAGGGGAGCTCGCTGGAGAAGGACCGGGGATGAGGCGCATAATAAAAATTGGTGATGACTTTGTGAAATTTAGTATATTAAATTAAGTAAAAGTATTTTGGTTTTTCTAGAAATGATCTTCTTAGCGAACTTTGCGACTTCGCGAGAGAAAAAGTTTTTCACAAATTTATTAATGACTTCGTTGACTTTTCAGGAGGTAAATATGAAACGCGCTTTGGTTTTGATTAGTTTTGCCGTGCTGCTTTTGGCTTCTTGCCGCCTTTCGCAGTTCAATCCGTTCAAAAGCGTTGAAGAACATCCTGCCCCCGAATTTGCTGCGGATAACACCCGCTTCTATGAGTTAGGCTGTTTTGAATCTACTGATTGTCTGCCCGCTGATCTCAAGACCATTGAGCACCCCATTGGTCGGATTTATCCGCTGGATAACACCTTAGGCGGCCTGGACCCTAAACTACCCATGGCTAAAACCGAAACCATGAGCTTAAAATACGATATCGTGATTCCGGCTGTATACACTGAAGGCTGCAGGGGAATTTTCTACGTGCGCTACCTGGTCGAAGTGGAAGGCGAAATGCGCTTGATTGATTCCGCACAAGGCATGCAGCAGCTCTACGCCCCCATTGAGTCCGAAGACGAAGCCTTGAGTTTCGCCGTGGCCGTCACCGGTCTGACACCTCTCAATGATTTTGATAAACAGCCCCTCTACAAACGCTATACCCGGCCGCTGATCGAAAGCCATGCTGCCTTTGACGGCACACAGTTTACCGTGAATCTCTACGACACCAATCTTTGCGGCTGCGGACCCCATGTTGTTTCAATGACCACGGTCACCGTGCAGCAAGACGGATCGATCAGTAAATCAGAGGCGGTTGGCGCTTTTAGCGACCCCGAGACGGACGGGCTGTGTGTTGACTAAAAACGGCTTTTTGGATGCTTTGAAAATGTTATAATCTTTCTATGCAAAAAAAACGAAAAAAACTCGCAATCGGAATTCTAGCCCTGTTGGTGGTTGGGGGTATTGTCCTCGCCCTGCCGCCGGTCTGGTCGCGGGTCAGTTATTTCACCAACAAAATCTACACTGAAATCTTTTACAAGATCAACCCGCCGCAAGCCGTGATTTTTAACCCATCCGAATCCACACCGAATGAGATGGCTACAGCGGTTAAAGCCACTATGAATGCCCTGGTCAGCCCCACCCCCGCAATCAATACTCCCACCCCGCAATCAACTCTCGCACCCACACCCACCCAAATACCTTTGCCGCCATCCGTCTATCTGGCGGGTGTGCGCACTGAAGCGCAAATGTGGAACAACTGCGGCCCGGCCACCCTCTCCATGGCACTCTCCTTCTGGCAGTGGAGTGGCAAACAGCAAGATACCGCTGCGATTCTCAAACCCAATGACCGCGACAAGAACGTCATGCCCTACGAGATGCTGGACTATGTCAACAATCATACCGACCTGCGCGCAAACATGCGCATGGGCGGCGATCTCTATACGATAAAAGCCTTGCTTAATGCGGGCTTTCCGGTGCTGGTTGAAAAAGGCTTTGAACCCGAAAACCTGGCTGCCGAAGGCTGGATGGGACACTACAATCTGGTGATCGGGTATGATGATTCCAAACAGGAGTTCACCACCCAGGATTCTTACCTGCTGACCTTGCTGGATTCGGCTGATCGTCCCTCAGCGAAAGGGTTTAAAGTCTCTTACGAAAACATGATCAATAACTGGCGCGCCTTCAACAATATCTTTATCGTCGTTTATCCTCCTGATTTTGAAAACGACGTACTCAATGTGCTCGGTCCGCTGGCGGATGAAACTGCCTCATACCGTATCGCAGCCGATCGCGCCGCCGCCGAAGCTGCATCCCTCACGGATGCGCGCGGCCAATATTTTGCCTTGTATAACATGGGCACCAGTCTGGTAAAGTTGGCCGATTATGGTGGCGCAGCCTCGGCATTTGACAAAGCCTTTGCGCTCTACCCCTCCATTGATGAAATTCACCGGCCTTACCGCATGCTCTGGTATCAGACCGGACCCTATTATGCATACTATTACACAGCCCGTTATCAGGATGTAATAAATCTTGCTACCACCACCCTGGATGCCGAGAGCGAACATGTTCTTGAAGAGAGTTACCACTGGCGGGCGATGGCCAAATTACAATTGGGCCAGCAAGACGCCGCCATCGCAGATTTCCAAAACGCGCTCAAAGTCCATCCCGGCTTTGGCCCGAGTTATGATCAATTGGTGCAGTTGGGCATCACCCCATAGACACCTCACGGACGGTTGGGGCAACCGATGATTAAAGTAATGCATTTTGCCGACGCGCATATAGATATCGCCAGCCACGGAAGGCATGACGCCGTTTCAGGGCTGCCTCTGCGCGTCCTGGATTTTCTCAAGTCACTCGATCACATCGTTGACACGGCCATCTCTGAAAAGGTTGACCTGGTGATCTTCGCCGGGGATGCCTACAAAGACCGCCTGCCCTCACCCACCTACCAGCGTGAATGGGGTAAACGCATCATGCGGCTTTCCGCAGCCAAAATCCCCACCATTCTACTCACCGGCAACCATGATGTCAGCCCGGCCAGCGGACGCGCCCACACCCTGCAGGAATTTGACACCCTCGAAGTGCCCTTCGTGCGCGTGATCAACAAACCCGAGTTCCTCAAACCCGCGGACTTGTGGGGATTACCCGTTCAAGTTATTGGTTTACCTTGGATTTTTCGTACAGGAATTGTTGCTGCATTAGATCTTCCATTAAAAGAAAATGAAAATATAGACGATAGATTTAATAATAGAATTTCTGCTGTTGTTGATGAATGGTTGAATCAGGCTGACAAGAAACTTCCATCAATACTTATCGGCCATGGAACTATTCAAGGGGCAATGTTTGGATCTGAGCGATCAGTTATGCTCGGAAATGACTTTAAAATTCCACCCCTTGTTGTGAAAGATAACAGATTGGATTATGTTGCTCTAGGTCATCTTCATAGTTTTCAAAATCTTAATCCCTTTCACCACCCGCCCGTTATTTATTCAGGCTCCATTGAAAGAATAGATTTTGGTGAGGCTAAAGAAAAAAAATATTTTGTCATTGCAAAAATCGAAAAAGGCAATACTACTTTTGAACGACGTAGATTAATAGGTCGTCTTTTTATACCAATGCGAGTAAAAATTTCAAAAGATGACAATATGATGGAGAAAATCCTAGGGAGACTCCCAGGAGAAGAAATGCTTAAGGGCTCATTAGTACGACTTGTCATAGAATATCCTCGCGATATGGAACCATTTCTTGATGAAACTGCAATTCGAGAAAAATGTGAATCCGCGTTTGAATTTCACCTTGTACGTCTTCCCAAAGAAGAAGCAAGAACACGTTTTTCCATTGATGAATCTGTTGCAAACCTTAATCCTCTTGAATTGTTAAAAAGATACTGGGGAATGACTAAGCAGGACCCTGGCAACACACAACCCTTGCAAGCGCTGGCTGCTTCCATTATTCAAGAAGTCTCGGGCATGGCCGAAGTCGATCTGCAATCTGGAGAAAAATAATGAACAACTTGTTTTTTGAGATCTTATTCATCCTGGTTCTCATTCTCATCAACGGCTTCTTCTCAATGTCAGAATTGGCATTGATTTCATCAAGAAAAGTGAGGCTTGAGCAGCGGGCTGAAGACGGTGATAAAGGCGCTCAATCCGCGCTTGAACTTCTAAAAAACTCAAGCCGTCTGCTTTCTGCTGTTCAAATTGGCATCACTTTGGTCGGTATTTTTACAGGTGCACTCGGCGGTGCCACGTTGGCTGAAAGAATGGCCGTCTGGTTGGCAGAAGTGCCCTGGCTGGTGCCTTACGCAGGTGGTATTTCGATTTTCTTGGTTGTCATTATCACCACTTACCTTTCCCTGGTCATCGGTGAGTTAATTCCCAAACGAATCGCCTTAAACAACCCCGAAAAAATCGCTTCGATGGTGTCTGGTTTTATGAAATTCCTTTCAAAAGCCATGTCGCCAATCGTTCGTCTGCTTGCGGCTTCAACTGATTTAGGTCTAAAAATACTAGGCATGTCTGCCTCAAAGGAACCCCCCATTACAGAGGAAGAGATCAAGGGTCTCATCGAGCAGGGCACCCAGGTGGGTGTTTTTGGCGAAGTTGAGCAAGATATGGTTGAAGGTGTTTTCCGTTTCAATGACCGTTCAATTAACGCCATTATGACCCCGCGCACCGAGATCGAATGGCTGGACGCCAACGATACCCCCGAACAGCTTCTTAAGCAGATCATGGATAGCAGCCATTCGCGTTTTCCGGTTGCCCAGTCTTCGCTGGATAACGTGGTAGGTATCTTAAACGCCAAAGACGTGCTTGAAAAATTCGTCACCAACACCCCTTTTAATTTATTGGATATGGTTAGCAAACCTATCTGGGTGCCCGAGAATACCCCCGCCATGCGCATGCTCGAAATGGTGCGTGAAGGGGGCACCCACGAGGTCATGATCGTGGATGAATACGGTGGCCTGCAAGGCATGGCCACCCTGTTCGACATTCTCGAATCCATCGTTGGTGAGATTCCCAGCGCAGATGAAAGCTCCGAATCAGAGATCATCATCCGTGAAGACGGCAGCTATCTGCTTGACGGCCTGCTGCCCATTGACGAACTCAAAGAACTCCTGGATGTAGACCAACTACCCGAAGAAGATAAGGTCGGCTTCCAAACGGTCGGCGGCTTTGTCATGAACCAGATCGGATCCATCCCCACCGCCGGTCAGCACTTTCACCTTCTGAATTATCGCTTTGAGGTCATGGATATGGATGACCGCCGCGTGGATAAGGTGCTGCTCAGCAAATACGATTCACCTAAAGCCCACAAGGCTGAAAAAGAATGATTCCTGTACGTCTGCAGATCAAGGGTTTTCTCTCATATTATGACCCTGTGGATATTGATTTCACCGGCTTCGACATGGCTTGCATCTCAGGCTCCAACGGGGCAGGCAAGTCTTCTCTGCTTGACGCCATCACCTGGGTGCTCTTTGGTGAAGCGCGTCGAAATGATGACGCCGTGATTAATCACAGAACACAATCACCAAAAATTAACAAACCTGCAGAAGTTATTATGGATTTCGATTACGAGAATGCGCATTATCGTGTTCAACGGATGAAGTTTAAAGGCAAAACAACCACGTTGGATTTCTTCATCCGCGCCGAAGATGAAAGCTGGCGTCCGCTCACTGAAGCCACCCTGCGCGCCACCGAAGAACGCATCCGCCAGACCCTGCGTCTGGATTACGAAACCTTCATCAATGCTTCATTTTTTTTGCAAGGCAAAGCAGACCAATTCGCCCAACAGCGTCCGGCCGACCGCAAACGCATTCTGGCCAGCATCCTTGGCCTCGAAGTTTGGGAGCAATACAAAGAAGAAGCGCTCAAACGCCGCCGTGCCCGTGAGCTTGAACTTGCCAATTGCGAAGGCATCCTTGCAGAATACGCCTCCGAATTAAACGAAGAGCAAGAGCGGTTAGCGTCACTCAAAGCCCTGCAGCAAGAACACGAAACCCAAAATGCCCTCGCTCAGGCCAGCAAACAGATTCTCGACCAGCAGCGCCTGATCGCTGATCGCCTCGAAGGCGACAAATCCCTGCTCGAAAAGCAATCCGCTGAAATCAAGCGTCTGCAATCCGAGCTGGATCAGAAACTGGATGACCTGCGCGAGCGCCAGGAAGAACAAAAATCCTTCCGCCTGCAAATAGCCAACGAAACCCAAATCCGCGCCGGACATGCCGCCTGGCTTGAGCAGCAGAAAATGCTGGCCGCACTGGATGCACAAGCCGCCAACTTTCACCAGTATGAATCGAAACGCCAGTCACCCCTCTTGAAAATTGAAGGTGAACGCGCCAGCTTGCAAGCTGAATTCAACACCCTAAGCAGCAAAGAGGCCGAGATTGCCAGCCTGCAAAGCCGTATGGCTGAGTTGCAGCAGCAGGTTGAAGATACCCGCCAGGCCGTCGCTGCGGATGAAGCCCAGCTTGAAATGCACGTTGTGCTTGAAATAGACATGCAAGACCTGCAAGCCGAAAAAGCTCGCGCCAAAGCCGAAAACGCCGTCCTTAAAGTTGAAATGGATGAACTCGCCGCCCATCGCAAAGAACTGCAAGACATCCAGGGTGCAAACTGCCCCACCTGCGAAAAACTGCTTCAAGAAACCGAAAAACTCCACATTATTGAAGACCTGACCGCCCGCGGCACCCAAAAAGCAGAAATCTACCGCAAAAACCTAAAATTTTTTGAAGGGGTGGATGCCCAATATAAAGAAAAAGAAACCGCGCTGGCTGCTTTGCAGCGCGTGGTGGCCGACCTGAAACTTCAGCAGCGCCTCTTTGATTCAAAATCAGAAGAGCTTTCCCGTAGCCAGGCCGAGATTGAGAAATGGCAGTCTGATGGTCTCAAACGCATTGAAGTTTTGCGCATCAGCCTGAAAAAAGAAGATTTCGCCGCGGAAGCAAGATCCGCATTAGCCGAAATTGACAAAGAATTGAAAAAGCTGGGCTACGACGCAGAAGCGCACACCCAGGCGCGCATGGCAGAAGAAGCCGGCCGCGAATATCAGCAGCAGCTATTATCGTTGGAACAGGCACGTTCCGCGCTGGTGCCCCTTGAACGCGAGATCGAAACCCTCGAAATATCTGTGGATGCCTCAGAAAAACATCTTGAGACCCTTGAAAAAGAATACCAATCCGCCAGCCTGAAGCTGAACGAGAGCCTTTCTGCTTCGCCCGACCTCTCTGATCTGGAGCGCAAATATCGCGATCTGCAAGAGCAGGTCAACAGCCTGCTCACCAGAGTGGGCTACGCCCGCAATCGCGTCGACGTGCTGGATGACGTCAAAAAACAACAGACCGTTAAAGAAGAAGAAAAAAACGAAATTCTGAAGCAGATTGCTCAATTGAAGATGCTAGAAAAAGCCTTCGGCAAAGACGGCATCCCTGCTTTATTGATTGAGCAATCCCTGCCCGAGATTGAAGAGCACGCCAACGAAGTGCTTGACCGCCTCTCATCCGGCATGATGCGCCTGACCTTTGCCACCCAGCGCGAATACCGTGACAACAAACGCGAAGACCGTAAAGAAACCCTGGATATCATGATCAGCTCCTCCGCGGAAGAACGCGCCTACGAACTTTTTTCAGGCGGTGAAGCCTTCAGAATCAATTTCGCCCTGCGCCTTGCCTTGAGCCGCATGCTTGCCCACCGCGCTGGCGCACGTCTATCCACATTGGTGATCGACGAGGGCTTCGGCAGCCAGGATGCAGAAGGACGCCAGCGCTTGATTGAAGCCATCAATTACGTGCGCGATGAGTTTTCAAAGATCATCGTCATCACCCATCTTGAAGAACTCAAAGACGCTTTTTCTGCCCGCATTGAAATCACCAAAGAACCCAACGGATCGCAAGTCAGGGTGGTGGCCGCATGACCCTCATCCCCGCCCGCCTCGCGCTGCAGCAACGTGTCTTCCCTGAATACCGGGCGCCTTTTTTCAATTTGCTGGCACAATCCTGCCTGCAGGGGTTCAGCCTGTTTGCCGGTGCCCCGCGTCCTGAAGAAGCCATCCACACCGCCTCCGGCCTGCAAAACGGAGATTACCAACACACTCGCAACCTGCATATCTCGAGAGGCAAAACCTATGTCCTTTACCAGCGCAATTTCCTCGATTGGCTTGCACGCTGGCGGCCCAATGTGCTGATCGTCGAAGCCAACGCGCGCTATCTTTCAACCCCCATTGCTATTCAATGGATGAAAAGCCGCGGACTGCCGGTTATCGGCTGGGGCCTCGGTGCGCCATCCGCCGGCAAAGCCGAATCCGTCTTACGTAACACCTTCCTAAAATCACTTGACGCTGTGATCGCCTACTCAAAGGCGGGCGCGCAGCAATATGCTGACTGCGGAATATCTCCCCGGCGTATCTTTGTAGCTGCCAACGCGGTGGCACACCGTCCGACCCAGGAAGCTCCTTTGCGACCAAATACTTTTAAGGGCGGCAAACCCCATTTGCTCTTTGTGGGGCGCCTGCAAGAGCGCAAAAATCTCGACCTGCTGCTGCAAGCCTGCGCTGGTCTGCCTGCCCAACTTACGCCGACCCTGACCCTTATCGGAGACGGACCCGACCGCGCCCGTCTTGAGAGGTTGGCCAAAACGGTCTTCCCCTCTGCTCACTTCGCTGGCGCTAAACACGGTGCGGAACTTGACCCTTATTTCAACCAGGCTGATCTCTTCGTGCTGCCCGGCACCGGTGGTCTGGCCGTGCAGCAAGCCATGGCTCACGCCCTGCCGGTGATCGTCGGCCAGGCTGACGGCACCCAGGGTGAACTCGTGCGTCCTGAAAACGGCGTGGTGCTGCCCGCCGCCAACCTTGAAACCCTCACCGCAGCGCTGAGCTCCGCGCTGTCTGACGTCGCTAAATTACGCGCGATGGGTCAGGCCTCTTACCGCATCGTTAGCGAGGAAGTGAACCTCGAAGCCATGCTGGATTCTTTTGCAAAAGCGATAAAATCAGTCTTATGAAACTACTGCTGATCGCCGATGGCCGCTCTCCCATCACCCGACGCTGGATCGCCATGCTCGCGCCGCTCAATTATGAGTTGGTCTTGATCTCGTCGTATCCCTGCGAACCCATCAGCGGATTGGATAAGCACTATGTTCTGCCGCTGGCGTTTGCCTCTCAGGGCGGCAGCCAGGCCGGCACGGGGACAAAAAACCTCGTCAAGCAGTTGGTCAGCCGTTTCCGTCCGCTGGCCCAACGCATTCGCCACCTGCTCGGTCCGTGGACGCTCTCAAAACACATTGATGCTTATTTAGACATCTTAAAAACAGAGAGACCCGACCTGCTCCATGCCTTCCGCATCCCCTTCGAGGGCATGCTTGCCGCTTCAACACCTCTTGAATTTCCACTCATCCTTTCCACCTGGGGCAACGACTTCACCCTGCACGCCTCCTCCACCGGACGTATGGAGAGCATGACTCGCAAAGCCCTGCGCCGTGCGGATGCCCTCATGTCGGATACCCAATGCGATCTTCAGCGCGCACAGCAGTGGGGTTTTGACCCGCAGAAACCCTGCCTGGTCGTGCCCGGCAACGGCGGCACAGATGTGGATGAATTGACCGCAATAACAAAAATCATTGAGCGCGCCGATCCGGCCCAGGTCATCAATCCGCGCGGGCTGCGTTCCTACGTGCGCACCGACACCTTTTTTAAAGCCATTCCGTTGGTACTGGCCAAAAAACCAGATGTGCAGTTCGTCTGCGCCTCCATGGAAGGTCAGGCTGAAGCCGTTAATTGGGTGACGCAGCTTGGCATCGAAAAGAATGTGCGTTTTCTACCCTATGTTTCACAGCCTGAATTATGGCGTGAATACGCCAAGTCTCAGGTAATGGTCTCAAACAGCACCCACGACGGCAGCCCCAATTCGCTGCTTGAAGCCATGGCGCTGGGCTGCTTCCCCATCTGTGGTGACATCCAATCCATCCGCGAATGGATCACGGACGGCGTAAACGGCTTGCTGGTTGACCCGGCCAACCCAGGCGCCCTGGCGGAAGCTATTCTGCATGCCCTCGATAATACAGATCTGCGTGCCTCAGCCGCCAAACGCAATGCGCTTGTCATCCGCGAAAGGGCAGGCATTCAATCCGCGCGCAACAAGGTCAAGGAGTTCTATGAACAACTTGTCTGATCGTCTGCAAGGCATCTCTGTCGGTGCGGCCGTGGGTGACGCGCTGGGCATGCCGCTTGAATTCAAGGCGCCCAGTTCCATCCACAACATGCTCACCGAGATGGTCTCCGGGGCGCTGCCCGCCGGATGCTTCACGGATGATACCGAGATGGCGCTGGCGCTTGCAGAAAGTCTTCAACACGCCAATCCGCTTGACGCGCGAGATCTTGCCGGTCGTTTCACCGGCTGGTTCCAGAGTCACCCCGCGGATGTCGGCATTAGCACCGCCAAAGTGCTCAGGCTGATCGCCCAGGGTGTTTCATGGGAAGACGCCTCACAAAAGGTTTACGCGGATAACCCCGACAGCGCCCCCAATGGCGCGCTGATGCGCTGTTGGCCGCTGGCCATCGCCAGGCATCAAAACCTGGCGCTGCTGGTAGCCGAAACCCGACTGCAATCCGAGGTCACCCACAAGAACTCAGATGCCGTCAACGCTGCCATTCTCTTGAACTTAATCTTGAGAAAATTGATACTGCGCGAGTCTTCCACCCCGCCGGGGGCGGCCTTGCGCGCGGCCATCGTCGAATGCACCGCGCAAGTCACCCTCACAGAGGAATTTTCGTTGGCCATCAGCCTTGCCCCCATGCGTTCGCGTGAGGATCTCAAAAACACCGGTTGGGCGCTGCACACCTTCGAAAGCGCCCTGTGGGCCACCCTCACCACCCAGTCTTTTGAAGAAGCGCTGGTAAAAGCCGTCAATTTGGGCAGCGATGCAGATACCACGGGTGCGGTCACCGGCGCGCTTGCCGGCGCCATGTACGGTCTTTCCGCCATCCCCTCCCGCTGGAAAGATCTTCTGCACGGCGAATATCCGCTCAAGTCTGGCCGTATCTGGGTCGCTCAAGATTTCATCAACCTGGCAGACACCTTAAGCAATCTTTCTGCTGGAGACTAAGCTCACTTCCTTCGCAGGATCACGGCAGTGGCATCGCTGTAAACACTCTCCCAACCCAAATCAGAACCGAGCGCCTGCACAATGCCATCCTTGCTTGGCAAGATCGCCCATTCCACCTGGTAGTCCTCCAGAATACTCTGCCAACCCTCGGCAGCATTCATCACCTTTGCGTATTCACGTGAGAGTGCCTCGCCGTAAAAATCGGTCTGTCCGTCAATAAACACCTGTTTTTCAGGCCACAGACGATACAACAGATAACCGCCCCAGGTGAATGAATTGAACATGTCTCCCTTTTGCGGATTCTCCTGCAGCCAATTAACCGCATCTACCGGAAACAACTGTGGATAAAAAACATTCCCGGTCTTGCCGGCATCAAACTTGACTCCCGCCGAAAAACAAATCACTGCAATCACCACGCTGAGGATCGGCCAAAAATAACCTTTGAGCGCCGCATCCACCTTTTGAATGCGCACATCCATGTCATTGAGCCGCCCAAGAAACTTGACCCGGCTGATGACACCCGACATCAGCTCATCCAGCCCCTGTGCCAGCAGCGGAGCGGCCACAATCGCGAAAAGCGGAATATTGCGCCCGCTGTAAAGTCCCATCACCAACCAGGCCGCGGATGTGAAAAGCAAACCTGATTCGATGCGCTTTTTACTTAATCCAATGGCAACCAACAGCAAAGCGATAAAGATCAAAAACGGCCAGAAATTGGCGTTATGAAAATTTGGCGACATATATTCAACGGTGTGATTAACCAGATAATCATTGCCAATGTAACCCAGGCTGGTTTTCCACAATCCGAGGCCGGACGGGTTAATCAGTGAGACCAAAAACGCCGCGCCTCCGCCGAGCAGGTAATAACGCCAAAACCGCGGATGCAGCTCATCGTCTTCAGGAATATTGTGATGAAGAGAATCCCAAAACAAGCCCACACCGTAGATTATCCAGGTCGCAAAACCGGCAATGAAAGCGCCGTGCAGGTTTGCCCAAATCAACATCAAAGCGGGCAGCAGCCACCACTGCTTGACCTTCCCTTTGCGCAGTTGCAGCAATACTGTCATCCAAACCGCCAGCAGCAGAAAGGTGAAGATATGCGGACGCGATAGCCAGTGCATGGCGGAGGCCAGCATCGCCAGCATCACCACCAATAGCGCGACGCCCAGCGTCCGGCTCGCCAACCGCGCCTGCACAAAAACAAATCTAAAAGTAGTGGCAATAATTACTGCACACACTAAAATAACACCATTTAACCCCATAAGCTTATCCGCCAGAGCAAAAATCACCTGGGCCAGCCATTCATGCGGTGTCAGCGGCTGCCCTGCCATGGTGTGCGAGAACAGATCCCGCAGCGGAATTTCAGAATGCTCAAGTATGTAGCGGCCAATGGTCAGGTGGCGGCCCAAATCGCCGTCTGCATTCATCAAACGCGGACCGGAGATCAACACAATGAAAAAAGCCACCATCCAAACCAGGTTGGCAAAGGTGGGCAATAAATGCTGCAGCAGCTTTGAAGGTTGATCTTTCATGCCATTGTCCTTAAAAATTACCTAATAACATATACCAAACCCGAACCTGTTTACAATTCTAATTGTAGCCGAGATGATATTTCCTTCAAGGCCAACCTATCCTCTATAATTAGGCAAACTCATTATTTAATCGGGATGCCCACGTGATCACATATGCACTCAGCATTTTTCTTTCCGCTTTTTTGCTCTTCCAGATTCAGCCGTTAATCTCCAAAACGCTGCTCCCCTGGTTCGGCGGCGCTTCCTCGCTGTGGACAGCCGCCATGTTGTTCTTTCAAATCTTGCTCACCGGCGGATACGCCTACGCCAACTGGCTGGTGCGCTTGCGCAGCGCCAAAAAACAAACCCTTACCCACCTGAGCTTGCTGGCCGTGTCGGTCTGTCTGATCGCCGCCCTGTGGCTGCTTTGGCCTTCACCCATCACACCTGGCAGCAGTCTCAAACCCGCAGAAGTTACTCAGCCGATTGCGTATCTATTTTTTCTGCTGACCATTAGCGTCGGGTTGCCTTTTTTTGTCTTATCCACCAACAGCCCATTGACCCAGGCCTGGTTCAGCCGCAAATTCCCCGGCCGCTCACCTTACTGGCTGTATGCCCTCTCAAACACAGGGTCGCTGCTGGGATTGGTCGCCTTCCCCTTCGTCTTTGAACCGCTCTTCTCCATCCGCTGGCAGGGATGGATCTGGGCCGGTTGTTATCTACTTTTTGCAGCGTTGGCTGCCTATAATGCGCTTAAAACCCTGCGCCTTTCCCCCGCTGCGGATCGCACCGCAGAAAAGCCCGCTGAAATCAGCCTTCCGAAAATCAAAAAAAGCAGCCAAACCTTTTGGATTCTTTTAAGCGCCTGCGCCTCCATTTTGCTGCTGGCGGTCACCAGCCAGATCACTCAGGAAGTCGCCGCCATTCCCTTCCTGTGGGTCATTCCGCTCGCGCTCTACCTGCTTTCATTCGTGTTCACCTTTTCAGACAAAGGATGGTACCATCGCAAACTGTTTACCTTTTTGCTTTTGGCCGCCACCATCGCCTGCTTCTTTGTGCTGCTCAAACCACAAACCCATTTCATCCTGCAAATCGTGATTTACAACTTTTTCCTCTTTACCGCGGTCATGATCTGCAACGGCGAATTGTATGCCCAGCGTCCGCATGCTACCCGCCTCACCCGCTTTTACTTGTTGGGCTCCATCGGCGGTGCACTGGGCGGACTCTTCGTCAATCTGGCCGCCCCCTTGCTCTTCAAAGGCTATTGGGAATTGTATGTCGGTCTGGCCTTCGTGTGGATTCTGCTGGCCCTGGCCTGGCCGCGGACAAACGCGCCCTCCCGCTTCAAACCCGGGTTTTTTGTTGTCACCATGGCGGAAGTGGTTGTGATCGTGAGTATTTACCTGATCATCACCTCCACCAGCGGAAATTTGTTTGTTAAACGCAATTTCTACGGCGTGGTCACCATCCGTCAAAACGAGGTCGGCACTGCTCAGCATCCCGCAAATGTACTGGTGCACGGCACTACCATACACGGCTTTCAATTCATTGAGCCTGCCCTGCGCAGCACCCCCACCAGTTACTACAGCAAAAATAGCGGCGTCGGGTTGGCCATTCTGAACCATCCGCGCTACGGCTCAGGCATGCGCGTGGGCGTCTTGGGGCTGGGTGCCGGCACGCTGGCTGCCTACGGCCAATCCGCGGATGATTATCGCTTTTACGAGATCAACCCCGTGATGATTGACCTTGCCAACGGTTTGAACGGTTATTTCTCATACATCGAAGATAGTCCGGCGCACAACACCCTCGTCCTCGGGGATGCACGCCTCTCGCTCGAAAACGAACTCGACTCAGGCATAAAGCACAACTTTGACCTGCTGGTGCTGGATACCTTCAGCAGCGATTCCATTCCCGTGCATCTGGTTACCCGCGAAGCCTTCGAGGTCTATCTGCAGACCCTCGCCCCGGATGGCCTCATCGCAGCCCACATCTCTAACAACCGCCTGGATCTTCGCCCGGTCTTCTGGCAGTTGGCCCAATTCTACAACCTTGAAATGGCCGTCATCCAAACCGCCGCCGAGGATGGCGACCCCTCCACCTCCCAATCTGTGTGGGTGCTGCTCACGCGTGATGCTGAACTATTGCAGAACCCCGCCCTCGCAAATCAAATCGACGGACTAACAGGGTTCCGCCGCGACATCCGCCTATGGACGGACGATTACAGCAACCTGATCCAGTTGCTGAGATGAAATAAACCCGGTTGTGACGAAATGTAAGTACAATATATCATCAATAAATTGGAGCAGTCCATATGGAAACCAAAGAAGACAGGCGAAAAGCAGGTGATTCCAATCAGATCACCAGAGATTATTATGATTCATTACTGGTTGAGATGAGGCATATTGATTCAGTAATCCCCTCAACCAAACTTGAGCTTTACAGAGAGACCTTTGATACGCCGATCATGATGGCGGCGCTATCGCATTTAAACAAAATACACGATCATGGCATGGCAGAAATGGCCAAGGGGGCATTGGCTGCCAACGCCGTCAATTGGTCTGGGATGGGTGAAGACGCCGAGCTGGAAGAGATCGTTGCCACCGGCGCCCGCACCATCAAAATCATCAAGCCGCATGCGGATAATGAAATGATCTTCCGTAAAATTGAACACGCCGAACGCTGCGGCGTCATGGCTCTCGGCATGGATATTGACCACTCTTTTTCAGGGAATGGTCAATACGATACTGTTTTGGGGCTGCCCATGGCTTCAAAGTCATTGCAAGAAATCAAGGAATTTATCAAAGCCACGAAACTGCCTTTTATCATCAAGGGTGTTCTCAGTGAACAGGATGCCCAAAAGTGCCTAGAGGCAGGCGCGCAGGGCATTGTCGTTTCGCATCATCACGGCATCATGCAATACGCCGTTCCGCCGCTGATGATCTTGCCCAAAATTGCCAAAGTCATTGATCATCAGCTCCCCATTTTTGTGGATTGCGGCATAATGAGCGGCATGGATGTCTTCAAGGCGCTCGCCCTTGGCGCGACAGCAGTTTCAGCCGGCAGAGTCATCATGGACCCGCTTGGCAAGGATGGCGCGCAGGGTGTCACCAACATGATCAACAAAATGACCGAAGAATTGGCCGGCGTGATGGCCAGAACCTGTTCACCAGACCTCAACCACATCGATCCAACCGTGATCTGGCATAACCCAATCTGATTCGCTATACAGGCGGAGGTGTTTGATTATGAGAATTGGCGGTGCAATTGAAAGACCTTATAACAACCCTGAAGAGTGGTTTAGGTGGGTCAAAGAATTGGGTTATCGGGCTGTCTTGGCGCCTGTGGATTATCAGGCCTCTAAAGAGGAAAAAGCGGCTTACCTTCAGTGTGCCAAGGAAAATGATCTGCTGATGGGTGAAGTCGGCGTGTGGAAAAACATGATCGCCATTAATGACGGTGAGCGCAAAACAGCATTGGAATACTGCAAGCATCAGTTGGCTCTGGCAGACGAACTGGGCGCAAACTGCTGCGTCAACATCACCGGCAGCCGGGGTGAAATCTGGGATGGCTTTTACGAGGACAATTATTCCAAAGACACCTATGCGCTGGTAGTGGATTCCATCCGCGAGGTCATTGACGCAGTCAAACCCACGCGCACCTTCTACACCGTCGAATCCATGCCCTGGATGGTCCCCGATTCACCTGATGAATATCTGCATTTGATCCGTGACGTGGATAGAAAAGCCTTTGGCGTTCATCTTGATTTCGTCAATATGCTCAACTGCCCCAAACGCGTCTTGTTCTGCAATGCCTTTATTGAAGAGTGTTTCACGAAACTGGGTCCGTGGATCAAGTCCATCCACGGCAAAGACGTCATCATGGAAAACGCTTATACCACCCTCATCCATGAAACCATGCCCGGCAAAGGCCGCGTGAATTATCAAAAAGTTGCAAAGCTGTGTGAATCACTCGGCCCAGACACCCCCCTCTTCGTTGAACATCTGCCGGATTTTGAAAGCTACAAGCAGGCGGCTGCCTACGTGCGAGAACAAGCCGCCATGGCCGGGGTCAGAACAGAAGCTTGAGTCAGTTTTTCGCAGGGTCGCCAAACTTGGCGAGATTTGAATAAATGATTATTTGTCGTAGTCGTAGGGTGGGTCGCTTAACGTGGCAGGAATCGAAAATTTATTAATGCGATTTAATCAGCCTTTCCAATAAACTTCTAAAAGGAGCCCCACCATTTCATTTCCAAAAGAGGTGGGTTCAACCATCGAACCCACCCTACTATTCTTGCCGATTTTCAACAGGCCTTATCAAGCCATAAATCCCAGTCGCCAATAAGAACGCCCCGGCCAAAAAGGATAAATTTCTTGGAAAAAAATCAAAATAACTCGGTTGGATATTCAACAGATTAATCTGGTGCCCCCAGGGCGTGGATACGAATATTGCCAAGAAACCCAGTCCAAGCCACACAATACTGTGGAATTTGGTTTTGTGCTTATTGTTGATGAAATAGAGCACCCCCGCGAAAATCACCAGCACAAAAACCACGCGGCCCAGACTCCACAACCACATAACCAAATCCGGTTTCCATATGCGGTAGTAATATTTTGACATGATGGGTTCCAGATAATCGATCGTCATCGAAATGACTAACATCACAATCGGCATTATCACCAATAAAATGTCGGAATACTGAAATTTCTTTTTCATTTTTCCCTCATTTCATATTATCATCTTGAGTTGCGATAGACAGGACGATACCCTACCAGGCACCCTTTACTCCACATCATATGTTATGGCCCCATACCCGCGCCACGGATTGAAGCTGCCGGTGCGTGCCGTTTGGGGTGTATCTATCAGGATATTGGTTTCGAGAAGGTCATCCAATAAAGACGGGTCAAAAAAAGTCACCCTCATAAGAGGGCTTGAACTCTTGATTTCAACCTGTTTTAAATCCCCTTCAATATCAATCACCAAAGTCGCCGCAATCCCTTTGACTGGGTAAAACAGTGAGATCTCAAGATACTCCCGGTCTTCGCCGTAGCCAATTTCCGTCCAATACTGCTCAGGTTCACCAAATTTCTCAATTAAATCTTCCAATTTTAATGAGTTGGCGGTTAAGAGACTGATCGCCGTCGCCCGATCATCTGAAAAATACACCGTTCCGCCGCCGTCTGACGCAGGTCGCTTGAAGAACCAATACCAGGAGGTAACAGTGCCATCCCGCTCATAATCCCCGTAGATCGATTTATTCGTGATCACATCAATCTCGCTGAGAATATCGTAAGCTTCCTGAGGCTTTGTCACCCCGGGTTGGATGCCGTACCAGCAAGGAGCATCGCACGCCTCACTCGTCAGCAACATCGACGGACGAAGAGAGACATTATTACCAATGGCAATCACCACCAATATGACCGCCACAATCCCAAGTATTGCAACAACAGTAATTATGAAATCTTTCATTTGATACTTCTTTCCCCATGAAACATACTCTGCAAATTACATCATTATTATACGACGTGTGAGTCTTGCCTCACTGACAATCGCGCCTGAATGGGTCAAATCCACAAATTTCTGTCATTGCGAGCCCCGCCTTGTCACTCTGTCATTGCGAGCCCCGCAAAAGTCCTTAAAAAGGGAGCTATGAACTTACGGGGCGAAGACGAGTGGAAACAAAATTTGTTGTGCGCATCTTAGCAATAATCAATTTAAGGTAGGGGAAGTTCATGAACCTCCCCTCCGATAGATTCTTGAGATTGACCCTCACGCGCGGACTATCGATGCCTGAATGGGGCAAATCTCACCCGTACGAAGGGTGAAAAACTTATTAAGTCAAAAACACCATGTCATGCTCCTTAAATACAACATCAAACTTCAGTATAAAAAACTTTTAGTGGTTTCCTTTTATTAACCAATTGACTAAGCATATCCTCGTTGTTTGAATTAAATTATTGCGGAACCAGTTTTCTTTTTGAATTCTTTTACCATCATATTCCAAAGGTAATAATTGCAAATCACCAAGAAATAATGAGCCATTGTGAAGTATTTTACTTCGCATTTTATAGAGGTCATTTGCATATTTTTTAAATAAGGGAATGTCAGAACCAAAGTCACATAAAAACTTTTTAAATTTTTCCGTAACTGAATATTTGTCTTGGCTACAACACTGACATTTTTCCACTTCAAGATTTCTATTTTCATATTTAACCAATGTCTCAATACTTGAGATAATAGCAGCAAAAGAGAGACTTTTCATTTTTGACCAAATTTCAATACCATTTGAAAAAAGTATGGCTGAGGAATTAAACGCTTCTCTTGCATCTATGTCTAATTGAAAATAATTTGATAAAGTTTCATTAATAGATTCAGGCAAATCAACTCTATTTCCTGTATTTACTCCAAAACGATTGTAGTAGGTTTGAGCATCCTCAATATTAATTGCTGAACAATTAGGTTTTGAAAAATCAGTTATTATGGTTTTAAATTCAGGATAGCTATAAAATTGTTGACCCCAGATACAAGAATTCTGTGCTTCTTCATTTGCATTCGCTCCAATTGGGATGAACCATGATTGATCGTTAATATCATAGGTGAAAAATCTGTTATTTGTGACAATATTGAGTAATCTTATCAATTCGGTGAGTTTCTCAATAGAGGCTAAACCTATTAATGCCCAATCGAAATCTGATTCTCGAGTATTGCTATTTTCCTCAATTTGAATAATTCTATTGTTTGGGATATCAACGCAATACTCGATAATAAGTGGATGATGTGAATTACTAAACTGCATTTTTGGCGCTGTAACATCAGGAGGTAAAATTTGAAAAATATCATCAAACCTATAATATCCATTTACAGGCAGATAACTAAGAATTAATTTACGAATAAAGGTTTTATCCATATTTGAATGATCCCCAAATTTCCTATTTAATAAATTCTATATTCAATTTATCGAAACCACATAAAAAAGCGATAATCACACTTCAACTCTGGTCTTTTTCCAAAAATCAATAAGATGGATTAATTATACGCCGAATGAATAAATCCCATATTTTCTTTCCCAACCCCTCCCTTGACAAATTAGAATTATTGTTCTAATATTCAATTCTCATCACACCTACATCACCAATTCATTCACAATCTGAACTTTGAATTAAAGCGTATTCGAATTAGTCGTCGCGATCTAAGCGCCCCCGAGCGTTTTTTGCGAGAGGGGTTTCTTTTTTGAGACGAATACGAATAAATGGAAAATAGCGTACTTAAATTGAGGGCTTCACCCCTCCGTGCCGGTCGATTCGAATTCATTCGTATTCCATTTTTTTTGGGTTCGAATACGAATCATTTTATGCCAATATTGTATTCAAATTTGCCCTTATAACTTGATTCGTCCATTGGTGCGAATAATTCGAATCAATCAAAAGGCCTCATAATGTTTTTAGAACTTTTTGTATGTCGCGATCTTTGCACCCACCTGCCCCCACATTGGTTTTATAGGGGGCGAGCATGCTCTTGCGAGATGGGTTTCTGAAACAAAAACGAATCACCAAAAACTTATAGTGGAGTTTGACTTAAGTTTTCTTTCTTTGAGGTTTTTTTAAATGGTTTTCTTAGCGTGCTTTGCGCCTTTGCGAGAGAATGCCCTTCCCGCGCTCCGCGCCCTCTTTGACGCCCCTCATCGGATGCGCTATACTAGATGATGAGCCCTACCATCAGGCGTTAACCCAACTTACCCCGGAGGATTCGCAAATATGTCGTCAGAAAATCAGTTCAAGTTGACCTACGCAACCATGTTCAACCCACCTGAAGAACTGCACACGCGTTTCGATGCTGCTCTGCAAAAAGTGAAAGCGTCTCTCGGAAAAGAACATGCCATGTTTATCGATGGCAAAGAAGTCTTTGCCAAAGAAAAATTTGAAAACCGAAACCCCGCCAACACGGATGAAGTGTTGGGCATCTTCCAAAAAGGCGATAAAGATGACGCACTGGCAGCCACCGCTGCCGCCAAACGCGCCTTCCCCGGCTGGTCTCGCACCCCCTGGCAAGAACGCGTCGCCATCGTCCGCAAAGCCGCCGCCCTCATGGATGAACGCACCTTTGAGATGGGCGCTGTCGTCTCGCTCGAAGTCGGCAAGAACCGCATGGAAGCCCTCGGCGACGTAGCCGAAACCGCAGACCTCTTGCGCTATTCCTGCGACCGCATGGAAGCCACCAACGGATTGGTCACTCAGATGGGCAGCGACCCCATGACCGGCTTCACCAGTACCAACACCTCCGTCATGCGCCCACACGGCGTATGGCTGGTCATCAGCCCCTTCAACTTCCCCGCAGCCCTCACCGGCGGACCTGCCGGCGCGGCCCTGGTCACCGGTAACACCCTTGTGCTTAAACCCGCCACCGACACTCCCTGGACGGCCCGCCTGATCACCGATTGTCTGCACGACGCAGGTGCTCCGGCCGGCGTGGTCAATTTCGTCAGCGGCGGCGGCTCCACCATCGGGCAGGCGCTCATTGATAGCCCGGATGTGGCAGGCGTCACCTTCACCGGTTCATTTGGGGTGGGCATGAAAATCTATGCCGACTTCGGCTCAGGCCGCTGGGTTCGCCCCACCGTGCTAGAACTGGGCGGCAAGAACCCAGTCATCGTCTCGCGCAACGCCGATCTTGAACTGGCCGCCACGGGCATCATCCGCTCTGCTTTCGGCCTGCAAGGTCAAAAATGCTCCGCGGCGTCACGCGTGATTATCGAAGCCCCGGTCTACGACCAATTGGTGGCGCGCCTGGTTGAAATGACGGAAAAACTGGTCATCGGCGACCCCACTCTGCGCACCGTTTACAACGGCCCTGTGGCCAACAAGAGTTCCTACAAAGATTATCAAGATTTCATCGCCGACATCAAAGCCTCGGGCAAGATCCTCACCGGCGGAAAAATCCTCACCGAAGGCGAATTTGCCAAAGGCTTCTTCTGCGCCAACACCCTCGCCGAACTGCCCTTCGACCACAAACTGTGGAAGCAAGAGATGTTCGTGCCCATCACCACCCTCGGCAAAGTGGATAGCCTCGACCAGGCCATGACCATTGCCAACGATGTAGATTACGGTCTGACTGGCGGATTCTATGGCACTGAGGCCGAAGTCGACTGGTTCTTTGACAATATTGAATGCGGCGTGGCTTATACCAACCGTGCCCAGGGCGCCACCACCGGTGCCTGGCCTGGCTTCCAGCCCTTTGGCGGATGGAAGGGTTCAGGCTCAAGCGGCAAGAATGCTGGTGGTGTTCATTACATCCAACTCTACACACGCGAACAGATTCAAGTTCGCGTCAAGAAAAACTAATCTCTGCGAAGCCTGAGGTTGTCTATGTCAAAACTCTGCACGTTGAAAGAAGCCATCTCCAATTATGTGCATGACGGTGATACCGTCTACTGCGCCGGTTTTACGCACCTCATCCCCTTCGCAGCGGCACACGAAATCATTCGCCAGGGTCGGCGCAATCTTACCCTGGCGCGCGCCACCCCTGACCTGATCTACGATCAAATGGTGGCAGCGGGTTGCGCTAAAAAACTGATCTTCTCATACATCGGCAATCCCGGTGTAGGTTCTTTGCGCATCGTTCGCGAACAGCTTGAATCTGGCCAACTCGAGTGGGAGGAATACTCTCACTTCGGCATGATCGCCCGCTTGCAAGCCGGCGCTTCAGGTTTGCCCTTCGCCTCCATGAACCAGACCGCCGCACCTGACCTTGAAAAGAACAATCCCAATTACCGCCGCGTGAAAGACCCCTACACCGGCCGCGAAGTGGTCACCCTGCCGCCGCTTACGCCAGACGTGGGTATCATCCACGTGCAGCGCGCGGATGCCAAAGGCAACGCCCACATTTGGGGCATTATCGGCGAGCAAAAAGAGGTCGCCTTTGCCTCAAAGAACGTCATCATCACCGCCGAAGAGATCGTGGATGAAGACGTCATCCGCTCTGACCCCAACCGCACCCTCATTCCAGAGTTGATTGTCAAGGCCGTCTGCCTGGTGCCGCACTGCTCTCACCCCTCCTACACACAGGGTTACTCAGACCGCGACAACGCCTTTTATCTCAACTGGGATAAGATCAGCGAAGACCCCGCCGCCGTCAAAGCCTGGCTGAATGAGTGGGTCTATAACCTCACTGATGCCGAAGAATACTGGCAAAAGCTCGGCGCAGAAACGCATCAGCGCCTGTCTGTGAAACCCAAATTTGCCGCGCCAGTTAATTACGGCGATTATTAAGAAAACACGAGAGAATTATGGATCAACCAACTTCTCCGCAATACACCGCTTCTGAACTAATGTGCGTCAACGCTGCCCGTCTGCTTCGCGACGGCGATGTAGTTTTCGTGGGCGTCGGCCTGCCCAACCTGGCCTGCAACCTGGCCCGGCGCACCCACGCCCCCAACCTGCAGATGATCTATGAAGCCGGCGTCATTGGCGCCCGGCCCTCCAAGCTGCCGCTTTCGATCGGCGACCCCACCCTGGTGACCGGCGCCAGCTCCGTCTGCGGCATGTATGATATCTTCACCCTCTACCTGCAGCGCGGCAACGTGGATGTTGGCTTTTTGGGCGGCGCGCAGATTGACCGTTTTGGCAACATCAACGCCACCGTCATCGGCGATTACAACAAACCCAAGGTCCGTCTGCCAGGTTCTGGCGGGTCGCAAGAAATGGGCGGCTGGGCCAACCGCAATTACATCATCACCCCGCATCAAAAGCGCCGTTTTCCTGAAAAGGTGGATTACATCACCTCGGCAGGCTTTCTCGGCGGAAGAAAACAGCGCGAAGCCACCGGCGTCCGCGGAGGCGGCCCGTTGGTGGTTGTCACCAACCTGGGGCTGCTCGAACCGGATGAGAACGGTGAACTGATGCTCACCGCGTTGCATCCCGGCTGCACCGTCGAACAGGTCAAAGACAACACCGGCTGGGATATCAAAATTGCCGATACCTTAAAAGAGACTTTACAATTAGAATCATCAGAACTAACTTTATTGAGAGAAGAGCTCGACCCTGAAGGAATTTATCTTAAAGGTTCGTGAGAAAGAAATGAAATGAGCGCTCCAAAGAATATAGAAGTATTAAGCACTATACCCTTCCCTGATGGTGTGATGCAAAAATTGAGAAGTCTGACGCCGCGCATTAAAGTCACCATGATTGCGGCTCAGAAAGTCGAAGACATCCCCGCCGAAGTATGGAGCAAGATCGAGGTACTCTACACAGATGTGTTACTCCCCCCATCCGAACTTGTGCCCAACCTCAAATGGATCCAGTTTCATTATGCCGGCATTGATTTCATCCAGGAATCAGCCCTGCTCAAGACGCCCAACCTGATCTTTTCATCCATGAGCGGCGGTTCTGCCATCCAGGAAGCTGAATACATTTTGATGATGCTGCTGGGATTAAGCCACCGCGCACCCGAGCTATTTGCCAACCAAATGCGCAAAGAATGGCCTAAAGACCGTTGGGATAAATTCACCCCGGTGGAGCTTACAGACTCAACCGTCGGTCTGGTGGGATACGGCAGTATCAATCGTGAGCTTGCCCGGATGCTGCAGCCTTTCAACGTGAAAGTGCTGGCCGTCAAGAAAGACGCCATGAAACCCATGGATGCCGGATATTCCATTGAAGGCCACGGCGACCCTGAAGGCAACTATTTCCACCGCCTCTATCCGGTTGAAGCGTTGAAGCACATGCTCAAACTGTGTGACTTTGTAGTGGTGGGTCTGCCCATTACCCCTGAAACCCGCGGCTTGATTGGCGCAGCGGAGATCGCATCCATGAAGACCGGCGCCTTTTTGGTGCATGTGTCGCGCGGCGGCATCGTGGATGAGACTGCCTTGATGAATGCCTTGAATGAGCACAAGCTGGCTGGTGCCGCCCTCGATGTATTCACCCAGGAACCTCTGCCCGCTGAATCGCCGTTATGGAAAACCCCCAACCTGATCATCACACCGCATGTATCGGGGTTCTCTCCGCGCTATAAAGAGCGTGCCGGTGAAATGTTTGCCGAAAACCTTAACCGCTACCTGCACGGAGAACCAGTTTTGAACCAATACAACCCAGAGCGCTACTATTAGCTGTGTTTTGGGTTATATCAATAATGGCAAGAAAACGCCGGATTTTTATTGCCAGGGGATTTTGTTGTGTTAACAATTGAAAAAAAGAAATTATCAGTAATTTTATTTGATCTCGGATTTACACTTATTAATTTCGAGGGAGATTTTCACCAGGCCATGCGCGAATCTTACCTGGCCATGGCTGATTCTTTACTTGCCTCTGGATGTAAAATAGAGCGCCAGACCTTTGCAGGTAAATTTTACGAGGCGATCTCTCAATATTATCGCAATCGGGCAGTAGACCTTATTGAACGGCCAGTCGAAGAAACCCTTCTCAAGACCCTGCATCATTTTGATGTACATCATTTGGATGACCCCGTATTGGCAGAAGCTGTCAAAGCCATGTACCTCTACACCGAAGCCTGGTGGAAGTTGGAACCCGACACCCATGAAACCTTGACTACCCTGCGCAATATGGGTTATCGGCTGGCGATCATTTCAAACGCTTCAAACACGCCCGACCTAAACCGTCTGATTGATAACCACAACCTGCGCCACTATTTTGAATTAGTAGTCATATCTGCAGAAGAAGGCATCCGCAAGCCTGATCCGCGCATATTCACTAAAACTTTAAAAAAACTGGGGACCCAACCAGAGTCTGCAATCATGGTTGGCGATACCTTGCCTGCTGACGTTTTAGGTGCACAAAACTCGGGCATCAAATCGGTATGGATTACCCGGCGGGCCAACCGTCCTGAGAATAATGATGTTATTGAAAGCATCCAGCCAGATTACAAGATCCCTGATCTGACCTCGTTGGTTTCACTGGTCGATCAAATCAGTTCGGTTAACTAAACATTTCTTAATAGTAAGCAGAAAATCCGTGACCGATAAGTTGTCTAAATTTTTCGACAATCTGCGGGTCAAACAAAACGCCAGAATTCTTCTCAATGTAATCCCAGGCATTCCCATCCGTCCAGGCTTGGCGCCACGGCCTGTCTGATCGCAAAGAATCCCAACAATCCACAATTGCGAACACTCTGGCGCTCAGCGGAATGTCATTGCCGGCTAATCCTTCAGGATAGCCCGATCCATCCCAATGTTCATGATGATAATAGGGGATTTCGACTACAGATTGCAGGAAATCGATAGAAGTCAGCAGCCGCTTGGCTACAGCTGGATGGGTTTTCATAATTACCCATTCCTCTTCGGTCAGCGGACCGTTTTTCAACAGAATGGCATCAGGAACACCCAGTTTGCCAATGTCGTGCAGCAGCGCGCCGCGTCTTAAAGCCAACAACCCTTCACCCTGCACACCCACACCCTGAGCCAGTTCAATCGTCAGTTCAGCAACACGTTTGGCATGCAGTTCAGAATCGCCGCTGCGCAAGTCTATTGAGCGCGCCCATCCTTCGATGGTTGCGTCATAGGCTGAGCGCAAATTAACATTCACCTTCTGAACTTCATCCATCAGGGTCGCGTTTTCGATGGCAATTGCCGCCTGCCCCGCCATAGATTCAAGCAACCCCATCCAGGCTGAATCTTGAACAAAAGGTTTGCGGCCAAACAATTCCAAAACTCCTTTGACGGTTCCCTTAGACACCAATGGAATGCCCATATAACTGGTAAACTCTTCCAATTCGAAATCTTTGGTGGGCGTCCACGCGCCTTTGACATCCAGATTCTCAATCGTGACAATGCGCCTCTCTAATGCAGCCTGACCAGCGCCACTTTGTCCAAGGCGCAAATTTGTCGATTCGATGGCGTTGGTTTTAAAGCCTATTCCTGCTGCGTAGCGCAGCGTCTGAGTGTGTTGATCAAGGATCAAGATCGAGACAGCCTGCGCCATCAACTGCTGATGCACCTGATTGAGTAAAACACGCAGCGTGATCGGAAGGTCCATGCTGGCAGAAATAGCCATATCCACAGCGCGCAAGGCTGCCAGATACCTGACCTGCACTCTGATCTGCTCTTCAGCTCTTTTGCGTTCCGTGATATCCATGATGGTAACCAATATTCTGTTGTAGTTTTCAGGGTTATCAGGGATGGCGATTGAAATCCACACATTGATCAATTCACCAGTTAATGTCACATTTACCGTTTCATGTTCATAAAAACTTTGACGGTTCCAAAATGCCACCAGTTCCCTTTGAAAAACGTTGTAAGACTCTGGTGAAAAATATTGGTCAAGCGAATCAAGCAATTGCTCTTTTGATTCTGCTTTATATATCCTCAGGGTCTCCTGGTTGACTTCAATTATTTTCACACTTTCAACTGCTTTTTTCGCCCATTCCGGGTGTTTCGAAAGATACTCCTCAAAATCCTCTACACCTGCCTGGCGTAGTTCTTCCATCATCGCATAAATGGTTGAAAAATCTTCTTCTTTTATCGCGACAGGTACTGTGTTAAAAATTGATCGATAACGATTTTCACTATCTCTCAAGGCTTCTTCAGCCATTTTACGAGCGGTAATATCGTACATGACGCCATGCCAGTCTTCAGGCTTACCCTGCGCGTCATAAACCAATGTTGCTTCTTCATGAATCCAAAGCATTTGCCCGTCTCGAGTAAAAGCCCTGTATTCAACAACAAACGGCTCACGTGAAGCATCCGTTCGATTATCTTCATCAAGGACAAATTGACGATCATCTGGATGTATGACCTTGATCAATAAATCAGGATCGGCCAACCATTCATCTTGAGAATAGCCTAATAGTGATTCGATTTGCGGAGAGATATATTTTGTCCTGCTGGGAAGTTCCACGTAATCGAGGTAAACCACAACATTGATCTGCTCAACAAGTTGACGATACCTTAATTCACTTTCAAGCAAGGCCGCTTCAGCCAACTTTCGTTGTGTTATATCTGTCATGCTGACCAACACATTCCGATATTTTTCTCGCTCAGCCGGAAGCCTCAACAGTAGATTAACAATCATCCGATTTCCATCCAAATCAAGATTGACTGTATCTCCATTGAAATAGGGATCGTGATTCCATATTGACAGCAATTCACTCTTAAATATCTCTACTGATTCATCATTAAAAATTCTGTCTAATGTAAATAAAAGCTGTTCCTTCGAATCTGCTTTATACATTTTTAAACTGGCATCATTGACATCCAAAATTTTGATAGACTGTACCGCCTTGATCAGAAACTCATGATGATTATTCATGTACTCTGAGAGATCAGTAATGCCTGATTTCCGTAATTCTTCAAGCATGTCGTAAACTTCCAGCAGATCTTCTTCCCAAATAGCAACAGAGACAGAATCAAAAATTGATCGGTAGCGGATTTCACTTTCTCTGATCAGTTGTTCACTCTTTTTAATGTCATCGATATCTCGCGTTATCGATAAAATGCAAGGCACGCCGTCGACTTCAATCACACTTGCCGACAATAATCCAACTCGAATTTGGCCATCTTTATATCTGAATTCAGCTTCAAGGTTTTTATACTCGCCGTTCGCGATCAAGCCATCAACTAATTTGTGGCGATCTTCACGATGCACCCAAAGGTCAATATCAAGAGACGATTTTCCGATGATTTCATCTCGGGTATAACCAGTAAGTTCAGTAAATCCCCTGTTAATATCAATAAACCTCCCGGTTTTTAACTCGTTCACAATAATCGCATCAGGAGAAGTAAAAAATGCCTTGGCAAATCGATCTTCGAGATTTTGAATCTTATGTTCAATGGTAATTTGAGCTGTGAGGTCTTCAATGAGTCCGATTCCACCTTGAATTTCATATTTTTCGTTGTGGAGTGGGGCTGTTTGCATTTTTACATAGACGCTTTTTTGTGCTTTTGAGAATATGGGGGTGATACGCCCTTCATAGAAACCGTTTCCATTTTGGTTGACTATCTTGAGTGCATCAATAATTCTTTCTTCTTTCAGTTTATGAAGATCATATCCTTCAAGGTCACTTAACGTTCCCCCAAAAATCTCGGCGAATCGGTGATTCACATTGGTAATGATGAGCTCTGAATCATAATGAAATAAACCGACTGGAGATTGAGCAAAAACCAGCCGATATCTTTCTTCACTTGTTTTAATGGATTCCTGCATTTTCCTTTCTTCGGTGACATCTGAAAAGAAAGCAAGTATCGCAGGCTTGCCCTCCCATTCAATTTTTGCGGAATTAGCTTTAATCCACCGCAACTGTTTGTTAATTGTATTGATACGAAACGAGATCAGCACATTGGCAGGCAGGTCATCCATGATTTGCTGATACTTGATCATTACCAACTCATGATCAAGTGGGTGAATATAGTCAAACAACTCGAAATGACCTTCTGGGATGTTGTCTTCAAAGCCAAAAATCCTTGCTGCATGTAAATTCAAAAAAACGATTTTACGCTCGACCAGAATAACCACGCCCTCGGTTGCACTGCCGATCAATTGCTTATATTTCTTCTCACTTGCTTTTAACTCCGCGGTCCGCCGTTTAACAAGCCTGCGCAATGACCAGCCCCACGCGACAACAATAAAAATGGCGGTAAAGAAGACAACCAACCCATAGATAATATATTGGTTTTTATCAAAAAAACTGGCTTTTTGGTAAGCAGATAACCATTTGTTATTTAGCTCATCATAAATGCCTGAAGCGTTTATGATTGCCATTGATTGATTGATCTTGAATAATAGATTTCTATTCCCCTTCGCGACTGCGAAGCCATAATCCAATTCGTTTAATACATCACCCACGCTTTTGAGATTGCTAATATTGTATTTGTTGATTAAGTAATATCCTTGAATCTTGTTAATTACAACGCCATCATATTTGCCTGAAGCCAGCCAGGTTAATGCGTCTACTGGAGTCTCGGCTGTAACAACTTGACCGGTAATGCCTTGTTGAGTGAGGAAATTGATTATTTCATCACCAGCAATAACAATAGCAATTTTTTCCTTCATGGATGAGATCGATGAAATGCCAGAATCTTGTCTCACAAATAGATCGTAATATTGAACCGCGTGGGAGGTGCCAAAAAGAAGGTTTTCATCTTGATGTTGTGAAAAAGAAATACCGCCTATAACATCCACTTTGCCATCTATCAAGTTTTGGCGGGCTTCTGCAAGCGTTGATAAATTAAAAACCGCTTTCATCCCAAGGTTTTTAGCCACTTCACGCATCAGGTCATTATCCAACCCTATTGCTTCGCCATCCTGAATATATGAATAAGGAGGGTTGGAATCGTCCCCGCCTATCAACAAGGTTTGTTGTTTGCTAACAACAGTCTGGTCATTAACAATAGACTTCGCATATTCTGTTTCATTAGAATCACCACGAGTGTTTGTAACTAGAATTCTTATCGACCAGAACGACAAGGCAGCCAGAATGGCGCACATGAGAATTACTAACCAATTGGACGAACGATGTTGTTTTTGCATTTTGCCTGTTATCATCTCGGATGGAATCTCTTACTAAAGAGTATCACCTTTAAAAACGTATTGCCATTAAGTCTAGCTTAATTCTATATTTACTGCCCCATTTTCAAGCCAATTAAGTGAAATAAAGATAATTGATGCAGTTGAGGATGCCCTATGCTACAATAAATTACGAGGAAAAATGGAAAGAACCGTCCCTAAATCAGCGTCAGACGAAATTGACCTTTATATCCGAACAATCTATTCACTTTTGCGGTCAACCACAGATGTGCAGATTCGTTCGCTAGAAGAAGTTCATGCCGGCATGAACTCTTCTTTACACATTGAAGCGCGACAAGAAAAACTGGATACTTCAGCCTTCATCTACGCCACCCTGAGACTGCCTTCCTGCATCTCCGCGGTCAACACCATCGTCCTCGGACAAAGCAGCCTCGTTTTTTCACGGCATGGATACCAGGATGTTGTAAGTTGGGAACAAGTTTATACAAAAGCCAGAAGAAGACCGACCTATTATGACAAAAACGGTACCCTTGCCGTTTTTATTGCCAGCCAATCTGACATTGAAGATGTTGTTCCTGTTTTGACTGCTTTTCAAATTGAATGGAACAAAATCCACGGTTTTTTAAACAGAGACAGCGATTTTGATGCTGACCAGTTAACCAATATTGATGCCGCTAAACTTGCCAAATGGCTGGATATTTCTTTGGATGACGCCTCAAGGTTGATCACCATTTGGGGTAAAGAGACCAGCGCCATCCTTTCGCAAATCGCCAACCGCCGATGTAATTTCAAAGTTCGCTTATTAAGTGGCTCTTTAAGTGAATATTGGCGGGCAACACGTATATGGTATGACAACATTGAAAAATACCAGCCCAAGTTATTAGACCGGCCTGTGTATTTTGTGTCAAGTAACACACACAGCATTCCAAACCTGCTGTCAGGATTTGCGCTGGCAAACAAACAGCCTATCATCAAGTATATTGAAGAATGCGCTGATAAAACCCTGCAAACTGAGTGGAAGGACCTGCAGGCATCAATTACACCATCCTCACTTGAAAATTTTCTTTACTACGCACTTAAAAAATTTCAACAGTCAGAAGAAGGCAAAGCCTATTTGTCGCAGCAATACGCTGATGAAATAAAATTCGGCATCGTTCGTGTTCCATCTGAGCATTCCTTTGATGTAGAAACACAAGTCATTGAGTTGAACAAGTTGAACCCTTCTCGCCTTGATCCTCGGTTGTTTGCCAGCAAGGAAGATGCGGAGTTTCTCAAACAAAGTAATGCGCTGATCCTCAATATTGACTATCCATTAGGCCTGGGTGCTTATAACATTCTGGTCAAACTCGCTGAACATATCTCTGAGATATTGGGTGTATATATCATGGGCAAAGCGGCCACACTAAATGGCGTCCGCGGCGATGTTATGATTCCCAACGTCATACAAGATGAGCATTCTCAAAATACCTATCTGTTCCAAAACGCGTTTTCAGCCGCGGATGTCATGCCTTACCTGGTGTTTGGTAGTGTATTAGACAATCAAAAAGCATTGACCGTATTGGGCACCTTTTTGCAGAACGCTCGATTAATGGATGTGATGTACCGTGAAGGGTACACCGATATAGAGATGGAAGCCGGCCCCTATCTGTCTGCTATTTTTGAAATGTCACGACCAAAAAGACATCCGGTGAATGAAATTGCTAATCTGCAGGGAGTTTCGTTTGATATTGGCATTTTACATTACGCATCAGACACCCCGTTGAGCAAGGGAAAAAACCTGGGTGCAGGCACCATGTCTTATGAAGGCGTAGATTCTACATATGCTTCATCTCTGGCAATATTGAGACGCATATTTAACCAGGAACGAAATAGATTTTTATCATTAAGCTAACAATCTTCTTTTCGTGATTGACAAAAGCCTGGATTAATCTTATTGTTAATTTTCAGTTCATAATACACTAAACATGTTGGTTTTTCTTTGATGCAATCATCCTGAAAAGGGGTTGTTTTATGTCCAAGAACACAAACAGTAGCTCAGAATCTGAATTTTCCAAAATTGAAAATGCGGTTTTAAGGGCCAAAAAGGAATGGGAAGCCACTTTTGACAAAATCCCTGATTTGTTGGTTTTAACCGATGCTGAAGGTATTATCCTGCGTTGCAATCGTTCCACTATTATCAAATTGGATACCACGTATCACAAAATACTGGGACAGCCAATTTCCAGTTTTTTCGCAGATTCCAAAACACCTCAAATTGAAATTGATGAACTGGCCGGAACTGAAGTTCAAATCGTTGGCATCTCTGATTGGTATAAGTTAACCTTATGCCAGGTTCCCCTTTCAGGCAATGACAACAGCTTGTTATACATTTTTCAAGATATAACCCGTCAAAAACATGATGAAAACGAGATTCTTAAACAAAAAGAGTTTTTTGAATCTCTTTTCCAAAACAATCCTGTTGCAGTTGTAATCCTTGATTTGGAAGAAAAAATCAGATCCACCAACCCCGCTTTTGAGGTTTTGTTTGGTTACGCAGAAGGCGAAGTGATCGGACAGAAATTGGACCCATTGGTGGCTCCAGAATCTCTTCAAGAAGCTGCCGACTTGACCCGAACCGTTTTAGAAGGTGGCGCGGTCAAAGGATTGGCAAGTCGTCAACGAAAAGACGGCACAAAAGTGGAGGTTGAATTTGCAGGTGTGCCCGTAATCGTGGAAGGAAAAAAACAGGGCATTCTGGCGATCTATTACAATGTCACTGAACTGGTTGAAGCCAAACGGATGGCAGAACAGGCCGATCGGGCGAAGAGTGAATTTCTCGCCAATATGAGCCATGAGATCAGAACCCCGATGAACGGCATCATGGGCATGCTTGAACTGCTGCTTGATACTTCATTAAACTCTGAACAAAAAGACTATGTTAGTACTGCCCGAGATAGCGCAGAAGCACTCCTGGGTATTCTGAACGATGTTCTTGATTTTTCCAAGATTGAAGCTGGTCAACTCACGATTGATGCGATTGAATACGATTTGCGTTCCACCGTTGAGGGGGTCGCCCATACTTTGGTTTCTCGAGCAGAGAATAAAGGTATTGAATTAGCCTGCCTGATCGACAAGGAAGTTCCTTCTCGCGTACTGGGGGATGCCGGCCGTCTGCGCCAGGTCTTGATCAACCTGGTTGGCAATGCCATAAAATTCACCCATGAAGGTGAAGTGGTGATTCGGGTCATGATGCAGTCGAAATCTGAAAAGAATAGCACCCTGCGTTTTCTCGTCTCAGATACCGGTATTGGCATTCCGGTGGATCGCCAAAAAGCCGTCTTTGAACGCTTCGTCCAGGCAGACAGTTCTTCAACCCGAAAATACGGAGGCACCGGCCTTGGGTTAACCATTTCAGCCCAATTGACCAAAATGATGGGCGGCGATATTGGCCTTGAAAGCGAACCCGGCAAGGGTAGCACTTTCTGGTTTACTATTACCGTGGGCAACGTAAAAGAAGGCAGCGTTCCGCTTTTGGCTCTGCCGCAAGATTTGATCAATGTGCCCGTCCTCATTGTGGATGACAACCTCACCAATCGCACCATCCTTGAAAAGATGATTAAAGGGTTTGGTTGTAATGCTTTTGCAGTCGCCAGCGGCAAAGAAGCCTTAAACATTCTTAAATCCTTTAACGAATTGAATAAACCTTTCCAACTCGTTCTTTTAGATATGCAAATGCCTGAAATGGACGGTGAAGAAGTGCTCTCAAGGATCAAGAGTGATCCAGCCCTTCACGACACCACGGTAATTATCCTGACCTCCATGGGTCAGCGCGGAGATGCCGCCCGCTTGGAAGCCATGGGCTGCAACGGCTACCTGCTCAAACCGGTTCGCCAAAAAGAATTATTTGGCGCTTTGCTAAACATCCTTGGCAGACGAAATCAAACCGAAGAAGCAAAGAGCAAATCATCTCTTATCACCCGTCACTCTCTCAAAGAACAACAAAGGGGATTGACTCACATCTTGCTTGCAGAAGACAACCCGACCAACCAAAAATTAGCCATCCGCTTGCTGCAAAAAGCAGGTTACCCGGTTGATGTGGTCACCACAGGCAAAGAGGCCGTCGCTGCAGTTCAAAATAAAAAATATAAACTTGTACTCATGGATGTTCAAATGCCCGAGATGGATGGGTTTGAAGCCACCAGACGTATTCGTGAAATTTCTCCTGATTTTGCGAACTTGCCCATTGTGGCCATGACTGCCTATGCAATGGCTGGCGATCGTGAACGCTGTCTTGACGCCGGAATGAATGATTATCTATCCAAACCGCTCAACGTTGAGGAACTTTTTAAGGTCATCGAACATTACTCTGATAGTGTTACACCAAATGAAACTGATGAACAACCCCAAAATTCATTGGATGTAATGCTTCAAAAAGCGGAAGACCTTTTTGATCTTGAAAAAGCACTACCCAGGTTTGGCGACGATTTGCCCACCTTCTTTGAACTTTTAGGAGAATTTTTAGAACACATCAAGACTTCAATTAGTGACATGGAAAAAGCCCTGCTGAACAACGACGCCAGAAAGATTCATTTTCTTGCGCACAGCATTAAAGGCGCGTCAAGTAATTTTGAAGCTAAAACCATCTCTGCACCCGCTTTGAAGTTGGAAACACTTACCGCAGACGGAACGCTAACTGGAAGCTATCCCTATATCGCTGAAATCAAACGCCAGGTACCTCTGGTTGAAGCGTTCTATCTAAACAACAAAGATTTATGACCCTGCAAAAAGAGGATGGCCAAATTGACCATCCTCTAATATTGATTGTTTCGACACAAAAACCCAAGATCTGGCAATCACAAAAACCGAATTAAACTGAGACTTGGTAAATCATGCCAGTTTCGGCTTCGCTGGGTTTTCTCTAACATTTAAATTTATTCCTACTCTTGGCGTTTCAAGGCTGCAGTGCGAGTATTCTCTTCTATGGCCAACACAACGTTAAACAACTCACCCAATGAAAAAGTCAGCAACCCGCAAACCAAACCTGCCAGAAAAATGAGGACACCGGTGATGATCCCAATTATTAATCCAAACGCGGGATAATAATCACGTATTCCCGATTGAAACAATGACACATGAGAATCTGATAAAGCCAGCGGCAGCACAAATGCGCAAAACAAACCCACGAATAATTCGAAAACTCCGATAATTTTCAACAGTAACCCAATAGTGCGCAATCCGCGATATTTTCTGTTCATAGACCCTCCTAAATGAGCCTTATCTTCACTTCCTAAAGATTAAACCATTCCTGAGCATTAAATGTCAAATGCCCGGGTGAGGGGGGCACCCGAGCATCTGACAAGGTCTATTTTAACATGAAATCAAAAAATAAATCAATAGTTATTTCAAGGTTTATACAAAAATAGATAGAATGTCATTTGAGAATGTGACACATTTCATATTACCCCTCAAAATTGCTTGCGTGATTATTACAGGCTTCCGTATAATAGTATTAATATAATTCATTACCCATTGCAAAATTATCGGTGAAAACAGGTGGTTGATTTAGTCGTGATTGGAGCCTGAAATTGAAGAGAATCGAACCGACAATGATTACTGTAAGTGAGCGGAAAAAAACTCCTCCACTTGAACTGGAGGAAAATCAGCAGGTTTTAGTTGCAGCCATGGCAGATGTATCCATGGCGCTTAATAGTAGTTTGAATCTGGATGAAGTTCTCGATCGAATTCTCGAAAATCTTGCCAAGGTTGTGGCATATAAAACCGCAAACATTATGTTGATCAATGGCAGCATTGCCAAAATTGTACGTTCAAAAGGATACGAGGTTCTTGGCACTAAAGAAATGATGATGTCAAAATCCTTTGATATCAATGAACTAAGAAATTTATCACAAATGATATCAACCAAACAACCAATATTGTCATTTTATCCACATCTCGAGCAAGATTGGCATCTACTTGCCGAATCAGAATGGATAAAATCGCACATTGCAACACCCATTATTTCAGACAGTGAAGTAATCGGCTTTTTAAACTGCGACAGTGATGTTGCAGGTTTTTTCAATAAGATTCAAACCTACGCCATGCAGATATTTGCCAGCCAGGCCGGGCTAGCCATTCGTAATGCAAGGTTGTTTGACGCCTCAACCCGGCTTGGAAAGAAACTAAGATCCATTAATGACCTTACGCATCAGGTGCTTGAAGCGAAATCCTTGAAAGAAATCTTTGACCTGCTGCCTGAAAAACTGATTGATCTATTAGAGGGCACGAATGTTTATTTATCAAAATGGGATGAAGACACCCAAACGGTCACTGGATGGGCCGCAACAGGAGAATTTAGCGAGAATTATGTCATCGGAAAGTCAGATCCAGGTGATCGCACACTGACAGAAGAAATCCTCGAAACTCAGCACTCAACCCTGATTGAAAATCTTGACCATTCTCATTTGATGGAAAGGAAATTTCACGGTTTATATCGTGAAAAATCACTCTTTTGCCTGCCGCTCATCGCTGAAGGCATGAAGTTTGGCGCAATTATCGTTGGCTATTCAAATTCGGACCAGGTCAATGAAGATGTGCGGTCGCTGGGCGAATATGCAGCCATGCAGATATCCACTGCCATATGCAAAATTTATTTACTCGAACAAGAACGCATCCAATCCAGCCAATTGACCCATGCCAACGCTTTGATTGAATCTTTGAGTCATGTTTCAACAGCGATCAAGAGCGGTGTGGATATAAACAATGTCATGAACACCATAGGTTTGGAACTCGAGTTATTAAAGATCCACAGCATGGTTGCCTTGAGGGTTGGCGAAACAGATAATCTGGCGCTTACTTATTCTTCAGTCCAAACAAAATTAGTCGCATTTATAAAAAACCTCAGCAAAACCAAAAACACTGAAGTAATCACTTCGATTGATACTTTGCCTCTGTTCCGCGAGATAGTTGATACGCAACAGGCAGAGTATCTTGAGCATCCAGAAGAAGTTCTTATACAAATTACACCTCCAAATTTCAAACCGGCAATCGCAAAATTGATTGAAACTCTGGCGATAACAAAAAACACCAAATGCATTCTGGTTCCGCTGGTCATCGAAAAAAAGTCGATAGGCATATTAAGTTTGTGGGGAGAAAGCCTGCAAAAAATTGACATCCAGGCTGCCAGCATTTTTGGAGGGCAGGTTGCCATAGCAATTGAAAATGCCAACTTGCTGCAAGAAGTTCAACGCTTGGCCATTACTGACGAGCTGACCAATGTTCTAAATCGCCGTGGCTTTGATGAAGTTGCCAATCGCGAGTTTGGAGCGGCAAAACGATATTCCAGACCCTTATCCTTGATTATGGTGGATATTGACCGTTTTAAAGCCATTAATGATGTCTACGGTCATCCCATTGGCGATGAAATCCTGATTGAAATTGCCGCCCGCGCCCGCACCAAGATCAGAGAAACTGATTACATTTCAAGATACGGTGGTGAAGAGTTTCTAATTCTTTTAACCGAACAGAAACCAGACAACGCCAAGACCGTTGCAGAGCGGATTAGAAAATCTGTAGCCGAACAACCATTTAATACATCTGTTGGTAAAATCACTGTTACTATTAGCGTCGGTGTTACGGGAGCAAATTCTCAAATTTCCTCCATCAGCATGATGATTAAAACGGTAGATAAGGCCTTATATAAATCTAAAGAGAATGGACGAAATCGTGTGACGATGATCGACAAGATATAATGTGAATAATATGCCTGACAGCCTCATCGATGAACAAAAAATCAATCCACTGGATGACAAAGTAGCTTTTTGGGCTGAGTCTCTTCAATCTTCGATACTTGTAATTTCTGAAAACGAAGAAGTCTTATATTCAAACGCGACCTGTGCGCGTGATTTTCATATCCTCAAAAACGAATTTGTTATTTTCGAAAAACAAAAAGGCGCAATCAACCGCATCAGAAAACTAAAAGACCCGATTGCCAAAGACAACTGGATCAAGGTGTCGTCCTTGTTGGATCTTGAATACAAGGGGGTAAAAGCTCACCTCGTGATCCTTGAAAAATCCGCTTTGCTGTTCACTGACGAAGAGCCTTCAAAAAGCAACGACATTGAACCCTTGTTAGGAATCATGCCCGGCGTAGTTTATCGTTGCAATAACGACGAAAAACGTATGATGCATTTTTTGAGCGAGGGTTGTTACCAATTGACCGGCTACCCGGCTGAGACCTTGCAAAATAAAAAAGATTTTCCCTTCTCAAAAATAATTCACTCTGACGATTATTGGCGCACCTGGAAAGAAATTCAAACAGCGCTCAGTGAAAACAGACCCTATCGCATTAGCTACCGAATAAAACATGCCGGCGGTGAAATTCGAACCGTGCAAGAACAGGGCAAAGGCGTTTTCAATCAATCGGGTAAAGTGGTTGCCCTTGAAGGGTGGATCATCGATATCTCTGAACAGCAGAAAATTGAAGATGCCCTGATTGAAAGTGAAACCCAATATCGGAATCTGGTGGAAATTTCACCAGATGGCGTGGTTTTGGTGGATCCTGATGGTAAATTAATATTCTCAAATCAACAATTGGCGATACTTCTTGGTGTTGAGGGAAATCACATTCTAGTCGGTAAAAGTGTGATGGATTTCATGACGCCAGCCAGTAGACAAAATGTTACTGCTTCATTTGCTGAAAAGTTCGCAGGCAACAACATTCATCGAAATAATTATCAGATCCAAAGAATAAACGGTGAAGTGATTCCTGCCGAAGCAAGCATTAGAGCCATTCGCGATAAAGATGGTACCGCCATTGCCTACATCGCAATTATTCGAGATATCAGTGATCGTGAAGAAACCCTTCAGGCACTTAAAAACAGCGAAGCGCGCTATCGGGCAATCGTTGAAGACAATCCTGAAATGATCGTGCGCTTTAAACCCAACGGGGTGATTACGTTTGTCAACCAGGCCTTTTGTTCCTTTGCCCGGTCAACTTCTGCTCAACTGATTGGTGACAAGTTAACCAGCGTGCCATCAGATGAGTTTAAGAAAATCGCTGAACGCCAATTTGCTTATCTCACCCCGGATATGGCAACAGAAATTAACGAATATTGCGTGATGATCAAACCCGCAGATCCCTGCTGGTTCCGCTGGAAAACCCAGCCCATCAGAAATGATGAAGGACATTTCATCGAATATCAAACGGTGGGTGAAGATATCACCGATGAAAAGAAAGCCGAACAAGCCAACATCCAGTCAGAACAGCATCTGCGCACTTTGATGGAATCCATAAAGCTGATTGCCATCATCACAGACGTCAAAGGCAACATCACCTTTTGCAACAGCCATTTCCTCGAAAAAACAGGTTGGCATAAAGAAGACGCCATGGGAAAGAACTGGTATGAGCATTTTGTACCCACCGATTCTGCCGGACAATTAATGGAAGAACTAATTGACCAGGCGCAGGAAGGTGAAATTCCGCAGCGTAATGAAAACATGATTCTCACTCGCTCTGGTGAACAGATCATGGTCTCCTGGAATAACACACTGCTTAAAGATGATCAGGGCAACGTCACGGCTATCGCCAGTATTGGTGAAGATATTACCGAAAAGTATTACAACGAGAAAGCCCAGGCGATCATCTATAAGATCGCCCAATCTACGATCACTTCAAAAAACCTGGATGAATTATTCCAATCCATTCATGCCGTGCTGCTCGATTTGATGCCTGCAGAGAATTTTTTCATCGCCCTTTACGACGATGAAACCGACACAGTCAGCTTCCCTTATTTTGTAGATCAATACGATCCGCCGCCGCCTCCACGCAGGGCAGGGAATGGCCTGACCGAACACATCATTCGTACCGGAAAGCCCATCTTGGCAAACCCTGAATCTTTCAACAGATTGGAACACAGAGGCGACGCCGTAAACATTGGCACACCTTCAGTAGATTGGATAGGTATTCCGCTGCTCATTGAAAATCACACTATCGGGGTGATGGCTGTACAATCTTATTCCGAAGAAATCCGCTTTAAAAAACGCGATGAACAGATGCTCACTTTTGTATCGGCCCAGGTTGCCATAGCCATTGAACGCAAAAGAGCTGAACAAGCCTTAAGCACCAGTACCAAACGCAACGAACTGCTCATCCAAGCCTCCACGGATTGTATTTTCCTTGAATCCCTCTCTGGTGAAATTCTCGAATGCAACGCGGTGGCTGAAGAAGTGTTTGGTTACACCCGCGAAGAATTGCTCACCATGAATGTAACTGATTTGGTCACCCGCGATTTCACCGCAGACAAACCAGATTACGTCACCTGGCAAATCGAACAAGGCGGACACTTCAGCAACATTCCCAATGTCAAAAAGGACGGCATCATCTTCCCGGTGGAAATCAGCACCAAGATCACCGATATCGAGGGTACCCGCTTTGCGGTCGCCTATGTAAGAGACATAACAGAACGAAAGAAAACCGAAAACGCCATACTCGAAAGTGAAGCCAAATTCAAGGCTCTGGCTCAAACGGCTGCCGCCGGCATCTTCATCAACCGGGATGATCAGTTTTTGTATGTCAACCCGATGTGGTGTGAGATCACTGGTTTTACCGAGCCCGAACTATTGAATACCAGTCTGTGGAAGGTCATCAACCACGGTGACGGCGGTGCGGTCAGGCAAAAATATAACGAACTGCTGCGCACTGAATCAGGCATGATCCGTTTTGAAACATCATTCAACATCAGAACAGGTGAACAAAAATGGCTGGATGTCACCGCTGGCTTTATTGATTACCAGGGTGAAAAAGCCACCATTGGCACCGCCATAGATATCACCAACCGCAAACAAAGAGAACATGACCTTGAAGTGGTCGCCAAGATCGGTGAAGCGCTGCGCACAGATCTAACCCGTGAAAAGGTTCGAACCACCATCCTTGCAGAATTGATGGATCTGCTATCCATTGAAGGCGCCATTATTTCAACGATTGAAGATCAAAAAGACCTGCCGAATTTAGTCCGCGCTGTCGGCTGCTGGCAGAGTATCGACAACCGCCAACTGAAAGCCAACGAAGGCTTGAGCGGATTCATCGTCAGCTCATGCAAACCCTACGTCAACATCAACGCCTCGCACGATGCCTACTTTGCATTTCCAGATTTAATTAGCAACCTGGTTACCCTGGCGGGAGTGCCGCTTGTCGCCAAAGGGGAAACCATCGGCTCCATCATTATCGGCGCCAATCGCGTGATGAGTGAAAACGAGCTGCGTCTGCTCAAAACCATTGGCGACCTGGCCGCCAGCGCCATCCATCGCTCGGATCTCTATGAACAAACCAGTGTTCAAGCCACCGAACTCAAACGCGCCTACGATGCCACCCTTGAAGGCTGGGCCCACGCGCTTGAACTGCGCGACAAAGAAACGCAGGGTCACTCGCTGCGCATCGCCAACATGACCCTCGAACTGGCCAAACGTATGGGCATCGATGAACAAAATCTGGATAACATCCGCCGCGGCGCATTGCTGCACGACATCGGCAAAATGGGCGTGCCTGACACCATTCTGCTCAAACCGGGCAAATTAACCGAGGATGAATGGTCCATCATGCAGAAACACCCCACCTACGCATACGAGATGCTGTCTGAGTTGCCCTACTTCAAAGACGTGCTGGATATTCCCTACTGCCATCACGAGTGGTGGGATGGCACCGGCTATCCGCGCGGATTGAAAGGCGAGCAGATTCCGCTTTCGGCGCGCATCTTTGCCATCGTAGATGCCTGGGACGCGCTCGTCTCAGACCGCCCCTACCGCAAAGCCTGGAACAAACCCAATGCCCTCAAACACCTTGTCGATCAGGCCGGCTCCCACTTTGACGAAGAAGTGGTCAAAGCCTTCGCCCAAATGATGGCAGATAACGCCTAAATTTCGTGTCACACTGGCACTTGAAGCCAGGGCAAGTGTGTGCAGCCAGTGCAAGTATTGCGAACCCTGCACATAATTCTCCGAATAAGTCTTTCTTAATCATGGGCTTTCTTCATTTATTCTAATTAATCATATCAGGGTGAAGCACGAAGTCCCCACATGGGGAATCCCCACCCCATAACTGTCATTGCGAACCCTGCACCAATAACTCCATAAGTTTTCTTATAAATCAAGTTCTCTTGTCTTACATATAAAAAAATGTCAGGGTGAAGCAATCCCCTATTCAAAGCTAAACAATTTTGTTTTTCTTTTCTGGTGTGCTTGCACTTAATGAGTCATTTATTATTAACAAACAATGTATAGAACTATTAATGTAAACCTAGGGATTAATTGAGATTAAGAAAAGGCTGAAATGATTTTAGCCACCACATTTTGTTATTTATTAAGTGAATACCTCCTCGAAAGGGATTGCTTCACCCTGATATGAGCAAATTAAACGCGTGCTGTGAACCCTTGTTCACATTTTTGGATTATGGAGCAATTTTTCCAGGGTTCGCAACACTGGCACTTGCAGCCTGTGCAAGTGTGACAATTATTTAATTTTGTCGATCAGGCCGGCACCCACTTTGATGAAGAAGTGGTCAAAGCCTTCGCCCAAATGATGGAGGATAACGAAAAGTATTCGGAAACTGTCATTAGAACCCTGGACCAACAACTACTAAACGCATTAATTAAAATCGGACTCACTTCTGACATTCAAAAAACTCTAGTCTGTGTTAAGCCAGAAGTACCAAATTGGAAAATCCCCTCCCAAAAATGTCATTGCGAACCCTGTAGCATTAACTTCAAATTTTTTTATTTTAACCAAGTTATTTTGGCTTATATATATTAAAAACTCGTGTCAGGGTGAAGCAATCTCCGATTAAAAGTTAACATTTTTAAACCTCCCAATATTTGCAATAATAAATGGTGGGGCTTCTAATACGAGTTTTTTTGGTGACGATTACACCGTTGTAGTAATAATTTTCCGATTCTTGCCAAATTTGACGACCCACCCTATGCCACTGCGAACCTGGTGATTTAATATTCAAGTCTTCTTATGGGTTTTTCCAAATCAACAATTTACTTCAAAAGCAATCTAAACACAATCATTATCAAAACAATGACACTTCCATAAATATAGATATAACCATATCCCATTGATTTATTCCATTGCAAGAGTCTTTCTTTCTCTTTTTCGGCTTTTACCTCATCGCCTTTATCTCTTTGATATTTGATAAGCAGCTTCTGAAAAAAGGTTAGATATGGTTCTCTCTTTTTGGCTATTTGAATACCTTTGATCAAACAAATACCGAATATGAGAATTAACAACAATTCATTTATGTGCTCATAAATCCATTCAACCGTTTGTAATTTCACTTTTCACCCCTTAGGCGTTTGGTAATGCTGATTATCGAAAACAACTCAAAGATTAACTCGAGCTAACCTTTATCAATTTTCTTTTGTTTCACATAATTATATAAAACATTGATGACTATAGTATTTTTACTTAAGTAATTATCTCCCTTGACAAAATAGAATATTAGTTCTATTATTTAACCCCTTAGTCGTTATTGCTCTTTTCCGATTGAATACTGTATGCACGAGGGAACCTATCTTCACAACGGCGATTCGTTTTCTTTGTTTCCGATTTTTTCTTGAAACAAAAACGAATCATTTCTCATCCACAATCACCCAATTTGAACTTGATTTTCTTATGATTTTCTTCTTAAAAACGTTCGTGCCTAAAACGAAGGCAAATCAAATATATCTCTCCAGGTTTTACAGTTCTCGGTTCTCTGTTCTCGGCTCTCTGCTCTTAACCAAAAAAAGACACCCGCGAGGGTGTCTCTGACTTGATTATTGCTCTTCAATCTCGATCGAGTTGATCTTAACCGCTTCAGCCTCTCTTTTGGACGGGTCTCGCACGGGGATGGAGAACAAAACATCCAGACCTTTGGTGACCTGACCAAAAACGCTGTGCTTGTTATCCAGCCAGGGGGTGGCCACGTGGGTGATGAAAAACTGTGAGCCGTTGGTGTTCGGTCCGGCGTTTGCCATCGAGAGCACACCCGGTGCGCTGTGGCGCAGGCTGGTGTGGAATTCATCATTGAACTTGTAGCCTGGGCCGCCCATACCGGTTCCGGTGGGGTCGCCGCCCTGAGCCATAAAATCTTCGATCACACGATGAAAAATCGTGCCATCATAAAAACCCTCGCGGGCAAGAAAAACAAAATTGTTGACCGTCTTGGGAACTTTGGCGGCGTATAAACTAACGACGATATCGCCTTTATCGGTTTTGAAAGTGGCGGTGTAGCTCTTGTGTGAGTCTATTACCATCTCGGGGGCTTTTGCGTATTGTTTTGAAGTCATTCAAAAAATCCTTTCCTGAACTCAAATGAACCCTCATTGTATCATAATGAAGAAGTTCAGCGGTCGGCCCGTTTGCCTCGTAAACTCTGAATTACCCAGGTCAGCACAAAAAAGAATGTACAGATCAAAACGACTGCAGAACCGGAGGATATGCTCAAATAAAAAGACACATATAAGCCGATAATACTCGAAAGCACTGCCGAGAGAGCAGCCAGCAGCATCATACGCGGAAGGCGTTTGGTCAACAAAAAGGCGGTGGCCGCGGGGGTCACCAGCATGGCCACCATCAAGGCCACCCCCACGATCTGCATGGAGACAGCCACTGTGATCGCTATTAGAATCAATAAAAGGTTGTTGAGAAACTTCACCGGCATACGCAAGGTGACTGCCAGCAGCGGATCAAACGAGACGACCACCAATTGCTTGTAAAACGCCCAAATGGCAATCAAAACCACTGCGCTAAAGATTACCATGGTGATCAAGCTTTGAGAAGAGACCCCTAAAACGTCTCCGAACAAGAAATGGCTTAAATCCACAGCATAGCTGCGCACGGTTGAGATTAACGCAATACCCAGCGCAAACATGCCCGCAAAAACAATGCCAATGGAGGTGTCTTCACGCAGTTGAGATTTTTTACTGATCGCACCAATGCCAAGCGCTGAAACAATGGCCGTACCGAGTGCCCACCAAAAGAGGGAGGCCTGCGCACCACCAGAGACCAGATAACCCACGGCCACCCCGGGCAGGATGGTATGTGCCAGAGCATCGCCAAAAAAAGCCATGCCGCGCAGCACAATAAATGCACCGATTATCGCGCACACCGTCCCCACCAAAATGGAGGCGACCAATCCACGCTGCATAAAACCGTAAGTCAGAGGTTGAACAATCCACGACCAGATGGAGGCGATCATTCTTCACCGCCTTCGCAACAGGAGTGATCCAGCGCCATCATGGATTTTCCGTCCTCCATCAAGCGCAGGCGTCCGCCATAGGCGATCTTCAAGTTTTCAGCAGTCAGCACATCTTTGGCCTCGCCAAACCGGATTAATTGCCGGTTCAAGAGGAAGATGCGGTTAAAATGCTGAGCAGCTTGATCCAAATCGTGGGTGGCAGCCATGATGGTTACTTCTTCTTGCTCAAGTTTTTCCATCAGCGTTAGCAAATCTTCCTGGGCAGGGTCATCCAGGCCGGTCAGGGGTTCATCCATCAGCATCAACTCGGCTTCCTGGGCCAGCGCGCGGGCAATGAACATGCGCTGCTGCTGACCCCCTGAAAGCTGACCGATCTGCCGTGAAGCCAGGTCTTGCATACCCACTTTCTCAAGAGACTGCCTGACCACTGCCTGATGCTGCTTGCCGGGGATGGCGAAGGGCTTGAGCATGGCGGTTCTACCCATCATGACCACATCAAACACATTCACCGGAAAGTGCCAATCTACCACACTGCGCTGCGGAATGTAGGCAATGCAGTCATGTTTTCCGCTTTCTGACCCAAAAACGTTCACATCGCCTGAATCAGCACGTAAGATGCCGGCAATTACTTTGAACAGGGTGCTTTTGCCGGCACCATTTGGCCCTACCACAGCCACTCTCTCACCGGTATGCAGGTGAAAGGTAATGTTATCCAATGCGACATGATCTCCAAATTTAAAGTTCACATGCGATACATCTAGTATAGGTTGGTTTAGATCATGTCTTAGTAGGTGCGTCATTTTCGCTCGATTAATTTTTCTCTATTGTAAACCATTCACAATTGCAGTTACCATTTTTTTCATAAACTCAATATAAGTTGCTGTGTCACTGCCTTCACCACCAAGCGATGCAGTATCAATGGTAACCAACGTAGTGCCCGTGTCGCTTGAAATCTGTTCAGCCAAATTGGGATTAACAGTAGAGCCGACAAATATGGCTTTTACATTCTGTTCCTTGATCGCATCTACCAAAGCAGAAAGATCTTGGGCTGAGGGAGATGCGCCTGTGCTGAGACTGTCTATCACTAACCCAGCCAGTTCAAACTCATATCGGTGAATAAAATACCCCATATTATGATGATCAGTGACCAGCTTGCGGTTTTCTACTGGAACCTTGGCCACTTCGGTTTGAATCCAGGCATCCAGTTCGGTTAATTCAGCCAGGTAATTTTTGGCATTTGCGGCATAATCTGCTGCATTTGAAGGATCGAGTTCAGAAAGGGTGGCTTCGATATTATTCACCCAGATCATGACCAGGTTCGGATCCATCCAGGTGTGAGGATCACCATCAGCGTGTCCATGCTCTTCACCCTCATGCTGTTCTTCTTCACCTTCATGATGTTCTTCTTCACCCTCATGATGTTCACCGTCAAAATGAAGAACTTCCACACCCTCAGAAACCTCCACAATAGTGCCCGTGGCATTGGCTTCTAAAATATTCTCCAGAGAGTGCTCCAACTCAAGCCCATTAAGGAAGATGATTTTCGCATCGGCGATGGCAGCCACATCTTGAGGCCTTGGCTCGAAAGTATGGGGATCAGCACCCACAGGAAAAAGCACAGTCAGTTGAATATGCTCTCCGCCAATTTGATTAACCACATCACCAACAATGGTGGTTGAAGCCACCACATGAATTTGTTTGCTGGTTGCAGCTGGTGCAGCACAGGCTGATAAAAGCAGCACAAAGACAGCCGCTAACGCAATAATTGAATAGAAATTCTTGTTCATTTTGCTCCTTTTGATATTGATACTCATTTTCATTAGCTTTGACAAAAAAAACAGCTTTCTAAGTTGAGCTACGGCTGTGAAAAAACAACGAGGCAGCCATTAACAACACAATGGCCAATATTGTTAGCACAATATAAGGCCGTCTATAAAAGGGTAACTGTTTATTAGGGTCTTTCTTCCTTGCCTGCTGATCAAGCGCCAGACCTGAAACCGCCGTCGCGGGTACTACAACACAAAATACACACATAATAATTCTCCTAATGACACTCTTTGCACAATCCATGGAGCTGCAGCCAGTGACTTTGAATCAAAAAACCGCTTTCTTTGCTGATTTTTTCGATAAAAGCACTTAAATCGTCGCCAGAAAAATAAGCAGCTTTTCCGCAGCCCGAACAGATCATCAGATGTTCATGCCCATTTGCTGCTCGCAGGTACATATGGCAACCATCAGGCTGATGAACACGCTCAACCAAACCCAACTCACTCAAAAATTCGAGTGTGCGGTAGACGGTAACCAGCCCCATCTTTGGGTATTTGGCTCGCGCCAGGTCAAATACATGCACAGGGCTGAGTGCACGATCAGAATTGGCCATCAATTCAACAATCGCCCTGCGCGGCCCTGTAATGCGACCGCCTTTTTCTTCCAATAGCTCCAGCCAGCGTTCTGTATCTGCCACAGACATCCTTATTGATAATGTATTTCATTATCATTATATCTCCAAAATGAAACCCGTCAAGAGTGCGACGGGGTTCAGATTAAGGGGGAAGAATATATTGTTTAGCGAATGGAAAGGCTCCCTGATCCCTGGCCTAAAACCTGGATCAGGATTTTGTAATCTGCCGTCTCATAATTAGCTGTTTGCCAGGCGCCAATATCAAAACTGGAGCTGTCTGATGCTTTCATCAATCCATTAGGTAAGTTTAAGCTGCCGGAACCATCATCATTCACTTCGATACGCACCGCGGCTTTTGCAGGAATAATTACATTGGTTGCTCCGCTGGCTGTATCAAGAGTAAGTGTGAGAGAGGCTTTATCAGGCACATTCAAAGTAACCGAACCAGATCCACTTTCAACCTCTACGGTATAAGCGTCTTGAGATTGCGGAAGCGTGATGGTTGAGGCTCCAGAGCCCAGGTCGGTCTGCAAAGAAGTTAATTGGAGCCCAGAAAGATCCATGGTGATAGCCCCTGAACCACCGTTCAGAATGATGTCTGAGGGGACTTCTGGTGATAGGCCAATATCCCACCTAAGATTATCAAATGAAAAATCCCAGTTTAACCAGGATGTGTTGTCTGTATACTCAGACATCCTGACGGTTGTGTGGTCAGAGCCGTTGACATCAAAACGCATGATGCCCCGATAAGTGACATCAGCAGAAATCAAATCGGACTTATTATCATCAAGGGCAGTAATCACAACTGGAGAAGATGAAGTGTCAAAGTCGTATTCAGCGGTTTTTACACCCTCAAGCGGGGTAGAAAAGGTTTCTGATTTTGTTTCGGTGTTGGTGGTGATGCCAACCTGTGGACCAAACATCAATAAGCCCACCACTCCGGCAACTGCCAGCAAACCCACCACTGCCCCCACCCACGGATAGCGGCGGCTGAAGAGCATATCCAGACCAAAAACAATCAAGACAATTGGCCAGAACTTTAAGATAGAACCCAGGCTGATCGTCTGGATCAAACCGAGATTACTAAGAAGCCAGACAATACCCACACCTACCAGAAGAATGGGCCAAAACAACGAACGATATCGCGGATGATTATCCATGTTTACCTCATTAAAATATTAATTATTTATTAGATATACGTTGCATCCACGGATAGGTTGCATCCAATATCGAATTATTTTAAACGTGCATCTCCACAATAAAGCGGAATCGACAATCCTCTTCAAACCACATGGGGAAGTTTGTGCCCCATAAGTTGTTCAACAAGCAGAAATGCATACCTTGCTGCATATCCGGTTGGTCGTTATTAAAATTCAGCGGAGAAGGAATACCCGGTGCGACCAATGGAGAATCAAGCGGCGAAATATCCATTTTCCCTTTAACATGGCTCAATTGAACCTTTGAACCTGCGGCGTGCAGATGACGGTTGCCATTTTCGACGACTTCAAACGGAGAGATCATTTTCCCTAGTTTCTCGATCCGCCATTCAGCACCTTCAGGAAGCACCGGATTGAACCCCAACCATAACGCCTCTGGCATACGGCAGGCTTGCTTGTTAAACCACTGCAGGTCAATTGAGAATGACGTCCCCTCTAAAGGAAATTGGTAGGTCAGGTAAATATCTTTTGGCGCACCGTAATTCGCCACGCACTCCTGTTCAAAGGTCATGTGAAACAGGAATTCGGCATGGGCAGGGGTTTGTCGCCGGTAACAGTCGCGGATGTAGGGCTTCCAGATCGCGCTGATGGGTTTCGCCAGTTCCAAACCGGGCTTGGTAAAATCCTCTTTCGGCCAATCACCATTTTGGGCTGCGTTAATAATATATTGACTGAAGAAGCGGTCGTAATCTGCTGCCGAAAAAGTTTGGTAAGTCAGTTCACCCATTGGGTGTGCTTCATCCACCCAGGGTTGTTGGGTTTTTCGATCAATCAAAGAAACCAACCCAACCCGCAGCGGATTGATCAGAATGTCAAATTGAGACGTCTGCAGTTCAATCTTCTCGCTGGTTGTTTTTTGCCATTGTGAAAGATCTGGTTTATGAGGACGTATTCGCTCAAGCCGCTGGCGGGCTTCTTCTGCCAGGGGAGAATCTTCCAAGGCATTGACCGCTTTTTGAATGTTGCTGCGCTTTTCAACCCACGAGGATTCAAATTTTTTAAAATTGGGCAATCCGCGGGCAAGCTCAAATTTTTCAGCAGCATAATTCTCGTGATCGCCCAGGAAGGTCTTCTCATCCATTCCCCAGGTATGCTCAGGCACCAGCAGCAGTCGCCGGTTAAAATTGATGAAACGCTTGTCGCTGTAGTTGACCTTTTTATTTTCGAGCCACTCACAGCGCAGACGTAATAATTCGCGATAGCGGCTGACCTTGATGGGGTCGCTGCCCACGCCATGGATCCAGGTGTCGCCAATCTCATTAGTCACCACAGGCAGGTTGTTGCGCACTGGTTCCAACTTTTCAGCGAACTGGTCAAGTGTAGAGGCAAAAATGTTCGCGCCAGGGAAGTTGGCGCGGTATTCCCGGTAGACATCCAACACCTGATCTGGCGATTGCGGCCCCAGGTTATCGCCGGTATGCCCAAAGGCCAGAGAATCTTCCATGCCGTCAATCACAAAAGCGCTGCCGTAGCCGCTCTCGTACATCACGATCAATTCCGCACCGGAGTCATCCTGCCAGCGGAAGAGCGGCGGTACGTTTGGAACCGTCGAAGCGGGATTCACACCGATGTGCAAGAAGGTTACTCCGGCTTCAACCAGCAGCGGCACAATGCCGCGGGTGTGACCGGGTACATCTGTCATCTTGGCCGCGATGGTTTTCTTGCCATAGCGTTTATCTAGTGATTGAGAAAGCGATAATCCGAAACGGTAAAGATCGGGGTCCATTAATTCTGTATGCGTGGTGAAGGGCAGTGCATGCCAGGCTATTTCACCAAGTTCGATGGCAGTTTCCATCTCTGCACGCTCAAGATTGTTTGCCTGTTCAAGATACTCATAGATCAACCATGACCCGGTCGTCCATATGAAACCTTCTTGCCGATCAGAATCTCGCATCTGGCGCGCTACTCGCAGAGATGTGGGGATATATTTCTTGAAATAATTATTTATTACACGTGACGCATAGTCGGTAAAGCCAACATCCAGATGGGTCTTGAAAATCAAATGAACATTCTGGGTCATAAGGTTTTCATTATTCCTTAGTCATAATAATTTTGGGCAAAAGCAACACAGACAACAAGAAGAGACCGCCATACAAGGCGAAGATTACCGGGTAACCCAATCCCGGCTGAATGGCATTGAAATAATCCGCTAATGGGCCGCCGATGCTGGAACCCACAATGCCTGCGCCTGCGCCTGCCAGGTTAGAGATGCCCAGGTAACGCCCTGCATCTTTGGCTGGCACCAGGTCTGTGCCGAGAGCCCAGTTGGCTGACATAAACGTGCCGGTGCCAAGACCCAAGAAAGCGCCTGCCACCATCACCATGGGAATCGTGGTTGAAAAGATAAGCAGCAGGGAACCAATAGAAGCCAAAATACCTGCAGCAGTTAACAGTTTTTTGCGTCCCATTTTATCTGAGAGATACCCGCCAAGCAACGAAGTGATTAACAAGAAGACAAAGATTACCGCTGTGAGATACGTGGTAACCGTGGCCGGGTTGGGAACCTGCAGCACATCTTTGACAAAGAACATGGTGAAGTTGCGTGTGGATCCGATCGCAGCCAGGAACATCAAACGGGTGACTACCCACCAGATAAAAGATTTTTGATTGCGCGCATCAGCGCCGATGCCCACCTGAGCGCCAAAATAGACGCCGATGAAGATCGAACCTGCCATGCCCAGCAGTCCTACCAATCCCACTACAACCACGCGCAGCCACAAACTTGTGGTATCTTGAGGCAGCCAGTCAGCACTGCTTTTCACCATCCATAAAGCCAGTTGTGTAACACCCACAAAAAGAACGGTCAGCAGCAGCATGCGCAGCACGGGTCGCCCCTCAAGTCGGGGAGGTTTTTCAGTCAGCGGTATTTCTTTGGTAGAAAGAACCGTCCACAGCATGGTGAGCAGATAAAAAGCCATCAGGATGATGATGACGATCCAAAATTGCTCTTTATCCAACAAGGGAGAGATCGCCAGCACCAACGCAGCCGGGATCATTTCCAACACGGATTTGATGCCTGAAGCCCTTCCACGTTGATATTCTTGCACTACATCGGGGATCAACCCCTGCTGCCCGGCCTGACTAACATTTGAAGACACTTGCAGTAAAATGATGCCTAATAAGAGCACGGCAAGAGAGGCTGTCACCCCAAAGGTGGATTGGAAAAAGGCGTTTAATGGTGATTGTTGAAAGAACAGCGATGATCCCACGACCAACAAAAAGACGATGTTTAACAGCGCTCCCCATATGATAAAGGGACGGCGCCTTCCAAGTTTTGAGGTACAGCGATCGCTCCACATGCCCATCACCGGTTGAATAAACATAGCCACAGCCAGCCCGGCAACATAAACCAGGGCGGTATAGGTGTTCTTTTTTTCTGGGGGCATGAACAACAGCACCAGAGCAGGCAGCAGTAACGGGCTGATCACATTGGAGGCCATGCTCAGTCCTAATTGATAACCATTCAATCCCAGCAACTCGTACCAGCGTTTTTCGGCTCTCATTATCCATCCTCCAAGTTAATTGTTTCTTGAAATAACTCTTTCCGTTTTCTTATGCTCATTCATCTTAGCGATTGCAGAAAAAGTTGTCAAGCGGAAAATCAGTAATTGGCGATTAGGAATTAGAGATTTGGCAAAAGCTGAATTTTGATTCGTACTAGTTTTTTGTAGATACGAATGACTCTTTTTAAGTCCTTAACCACGAACCACGCGAAAAATTCCGAAAAACCCATGTTTTTGTTATGATCAATTTTGAGTTAAAAACCCCTCTCGCTAAGAACGATCATCTATAATAAACCTAATGCAGCCCTCAAAGGGTCTTGCAGGGGCAAGTGGACACATAGAACGAGAAACGACTGTTTTTTGAGATCGAAATTCGCAATAACTGCATAATAAAAGGAATCGATTTATGCACGAATCGTGTCATACTAAGGCATGATGTTTTCAATAATGCTAATTATTATTTATTCGTATTCGTCTCAGAATAGAAACCCCTCTCGTCGCTTTACGACTCGAGGGCGCCCAAATCGCGACGACTAAAACGACTCGGCATAAAATGAATATTTTTGATTCATAAAAGAGGTAACAATGCAGAGTTTGAAATAATTAGAGCACTAGAACAATAGCTCTAATTTATCAAGGAGAAAATTAATAATTGACCCAACCAAAAAGAGGAATCACGCATGTGTCCACTTTCAAGAAGAGCTCGCCACAGAAATCTCGATTTCCTATGAATCACAAAACCAATATCGCCACCAGGATGACTTCGCTCACCAGACTGATCACATTGGATTTCTCCATGGATTTATCCAGCACCATTGAAACACCGCGGATAGCGGCAATCGCCGCATAAGTGATGCCCAGCATCAAATACACCTCACGAACGGGAAAAACCAACGCGGCAATACCCAATCCCACGAAGGTACCGCCCATCACTGCACGAATCTCAGTGATTGCGCGCGGGCTGGAAGCTTCGAGGCCCGTAAATCCTTTTATTTTTTTTGGCTGAAGTAAAGAATATAAACCGGTCAGTAAAGTAACAATCACTGCCACATATTTTAAAATCAAAACAATATCCATTATTATCCTTTCGCTATAATTATTTTAATTATAGCGACGGAAAGGACTAAAGTATATTGTCTGTATAAAGATTATTTGACTATTGGCTTTGCAATCGGATTAGTTGGGGTTAACATCACAATTGGAAGAGCAATTAGCATAATCCCTGCACAAACGAGAAATGCATTGCTCAAACCAAGTTGATCTCCCATCCAGCCTATCACAATCACGATCCCCGATCGAATCACAAAAGTGATCGCCATATAGGAGCCGTTCGCCAGCGCTCGTTGGTCTGGATAAGATTGCTGGATCCACGCCATTAACACAGGCTGTACAGAAATCATTGCGAATCCCATAATTAAAAGGAAAACAATTCGCAAAAATCCAGATGTATAAACAAACAAAACTAGGGCGATTGGGCTGATTAAAATAGCAGAGATCAATAAAGGTTTTCTACCTATTTTGTCGCTCCAAATTCCACTCACCAAGGCACCTGCTACACCGGCAATTTGAAGGATGGTTAATGACGCCCCCGCAAACCACAAAGTAGACCCTTGACCGGTAAGGTAAATAGGTAAAAAAGTAGATATGCCAGAGGCCAGGAAAGCCACGGAAAGATTTATTGCCGAAATAGCCAACACAAACGGAGCCACTTTTTTTAATGCGGGTCTCCAATTCGTAAGCTCATCATTTGGAACGCTGTGATTGGGAATCTTACGCAGTTTGAAATAAAGTAAAACCGAAGCCCCCAGACCGAATATCATTAGAAGCGGTGTACTTTTCAAACCAAAAAACTTAATGACTGTAACCACAGCAAGAGGACCTAAAGCCCTTCCTACTTCACCAGCCACCATCCAGAAACTCATCCCTCTGCCAATTTTATTACCTGAAAGCTTGCCAGCAATTGCTGGCCCCACCGCGTGCAATCCGGCCGAACTGAAACCTGCAATCATCAACAACAAAGCTATTGTCCAATACCCGGGCACCACCCCCAGCAGACTCATGGTTACAGCACTAATGGCGGGCGCGAGAATTACGATCCACCGCAGATTTCGCCGATCAGAAATGTAGCCAATGACTGGTTGGATCAAAGAAGGAAATTGATTGAATGCGGATAACGCTCCTCCCTGCATATTGGTCAGTGAAAATGTATTAAGAAATATCGGAAGGAAGGCTGGTAGAAAAGCCTGATAGGTATCAAAAATCCAATGACCTATAGATAACGCAGTCACATTGGATGTTTGAAATTTGGAGTCTTCTAAAACGTTAACGTTATTCTTCATAGTACAGCGTCTAATTGTACACCTCAATTTTTTCTTATGTTGTTCTTACAAAAACCCCTTGCAATCTCTTTTTAATTAGAGTATTATTATCTTAAATATAATATTAATTACAAAGAGAGAGCAAACACCATGAGTACACTATTTGAACTACCTTCTTTAAAATTCGATTTCAGTGCGCTTGAACCCGCAATTGATGCCAAAACAATGGAAATTCATCACGACAAGCACCATGCCGCTTATGTCAACAACCTCAATAAAGCTTTTGAATCTGCTGCAGAATATTATGATCAACCGCTTGAAAAAATCTTGAGCGAGATCAACAAAGTACCTGAAGCCATCCGCACTGCGGTTCGCAACAACGGCGGCGGGCATGCCAACCACACATTCTTTTGGGATGTTTTAACACCCGGCGGCAAGAAAGCACCCTCTGGTACATTGTTAGCCGAATTGGAAAAAACATTCGTTTCACTGGATGGTTTCATGGAGAAATTCGCTTCAGCCGCCACCACTCGCTTTGGTTCTGGTTGGGCATGGCTGGTGCTTGACAATGAAAAGAAACTTCAGGTTTACTCCACCGCCAACCAGGATAGTCCGTTGATGGACAATCACAAACCATTGCTCGGGTTGGATGTTTGGGAACACGCTTATTATCTGAATTATCAAAACCGGCGCCCAGACTATATCAAGGCTTTTTGGTCAGTAGTCAACTGGAGCACTGTAGAACAGGAATACTCAAAATCAAGGTAAGTCGTTGAGACTCCTTGCAAGTGGTTTGGGGCAGCCTCACCTGTGATCCCGGCTATTGTTCAAGGAGGGGGAAGCGGGCAAGCCAATGCAATAAAAGACAGGGAAACTCGAACAATCACCAGCAAGGCATACTCAATTTTTACTCCCCCATCCTCCGCAAATGATGGGGGATTTTTATATCCTAAATTCTTTTCTTGTTATTAAATGCAGATAATAAAGTCGCAAACACTAACTTTCTTATCCAAAATTCCTTTTTCACTTTGAATATGACTTTGTGTAGAAAAAACCATTATTTTGTTGCAAATATTGAGGATTAATGTAAATAGGGTTTCGGTTTTTAATAAGGTAAAATCTATGCAGAGATATAGACAATATTTGTCTTATTCGCTAAACAGTCTGCAAACCGGAGAATGTCTCAATGCTTATAGACTACCTTCCCCTGATCATTTTGATCGCCCTTTCAACCTTTGTTGGCTTTCTTGTCCTCTTTTTAGGCCGTTTTTTTGGACCTCACCGTCCAACTGCAAAAAAAGGACAGCCTTACGAATCAGGTATGATCCCCTATGGACCAGGTACCCGCCGAATGTCTGTACGGTACTATCTTGTGGCCGTGCTCTTCATTTTGTTTGATATTGAGGTCATTTTCTTTTTACCCTGGGCGGTTGCCTTCAAAAAACTCGGTCTCTTTGGCTTGATCCAAATGTTTGTTTTTGTGGCCATCTTGATGGTCGGCTTCATTTATATTTGGAAAAAGGGAGCATTGGAATGGGATTAGAGCAAAAATTAGGCAATACCGGTGTGGTCACCACCACACTTGAAAACGCTGTTAACTGGTCTCGCACCAATTCAATGTGGCCGATGCTCTTTGGTCTGGCTTGCTGCGCTATCGAGATGATGGCCGCTCAAGCTCCCAATTACGACATGAGCCGCTTTGGCATGGAATTGATGCGTGCCAGCCCACGTCAATCCGATCTGATGATTGTGGCGGGTCGAGTCTCTCAAAAGATGGCCCCCGTTCTGCGAAACCTTTATGATCAAATGCCTGACCCAAAGTGGGTGATCGCTATGGGCGATTGTGCTGCTTGCGGTGGTGTATACAACAACTATGCCATCTTGCAAGGGGTGGATGAAATCGTTCCGGTGGATATTTACGTGGCGGGCTGTCCGCCGCGGCCGGAAGGCTTGATTAACGGGGTTGTCGCCCTGCACAACAAAATTAAAAACGAACGTTTCGCCAAGTGGAAATAAGAGGCCAATGATGAACGAACTTCTTACGCCCGCTGTTTTTGCCATTCAATCACGTTATAACGGCCAGGTCTCAGAATTCCGCGAAGACGTCACCATCCTTGTGCCGGCTGACAAGATCATCGCTGCCGCCACCGTGTTACGCGATGAATTCGACTTTGACATGCTCTCCGCTGAAACCGCTGTGGATTACTGCCCGCAGACCTCTCCGCGCTTCCATGTCGTCTACATTTTCTATTCCACAAAAACACACCTTTACCTCACCTTCAGAGTGCCGCTAAACGGCGACAATCCCAGTATCGCCACCATGGAAACCGTCTTCCCCAACGCCAACTGGCGCGAACGCGAAATCTGGGACCTGATGGGTATCCGCTTTGAAGGCCATTCAGATATGCGCCGCCTCTTGTTACCCCCCAACTGGGAGGGACATCCCCTGCGCAAGGATTATCCGCTTGGCTATGAAGAAGTACAGTACACCTTCAATTTTGATGACATTGACTTGCGCAAGCCGAAAGGGGTGAGATAAATGAGAGAAATTCAAGAGTTCACCCTGGATGAACTAAAACACCTGTTCACTCCTCAAGCGCTTACCGGTGAAACCATGGTGCTCAACATGGGCCCGCAGCACCCCAGCACCCACGGCGTGCTGCGTCTAATCCTTGAATTGGATGGCGAAATCGTGCTCAACTGTGTGCCCGATATTGGTTATCTACACACTGGCATTGAAAAGAACATGGAAGCCAAGACCTATCAAAAGGCTGAAGTGCTGACCGACCGCATGGACTATATGTACACCATGGGCAACAACCTGGTTTACTGTCTTGCGGTTGAAAAATTGACCGAACTCAAATCCCCGGCGCGTGCAAATGCCATCCGCGTTATTATGTTGGAGCTCTCACGTTTACAATCTCACCTGTTATGGATTGGTACTTCCGCCTTGGATTTGGGCGCCATGAGCGTCTTCTTGTATGCCATGCGCGAACGAGAAATGATATTGGATGTCTTTGAAATGGTTTCAGGCCAACGCATGATGACCACTTACATCCGCCCCGGCGGGTTATGGCGGGATGTGCCGGCAGAATTTGAAGCCGCAGTCAAGCAGATCATTGAAGTCTTTCCGAAGCGCATCGACCAGTATGAAGCCTTGCTCACCAAAAATCCGATTTTCATGGATCGCACCAAGGGCATTGGGAAAATTGATACCCAGACCGCGCTGGCATGGGATGTGACCGGCCCTACTTTGAGAGCAACAGGTATAGCCCATGATGTGCGCAAGGCCAATCCTTACTGCGGCTACGAACAATATGATTTTGAAATTCCCACACAGACCACCGGCGACATATATGGTCGCTATAAAGTCAGGGTCGAAGAGATGCGCCAATCTGTACGTATTGTCGAACAAGCGCTCAACAAACTGCCCTATGGCCCCGTGCGCGACAATAACCCTAAATTCGTCCCACCTCCACGCTCAGAGATTGGCGTGAGCATGGAAGCCCTGATCCACCATTTCAAACTCTGGACGGAAGGGTTCATTCCGCCAGTTGGCGCTGTTTACGCCACCATTGAATCTCCACGTGGTGAGATGGGTCTTTTCCTCGAATCTGACGGCAGCCCCAAACCCTACCGGGTGCACTACCGCACGCCTTCCGTACCGCTGCTGCAGATCATGCCCATCCTCTCAAAGGGCTGCTTTGTGGCAGACCTGATCGGCATCATTGGTAGTATTGATATCGTCCTGGGAGATACAGACCGATGAACCAACTGCTTAAAAAATATCCTGAAGAAATTAATCGGATCCTCGCCAGGTATCCCATTGACCACAAACAAGCCGCGGTGATGCCGCTGCTTCATCTGGCACAGGGCGAAGAGGGTTTTGTCTCGCGCACTGCCTTGCAAGAGATCGCCGAGATTACCGGCATCAGCGCCACAGAAGTGGCATCCGTGGTCGGCTTTTACACCCTCTTTCATAATGCTCCCGAAGGCAAAATCAGATTGCAAGTCTGCACGGATGTAGCCTGCGACCTGCGCGGGGCAACCGAATATCTGACAGAGTTATGTGAAAAATTAGGCGTCAAACCTGGCGAGACTTCATCAGACGGGTTGATTACCATTGAAGAGGTTAAATGCCTGGCGGCCTGTGACAAAGCGCCGCTCTTTCAGGCACAGATCGGTGACGAAGTGGATTATCACGAAAATCAAACCCCTGCCCGCACTATCGACTGGCTGCGCTCTATGTCTGCTGCGCTGAATGGCACTCCGCTCAAGACCATCTCTCAGGAAGAAACCAAACCCGAAGAAGGAGGCAGCCATGAGTGAGTTGATTTTGCTGCGCCACCGTGAGATTGCGGGTTTAAACCAGTTGAAGACCTACATCGCCAATGGCGGTTTTGAAACCTGGAAAAAAGTAGTCACCAGCCGCAAACCTGAAGAAGTACTGAATGACGTGAAAGCTTCTGGCTTACGCGGACGCGGCGGCGCGGGCTTTCCGACAGGTGTGAAATGGTCATTTTTACCCAATAACATCTGGCCGCATTACGTGGTGGCCAACTCGGATGAATCCGAACCTGGCACCTTCAAAGACCGCGAACTGCTTGAATTCAATCCCTACCTATTCATCGAGGGTTTGATGCTGACTTCATTTGCAGTCCAGGCCAATGATGCCTACATTTACTTCCGCGGTGAGTTTTCTCAGATTGCCAAAAAATTTGACGAAAGACTGGCCGAACTGACCGCCAAGGGGCTTCTGGGCGACGCACTCTTTGGCACCAACTATTCACTGCGCATCCACACCCATTTGGGAGCAGGCGCTTACATCTGCGGTGAAGAAACCGCCCTGCTCGAATCCATTGAAGGCCGGCTTGGACAACCGCGGCTGCGTCCACCCTTCCCGGCGGTGGCAGGCTTGTTTGACAAACCAACGGTGATCAACAACGTTGAAACCCTCGCCAACATCCCCTACATCATGGAAAAAGGCGTGGATGCCTTCCGCAAGAATGGCACCGAAAAAAGCCCCGGCACCAAGATCTTCTCATTGTCTGGCCGCGTCAAGAAACCCGGCAATTACGAACTTCCGCTTGGCACCACCTTCAGAGAATTGATCTTCAAACACGGTGAAGGCATCATTAACGACGCCAAGGTCAAAGCCATCATGCCAGCCGGTGCCTCTTCGACCTTAATCCCCGCCACGGATGCTGCGCTGGACACCCCCATGGATTACGAATCCACTACCGCGATAGGCTCCCCGCTCGGTTCCGCCTCCGTGATGGTGCTGGATGAAACGGTCAACATCAGCCGCGTGATCAACAACACGGTGCACTTTTTCTCTCACGAATCCTGCGGCAAATGCACCCCCTGCCGTGAAGGCAACTTCTGGATGAGCCACATCAGTGACCGAATTGAATCTGGCAAGGGTAAAAAAGATGATATTGAACTTCTTAATTCAGTGGCAACCCAAATGCAAAACAAGTGCTTCTGTGCCCTGGGTGAGTTCTCAACCATGGCTGTAGTATCTGGCTTACAACATTTCCGAGCTGATTTCGAAGCTCGTCTGGAGAGTTAACCAGATGGAAAAACGAGTAAATCTAACCATTGACGGGCGCTCCGTCAGCGTGCCAGCCGATATGAACCTTGTGGATGCTGCCAAGAGTGTGGGCATCATTATTCCGGTCTTTTGCCATCACCCCAAACTGAAACCCGTTGGCATGTGCCGCGTCTGCCTGGTGGATGTTGGTCGTCAGCAAGTTGATCGCGCCACTGGTACAGTTGTTTTAAACGAAGACGGCACGCCAAAAATCATTTTTGGCCCCAAACTTGAGACCGCCTGCACCACACTAGTTTCTGAGGGCATGGTGGTATGGGGCGCAACCGAAAAAGTGATGTCTGCCCGCAAAGAGATTGTCGAATTTCTGCTGACCTCTCATCCACTGGATTGCCCGGTTTGCGACAAGGGCGGTGAATGTCCGCTGCAGAACCAGACCATGGAATTCGGTTCGGGTGACAGCCGCTTTTTGTTGGATGAGAAAAGCCGCGCAAAAAAGCATTATCCGCTGGGTGAATTGATTACATTAGATCGTGAGCGCTGCATCCAATGCGCGCGCTGCGTGCGCTTTGAAGACCAGATTGCGGGCGACCCCGTGATTGGCTTTTACAACCGTGGACGCAAGCTCGAGATTACCACCTATTCCGAGCCCGGTTTTGATTCCATCTTCTCAGGCAATACCACCGATATCTGCCCCGTGGGCGCGCTGACCACCAACGATTTCCGCTTTGGCGCGCGTGCCTGGGAGTTGAAACACAAACCTTCCGTTTGCAATCAATGCGCCGTAGGATGCAACATCACCTACGACGTTCGCAGAGAAGCCAAAAGCAACGGCAAGGTGGTTGTCAAACGTGTCATGCCCAGGCAGAACGAAGAAGTCAACGAAATCTGGATTTGCGACAAGGGACGCTTTGCATATAGTTATGCAGAAAGCCCTGAACGACTGACTCAGCCGCTGGTACGTAAGAATGACGAACTGGTTCCCGTCAGTTGGGAAGAAGCGCTACAGACCGCCTATGAAAAACTCCAGGCTGCTGGTAAAAGCGTCTATTCACTGGTCAGCGGACGTCTCAGCCTTGAGGACCTCTTTGCGGTCAAAACATTATCCACACAGGTCGAGGGTAAGATCAGTCTTTACGCCAACATGGGCGGCGGTGAATGGGTCACCCGTGTGGGCATGATCCCCGGTTCTGACCTTGCCAAACTCGAAAAAGGCTCCACCATCCTGGTGTTTGGTTCTGATCTGCATGAAGAAGCGCCGATCTGGTGGCTGCGCGTCAAACAAGCCGCCGAACGCGGTGTCACACTGGTGAATGCCTCTGCACGCAAAACGCGTTTGGATAAATACGCCGCCTTCAATCTCACATATGCGTATGGTGAAGAAGAAAAAGCCCTCCGCGAGCTGTTTGAAGGCTCTTCCGAGGCGGCCAAAGCCGTCAGTGGGGCTGCCGATCTGGTAGTATTTATGGGTAGCGATGGCATGGGCCAGGTTCAAACCTCCGCCCTGGCTGGATTGATCGCCGAAGGATTGGTCAAGACCTCGCATTTCGGCAAACCGAATAATGGTCTCATCCCGGTGTGGCAAAACGCCAATGACCAGGGTGCTTATGAAATGGGGATTCAGCCCGATGAAACGCTGGCTGACAGCATCAGTGCCGCCATGGCGCTTTATGTCGCTGGCGCTGACCCCGCCTCAGAGAACCCCTCACTTCGAGATGCCATGCAAAAAGCAGGCTGTGTCATCGTTCAGGATCTCTTCCTGACCGAGACCGCTAAAATGGCTGATGTTGTGCTGCCTTCTCAAGCAATTATGGAACGCGATGGGACGATGGTTTCAGGTGAACGCCGGGCTCAGAAATTTGCTGCTGCTGTGCCCGCCGCCAAAAATACAAAACCTGATTATGAGATCATCTCCGTCCTGCTCGAAAAACTGGGCGGCGAAAAGTTACCCGGCACCGCTGAAGAAATCTATTCCGTGATTGCCAAAAAAGAATCCAATTTCCAAACAGTTTCGTTCACCGCTCTCGGCGCCACGCATGAACAGTGGCCGCTGATGGGACGTAACGAGGTTTATTACGGCGGTACAGGTTATGAGAACACTTTTGGGTTGGGTGTGATCCTTCCACTGGTTTCTGGTGAAGGCGGCATACCTCGCAAAACAAACATGCCTGATGTTCTAAAACCGGCCCGCAACCAATGGCTGGCCTTGCCCGTGACGGCTCTATATGACCACAGCCTGCCAATCAAAACCAGCATACTGAAAGACCGCATTGCCAACACGCTAAGTCTGCATCCAGAAGATGCCGAAGCGCTAAAAATTGAAAGTGGTGCAGTGGTTACACTCAAGTTGGGCACTGAAGAATACGAACAAATAATATCGATCTCTGCTGATCAGCCCAAAGGTAAACTGCTGGTCACCCGCAATGGCGGTGTGCCGGTCTGGCAGCCTGAAGCAATAGAGATTATGGTCACCACCCCGACAAATGAGCGAGGATCACTATGACATTTGGTTTATTCCTGGAATGGTTTATCAAATCATTGGTGGTCATCTTGGCAATGACGATAGGCTTCGCCTATGTAACCTGGTTTGAACGTCGCGTACTGGCTAAATTTCAAGTGCGTATCGGCCCTAACCGCGCCGGCAAACAAGGCCTCTTGCAGCCGGTGGCAGATGCCATCAAATTGATTTTCAAAGAAGAATTGGTACCTGCCAACGCCGACAAATTGATCTTCGTCCTGGCGCCGGTCATGACCATGATCCCCGCTTTGATCATCACCGGTGTGGTGCCTTGGGGGCCACCCATCACCCTCTTTGGCAAAACTTTTACCCTCTCCGTTTCAGATATCAACCTGGGGGTGCTTTTCATCCTCACAGTGACCTCCATCTCGATATACGGTATCACATTAGCCGGTTGGTCATCCAACAACAAATATGCCACCCTCGGCGCATTGCGCGCGACAGCCCAGATGATCAGCTACGAACTGGCACTTGCTCTGTCTTTCGTCGGACCAATCTTGATTGCTGGTTCGATGGGTATCAGCGATATCGTCAATGCCCAACAGCATGTATGGTTCATTGTTTATCAGCCATTGGGAGCGATGATTTACATGATCACCGCGGTAGCCGAGATCAACCGTTCGCCGTTTGACATGCCTGAAGCCGAGCAGGAACTGACCGCCGGTTATCATGTGGAATACTCGGGTATGAAGTTTGCCCTCTTCTTTATGGCAGAATACATCAAGATGATCGCTATTTGTATGATTGGCGCATCCCTCTTTTTGGGCGGCTTTTGGGGTCCTGGTGTGGCAGCTTATCCCTGGCTCGGACCGCTTTACCTGTTCATCAAGGTGGTGCTTTTACTCTTCGTGTTGGTTTGGATCAGAGCCACCTTGCCGCGATTCCGCTATGACCGCCTGATGGCCTTTGGCTGGAAAATCTTGTTTCCACTGGCGTTACTAAATGTGATGGTCACCGCTGTGGTGATCATCCTGGTTGGAGGTTGAGATGCTGCGTGGAATGTTTACCACCCTTAAAGCATTCTTTGAAAAACCCGTTACGGTTCAATATCCTGAAGAAAAGCGGCCAGTCAGAGCACGTTATCGCGGCCGCCATGAACTGAAACGCTACGACAACGGTCTTGAGAAATGCATCGGATGTTCGCTGTGCGCCGCGGCTTGCCCTGCAGACGCTATCTTCGTGGAAGCCGCCGAGAACACTGATGACGAACGCTACTCTCCAGGCGAACGTTATGCCAGCACCTACGAGATTAACATGCTGCGCTGTATCTTCTGTGGTTTTTGTGAAGATGCCTGCCCTACCGAAGCAATTGTGCTTGAACACGACTACGAATTGGCTTACAGCGACCGCGCTTCTGCCATCTTCACCAAAGATAAATTGATTGTGAAAGTACCGATGGGCGGCAGCCCTACACCGCAAAAAACCGAACCTGGCGAATATACGCGTTCGGTACCTGAAATGAAAGACCCCGTGGATTAGGGAGGCGCGCATGACATTAAATTTACTCTTATTTCTGGCATTAGCCGTGATTGCCATCGCTTCAGCAGCGGGCTTGATCATGAGCCGCAACACCGTTTATTCGGCACTATTTCTGATTATCAATTTCTTGACCGTGGCAGTGTTCTATCTGGTGATGGGTGCTCCTTTTATCGCTCTGGCCCAGATCACAGTTTATGCTGGTGCCATTATGGTACTCTTCCTGTTTGTCATCATGATGCTGGGAGCTGAAAAACCCAAAGAAACTGAACAGATAAAATGGCAGCGGCCTTTGGCAATCGTGCTTTCCAGTGCCATCCTGCTGGAGGGTGTTTATGCCCTGATCACCCGCGTGGCGGTCAACGTCACCACCAGCCCGGCAACTGAGGCTTTATCAGACCCCAAAACTCTGGGCATCAGCCTATATACTAAATATTCACTTCCCTTCGAAATCACTTCAGTCATCTTACTTGTGGCCGCAATTGGTGCAGTTGTATTGACCAACAAGACCAGGAAAGAGGCAGGCAAATAATATGATCCCCATCGCATATCCCCTCTCTCTTGCTGCCATACTCTTCATTATCGGCATTATTGGTTTCTTGCTGCGCAAGAATGCCATTGTGATTTTCATGTGCCTGGAATTGATGTTCAACGCCGCAAACCTGGTCTTCATTACTTTTTCAAACTATTACCAGTTGATTGATGGACAGGTTTTCGTGGTCTTCGTGATGACCGTGGCCGCCGCCGAGGTGGCAGTTGGCCTTGCATTGATGGTGGCCATCTTCCGCACCAAGCACAGTATTGATATAGATCAAATGAACAGCCTGAAAGGTTGATGGAGCCGTCTATGGAATCTGGTCTGACTTTCAATCTGGTACCCTGGGTGGTCTTTCTGCCGCTGATTGGGCTGAGCATTAACCTCTTGTTCGGTCGTAAACTTGGTGAGAGCTTCAGCGGCACAGTCGCCAGCCTGGCCACCGGTCTTGCATTCGTGGTCTCGGTGATTCTGGCCGTTGCATTGGCCAATCATCCAGAGGGCGTCACCGTGCCTCTCGCTGACTGGATTACCATCGGCAGCCTTACCGTACGTTGGGCTTTCCGCGTAGATACGCTATCCGTGGTGATGATGCTGGTGGTTTCAGGTGTGGGCACCTTGATCCACATTTACTCTATCGGCTACATGCACAACGACGTCCGCCACAACGGGGACGAAGGACGTTATACCCGTTTCTTCGTCTTCCTCAACCTCTTCATCGCCGCCATGATGATCCTCGTCAGCGCGGATAATTTCTTGATGATGTTCGTGGGCTGGGAGGGTGTGGGTTTGTGTTCTTACCTGTTGATAGGTTTCTGGTTTGAGAAAGGCAAGAACGGCACCGGCAATTCTGAAGCTGCCAAAAAAGCCTTCATTGCAAATCGCATCGGCGATTTCGGCCTGTTGATTGCCATGTTTCTGATCTTTGTCAACTTCGGCTCATTCGAATTTGATGCTGTATTCAGCCAGGCCGCAGCCATAACCGCCGACAAACCGGGTGTCATGTTAGCCATAACGCTCTTCATGCTGCTGGGTGTGACGGGCAAATCGGCTCAACTGCCGCTTTATGTCTGGCTGCCCGACGCCATGGCAGGTCCCACCCCGGTTTCTGCACTGATTCATGCAGCCACTATGGTTACTGCCGGTGTCTACCTGATGACCCGCAGTGCTGCATTTTATATGCTTGTACCCAACGCCCAATCTGTGGTGATGTGGGTGGGTTCTGCAACCGCATTATTCGCTGCCACCATCGCGGTGGCACAGTACGATATCAAGAAAGTTCTTGCCTACTCCACCATCAGCCAATTGGGCTTCATGGTTGCGGCTGTTGGTATGGGCGCTACTGTGGCAGGCATGTTCCACCTGATTACGCATGCCTTCTTCAAAGGGCTGCTCTTTTTGGCGGCCGGTTCGGTCATCCAGGGCGTGGAGCGCGGTATGCATCACGGAGATCATGGAACTGACCCACAAGATATGCGCCAGATGGGCGGCATACGCAAGCAGATGCCCGTAACTTTTTGGGTCTATCTGATCGGCGCACTTGCGCTTTCTGGCATTGCTCCGTTGGCCGGCTTCTTCTCAAAAGATGAAATTCTGGCTGCCGCATGGACCTCACAACCTGGCATCTTCATAGTGTTGGCACTGGCTGCTTTTATGACTGCTTTTTATATGGGCCGCCAATTGGTAATGGTCTTCTTCGGCGATCCCCGCTCAGAGGCTGCCAAAGGCGCTACTGAAAGCAAACTGGTGGTCACACTTCCTCTGATGATTCTGGCTGGACTTTCCGTTTTGGGCGGCTTGCTCAATTTACCTGGCTTGCATACCCTTGAACACTGGTTGGAACACACCCTCGTCAAAGTCGAACCGGCCCATTTTGTCTGGCTGGTGGCTGGCATTTCGCTGGTTTTAGCTTTGCTCGGCCTTGGTCTTGGCTGGATGATCTACTCACGCAAAAACGAAAAACCATTTGTCGACCCGCTCAAGAAAGCCCTTGGCCCTCTCTTCACCGGCATGGAAAACAAGTGGTGGGTGGATGAACTCTACGCCGCAGTTATTCTCAACCCATATAAAGCTTTTGCCCATTTCATGGCTGAACCCGTGGATCTGGGTGTGATTGACCGCATTGGCGGCGGTTTGGCCGCTGGCACCCGGGCAATGGCTGAAGGTCTGCGCAAATTAGAAAATGGTTACATTCGCTCTTACGGTCTGTTAATGCTGCTCGGTTTGACTGCCATCTTGACCTGGTTATTCTTGCACTAAAGGACGGACGATAAACATGAGTCTAAATCCTCTCCTCTTAACCACGGCTTTCCCGATTGCGGGCGTTGTGGTGATTCTGCTGCTCAAAGCGAACTGGAAAAACGCCATTCGCTGGACAGCGCTGCTTACTTCTCTGGTTACTTTTGGTCTATCCCTGTGGATGCTCAGCCAGTTCAATTCAACCAGCCCTGACTTACAATTTGAGATTAATCAAGCCTGGTTCAGCCTGGGCGGCAATCCGATTGGCTTCCACATTGGCGTGGACGGCATTAGCATCTTGATGGTGCTCCTGACTACCTTCCTCACACCGCTGGCCATCCTCTCCACCTGGAAGGCTGTCGACGAGAAGGTCAAGGGCTTTATGGCCTTCTTCCTGCTGCTTGAAGTCGGCATGCTGGGCGTCTTCCTTTCATTGGATATGGTGCTCTTCTACATCTTCTGGGAATTCACACTCATCCCGATGTACTTCTTGATCGGCTTGTGGGGCGGCGAACGCCGCGTTTATGCAGCCGTCAAGTTCTTCCTTTACACCATGGCCGGTTCTGTGCTGATGTTGGCCGGCATTTTGTGGATCGGCCTGCAGTACGGCAGCTTCGACCTGACCCAATTGGTTGGCAGCGGCATGATCCCCGCTGCGGCACAATTATGGCTCTTTGGCGCTTTTGGGTTGGCTTTTGCCATCAAAGTGCCAATGTTCCCGCTGCATTCCTGGCTGCCCGATGCGCACACCGAAGCACCCACCGCCGGATCTGTGATCCTGGCCGGTGTGCTGCTGAAAATGGGCGCATATGGCTTCTTGCGTTTCAACCTGCCGCTCTTCCCTGATGCATCAATCAAGTTGGCCCCCTGGATGGCTGGTCTGGCCGTCGTGGGTATCATCTACGGCGCCCTGGTGGCTTACCGCCAAAAAGACGTCAAAAAACTGGTGGCATATTCCTCCATCAGCCACCTCGGATTCGTGGTGCTGGGTATCTTCGCACTCAATCAGCAAGGTCTGCAAGGCGCCATTTTGCAAATGGTCAATCACGGCCTTTCAACTGGTGCTCTCTTTTTAGTGGTTGGCATGCTCTACGAACGCCGTCACTCCCGACTGCTTGAGAATTTTGGCGGTCTTTGGAAGGTGGTTCCGGTGATGGGCACTCTGGCACTGATCACAATGCTTTCATCCGTCGGTCTGCCCGGGCTCAACGGTTTTGTAGGTGAATTTACCATCCTGCTGGGTGCTTTCGGCTCTGAAGCCATCGGTTCTCCGTGGTTCGCCGGTGTGGCTACACTCGGGGTCATCCTGGCCGCGGTTTATCTTTTCCACATGTTCCAAAAACTCTTCCTGGGCCCGGTTACCCACGAAGAGAATCAGAAGCTCAAAGATGTCTCGGTACGCGAAATTCTGATCCTTGCGCCCATCCTGCTCTTGGCATTCTGGATTGGCTTGTATCCAAAACCGTTCTTCATTTTGATGGCTCCTGCGGTTGAAAAACTGACCACTATCGTCCAATCTGCTGCGCTGCTGGCGCAATAACGGAAGGTGAATAAATGACTTTGAACGATTTCTACTCCATTCTTCCGGCTGTAATCCTCATTTTCTCGGCGCTGGTGCTGCTGCTCGCGGATCTGTGGTTGTCAAAACACACGAAAGTCGTCACGCCAATGCTTGCGGTTTTAGGCTTGATCGCATCCATTGCGGCTTCTATCCTTTTCACAGGTAATGTTGACAGCGGGTTTGGCGGCTTTATTCTAGTGGATGGCTTCAGCCGTTTTCTTGTGCCTCTTTTTGCGGTGACGGGCATTTTTGCCATCGGCATGGCCTATGATTACCTCACACGAATGGGCATCCAGCGCGGCGAATACTACTCTCTGCTGCTTTTCAGTGTCAGCGGTATGATGTTCATGGCTTCTGCCGGTGATCTGGTGATCATCTTCTTGTCGCTAGAGCTTCTTTCCATTCCCTTATATATCCTTTCTGGTTTCGCTGCTCCCAAGGCGCATTCCGAAGAATCCGCTTTGAAATACTTTTTGCTCGGCACCTTCGCCTCGGGTTTCTTCCTGTTTGGAGCAGCCTTTTTATTCGGTGCCGCGGCCACCACCAATCTGAACGGCATCGTCGAAGCAGTGACAACAGGCATCGCCAACAGCACCTTTCTGATCATTGGCAGCGGATTGCTTTTAGCCGGTTTCGCCTTCAAAGTAGCCGCTGTGCCCTTCCACGGATGGACGCCTGACGTTTATCACGGTGCGCCAGCTCCAGTTTCGGCTTTCATGTCTGTAGGAGCCAAAGCTGCCGGTTTCGCAGTTTTGATTCGTGTCTTTTCGCTGATCTTCCCCTCGCTGGCTGAACAATATACCCCAATCTTCTGGGGATTGGCCGCCCTCACCATGCTGGTAGGGAACGTTGTAGCCATAGCCCAAACCAACTTGAAACGCATGTTGGCCTATTCAAGCATCGCACACGCCGGTTACATCCTGATGGCCTTTGTGCCCTTCGGAGACGCAGCCATCCGCGCCAATTCAGTAGCTTCAGCCCTGTTCTATCTTGCTGGGTACGCTCTGGGATCGCTGGGGGCCTGGGCGGTCGTCATCGGCATGGAAAAAGAAGACAACCAGGGCACCGAGATCAACGACTTGGCCGGCCTTGGCAAACGCTCTCCGCTTATGGCAGCCGCCATGACGGTATTCATGCTCTCTTTTACCGGCATCCCCCTCACGCTGGGATTCTGGGGCAAGTTCTACCTCTTCCGCACCGCCATTGAAGGCGGATTCATCAGCCTGGCAGTCATCGGTCTGCTCACTTCATTGGTTTCGGCATTTTACTATCTGCGCGTGGTGGTCAAAATGTACTTCCAGGAAGGCGACTCCAAATTCCACTGGAATTTCTGGACCGCTGCAGTGGCTGTCTTTAGTGCACTGGCGATTGTAGTGCTCAGCTTCATCCCCGGAAGTTTGTTTGATCTAGCGGTGAAGGCGCTGCTGACTGGGTCCTGAGTAATCTGGATTGGACACAAAAAGCCACCCAATTTTGTAGTGCACCCCATTTATTGGACAAGAGTTAAGTAGAAATGAAGGACTGAGTTCGGAATTGAACAGGACTCAGTCCTTTTAGTTTAACCTTAATCCTATAGTTGTTGTAGTAATCAATATACTCAGACAACTCCTTTGAGAAATGATCAATTGAGGAAAACCTATGGTTATGGTAGAACTCAGTCTTGAGAATACCAAAAAAGTTTTCCATAACACTGTTGTCGTAACAATTCCCTTTTCGGGACATACTCTGCCTAATCCCTTTTTCTTTTAGTATTTTTTGGTATTGCCGCATTTGGTATTGCCAGCCTTGATCCGAATGCAGAATCAAGTGAGAACAATCTAGATTCTTCTGAAATGCCTTTTGAAGCATTTCAGTAACTTGGTGAAATCCTGGGCTCTTTGAAAGAGTATAGCTAACAATCTCACCGTTGAACAAATCCAGTATTGGGGAAAGATAAAGTTTCTGACCAAATACATTGAATTCTGTGATGTCTGTAGTCCATTTTGAATTAGGCTTCACTGCCTTGAAGTCACGTTTCAAGAGGTTGGGAGCGACCTTACCCACTTCCCCTCGATAAGAGTGATATTTCTTTTTCCTTAGCATGCAAGTAAGATGAGCTTGTTTCATGAGCTTCATTACCAATTTGTGATTTGTTTTGAACCCTCTATGATGCAATTCAAGAGTGACTCGCCGGTAGCCATAGCGACCTTTATTTTCGATGCAGATCTGCTTTATGGCATCTTTCTCACAACAATTCTTTTCAGGCTCATCCAGATGCTTCAGGTGAAAGTAATAACTGCTCCTGGGGAGTTTGGCTGTTATCAGGAGCTTGTCTAAAGGGTATTTCTGCCTTAGTTCACAGACCACAGCTATCTGTTCTCTTTTTCGCGTTTTTCCCGTTCTGCAACCAAGGCGTTCAATTTTTTTAGGTATTCGTTTTCAATTCGTAGATTTAAGTTTTCTTCTTCTAATTCTTCCAACCTGGTCATTGGTAATTTAGGCTTTGGTGTTCGTGGTTTTCTGCCCTTTTTCTTATCTTCTAATCCACTGATCCCGTTTTCCAAGTATCTTCTCTCCCACTGTATGATTGTGCTATGTCTTATCCCCAATCGTACACCAGTTTCTCTGAAAGACAATTGGTTATCAATCATATATTTTAAGACTTCATATCTTTGTTCTGCTGTCCAATTATAAGTATGACTGCTGAGTCCTTCTTCCCCACGCTCTCGATAACACCTTACAATCCACTTCAATTCAGTTTTATCAATACTTAGCTTTCGACCAGTCCTTATAATACTTTCTCCCGCTTTTATTTCCTCTATTGCTTTTATCTTCTCTTCTTTCCTGATCTTGCTCATAAAAAACTGCACCCCTTTCTGTTGGTGGTGTCCAACTTTTGGGGTGCAGTTCAGAAAAGGTGGTTTTTTTGTTATCCACTTAACCCCTCATCCATCGTCTCGAATCCCTACACCTTTTGATGAGTAGAACCTGGTGAAACAATGTTCACACCTATAAAGTAAATCGTTATGAAGGGTCTATCAATTGTTATGGATGTGACGATGGTCTATATCTGGCATGTGTTCATGCTCATGTTCAATTTCGATATGTTCGTGGATATGAGAGTGGTTTTTGCCTTTGTTATGTTTAAGAATCTCATCATGATTATGGGAGTGGTGTCCATCTTTGTGCTCGTGAGCATGTTCGTGGATTGTTGCAAAGTGGAGGTGCTTATGAGAATGATTCTCAAATATTACAAACAATGTTCCTGCAACCATAAGAATTAATGCGACCAAAAACCATATATTAGGTGATTCGTTCAAGAGCACAATTGATAATGCGATACCTGCTAACGGTGATGTGCCAAACAATGTGCTTGCCCGTGAAGCTCCCAGACCGCGCATTGCTCGAATGAAAAGTGTAATACTAACACCATAACTTAGGCACCCAAGTAATAATGCAAGTAAAATCACACCTATGTGGGGTAATTTATTCCCCAAAATCAAAGCAAGAATAGTAGAAAAGCTTCCAGCAACAAATCCCTTTATCATAACAATTGAAATTGGGTTTTTTAAAGAAATATTTCTGGTGAAATTATTGTCAATCCCCCACAAGACACAGGCAAGAATAATACCTAAAGCACCAAAAGAAAATCCCCATTCTCCGGTAAGGTTCATTGTTAAAACAATGCTTGCTGAAGTAATGAGAATAATAGATAACCAAGTGCGTTTGCTCACGTGCTCCTTAAATGCCAAGGCGGCAATAAGTGTTGTAGCAACACCTTCAAAATTCAAAAGCAGTGATGCAGTTGATCCCGGAGTGTCTCGCAAACCAAACAAAAGAACTATTGGAGCTGCTACTCCTCCAGCGATGATCGCCCCTAAAAGCCAGCCTATGTCTGATTTACCTATTCTGGCTTCTGTTATCTCTTTTTTGTTGGCAATTTTTTGAAATAAAACAATAATGAATAATCCAAAACCACAACCCAGGTACAAAAGTCCTGCCAAGGTTATAGGGTTAATATCTCCTAAAAACAATTTTGCTATAGGCGCACTTGCACCAAACAGTACAGCAGCAATTACGGCCTGAAAAATTGGGGTAAAATGGGGTCTTTTCATAAGCGAATTATAACGCTATTGCTGATGATAAGAAGTTGTCGATATCAAGGTAAAGTCAAATGGCGCATCCACTTGCCCCGGTTTTTACGGGGTGATGCACCATTTCTTAGATTTGCCTCACAATCCAATAATAAATCAAACGGAAATGTCACCTTGACAAAACAGAATGTATGTTCTGTATTAGTCAACAAACTATCAGTGTTAGCTCTTTTACAATTATATACTCATTACCCCCTTCCTTACCCCTGATTCGTTTTCCTTGTGCCCAAACATAGTGAAGGGTATTTGTTTTCGATTTCGCGATCTTTGCGCCCCCGAGCGAAGCGAGTGGGGTTCTTGAAACAAAAACGAATCATTGATATCCAAATTTTGCCAATTTGAGATTGTTTTTTTTGGTTTTTGCATCATCTACCGATTCGTGCATAAAAACAAACCGAATTCAAAAAACAAAAATTTTGTGTGTTTAGCTCGTGTAGGGTGCATCCGCGATGCACCACTCCCCAAAAAGGCTATTCAATCAAACTCAAATCCCTGTAACCGGCCTATATCACCGCCGACCCAATCATCATCATAAATACCTTCTTTTACAAAGCGATGAAAACTTGACCATTCCCAATCAACCGCCTTCTCAACCAAACCATGTTTGATGGGATTGTAATGGATATAATCTAAATGGTTTTCAAAATCTTCTTCACTGTCAATTGTATGTTCCCAAAAACGACGCTGCCAAACGGCTGCCTCCTGCCTCTTTTGCCTGGAAGCGTCGCGTTCTCCATCAAGACCAATTTCTTTGAGATACCCCACAGTAAACTGGTATTTGATTTCCTTCCACCTGATCGAATAATTCGAATCATTCTCGGGTAATTTCAAAATACAATGCAGGTGATCGGGTAATAAACAGATGGCAATCGTTTCAAATGGAAAGCGGCGATTTGTATCTTCCCACGCAGCGTGCAATAAATTTCGTGCGGCGGGTTCAATTAAAATAGGACAGCGATGATGCGTCACAACCGTAAAGAAATAGACACCGCCTTCAACTCTGAAACGCCGATAATTTGGCATGACAATATTCTACAACCAATCGGTTTAAGGTGCATCGCGGATGCACCCTACAAAAAATTTTGTGTTTTAGTTTTCGGTGCATCACGGATGCATTACAAAAGTCTATTGTGTTTTTGGTTTTCGATGTATCGCGGATGCACCATATTGAATACATAAATAAATTACAGCCACATCAAAACAATGTGGCTGTAAGAATTCATATTGATCAAAAATATTACTCTTGCAGTGGTCTGTTGAGCATTAACCAGTACATCCCCAGAGTATGCATGGCCTGCACAAATTTGGCAAAATCCACCGGTTTGACGATATAACTATTCACGCCTAAAGCATACGTCTCAAAGATATCCCGCTCTTCATTGGATGATGTCAACACCACCACTGGAATGGCTCTGGTCATGGGGTTATTTTTTAATTGTCGCAGCACTTCCATGCCGTCAATTTTGGGAAGTTTCAAATCCAGTAATATTACTTTAGGCCCGGGGATTTTTTTATTCGGGTCATTGTCTGGATTGCCAAAGAAGAATTCCAAAGCTTCTTCGCCGTCACGCACCACATGAATTCGATTAGTCAAATGACTCTTTTTAAGCGCATGCAGTGTTAATTCAACATCATTAGGGTTGTCTTCAACGAGTAAAATCTCTACCTTCTCATTTTCCATTTTCAGATTCTCCTAATGTAAAGTAAAAAGTTGTGCCTTCGCCGATCGCGGATTCAGCCCATATATTGCCGCCGTGCTTTTTTACAATTCGGTCAACGATGGCCAATCCCACCCCGGTCCCTTCATAGTCTTCAGCTCTATGTAAACGTTGAAACACTCCAAATAGTTTATCATAGAACTTCATATCGAACCCGACGCCATTATCTTTAACATAAAAATAAGCATGGATTAATCCGTCTTCAATGATTTGTGTTTCGAAACCAACTTCAATTTCTGGTTGAATTTTATCGCGAGAGAATTTTATTGAATTAGATATCAAATTGACGAATATTTGTCTTAGTAAAGAAGGATCTGCTTTAACTTCTGGAAGCTCAACCATCGAAATATTAATTTTTCGATCACGAATCTCTGATTGCAATGATTCAATGACTTCTTTTACAATTGAAGCCGAGTCTACGTTAACGTGGTTAAGTGACTGCCTGCCTAGGCGTGAAAAACTCAAGAGATCGTCCACCAAATTACCCATCATCATGGCATTTTTCCGGATAAGGTTAAAATAATGATTGACTTCAGGATCAAGGTTTTCTGAATAGTCTTCGAGAATTATTTGAGAAAAACCATGGATGGATCGCAGAGGTGCACGCAGGTCATGCGAAATTGAATATGAAAATGACTCCAATTCGTGATTTGCGTTTTCCAATTCAACGGTTCGATCTTTAACCCTGTTTTCTAAAACCAGGTTGAAGTTTTGAATATCTAATTCATATTTTTTTCGTTCAGTAATATCCGAAATCACAACAGCAAAAAATCCAATTTCAGGGCAAAAAGCCGTAACGTCATAATACTTGCCAATTGCACCCGTATAATCTTCAAAGTGCTTGGCGTTGCCAGAAATCGCTACTTCTCCAAAAGTATCGATCCAGGATTGTTCAACACCTGGCAGCGCTTCAAGCACGGTTTTTCCAATAATTTTTTCGGCAGATAATCCTGTCAATTTTTCATATGCAGGGTTGACGGCTACAAATTGATAATCCACTGGTTTTCCAGATTCATCGAGGATAATTTTATGTAAAGCAAAACCCTGGGTTATGTTTTCAAATAATGTCCTGTAGCTTTTTTCACTCTTACTAAGCGCCTCTTCTATTTCTTTTTGGTCTTCAATCACACTCAATAAAGCCTTGCGCGAATTATCTGATGTTCTTAGTAAGGCCTGTAATTCGTGTTGGGCATTAATGACAATTTGATCCGCTTTTTTTCTTTCGGTAATATTGCGAACTACTTTTTGAATCCGTCCATCAGAAAGAAGTAATGTTGTGATTTCAACATCGATCAGGTTTCCCGATTTTGTTTGTAGTTTTCTTTCGCGAATGAGTCTTCGGCCTGGTGAAATCTCTTTTGTTACATTTTCAATATCAATTGTTCTGTCATCATTCCGAAATATTTCTTTGTAATCTTGCTTGAGTTCATCAAGACTGTACCCAAGCATTGAGCATCCGCTATCGTTGACATCTACACAATCCCCTTCTGAGTTAGTGATAAAGATACCGTCAATATTTTGATTAAATAATTGCCGGTAATTCTCTTCACTTTTACGCAAATTCTCAATTACCTTTTTTCGTTCAATCGCTTTCCAAACCATTTCCATTAACAAGGTTAATTGGTCCACGTCAAAATCAGTATAATCAACGGCTTTATTGGCCACACCTACGACTGCAACAATTTTGTTATCAATGAATACCGGTACCTCTAACAATTTATTTATTTCTGGGTGTCCGGTGGGATAACCTTTTTTCAATGGATTATGCGTTTGAAAATTATTTATGATAATGGGTTTCCGTTGTCGAACCGGTTCACCCCATATTCCTGTTTTTTCAAGTTCGTAAACGGTTTGAGGCACCGGGATTGTACAGATTTCAAGAGCCTTCTTCGACCATGAACTTAATGTGAGCTGTTTTGTATCTTCTGAATAATTAAAAATAAAACCCAGCTCACTTTCCATGAGTTTAACGGCTTCTTCTAAAACAAAAAGATTAAAAGCCTGGTCGTCTTCACCTAAATTCTGTAAAATATCAACCATGCTTTTCAATCGACCACGGCTTTTTTGAATTTCTTCGACCGCTGTTTCGCGCCGGATTCGATTTTGCATAAGCAGCCCCAACAGTAATGTCGCAGCAGGATAGATGATCAAAATAGGTAAACTAATTTTCGACAGCAGTGGAAGCGCAACAATAATGGGCTGTGTAAACATTAATAACAACATTACAACATGAATAACACCACCAAAGAGATAAAATTGCCACCACTTAAGGTTAATTAAATCCCCTTTACGTAAATATCGCCAACCAATCCCCAAAAGACTGGTGACAATTATTACTGATATGCCTGTGATATATGCTCCCCCTTGTGAAAGACGATAAACGGCTGTAATTGCCATCGCAATTAAGGCAGGTATTGTTCCAAAAAAGAGACCCGAAAGGCTCAATAAGATGGACCTGGTGTCAAAAATTAGTCCCTCTCCATACTTCCAGGGAGTATTCATTAAAACGATACCGATACCCCCCAACAAACAACCTAACAGGGCTTGCTTTACAAAATTGCCTTTAATCTTCCAATAATGAATGGTAGTATCAAAAACCACTGCCATTGCCAACAGTAATGCGGCGTTTTGAATCAACGCTAAAATGGATGAATAATTATTCATGATCATCATCCACAACACTTTGATAAATAGGTTCTCTGCCTATTTCAACGAGCAGCTTGTTTATTTCCGTCTTTAATTCCCGGATCCGATTTTCTCTGCCTAAAGTAGCCAGGTTCCATCTTCGCAGTTCATCCAATTGGGCAGAAAGCAGCTCTTCAGCTTTCTTAAGCTCGGTAATATCCAAATTAAGGACGATGGCACCTTCCATTTTTCCAGAGTCATCCAAAATCGGGGTGGAATAGTTAAGGATGGTCTTGGTTTTACCGTCGTAGGCATCAATCTCAATCATCTCATCTCTGATCGTTACCCCGTCACGGATTGTATGAACTGAAGCCCAATCTTCTGGTTGGATTTCTTCACGTGAAGGAAGCCTGCGCCCGTGAAAAATTTCAAAATCATCAATACTGACAAGAATATCTTTACCCCAAATTTCTTTGACCATTTTGTTTGAACGGATTAACTTGCCCTTTTTGTCTGTAATCCATAAACCCACAGGCAGTAAATCATAAATTCTTTGCAGAAGGTTTTCACTTTTTCTCAGTTCCCTTTCAGCCGCTTTCATTTCAGTAACATCCTGGGCAATACCATAAACTTCAAGCACCTGGCCTTCACTATTGCAAACTAATTCACCTGCTTCGACTCTTATATATTTTTCTTTTCCATCGGGTCTGACAATTTTGGATTCAAAAAAGAAAATCCGTTTTTCATTGATCGCTGTTAGTCGGATATCCCTTATTCGTTCATAATCATTTGGATGAATGGCATTTTGTTCAAACTCAGCAAAATTTAAACCCTCTTTTTGTCGTTGAAGGTCAAAAATAGTAAACAGCTCATCTGACAGTTCTATTTTATCGGTTTGAAGATTCCAACGCCAGGAGCCTACATGAGAAACCGATTGCGCTTTTTTTAGTGCTAGTTCAGATAAACGAAGATTTTCTTCCGCTTGTTTCTTTTCAGTAACATCCCTGACCATGCTCTGAAAAACTCCTTTTCCGTCTATAGATAAGTATCGAGAGCTGATATCAACCTGAATCAACTTGCCATTTTTCCTCTTTTGAGTTGTTTCAAAAAAATTGACAGAACCATTTTTAACTTTTTCCATATCTGTAGGCACTTTGTGCTTTAAAGAATCATCTCTCAAATCGCTGACTGATAAATTTATCAACTCATTATGTGTGTACCCATACATTTTTACTGCCTGAGCATTGGCTTCCAGAATCCTGCCGGTTTCATCTACCAAGAGAATCGCATCATTCGCCTGATTGAACAAAGTTGAATATTTTTCTTCAAGATTTTTTCTCAGTTTTTCTGAATCAGAAAGCCCTTTGGTCACACTGGCAGAACTTCTTCGCCATAAATAAATAACACTTGTTACGCCGATGATAATCAAAAATATGACCACAATTACTGTGCTCACTATTTGCTGCCTGATCGGGGTATAGATTTCTTTCATATCAATTTTGGCGATTAATTTCCAATCTGTTCCTTCAACGGGCACAATGGACGCCATAACTGGAATAGAGCGGTAATCGTTTCCATTCACAATTCCAGTAATACCATTGACCGCCATTACAGCAGGCACTTGTGTTTCAGATAATGGGAGTTTAAGTTCTAAAGCAGTTCCATTTTTATAACGCAATTCATTTAGATAAACAACTTCATTGTTTTCTTTGCGTACCAGTAGTGTTTCACCAGTATTGTAAGTGGTGGATTGAGATTGGATGAGCGGATACAATACCACATCAGGGGTGATGATATAAACAAGATAAGCCAAAATGGGTTGATATTGATCTCCTCTTTGAAAAATAGGGGTGATCATATCCATTCTTACTGTTCCATTAGCTGCTCGATACAAATTTGAGATTTGAATCTCTCGAGTAAGGTCGATAACTCTAATATTGTCAATTACATTTATTCTTGGCTTGTCATCAACTTCACCAACATGCAAGACTTCATTACCATTGCCATCGATCAGTAAAATCGATGAATAATTAGGATCCAACAATATTGTTCGCAATCGATCCAGCTTTTTTTTAATGACTTGATAATCTGAGCGGTCTTGCATGAGTAAATGGATATCATCAGAAAAAGCAACATCTGTTTGAATAGTTTGACCGTCAATAAGCCTTTCAGATCGCCAGTTTTGTATTTGGACGGCTTTCAAATCTGCCATGGTCGTCAGATGATTGCTCACTTCATTTAACGTGGTTTGAGAACGATTAGTGCTTAGAATGATTTCAAGCCAAATTATGGAACTCGTAAATAAAGTAATAACGATGAATAATAACCAGTTCTTTTTCAAACTTAACAATATTCTTCTGAGCATGATTCACCTTTTTGAACCTACCATGGAAAATTCGCCAATACCAGTATACAATCTCACAAAATATTTTATCCGTAAGTAAAGAGTAAAATGTTATTATGTAATTATGTCAAAAACGGTTGAAAAATGATAGTAACAATAATTTAATGTAATCGATGAGGACTCAAATAATGTCGAGCCAACCAATGGAACTTGAATATCCCATTCCCTTCCCATTAAAAGTGATTGGTTTGGATGAACCGGATTTCGAAGATTTCGTTATTGCAATTGTACGCACGCATGTGCCTGAATTATTGGAAGAAAATATTATGTGTAAACTTTCCAATGGCAATAAATACCGTTCAGTTTCTTTAAAGTTTATTGCAGAAAGCCGCGCCCAAATGGATGCTTTATATGCCGAATTGAGCAGCCATAAACGGGTTCTCATGATTTTGTAAAAATTGGTATCAGAGTTTTATTTTTTAATGCAAAACCCTGTTTTATTCGGACGCTTTGTGTCATAATTAATGAATTATGGAACAACAAATGACTGATAATACATCAATCCTTGTTTTTGGCGCTTCAGGCGACTTGTCTCATCGCAAACTTATCCCGGCTTTGTTTAATTTGTTTATCAAAAAGCGGATGCCAGAAAATTTTCGTGTCTTTGGCGTTGCCACCCGTCTTTGGAGCGACGAAGACCTGCGCCAAACATGCCATACGAGTTTGCAGGAACTCTCATCCGAGCCAATTGACGAGAAAGCCTGGCAAATTTTTTCGCAAAAAATCACTTATCGATCTGGTGATTTTACCGACCCGAACACCTACAACCTTTTCAATAAAGAATTATCAGAAATGGAAAATGGACCAGCAAATCGCATGTATTACCTGGCGACTCCCCCTGACTTCTTTTCAATCATCGTCAATGGGTTGGCTTCTGAAAATATGCTTGTAGAAAAAGAAGGTTGGCGCAGAGTAGTGATTGAAAAACCATTTGGGGCAGATCTACTCACTGCACGTGCGCTTAATGAAATGCTTCATGAAGTTCTGCACGAAAAACAGGTTTTTCGAATTGATCATTATCTTGGCAAGGAAACAGTACAAAATATATTAGTTGCCCGGTTTGCCAACACCATTTTTGAACCAATCTGGAACCGTAATTATGTAGAGAATGTGCAAATTACTGTTGCAGAAAAAGTAGGCGTTGAAGGCCGTGGAAAATATTATGAGAAGGCAGGCGTGGTGAGAGACATGTTTCAAAACCACCTGCTTCAGCTTCTAACCCTTGTCGCCATGGAACCAACCAGCTCGTCAAACGCCGATGCACTGCGAGATGAAAAAGTAAAGGTGATCAGCGCCATCAGACCGATTGCCGAAAAAGATGTAAAACTGCACACGGTCAGAGGGCAATACCAGGGATACCGCAATGAACCCAATGTGGCTGCAGACAGCCAAACAGCCACTTATGCTGGCTTTCGCTTTTATATCGATAACTGGCGCTGGCAGGGTGTGCCGTTCTACCTGCGTTCTGGAAAAAAGCTGAAAGAAAAAATCAGTGAGATCATCATTCAGTTTAAAAGCCCGCCGCACATGATCTTTCCAAACCGCACTTGTGTTGAAGCACCCTCAAATCTCTTTTCAATGTCGCTGCAACCTGATGAGGGAATTCATATCCAATTTGAAGCAAAAGTACCAGATACGCTGGCAGACACAAAATCAGTGCGCATGGATTATCACTACCGGAATGAATTTGGCACCCGGCCCCTGCCTGAAGCTTACGAGCGTTTGTTGTTGGATGTGATCAATGGAGATGCCTCGCTGTTTACCCGCGCAGATCAGACCGAATTATCATGGCAATTGATTGACCCGATATTGCGAGGTTGGCAAAGCCCTGATGCGCCGCTGCTGAGTTTTTATGACCCCGGCGAGTGGGGGCCCATTGAAAGTAATCAATTGCTGGCCACGACCGGCCATCGTTGGATGCAAATCGGCGACGACAATTGCCATTAAGTACAAACCCCTTCTAAAAAATATTTAGAAGGGGTTTGTTTGTGAAGTAACTAGTTATTTAGTGATTCCACACACATTCAAGAACTCAGAACGCAAAGCAGGGTCATTTGCATATTCACCTCTGAAAACTGTGGTGCGAGTGGCGGGGGAAATCTCTCTCACACCGCGCATCTCAACACACATATGCTTGGCCCGGATAAATACTGCCACACCATGCGGTTTCATTAAGGCTTCAAGCGTATCTGCAATCTGGTAGCCAATACGTTCTTGAACGGCAAAACGTTTGGTAAATAAACGCACCAAACGGGTCAGTTTTGAAATGCCCAAAATACGCTCATCTGCCACATAACCCACATAGGCTTCACCGTAGAACGGGAAGACATGATGCTCACACAGAGAGTGAAAATGGATCGGACCTTCAATGACCTGGCTTAAACGGCAATCAGGTTCACCGCGGCATTCCTTGGGGAAGGCCTTGATCAATTTGGGATCACCTTCATATCCACTGGTAGATTCGAGCATGGCTTCGAGAAAACGGCGCGGCGTTTCATGAGTGGAAGACGTGTTAACATCCATGCCAAGTGCAGTAAAAATCTCGGCCATGTATCCCTCAAAACGTTTTTGATCTTCAATTGTTATTTTGCGTTGGTTTAATTGCATCAGTTCATCAATTGATAAATCATCTACAGAAATTTCTGTCATGGTTATCTCTTTTCTGTGAAATTTGGTATTTCCTTATAGTTGATTATAGCCATAATTTGGAGATAATAAAGAGTGGTACAAAGTTTGTATAACATATTTATAAAAGCTCATTTTGCTGAAGTATGTCTTCGTTTAGAAGAATATCCTTTGATGCACCATCCACAACCAGTTTTCCATGGTTTAATATAATTACCCTATTAGTCAATTCAAGTGCCATAGTCAAATCATGTGTAGCGAGGATCAAGGTTTGTGGCAATCTTTTTAACAACGCCATCAATTCTCTCCTGGCTTTTGGGTCCAGCCCTGCGGAGGGTTCGTCCAACACAAGGTAATCTGGAGACATTGAAAGCACAGTCGCAATTGAAGCACGCTTCTTCTCGCCACCGCTCAAATGGAAAGGGTGCCTGTCTTCAAATCCGGCTAAATGAACTTCTTCTAACGCGTTCTTTACTTTTTCGTCGACACTATGAGCGTCAAAACCCTGATAGGTCGGGCCGAAAGCCACATCCTCTCCAACGGTTAAGGAAAATAATTGATCATCAGGGTTCTGAAAGACCATGCCCACCAGCGAGCGGATCTTTGATAAGTTCTTTTTATTAACCTCAAATCCATTAATTCTCACGACCCCATCCCCCTGCAAAACTCCATTCAGATGCAGCAACAGGGTGGATTTTCCCGCGCCATTCGCCCCCACCAAAGCCACTTTTTCTCCCGGATTGATCACAAGGTCAATCCGCTTAAGCGCTGCTCTGCCGTCTGGATAGTGATAATTCAGATCGATGATTTCAATCATTGCACAAAATCCTTAATGAGATAATTTAGCAAACACTAGAATCATTAAGCAAATAATAATTCCGAATGCCAAAATCCAATAATCATTCCTGGACATTGAATTGGAAGTTCGAAACAAAGGCTCTCCTGAATATCCCCTTGCAGCCATCGCAGCATAGACCCTCTCACTGCGCTCTAATGACCTTAACAACAAATTGCCAACCATTTTTCCTGTAACCGCTGCGCGCCACGCCAATGTTCCCTTATTTGATTGACCTGCACTTCGGCTGTCTCTCGCTCTTGATAGCGATTGGGCTTCGTCAACCATTAAAGAAAGATACCGCCACATCAAAGACAAGATGGCAACCAATAAAATTGGAAGACCCAGTTTTCTGAAAGCAGATAACAGTTCTTCAAACCGCGTGGTGGAAGAAAGCAAGATAGCTGCCAATATAGACAACCAGGATTTAATGGCAATACTGATGAATCTTTCAAAACCCGGCTGACTGATCAACATCATAGTTTGATCGTTAATAATTAACTGTCTGTGCGGTTCAGGTCCGGTGAATAAAAGCGGCAGGGCAGCCAAAACAAACGGCAAACTTATAAGCGATCGAATCAAGAGCAATTTTATACTTAGCCTGGAGAGGGTAACGCCTGACAAAATCAATGTCAAAAATAGGATATAAGCAGGCCAGGTGCCGCTTGGCGACAAACTGACACAAAGAATAAATACGAGGGTGAAGATGGTCTTCACTCTCGTATTCAATAAATGTAAGGGGCTAATCTGATGTTGATAGATTTCGAGCAATTTTATCCGTTAATTATGAACTGGTTTTCTTTCTGGCTTGGGCTACGCCTACGGCAAGCACAAAAACCACGACTGCACCAATGATTCCCGCAATAATGGTAGCCGCGGCTTCGTTTGTTAATCCGGGCATCACATAATCAGGAATTAAATTATATATCGAATCTTGTGCCACAGACAAGAATCCTTGCTTTTCAGCTACCCATTCGAGTCCGTCAGGATGACTTGAAGCCAGAGGAGATAGAACGACAAGGGCCAATGTTATCAACCCGCCACCGATCAAGATTCCTTTATTTGTGGCTTTGTTCGCAGCGCCGATTTTCAGTAAATCTTTCCTTGCTGCATAAATAAAACTAACTGCACCCAAAGTGATCAACGCTTCACCAACGCCAATCAACGCGTGAATTGAAGCCATGGCAGGTATTGCGATATTTACGGCTGATGTTCCTGACAATGCTAATTCAAGAGCACAACCCAAAGAAGCAATAAAAATAGAGAACCAAGCAGCGACAACTGAACTTGAAAAAAGAGCTGTTTTTTCGTTTTTGAATAATTTTTTTATGACAGTTATAACTGCATAAGAAACAAACACACCCACAACAGCCATGTTAAACAGATTTGCGCCAAGGGCGATCAATCCTCCATCCTGAAAAACAAGCGCTTGAATGGATACGACCGAAGTCATTACCAATATTGCAGCCCACGGTCCAAGCAGGATGGTTGCGAGTGCAGCCCCTAACAAATGGCCAGAAGTTCCGCCAGTGACACTGAAGTTCAACATCTGGCCGGCAAAAATTGCTGCAGCTAAAATTCCCATCAGTGGAATTTCTTTTTCGCCTAACTGTTTACTGGTTTTGCGCAAAGCGATGCCTATGACAATTATGCTAACCACCCAAAGCACAATCGAAACAGGAATACTCATAAAACCATCTGGAATGTGCATAAATAATTTGCCTGACAACATATAGTTCCCTCCGAGTAATGAATGATGATACAATTTCTTAGAAAGAATAATATTATAATGCAAATCTTTGCATTTGCAATATTTTGAATAATGAGAAATTCATCTGCTGACCAACTCATCCTTGAAACCCTGGGAATGCATAAATCCCACCTCACCTCGCATCAAATTTACGAGGGAGTTCATATTCGTTTGCCTGCCCTCAATCCATCCACGGTTTACCGGGCACTCGACAGGTTGGTTAATCAAGGCAAAGTGACGGTGTCAGATATGGGGTTGGGGGCTGCTGTTTTTGAATTGACTGGTGAAAAACCCCATCACCATTTGGTCTGCCAGGGTTGCGGCCATATCACTTTGATCGCGGATGATCAAATTGCTCCTCTGATTTCAAATCTGGAAGAAAACTACCACTACAAAATTAAAACCAACCATCTGGTGCTGTTTGGGTTTTGCGAAAAGTGCCAGGATACTGCTTAATTATTAAAATGAAATTAAAATTCACATCATTTTAATTCCAAAATAACAAGAATATTGACATAATAAGGATGCCTTTGCAACCGGAATTTCCTTTTCCATATTATTGGTAGCCAAATTAATAATACGATCATTTGACCTATTTGCTTATCAAGTGGTTGTTAGCATATGTTTCACATTGAGGGTCTCCTAAAAGCGTTGATTCTCGTCTACACTAAATATCTAACTCATCGTTTCAATCATCGTCGCAAAAGCCAGGAGATTTATGCAAACTTTTAATCACTTCAAAATTTCAAGTAAAGTATTTATCACTTTTGGCGTCTTTCTGTTTGCTCTTCTGAGCGTCAGCGGTCTATCTATCACTTCAATCATTCAATCAACATCCGTTGCAAGCAATTCAGTTTTGGCAAACATTATCAGTAATAAAACGATTGCATTAATCCTGATCATAGATGTTTTGGCCATTGGGCTTGGTTTACTCTTATCGATCATTACCGCTAAAAGTATAGGCAAACCCTTGCGTCAAATATCGAACAGTATGGACAAACTGGCCTTTGGCGACCAAAACAGAAACAGTACAACCAGGATCACAGAAGCGATTACGGGTCGAAAAGATGAAATCGGCGCTATTGGCCGTGCGTTTTGCGGCATAAGCGATTACATGATCGGGGCCGTCGAGGTTGCCAACAAGTTATCAACAGGTGATTTAACCACGGAAGTAAAACCTTATTCTGAAAAAGATGAATTAGGAATTGCATTTAAAGAGATGACGGAATACTTGGGAACTTCAGTCAACACTATTGCAGAAAAAGCAGCCATCGTAAATTCATCTTCAATCCAACTTGCAACTGCTGCAAATGAGGCCGGTCTGGCAACTTCTCAGATCGCAACAACAATTCAACAGGTGGCACAAGGAACTTCTGAACAAAGCACCTCCATCAACAAAACCGTGTTTGCTGTTGAACAAATGAGCCGCGCAATTGAAGGCATTGCCTCTGGCGCACAAGAACAGGCAAGTGCGACTAATAGTGCAGCCGAGATTACTAACAAACTTAATAATGCCATTGATCAAGTATCAAGAAACGCTCAAAATGTGGTGCAACAAGCAAACATCGCCGCTTCTTCTGCCAGGTTGGGTTCAAAAAAAGTTCAAGATACTTTAAACGGGATGAAAGTAATTAAGCAAAGCGTGGATTTTTCTGCCCAAAAAATTCAAATAATGGGAACACAATCAGATCAAATTAATGATATTGTGGACACTATTGAAGATATTGCTTCACAAACCAATTTGCTTGCTTTGAATGCAGCTATTGAAGCCGCACGCGCCGGAGAAGCCGGAAAAGGTTTTGCCGTTGTTGCGGATGAAGTACGAAAATTGGCTGAACACACCTCGTCAGCCACAAAAGAAATCGGAACATTGATTACCTCCATTCAAAAAGTCGTAGCTGAATCTGTTACTGCAATGGATAAGGAAGTTCGAGAAGTTGAGAAAGGTGTCGAAATTGCAATTGAAGCTGGGGCAACCCTTGATGATATTTTAAAAGCAACAGAAGAAGTAAATCATCAGGCTGAAGAATCTGCGGCTGCTGCCAAAGTAATGACAGCTTCGGCAAATGAGTTAGTTACCGCCGTAGATTCTGTCTCAGCCGTGGTCGAAGAAAACACGGCATCGACCGAACAAATGTCAGCCGGTTCGTCTGAGGTAATCCTTTCCATTGAAAACATTGCCTCGATCTCCCAAGAAAATTCCGCGGCAGTTGAAGAAGTTTCAGCGTCAGCGATTGAAATGGCCAATCATGTTAACGATGTCAACACATCTGCCGCCGCTTTAGCAGAACTTGCCAATGATCTTCAAAAGATCGTTCTTCGTTTTAAATTACACTAAAGTGACAATAACCTGACAATCTGTCACTATCAAATATCACAAATAAGGTTTATTATCTAGAAATTGTGCATCAGTATGATATTGTTGAGTAGAGGGTTAGAATCTTATGATAGAAAGAAACGATTTATTAAACCTGCTTGAAAAGCAAAAAACGGCCGCTTTTAATATAAAGGGAGCGGCTGGAGAAATTAACATGATCGCCATTAACGCAGCAATCGAATCTGCTCACGCTGCTGCCGGTATCCGATCTATGATGGAAAAGGTATTAGACGGCATGATGACTACCGTTTGCCGGATGATTACCTTATTGCTTGATTCAAGCAGTTTTTCATTGGACCAAACCAAATTAGATGGCTTTGCCAGTTCAGTTGGTATCGACGAAATCTATATTACTGACGCAGAAGGCGTAACTGTCGGTTCAAATTTGGCAGCAGCTTATGGTTGGCGGTTCCCGGATGACCCCAAGGCTCAGGCTTTTGTTTTTCGAAAACTGATTGAATCAAAAGACGGAGTCGTGACACAACCGATCAAATCTCGCGATCTGGACTCGCAAATGTTTAAATTTGTGGGCGTTTCGCGCACAGATGAGCCCGGCATTGTTCAAATTGGATACCGAGCAGAAACCATCAACAAATATCAGGTAGAAATTGGGGCAGTCTTTGGCATTCTCGCCAGTGAAATCAAAAACCTGGGCGGACGAGTAACCAACGCTTCTAAAGCCATGCAAGACATGACCAACGAACTGGAAAAAGAGATAAAAAACAAATCTTAAAAACCTTCTGAACCCTTATCAGAAGATTTTATTTATATACTAGCTTGGCCAGGCTTTTTTGTAGTTGGCCAGTATCAAATCACACATCTGATCAAATTTCAGGTCGACAACTTGCCGGGCAGAATCAGCTGTATGCCAGGCAATGATCTCTTTTGCTCCTTGCGAGAAAGGCACAGTGCTGACAAACTCAGGCACAACCTGTTTGATCTTGCTATTGTCAAAAATAGCGCTGTGAGCCTTATCGCCCAACAGACTGGAGCCGATATTCTGATCATATACCGCAATCAACTCAGAGGGTACGTGAACCAACTGCGGCGTCACCCCTGTCGCTTCACCTAACAACAAATGAATTTGATTCCAGGTGAGCCATTCATCCGATGTAATGTGGAAGATCTCGCCCCTGGCGTGCGAGTTGCCCAACAACCCCACAAAGCCTTTGGCAAAATCCGTGTTGTGAGTTAGAGTCCAGATGGAAGTGCCGTCGCCGTGGACGATGACGGGCTTGCCCTTAAGCATTCGATCAATTACGGTATAGCCGCCTTCAATCGGCAGACTTGTGCGGTCATAAGTGTGAGAAGGGCGCACAATCGTAAACGGGAATTTATTCTTACGATACTCCGCGACCAACAATTCTTCGCAGGCAATCTTGTTGCGTGAGTATTCCCAAAACGGATTCTCAAGCGGGGTCGATTCTCGAATAGGAAGATTGGAGGCTGGCGTTTGGTAAGCCGAGGCCGAACTGATAAACACATACTGCCCGATCTTGCCGCTGAAGAAGTCAATATCCTTTTGCACATCCTGTGGGGTGTAGGCGATCCAATCCACCACCACGTCGAAATCTTTACCGTCCAATGCAGCCCGCATTGAAGCCGGGTCATGGATATCCGCGCTGATGATTTTGGCACCTTCCGCCGTGGGTCGGGAGGACTTTCCGCGGTTGAGCAGGGTCAGATCAATACCTTTTTCAATTGCCCGTGTTGCGCAGGCTGTGCTGATGATGCCGGTGCCGCCGATAAATAATACTTTCATGGTTGTCTCCTCTTGTTCCAATAATTATAAATCGCTTAAAGCTTGTAAATTAATAAAAAAGGATTGTAATTCGGTGATTTTCGCCGTATAGTCAATTTGGATAAACCCAACATCAAACAATTATAGCTGGGGTTATTATTGTTAGAAGTGTTTTTACCACTGCACCCTTTTCTGCCCCTTTTATCAACACCAAATTGTTTTCAGGATTTTGGTTGATTGGAGGTAATGAAAAATGGCTAAAAAGAATACTGAAACAAATAAAATAAAACCAAAAAGAAAAAGAAGACACACCTCAAGTTGTGCACATTCAAAAAGTTCGGTTGATAAATGTAAATGTGTTTGTGAGGGTTCACTTCATGGCATTTCAGCATGATGATCCAGACTGCATAATTAGTTTTTACAGCTAAGCGCAGCGAAAACTAATATGAATCCATAGTGCTTAAACTAAAAATGGGTTCGCCACTTTTAGTCCTTTTGCTATTTGTTCTGGTTGAATATCTTCAGAATAATGAATTGACTATTCCACTTAAATCGCACAACCTACAAATAGCAAGTCGTAGTAACCATTAATTGTGGGTTTTTGAAACCAAGTACAATTACCAAAGTGAGTAATTAAGGTTGTTAATCATTTCTCGATAAAAATTTATTAAACCAATATATCATCATCCGCAAAGAATTATCTTTCATTTAATTCTTCCCGCGTAAATTTCCTTCCGGTTTTTACATAGTCAAATTGTTTCATAAACTCGGTCAACTCTTCCAAATTTTGGGGAGCCTCCACATATTGTTCAAGCCATCGTCTGAATTCTGCATTTAACGTGGTATTTTTTTGTTTGGCTTTATGATGGGCTCTTTCGATGGACATTTCTTCTGCACGAAAGGTTATATTTTTTATCATGTCCAACCACTTTGTTTATTTTGAATATTGTACACTAATCATAAGCTTATATTAGTAGACAAGTCTAAACAATTAAGACAATCAGATGTGCTGTCCGTTCTGCTATACTTGTCTCATGATTGAGATTGCACCTCAAATACACCTTGAAGACGAGGAATTACACTTTGACTTTATTCGTTCTGCCGGCCCAGGCGGACAGAACGTGAACAAGGTCGCCACGGCCTGTCAGTTGCGCTTCGATGTGTGTCAATCACACTCGCTGCCGGACCCTGTCAAAGAACGCCTGATTAAGTTAGCTGGTTCTCGCATGACGGATGATGGCGTTTTGGTGCTCGAAGCCAGACGCTACCGCACGCAGGAACAAAACCGCGCAGATGCACTTCTGCGTTTGACCACCTTGATTCAAAAAGCAACCGTCGAACCCAAAACGAGACGCGCCACCCGGCCCAGCTTGAGCGCCAAAGCAGAACGCGTGGACTCCAAGAAAAAACGCGGCGAGACCAAACAGGCGCGCCGTATTCACCCTTCCGATTTGGAATAATTTACGATCTTACGTGATAATCACCCTGCACCACCCATTTGAAGGTAGTCAATTCGCGCAGCCCCATCGGTCCACGAGCATGCATGCGCTGAGTCGAGATGGCAATCTCTGCGCCCAGGCCCATCTGTGAACCGTCGGTGAAGCGGGTGGAGGCGTTAACATACACCGCAGCGGAATCCACCATTTCTAAAAAGCGTTCGGCATTTACTTGACTATTGGTTAAGATACCATCTGAGTGGGCGGTGGAATGGGCTCCAATATGTTCAAAGGCTTCATCCATGTCTCTGACCACTTTTAAGCCCAGCACCAATGAAAGCCACTCGGTATCAAAATCCTCTTCGCTAGCCTGTTTAACGCATTCTTCGCTTTTGAGCAGCGCGTATGCGACATCCTCCGCGCGGAAGGTTACACCGTCGGCGCTTAGGCGTTTGACCAGGCGCGGCAGCAGTGTTTTGGCCACATTGACATGAACCAATACGGTATCCAATGCGTTGCACACGGATGGGCGTTGAATCTTGGCGTTGCGAATGACCTCTATGGATTTGTCGAGGTCAGCGCTTTCATCTACAAACAGGTGGCAGATGCCAATTCCGCCGGTAATCACCGGTATGCGGCTGTTTTGGCGGCAGAAGTCGTGCAATCCCGCCCCACCGCGCGGAATGATCATATCCACGTATTGATCCATTTGCAGCAGTTCAAGCACCAGCCCGCGATCTGTATCCGCCACAAGTTGGATGGCCTCAGCTGGAGTCCCGGACCCCTGCAGGCCGCGTTGAATAGCGCCGATAAAAGCGATATTAGAGCGCAATGTTTCTTTGCCGCCGCGCATGATCACGCAGTTGCCAGATTTTAAAGCCAGCCCGGCTACGTCCACTGTCACGTTTGGGCGGGATTCATAGATGACCCCCAGCACCCCCATGGGTACACGCTGCTTGTGCATCTTCAACCCATTGGGCATGGTCTGTTCATCAAAATGCTCCCCTACCGGATCAGGCAGGCTGATCACACTGCGCAGGTCTGCCACGATGGTTTGCATGCGTTTGTCGTTGAGCAACAGACGGTCAAGCATGGCTTCGCTCAACCCGGCGGTGCGCGCCTCGGCGTGATCAGCAGCATTGGCAGCCAGAATATCAAGGGTTTCTTTTTCAATCTGATTGGCGATCTTTTCAAGTGCGGCGTTCTTTTGCGCCGTGCTCACATGAGCCAGTTTGCGTGAAGCTGCTTTGGCTTGTTGACCAAGCGTCAGCATTGAATTGGAATGTGTATTTGTCATAAGAACACCATGTGATCGCGGTGAATAACTTCATCACCGAAGGTGAACCCCAGCAGGGATTCAATTTCAGTGGATTGTTTGCCACATATTTTTTGCAGATCAGCGGTGCCGTAATTGGTCAAGCCCACTGCCACCGACTTCTTATCGGCAGTGACCACCTTGACCGCGTCGCCGCGTTCAAAGCTGCCCTTTAGTTGAGTCACGCCGGCCGGCAACAGCGACCCTCCGCGTGAAAGCGCTTGTGCAGCACCGGCATCAATCACAACCTCACACTTGGTATGGCTGCCTGAGAGGATGCGCCGCTTGCGCCCTTCCAACTTATTGACCACCGGCAGCAGCTTGGTGCCTGAAATCTCTCCGTTTGTCAGCCGCATCAAGATATTCTCGACAGAACCGCGTGCAATAATTACTTCGGTGCCGCCGTGGCGCGCCAGGTCAGCCGCCTGAAGCTTGGTTGTCATACCGCCAATACCCAAACCGCTTTCACTGCCCCCCGCAGACTGCCACAATTCTTTTGAAAAAGGCTCGGGACCAACTTCAGTGATCAGTTTGGCATTCTTGTTCGAGCGCGGATCTGATGTGTAGAGTCCATCCTGGTCGGTGAGAAGAATCAAGAGATCTGCTTCGATCAGGTTGGCCACTTGCGCTGAAAGATTGTCGTTATCACCAATGCGGATTTCTTCAGTGGCAATGGTGTCGTTCTCGTTCACAATGGGGATGATGCCCTGATCAATTAGGGCTTCAAGTGTGGCGCGTGCGTTGAGGTAACCATGGCGGTCGGCCAGGTCCGCGCGGGTGAGAAGCACCTGAGCCACATGTACCTTGTAAATACCGAAAAACTGCTCATACATGGCCATCAGCCGCGGCTGACCTACCGCCGCAAGCATTTGTTTGGCAGGCACTCCCTTGGGCAGGGTGGGGTATCCCAGCTCTTCACGCCCGGCAGCCATGGCGCCGGAGGATACCAACACCACCTGGTATTTTTGGGCATGCAAAGAAGCGCACTGGCGGGCAAGATCCACCATCTGGGCAGGGTTTAGTTTTTTGCTGCCTGCGGTTAAAGTGGAAGTGCCAATTTTAATAACAATACGCTGTTGGGATGCCATATTTCTGCCTCAATCGTAAATATTGAAAGATTGTAGCATAAAAAGAAATCAATGATTTGCTATTTGGAAAGCTGTTTAGGGAGATGCTGTTTCAACCACTGGATTCTTTTTGGGTTGTCTAACAATCAGAAGCACCGCTGCGAGGATGAGCACACCACCAGCAAGCATCAAAGGTTGAACTTGCTCTCCCAGCAGCATGGCTGCTAGCACCACCGTCACCACAGGTTCCAACGTGGAAAGCAGCGAAGCGTCGGTAGCGCCGATGATTTTTAATCCTCCGAGGAAGGTCGCCACTGGCACCAGAGTGGCGATCACGGCGATGCCGCTGATCGCCAGCCAGCCGTTTTGGGTAGCCGGCCAATGCGGTCCGCGGATGGCGGTCAAGATGCCAAACACAAGCGCCGCCGAGGCAAAGATCACCGCCGAGGATTGCACTGCAGACACCTTCTGCATAACACCTGTGCCAACCAGAATGTAAACAGCGTAGATCACCGCCGCAGAAATCGCCAACAATATACCGGGGAGCTGACCACCCTGCGGATTTGCGGTCAATGCCGCTCCTACGGTGGCCAGTACCAGCGCTAAAACGGTGCGCGAAGTCAGTTTGACCTTCTGAAAGATCACCGTCAAGATGGTCACAAAAACCGGGTAAAGATAAAGCAGCAAGGCTACCAACCCGGTGGAAGCATAATTGATAGCGCTCATGAAACAGAAAGACTGCCCCACATAGCCCAGACCGCCCATACCTGCCAATTGCAACAGGGTGCGTCCGCGGGGCAGCGGCTCTTTGCGGATCGCCAGCCAGGCAAACATAAGGATGGCGGCAATAGTGAAACGTAAAAACAGCATGGTGGTCACATCCAGACCATCTGCATATGCATAACGTCCGATGATGGCCAGAGTGCCAAATGAAGCAGCCGAGACGACGATGAGGAAAATTCCCAAGAGGCGATTCATGGGGTGTATTGTATCAAGAGATACTCGAAACATACTAATTGCTTATTTAATTGGCATTTATTATTGACTTCTAAATGAGTTAACATATAATTAGTTAGACTAACTAATTATAAGGATTCTTATGGAAGCCACACTACTTCAATTCATTAATACGCTTGATCTGCTGCTCAAAAAAGAACAATTGGAATTGGGCAACGCAACCGGTTTTTCAAAATTAACCGTCAGTCAATTGCAGTATCTTGACGCTGTGAGTGCCCTCGATAAACCCACAATTTCCGAAATTGCCGAAAAGATTAGATTTACAAAAGCATCAGTGACCACAGGCGTAAACAAGCTGGTTGAGACGGGATACTTAATTAAGACACAGTCAACTCACGACAAACGAGAAATTCATGTGTCATTATCAGAATTGGGTGAAACCCTGGCACAAGCCAAACGAAATACGCTTCAAAAATATAGCGAAATAATTAACTCAGCCCTTGATGAACAAGAATCTATCCTGTTTACTAACTCATTAGCAAAAATAATTCATAAGTTTAATCTGGAATAAAAAATACTATTAGGAGCTATCGAATGTTAATCACAATTCTGGCGGCTGGTTCAACCGGTGACACCATTCCGTATATAGCACTTGGCAAAGAACTAAAGAAAGCCGGAGATCGCGTTCGGTTTGCCACCTTCAGAAACTTTGAAAATCTAATCAAAAACCATGGTCTCGAATTCCACCCAATCCATGGAGACATTCGGCAAGCAGCAGCAAGCACTATCGGCCAGGAGGCCATGCAAGCTGATAACCCACTGAAGCTGTTGCTAAGCTTTAACAAATTGAAAGATCTGGCGCAAGGCGTACAAAATGACCTCTTTGAAGCATGTAAAGGCGCAGATCTCATCATATATCATCCTGGTTGCGCTGTAGGTTTCTTTGCGGCTCAACAATTTGGAATTCCCAGTGTGATGGCATCTCCATTCCCCATGACACCCACCAGAGCCTTTCCGGCCTTAATTTTTTATGATTTCCCCAGACTTGGAAAGGGATTCAATTTCTTGTCACACAAGATTTTTGAGAAAATTATGTGGATGGCTGCTGCCTCACCAGTAAAAAATTTATGGCAAAGAGAGTTTGGCCAAAAACCTCAAGGTTACTCTATTCCCTATTCAAAACAAACTACACAAACCCGTCCCACAATTGTGTCCTGCAGCAATTTTGTGTTTGCCCAACCAGATGATTACCCACAAAACGTGACCCATACCGGCTATTGGTTTTTAGAAGATGACACATGGCAGCCTTCAAAGGAACTATCTGATTTTCTTAAAAGCGGAAAAACGCCAGTTTATGTTGGTTTTGGCAGTCTGGGAAATAAGGAAGCAGCCGAACAAACCATTAACCTGGTGGTTGAAGCACTGATACGTTCAGGTCAGCGCGGCGTTTTTGCTTCCGGGTGGAGTGGATTAGCCAAATCAGACCTCAATTCCAATGATGTTTTCTTGATTGATGCAGTTCCGCACACCTGGCTGTTTCCGCGTGTGGCGGCGGTAGTGCATCACGGAGGAGCTGGAACCACAGCAGCCGGGCTGCAAGCTGGCGTACCAAGCGTGATCATCCCTTTTAGCAACGATCAATTCGCCTGGGGAAGACGTGTTTTCGAACTGGGCGTCGGACCAAACCCAATCCCTCGAAAAAAACTCACTGTTGATAATTTATCCCAGGCTATTCAGAGCGCATTGTCACCAGAAATCAGACAAAAAGCGGCTGACCTCGGCATAAAGATTCGCACAGAAAACGGAGTTGAAAAAGCTGCCACTATCATCCACTCAAGCGCAAATACCAAAAAAATCTAGATGGTTTGAAATACTATTTAATTACTTTATAGAGTATCACTTCTGAATTACTAAAGACTGGTGTGATGTTCTTCCCTGGTGAAAAATCAGGCGCAATGCGTTCTTCATATGGACCGTAAACCACCCACATCACCCCGCTGGTTGCCAAAACCGCATCTGGCAGGTTGGACTGATACCATGCGGCGACCTGTTTGAGTTTGTCTGAGTAATGGATGGTCTCCATCTCGTGACCCGCAAAGACCCTCAGCCCGCTTTTTTGAGCGACAAGTTGGCTGGTGTTCTCGCCAGCCAACACAAAATCAGAAGGTTCGGCGTTTTCAGACAGCCACTCGAAGGCCGGGTTCAAGCTGGCAGGGTAAAAGCTGGCGTCAGGCAGGGTTTTGAGCACCTGAATGTTGCCGTAAACTAAATAGATAGAAGAGATTGAAACCAGTAAAACGGTCGTCAGTAGGATGGCTGGTTTTCGGCGCAGCGTTTTTTCACCCAGCCAATCAATGAGCTTATCCAGTCCGTAGAGGCCGATGATCGCCAGGGGGATGGTAATCGCCAGCAAAAAACGCCGCTGGATCAGGGTGGGCAGATAGGCCAGAATAAAGGCGCTCAAGAGCCATCCAAGCAGACCGATGAATTCGGACTTACGTGCTTTGAAGGCTGAAATCACACCGATCACCACCATGGGCCAGAAGAGGCCAAAACCCATCAGGTAATGCAGCGGTGACGGTGACAGGGTTATGTTTTGAGCTGTGTACTGGCTCCAGATCGGATCGCGGCTGAGGATGACGAGGTTATAGGCCAACAGAGGAACCTGCACCAGCGCAATCAAACCAACAGCAAATGCTAGATTTTTCCAACTGCTGCGGTCTTTCAGGAAGGTCGAAAGCGCGGCAAATAAGATGGCGGCATCCACCACCACGAAGGCAATCGGGTTAACCATTTGGGTAAGCACCCCCGCTGCACAGACCAGTAATACATATCGCCACTGCCGCGACTCAAGGAATTTCAAGAAACCCAACAAACCCAAGACCATCAGGGCAATGGTGCATGAAAAATGCGGAAACAGCGAAAGGCTGAAGAACACATAAGCATCAATCAGCCAAAAATCGACCGGGGTGATGGGGCCGAACTGCCAGCCCGCCAATAATTGCAGCCAACCCAGACCTGACCCAAAGACCGCCAGCAGAAATGCCGCCCAAATTAATAATTTTTTCTTGAAATAATGCCTACACAATCCGTAAATAAAGAATAAGGCCAGATAACCAAAGATCCAGCGGAATAGACTGTAGGTAGATTCGGGGTCGAGCCCAAGCACGCGGCTGACATGCCCCAGCGTAAGGTAAAACATGCGCATGGAGACTGCCTTGTGCTCCTCGGTGGTGAAGCGCATCTGATAGGTCCATTCGCCCTGTATACCGGCCTGCATCATGGCAATATCCACGGCGTAATCCTGGTTGTCAAAGTACTGTCCTCTGAAAGAGACCTGCTCACTCTGCAGCGAACGCCCCATCCAATTCGGCAGAGAGGATGCCGCCATGATGGCCGTTGAGACAAGCAGAAGGATCAGGAGTTCAAGCAGTCTTTTTTTCATTATGGCTTTCGCTCGTATTGGTAGATCTCTACGTTTCCATAACTGATGTATGAATTCAGGGTGTAATTTTGGTCTAAATAGCGAAGGTGTGCATGGGTGGCATAGCCCGCCGCAACATACTCCGCCACGGATTCTGCATAAATCACAAACCAGATTCTTTGGGCGCCGCTGACAGCGGATTGAATATCGGGCGAATCGCTGACGCCTAAAATCTTGCGCGTGGCTTTCGAGAGTGTATCCGTTGCGCCGCCGGGGTCGTCGCCGATAAAGGTCATCGGCAAGCCAGGATCATAATAGAAGAAGGGCAGGTAGGTCAGTTTGTTGGAATGCACCACCAAATCGCCCGGCTTAATCTCGTTGGAAATGGCTGCCTCGACTTTTTTCAGCGGATCGTCGCCATAACAGTTATTGGTGGCCAATTGACTTAGCCCAAGACCAACACCAGCTATCACAAAAACCGCCATCGTCCATTGAATCACTTTAGGCATGGAGGTTTTCAACAGCACCCAGGCAAGCCAGATGTAGAAAATAGCATGCGAAGCCAGCAGGGCGCGATCTACATAAACCGGTGTCCATTGCGAAAATAGCCACAAGAAAAGCGGTGGTGCGAAAGACAGCCAGGCCAGCCATAAGCCTATTTTGTATCCTTCTGTTTTTTGCCTCGCCATGCGTATGGTTTGCAGCACGGCCAGGGCAGTGCTCAAAAACGCTATCAACAGCGCTGGCAGCATCCATTGGTCAGGCAGCGGTAGATTGGTGGTGTAGCGCAGCAGCAGGTTGATCAAGACCGCCAGCGTCGGACGTTCGATCCAGTAGTGATGCTGAATTTTTGCAAACTGGGACGGCAGATGGATCAGCCAGGGAATGTAGAGGAGCACCGCACCCAGGCCAGCAAAGAGGGTTTGTTTGAGCAACTTTCCATCCCATTTAAAAAGGCCGGTCAGCGCGAGCGGAACCAGATAGAAAGCGGCCAGGTTTTGGGTGTATTGCGCCAGCACCGCGGAGAGCGCAAAGAGCCCCCACCACGGCCAGGAGCGGGTGCGCATACCCTTTATGAAGGCATAAGTTGCCAGTGTAAGAAAGAAGGTCAGCAGCGCGTACATGCGGATCTCGGTGGCAAACTGTACCTGGAATGGAGAGACCGCCACTAAAAAGCTTGCCAGCAGCGCGGAAGACGCTCCCAGCAATTCTTTGGTCAGTAGAAAGATGTTGACGAGAATGCCAATTCCCAAAAGCAGCGAGAGCAATCTGGCAGCCAGGATGGAACGGCCAAACAGGCGCATCCAGCCATCCAGCAGAAAGTAGTAGGTCGGTGGGTGAATGTCTGCGGTGACAGACGGTTCATCCATGGTCAGGGTGCCCGTAAGGATGGCTTGCGGCCCTTGCTCGGAGATCAAGATCGAGAACGCCTCGTCATACCAGAAACTGCGGTTAAGCATGGCGCCGCATCTGAGCAGGATGGCCAGCAGGATGATGAACATAAAAATCAGAGTAAAACGCTTTTTCGTTAATTGCATGGTCTTAATTATAGGTGCAAAAAGAATGCCGGATGTAAAAATCCCTTTATTTCTTTATAAGGCTTGCTATAATGCTTGATATGACACAAAGCGTTTTCTCACAGGATGAACTTTATCGCTACTCGCGCCATTTGATGGTGCCCGAGATAGGCCTGCAAGGTCAGGCGTTACTGAAGTCAGCATCCGTGCTGATTGTGGGCGCAGGCGGGCTCGGTTCGCCGGCAGCGCTCTACCTGGCCGCAGCGGGGGTGGGGCGCATCGGCATCGTGGATGATGACGTGGTGGATTCCTCCAATTTGCAGCGCCAGGTGCTGCACGGCAGCAGCCAGATTGGCTGCCCCAAAGTTGAATCTGCGCGCGAACGCATGCTTGACCTCAACCCATACATCCAGGTGGAAGCTTATCTTGAATCGTTCGACCAGAAAAATGCCGAGCACATTGCCGAAGGCTACGACCTGCTGCTGGATTGCACCGACAATTTCGCCACCCGCTACCTGATCAACGACCTGTGTGTCTTAACTCACCGACCAGTGATCTACGGCGCCGTCTACCGCTTTGAAGGTCAGGTCAGTGTTTTTGACGCCAGCAAAGGTGCCTGCTACCGCTGTCTCTTCCCTGAACCGCCGCCTGAAGGCGCGGCACCGGCTTGTGGCGAAGCGGGTGTTTTCAGCATCACCCCGGGCATTATCGGCACCCTGCAAGCCGTGGAAGCCCTCAAACTGATCCTGGGAACGAGTGAGCTGCTGACCAATAAACTGCTGATGGTGGATGCGCTTGCCATGAGCTTCAGAACCATCAACTTGAGAAAGAATCCGCAATGCCCGCTGTGCGGTGAAACACCGCAGATCAAGGCGTTGATCGACTACCCTACCTTCTGCGCCGTGACCCTGGCCAAACCATTAACGGCAAGCGAGATGATTTCGGCCCGCGATTTGGCACAAGCGATGAGCACTTCACAACCTCCGCTGCTGCTGGACGTCCGTTCAGAGGTCGAACTGCAAATCTCTGCGCTGCCAAACGCCGTACACATCCCTGCCGAGCAACTGATGGAGCGTTACAACGAACTGGATCGGGAAAGCGCGCTCGTGGTTTTCTGCCGCAACGGCACCCGCTCAAGAAGAGCCCTCCACCAACTGAAAGCAGCGGGGTTCACGCAGGTGCAAAACCTGACCGGGGGAATCAATGCCTGGGTTAGAGAAGTAGACCCCACCCTGTTTGAGTATTAATCTACTAAAAAAATCGTTCTTCGCAACTCTTGTACCAAATAAGTGTTTGAAACTTACACGCAATCATTTCTGTTATGCATCGAGAGGCATTCTGCCATGCAACCTGTGATTAAGGAAGTCAAGACCCTTAAGGAACTGCGCACGTTTATCCGCTACCCAAAAGAGCTTTACAAAGACAATTTGTATTATGTGCCCACCCTGTTCATGGATGACTACGAGACCCTGCGTTGGGATAAAAACCCTGCCTTTGACCACTGCGAGGCAAAATACTGGCTGGCTTATCAAGACGGCAAACTGGTCGGACGTGTAGCCGGCATTATCAATAAACGTTATCAAGAGCACTGGGGTGTCAATTACGGCCGCTTTAGCTGGATCGATTTCATTGATGACCCGGATGTCTCAAAGGCGCTGCTAGACACGGTGGAAACCTGGGTGAAAGGCTTCAATGTTGAAGCGCTTCATGGTCCGCTGGGCTTCACCGATATGGATCGTGAAGCCATGCTGGTGGAAGGGTTTGACCAGTTGGGCACCATGGTGGGATTTTACAACTATCCCTACTATCGCGAACACCTTGAACAGCTGGGTTACGTCAAAGCCATTGATTGGGTAGAGTACGAGATCACAGTCCCCAAGGAACCGGTCGAAGCCATTTCAAGAGTAGCAGAGGCCGCCAAACAGCGCAGCAACCTGCATATTCTGAAGGTAAAAAAGAAGAAAGACATTCTCAAGTATGCACCGCAGATGTTCGAGGTTTTTAATGAGGCCTACAAAGACCTTTACGGCGTAGTGCCGCTCACCGAAAAACAGATTGCCCTGGCGATTAAACAATATTTCGGCATGATCGTGCCGGAATTCGCTCCCTTTGTGATCAATGACAAAGATGAATTGGTGGGCTTCGGCATCACCATGCCCTCCTTCTCACGCGCATTGCAGAAATCCGGTGGGGAACTCTTCCCGTTTGGCTTCATCCATCTGCTGAAGGCGATGAAGAAGAACGACCGCGCGGACCTCTATCTGATCGGCGTCAAAGAAGAGTATCGGGGCAAGGGTGTCAACGCCATTATAATGGATCACATCATCAAGGTATTTCAGCGCAATGGCATCACCAAGGTGGAATCCAACCCTGAGCTGGAGACCAACTCGCTGGTGCAGACCCAGTGGAAATATTTTGAGAAGCGCCAGCACAAACGCCGCCGGGTATTCATCAAGTCGATGCTCGAGGGATAAAAAATCAATGCGCTTGACAGGGAGAGCGCATGAATTATAATAGTGCTCACGTTCCTCGTTAGCTCAATTGGCAGAGCGGGCGGCTGTTAACTGCTAGGTTCGAAGTTCGAGTCTTCGACGAGGAGCCTAAAACATAAACTGGCCTTAAGGCCAGTTTATGTTTTAAACTTACCTTGCTCCGAGTCGCTCCCGAAGCGTAGAGGAGGGAGCAGAGGAGCCATACTCCGAGTTGAATTTCCGAAGGGGGTCGACGAGGGTTCATCTTATTTAGGCTCGGCGTTCCCCATTCGGGGAATAAGTATTCGAGTCTTCGACGATGGTTCAAAAGGGGTAGAGTCGTTCTGTCCCACTCACAAGATCAGCTCACCCCTCTCATAAAAACCATTCGGGGACACAAAGATCGTGGGGATGCAAAGATCGCAGGATCAAGAGGCGCCTGTATTAAACAAGCAAACCTGAACAAATTTGTAAATTTTTCTAGTAGCCTAATTGATATAAACGAAAAACCATGTTGGGGATTGCTTCACCCTGACAAGAGTTTCTTGTGTGTCAATTGTGAGCCTTTGGTTAAGATGACAATTTTAGGAGTATAAGAAGCATGGTTCGCAACAACGCCTCAGGTGCATCGCGGATGCACCCTACAAAAGCTTTGATTTTGATTCGTTTTTATGCACGAATGCCCCTAGTAACAAATTATTGGCAAAAATCAATCACAAATCACCCGTATTTTTGGCTCTACAGGATTCGTTTTCGTTTCAATTTACCCCTCTCGCAACAATCGCTCGGGGGTGCAAAGATCGCGAAAATCGAAAACAAATAAAACGAATCGGATTTGAGAGAATTCCTGATTCGAATTGTTCCAGAAAAAAATATGCGGGGTCGAAAGGAACGAATCCGAATACTCGAATAGTATTGCGAAGCCACCTTATGTATTCAGTTGGAAATGATCAATACCCATAAATTATCTAGATATTAGAACTTTTATTCTATTTTGTCAAGGGGAGAGTTTTTTGATAAAGTAACATTATTTACAATTGTTGTTTGCCCCATCGAAGATGCTGCCATGAGTCTTAATGAGTTCAGCATTAAATTGTAAAACAAAAATGATAGTGGGTTGACTCCATCTTAGGTCGCTCTCCTCCTTGAAAACCAATGTGGGGGCAAGTGGGCGCATAAACCTATCTGCGAGCGTTTGACAAAATAGAAAGGCTCTGTTCAGACCTGTTGTTTTCTTCCGATAATGAATCATCAAATTAAATATAGAGGGTAAAGAATGGATTATCTCAAGCGTTTGCTCATTAATCTGGCACTAATTGTTGGTATGGGGTTGATCGTTTATCTTGGTGCACCGAAGTTTTTTGACATGATTTTTCAAACCCTTTACGCCTTGATCGGTCCGCTGGTTTTCGTCTTGCTAATTGCGGTGGCACTGCCTGCAAAAAGAAAGTACAAGGTGTACGCCAATTCCAAACGCCGCGCAGATAATGTAGCCGGGGCATCAACCCATAAGCTGGCCGACAAGAGATACGTTTTGATGCTGGTTTTTGGGTTTGTCGTCCTTGCGATTCTTTCTTTAATGATGGCGTTGGTTAATAATGCCAAAGCCGTCGGGATGGGCGGTATCGGCATCCTTGTGGTATTGATTGCCTTAAAAATAGTCCCTGAGCTGTTCATGAAACGGATCGATCAAAAAAGCAAAGAGGTTGTTCGAGCCAGAAAAGGGGCTCATGCCGAAGAGCGGGTGGATGATCTGTTTGCCAGGTTGAGTGAAGACTACTTTATTATTAATGATATAGTGAGTAAATTTGGCAACATTGATCATGTGATCATCAAGAAAGACGCAGGGATATTCTTAATCGAGACCAAGTCTCACCACGGAAAAATCAGCGTTGAAGACAAGACGATTTATCTAAACGGGCACCTTGCCGAGAAGGATTTCATTGCTCAAACGCTAAACAATGCCTTTTGGCTGCGCAACAAGGTCAAGGAGTTGTTTGAGCCGAATGTGTGGATCTATCCCATCATTGTGTTTACCAATGCCTTTGTGCCGTTCATGCCACCGGTGAAAGGGATCCATATCGTCAATGTAAAATTTCTAATCAGGACGATTGAAAAGATAAACAACACAAATGCTTTGAATGAACAATTGTGGGAAAAGAGGGAAATAATTTTTAGACTGCTTAAAGGAACATAAAAATAATGGTACATCGCGGATGCGCCCAAGTCTTGATCGGTTATGGTGGGTTCTTACCCCCACTCGGATGCACAAACTGCATCATCGGTGGCGCGGTATGCGCCCCCGAACCCACCCGATAAATACTTTTTTCTGTTCAATCTTGTGGTATTTTTACGATAATTAACCAGACAAATTGAATTTAGAGGGCTAAGAATGGATTATCAAACAACTATTTTGATGTTTTTTGTTGTTCAATTAGCTTCACTTAAGCTTTCGAAAACCTCTCTGCAGGGTTAACAGGACTCAAAATGGCATCCCTTTTTAGAAACCTCAATCATTTTTTGGTCTCATTTATTTTTTCGCTTTCGCTTTTCTTTCTCTTTCCACTTTCTGTCTATACCCAAAATATTGAAATTAATCAATTTTCTTTTAAAGAAATTTTACTGCCACTCATCCTGCTCACGGTAATTGGGTTCATCTTTACCTATATTTTTGTTGCATTAATCACAAAACGACTGAAATATATTCCACTCTTAATAACAACGCTTATTGTTTGCTTATGGGTTCAAGGAAATTTTATTAAATACGATCTGGGCTCACTCGATGGACATCTAGTCAATTGGTCAGACTGCTTCAGAAGGATTTGGATCGAAATTTTGGTTTGGGCTGCTATTTTTACCATTTTTATCATTTTTCGAAAAAAACTTCGCAGAAACAATAATTCAATTCTGATCTTTCTTTTCTTTCTGTTCACATTGCCCTCTCTGTTTATACTTATTAATACCAGTCATAACATCCCGAATAAATATTATCTCGATTATTCCAAAGAATTTCAATATTCAAAAAACAATATCATCGTTATCATTCTGGATAATTTTAGAACAGATGCATTTGTATCAAGCCTTGAAAAATACCCTGAGTATCAGGAAACTTTCAAGGATTTTATTTTTTTTGAAGATGCTGTGGGCGGGTATACGACAACCCAGCCCTCGATTCCATTAATCCTGACTGGTGATTATTACCAAAACCTTGTCCCCATGAAGGATTATTTATCCACTATGGAGAGTTCGACGATTTCATATCAATTAAAAAAACAGGGTTATACAGTTGAGAGTTATCCCTATGTGCCATTCTTCTCATCGATCTATGATAATCGAACAAACAAGATGTCACTTGAAGATCTGTTTTATTCCTCCGCCCAACAATTATTAATTTCAGGGATTCGTTATTCTCCCCTGGTTTTAAAACCTCTTTTCTTAGCAAGATATTATTATGGTGTAAATTATATCCATAAAGATATGGTGACTTTTAATGAAAGAGTTAGTGAGGTTGAGGTTACCACAAACAAGCCATTGTTTAAATTTATCCACCATTCAGGCGTTCATTTTCCGTACTCCCATGACAGTTCTCTTCAGTTAAATCAAGTTGATTATCTTGAACAGGCGGCAGGTTCACTTCTACCTGTTAGAAATTTACTATCTGAATTAAAAAATGCCGGGGTATACGATGATTCCTTGATATTAATAATGGGAGATCATGGCAACAATGATACTGATGGTTATTTAAATTTCCCCTTATCGAACATCTCTAAACCGCTACTGCTAGCAAAAAACACCAATCAACAATTCGAAAATATACAAATTTCAGACTCACCGGTTGCTCTAGGTGATATTCCAAAAACAATTGCAGATGAAACCGGAATTGCTGTGAATTATCCGGGGTATTCGATTTTTGGCAACATTCCAGAAAACAGAATACGTCATTTCTATTATTACACATGGAATCATGAAAATTGGACAACGGATTATATGCCATCAATGTATGAATTTGAGATCACCGGTCCGGCAAGATTAACCACTTCATGGAAATATAGAGGACAATATGTCGACGGTAATTATTATGGAAAAAATAATTTTGAACAAAGCGATTTGTTCAATACTCTAATGGGAAGATAATTGCCAAATACGGTTTTTAGCAATTATGCGCTTGGCCATTAGCCAGATAAAAAAACAATTTTGAAAAGCATTGTTACATGCTAAAGTGAACATCAGCAAGGCGTGAACGCTGACTCGCCAGGTTCGTGGTTAACTATTACGAAATAATAATTAGATTTTTCAGCAAACCCCTATACATCTGGGGGCATGAGCCAAAAAATGGCAGAATGACACATACGAGACGCAGTATTGATTCAATAAATAAATGCAATGGTGAGTTGACCCCCTCTCGTTTCGTGCGCCCAAAAAATGTTGTGTGCAAGTGGGTGTAATGTCCTCGAAACCCAACCCACAATTACTTGGGGTTAATCACGCAACAAATCTATTACAACCTGACGATTACATTTGTAATTCTCTTGCATTTTTATGCAGGCTCGCCCATAATGGTCTAAGCCAACAAGAACTTGATGTGGGAATTAAATTAGCTAGCGGACAAGCCCCATGAAGCAAGTATTTCAAAAATTTGCACATCATTCACCAATGATTATTTTGGTGGTGTATTTATGCTTAAATCTGGTCAGCTTTTGGTTTTCGCAGAACCGTGAATTGGTTAATCATTTTGAGGACGATGCTTATTATTATTTCAAGATCGCCGCTAACATAGTGGATCTCAACATGATTACCTTCGACACTCTTACACTGACGAGCGGCTTTCATCCCCTTTGGATGCTGGTTTTGCTGCCACTGACCGCGGCCATTAATAATCCGTTTCTTTTCTTGCGCACCGTCGGAATAATATCCACACTCCTGATCGGAACAGGCGCAATTTTCGCATTCAGATATCTGCAAAAGCGTTATTCACCGCTGGCAACCCTTTTCGCAAGCGCTATGATGTTGTCATGCCTGATTGATTTTGGCAGCACAGGGATGGAAACATCCTTATTAATCCCACTACTCACTATATCCATATTAATTCTGGCGAAACTGAGTCCGTGGTCTAGGTCAGACAAAACTCCAGGTCAAGAAAAGTATTGGATATGGTTGGGTATAAGCCTGTCGTTAGCACAACTGGCTAGGCTTGATGCATTCCTCTTCAACCTCACTATACTGGTGTATATTTTTTTCAGTGACCGTTCGGCGCAAAAATGGATGCGTTTGATAAAAACAGGGCTGCCCATTTTTATCACCGGGTGCGCCTATCTACTCTTCAATTTTTTTACCTATCAGCATCTATTCCCAACTTCGGGTTTATCAAAATCAATCCAGGGAGGATGGATCAATAAAGCCTTTATGGCTCAATTATTAAACTTCAAAAATCCGGAGGGAACCGCCTGGAACCTTTACCTGGTGTTAATCTTTGTCGCGATAGGATTTGTTGTTTATTATTTGACAAACACATTAAGAAAACGCAAGAATCAACAAAAAGGCGAAAGTAACACCCTACTGTTAATTGTGTCCGCGTTTTTTCTACTCTACACACTCTATCAACTCTTTGGAACCTCATGGGTGTTATGGAGATGGCATTTATACCCGATCTATTTAATGAGTATGACGGTCATCCCCTTCATGGTTGAAAAATTTCTAGCGCGCCTGCAACAGAATACAAAGTCTCTCATCCCAACCAAGAAAATTATCGCCGTGTGTGCCATTTTAATCTTCATGCTGATGACCGTGATTGGAATTACTGCTGGTAATTGGCAAAAAACGCAAAAAATACTGTTCCCTTATGAAAACTACTTGATCGCTGAAGAGTTAAACGCCACTTTGCAACAGCCGGTGATTTTTGCCATGGGTGATCGGGCTGGTAGCTTCGCTTATTTCTTTAATGGCGATGTTCTGCAAATAGAAGGGTTGGTCAGCGATTATTCTGTTATCCAAGCCATTGAAGAGAACACACTTGAGCAGTACATGACCGATTTCGGCGTCCAGTATGTTGTTTCACAGGCTGCACCGCCCTCAAATTACTCCGAATGGACTTTGTTGACTCCTCTGCCCAAACACAGTTCTGGACCAAAAGCGGAAATCCGCTTATGCAAGCGTTCAGAATTTGTACGGCGAGAAACACAATTTGAACCCATCTATATTTGGAAATGGCCCAGTTGCCTTTCTGAGTAACGCCAATTTCTAGGTTCACTGACCTGACATCTTCATGGTAGGCATGTGAAATCTTTGCAACAAGAGGGAAAATGAAGCGGAAAGTCATTTTGGCAGTCATTTTAGGTTTATTTGGCGTCATGGTCGGCATGGTCTATGCGCGCAATATCATCCCAAACATGATTGACTATCCCCTGCGCTACGACATTGCGCAAGACTATATCGGCGCACAAGCGCTGGTGGATCAAAACGAAGAACTTTACCCCATTTTGACAACCGCCTATGAAAAGATGGGCATCACCTGGCAGTCTGACCACCGCTCAACGCACCCACCCACAGCCTACCTTTTGGTCGTGCCGTTTACTCTTTTTGACTACCCCACGGCGCAAACCCTCTGGATGATAAGCATGTTAGCCTGCATCGTAATCACCTTTCGTGCCTTCAACCTGAGCTGGAAAATGAGTCTGTTCGCCGGGTTGCTGTCACTGGCCTGGCCGCCCGCGATCTGGTCGCTCGGACAATTCACGGCCATCTGGATGCTGGGGCTGGCATTGGCCTATCGTTTCAGAGACAGACCCTTGTTATGCGGACTTTTAATCGGCCTGGCGTCGCTGCCCAAGTATTTTGCAGCGGCCTTGTTGATCCATCCTGTCTGGCGAAAGCGCTGGGCAGCTCTGATCGGCTTCGCGGCTGTGTGGCTGGCTGCAATCTCACTGCTGCTGCTTTTGCGCGTGGATTCCATTTCAGCTTACGTGGCCAGCAATGTGGGTAATTCAATGGATCAGATTTTGCGCCCGGATAACGGCGCTCTGGCCATTGTGGCCTGGCGCATGGGTGGATGGCCGGGTATCGCAGCGGTGGTTGTCTTAACCCTTTGCGTGTTCTGGATCGGCTTACGCAATAATGGCGTTTATGGCTGGGCTTGCCTGGTCTGGGTGGGGATTGCGTGCCTGCCCATTACCTGGGTTTATTCACTATTACCGCTGCTGCCCTGGCTGGTGATCACCCTCAAATCAGGTCACAAATATCCGTGTATGCTGGCGGTGATTGCATTGGCGCTACCCTATGCTTCAACGGCGTGGCTTCCAAACGCCAACCCGTGGTTTGTGGCGTTGAGCCTGGTTTTTTCAGGGCTTGCATTCGCATTGGCTGCCTCCGCGGAAAAGAGTCAGAAGGGGTTGAACAACCACCCCTTAGAAAAAATGAAATATGCATGATCTTCCTTTAGTTAGTATTACAATAAATATAGAATTGCTCCATTTAACTTTTAGTTAGTATTCAATCGAACTTTTTCACTATTTGGTAAAGGCATAAATGGAAGTCAATATTTCTTACTTACCGGAAGAACAAATAGTGGTTGTAAAAACCCACGGCGATGCGGATGCAAAAAGCTCCAGCGAAATGGTGAAAAATATCATGCTGGCGATGAAAGAATATAAATCACTGCGCTGTTTGCTGGATCACACCGAAATTCGCTTTGTTTCAGGCAAAACCATTGAAGTTTTCAACAGGCCAGAAGAGATGAAGAAAACAGGTATGCCGTTGAATGTCAGACTGGCGGCTGTGATCCCTGAAATCTACACCGAACACTTTAGTTTTCTTGAAACAGTGTGCAAAAACCGGGGAATAAGCTACAAGATTTTTACAAACTGCATATCAGCGATTAATTGGCTGAAATCTTAATAACAGTGTTTATGTAAAAACAGGGTGCCAATCGCACCCTGTTTTTGGTTAACCTAATCAAGCCATTAAACGCTAATTATTACTTTAATGCAATTCAGGATGTGCCGCCCAAAGTCGGGCCAGTTTCTCGGCGTCAGTTAGTGCAGCCGGGGGCGGTGTTGTCGTGGAAATCTTTTGAACATAATCAGGTGAAAGGCTGAGCCACTCAGATTTAATTTCGCTGATACGGCCAAAACCATTCTTTTCTTCAAAAATATGATATTCCCCGGGGAAGTCAGCCCTGCGCAAACGCGGATATAGCACACCCGGGCCTGTGCGTACGGTTAAGTTGTAGATTAAGATTTTGATCTTGTAGAGTGCCACTTGTTGTACCTCCTTGCCGAATAGTTCAGTATATTGTGCGCTCGTTCCGATCCAGGCATTTAGATCCAATGCTTTGTATGCCATGCCCATGGCCACTCCGTCTCCGACGCCGTCATCATCCATATCGCCGTCAGATGTGTATTGCCAGATCAGACATTTGCCCAGCCAACCATTATTTGCAACAGAGCTTAGCACGGTTTGGGGGGTTTGATTTTCGTTATACCAGGCCACCCACAAAGGGCGGTCTTTGAACCATGAGTTGAACCAGTTTAACAAACCCAACGAACAATAAATGCCGTTGCGTTTGCCGTTTAATTCATCCATTCGTTCAAGGAAGCCTTTGGCAATGGCCTGCGCCCTGGCCGACACGGTTGAAATCGCGGGTGAATACGAAGGATGGCCGTTTTCGATATCCAGAAAAACGCTGCCGTCAGGATCGTTTTTTAGATTCGCCCAACAGGTTTCGGCCTGCTCTTTGCCCCAAGCAGCATCCGCCATGCCGTTCACGGTCGCCCCTGAAGTATGGTTGGTGTAATAATCCATAAACCAGTAGGGGATGCGGTTGACCTTGCCTTTGGATTTCAGCCAATTTTCTTTAAATTTGGTATCAATGACGCGGCCGTAGCCCACCCTGATGCCCGAAAAATGGGCGCTGACTTTGGTCCAGTCAATGGTGCCATTGAACTGGCTGACATCAATGCCACGGATAGCAAAGGATGAATACTTTAAACCCATAACGTTTCTCCATAAACAACTCTAAGGTTCTGTTGAATACTGGTGCAAGAAAGAAGCCAGAGCGGTGGTTTTTTACAAAACCAGGGAGGAAGAGTTTATTTTCTTAAATCAAAAAGGACAAACCTAAATGGCTTGTCCTATTTATAAATTTTTTCTGTTCTTTGCGTTAGCTCAGCTTGAACCGATTTACCACGGATTGCAGCATCTTTGACATTTCAGAGAGCTGTTGCGCTGAGGCGGTCACTTCTTCCACCTGGGCGCTCATTTCTTCAGTACTGGCGCTGACTTCTTCCACTGAGGCACTGTTTTCTTCACTGATGCTGGCGATGCTCTCAATGGCAGTGTGCACTTCGGATGTATTGGCAGCCATTTGCTCGGTTGAAGCTGTGTTTTCTTCAACCACTGCAGAAACTGAATCCACGGCTTGAATTAATTCTTCAGAAACAGATTTCATGTGTTGTGTGGCTTCGCCTGCCAGAACTGCCTGCTTATTAACCGCTTCGGCTGCATTTAAGATTTCAGAAAGCACCGTTCCGGCCTGGTTGGCGTTTTCAACACCCTTTTCAACTTCTTGCGATCCGTCTTCCATGGCTTTGACAGCATCAGAGACACTGACAAGGATGCGGCTGATTAGGTCAGAAATCTCTTTGGTCGCCAGTGAAGACCGCTCGGCCAACTTGCGAACTTCATCTGCCACCACTGCAAAGCCCTTGCCATACTCGCCAGCGCGAGCGGCTTCAATGGCTGCGTTCAAAGCCAACAGGTTGGTTTGAGAAGAAATATCTTCAATGGTTTCAACGATCTTGCCAATTTCTTCAGAGCGGCGGCCCATTTCTTCCACTTTTTCAGCGGAAATGCCAACTTTTTGTTTGATGCTTTGCATGCCGGCCAGGGTTTGTTCAATGGTGATGGCGCCTTTTCTCGCAGCCTCAGCCGCTACATCTGATTCAGCGGTCACTGAAGCGGCGTTGCCTGCCACTTGAATAATGGCCTTGTTAATCTGGTCAGTAGCATTGCTTACCTTGAACACAGAGGCACTTTGCTCCTGGGCTCCTTTTGCAACCCCATTAATTGCCTGCGCCATTTGATCAACAGCACTGGCTGTTTTGCTAATCGCATCAGCTTGAACACTGGATCCATTGGCTACTTGCTGAATAGTGGTGGCAATCTGGCTGGTAGCCTGCGCAGCTTGATTGGAGGCTTGTGAAAGGTCATCCGCAGCAGAATCTAACGAAGCGGCGTTTAAAGACACCTGGCTGATTGCATCACGCAGGCTCTCGAGCATCTTTACAAAGGAATTGCCCAAACGATCTTTTTCGCTATTGGGTTGGATTGTAGCGGTCAGGTCACCCGCGGCAAGTTGATCTGCCACATCTGAAGCTGCTCGTTGATAATCAATCATCCTCTCAAAGGCACTAGCTAGTGATCCTATTTCGTCCTTGCGCTGCATCTTAACATTATCAGAAATATCGCCAAGCGCCAGACGGCCAGCAACATCAGTTATTGTCTTCAATGGTTTGGCTATGGAATTTGCCAATGCGATAGCAATAAAAATGCTGAGACCGATGATGCCAAGAACCATTAATAAAGCGCTGACCATGGCTGTATTAATAGTTTCTTGCACATCATCCACGTAAATACCAGTGCCAACCACCCAATCCCAATCAGGGATCAATTTTACATATGAAATTTTAGGGGATGGCTTTACGTTTTCTCCGCTGGTTTTTGGCCATTCATAATCTACACGACCTTCACCTTGTTCATTTGCTATTTTCACCATTTCAACAAAAAGCTTTTTACCCGTAGGATCAGCGTATTCGGATAAACCGCCATCTTCATACCACTCAGGTTTATCAGCACTGGAAAAATTTGGGTGCATGATCATTTTTGGTTCCAGATCATTGATCCAGAAATAGTTTCCATTGTCATACCGCATAAAGCGTACTACATCCAATGCGGCAGTTTGTGCTTCTTCAAGTGTCATTTGACCGTTTTTTTGAAGTTCCACAAAATGTTCAATAGAGGTATATGCTGAATCCGTCAAGTTCTTAGTTTGTGCTTCCTTGGCAGCAAACATATTGTTCTTAAACACCGGATAAATATACACTGACAACAACACAGTAAAAGCTGCAATGATAATCACCCCTAACAATAAGACTTTCTGAAATACTTTAACGTTCTGCAAAAATTTCATGATTCCCTTACCCTTTCTTGTTTACCGTTATCACAAATAAAGAATTTCTTAGTAATTGAATCAAATTTATCTTATTCAAAAAAACTAAAAACGGACCTCCTCGGTCAAGGCGGATTGAAGAACTTTTCTAATGTCAGAGGATTAAGATATCGCTGTTAATATAGAATCGGTCTTTTTGCAATTAAGTTGCATAAAAAACGGATAAATATTGTCTTTTTACATAAGAAAGGGATAAAACCATTTATTTAAAAAGTGCTCTTGGTTGATTCATTATGGATTTTAAGTCCTTAAAAATAAGACAAGATTAAAATTTTCTAATAAACATTGTTATAATAATATTACTCATTATTTACGGGTATTAATGGTTTTTCTCCCCTATTTGTAAACAGTTAATTTTTATTGTAAAAACAGCAGTGGCTATTTGTATTAACACCGCTTGTTTAGGTTAACTAAAATGCCCTTCTCGCGTTAATAATGTTGTTTTAGCTGAAAGTAAAAATGTCAGATCGAGTGCTAAAAAATGAAGAAACTCAACAAAGAGAGACGAATTCCACAATCCAGGGATTTGAAAATCGAAGACAGCATGTTCGGATTTTCTATCCACCGCGCTGCCCGGTTAAGTTCCTTCCGGAAATGATCGTGAATCATCATAACTGCCTTGTTCTTGATATCAGTGAAGGGGGTATTCGTTTTGCAATTTCGAATGCGCTCCTCATAAAACAAAGAACGCTCACAGCGTTATTACGCTTTCCGGATGGCGGAGAAATCGAAATAACTGGTGAAGTTGTGCGCCGCAACTACAACCAGGTTGCGTTGAAGCTTGAGAAAGGAATTCCATACAGCCGCATTATGTCTGAACAGCTCAGGCTGCGCAACTTGGAAACCAATGGCGTGATAAGCCCTCCGTATACAACCAGGAGTTAAGAAGTGTGATTTGCATTTATCAAGCATGCCCCTCAAAACGCGGGGCATTTTCTATTATGTTGGTTGCCTGCCAATGGGGGGCGTGGTAGAATCACGATATACGAAAAATTCCTCTTCTATATAATGAAGAGTTTGCATTCAGGAGGCTGGATTATGGAACAAAAAACAGGATCGTTTGAAGTGAAAAAGGGTTTAGCCCAAATGCTCAAAGGCGGCGTGATCATGGATGTGGTCAATGCGGATCATGCCAAGATTGCTGAAGATGCCGGCGCCTGCGCAGTGATGGCGCTTGAACGAGTGCCCGCAGACATCCGTGCGGATGGCGGCGTGGCGCGCATGAGCGACCCAGACATGATCCAAAAAATCATTGATACCGTCAGCATTCCGGTTATGGCCAAATGCCGCATCGGTCATTTTGTTGAAGCTCAAATTCTCGAATCCATTGGTGTGGATTACATTGATGAATCTGAAGTGCTCACCCCGGCGGATGAAGCGCATCATATTTACAAACACGATTTCAAAGTTCCCTTCGTTTGCGGCTGCCGCAACCTGGGTGAAGCACTACGCCGCATCGGTGAAGGTGCTGCAATGATACGCACCAAGGGTGAAGCTGGCACCGGTGATGTGGTTGAAGCCGTGCGCCACGCCCGATCCGTGCTGGGTGAAATCCGCAAACTGCAAAGTATGCCCGAAGAAGAATTAATGGCCTTCGCCAAAGAAATTGGCGCACCCTTTGAATTGGTGCTTGAAACCCGCAAATTGGGCCGCCTGCCCGTGGTGAACTTCGCTGCTGGCGGCATTGCCACCCCCGCAGATGCAGCATTAATGATGCAATTGGGCGTGGATGGTGTGTTTGTGGGTTCCGGTATCTTCAAATCCGGCGATCCTTCCAAGCGCGCCACCGCGATTGTCAAAGCCACCACCCATTATCAAGATGCCAAGATTCTGGCAGAAGTCAGCCGCAACCTGGGTGAAGCCATGGTTGGCCGTCAGATATCTTCCATGACAGATGCAGAGAAAATTGCCACACGCGGATGGTAAGATAACGTATGAAAATAGGCGTCCTGGCATTACAAGGCGACTTCGCTGAGCACCAGGTGATGCTCGAAACACTAGGAGCCGAAGTGGTTCAGGTGAGACTTCCTGAACACCTCACCGGACTGAGTGGTTTGATCATCCCGGGTGGTGAAAGCACCACCATTGGCAAACTGGCAACTGCATATGGGCTGATGGAACCCTTAAAAACGTTTGGCAAGACGCAAGCCATCTGGGGAACCTGCGCCGGCGCCATCTTTTTAGCCAAAGACGCACACCGTCCGCAGCCCTTGCTGGAGCTAATGGACATTGTGATTGAACGCAACGCGTTTGGACGCCAGGTGGATAGTTTTGAAGTGGACCTGAACGTGCCTGGATTGAACCCTGGCGAAAAACAAGATCTTCCATTTCACGCGGTATTCATCCGCGCACCGTTGATCGAATCGGTTGGCAAAGGTGTAGAAGTGATCTCCACGCTTGAAGACGGGAGGATTGTGGCTGCCCGGCAAGGAAAACTACTGGCAACCTCCTTCCACCCTGAATTGACCCGTGATAACCGCTTCCACCGCTACTTTATGGAGTTGGCAAAATAACCGTTCGCCCGTTCGCCTGGTATGATCTTCCCTCATTAATTCGTCATCGCGACGGAATGATCTGCCTCAATCAAAGAGATTTCCTCACCCACGGCAACCCATTGGGAATTGCCTCATTGGTATCACGTCTTCAACCCTCCGCAGAAAGTGTTACGGCTGTGGTTGAGTCTTCAGATTCAAGCACCTGCCTGATCAGTCAGGTGCTGCACAAAACCGGAGACCGTTCAGCTCGTTTAAACTTTCTGGTCATCGGAAATTCAAGCGGTTTACATGAAGTACTTAAACTCTGGGATTATTTGAATGGCAAAGCCGGAGAGATGAGCGCTCTGAATGTACTCGCAGAAGTCTCGGAGTCTTCTCCTGTTTTTGAGTCTTTGCGAAAAACCGGTTTTTCACCTTACGGATGGGAAGCCGCGTGGAAACTTCCCAAAAAAATCAGCGTGACCTCAGACACAGAACATGAATGGACCATCGCTCTGCCAACGGACGAGCCGCAGTTGCGTAGTTTGTACCACTCGCTGGTTCCGCCAATTGTTCAGGCTGCCGAGGCTTTTTCAAACGGGGGAACGCGCAGGTTAGTGTATCGTGAGAACGACGAGATTGTGGCATTTGTTGAAAGCAGCACAGGGCCAAATGGTTTGTATTTGCGCCCTCTCATCCACCCTGCGGTTTTGGATATTAGCACACTGTTAAACGCATTAATCAGTCAATTTAATAATATTGGGCAGCCTGTATATCTTCAGGTGCGCTCATACCAAGCCTGGCTGCTGAATACGCTTGAAATTATTGGCGGGGAATCATCAAACCATTTCACATTACTGGTGAAACACCTGGCCATCTTGCAGCGCAATGGTGTGATCATCACCAATGGCAAACTGGTGAATAACCGCCAGGCTGAACCGACTGCCCCCATGGCCAGCCATCTTTCGGTAGATGATCCGCCCTCTCCTCATTAGGAAAGGAAGTTTTTATTTATTTCCTGCAGTTCTTCCCCATTCCGCTCATTATTAGTTTGGTTGTCTTAATCTTTATAAGTCTGCGCAGCCGGAAACGTGGATGGATGGCCTTGTGCGGGATAATAATGTTTGGCTTCTACATTATCGCTGTCATCGGGGTAATCTTCTTCCCTGTCGCCATCCCCTTCAACTGGCCAAACAATCTTTCATGGCAAGAAACCATTTACAACCTGACCAGAACCAACCTTTCGCCGCTTTACTTTTTGGGTTTTACGAATCATCCTCTGAGAATGACGTGGCTTTTATGGGATTTTGGATTGAACGCGATGCTGACAATCCCCTTTGGGTTTGGGTTTGGTTACTACCGTCGACCAGGATGGTTAAAACTTGTTTTTTCGGCGCTGCTCACCGGACTGACATTGGAAGGAGTTCAACAGATAATCATTCTCGTGACAGGAACTCTTTACCGTACCGTGGATATCAACGATGTGATCCTTAATGCGCTGGGGGTCATCATCGGATTTGCCATCTTCTTAATCATAAAGAGCGCTTTTAACAAGCTCAAGAAGAATAAATCTTATCAAACTGTTGAGAAACAAGATTAATTTTGGGATTAACGTTAAAATAGACCAATAGGGTTAATATGACACAAAAACGAATTACTGATGATTTACATATTTTAATGACCGTCTTGCCCACCCGCATTGTGGAAGCTGTCAAAAAAACCAACAACAGCGACAATCTGCTTGAAATCATCCTGGATCTTGGCCGCCTGCCTATTGCCCGATTTGTCAGCGGGGAAGTGATCTTAAGCGAAGAAGAAATCAAGCGCATTGATATTGATTTTGTGGTCGCTCATATTGGCGAATTTGACGCTGATAACCGTGCCGGCCTTGAACGCACCCTGCATCGCATCTCTGCGATCCGCAACCGGCACAACGTGATCGTCGGCTTGACCTGCCGTATTGGACGCGCTGTCTACGGCACCATTGAAATCATCCAGGATCTGGTGGAATCAGGCAAGAGCATTCTGCTCCTGGGCAAACCCGGCATCGGTAAAACCACCATGCTGCGTGAATCCGCGCGAATATTGGCCGAAACCAAACGTGTGATCATCGTGGATACTTCCAATGAGATCGGCGGCGACGGAGATGTGCCCCACCCGGCAGTGGGTAAAGCTCGACGCATGCAGGTGGCCACGCCCTCGCTGCAGCATGAAGTGATGATCGAAGCGGTTGAAAACCACAACCCCGAAGTGATCATCATTGACGAAATCGGCCGCGAACTTGAAGCCATGGCTGCGCGCACGATTGCCGAACGCGGCGTGCAATTGGTTGCCACTGCGCACGGACGCACGCTTGAGAATTTACTCTTAAACCCCACCCTGTCTGATCTGATTGGCGGCATCGAATCGGTAACGCTTTCTGATGAAGAAGCCCGCCGCCGCGGAACTCAGAAGACCGTGCTTGAAAGACGATCGCCGCCAACCTTTGATGTGTTGGTGGAACTACAAGATCGCGACCGTGTGGCCATTCATCCCGATGTGGCTGAAGTGGTTGACACCCTGGTGCGCGGCTATCCGGTGACCCCGGAAATCCGCTGGCAAGATGCAAAAGACGTCATTCATGTCGAAAAGCCGGTCAAAGCCGCAGGCACAAAAGGCATGGTTCAAGGAACCCGGCGCACTTACCAGGGCAGCGGTGACACCAAAAAGGGAGACCAATCCCAACCTTACGTCACCAACCGGCAAAGACCTGAAGTGTCGTTTGAACCCGAACCTTATGGCGAGCCGCCTCAACGGGTGCTTTCACAACGCAACCCCAACAGGGTTCTCCGCATTTACCCCTACGGCGTGGCGCGCAACCGCATGCAGCAAGCCGCCGCCAGACTTGGCGTGCCTGCCACGATCGCCAAAGACGTTGATGAAGCGGATATTGTGCTCACTCTGCGCGCGTATTACCGTTCACGCCAACAGCCGATTATGGATGCCGAAGCGCGCGGAGTGCCCATATATGTGCTGCGCGCCAACACCATCAATCAGATTGAACAATCACTGGCAGAAGCGTTTAACCTGCCCGGAGAAGGTGCGGTTTCAAATTACGATGACGTTGCTCATCAGACCGAATCTGCCATCCAGGCAGTCATCAACGGACAAAAATGGGTGGATCTACCGCCGGCCAATTCAAATGTACGCAAAATTCAACATGATATGGCGCGCCAGGCAGAACTGGTTTCACATTCCTACGGCAAGGATCCCAATCGCAGGGTCAGAATCTTCAGAGAATAAGAAGGTCTAATGTTCATAACGCTTGAAGGCCCCGAGGGCAGTGGCAAATCAATGCAAATTCGCGAACTGGCAAATTTCATCAGGGAGCGTGGATTTGAGGTATTCACCACCCGCGAACCCGGCGGCACTTTTATTGGCGACCAGATCAGAGAAGTGATCATGCGCATGGATAACACCATGATGCATCCAAATACCGAAATTTTACTTTTTTGCGCCGCACGCGCCCAAATTGTCTCCGAGGTCATCCGTCCCAACCTTGATAAAGGGGTGGTGGTGATCAGTGACCGCTACGGAGATTCAACCCTGGCTTACCAGGGTTACGGCCACGGCCTGGATAGAATAGTTCTCAAAGAGATATTAAAGTTTGCCACCGGTGGTTTGACGCCTGACTTAACGCTTTTGCTGGATGTGGATGTTGATGAAGGGTTAAATCGCAAAATTAAAAACGGCAGCGAATGGAACCGTCTGGACGCCCAAAAAGTGGAATTTCACAAACGGGTCAGGGAAGGTTATCTTGAAATGGCTAAGGCTGAACCAGATCGATGGCGGTTGATCAACGCCTCCAACGATCCGCAAAAGGTTCAGCATGATATTCGAGAAGTGATCTCGGCGAAACTGGAGAGTGTCAAACTATGAAATCTACCCTCAAAATAACCAGTCTGGTCGCCATCGTGGTGAGCCTTCTCTTGTTATCTGCCTGCCAGAACCTTTTTGGTCTCACAACCCCCACCCAGACCCCGCGCGCAACCATCGGCAACCCCACCCGCACACTGGAACCGACTCCCTCCGCTTTACCCACCACCAAAGCTTCACCCACACCTACCAGTATGCCAACATTGGCCATCACACCCAGCGGACCTGCAACCTGCAGCGTGGCTCCAATTTTGCCCGCTGTCTCTGACGAAGTGGATAAGATGATCCCTGATCCTGCCAAGTCTGATTGGGTTTTAGGCGCTGACACGGCTGAAATCATCATTTATGAATACACAGATTTTCAGTGTCAGATTTGCGCCAACCTGGCCTTAAATTTGCGCCAACTGCAGATACTCTACCCCGATGACGTGAAAATCGTTTTACGCTATCTGCCTTTGACGGATGAACACGACAAGGCTGCATTGGCTGCCCAGGCCGCCGAGGCTGCCGGTTTGCAAGACAAGTATTGGGAAATGCACGATATTCTCTTCAGCCGTCAGGACGAATGGATTTCGCTTTCGGTTAAGGAATTTTCAACCTGGTTGGTTGACCAGACAGCCGAACTTGAACTGGATAAGATCCAATTTATGGTCGATATAACCAGCGATGAAACCACTCAAAAGGTATTTGACGCCACTCGCAAAAGCGCTGAAACCACGTTAACCACCCCCCCAGCTCTGTTTTTCAACAAAACACTCTATCAAGATTGGGTGGACCTCAGCAGCCTTTACAACATGGTTCAATACTACAAACTGCCTGAAAACGCCTACACAGACTGCCCCGAAACCACAATTGACCAAAACAAGAGTTACACGGTCACCTTTACCACCGAAAAAGGGAATATTGTTTTTGAGCTCTATCCTAAAGAAGCACCAATGGCTGTGAACAATTTTGTGTTTTTAGCCAGGCAAAAGTGGTATGACAACACCCCCTTCTATAGGGTGGTTCCCGGATATATGGTTCAAGCCGGCGACCCCACCGGATCTGGAAACGGCAGACCCGGTTATCAGTTTTCGGTTGAAGTCACCCCCAAACTGCGTTTTAACCAGCCCGGAATGCTGGCCATGGCGGTTGATAAAAACTACATGAACGGTTCTCAGTTTTTTATTACCTATACTTCAATCCCTGAATTTGACGGCAAGTTCACCATATTTGGCAAAGTCATAGAAGGCATGGATGTGTTGCAATCACTGCGTCCGCGCGATCCTTATTACGACCAGGTGCTGTTATCGCCTGATATTTTACAAACTGTGATCATCGAGGAACAATAATCTTGTCAGACCAAACTGTTAGAACACACCTGCCTTCTGTTGCACAACTCATTATCAGTATTATTGGGTTGGCGACTTCTATATTTTCTGCTCTGGCGTTTCTACTGATAATGGAATTAGCCGGCAGCATGCAGTCGTTAGACGCACAATCCGATGAATCTGTTTATGTGCTCGTCTGGCTCGGCTTCTTTTTAGCGCTTTTGGCGATTCCATCTCTCGTTCTTTCAATTCGCCGGTTGGCCCGACTGCCCATTTCAACCGTACGGCCGCGCTCCACACTCATTGCTGCCAGTATTGCTTTTTTGGTCATCATACCTTTGGTATATTTGGTATTTGTTTATCCCAATCTTTTAGCCAATTCCTTTGTGAAAGTGTTGATCTCTTCAATAACGGTGGCGGTTCCATTGTGGTGGTTTATTGAACTCGGTCAACACAAACTACCCAAGAGCAGCCACCAACGCTTTTGGGGATTGATCAACTTTCAGCTATTTGCCGGTATGCCGATTGTGTTCTTTGTGGAAATTCTTCTCTTCATGCTTGCGATGGTTATAGGTGGGGTATGGCTGGCAAACAAGAATGAATTTGCCCCTATTTTAATGACGCTTCAGACACAATTAATGGTTGACCCCAATAACATGAACGCGGTAATGGAACAGTTTGGTTCGCTGCTTCAAGACCCCGCTGTTCTTGCCGCCATCTTCTTCGCCCTTTCAATCGTGACCCCGCTGGTGGAAGAAATATTAAAGCCGCTGGCTCTCTGGTTTTTCATCAAACGCGAATGGACTGAGGCAGAAGGTTTCAGTGCAGGGTTGGTGTGCGGCGCAGCTTTCGCGCTGGTAGAAAGTGTGACCGCGGTTGCCTCTTTGCCGCAAGAAAATTGGACGGCGCTGCTGATCGCCAGAATCGGCACCGGCCTTTTACACATCTTGACCACCGGCTTAACCGGTTGGGCGCTGGTTTCCGCCTGGAAAAATGGTAATTACAAACGCCTTGGCGTCACCTACCTGATCAGCATGTCACTTCACGGCTTATGGAATTTCTTTGCGATATTGTCTGGATTGGGCACAAATCTCGATTTCTTTTCCAATTTGTCTTTGACCGCTTTCTCGGGATACGCTCCCTGGGTTTTGGGCACCTTGTTTGCCGGCATGTTGGCAGCTTTATACTATATGAACCGTAAAGTGCTTTCTGCTCAAGTGCCACCGCTTATTCCACCGCTGCCGCCTGAAATCATCAGGTAAACTATTTAGCTTGCTCAAGACAGGTTCAGCAACCGTAACGTAGACGGGGTAAACGGGTTTCACCCTTCCATATGATAAAATCGGGCAGTATGTATTTTCTGCATCTGGTATAAAAGGATACTAATAATGACAACTTCAGAAATAACGCCTAAAAACAATGACGGACTCTTGAACTGGTTTATTCGCTTGATCAAAGGCGTTATGGTAGGAATTGGCGCGATCGTGCCGGGGCTTTCGGGCGGCGTTTTGATGGTAATTTTTGGCATTTATGAACCCCTGATCAAGTTCCTTGCCAACCTGAAACATAAATTCATCCAGAATGTCCTGTTTTTCATCCCCATAGGCATCGGCGGCATGATTGGCGTGGTGGCTTTTTCGGCAGTCATTGATTATGCATTTACTCATTTTGCTGCTCCGTTTATCTGGCTTTTTATTGGATTTATCTCGGGTACTTTTCCTTCTTTGTGGAAGACAGCCGGCAAGGAAGGCCGAAAACCGTATCACTTTATTGTTTTAGCCGTCTTGTCAGTAGGCATTTTCTTTACCATGCGCTGGCTGGAAACCATCAGCAATGTCACCATGACCCCCAACTTCCTGGTCTGGGTCATGAGCGGGGCCATTTTTGCCCTGGGCATGATTATCCCCGGAATGAGCCCTTCAAACTTCTTGATCTACATGGGGCTATACCAACCCATGTCAAACGGAATTAAGTCATTGGATTTTGGTGTGATCATCCCATTGATGATAGGGGTTGTTTTGTGTATTGCACTGTTCTCAAAGTTGGTGGCCTGGTTGTTTAAGAAAGCCTATCCATTCATGTATCACTTCATTTTGGGTATCGTGGTTGGCTCCACCGCAGCCATCATCCCCTCCGGCGTCACCGGATGGACGATCGCCATTTGCGCCGGCTTGTTTGTTGTAGGCGCGGCAGCCTCATACGCGCTTGCTAAAGTGGATGAAAAACATCCGCACGAGTCAATCTTGTAATTGAGAACACGGCAAATTCAGAACTTTCGTTTTCGGTAATAATGTTTTATTTGTTCTTGTTATCAGAATTTATTACACTGTACCTATGTTGTTCAGTATTAACGATCAGGCATTGAACTTATAAACAGTAATAATGTGGAAGAACTTAGCAAATAATGGCTATTGACCTTCTCAAAAAAAATAGGACAATAGAAATATGAAACCTAATGAATTAAGAAGAATACTGGTCTGGCTCTTAAAAAGATTAACCGTTACCGAGTTCCTCGGGGTTGAAAATATTCCATTAACCGGCGGTGTGCTGATTGCCACCAACCATATGAGCCGCATGGATATCCCTGTATTGTTCTTAACCCCCAATCGGCCTGATATGACCGCATTGGTCACTACAAAATACCTCAAATATCCGCTCATCCGCTGGTTTATCGTCACCGCCCAGGGCATCTGGCTGGATCGCGACACGGCAGATTTCAGCGCATTCCGCACCGCCATGACCGCTCTAAACCAGGGCATGGCTATTGGCATCGCCCCTGAAGGCACTCGAAGTAGAGACGCACAGCTTCTTGAAGGCAAACCCGGCGCTGCCCTGTTAGCCTTGCGGGCTGGCGTGCCCATTTTGCCGGTAGCGTTGTCAGGCACTGAAGATGCCATTGATAAAATGAAACATTTCAAGCGCCCTCATATCACCGCTCAATATGGCAAACCGATCCCTGCACCGGTGCTTGATCGCGACAATCGTGAAGAACAGCTTCAGCAGCTCACGGATGAAGTCATGTGCCAAATCGCCTCCATGCTGCCTGAACATTACCACGGATTCTATAAGGATCATCCGCGGCTCAAAGAGATACTGGCTGATAATTCCAAATAGCTTGTTGGTAGCTCTTCCTTTCAGTTGAATATGGGGTAGAAATGAATCAATCCGGTTTTTGGTGGATATTAATCGCCGGCGCGGTTTACGGAGTCATACACTCACTGACAGCCTCATTATGGTCAAAACAATTTGTGGCCCGGCGCTTCGGCGAACCCGGTCGCAGCTATTACCGTCTGGCCTTTGTAATTATTTCTCTGATCACGACGCCTCTTTACGCCGCTTTGGTCTTGCTGCTGCCTGATGCCCGACTTTATGCCATCCCTCAACCCTGGATATTCATCACCGGCTTTTTTCAATTACTGTCGCTCGCGGGCATACTGCTCAGCTTTACAGGGACCGGATTGCTTACTTTTATTGGGTTGGACAGCTTGCCACCAAAAACCGCTGCGCCAGCCAAAAACACCCTCATGACAAGCGGGCTATATAAATATTCGCGCCATCCTATTTATTTTTTTTCACTAATCTTTTTGTGGTTAATCCCGCTGATGAGTTGGAATATTCTGGCTTTAGCCATCGGCGTGACTTTTTACACCTTGATTGGCTCGCGTTTTGAAGAGCGTAAACTGGTTGGGGAGTTCGGACAAGCCTACATTGACTATCGCAAAGTGACACCCTGGATAATTCCCTTCAAACTCAAATAAAAAGACAGGCCGCCTATGCCTCTTTTATGGGTCTCTCTTGCTTTTATCGCCGGCCTTCTGGCTGGGGATGACCTTCAATTGCGTTTTCCGGTTTGGCTGACGTTCAGCGTATTATTCTTACTCCTCTCAATTTTTGAACACAAATTACATAACAGGTTCCAGACATGGCGAAAAATTCGTCAGTGGCTGCCTCTTTCTGCTGGTGTGATGCTGCTTTTCTTTACGCTGGGCGGTCTGCGCATTTGGATGACCAACAATCCGGTCATTAAATCTGACGATCTGGCCTGGTACAACAATAAAGGTGCTTTTGTGGTCACTGGCTGGGTTTCAGCTGCCCCTGACCGTAGAACCGAGGCCACCTATTACCAAATTTCGACCATTGAGATCACAGACCCCGCCAGCACAGATTGGGTACATGCCGCCAGAAAAATTCACGGGGTGGCCCGAGTGCAAATGCCTGCGGATGCAACCTGGCAATACGGCGACCTGCTGCAGTTTACTGCTTATCCGCGCACACCCTCTGACCACAGCGATTTCTCTTACCGAGATTACCTGGCCAAGTCAGGCATCTTAAGTGTCATCTACCATCCGCGCAGTGTGACAAAAGTAGGCAACGGTTATGGAACCGTGCTGCGCAAAGGGTTGATAAGCTTTCGCGAACAAGCGCGCCAAACACTCTTTGAGATCTATCCCCAGCCTGAAGCAGGGCTGCTGACTGGCATTTTGCTGGGTGTAGATAACGACCTGCCGCCTGCTCTGTCGCAAGACTATCGTGATACCGGTGTAGCTCACATCATTGCCATCTCCGGTTTTAATATGGCTGTGCTGGCCGGGCTCTTTTTGTGGGCTTTTACGCTGCTGGTTGGTCCGTATTGGGCGGCATTTATTGCTGCCATACTGCTGGGGTTTTACGCCTCCATGGTGGATGCCTCTGAATCTGTGACCCGCGCTGTGATCATGGCGGTGATGGCTATGGGCGGCCATTTAATCGGCAGACGGCAGGCTGGCTTGAATGCGCTGATGTTTACGGCAGCGGTGATGTGCCTGCTACAGCCGCTGCTGCTGAAAGACGCCAGTTTTCAACTTTCGTTTGCAGCCAGCTTTGGTCTGGTGGTCTTTGCCCAACCCATGCAAGACTGGCTGAAGGCGCTGCTTGAGAAAAGAGTCTCTGAGAAAACTGCCGCAAAATGGGCCAAACCATTCAGTGAATACTTTCTCTTTACGCTGGCAGCCCAATTAGCCACGCAGCCTTTTATCGCCGCCAACTTTGGACGCATTTCGATCAGCTCACTGCTTGCCAACCCGTTAGTGCTGCCTGTGCAACCCGCTGTGATGATCAGCGGCGGGCTCACCCTGTTGGCTGGCATGCTGCATCCGCTGGCAGGTAAATTGGCAATGATGATTTCGTGGCCGTTTTTGAAATATACCAATGTCATGGTGACTTTGTTGGCGAAAATAAAAGGAGGGGTTTTGACCATTCACCCGGCTTTCACGATCTGGATTTTCGTCGTTGTGATAATATTCGTGATTCTCTTTTTCTTGCGCGAGAAGTTGGCCAGGTTTTTTCAGTCCAGCCGCTTTGTCTGGCTGGTGTTGCTGCTGGTTGCCACAGGTTTTTCGACATGGTCAATCGCCAGCCACCAACCAGATGGAAAGCTCCATCTTCACCTGGTGCGCTGCGATGAAGAATCTGCCTTATATCTGATCGCCCCAAATGGAAGAACGTTGGCTATTGATCCGCGCGGCAGCATGGATGAATTCACTTCCAGCCTTGAAAATGAGCTCTCTCCCTGGTCGTTTCACCTCGACTCCGTGTTGATCACTGACCGCAAGCTTTCTGAGCCGATGGCTGAACTCTCAGGCGCGATCAGCGTCAGGCAGGTGCTGTTGGCGCCCTCCAGCTATCGCGCTGAAGAAGACAGCCGGCCGCTGCGCATCCCCGACGGGATTACGGTTGAAAAGTTGCTGCCCGCTGAAAACGTTGAAATTGAACCCGGCGTCTGGCTGACCCTCGCTGCGGAAGATTTGAACGGCACCGCCCTGCTGCTGCAATATGGCAGCCTGCGCATCTTGGTTCCCAACGGAGTGGATTACGCCGTGATTAAAGCCTCGACGCCTGAAGCATTGACCGGGCTGACTGCCCTACTGCTCGGCCCCGAGGATATCAGTTACATTCCGCCGCGTGTGTGGCGCAACCTCAACTCGCAAATGATCCTGTGGCGCGACCGCGGTATCTCCCCCTTTGAGGATTCATTAGGGGTGGATGTGTCTGCGGAGGTTCGTCTGGTGGCTGACGGTACGGATGCATGGTTAATGAAATAAGTGTTATTGGGGGATAAATCTGATATTGCCAAAGGGTTAATCCTCAGTTACACTCAAGAGAATCTAGCGCCGAGGAGACACTCTTGATCAAATACACTGGCATTCTGGTCTTTTTGATTTTTAGCGGAATTGGGTTTTTACTGCTCAGACAGGCCGTCAATGCCCGCCGCATGGGCAAATTGGCACAAAAATGGCCTTCCACCACCGCAACAATATTGGAATCCGTCATTGAAGAAGAACCCAGTCGTGACGCCACAGGCAGTGTCAATGTTGCTTTCAGGCTTTTAGTGAAATATGAATTTGCGGTGGGCGGCAAAGTTTTCCAGGGTGATCGTGTTTCTTTTGGCAAAGCCACTTTTGATTATGTGACCGCCAGCAATGTTAAAGCACAATTCGCCGAGGGTAAGGAAGTGCCCGTATGGTTCAACCCTGAAAATCCTGAAGAATCCGTACTCGCCCCCAAAACCACTGTGGGTATGCTTTCAAGGGTTCCGGGCGTCTTTCTTATCGTTACCGGCGTTGTCATCGGACTGGTCGCTATCCTATACTAGCCTGATCCTTGATACAGAGAAAACCTTCTGGATTAATTGTTTCTAGAAATAATTACCCTGTTCAATAATGGGTTTTTATCGGTATACTTGCAGGGTAAGCAAATAACTGAACGGGTAAGCGCAAGCCTTAAGGAGCCCCATGAAATATTTAATCACCGGCGGAGCCGGTTATATTGGCAGCACCATTTGTTCCGCGTTGAAAGATGCAGGACACACCCCCATCATTCTGGATTCTCTGGTTACCGGCCGGGAAGAATTTACCAAAGGCTACGCCTTCTACAAGTCAGATATCGCCGATTCTGCCGCCGTTGAAAAAGTCTTTAAGGATCATCCTGACATTCAGGCCACCATCCACTGCGCGGCGTTGATCGTGGTGCCAGAATCCGTTGCAATGCCTTACGATTATTACAAACACAACGTCTCTAAATCGATTGAATTCTTTAACACCCTGCAGCGCCTGAACCACGGACGCGTGGTGTTTAGTTCCTCCGCCTCTTTGTACGACATCGTCCCCGGTTTTATGGTGACGGAAGAAGCACCGCTTAAAGCCAGCAGCCCCTACGCCCGCACCAAGCTGATGATGGAAATGGTGCTGAAAGATTTCTGTGCTGCTTACAAAATGAAGGGCATCGCCCTGCGCTACTTCAACCCCATCGGCGCGGATCCGCAGATGCGCAGCGGTATTCATGTGAAGAACCCCTCTCACGTGCTGGGTAAACTGGTGGATACCGCCCAGGGCAAACAATCCGTGTTTGAGATCACCGGCACGCACTTCCCCACTCGAGACGGCACGGGTATCCGCGATTATGTACACGTATGGGATCTGGCGCGCGCGCATGTCAACGCTGTGACCCAATTTGATGAGGTCTTCGAACGCGCTGGCAGCCCGGTGAGCAATTATTTAGTGATCAACCTCGGCACCGGCCGCGGCGTCACCGTCCGCGAACTGGTGACGGCATTTGAGAAAGTCTACGGCCAGACCATCAACACCAAAGAGACCGGTCCCCGCCCGGGGGATGTGGCTGGCTCGTATACCAACGCCGACACCGCCAAGCGCATGCTCGGCTGGCACGCGGAGTTGAGCATTGAACAGGGGATCTCTGATGCGCTCAAGTGGGGCGAGTTGCGAGAGTCCATTTTGAAGTTTGAGTAATTCAACCGTCATTGCGAAACCTGCTGTTTTTGCAGGTTGAAGCAATCCCCACCAAGGTTTTTCCATTAACATGAAAAGGCACTCTATGAGTGTCTTTTTTTATAGGTTTTTATTTTTTTTGTGAATTACTATTAATACCACTAGTGTTGTTTGATTAAGGAAAATTAATGATTTTACGTTACTTGCATTATTTATAATTAATGTTTCCATTTGTGAAATATTCATACATCAAAGGTGAGTGTTCTTTGCAAGAGTTCACGTAAAAATGGTCCCCTTTTAATAGATCTCGATAACGCTCTGGAAATGGTATTATTTCTCTAAACTTATACACAAAATAATCCAGTAAATAAATATCTTCTGGGTAACTAGACATGTAGCCATTTATTTTTGTTTTCGAAACAGGATACCGGGAAATTTCATTAAACGGTTCGTATTTGAAAATGATGGTTAAGATTTCATCGCTAAAAAGAAATTCATCCTCTTTTTTGGCATGCTCTTTACATGTTTTTAGTAAATCTGTTAGACAATGTGTTTTTTCAGGAATCTTTTTCTTAAACCTTACAAATGCTTTTAAATAATTCTCAATACACTGCTGACCTGCAAAAAATGAATACAAATCCAAGGAATTCATAAAAAGAACTCGAGAAATAAAGTAATGATAATCAGCAAATACAATAAATTCATGATAAGGGGTTTTCTCAATTTCAATAGCATAACTTTTATTATCAACGATTGTTGTTTGTGGCATTATTATAGTATTATCACCAATTAATTCTTTTAAATAGCTAATATTTTCTTTAATAGATTCAATCGTTGGTAAATGTCTACTCATGAATGGCACTCCCAAATATTCGTTTAGATTATATTGTGGAACAGGTGTGTTTATTATTTATTTCTAGAAATAATTATCCGATCACCAACCCACTGAACCTGGCCGCGACGGTTTCGCCTGGGTTGTGCGAGATATTGCAATCGACTCTTTCTATCCCACTTCCATCACCAACATCTCAAGGTTGGTATCGAGCCCTACGGATGAGGTCTTGGATTGCACGTCCATTTGCAGCAGGCGGGCGTAGATATCTGTCAACTGGCTCATGCTGAAACGCCGCGCCGCGGTGGAGTATTTGCCCACCTGGTTGCCAAACAGCACTTTACGTTCCACCAGCACCTTCAAATCTTCGCGGGCATCCAGCGCCTCGCGCACCTGGATGAGCTGCCTGAAACGATGGATCACCGCGCCCATAATCGCTTCTGGCGGGGTGCTTTCGAGCAGACGCCGCATCAGCGACTGCGCCTGTGCTATTCTGCCTTCGACCAATTCATCCAGCATGACGAAGACATCCGCGGAGCCTTCGACAGAGACGCACTCGATCACATCTTTGACATTGACCGCGCGTTTGAAATCCACGAACATCAGCAGCTTGGAGATCTCCTGGCTGGCGATGCCCGTGTCGTTGCCGGTGTGACGCGCCAGTTCACGCGCGGCTTCTGGTTCAAAGCTGCCGCCCAAACGTTTGGCTTCTGCCGCCACCCACGCATCCATGCTTTTTTCGTCGGGCAATGCCAGGTCAATGATCTCGGCATTCTCATGCGCCGCAATCCACTTAACCAGCCAGTGGGTGGGTGAAAGCGTCTCCCACAGTTGGATCCACGAACCGTTGGCGTCTTTGCGCCACTTGCGGTGATCTTCGACTTGAAAGATGGCGTGTGTAGAGCCGGGGGTGGCATCGAGCAGCTTCAGAAATTTTTCCTGGCTGGTCTTGTCAATCTTTGAAAGTGCGTTATCCACCATCACCAACCGGCTGGAACCAAAAAAGGGCAGCGTGGTCAGTGCGATCTGCAGGTCTTCGAATGAGGCAGATTTGCCATCCAGGCGGGAGGTATTCATCGCGGCGTCATAATCAGCGCCCAGCAAGGCGGTGATGGTCTTGACCGCCAGCGCTACGGAATACAGGTCGTCGCCGCGTAAAAGGTGAATATTAGCTTTGCTCAAGCGGCTTCCTCCACGGCGTGAATCACTTCTCCGGTAAGGATGCGGTGCAGCGCAGGTCTGCCCGGAAGATCACGCTCGTAGCGCACAATCTGCTTAACAGCCAGGTTGCCGGGTTCACCCTTGGTGGTCACATGTTCCTGCACCTTGGGTCCGAGCGGCTGCGCCACGATTAACGCTCCGGTCACCAGCAAGACCAACAGCGGCCAGCGGTCTAATTTTTTCTTGAAAGAATTACCTGTGCCAAGCATCCCCAACCAGGCTAACGTTCCAGCAAGCAGGCCTGAGATAACATAATTGCTGCCGCAGTTGTCGTGAATGGCCAGCCTGCGTTCGCCGCCTTTCATGCGGGTCAACGCCTGCTGCGCGGTTTCAAGCAATAAATCCGTAGAGACGTCACCGACAATCCAAAATCCTTTATGATCTGAATAACCGGCAAATGTGCTGCCCGGAAACTTCTTAGAGAGCAGATTGATGGTGGCGTGCTCCAATCCATGGTTACGCCGGATGAGTGATATGATGCCGAAATTTAATATTGATTTTTGCATGCTTTCCTCCACGGATTATTTTTCTTCGAGCAATGCCCAACCCAGTGCTTCACGCAGTGAGCGAGCTTCTTTGAGCTGGATGCCCTCGGGCAGCGGTTCACCCTGGCGCAGCCGGCGCGGAATGATGGCCGTTTTGAATCCAAGTTTTTGGGCTTCGCGCAAGCGGGCGGGCATCTGACTCACCCAGCGCAATTCGCCTGAAAGCCCCACCTCGCCGATTAACACCGTATCCGCCTTAACGGGGATGTCTTTCATCGAGGAGGCAATGGCAGTGGCAATGGCCAGATCCGCGGCGGGTTCGCCCACCTGCAGACCGCCAATGACATTGACAAAAACATCCTGTTCAGCCAGACGCATACCCAGACGTCGGGTGAGCACGGCCGTGATCAGCAGCAGACGGTTGAAATCCACACCATTGGGGGTGCGGCGCGGATTACCGAGGTTGCTCGGGCTGGTAAGACCCTGCATTTCCACCAACAGCGGACGGGTGCCTTCCATGGTAACGGCAATGGCTGAACCGGGGGCATTGATCATGCGCTCGGCTAAAAATGCCTCGGAGGGATTGGTGACTTCGATCATGCCGCGTTCACGCATTTCAAAAACGCCGACCTCGGCAGTAGCGCCGAAACGGTTTTTGACTGAACGCAGTAGGCGGTATGATTGAAAACGGTCACCCTCCAGATAGAGGACGGTATCTACAATATGTTCGAGCACGCGCGGACCGGCAATCACACCTTCCTTGGTGACATGGCCCACCAAAAAGACGGCCATGTCGCTGCTCTTGGCCAGTTCACGCAGCTTGTTGGCACACTCACGCACCTGGCTGACGGAACCTGCAGATGAATTAAGGTCGGGCAGGTAGACCGTCTGGATGGAATCCACGATCAGGATGTCAGGTTTGAGTGCCTGCACCTGCTCCAACACGATATCCAAATTGGTTTCGGTGAGAAGCAGTAAATCCTGGCTGAACTCTTGCTCGGGTTTTTCTTCATTCAGGCGGGTTAGCCGCACCGCGCGCATTTTGATCTGGCGTTCAGATTCTTCGCCCGAGACATACAGCACCTTGAGCGCTTTTCTGTGATTTTTATGGTCGGCCAGTTCAAGCGCCATTTGCAGCAATAATGTGGATTTGCCAATGCCGGGGTCGCCGCCCACCAGCACGATGGAGCCGGGCACCACCCCACCGCCCAGGACGCGTGCAAACTCGCCAATTGGCAGGGGGATGCGCATTTCGGCGTCGCCTGAAATATCGCCCATGCGGCGCGGCTGTGAACGGGCGTTCAAGCCTCGCACCTGGGCTTTGGCAGGCGAAGAAGCCTCAACCACCACCTCTTCAACCATGGTATCCCATCCGCCACATTGCGGACACTTACCCAACGCGCGCGGAGAGGTTTTTCCGCACTGCTGGCAAACAAACCGGGTAATCGTTTTCGACATAGACTTATTATACTCACAAGACAAAAACCGCACGCTTCTTTAAAGTTCACCCCAAAAAATCAAACCAACTCTATAATAGAGATGAAATCATTATTGCAGTAACCAACTATTCCAAGGAGGAGAACTTGAACCAACCCGAACTCACCCAACAAGCACTGGAACTGCTCAGAAACCCGGACTATTTTCAATGGTACGTTATTCCGCTCTTCGCACTGGTAATGTATGTGTATGCCAATGAATTCAGCAAGAAAAATTACAAAGCCATCGCCGCCGGGCTGGCGCTTTACGGCGTGCACTGGTTCTACGAGATTTTGAATGCCATCATCCAGCATGTCAGCGGCCACGCGCTGTGGACCGTCCCCACAGGAACCTCATACCTGCTGCTGGTCGGCGTAGGCATCGAGCTAAGCCTGATGTTTGCGATCGCCGGTCTGGTGATGAGCAAATTCTTGCCCGAAGATCCCAAGAAAAAGATTCTGGGCATCAACAACCGCTTATTCTTTGCCCTCATGAACGCGGCAGGCTTTTCGATCATAGAAATCTTTTTGGCCACCACACCCGCCTTCCACTGGGTCTACAGTTGGTGGGGCGCCATCCCTGTTTTTGTCACCACCTATATTCCCTTCTTTTTGGCAGCCTTCTTCTGCCACGACTGGCAGCCAAAAGTTCAGAAACGCTTTTTGGCCATCATTTGGGCTATCAATGTGGTCGCGATGATCCTCTTTGCTGGTATTCTTCACTGGATTTAGTCTTTACCTCACAGAATTGATTTTTATAACCGGGTGTAATTTAAATGATTACATCCGGTTATTGCACCTGGAGGCCGACTCAAGAAAATTGCTTGGCCTAAATGGATTACTGTTTGCTTTTAAGTAACAAACAAGGATAATCTAAATTAATGGCATACCTCCATCTATTTTAATTTCAATACTATTTTGTAGGAGATAGTCACACAACAGTCAAAATTAACTCAGGCAAACTAGGGGGAATGCCTTAATAAAAATTTATTCTCTAGTAATTTGCTACTGTTCTTACTCCATAATCCATGTCATGTGTCATATCCTTTTGTAAAACATAAATGGATGTTTGAATGACATATGTCAGCTATCATTTGTCTGACAATTGCCCTATAATCTAAATCTGATTCCTGCCAAACGCAACAACCAAAACGCTTTTTGATTCTTCTGCCTCAAGTTTGAAGCAGAAAATCTATCCTATAACTAAGGTGCCCACATCAAATGGAGAATATTCGCAGTATGAACAATAAAGGTAACAATTCAGGCTGGCTGGTTACGAGTGCAGGCACTGGCGCTTTATTGGCTTTAGGTGTGTTATATGCATGGAGTGTTTTCAAAGCCAATATTCCCATTGATTGGGGTTGGACAGATGCACAAAAAACGCTACCCTATTCGGTGGCTTGTATCTTCTTTTCTGTTATGACTCTTGTCGGCGCCAGAATGCTATCAAAACTAAGCCCCCGCCTTATCATAAGTCTGGGTGGTTTGTTAGCTGGTTCAGGTGTAATTATTTCAAGTATGTCAACATCACCCTGGGTGTATACTTTTGCTTTTGGCTTCTTATTGGGTTCTGGAATTGGATTTGTTTACTCCTCTGCAAGTCCCTCCGCACTTAAATGGTTTCCAGCATCAAAAACAGGACTGATTTCAGGGATTGTTGTTGGTGGTTTTGGAATGGGAAGCGCCTGGGTGGCTCCTTTAGCACGAAAGCTCATTGCGTTATATGGTCTCCAATCTACAATGCTCTATCTTGGTATAGGCATGTTGCTTGTGGTTATTCTTTTTGCCCAATTTGTAAAATTTCCGCCCGCCGGATACGAAGCCGAAAGCAATCAAAGTGCAAAAAAGGCGGCAAAAACGAGTGCGGATTATAATACGCGCGAAGTTTTGAAAACCTGGCAATTCTATACAATTTGGGTGATTTTCGCTCTTGGTGCCGGGGCTGGCTTGATGGTAATCGGCAATCTCGCTTCAATCATTAATGAGCAAATTGGTTTACCAACACTTAGTGCCATTGCAGTTTCAGCTCTCGCTATTGGAAACGGCGGTGGGCGGGTTCTTTACGGTTTATTATCTGATAAGTTAGGTCGTAAGAACGTGCTTGTTTTCTCCTTTGTTTTTCAAGCAGTCCTTGTATTTTTGCTTTCCACAATCAATAAAGAATCAATTTTGGCAAACCCGGTTCTTATAATCATCATGGTTATCCTCATTGGCGCAAATTATGGAGCTAACCTTTCTGTCTTTCCGGCAATCACAAAGGATTTCTTTGGATTGAAACATTTCGCCCTAAACTATGGGTTTGTTTACCTGGCTTGGGGTTTAGGTGGTTTCATGCTTTCTCAACTGGCAGGTTCGATCAAAGATGCAACCGGAAGTTATACTCTGGCTTACTTGCTATCGGCTGGATCATTGATTATCGCAGTCATCCTGACGGTAATTCTAAAGAAGCCACAAATGACTTCCAAAAATGTACCAGACAGCCAACTTATACCTGTTCAAGTACTTGTAGAAAAAATGTAGTCTGTTTTTACACAACCCCACTTGCAAAACGAGTGGGGTTGTTTTCGCACCGATGACTTGCTCAATATAATATCCAAAAATACAACTATTTTTCCTGTTTCGCTCTATAATAAATGTCTACATCCCTATTTAAAAGTATAAAATTCTGATCGAGGGAGACGTCATGGAAGGGTATTCGCATTTCTGCAAAGACGAGTGGGTACTTAAAGCACTACTTGACAACATTGGTGACAGTGTTTACATTAAAGATCGTGAATGCCGTTTATGGCGTATCAGCAAAAAAATGGCGGGTTATTTTGCAGAAAATGGCATTACTGATATATATGGCAAAACCGACATGGAATTATTTGGCGAAACCTTCGGCAGAAAAACCATGGTGGATGACAAACAAGTTATGGAAACCGGTCAGCCTAAATTGAGTCTGATTGAAAACCATGTTGACAGCTCTCGCAGTGAAAAAAACTGGACCTCAACCACCAAACTGCCAATTTATAACGATAACGGTGAAGTCGTAGGTCTATTGGGAATCACACGCGAAATTAACGAGTTAAAAAACTCCGAGATCGGCTTCCAATGGCTGGCAACCCACGATTCACTCACTTCCCTGGCCAACCGCTTTATGCTCTCTGATCGTGTTGAGCAGGCAATTTTTCATGCCAAGCGGAATAAAAGCCTTTTTGCACTATTGTTTATTGACCTGAACGGATTTAAAAACATCAACGATAAAGCCGGTCATGCCATGGGTGATCTTTACTTGAAAAAAGTCGCCCAAGCGCTGACCAAAAACGTGCGCTCCTCAGACACGGTGGCACGCATTGGAGGGGATGAATTTGTGGTGCTGCTGGATGGTATTGCCAACGTAGATGAACCGCTGAGAGTAGCCGCAAAACTGAGCGAGATTATCCGCAAATGGGTAGATGAAGAAGATCATAGTGTTACCGCGGCTATTGGCATCAGCACCTATCCTGCTGACGGTGAGGAAGCTGAGTTGTTGTTAAAAGTGGCTGATCATGCCATGTACCTGGCAAAAAACAAGTAAATCGTAATTTTTTCGAGAAATAATCAAAGAAATGGCTTGACAGCCTGGAAATTTGTGCGATAATTTTGCTCGTTGTAAATATCATAAAAAGGTGTTGTTTGTTTAATTTCGCTTCGGTCATTGTAACCACACTTATCGCAAGGGTGCGCCCGTAAGGAAAGGCCCAACCAGGTTTTGGTTTAAACTTTTCCGCCACGGGTGCTCACTTGCTCCGTGGTTTGTTTTTAAGACGTACGATGACCGTTTTTCACCCATTGATGTGTTAGACGTTCCCCAAAGTTCAGTCTTCATTTAATCAGTCATTTTGATTAAAGACAGCCCGCCACGGAAAACTCCACGGCGGGTTGTTTTTTGTTGGGGTACCCATGAAACATAAGCATAATGCGCGGTTTAACGAGGAAGAGTTCCTTGACGCCGCTTTTGAAAAAAGAAATAAATATACTTCCCATAAGTGGGATGATCGTGACCGCGAAGAACCACACCGTGACGGTAAGGTTTACGAAAAAGGATTTAACTGTGCCCAGTGTGGATTTTCAGTCACCACCTCACGAGAACACTCCGGGGTGAATAACCGCAACCACTGTCCGCGCTGCGTGTGGTCAAAACATGTGGATGAAATCAAAGCTGGTGATCGTAAAGCGGATTGCAAGAGTCGCATGCAGCCAATAGGGTTAACCCTCAAGCAGACGCCTAAACGCTACAACCATGAAGCAGTGGGTGAGTTGATGTTGATCCACCGCTGCACGGGCTGCGGAAAGCTTTCGATCAACCGCATCGCCGCGGATGACGATGCCGGCATGATATATCAGGTATTCAATCGGTCAATGGCGCTCACCGTAAAATGGAAAGAGCTCTTGAAAAACGAGGGCATCCGTTTATTGGGCAGCACCGATTTGACCGTGGTCTATTCACAGTTATTTGGCTGGCAGAGCATCTTAGAAGAGTTTGAGCCACACGGCTTATCCGTGGATGAAACCAGTTTAATCCCCTTTGAACCGGAGTCTGAGTTGGTAAGCGTGAAATAAATTTTAAATATGGTGTGGTTGACCCAAAAACATGGGTCAACCACACCCTACCAAAACTTTATGCCGGTTTTTCGGCGGAAATGTTCGCACTGAAAACCGTTTTTAGCAAATCTTTACTGGTTAAACTACCGGTGTAATCTGCCTGCTGGATGGCATCTGCCACCATTTCTTCGCTGAAATAGACTGGTTTGAGCGCAATATTGGTGAACCCGGTTTCTTTCAACAATGCGGTCATTTCGTCAGCATCCATGGCGCCGGCGATGCAGCCAGCCCAGGCACTCATGCTGGCCTTAACCTCGGCGGGTAGATCTCCGCTGGTGACGATATCGCTGACGGCCATACACCCGCCGGGTTTGAGTACGCGTAGAATCTCACTGAGTACTTGCGGTTTGTCGGTGCTGAGATTGATCACACAGTTCGAGATGACCACATCTACTGAACTGTCTGAGACAGGCAGGTGCTCAATTTCACCCAGGCGGAACTCTACGTTTTCTGCGCCAACTTTGACCTTATTGGCGCGCGCCTTATCCAGCATTTCGGGGGTCATATCCACACCAATTACTTTGCCTGTTGGGCCAACCTTCTTGCCAGCCAAAAAGCAGTCAATACCGCCGCCTGAACCGAGATCTAAAACGGTTTGCCCTGGTTTGAGTGATGCCAGGGTGACCGGGTCACCACAGCCCAGTGAAATATTGGTGACATCCTCGGGCAGAGCGTTGAAATCTTCTGCGCTGTATAGCGCTTTTGTGGAGGGCTCGCTGGCCGAAGCTGAATTGCCGCAGCCGCAGGTACTGCCCTTTTCGCCGCCGCCCCCGCAGCATCCGCTGACGTTTCTGGCTGCACCGGCATAATGTTCTCTGACCGCCTGGCGCACTTTTATTTCATCCTTATTGATGGTTTGATTTGTCATGGTTTCTCCAATAACTATATAGATATATTTATATATTTCGATATGAAGTTGTAAAAAATTTTAACTGGCTGCGTTTTTAATATCCACATCAGGTGCAAAAACCTCTGCTATCTGACAGCAGGATGAAGCCATTCTTTCCTGATTCAGGCAATAGTAGATCTCCTTTCCACGGCGTTCAACCTTCACCAGCCCTGCTTCACGCAAAATCTTAAGGTGGTGAGAAACCGTAGGTTGTGTCACGCCGGTTTGTTCGACGATATCGTTGACACTTAATACCGAACAGCAACAAATGCGCATTATTTGTTGACGTGTTTCATCGGCAAGGGCTTTGGCAAAACTTACAGTACTCATGATAAAGTTATTATATATAGATATTTATCTATTTGTCAAGTGATTTTTACACCTTTGTTGGATTGAAACATTTTATCTCCGAAGCTCTCTGATACGCTATAATCAAACTCCTATTCCTTATCACGAGGTATCCCATGCGCAATGAAGAAGGTTTGGCTTTTCATTTACACATCAAAGAAGGCGACGTCGGGCGTTATGTGCTGCTGCCGGGCGACCCCGGCCGCTGCGAAAAGATAGCCCAATATTTCGATAACCCTCATTTCGTGGCTCATAACCGCGAATATGTCACCTGGACTGGCACGCTGTTAGGAGAAAAAGTATCCGTTGTGTCAACAGGCATCGGCTGCCCATCTGCCGCCATCGCCGTGGAAGAACTGGTGGATGTCGGCGCGGATACCTTTGTGCGTGTGGGATCTTCAGGCTCCATGCAGGCGAATGTGCACATGGGCGATATCGTGGTGGTGACCGCCTCCATCCGCGATGAAGGCACCACCTCGCACTACCTGCCGGTGGAATTCCCGGCTGTGGCCAACGTGGATGTGGTCAACGCCATGCAAGCCAGCGCCAAAGCCCTCGGCTTGCATCACCACTGCGGCGTCTCACAATCCAAAGACTCTTTCTATGGCGAGGTTGAACGCACCCGCATGCCCATGTCTGCTCACCTTGAGGAACGCTGGAATGCCTGGGTGTCTGGCGGAGCGCTGTGCTCTGAAATGGAGTCTTCTGCTATTTTCGTGCTGTCTTCCATCTATCGAAAGCGGGCTGGCGGAGTGATGCTGGTAATCAACGAATCTGAACTCGCTGAAGAAACCGGTGCAGATAAGCATATGCAAGAATTTGATGCTGAAAGCGTGATCAAAGTGGCCATTGAAGGGATTAAGAATTTAATTCGGGCTGATTTAAACAAATAAATCCAAAAGGATAACCTTACCGGCAGACCAAGCCACAAAAAATCAAGACAATAATCCACTGACAGAATCGCAGAAGAACATGTTTCTCGCCCTTCAAACCAAAATATCTCGTATTTCACGCGAATTAGCCCTGTTTGCCATTGCCTCCTTTGCGGTGGGTATGGCCGGCAGCCTGGTGGATTCCACATTAAACAACTTCCTCAATGATAGCTTTACATTAACTCCGTTTCAACGCTCCTTCCTGGAACTTCCTCGAGAAATACCCGGATTCATTGTGGTTTTTGTTTCTGCGCTGCTTTGGTTTTTAGGTAGTCGAAAATTAGGCGCATTATCATTGTTGCTGGGCAGTGTGGGTATTTTCCTGGTGGGGTTTGCTTCAAAAACCTATACCGTGATGGTGCTCTTTCTTTTCATCTTCAGCATGGGTCAGCACCTCTTTATGCCGGTAGCCTCAACCATTGGCATGGAATTGGCCAGAGACGGAAAAACCGGTCAGCGGCTTGGGCAGATGAACGCCATTCGCAACCTGGCTGCAATTATCGGCAGTACCCTCGTGTTCGTCGGTTTTAAATATCTCAACTTCAACTACAAGCACACCTTCACCATCGCAGCAGCTTGTTTCATTTTAGGTATGATTTTGATGGCGCTGATGAAACCATCAAAAGTTGAAAAAGTAAATCGAAAATCATTTTTAAAGTTACGAAAAGAATATACTCTTTTTTATGTTTTGGCCGTTTTATTTGGCTCACGCAAACAGATCTTTATCACTTTTGCGCCGTGGGTAATTGTTACTGTTTTTGGTAAACCCACCCAAACCATTGCAACCCTGATTGTGATTGGGGGAATATTTGGAATTCTGTTTCAACCCCTGCTGGGCAAAGCCATTGACAAACTGGGTGAAAAAGTTGTGTTGGCTTCAGAAGCGGTTTTATTGATCGTGGTTTGCCTGGGATATGCCTTCGGCAAAACATTTTTTTCAATGAACGTGGCATTTTATATTGCCTGCGGATGTTACCTGCTTGATCAAGTATTAATGTCTGTCGGCATGGCACGCTCAACCTATATGAAAAAGATAGCGCTTCAGGAATCTGACATTCAACCTGCGCTTTCAGCCTCAATTACCATTGATCATTTATTTTCAATCAGTATTGCCCTGATTGGTGGAGAGATTTGGAACCGTTTTGGTTTTCAATACGTATTCATATTTGGAGTGTTGATTGCGATCATTAATTTCTTTGCCGCCATGCGAATCAAGATCCCGGCGCAAAAAAATGATCTCCTTTTGGCAGAGGATTCTGTAATCAACCCGAAATAATCGAAACGCATTGGAGCCACAAACAAATGGAAAACCCTTCTCCGCAGCCCGACAATAAAGAGTCGCGCAAAAAAACATTGGCAACGCTATTCACCTCCCTGGCGTTCATGGTAGCGATTGGCGCTATTGTAGCTTTTGACTTCGAAAAAATTAAATCCTTCATCAGTCATGCCGGTGTTTGGGGATTGGTGATCAGCGTGTTCGTGTATGCTGCACTGGGCATGACCTTCGTCCCATCTGAACCGCTCACGCTGTTAATTGGCGCCATGTTCGGTCCGTGGACGGCGATGATCGTTTCGTGGATTGGAAACACGTTGGCAGCAATCGTGGAATATTATGTAGGCCAGCGCATTGGCAGCGCCGCCAACTTTCTCGAAAAGAAAGAAAAGCTGCCCTTTGGATTGGGCCAGCTGCCGGTTGATTCTGCCTGGTTCCTGATTGGCGGCAGGGCAATCCCCCTTTATGGGGCAAAAGCGATCAGTGTGATGGCAGGGGTTTATCATGTTTCGCTTTTACGCTATATATGGACTACTGCCGTAACCATATTCTTCGGCTCGCTGATGTTTTCGTTTGGCGGGTTCGGTCTCGGAAAACTGTTTGATTAATCCTTCTACATCACAATCCAAAAATTAATGTGTTTATCTGTAAAATAGATTAAAATGATAGTAATTATTTTAATTACTATTGTTGAATTGGGAGGGACTAATGCGGATTAACTTTGCAATGTGGAAAAAGGCTTTTTCATCTCTGGTAAAAATGGAATCTGTGGATGAATGGCGCTCATTGGATGTTGTTTCACAATGGCTGATCGCAACCCGTTCAGGGGTGACCATGGTGACCCTGTATACCTGCGCGATTGGCGGCATCCTTGCCTGGCGGGACGGCTTTCTTCACCCTGTCGTTTGGTTGATCATTACCCTTGGGCTCTTTTTGGCGCATGGTACCAACAACTTGTTAAATGATTACACCGATTTCTCACGCGGAATTGACGGCGTCGATTATTTCCGCATTCAATACGGTGTACATCCTCTCTATCAAGGTTTTTGGACGAAAAAAACGCAACTCACCTGGTTTGCAATCAGCGGAACCCTGGCATTTCTCTCTGGTGTTTTTGCCTTAATCTATACCCATTTTTCGGTAGAAATAATTGTTCTGTTTGCTTTTGGAGCATTGGTTCTGCTCTTTTATACCTGGCCGCTCAAACACATGGCCTTGGGCGAATTGTGCATCTTTCTGATTTGGGGTCCGATCATGGCGTCAGGGGTATACCTGGTGATGGCCGGCGGCATGGTAGATACTGTTTGGCAAGCTGCCCTGGCCGCCATCCCATTTGGCTTGAGTGTGGTGAGCATCAACATTGGTAAACACATTGATAAATCAGCAGAAGACCGCACGAAAAAAGTAGGTACCCTGCCGGTAGTGATCGGTGAAAAAGCAGCCCGCTATGTAAACATGGTAGTGTTGGCTTTGATCTACCTGGTCATTCTCTATTTGATCTTTGTGACCCAATATTTCACCCCGGTGTTATTGATCGTTTTGATCGCCGGCAAGCGTCTGCTTTATGCCATTGGCGTGCATACCAAACCACGACCGGTTGAACCGCCAAAAGAATGGCCCGCCTGGCCGACCTGGTTTTCAGGTTTCGCTTTTTACCACAACCGACTGTTCAGCAATCTCTTTGTGTTAGGCTTAATCGCTGATGTCATCTTAAGACTTACCCTGCCCGGTTTTTGGCCGGTCAGATAATAATTGTTGTAAAGGAGACGATTTATGGATATCGTATTGTTGTCCCGATGGCAGTTTGCACTGACTACAATCTACCACTTTTTCTTCGTTCCACTCACCCTGGGGTTAGGTATCTATGTAGCCATCCTTGAATCTATGTACGTCAAGAATGGCAACCCCGAATACAAGCGGCTGGTCAAGTTCTGGGGAAAACTCTTCTTGATCAATTTTGCCATGGGGGTTGTGACTGGGTTGGTGATGGAATTCCAATTCGGTATGAATTGGTCTGAATATTCACGCTTCGTGGGTGATATCTTTGGCGCCCCGCTGGCAATGGAAGGCTTGATCGCTTTCTTCCTTGAATCCACTTTTATTGGCGTCTGGATTTTTGGTTGGGAGAGGCTCTCGAAAAAGATGCATGCCGCCATGATGTGGCTGGTTGCTATCGGCACCAATCTCAGCGCCTTCTTTATCCTCGCCGCCAACGGATTTATGCAGAGCCCCGTCGGTTATGTGATTAACAATGGCCGCGCAGAAATGGTTGATTTTGGTGCCATTATTACCAATCCTCGAGCATTGTACTTCTTTGCGCACACCATTACATCCGGGTTGGTGACTGCGAGTTTCTTCATCCTTGGATTCAGCGCTTATCATCTCCTTCGCAAAAAAGATGAATCCGCTTTCAAAATAAGCCTCAAGTTGGCTGCAGTTATCGGGTTCTTTGCAACCGTCGCTGTTATTGGCACGGGGCATTTTCAAGGCATGGAGCTTAAAATCGCACAACCCATGGCCGCTGCCGCTTCAGAAGCCCACTTTGAAACTCAAGATCCGGCTGATTTCTCATTGATCGCCGGGTTTACACCTGACGGTAAAAATGTGACCTGGAATGTAACCATCCCTAAAGCGCTCAGCTTTTTATACTACTTCAAGTTTGAAGGCGAAGTGGAAGGTATCAACAACCTTCAAACGCAGTATGAAGCAAAATATGGCCCCGGAGATTACGTTCCACTGGTGGCATTAACTTATTGGACCTTTAGAATAATGGTGGCGCTTGGCTTCTTAATGGCCTTGATCACTTTGGTCATTTGGTTCTATTCTGGCAAAAAGTTCCCCCAGAAAGGAAACTGGCTGCTCAAGATTTTGCCAATAGCCATTTTCTTTCCCTATTTGGCAAATACGGCAGGCTGGATACTCACCGAGACTGCCCGACAGCCCTGGGCGGTTACCGGCTTAATCTTAACCAAGGATGCCGTGAGCCCTAACCTGACGCCCACGACCGTCTTGATCAGCTTGATCGGTTTCGTTTTGGTTTATGGTGTATTAATGGTGATAGATCTGTACTTGCTGATCAAAAACGCGAAAAAAGGGCTCGCAGCAGGTGACTCTACGTCTGAACCCCTGGATGTTGTAGCAGTAGAAAAAACTTCTGGAGGCAAATAATGGACCTCAATATTTTGTGGTTTATTCTGGTTGGTGTTTTATACATCGGCTATTTCTTTTTGGAAGGTTTTGACTTTGGCGTGGGGATGCTTGTACCCCTGCTGGGCAAGAAGGATGAAGAACGCAGGGCCATAATCAACACCATCGGACCGCACTGGGATGGCAACGAAGTCTGGCTGGTCACCGCTGGCGGCGCCACTTTTGCGGCCTTCCCTAATTGGTACGCCACCATGTTTAGCGGTTTCTATCTTGGCTTCTTCTTACTGCTATTAGCCCTGATCTTCCGCGGCGTGGCCTTCGAGTTTCGCTCAAAAATTGGCAGCCCTGTCTGGAGAAATACCTGGGATAAATTAATTGCCATTAGCAGTTTTTTGGCCGCCTTCTTGTTGGGCGTAGTGTTTACCAATGTCGTCAACGGTGTGCCGATTGACGGCAACCAGATTTATACCGGCACCTTTTTCACGCTGTTGAATCCGCTTAGCATCATCGGCGGACTGGCGGTCGTCGTGATCTTTTTGGTGCACGGCGCCAACTTCCTCAGCCTCAAGCTGACGGATGGGATGCGCGAACGTGCCAATAAAGCTGCCAAGGTCATGTGGGTTTCTGCACTGATAATAGCAGCCATTTACCTGATGTGGATCGTTTTCAGTACCCAGGCATTTGTCGAAAAAGGATTTGTGGGCATGATCGCCCCACTGTTGGCAGCGGTTACCTTAGTGCTCTCAAGAGTCTTCATGGGTTTGAAAAAAGAAGGTTGGGCTTTCAGTATGACCGGGTTAACCATCCTCTTTACCGTGGCCAGCCTGTTTGTGGCGCTCTTCCCCAATGTGATGATCTCAAGCACATCCCCTGAATTCAATCTGACCATCTACAACGCTTCTTCGTCACCTTATACACTCAAAGTGATGACCATCGTTGCGATAATCATGGTTCCGGTGGTTGTGGCTTACCAGATCTGGACCTACATCGTTTTCAAGAAACGTGTGAAAGCGGATCCTGAGACGTTACATTATTAGAGTTCAGTGATGAGTGATTAGTGATTGGGAAAACCGGGAGATTTGATCTCCTGGTTTTTTTTATTTAGCGGACCTATTGATGAGCGGGGTTTACCCATTTAAGTTATTTGTTTTTCCAAAATAATATGTTCGGGGTCGAATGGTTCGAATCAAAATATGAAATCAAAAATCATGATTTTTTTGAATTGTTTCCGCGAATCAATTCGATTCAATTCAATTGTGAGAACTTCGATCCACCAGAAGAGAAAAGGTGCTCAACTAATTTGTTGTAAAGGTCAACACCAAATAAGAATATTTGTTCTATTTTTATATTGTAACATACCTGTCAAGTGTTATAGAATAAACAGTGTTATAAAATAAATTCACCTTGGTTATTAGTAATTAGGAATTAGGAAAACCAGGAGAATTAAACCTCCAGTTTTTTTTAAAATTTCCTCTTTAGTTGTGACTGAAATGCCAATCGCGTTGCATAAAGCCGTAAAAACTCCGTCGCCGGGGATGAGCGTGCCTGAAAATGTACCGGCGTGACGGCAATCTCACCCGATAATTTAGGCTAATCCCAACTCGGCTGGAAGGCTGTTTGCCCAGCTATCAATAGCGTTCCAATCGCGGTAATCACCGGGTGCCATGGCGCCAGAAGTGTCTTTCGATAGCATAAACCGCAGAATAGGTGAAACGGTGTTTAGATCAAATTTTCCGCCAAACATGGCAGTGCTTTTCTTGCCGGGTAACTGCTCGACCAGCGGGGCAATGAATTTGGCTGTCTCTGCACGATTCTCTGCAGTATCTTCTTTCATAGAGAGACCCATCGAAAAGACGGCTGTTGGCAACTGAGCCAGCTCTTTGCTGAATTTTTTAGCAAAACTGGTTATTTCGCCCACTGGCCGACCCATACGAATGGCTGTGCCCATCACAACCGCATCGTAATCTTCCATATTTCGCACTTCACGGGCTGACCGCACTTCCACTTCTGCGCCAGACTGGCTTAATACTTGCCCTACTTTATGAGCCACTTCAGCGGTGGAACCGCATTTGCTGGCGTAGGCAACCAAAATTTTCTTTTCCATGTTTTTCTCCTGATTAATGTCAATATTCGCAGAGGGGTAGGCTGGCGTACTCGTCGCCCAAATCCCTGTGCCGGTGACTGCCCCTGCAACGGTCAGGATTGCAGCCCCTTTGATGAAACTTCGTCGGCTTATCTTTTTTGGGTTATCCATATAAATAATTCCTTGTTGGTTAGTAGTTACTATTAATACGCAACCATTAAGCAAAGGTTGTATATGATGAATGCGACGAGGAAAATCCACTCAAATGTCCGGGGATGACCGATGCAGCCTGGCTTTCAAGCGTTAAAGGCATCACAAAAATAAAAAAAGTGTATCAGTTCGCACACTCTGAGACAATTTATTGCGACTAATTTGATAATATATATTATATTTATAGCCCAAATATTGTAGACTTATAAAGAGACATATAAATAGGGACACTTTTTGAGACGGAGGATTTTTGATGAACGTAGGCGCTTTTTCAATCAGTTTGGCCGTAAAAAATATTGAGATTTCAAAAAAATTTTATGAGAAATTAGGTTTTACTGTATTTGGAGGAGATCAGTCTGAAAACTGGTTGATTTTGAAAAATGGCGACCATGTGATCGGGTTGTTTCAAGACATGTTTGATAACAACATTCTAACCTTTAATCCCGGCTGGGATAATGCTGCTCAACCGCTGAGTGAGTTCACCGATATTCGTCTTCTGCAAAAACAACTCAAAGCGGATGGCGTGGAATTTATCTCGGAATCAGACGTTCATACGAGCGGACCGGCCAGTTTTATGCTCTCAGACCCTGACGGAAATATGATAATGTTTGATCAACACGTTTAGGTCACTTAATGTGATTTAGTACCCACGACAAACAAATTAATTAATTCGTAAGTCTGATTACAATTTGTGTATTGTAAAAGATTTTGATATGTCATATAATTATTTGGCTGGTGGTTTTACCAGCCAAACCCTATGACCCTACCCATCGAACCGCTGCAAGTCAACAGTCTTAAATCTGTGTGCATCGCGCGCCTGGAGGAATTGATTCTTTCGGGCGAGCTCAAAGTTGGCGAGCGTTTGCCCGCTGAACGCGATCTGGCTGCTCGCCTGGGGGTCAGTCGTCCGGTGCTGCACGAAGCGCTTGTGGATCTGGCCGCCAAGGGGTTGGTGACGATTAATCCACGGCGCGGAGTGGTAATTAACGACTTCCGCAAATCTGGTTCGATGGCGATTCTTTCGTCTCTGCTGTCTTATCACAACGGCGAACTTGACCCGCGCTTTGTCATCAGTCTTTTTTCGATGCGGCTTCTGGTTGAAACCGAAACAGCCCGCCTGGCTGCTATCCACGCCAGCGCAGAACAGCTTCAAGAACTACAACAGATCGTCCAAAAAGAACTGGCTGCTGACCGCAGCAGTATTAGCACCCTGGTGGCGCTTGATTTTGATTTTCACCTGCTGGTTTCGATTGCCTCAGAAAACCTGGCTTATCCCCTTATTTTAAATTCTTTTAAAACAGTTTATACCCACTTCACCTCGGCTTTCTATCAAAAAACTGCCGGTTCTGCCGTGGTGGATGAAGTGCATACCTGGCATCAACACCTTTTGGCGGCGCTTGAAAGCCGCGATACTCAAAAGTCCGCTGTTATTATGAAAACACTGTTAGAGCACGGAGAAAAACTACTGGTAAGTTAATTAAATAGTGCCACAGGAGGCTCAATTATGTCCACACTGACGGTCGAAAAAACCAGATTTGCCATCAAGGAACCCAAATCCCTTTCGGATCGGGTGCGCTGGTTGCGGGATTACTATTTCGAGGGCGTCAAACGCAGGTGGAACAACGAGTTCACCTCCTGGACGACCGGCACCCCGTGGGATTTTCAATACAACGAACTTTCCTTTTACATCGTCCCCGAAACCTATTTTTACATCCCAACCTTTCGCTCATCTTTTAAGCAAACCGCCAAACCGGTGGCCCTGCACAAGGATTTTTGGCGCTGGAGCCTGCCCGAAAGGCGCGCCTGGTTCCTCAAGGAAGTGATGGTCAACACTCTGCCAAAAGAAATCTTGCCGGGCGACCTGCTGGCAGGTGCACGCTTCAATGTGATGACCTCTCATTGTCTGACCGAAAAAGAAACCAAAGAATATGACAAACTGATCAAAGGCAAGGGTGGATCGCGCGAAGCCATGCTGTGGTTCCATAACCACGGCTACGGCAATACCGGTCCCACCAGCGGACACCTCGTCCCCGGCTATGCCCGCATCATCCAGGAAGGCTGGGTGGCAGTCAACGCTGAGCTCAAGGCTTTCTACGAAAAACTCACCGATGATGAGAAAAACGGTCCTAAAGGCGGCCAATTACGCGCCATGATCACTGCCTCGACCCTGGCACGCGACCTGGCTGCCAAGTACCGCGAAAAACTTTTAGCACTGGCAGAAAATGAACCCGATAGCGCACGCAAAACAGAGCTGCAAAACATGGCCGCCAACCTGGCGCGTGTGCCATGGGAACCAGCGCGCAACTTCTGGGAAGCCGTACAATCGCTGTGGCTGACCCACATGCTGGTGATGTCAGATGAAAACTATCCCGGCCCGGGGGTTTCGTTTGGGCGCATTGACCAGTATCTTTATCCAATGTGGGAAGCTTCACTAAGCTCCGGCATGGAGCGAGAGTTCGGCAAGGAAATTCTTAAGTGCATGTGGGTGCACTGCAACACCGCCTACGATGGCATGATCCGCACCGGGGGCAATCAGGGTATCACTGCCGGCTACGGACAACTGCTTACCTTGGCGGGCGTCGGCGCAGCAGGTCTGGATATGTCTAACGATCTGACTTACGCTATCCTCGAAGTGATTGACGAGATGTCACCCATCCTCGAACCCAAACCCAATGTAAGGCTGCATCGCGGCACCCCCGAACCCCTGATGGACAAAGTGGTCGAGATGATCGCCAGCAGCCAGGGTGCGCCGTTTTTGCTAAATTTTGACGAACGCTCGATGGCCGGTATGATGCTTGAAGGCCGTAAAGCCGGGGTGCAGCACCTGATCAATGCTACCAACGTGCATGAATACGCGCCGGTTGGCTGCCTTGAAAACACCATGGTGGGCAACGACCGCTCCGGCACAGTAGATGACAACCTGAACCTCTTGAAAGCCGTTGAACTGACCCTCACCGGCGGATACGACATGATCCCGGTCAAAGACGGGCTCACCGGTGCGCCATCCAAACTCACCCTTGATGGCGCGGATACCGGCAACCCGGCGGCGTTTTCCACCTGGGAGCAGTTCTGGCTGGCTTACGCCGAGCAGACCCGCCACATCATCAAGCTCAGTGTGGATACTTACGAAAAGTCCGAAGCGATCAGGGCACGCTTCTTCCAAACCCCTTACCTCTCCTGCCTGGTGAAAGGCTGCGCCGAAAGCGGCAAAGACATCAACCAGGGCGGACCGGAACTCAATTTTGTCACTGTCGAAGCTGTGACTTATGCCACCACAGTGGATTCACTGCTGGCGGTCAAGCATCTGGTTTTCGACAAACAGGTCTGCACCATGCAGGAGCTGGTTAAGGCGCTCAAAGCCAATTGGGTTGGATACGAGAAGCTGCAAGCTATCGCCATCAACAAAACGCCAAAATACGGCCGGGACGACGAAATTGCGGATGAAATGGCCAGCCAGGTGATGCACCTGTGGACGGAAGAGGTTTGGAAACACAAAACCATCTCAACCAACCGCCAATTCAGACCGGGCATGTTGAGCTGGAATTACTGGATCTCCTACTCGGATATCCTGGCCGCCAGCCCGGATGGGCGCGCCAAGGGCAAGTTCCTCTCCAACGCCATCTGTCCCTCCAACGGCGCGGATATTAAAGGACCCACCGCCAACGTCAACTCGGTGGGCAAAGTGATGGGCGGTAAAGCCGCGGATGGCAAAGGCGACTGGGCTGAATATTTCAACGTGCTGCCCAACGGCGGCAGCCATACCATTACCTTCAACCCGTCTATTTTGCGAGACCCCGAGCACCGCGACAAATTCAAGGCTTTTCTGCGCGGCTATATTGAGAACGGCGGCAGCGCCCTGCAGATCAACATGCTCAACGCAGACCTGCTGCGCGACGCCCAGAAACACCCCGAAGATTACCGTCACCTGTTGGTGCGCGTCACCGGCTATAACGCCTATTTCACCACCATTGGCAAGGAACTTCAGGACGAGATCATCGCCCGTGAAAGCCACCAGATGTGTTAATGGAACACATGACAGAAGCCATCGCCAGTCTCACCGGCACCATTCTGCACTTGCAGCGTCTTTCAACTGAAGACGGGCCGGGCATCCGCACCACTGTGTTTTACAAGGGCTGTCCGCTGCGCTGCGCGTGGTGCCACAACCCTGAAAGCCTGCTGCTCAAGCCTGAAGTGCAGTGGATTGGCAACCGCTGCATTGGCTGCGACTCTTGCATTGATGCTTGTGAAAAAGAAGGGCTAAGCAAAGGAGCTGACGGTATTGAGCGAGATAGAATTCTATGCAATGCCTGCGGAGATTGCGTCAGCGCCTGCCCCAGCGGCGCCATGGAGTTGCTGGGCGAAGCAATAACCGTGGAAGACCTAGTTAGTGAATTGATAAAAGACAGGGCTTACTTCGAAAAATCCGGCGGAGGCATCACCCTCTCGGGCGGTGAACCTTCAATGCAGCCCGCCTTCACACTTGAACTGATGAAAGCACTCAAACAAGCCGGTCTATCTGTGGCACTGGATACCTGCGGCCTGTGCCCGCCGGAAACACTGATGGAACTGGTTGCTGAAGCGGATATCGTGCTGTTTGATCTGAAACTGATTGACGAAGAAGCTCACCGCAAATGGACCGGCGTAAGCAATACTCGCATCTTAAGTAACCTTCAGGTGGTCCTAAAAGAGATTGAAGGTTCCGGAGGAAGTAAACGTCTGTGGATGCGCACCCCGCTCATCCCCGGCGCCACGGATTCGCGTGAAAACATCCAGGCCATCGGAAATCTTCTGGAAGAAACGGTTGGTTCCACTGCCGAGCGCTGGGAGCTGTGCGCTTTCAACAATCTGTGCCGCGATAAATATTCACGCCTCGATATGGAATGGGCTTTTGTAGACACACCTTTAATGACCAAAGAGACCCTGGCAGATGTTGAACAGTGGGCTAAAACCAGCGGATTCGACCCGCAGCGCGTCTTTGTGACAGGCGCGGCGCGCATTGAGAATTAATTCTAGAAATAATTAAGCGGAGGGATCATGAGCAATCCAGATTACGCATTAGACCAGTTTTCAGAACAAGACATCAAGGACCTTTCGGCTACCATGAAGGTAGGCGTTCTGGGCACGGTCACACCTGAAGGGCTGCCCCACCTGACGCTGATCACTACGCTGATGGCCTGCTCGCCAACTGAAATGGTCTGGGGACAGTTTATGGAAGGTATGAGTAAACAGCATATCAAACATAACCCCAAGACTGGATTCATGGTGATGGGGCTGGATAAGAATCTGTGGCGCGGCTGTGCCGATTTCACCCACTCAGCCAAAGATGGCCCTGATTACGCCTTTTATAACAACACCCCACTCTTCCGCTATAACGCGTATTTTGGGGTGCATACGGTGCATTACATGAAGCTGGTCGCACAAAGCGGCAAGAGTGCTTTGCCGATGAACAAGATCATCCCCGCCGCAATCAAGACCATGGTGGCCAAGACCTTCACTGCCAAGCATGAAAAGGCCAAAGTGCTCAACGATTGGTCAAAAGCGTTTTACGACAAAATTGATAATTTAAAATTCCTGGGCTACGTCGGCGCGGATGGCTACCCTGTGGTCATTCCCCTCATCCAAGCGCAGTCGCTGGATCGCGAACACCTGATCTTTTCGTTTGGCGCCTACGGCGACGCGCTGGCGCAAATCCCGGCTTACACCAGTGTGGCGGTATTTGGTATGGCGCTCTCCATGGAAGATGTGCTGGTGAGAGGAACCTATCAAGGATCCAAACGAATTGCCGGTTTGAAGTGCGGCATTATCCAGCTTGATTATGCTTACAACCCCATGCCCCCTGCACCGTTAAGGATCTACCCTGAGACACCGGTTGAGACGGTGGTGGAGTTTTAGGTAAACTAATGAACCCCCCTCGGTCTGAATTTGAGACGAGGGGGGTTGCCATTATGTTTCTTTAACCCAGATTCCCGGTTTCTGGGAGCAAATTTCTTCTCAGTCAAAATAACTTTGAGAAACCGGGAATTCCAAAAAATTAAACTTTATTCGATTTGAGCTCAACCAATTGTCTCGCACGCTGCCAATCACCCTCAGACCTGAAGAATCTCCGTGGAAAGAAGCTGAGGATGCCGTTGCCAGTAAGCAGCACAATGATTTCATCCGTAGCCAGTTTTGTGACAATTTGATTCCAGGTGATCAGCGTCTTTTTTCCTGAGTAGAGTATGCCAGCGCTTGAGAGGGTGCCCTTATACTCATAACGCATTGTAGGCGCGCGCCAAATTTTAAGCGCCGTAACAGACGAAGTTATATGAGGAAAGTATAGAAACAGGGCAATCAACAAAATATAAAGCAGATGGCTGCCAATTAAATTTGGATCAAGGAGGGTAGTCTTGGTTTGAATGGAGACCAAAACAGTATAAGCAACGTAAATGACCATGGCAAATGAGGCGATGCCGATGCGCATGAGTTCGCGTTTGCGGGTGGGCTTATTGGCCAAAAATACTGCCTTGAAAACATCCCCGCGGGTATAAATCCCCTTGAAATCAATTTCCATTTTTTTACCTGCCTAATCTGGAATCACAGCCTGAATCGTATTGACACTAATTGTAACGTGAAATGTTTTTTTGTTGTTTTCTACTTGTATCTTTCAGCGGTTTTTAAGCGGGAAGTTGTAGAATGATTAATGTGAATATGAATAGTGGTTTTCTAAAACTAGTTACACCAAATATGATAATCATCCGTCGATACTTATGAAAAAGATGAACTCAACTCTTGTACCTGACGTAAAGATTTCGCACCAGCGGATCGAGGAAGCTTACACAAACGAGAAACCGCGCTTTGTGGCTCGTCTGCTGGCTGCCGGCAGAACTTTGGAAGAAGCCGAAGACCTGATTCATGATGTCTATGCAGAGACACTTGAGAACCTGCATCTGGTCACCAACATCATCAACCTGCCTGCCTGGATCAACACGTTGTTTACCCGCAGGGTGATTGACTCCTGGCGGCGCGAACGTACGCGCGACCGTTTAGGCGAGGTGGATGTGGCCGAAGAAATCTTGCAAGAGATCATCGCTGATGTGGGTCTCGATCCGCAGGATGCGTATATCAGAGAAAGTCTGGCTGACGCGATCAATGATGCCATCCGCGCGCTGCCGACAGAACAACGCCAGGTGGTGGAAGCCCAGGTTTTTGGCGAAATGACCTTTAGAGAGATTACCGAGACTACAGGAGTCAGCATCGACACACTCACCGCCCGCAAGCGTTACGCCGTCCGCAATTTGTCGCGCGCGCTTCGGCAGTGGATTGAAGAATAAACCATAGGAAAACTGGGAGCAATTCCCATACAAATTAACATCCGGGGCGATCCCCGGAGGAGGAAAAAATGTCTGATTTTGATTTATCACATGAAGAAATCGTAAAAAAGAAAGGCTCTGAAGGTTGGTGGGAAGAAAAAAGCTTGGCCGGAAAAATACTTTGGGGAATCGGGTTTGGCATTTTAGGGCTTGCTTTTGCAGTCCTTTGCGGTTGGGTGGTTATGCTGTTATGGAACTGGCTGATGCCTGATATTTTTGGCCTCAAACAGATCACCTACTGGCAGGCCTGGGGTTTGTTTATCTTGAGCAGCATCCTCTTTAAGGGGATGGGGAATGGTGGCCACAGCCCCTCCAGTGAAAAGAAGCGCAAGCAAAAACTAAAAAGCTATATTCACGATGAACACGTCCATAAAACGGATGCTGCCGAATAGTCTCCTCCTTGGTAGGGAAACGGCGAGGGAATTTCTCTCGCCGTTTATTTATTTCTAGAAACAATTCTTTTTCAAAATACTCAAAAATAGCCCGCAAGAACTCTTTTATTGTGCCCAATGATACATTCCCCACAACACATTTAAAGGTATAGTTTCTGCATTAAATTGATTAATGGAGCACTTGTGATATCCAAATTTCGCGATCCGGTCAGCGGATTGATCCACTTTTTTTCGGCATTACTGGCAGTCATCGGTCTGGTGGCGTTATTGGTCCTCACACAAGAAGATGGCTTGAAACAACTTTCGATGGGCATCTACGGTATCAGTCTGGTGACTCTTTTTACTGCCAGCGCTGTTTACCATCTGGCGACCCCCGCAGAAGCAGGGTTACTCAAGCTGCGCAAGTTTGACCATTCCGCCATTTATGTGCTGATTGCCGGCACCTACACGCCTATTTTGCTCAATTTCTTCAGCGGATTCTTGCGCTGGGGGTTTTTAGGGTTGATTTGGGGCATAGCACTGGCCGGGGTGATTGTTAAATTGTTTGTGATCAATGCGCCGCGCTGGGTCACTGCCGGTGTCTATCTAGTGATGGGCTGGATGGCCGTGCTGGTGATCAAACCGATGCTGCAAAGCATGCCGGTTGCCGCGCTGTGGTGGATGCTGGCCGGCGGGCTGACTTATTCCGTGGGGGCGGTGATCTACATCACCAAGAAACTGGATTTTCTGCCGGGTGTCTTCGGCTTTCATGAGGTGTGGCATGTCTTTGTCAGTCTGGCGGCTTTTTGCCACTTTGTGATGATTTTGAGATATGTCGCGCTGCCATAAGACAGACCCGGTTTCAGTGTTTTAAACTTCCCGATTTCTGCAACAGTAATTCCCGGTTTCTTTGGGTTATTTGGAGCGCTTCTTTTGTGATCCGCAGAAATCGGGAATATGCAATAAAATGTTGAACGACCCCAGATTCCCGGTTTCTAACAATCACTTTTAGTGGGGGTTCCCCCTTTGGAGGACTTTGTGCTTCAGGCCATAATACGGCCTTCGCAATGACAGTCTTTTTCAAGGTAAAATTGAACCTGTTTTTACATTTTATGCTTAAGAGGTTCAATGACACAACCAACTAAATCTCCGGTCATCGTGTTCGATTTTGGCGCCGTGCTGGTGGACTGGAATCAGTATTATCTCTATCGCAAGGTGATGGCAAACGACGAGGAGATTAAAGCTTTTCTTGAAGAAATCGATTTCAAGAACTGGAATCTGTTGTTTGATAAAGGATATTCGTTCGAAAAAGGGGTTGAAGAGAAGTCTGCTGCGTTTCCGCAGCATGCAGAATTGATCAAGCGCTTCGACACGCACTGGCTGGACGCCATGGGCGAGGTAATGATGGATACCGTCGAGATCGCCAGACGTCTAAAAGCGGCCGGTTACACACTATTCGGATTAAGCAACTGGTCTGAATCCAAGTTCAACCTGGTCAAAGACCGCATGGTCTTTTTAGATTATTTGGATGATTACGTGCTTTCAGGCAAGGAAAAGCAGGTCAAGCCCGAGCCTTATATCTTCCAGATTTTGCTCGACCGAATCGGCCATAAGGCTGAAGAATGCCTGTTCATCGACGATTCCGCTGCCAACATCCAGGCTGCGGAGGCGCTCGGTTTTCAAACCATACACTTCCACTCTGCGCAGCAATTGGCAGAGGATTTGACTCAACGCGGACTTGTTTACTAGAGCCAAGGAGAAGCGATGAAATTCGAAAACATTCACGGGGTACAAATCCCAAAAATCGGATTCGGTACCTGGCGCATCGGCGGAAAGAGGACCGTCGACAATTCATTGGATGAGATTTCCATGCAGGCTTTGCAGTCTGCGCTGGCGCTCGGTTATACCCATTTCGATACCGCAGAATTTTATGCTTTGGGCCATGCCGAAGAACTGCTTGGCAACGCCATCCTAAACTCAAACATCTCACGTGACTCTCTATTTATTACCTCCAAAGTTTGGCTTGACCACCTGAAATATGATTCCGTGTTGAAGGCATGTGAAGGCAGTCTGCGCCGTCTAAAAATGGACTCCCTTGATCTTTATTTGATCCATTGGCCGAACAAGCTGATCAAATTGGAAGAAACCTTCAAAGCGCTCAACCAATTGGTGCGCGAGGGCAAGATTAAACATGTTGGCGTCAGCAATTTCAATCTCAAAGACTTAAAAAAATCAAAAGACCTTTGTGAGACCCCGCTGTTCACCAACCAGGTGCCCTACAGCCTGCCCGAAAACAAGTATGTCAAAAAAGGGGTTGTGGATTACTGCAAACAGAATGACGTGTTGGTCACAGCCTATACCCCGGTTAAGTTTCGCAACCTGACTGTAAACAAAACCCTAAAATCAATCGCTGAAGCCCACGGAGCCACCCCCTTTCAGATCGCGTTGGCATGGCTGACCAACCAGCCGCGGGTCATCACCATCCCCATGTCGTTTGATCCGCAGCATCAGAAAGAAAATCTTGAGGCTTCAGATATTCAACTAACCAAAGAGGAAGTTGATATACTTAATATGTTGTATGTCAGGTGATTGCTAAGAAATCTGAATAGAATAAACTCGCCACTAATGTAATATATAATGCATTTTGATAGTGAGTTGCTCAATTTGTGAGGCTAAATGTCAACTGGATCATTTGAACGCCCTTTTGATATTGAAGGTTTTCCACCCGAAAAAAGAAAAAAACTAGATTTAATCAGAGAATTAGCACGCAATATTTCTCTTGAAAATGTTGAAGAATTTGATCGTTTAATGAATGAAGAGTATATACTTATTAAACAAGAAAGTGAAAGACAAGCTTTAGAATTTCCTCCAAACCCCCCAAATGAAAAATGCCATTTCGCCCTAATTACGGGGATTTTGACAAACAGAGAAACTGAAAAGAATATAACTCGATTTTTACCATTTTTTCAAGTTGGAATAGAAAATGTATATATTTGGGATCAAACAAAAAACAACATAGCAGTATTTGTTGTTGACGTAAATTATTCCCTAATACCCGTAACCTACTGGAAAAACCTAGCTTCGATAATAGAAATCACTTACGCAATTAGCACTTCTTTTGAAAATGTAATTGAGTGTAGCTATGATTGGATTTATAATTTTGACTCAAATCTCCCAATTGCTGACAATAAATTCCTATATCAAGAAAATTTCGAGCGCCTTTCAGGTGTAATTTTGAATTACGATTTTTTTGTTCGTCATTCTCCAATTATGGAACTTCTTATTCGAGATGAATGTTTTTATGTTATGTGCGCTAATTTATTGGCATCATTTAATAATCATAGGTTTTGTGTTCAATGTGCTTTTACCCCAATTGAATATCAAACACACGCAAATCATGAAATACCAGTCTGGGAAGTTGCGCAGGCTATACCAAGAATGGAAGTAGCAATTGTACAAGCAACCCGATCAGTTGAATCTGCCCTTGGCAAACCCGGAAAGAAAGATATATCAAAAAAAACAAATCGGATAACCGAGAGATGGAAATCAAAAATTGATATTGATCCCAATAGTATTTATTCTATTGCAGGTAAACCCTTTCTTGAATACTATTATGATTTGTTTGATGCACGAAATAATGCAGCCCATAGTCTTGGACAGTTTCCATATAAAACAAGTAGACAAATTACAATCGAAGCACAATGTTTTGCCTGGTTGATTGTAATAAATTACTTGAATAAAAATAAACTTTCTCTTGACGAAGCAAAAGAACGTTTATTATTTAATCAATCAAGGCAATCTTAATGCTTTCAAGTTCATATACTTACTGCTTTTTTACCTCCCAACTATTTTTTACAAAACCCTTTCACTTAAAATAGCACCGTAAGGTGTTTTTCATTATACATACGTTATACAAACCATTGTAAACTCTCAAAATAGCCTTATGATGAAGTTATAAACTAATAGTTGTTTTGAACTGGAGGAAATAAAATGGAAAAAGAACTTGTAACGGATACGCTTGCACCAAACATTGATGTAAAGATCAAAAAACTTCGACGTTTCAACCTCATCATGGGTTTTCTGCATTTTGTGCAGGGTCTGTTTATGATCATCATGTTTTTTAATTTTGAAAACGAGCCCACTTGAATGAGAAATTAACATTGAAAACGAGCCCACCTAAATCATAAAAACTCCGGCACAATAAGGTCGGAGGCAGGAGATGAAAAAGGTGGAAGACTACG
>Ga0180732_1000022_pt1 | contig 206358 bp, 244 predicted proteins | sample KR11_01MetaG_FD_148674 | JGI IMG/M metagenome (GOLD analysis project Ga0180732, IMG submission 148674) | Groundwater microbial communities from the Olkiluoto Island deep subsurface site, Finland - KR11_0.1 MetaG | ecosystem: Environmental > Aquatic > Deep subsurface > Groundwater | place...
CCATTCATTATTAATTTTCCACCAGAAACATTCAGCAATCCAGAAACAGAAATATCATCTCCAACTTGCAGATTATAACCACTTGTGTTCAGACTAGCTCCATATGGTATTGAAATATTATATGCATTTGAATTTGCAGTTAATACTGATTGATTGGCTGGGATTGCATTTAAAATTACAGGATTAATTATTCCTGGAACAGTTGATGTATTCCAATTAGAACCGACATTCCAATCAGTTGACGTTTTTCCTTGCCAGACAATAGTTTCTCCAACTCCATCTTCATAATATCCTATTATATCATCTACCTTTGGAGTTGTAGTTCCATCTCCTGCGAATTTGACTGTTATGTTAAATGTTTCAGTCTCATTTAGGTAATCAAAACTACCAGTGTCTAAACCTAAAGCTGTTGAATAATTAATTAATCCAGTTGTTATTATGTTTGTTTCATTTGTTGCTACAAGCGTTCCTGTTGAGTTATAAAAATAAACAGCATCAATATATCCAGTAGCACTTGAAGTTAGATTAATCGTAACATTTTTTAATTTATTACCTGCTGTAACTGTTTGAGTATCACTTGTCCATATAGAGTTAGAACCTGCCCAAGCCGTGTCTATATATCTTTTACCATTATTATAAAGCTCTTGAACTTCATATTGTGTTAAACTTTCATTATACATTTTAACTTCGTCCATTATTCCATCATAATGATAATTTGATGCACCATCATAATCTCCAATTTCTCCAATAGAAATACCATACCCAGTTCCAGCAGACCAAACTGTTCTTGCACAGTTTTGAATTACTACCCCATTTTTATATATTGTTAAATCTGTTCCATTTGCTGTTCCAATATAATTGGTAAATACAGAATTTGGAGTATCTGTTGAATCCCATACATCAATTTGACATAATTGTGATGCTGAACCTGTTGATACTACTAATGTTAATAAATCTCCTGTATCATAAGCTAAAAGTCCCCACATAGTATTACCGTCTCCAGCTGATATTATTGAATGAACAAGTCCACTATTTAACCAACCTTCGGGTTTAATCCAAATACTTATTGTATAATTATTTGGTTTCGGTCTTGCTCCAAGTGATATAAAATCTAAATTAGTTGCTTCAAAATCATAACCACTATCAAACTTTCCTAAAGCAGTATAATCTGGACAAGCAGTACAACTTGCTGTTCCACCTGTTTCATTTACAAAAGTTGTTGAGGCTTTATCAAATCTAAAAAAATGAGTAAGATTATTATGTTTAGAAGCATAAGGAAAATCTGCTTGAATATTATTTGCTGTTTGATTATATCTATCTGTAATTGTTGTTGTGTTTACTTTTACTGAATCCCAATCTGCTGTTTCATTTACCACGAAATCTGGAGTTCCTGTCCACCATATATCAGCAAAAGCTGGTGTTATTGAAAATAAAAACATTATCAAAATAGATAGAATTAATATTTTTCTCATAATCTTCCCTCTATTAATTTTCTAATAGCATCTCTAATAGCTTCTGCTTTGTGTTGATACACACCCATTTTTACTAATTTGTCTAATTCTTCAATATGATAATCAGTTAGATTAATTAAAATCTTTGTGGGATCAATAAACTCGAAGTTTTTTATTTCAATAACTTTAAGCTCACCAATTTCTTTATCCTTTCTAAGACATAACACTAGATCCACGTTATTTTTATCATGCTTGTGTAAAATAAAATTGCTTGATTTTGTTTCTATTTCTGTTCTAATTTTTGTTCCACCGATAGAAAATACAAAATCTGGTGTAGAATCTTTATTATCTTCACATATTTCTGAAAACCCCAATAATTTATAATTTTCTTCAATCCATTCGCAAAATTTTTTCTCAGATTTGAATGATTTTTGAAAATTAATGTTATTATTAATAGTATTCTCTAAAGTATCAAAATTCATCATATCATCAACTAATACTTATCTTTATACTTAATTAATAGTTACTATTTAATAAAGCTATCAAAAACTGAATTAAATCATGTGTAGTTTCTTATCAAATTTAGTCAAATAATATTCAATCTTCTTTTCCGGAATTATTTTAATTACTAACGCAATAAGTATACCGTTCATCACACCAAATAATATATCAGAAGGGTAATGTACTCCGAGATAAAGCCTACTTATCAAAACAAGTATCATTAATGGAACAAATACAAATCTATAATTCTTTATCAATATCGCCCCTAGTGTAGCTCTAGCAGAATGTGCAGATGGAAATGCTGGTGTAAACTGTTCTAATACTGGATTTAATGGTCGCGGTCTCATTGCACCATATTTCATAGCACCAGTTAGCAATTCTTCAAGTATAATTCCTATAAATAAATAAGTTGATAGTTTTTTGTTTCCAGATGCCCAAAATAAAACTATCATTAATACCCAAAATAATATTGATCCTGCAAATGTTATTGATGTGAAGATATTATCTAAGAAATGTGTCTGAAAACTTGTTATATAGCCCAATGCTTGAATATCGAATGTATTAACATCATTCCAGAATAATAGTGCCATTGCGCCAATTATAGCGTAAAAAACCAGGAATAACCCAATTTTTCTCTTAGTGTCCATAATGATTAATTATATAAGGCGGAATATAAAAGTATATTTATGAAAAAATTATTGTTTATCGGAATCATGCTATTCTTGTTCATAATACCACCGGTATATGCTATTGGAAATATATCATACATATCCCAAACTAATTGTTATTTAAGTGGTTGTGATTGTTTTTCCGGTACAGAAGATTTTAACTATTGTAACAGATTAAATAATACTTTAGGGTATAATGTAAAAATATTTCATGAAAATAATGTAAGAGATAATAGCACTGGCTGGCAAACCAATTTCCCAAATACTCAATTAATATTTTTAGGTGATATTTCATTAACTATTTTAAATGGTAGCACAAATCCAACAGATTCTAATAAATTTTTTGATGGTATTTTTTCTGTTGTGAATAGTTCATCAACAAGAGTGTTTACAACTGAATTAAATAACTATCAATATAATAATACAGTTACAGATACACTAACGAGAGGTTTTTTCTTTAGAGCGGGGTTCGTGAATTTTACAGGTAAAAACAACACATGTTGGGGTTTAGATACATTTGAAGTTATAGATTCTGCTAACTGTAATTTGCCTGCAGGAGCTCCTATAAAATTATACACTCAAGCAAATAATTTCACTGTCTATCAAAAAACATCATCCACAGAAGGTTGGGTCGGGTTTACATGTGAACCTGGCGGACTTCCAAGTGATAGATATCCAGTAATAGCAAGCAGTGTACCTACAGGAATTGGTCAGAACAATGGAACATTCTGGGGACTTAATACACCATCATTATATACAGAAAAAGCATGGGATCTATTTGATAGAGCAGTGTGTTCTGTAATGGATGAACCTCCAGCAGGAAGTATAACAGGATTATTTTCACTAAACAAAGATATATACAAACCAAGAGATACATTAAATATAGCATTCCAAACATCAAGTTCTATTTCAAGTATATCCGTCTCTATAACAGAACCAGGAGAAATACCCGGAATTCCTATTGGAAATATGATTAGACAATCAGATGTTTGGAGACTAGACAATTATATAATAGCCGACAATGTAGCCAATGGAACTTACAAAATAACACTAACTGCAAAAGCATGTGGCGCAACACCGCAACAAATTACAAAATTCGTACCAATACAACCATATTCAATTACAGCTGTAACAGACAAATTATCATATCATTCTGGAGAAAATGTTAGTATTACTCTAAATACACTTGACGCGTATAATGCATCATTAAATTTAACTGCAAAAATAGATATAGTAAATCCGAATTCAACTGTAACGAATGTTTATTATGGAATTATCCCAAGAAGTACTGTAAAAACATACAAAATACCAACCAGTCCAGTTGGTGGACAGTATATAATCAATATTACTTTTAATGATTCTGATAAAAGAAACTTCACAATAGGAAGAAACTTTATAGTTGACATGTTTGGGAACTTATCAATTACACCAAAAATATGGAATGTACAGGTTTCTGCTCCTGGAAACAAAACTCAATTATTTAATATAACAAACACAGGACAGGTAACTTTAAACATATCAATTAGAACAGATAATTCAAATATAACTTTTGATAAAAATTTCCTATCTATAGATGTTGGTAAAACTGGAAACTTTACTGGTAGATTCCTAGTTAGTTCTCCTGGTAACTTTACTGGAAATATATTTTTAAATTCAAGCTCTGGTGAATATGTAATTGCATCTACTGCAAGCTTTTTGTATCAACCTTCAGCCAGTAGCAGTCTTGTTGTATCACCATCAAGCATTTCAGTTGTAACAATCCCTGGGAAAAACATTGCAAAAACCTTTGAACTTGAAAATTTGGCGCCATTTGAAGCTTCAGATATTATCTACAAGGTGTCAGATTCATTAAAAAGCATAGTCACACTAACAAGTGTTGCTGGCGCTGTTTCTGCAAGCGGAACAAGTGCAATAAGTATAAAAATTAGTAGCAGTAGTTTAAGTGTCGGAAAATATGACGGAACCGTTCAAATTAATAGTTCTGTTGGTTCTACATACATAACTATAGGTCTTGAAATAATTGGTGATCTTACAAAAGAAGCTAATACTAAATTATCAGAACTTGAAACACTAAAAGAAGAAATCACTGCCCTACAAAATAAAAGAAAAGATGTAACTTCTTTAAATATTCTTTATGATGAAATTGAAACAAAATTAGAAGATGTCAAAACCAATTATAATGAAGGAAATTATGAAGAAGCAAAAACTATGATGCAAGAAGCCAGTACTAGTATAACCGAGCTTCAATCCATGATAACAGATATAGCTACACAAAAAACAAACTATGGTGGAATAATATGGGCTGTCGCAATAATGATTATTTTAATTATAATTGCTATTGTTGCATACAAATACAAAGATCAAATAATGGATAAACTTTCAAAGAAACAAGAACCAAGCGAAGGCTATTCGCCACAACCTCAAGGCGACTATAGAACAGAATATTATTAAATGTTTAAAGTGAATTCTATTTATGCCAACAAACGTTACAATTGAACATTTTTAGAAACCAAAACATATAAGTAAGTGCAGAAAATATATTCTATATGTGGGTATTTACGAACAAATGGAAAATAATTGGAAGACATATTGTTTAATGTCTGGTATAGCTTTGATAGAAGAATTTAGCAAACCTAAGGAATGTTATAAACGAATAATTAAAAATGACAAAGTAATTACATACAACGGTCTAAGAGCTATAAGACTTAAAGTAAAATCATACGATATCATAAAAACATGGTGGAAAATAACAAGAAAATGGGAACAAGAAATGAATATGAATTTTCTTGGTAGGAAATCTAAGAATGGGCCAATACCGGAAAAATCTTCAGGTCAATGGTTAATTTTCTTTACACCGCTATGGATATTTCAGATTCTAAAAACAACAGGTGAATTACCGTCAAAATATGCCACAGAATGTTATATGAAAACAGTTAAGAGCATCACTGAAAGAAAATCCGGAAGACCATTAAAATATATAATAAGCAAAAAAGAAATTACTATTATCGAAGATAAAAATTCTGAATTTAAAATACTTATGAGAAATGAAAATTTGGCCAGAGGCGCTTTTATAGTAAGTTTTGATTTAGAATTCAAGGATGTGCAGTTCGGTATTCCGTGTTTATGTATGACAACCAGATATGAAGACTTTTTAGAATTCATGTTAAAAGTAGCAAAGAAATGGGGGTGGAACACTTCAACGAATTTAAGTAAAGTTGATATAAACCATTCACTAAAAAGAGGAATCAAAGCAACCCCTAAGAAAGAATTCAGATTAACCATAAATTCACTAAAAGATATTTATTTATCTGGTCCATTAGCCGACAAGAATAAAGACATGTTCCTAAGATTCCAACTACAAAGAATGTCTAACAATAATAGTAATAAAAAATTACGAGCCGATGGATTAACAAAAAATATCATATTCAATGAACTAAAGTACGGACCAAAATGTTCTACAACATTAATGTTAAAAGCAGGTGTAAGAGTGGATGTTGTTCTAGGCCATCTAAATACGTTAGAAAGAGAGGGACTAATTAATAAAGAAAGAAAAGGTAAACATTACTTATGGTCATTAAACGGTGAAACGAATGCCACTAAATGCAACATATGAATTTTTCAAAGCTGAAGAAGAACTTGCAAAAGCAAAGACTAGAGAGCAAAAGATATTTGCTTTAGAAGAAATGATAAGAACCTGTCCGAAACACAAATCTGCTGAAAATATGTTATCTGATCTGAAATCTAAACTTGCAAAACTTAAAAAAACAGTTCCTAAAAAAGCTGGCGGACGCATAACAACAATACCAAAAGAAGGAGATGCCCAAATATGTATTCTCGGCTTAACACAATCTGGTAAATCAACACTACTATCTAAATTAACAAATGCAAAACCAAAAATAAGCAGTGTTCCTTATACAACAACTAAGCCAGAAATTGGCACAATCGATTATCATGGTGTCAAAATTCAAATAATTGAAATACCATCTACATTCGAATCAGTTCATATGAACGTTGCCCAAGGTTCAAACGGCATCATTGCTCTTTATAATAAAAAAAGTGAACTGGAAGAACTTCAAAAAATAATTGCAAAATTTAGAATTAGAGCTCCAAGCATCAAAATACAAAGAAATACTAATATTTCTACAATACGAGAAGATACTTGGAATTTACTAGGTATGATAAAAATATTTACTAAACAGCCTGGCAAACCAGCTGAAAAAAAGCCTCTAGTATTATGGAAAGGGGCAAATGTAGGCGATGCTGCAAAAGATCTTCATAAAGATTTCTACGATTTCTTCAAGTTCGCAAGAGTTTGGGGCAAATCTAAATATCCCGGTCAGGTGGTAGGTTTAAACTACAAACTCTCTGATGAGGATACTGTAGAAATACATATAAAAACTAAATCAAGTTTCTGAAATGTTCAACAATTTCTTGTTTTGTTTTATATTTTCTTTCTTTATAACTTTTTATTCTTATAACCAAATCTAAAATTTCATTTTTAGTATATCCTTGCCAATTAGTAGAGTGTTTGCTGATTCTGCATTTTTTGCAAAATCCTATTTCATTCCTATATTTCAGAATATCGTCTCTTTTAGCTAATTTTATGACTTTAGAATCGCTAATAGGTCTAAATCCTAAAGATTCTAAAATAATAATTAGTTGATTTTTCAATTGTTCATGCATACACGCAATGAAAACGAATGGTTGTATTTCGAAATATTCGCCTTTCTTCTTATATGATATTGACAAGCAAACGCCACCATCAGCCGTGGTATAGCATCTTATAAAATCTTTTTTAATTTTAATACTTCCTTCCATGATTTCTTTTGATATTATTATATTAAATCTCTTATTAGTTTTCTTATCAATCTCTGTGCGAAATGAAGTAATATAACCTTCTAGATATCGTTTCACGACTATTGAATAAAATGAAATTTCGTATGTGCCGTTTTCTTTTCTTCTGAGATAAAATTGTTTTGCATCAAAAAGTTTGGACGCCAAATTTTTAAATATCCTAATAAAATTCATATCTTTATTATAGAAAGCTATTTGCCCACTGTTTGAAACATATCCATCTGCCAATAATAAAGCCATAAATCCAGATAAATCTGAATTAAATGTTCTCGGTAACCGAAGTTTGTTCTCTCTCCTATCGTCTATCTTATAGTGTTTCCTCAACCTAGATAGTCGTGTATATAGCGCTAAATCGGAAAAATTAACATTGTATTTTCTATTTATGTAAGATGAAATATGTTTGTTTGTAATATCTTTGCCAGACAGCTTAATTATATCTGTATTTATCATTTCTGAATTGTTGTAAAGATTTACAAACATTACTCCTTTTTCATTCAAAGAATAAGTGCCACTAGATAATCTTTTCAAATACTTTGTCTTATAATAGAAATACTTAATATAATTATCATATAATTTACGGTAAGGAATCTTAATAAGAAAAGAAACTTCCTCTATAGAATGCGGCTCCTTGAAGATATTTAATATTTCAAATGCCTTAGTTTTCATTCTCATAACGTTATCTTGTTAATTGCTACTTTAAATAATTAACTTTAATGACCATATACTTCAAGATGACGATATACTGGAGATACATATTTAAGGTTCTTTGACGATATCTATAATATGATAAACCCTAATGTTTCCCAACCACACAATCAAGAGGTTGAAAAGACTAAAATGAAAGCGCGTTCTTTTATAAAAAAAATTATTATAATATCACAATCGACATCACTTATCGTTGGTAAGTTACAATCGGCAGATATAGACAAAATGGGTGCAACAAATTACCCTGCTTGCAAACTAACTGTGTTCAAACCTAAAAGATACAGCATTGGAAACACATTCCAATTCAATATGGAAGATCAAGGTATATATTTTGTGAATAAACCAGAGATGATTATGACGCTTGACGAAATAAGTGATAAATATCCTGAAATATTTAGAGAAATACATATTAACGTAGGAAAAGGTGTATGGGATGGCGCTTAAACAAATTGAAAGAGACAGAAGATCTGACACGACCAACTGTCCAAGATGTGGCGGAGAAGCTGTATTCATAGATGGAAAAATAATACAATGGCTAACTTGCACTAAGTGCAAATTCAAAAAAGTCGTTGAAAAAGCTGAAGAAAAAATAAAAGTAATATCTCTAAAAACAGAAGAAGATACAAAGAAGTTATTTAAGTTATAATTCTCATTTAAATCAGTTTTATATATAAAATCCAACAATTTCTATTATGCTTGAAAACTATTCTAAACCTGTACAAACAGCTTTAAAAAAAGTTAAAATTAATGTAGGTGATAAAATTTCTATTAAAAATGGTAACGAATTATACGAAGGTCTACTCATGCCAAGAACTGAACTTGGTGATAAAGATTCTATAGTCGTAAAGCTAAGTTCTGGTTACAATATAGGAGTAAAATATGACAAAAACATGAAAATAACTAAATTAGCTAGCAAACAAGATTCTAAAATAGAATTAGAAAAACCTAAATTTGATCCTAAAAAACCTAATGTTACTATAATTTCTACTGGCGGTACAATTGCTTCGAAAGTTGAATATAAAACCGGAGGAGTAAAAGCTATAGAAAATCCTCAAGAATTATTATTTAATGTTCCAGAACTGAAAGAAATAGCTAATATCAAATTTGTAAAAGTTCTTCAAAAAATGTCAGAAGACATGGATTCTATCGACTGGCAAGATATTGCTAAAGCTGTTGTTAAAGAACTAACACTAGGAAATGCTGTAGTAATTACACATGGAACAGACACGATGCACTATACTGCAGCAGCTCTGTCCTTTATGTTAAAAGATTTACACAAACCAGTAATCATAACTGGTTCACAACGTTCTCCTGATAGAGGAAGCAGCGACGCTGGAATGAATTTAATTTGTGCTGTGCATGCAGCTTTATCTGATATTGGTGAAGTTGGAGTAGTGATGCACGGTTCAACGGATGATGATTATTGTAATTTTAATCGTGGTACACGGGTTAGAAAGATGCACTCTTCTCGAAGAGACACGTTCCGAACATTAGGAGACACCCCAATTGCTCAAATCTATCCAGACGGTAAAATAAACATACTATCTAGCTATAGAAAAAAGAAAGATATTAAAGTAAGTGCTGATACTAAATTTGAAAATAAAATTACTTTAGTTAAAGTCTATCCTGGTTCAGATCCAGATATTCTAAATTATTATCTTAAGAAAGGTTACAAAGGAATCGTCATTGAAGGAACAGGATTTGGATACGTACCGACGCATGCTCGAAAATCGTGGATACCTACTGTCAAAAAAATATCTAAGAAGATTCCTATTGTAATTGTTACTCAAACTTTATTCGGTCGTGTTAATTCTAATGTATATGAACCACTAAGAATTCTATATCATCAAACCGACGCAATTAACGGAAATGATATGCTTCCTGAGGTCGCCTTGGTTAAACTTGGTCATATTCTAGGACATACTAAAAAACTTAAAGAAATTAAGAAACTGATGACTAAAAACTTAGTTGGAGAAATTTCTGAAAGAAGCACAATAAGTGATTAAATGGATAAGATTTTGAAACAAGCGACTAACATAATAACAAAGAGCACTGGAAAAGACCTAATAACATTAATTCTAATGGGTTCATATGGAACAAAAGATATGGTAAAAACCAGCGATATAGATCTAAATGCAATTATGAAAGATTCTTTTGATTTTAGAAAAGAAAGACAGATTAAAAATATGTTAAAGGAGCAAATAGAAAAAAAATATAAGATAGAGACTAATTTTGAATGTATGAATATAGGTGCCTTTTATGGAAAAAAGAAAAAAGGCAGTCTTACAAAATATATATCATTGCCAATTTTAATAACATTTTTCAATGAGAGTAGATTTTTATACGGTAAGAAAATTAATTTTAACAAGTTCTCAGTAAAGAGAGCTTCATTAGAAAAACAATTAAAATATCACATAAAATCAATAAACGACAATGTTGATAAATTTAAGGGAAAAGATATGATTGGAACCTCGTGGTATTTTAAAGATTTTATTAAAGGCGTATTTCTGCTTGCCGATGTTGAAAACCAGATTTTAAATAAAAAAGAACATAAAAAAAGATATATAGATATATACAATGAATTCAAAAAAGATAGAACCCATATTATCCATTATACAATGACACTTAGAAGGAAGAAAAGAATAACTAATCGCGAAAAATTAAAATGGATTAAAATGGCTAAACAATACATTAAAAACTTGAAAATGGTTATTAAATGAACTACGATTTAATCGGCTTCAAATGCGGTATAGAAATACACAATCGTTTGACTACAAAACATAAACTATTCTGCAACTGCCCGCCAAAGTTTTCAGAACAAAAACCTGTCAAAATAATAAAACGTAAGTTACGTCCAGTAGCAGGTGAAATGGGTAAAGTTGACATAGCCGCTACCTATGAATATCTTAAAGGTAAAACTTTCAATTATCAAGTATTCTCAGACACATCGTGCTTGGTGGAATGTGATGAAGAACCACCGCACGAATTAAATTCTGAAGCTCTTACAATTGCATTACAGATATGCAAACTTCTACGCGCTAAAATACCTGAAGAGATACACATAATGAGAAAAACTGTTATTGACGGTTCTAATACTTCTGGATTCCAACGAACTGCCTTGGTTGGTACGAACGGTACATTAGATACATCAAAAGGTCCAGTGCGAATAGCTAACATATGTTTAGAAGAAGAATCATGCGGTATTGTTGAAAAAAATGATACAATTATTACATATCGTTTAGATCGTTTAGGTATACCATTAATAGAAATTGGCACAGAACCTGATATCAAAGATCCAGAACATGCTAAGGAGGTTGCTGAAAAGTTAGGTATGATTGTACGATCTACAGGTAAATCGCAACGTGGTATCGGCGTCATTCGTCAAGATATTAATGTTTCTGTAAAAGGTGGTAAACGAGTTGAAATAAAAGGATTCCAAGATTTAGACATGATTCCTAAGGTTATTGATTTTGAAATTAACAGACAGGTTGGACTCGTCAAACACAATCAAAGTAAAGAAGAAACAAGATTAGCTAAACCAGATGGTTCTACTGATTATATGCGTCCATTACCAGGAGGAGAGCGTATGTATCCTGAAACTGACGTACCACCAATAGTTATTACAAAAGAATTCTTATCATCAATAAAAACACCAGAAACATGGGAGTTAAAACTTGAACGACTAGAGAAGATACTACCTAAAGATTTAGCCAATCAAGTCTTAAAATCAGAATACTTAGATCTCTTTGAAAAATATTATAAGACAAATCCTATTCTAATTGCAACAACCTTTACGTCCACGTTAAAAGATTTAAGCAGACGCGGTTTTGAAACATCTAATCTAAAAGAAGAGCACTTCAATGAGCTATTCAGAAAGAACTTACCAAAAGAAGCAATAATGACCACTTTAGAAAATCTATGTAAAAATCCAGATGCAAAAATAGAATCAGATGTGATATCAGATGAAACTCTGCACAATATAGTAAAAGATGTTATCGATAGAAATCCAGAACTTGTTAAAGAAAATAAAATATCAGCTCTCATGGGAGATGTTATGAAACAAGTTAAAGGACGCGTAGACGGTAAAAAAGTTATGGAACTTCTTAAAAAAGAACTGCGATAATTGTCTATGGACGATTAATCTAGATTTTATCTTCACAAATGGTTTATATACACTTTACGAATTTATTTTAGAACGATTATGAGACCCCTTATATCGTTTAAAAAATGGAGGTGATGTAAAAAAATATGAAACGAAGTTTGCTTCTTTCCAATGAGGCGAGAGCTGAGGAAGACCCCTTATTCTAAATATAATATATAAATCGCTGTGCATCCACTAATCATAAGTTGGTGGTATTTCTATGGAACGATATGAAAAAACATTTACCCCCCCCCGTTTTTTTCGTGGCAATGTAAATTGCACCATTGTTCCTTTCCCGCGCTTACTTTTGATTTTGATTGCGCCATGCATTCGCTCAATCATAATCTTACATATATAGAGACCCAGACCAAGTCCTTCCCGTTTTCTTGCTATTAATAAGTTTTGCTTCAGTGGAAACTTTTTGAATACGTTAGGGATATTATTATTAGCTATTCCAACCCCCTGATCTTTCACTTCAAAAATAATATTCTGTTTATTCTTTTTAACAGAAATTGTTATAGTTGTTTTTGGTTTACTATATCTTACAGAATTTTCTATAACATTGGCAAAAACCTGTTCAAGCTTCATGGGGTCTGCATAAAATGACATATTGCGTATTTTGTTATTTATTTTAAGTCTAATATTATTTTCTACTGGTAAAATTCTTAACTTTGGTTCTAGAGTTTTAAGATATTCAGAAATCTTAAGTTTCTTAATAAAAAATAATTCTTTCTTCTTTTCAAGTTTTGTTGTAAAAATTAATTTATCTACCCTATTTTTTATTTTATATGCTTCAAGAATTATTGTTTTGATTGAATTTTTTTCTTCATGTGAAAACTTATGCGATTCTTTAGATAATTTGTTATACAATAAAAGATCTAGCAAACCAACAACATTCATCAAAGGCGCCTTTAATTCATGTATCATCATACTAATAAAATTATTTTTATCTGTTTCAAGCAACTGCTCTGATTCTTTTTTCTCTGTAATGTCTGTATCTACTCCTCTATATCCAAAAAACTTTCCTTTTTTGTCAAATATCGGAATTCCGCTCGTCGAAAACCAGACTACTTTTCCGCTTTTATGCACATTCCTATTTATGAATTCATGAAAATTCTGTTTCTTTTTGAATGCTGCAAATGTCTCCCTCTTTAATTCTTCCCGATCTTCAGGATGGAACAAATCATAAAAACATTTTTTTCCAACAAGATCTTCTGGCTTATATCCCAAATATTTCTTGACAAAAGGACCCACATAAGTATATCTCCCCCTAACATCAACTTCCCAAATCCACCCTAAAACATTATTTACAACATCCTGCAATCTTTTTTTGTCTAGATTTGATAATTTTTCGCTGTTTCTTAATTCTACCTGCGTTTTTCTCAATTGTTCTATCAATTCTTCTTTCGAATTGCCTATTTTCTTACTTATCATAAATATCTTCATATTAATTTGATTACTTAATAATAGAATCGATCTTTTTTATCAGTACTCTTATTGTAAATGGTTTCTCTAAAAATCCCTTTATATTTGGAAGTCTTTTCCTTATCTGCGATTCAGAAATAATTGCTTCCATATTAAGCGCGCTGAATATTAAAATTGGTATGTTCTTTGTAGATTTATTATTATACAGTCTTTCTGACAATGTTATACCGTCTATCCCTGGCATCATTATATCTATCATAAATAAATCTGGTTTCGTCTTCTTTATCTCAGAAATGACTTGTTTTGCGCCTATGGTTTTTATTACTCCATATTCCTCGCTAGTCAATATCATCTTGGATATTGTATCGACTGTCGTCTTATCGTTGTCAACGATTAGTATTTTCTTCATAATAAATATACGCCCTTCATCCTTTTATTTCTTATGTTTAAGGCTCTCCATGATTTTAATGTAGGCTATTGCCTCGCTGATTTTTCTTTTCTTCTTCTTATCATCTAGTTTTCTTTTTTCTATTATTCTGCGAATATTGTTCTTTCCGCCAAGCATTTCATACCTATTTACTAAAATGGCCAGGATCTCAGCAGGATATTTTCCAATTTTTAACACCTTTCCTGTATCTGCGACCTTAAGGCCATTTATTTTATTGGCCTCTTTTATAATTTTATCGCCAACATGCGTTCTCATTATAAATATCATATCGCCTATTATCTCATAGTAATCCCTGTCTTTCTTTGCCACAGCAGAATAATCAAAACTCTTTGGCACGCGAGATATTTTCCTCAAATAATATATCGCCACTATTCCTATTGTAATTAGGATTACTAAAAACAGATAATAGTCTATTGACAGACATGTCAGGCAAAATATTCCAATCATAAAGCTGTTTCTGGAAACGGCTGGTGATCTTTGGTTTATATATTTTAATTCAACCTGAAGGACGTATTCCCCATGTAGCGTATTTTCAGGTATTTTTATATATCGTATGAACGATAGAGACGTCTCAACAGCTACAGTCTCCTGAATTTCAAGAATTGAAATATTCGAGCTGTCATAAACATTATAAATAACTATAACGTCATCTGTTTTATTTCCGAAGTTAAAAAGCTCGACATTAACAACAATAACACCTCCAGGTCTCGTATATCTCAGAGCTGTCGGTATTGTAAAATCCGGTTTATCTACTATAACGATATTACCTCTGATATCAAATAATGGAATCGGTTTTTCTGGGGCTTTAATTTTTTCTCTCGGTTTCTCTGGAATTATGCCTTTAGATGGATCATTTAACGGAGTTGACGGCGCTTCGACTGCAGGAACAACATAAATGCATTTTGATTCATCGCAAATATAATTTGAAGAGCAATCCGCGTTTGTTATGCATTCAATGGCCGGTGCAACTACATTCACTCCAACAGTACCCTGTATAATATATCCTGTTATAGAAATCTCAATAATTTTAACAAATATAAGTATTATAATTAAAATAAGTAAGACTCTATTGTCTATTTTCATAAAAAGTAATACTCGTGAAACTATAAAAGGTTATTGCCAATTATGCCTGCGATGCAATAAACATCAGTGCCTCAGACTTAACTCCAGCAGGCTCGTCTATTGGAACAGATATTCTTAATTCAACTTCAGCTTCGTCTCCAGACGTTGCAAAATCAAGTATTTTTAAAAATGTAATCGGAGTTGTTCCCGGAACATTTGTCCATGACATCAATGACGTTGTCGTATCAAAAGAACCTGGTTCTGCAACAGTCTCATTTGCCGCAAACTGAAATGAAGCCGTATTGTCTCCACCACCTGTTCCGCTGAACAGTGGAGCTGAAGAAGAATCTCTAGCTATGGTTACATTAACAGAAACGGTACCGTCATTCTGTATTTTAAAGGGAGGTGGACTATCTTTTGAAGTATCTTTTGTCGCCCCAGGCTCCGTCGCACCAAAACTGACAGAATTTACAGGCATTGAAATCTGTGAAATAGCCGTGACCTCAACAGAAGCCGTAGCAATAGGCATACCAGTTATTCCACCTTGTCCTGTTGTAAAATTATTGTAATTTCCAAATAACAAATAAGATGATCCTATTATCAGAAACATTGATAAAACCATCATAATTTTTTTGCTATCCATTCAAATCACTTAATTATAATTAGATATAAATCTTTTTAAGTCTTATTTTAACGATACCGGTATAGTTTCCGTAGCTTGTATTAGCGGGAACCTTTACTTTTAACGTTATATTTCTTTCTTCCAATGGATTTATTCTAAAATTATTTTCTGATGCAGATACCCACTGCGCGAGATCTCCACCAGTAAGTATGCGAACCCTCGTTGAGTACTGTTCAGTGTTATTAATAGTCACAATTCTTTCGCTGGAACCCCCAGGCGTCACTGTTCCAAAATAAATAGCGTCCGTGTCAATGTTGAATCCAACATAATCGCTGACCTGCAACTGCATTGTTAGGTCTATATCTTCAGTATATGTCAGCGTGTCAAATAGAGCATAACCAAACACAGCAAGCGATATCATTGCTATTATCGCCAATATCTTAATGATTTTATTAATTTTCATATTAACCATATCGCTTGCGCTTTTTAATAATAATTATAACCACTATTATCACGATTAAAATAATAATTATCAGCCACCACGGAAAACCTCCACTGCTTAACCAAGCTGACAGATTTGACGAACCTGCTATAATATTAAATGTCTTTGTTTTTTCAGCTGTTTTATCTTCGTAATGTAAAACAACTTTTAAATTATATTCCCCAACTGCCATGTTCTCTGTGTCTATATAACCAGCTATTATGCCGCTTCTCTTTGAAGCTAGGCTTGTCGAACCTGTGTTGAATGAACTCACTTTATTGCCGTTCTTTAAAACAAATAATTCCGCCCACACACCATTAACTTCTTTCGTATATGTATTTTCAATATTTATTTCCGCCTTGCCTATTGCGCCAGCAGGAATATCATTAAGCGTTATATTATTTATTTTTACCACAAGCTCTCCGACTGTAAACGCTGTTTCTACTGTCTTTATATTTTCATCGTAATTTATTGTTGCTACTGCCTTATACGTATCGACACCTATTGAAGGCGCAACCCATTCTAATAAAAATGTTTCAGTTTTAGAAGATAGAACTAATCTGGCATCTGTCTGAAAGGATTTGATGAGCTTGTTTGAAGAGTCATAAATGTCCACTGCAGCGCTTAGAGATGAAATATCATTTTGCCCCAAGTTATTAATTTCCAGTGTGATTGGCACTGTCTCTCCTACTCCGACATCTGGTATGCCAAGCGAAACTGCTATATAATATCCAGGATAAGGAACTTTTATCCATAATTGTAATTCAACGCCAGCCACTGCTCCAACAGTCGAACCAGAATTTCCTTCGAGCCCAGCAGTTTCAACTATTCCTATTCTGGTATCATGAGTTCCAGGCTCAAGTTCCTGTGGTAAATTTATATCATATTTTAATGTTTTAGACTGTCCTGGTGAAAGCTCAACCAAAGAATCATACAAAGTAATGTAATCTTTCAAATCACCATTAACATAAACTTGTCCATAAATTGTTTTATCCTCGCTGTTCACTACAGTATATTCATAAGAATCTGTTAATCCTGATTGAAAATCTATTATAATTCTTGCTGGAGAAATCCCTATAGAATAAACCGAACTTGAAAGTATTATCAACGACAACAAAATTGGTATTATTAATATTTTTCTCATTTATATCAATTACTTATTATGTTGATTTGTTTAAATAAGCTTATGTTCAGCAAGATTTATATACCAATAATAATATAATTTCATTTTTTAGAAGTGGGAGAAATAAAAAAGACTTAATGATTATTTTCTCATTCCATCGTTCTGAATCTTAGATGAAGATGCATTTTTTACTTTTGCCAATTTAATTAATTTTTTTATTTTGCTTTCTTTATTTTTGTTGCTAGGATGCCTTCCTTTAATTTTTTTTGGAAACTTCTTTGTTATAGATTTTCTCATTTTTTTCACTTTCTTTTTCTTTGTCATATTTATTACCTTTATAGCTGACATCTGAACTCGGTGAAAGAGTGCCTCAAGCTTTAATCAAACCAGCTTAACCTATCGATTTACTTTAAAGGTTATCTCCTTCGCGCCATAAGGAAGCTTAACAGGTGCAGATTTCGTATGGTTAGTTATAGTTCAGTAACCATATTAATGGCAGACACCTGACAGAGGCTTGTATGGACACATCCTTTCCAGGACAACCGAACTGTCCTTGTCAGCTAATATCTATTTAGTTTGACTGATTTATAAAGAGCAAAGATTTTTAACTACTTTTTTAAAATATATGTTTATTTTGTTGTCAGTTCACCAATTCTTCTTGTTGACAACTAAAATAAAAGAAAATGGGGGTTGCCCCCTAATAAATTTATGCTTTATGCCTGGCTTGCTGTGAATGTTACTGTAGAACTCTTTGAACCTGCTGGTTCATCGCTCGGTACAGTTACACCTATGTCCAATTCAACTTGATCTGCTGCATTTGTGTGACCCAAGTTAGCTATAGCTTTAATAGGCGATCCTGTCGCTGGCATATTTGTAAGAGATGTTACAGATCCTGATCCGCAAGCAACCTCTCCTGCGCCACATGCAAATTTATAATATACTGATGGATTTGTTGCTCCTGTTCCTGTCCACATATCATCTGCACCAACTGTTATATTCACAGATACACTTCCATCGTTCTGCACCTGAAATGGCGCCGGGCTGGTGTCTATTGTATCATTAGCGTCATTCACATCCATATTGCCAAAATCTATCGCATTTACTGGCAATGAAATTGCAACTTTTGCCGGCACTGATACTTGTGCTGTTCCTATAGCCATGCCTGTTGCGCTACTAGTTCCACCGATAAGGCTCATTGTTGAACCAATCGATACGACGGATAAAACTAGAACGACTGCAACTAAACCGGCTAATACATTGTTACTTACCATGTTTTTAACCTCCTCATTTAACTACATTTAGTTTTACTGTTGCTCCTTCACTATCTGGCTCTGCTATGTTCATGACAAATAATTTAACTTTTCCTGAAGTTGATTGTGTATCATCTTCTGCTGTTGCTGGGCTAACATTTGTTAGCAACACATAACTTCCTATGGCTGACACAATTATTGTCAATACTAATAACATTGCAATTATACTATTTGCTGTTTCTTTTGCCATATTTATAGCCTCCACTGTTTCTCTTTTTATTTTAGTCTATAATTGTTCTTATAAGAATTGAAAGAATATATATTTAAACCTTACTTATCAGAATCGCTTACTTAAAATTATCGGTTCAAAGTAATCAAGCGCCGAAGGCAGGATTTGAACCTGCGATTCCTTGCGGAACTAGTTGTCTCACAATGGTTCGAGACTAGCATTCTACCTGGCTGAACGACTTCGGCGTATAAAATTAAAAAATTTAGTGCTATTATGTTTAAAGTTTAAAGAGAAATTAATTACTTTCTTCGTTTAGATTTAACTTTTCTTTTAGCTGTTTTAACAGGAATATACTTTACAATTTCTCTTCCTACCTTACGTGTATTAATTAAAACAAATAAAAGAATTATAACAATTAAAGCAATTCCACCAATCAATACATTACCATTATCTAAACACATTGCATAACCAGCTGTCGCAGAACCTTGCAACGATAATAAATACATTCCAAATAATGCAAGTATAGTCACTACAGCTGTAGTAGCAGTTTTCTTATGTTTTACTCTTGGTTCAGCAATTTCGTCCATTTTATCTAAGTTTTCTCCAACTGTATGATGATATGGTCTTACCGAAGGATGTGTTCCATCCGAAACAGTGCTTGCAGCCTTTCTCCATCTTGCCGAATTTAGTGCCGATGCCACACTATTACGTCCATGATGATATTTTCCTATATCACTTTCTCTTTTATAACCTTCTCCGTATTGTAGTGTTCTCCCATCTTTAATTTCTTTTCTTCTCTCTTTACCGTATTTAGGATCCAGAAGTTCTTTGTCTGTATATCTTTTTCTACCAAAGTATGTTTGATCCATCCTATTAAAGAAACTACTAGTATTGGTATTCTCTTTTTTATCTTTTCTTTTTTCATTAGACCCATAATCTACCATAATAATTATACTATAATTATCTATAAAAAGACAATTACTTAACATAAGAAACAATTTCTATAACATCAAAAAAAACCATGAGTGCTCCCATTGGGATTTGAACCCAAGTCGTCGGATCGAGAATCCGAAATCTTTGACCGGACTGGACGATGGGAGCTGATTTATATACGCTTATTGTATTTTCATCATATAAATCCTTTTATTTTTTATATTGTTATATGGCAATAGACATTTACACGAGTATTTCTCACGATGAAAATATTGCTGTTGTCGGTGCTCTTGAATTTACAAAAAGAGGATTTGGACGTTTTATGTCTAACAGTTTTAAACCAAACTCACCAATAGATTCTACATTAATAGCAATCGAATCTGTTCTCTTTGGAACTGAAAAGATAGCTAACAAATATCAAAGTAACACTGTTTATAGTAAAATTGTCCAGCAGAAAACTATGGATAAAATTAGAAAAGGATCCAACAATCTATATAAATCTTCCAAGAAAAGATATGAAGAATTAACAAAAGAGTTTAATGGAAATTTAAGACTTAAAAAAAATTAATTTAATGGGTAAAAGTGAAGAAGAAAAACTTCATATAGAAAGATATACTTTGTCTGAAGACATTGTTAAAAAAATATTCCATTATATGAAAGATAATGGTGGGCTCGGGATGATTTGAACACCCGTCTTCCACTATCTCGTCCTGGAATCCCAAGGCGGAAATACATAGTCAGATACTCCATAAAGAAATATCTTTAGACCAAGCTATACTACGAGCCCATTTTATAGTAATATGGTAGTTTGTGATATTTATAAATCTTTACAAAGGAATTTACGTCTTTAGTCAAAACTGTTTTTCTACTATTAACATATTCATTAAATTTTATTATATTTTTAAGATTAGAAGTGCCAATTATCTTAAATAACATTTTGATTTTCCATAATGATGTTAAATTAATTTTTCTCTCACACGCAATAAATGGCGAAACGCCCAATTCTTTCAAGAACAAATATGCTTGTTTTCTCATTATTTTATGCGTTATTGTGTAATCCATTATGCAATTTTTTGATGTCATATACACCGAACCATCTGTATCAAAAAGACCTCGCATAGCAGCCATCATTAGATTTCTTTTTTCAACTATCCACGAAGGTATTTCTTTGTTTTTCGTTCCAGTTACCAATCCAATTTCATTCAAAAAATTAAATAATTCTAACGAATTTACTCTAATCTGAATCGTATTCTTATTCCTAGGATAAAAAATGTGAGGATTTATCTTAAAAAGTTCACGTATCAAATTAGAAACATATTTTGAATAATGCTTCTCAATAAATCTGTTAAGAGTTATATCAATAGTATAATTCGTTTTGCTAATACTTCCATCACCAAGCATTATGCCAACAAACTCAGCAAGTTTTTCAGAATGTTTAGGTTTATTTATAATGATTCTTGGCATATTGTGTTTTTTTGATAACCCGCCAATTCGACCGCCTTTTTTCTGACCCCAATTTTTATCTTCTATTCTTAGAATATATCTTGTATACAATTTTTTAGGGCACTTACAAATATCGCACAATTTCATAAAATCGGAATATGATATGTTATATTTTTCATTCCTTAATTCATGTCTTAATGCTATTTCACTTTTATTTATTTTACTAGATAGTTCCTTCCATGATAAACCTGTCTGGTTCTTAACATCTTCTATAAAAATTTTCTGTTTTCCAGATTTGAAAATTAATCTATCGGTTTTACACATTTTCATGAAATAACTACGTCAATCGAAATATATAAATGCGTTGTATACTTTGAAATAGTATACGACGAGCCCTTACAAACTATTACTATAACTACATTTTAAAAACCTTTGTATAAGTATAGATAATATGAAAGAATTAATCAGTTCTATAAACAAATTAAAAGAAAGTGAAGTTAGCAAACTTATTAAAACTAGAATGAATGAATTCAAGAACAATAAAGATTTATTCAATGAATTATGTTTCTGTATACTTACTGCAAATTTTAATGCAGAACGTTCGATAAAAATTCAGAATAACATTAAAGATTTCTCAAAACTAACTCTAGCGGAATTAAAAAACACATTAAAAAAACATGGGCATCGTTACCCAAACAAAAGAGCAGAATATATTATGGAAGCTAGAAAACATAAAACCTGTCTTAAAAATAATTGCACAAGAGAATGGATTGTTAAAAACGTTAAAGGACTAGGTATGAAGGAAGCTTCTCACTTTCTACGTAACGTTGGGTTCACAGACTATGCTATAATTGATTTTCATATAATCGACTTGCTTGTTAAACATAAAATAATTAAACAACCTAAAACACTCACACCGAAAACATATTTAGAAATAGAAAACAAATTAAGAGAAATGGGAAAGAAAGTTAGCCTGAATTTAGCAGAATTAGATTTATATTTATGGTACATGGAAACTGGTAAGATTCTGAAATAGACTTAAATATATGTAATTATGATAATTTTATAGGTAATTTTATGGAAGAGAAAAAATTTACGCTTGTTTTAGATGAAAAAACTCTTACGAGTCCAGACAGATACGGAGTAGATCAATTTGGAAATAGATTTATGATGTTTACAGACAGTGCTGGAAATAAAACTAGAGTCAGGAGAGATGATATGATTATAGATATGGAAACTGGCATTTGTAAGCAAAGAAATCCGGGTAAGATTGATACGTTTAAAGCTTAAATGGAATCTTGAATAGAATCTAAACCAATAATGATTCATTTAGCTAAATTTTTATTCTTGTATGTTTGATCCTCGGTAACATCCTTTCCAGGCAAACTGACTTTTCTGGCCTCTTTCAAAGATTTAACCTCAACTTCACCCAAAATAAGTTTTCTATCTGTAAAAAAATCAAGTTCCACTTCATGCCCCCCGTAATCAAAAGTTGATCTTACCTTTTCTATTCTCCTACCTTCAGTCTCTGGCCAAAGTGCTTCAAATAATTTTTTATCTATCTGCTTTTCATATTCATCACGCTTTATTCCACCTGCACTTTTAGCAGTCAAAAAATATTTTCCACCCTTATCTCTAACACGCAGTTCACCTGGTTTGAAACCTTCCGGCAAATTCAAAATACATGCAATCTTATGTGCCATATCTACAGGAAGGTAACCCTGTCTTATCTTCGTACCTTTATTCAAATTTATTTCTGGTAAACCTAGTACATAGAGAACTTTATCCCTAGCTTTTCCTTGAAACAAATATTTCTTTTCGATTTCTTTAGCCATAAATATAATTACATTGATTAAATATATAAATAATCTGGAGCCTCGGGTGGGAATTGAACCCACGACCTCTCACTTACCAAGCGAGCATTCGTACCGACTGAACTACCGAGGCATCTAACTAATATCTTAGATTGTTAGAATTTAAATAATAACTTTATTCTTTCTTGGCTTTCTTTTTCTTTCCTTTCAACTTCTCAACTTTAATCTTAAACTTGCACTTAACGCATTCTACAATAAATCGCACTGAAGCTGCCTTAGAAACCGGTACCCATGGCTGAGTTGTATACGCTACATGCCCACATTCAGGACACTTATATTCTACGTGAGTTATTGTTTCACCTTTAATTAGAAGAGCTCTAAGTCGTCCACCATTTTCAAAATCTCTAAGAGTATGATAAGCACAATCGGCTGGCTTAATTCCTCTTTTTTCTATTATTTTACTTATCTCGTCCATAATTAGAAATCGAATGATTGTCTTAAATACTTTTCTATATTGTACCAGCTATGAAGGCAAGTATAACTATAAACATAGCTAACTTCATTAATTTTTGTGATTTTGCTGGATTTTTCTTCAAATGTCGAATTGCTCTAAACAGTACAATATCTGTAATTAGTATAAAGAAAATATAATAAACATTTAACAAATCAAATACCCAAGGAAGCGCCATCAGAATAATTGCTATGAAAACACATATTATTGAATAAGCTCTTGCGACGTCTTCACCATATATAATCGGTATTGTTTTCTTTCCACCCTTTTTATCTCCTTCAATGTCTTCAATATCTTTAACAATTTCACGTCCAAAATTACCAAAGAATGCTATTGCAACAAGCGCAAGTATTGTTATGTTTACTGTTTCAGTCAACAGTCCTCCAAATAGGAATGTTGATGCTGCCAACCAACTTGGAAACGCACCACCAAATACTGTCATTGTTTTTATTTTTTTAGAATAAATAACTGTCAATATAGTGTTAACAATTGCTAAAATAAAACAATAAATGCTAAGTGTCATGCAAAGTAGTAAACCTGCCACATAAAGAATTGTAGCAAATCTGAAAGCATCTATCCTTTTAATTTTTCCAGAAGGTATCGGTCTTCCTGGTTTATTGGTCTTATCGATCTTATAGTCATAATAGTCATTAAGCGCATTTCCTGCACCTGATAATAATACTACTACGAACATTGCTATTACTATATCAAAAATATCATAATACCCAATTACAAGTGCTCCAACTAAAGCTCCAAGACTCCCCAGAATAACTACAGACGGCCTCATTAGCTGTAGTAGAGAATTCATTATTTATGCCTTTCTATCTTTTTTCTTTGGTCTTAATCCTTTGTAACCACATTTTCTACATTTAACTTTCTTAGCTTTTACTCTAAGCATGTCTGTTCTCATTTTTGAGTTACATTTCATGCAAATAAACATTCTATCATATACTCTTTTAACATTCGCCGGTGCTCTTATTTTTCCCATTAAATCACATCCAATTTATTTGTTTTTTGTACTTGTTTCCCCTTCCATTTATAATTTGTTTTATTGTATTTAAAGCCTTACTTCCTGTGTTATCTACGTCATAAACATTTTTATTCATTTGCCTTGCCTCCCAACTTATCAAACTAATGTACTCTGCTTCAAGATTTTCCCGTATTTTTTCCTTATTCCATCTCTTTTTATGTAATCGTTTTTCCAGGATATTTGGTCTACATCTAAGAACAAAAATCTTATCTAGCCCAATTAGTGTATGTGATAAATGACTGTCAATTATAACATTTTTTTCTTCTATTTTCTTAAAATATCTATTTATTTTTTTTACATCGACCACAAAACACTTTCTCTTTTTATCATAAGAATCGTATAATTTTTTCGTTTTAACATCTTTGTTTAATTCCACTAATCGATATTTCATCTGTTTAGCAAGTTTTTTAGAAACTATAGTCTTGCCGACGCCTGGGGTTCCAGTTATTCCAATCTTCATATACTCAACCCTTTGAACAAGTTGCTGAACATATTAAAAATCATAGAGAAAAATCCGATACTTACATCTTCAGGCTTTTCGACAATAATTTCAATATCGGGCTGGGATACTTCTGTTTCAATTAAAATAGAATTAGTATCTGTCACATGCATATTTTCCGAAACAAGTGTTCCTGAATTATATCCATATAAAATAAAATCATTATGTGGTGCTATAAATTGTGATTTCTGATATGCAAAATCACCATTACTTGTAAATATGTAACTATCCTTTGCATAAACACTATATTCTTCTCCCGCAGCAAGATTAGTTTTATCAGTAGATAGATCGACTTTCTTCTCATTCTCAAAAGAAACTTTCACAGAAACGGTTTCAGTTTCACCACCATAAGGCAAAACAACAATCGGACATTTGTACAATCCAAGTGCGTTTCCTTCATCTAACAATTCAAGTATAGAAAAGACTTTCCTCTGATTGCAAAAATAGAAAGCATCATTATTTTCTGTATTTCTCATGACATTTTCTCCACTACTATCAATACATCCCTGAACTTTCAATTTTGTTAATACACATCTATCAGATGTAACATCACTCTTAACAACGACATATCCTTTGTATACAATATCATCAAGAAGCGAAGATGTAGAACCAATAATCAAACTTTCAGTGTTTTCAACAGTGGTTATCTCTGTTGTAATATCTTTAAGATCTACTTTAAAACTACCAAGACCTCTTGCATTCAAAGAAGCCTGTGTATATGATGAATCTGCCAATTTTGCAAATTTAATATGTGTAGCATCTAAAAATCCACCCTGTGACCATGTGACATCAACGGGTATTCCGTTCACCTCTGCCCAACCATGTGCTACAAAACCATCCATTGAATTAGCATCCTTCGAATAAGCATAACCAGCTATATATGGTGAATAATACCCCATGCTCCTAGTAAGCGCGACAAACAATGTTGTAATTTCATCACAAACACCTTTTCTATTTTCTAAAACCCAAGAAGCTGACATATTCACTTGTGCATATTCCATATCATATTTTATGTTTTTATTTACCCATGTAGCTACAGAAAATATTTTATCTATATCATTGCCTCTAAATGTCTTCGACAGAACATCAATATCATTTGTATCATAATCAACTAATTGTGTTGAATCTATGAATTCTGGAAATTTTTCTACATCCATAGTATTTCTTCGATTTATAGTGACTGTTGTTTTAACTCTAAACTTATTAACAACTTCTGGCTTAATCCATTTTAATTTCAAATATTTATTGCCAATATCGTCATAGTATTCGGTATAATTAACATTTGATTCGATGTTTTCAACCTTCTGATATTGATCATTTTGTGGTATTGATAGCGTAAGTTCCATATCCTCGACTCTACCAGTTGTGTCTATCTCGCCGGTCTGTATAATATCAACTTTAAGATAATCTATAGTATACGGATTATCAATCTGAGCGTATACTGAGAATGAAAACATAGAAACAAGCATAATCACTAATATAAATTGTTTAATCATACATATCATTTTAAATTGTTTGCTTATAAATATATAGATGATTACTATGACTGAATATCAAATATGGACCGAAAAGTACAGACCAACTGAATTTTCAGATGTTGTTGGGCAAGAAAACATAATTGAAAGAATCTCAGCTTTTGTTGATTCTCGACAAATCCCACATCTAATGTTCGCAGGACCTGCCGGGTGTGGTAAATCAACAATATCAATAATAATAGCAAAAAAGCTATTTGGAAGCAACTGGAGACAGAACTTCCTTGAACTTAATTCTTCAGATGAAAGAGGAATTAACGTAATTAGATCAAAAGTAAAAGATTTCGCAAGAACAAAATCTGTCGGAAACATACCGTATAAAATAATATTTCTAGATGAAGCAGATGCACTAACAGCTGACGCGCAAAATGCACTAAGAAGAACAATGGAAAGCTATAGTAATTCGTGCAGATTCTTCCTATCATGCAATTATTCTTCAAAAATAATAGAACCATTGCAGTCTAGATGCTGTGTTTTTAGATTTAAAACAATTTCAGATGAAAGTATAAAGAAACGGCTCGATCTGATAATCGGAATGGAAAAGGTAAGTGCAGATTCAGATGCAATAGATGCAATATGCAAATTATCTGAAGGTGATATTAGAAAAGCAATAAACATTCTTCAAACTGCCGCAATTAATACTAAAAATATCACCGAGAAAGCCATATATGATGTAGCTTCAATCGCAGAGCCAAAAGAAGTAAAAAATATGCTTGAAATTTCATTAAAAGGAAATTTCTTAGAAGCAAGAAAAATTTTAAATAATATGATTTTAAAAGATGGAATTTGTGGGCAAGATATAATAAAACAGATAATGCAGCAAATATACAGTATCGATTTAACAGAAAAAGAAAAAGTAAATCTTATTGAAAAGGTTGGAGAATTTGAATTCAGAATCAACCAAGGTGGTAATGAACAAATACAGTTGGAAAGTTTGCTTGCACAATTTGCACTGTTCAGAAAGGAATAACTAGGTGATAATTATTAAAATCCCAAACTATTTTATGGTTTTGTCTAATTACGATAGAAATGATGAAATTAGAATGTGTGATATAAGTAACATAACTAAAAATTTATATTCTGAAATAAAGAAGGAGCATGGGAAGGGAATTATTAAACTTACAACGATGTCTTTTGGCGTTCCGAGGAGAACAGTTTCAAATTGGATTAACGGAACTTCACCAATACCCATATCGAAATTCTTTCAACTAATAAATATTTGGAAAGGAGTTTGCAGAAAATCAGAAGATGAAAAAAACAAAATAATTGAATCTGCATTCAAAGAAAATGAGTATTTTTCTGTGGCTAAGGGTAAAATAGTAAAACTTCCAAAAGAAATTACAGAAGAACTGTCATACATTATCGGTTATATCATAGGTGATGGTTGTCTTGTAGATATATGGAAACCAAAAATGAGAACTGGAAATTTCAAATACATGATTGAAATAGCTTCAGACACGGTAAAATTTGCTAATAAATTCAACAAATTTATCAATAATCAATTTGATTTGAAAGCTAATATATATAAAACAAATTCCAAATGCTTTGAAATTTACATACAGTCTAAGGTGTTGTTTATTTTTCTTAATAAAATATGCGGTATACCAATGGGTAAAAAGAAAGGACAACTAAAAATACCGGATATTATATATAATGGTTCAAAAGAAATCAAAAATGCCTTTATCGCAGGGTTTTTCGATGCCGATGGTTGTATATATGAACCCGATAAAAAAATTATATTCGCCCAAGCAGACAGAATGTTTCTAGAAGAATTAAAATTATTTACCGAACGCTTGAATATGCAATCTGGAAAGATATCTACAAGGGTAAAGGAATTTGGTATCACATACGATTTTTCTTTAAAGGTTGATTCTATTCCTACATTTTTAAACAATACGCCATTGCAACATCCAAACCGTATTAAAAGAGCAAATAATATGAGAGCAATAGTAGGGGTATCACGATGTTAGTAAACAGATATAAACCAAAAAAAGTATCAGACATTGTTGGAAATTCTACAGCTTTGGCAAATATTGTAGAATATATTAAAACATTCAAAACTGGAAAAGCGATTCTTCTTTATGGTGCACCTGGTATTGGAAAAACAATTATATCACAGGTAATATCAATTGATAATAAAATAAATATAACCGAAGTTCACGCATCTGAAATAGAAGAAGTAAAAAAAATAAAATCATCTTCAACAATGATGTCTCTGCTTGGTGCAAAAAGAATAATAGTTGTAGATGAAATTGATAATTATACTGACAAAGGAACTGTTACTGAAATAATAAATCTTATTAAAACCAGCAAATTTCCTGTAATACTTACTGCTAACGATGCATATGATAAAGGTCTCAGAACATTAAGAGGCTACTGCACATTAATTCAATTTAGAAGAATTGGAACATTATCAATTGGTAAAAAACTAAGAGAAATATGTGCTAAAGAAGGTGTAGAAGTAGACAATGATATAATTGTAAGAATAGCAGAAAGTTCTGGCGGAGATTTAAGATCTGCAATAAATGATCTACAAATAATAATAACTAATAGAAAAAAAGTAACACATACTGAAATAATTGGATTCAGAGAAAGAGGTATAAACATTTTCGAAGCTATTAGAATAATATTCAAATCTAATAGTCTCAATGATGCCTCAAAAGCAATTGATTCTTGTGATAAAGATATTGAAGAAATCTTTTGGTGGATGGAACAAAATATTACAAACGAATATAAAAAACCTGAAGAAATTGCATTCGCATTTGATATACTTAGTAAAGCAGATATGTTTAGAGAAAAAGTTTATGTTGGAAAAAACTACAGAATGTTATTATATATGAAAAACATGATGGTATCTATGACACTAATAAGAAAAGACAATTCATACACACCATATAAGCCTCCAGAAAAAATCATGATACTCGGTAAAAGCAAAGAAGATAGAGCTGAAAATAATGAAACACATGGTAAATTAGCGCAAGAGTTGCATTGCTCAAAAAGGTGCATAAAAACTCAACTGCCATATCTTAAAATAATAACGGGCTTAGACTGAAAAACTATTTTCTATAGAAAAAGTATTTGATTTAATCTTAAAAGTAATATCTCCTACTGGTTCTGGGTTGCATCCTACATTAGTATGAGCCACTTCAAGAACTATACCACGTTCTAATAATCTTTCTTTAAGATTCTTCTCCGAAAGAACAAGATTCATTTCTGGATTCTGAGAATTAGCACATGATATTTGCAATGTTTGCATTAAACTATTTTTCACATCACCGATATAATTTAATTCCTGCATCTTTTCGACGTTGCTTAAATCAACTTTACCATAATCATAAAGATAATTCATTATCAAAATAAGTGCAGAAATCATTATTACTGTTGATATTATAAAAAATTGACCCTTCATCCTTTAACACCATATTTTGCTCCGCATGCTTCACAAGTCAAAATAGTTATTCTATTTTCTTTGACTAATTTCGTATCTGGTCTTTTACATTCTTTACAAATAACATAATCTCTAACATATAATTCTAATTTTTGCTGTACAGCGTTTGGTGTTAATCTAGCTGTAAAAACAGCTCTTTGTTGTTTTATTGCACCAGGTGCTGCTAGTTCTTTTGTAAGAAACTTTAGCATATGCTCTGGTTCTCTTCTAAGAGTATTTGACACTTGAACAAAATTCTTTATTATTGTAGTGCTTCCTTCAATCATCAAATCTATTTTAGGTATCTCAAATCTTTCTCCAGAATCCTTAATCTTAGGAAGCTTATCAAATGCTTTATTCAATAGTTCTTCGTAATTCATAAGAATAATATATAATTAAGACTTATAAAACTTTAATCACACCAGGAGATGGTTCAAAACATATTCTCTTCTCTAAGAAATCTTGAACAATCTGATCAACCACATTCTCATCGAAACCAGATTTTTGTATAATTGAAAGATAATCAATTCCATCATTCTCTTTAATTATATTCATAATTGTATCTTTTTCATTTAACTTAACTTCTGGTTTAACTATTTCCAAACATTCAGATTCTATTATCGATTCAATATCTTCTCCTTTTAAATCTTTCAGAAGTATTTTCAATTCATTCACATCTCGCGTCTCTAATGATTTTATCTTATTTATCAATTCATTCTGATATTTGTGAACTTGTTCTATTTCTAAAAGTCTGAGAGCTTCAAGATTAGAATCAGCTTTTCTAATTATTTCAGGCATTATGTAAACTTCATCATTATATTCTTTCAATTTGCCAAATATGTCTACCAGATCTCCTTTTGTTAAATTATCAAATATTTTGACACTTACAAATACTTTACATCTTACCGTCTCTGTACCATCATCTAAAGTAATTGCACCATAATTAGAACCATCCTTAATGTATTTATCAACAATTAATGCAAGTATTCTAACTCTAGAAAGTTTTCTTCCAAGATCTGTTAAAACATAACTACTTTCAAAACCAGTTTTCTTTACAAATTTTCCATTAACAATTTCTTCGATTGATGCTTTTTTTGAAGTTATTCTTCTTGTCTCCATAAAAATCATATCTTTTGTATAAAATTAGGTTTTGGTTCAAATGTAAATCCTTCTTTCTTTAATCTAAATAATAATTCTTCTACATCTTTTGTAGATATTCCTCTATCTTCAGCCGCAGCAATTATTTCTTCTCTTGGTGTAGGTATTCCTATTTTCTTACCAAGCATTTCAATAATATCAAGTATTGTGTGTATCTTTGCTCGTTGAGTCGATGATGTTTTTTCATTCATTCTATCAATATCAATTTTTCCCGTCTCAGCATCATAACCAAGTTCATTTATAGAATATTCCATTATACTAATGGCTCTATCTGCATCCTGTACTTCAACTGTAGGAGATAATCTGATTTTAGCAGATGCTTCAGCCAATCTCATTAAAGCTTCATTCTGTCTAAGTGTAATTGCTAATGAATCGGGTGTAGATTTAGCACGCATGTCAACATAAAATTGTGCCATTTTATTTGCAGATTCTTTTGTCATTTCAGGTTTGCAATATTTTCTAGCATAGGCAACATATTTTCTTATGAAACCAGAACCCAGTTCTGGTACTGTTGTTTCAGGATTTAATCTAGTAGAAACAATGTGATCTGCAAGTCTTCGATCCATGTCCTTATCTGGTATATCTTTTAAAACAAATTTCAAATCAAATCTAGACAAAATTGTTTCAGGTATATCTGTTTGTTGAGATACTGGTTTGAATTTATCAAATCTCGATAATTTAGGATTTGCACCAGCTAAAACAGAAACCTGTGCCGGTAGTGTTGCTATTATAGATGCTTTCGCGATAGAAATGGTCTGTATTGACATTGCTTCGTGAAGTGCTACCATATCTTCTTTAGCAATTTTATCAAACTCATCAATAGAAATTAAAGATTTATTAGCAAGAACCATTGCACCTGCTTCTAATATCCAACCACCAGTTAGTTCTTCGTCCTTAACAACAGTAGCTGTCAAACCTGCAGCACTTGACCCTTTACCACTGACATATTTTCCACGTGGCATAACTTTTGAAATTAATTTTAATATTTGAGATTTTGCAGTTGACGGATCACCAAGTAATAGAACATGAATATCTCCTCTTATTCTAACACCATCATTAAGCACGTGTGGCACACCACTAAACATTTGTAAAGCAATTGCTTCTTTAATTCTATCAAGTCCATAAATTGACGGCGCGATTGAATTAACTATTTTTCTAAACACTAGTGGATCTACAGATAATTCTTTAATCTTTTTTACATCAGCATCATTAACATCAACTTCGTCCCATTCTATTTCTGTAGCTTCTATGTTATTTGCATCAAGGAACAATTCAAGAGTTGTACTCATTTTTCCTTTTGTTATTCTTTTCTGTTCACGAAGAATACCATTTATTCTCAGTCTATTTCCGGGATCATGTTTTCTCTGAAGTTCTGGAGACGTTAAATCTTCTTTTAAAAATACTCGAAGCTGACATGATTTTTCACCACTTGCGATTTCAAACGGTTCTTCGATTTTTATCATTCTAAAATCATAAAGTTTTTTAGAAACAAGATCGAATCTCCCACGTCTATTACACTTATCACACGACATAGGTGGAGCTAACATTTTATCTGTTGGTTTAACTTCCGTCTTATATCCACAATCCATACACTCATAAACACCACATTCAATTTGTGGCAAAACCTCAGAAGCCAGTCTTACTATACCATCGATAGACATAAATTTACCAATATGTTCTGAACGCAAATTCCTAATTCTAATATTCTGCTGTTGTGGAAAATTCAAAAATCGTGGTTCAATCTTTATAGAACCTTCTGGCAAATCTATATTTCGTATTGCCAATCTAGCCTGTTCTATAATCTCGTCTGGATCATTCAAAAGTTTATCAGCAAGTATAGGATCAAATTTATCTAAAAGAGAAAAATCAACTAGTATTGACTTTTCTCCGAGCGCTGCTGCTGCCATTAAATCTTTCTCATAAAATTGCCTGAAAAACTCTTCAAATTTCTCCATTTCCATAAAATGCACCTACTTCTAATTGAACCTAAAATTATTTATATCCCTTATTTCTTATTTTTTACGAGTTCTTTTAGTCTTTTATCTATCTTTTCTACTGCTCTTTTAACATCTGCTATACTACGTCCACCAGTGCAAATTATTTTTCCACTACCAAATAGAAGAAATGTAACTTTCGGATCATCCATTCTATACACTAATCCTGGGAATTGTTCTGGTTCATATTCTGTATTAACTAATGAGAATGCAATCATGTCTAAATTCAATAACTGATCTAGTTTAGCTGAAGCAACAATATTTTCTAACTTCACTTTATAATTAGGTGGAATTTTAAATCCAATTTTTCTAAGCTTTACAACTATCTTACCAATCGCTATCTTTGAATCTTTCGGTGATTTAGCTCCTGTACAAACTGTTTTTCCCGAAGAAAATATTAATGCAGCTACCTTTGGTTCAGCTAATCTCATAACTAAACCTGGAAACTGTTCAGGTTCATATTCAATGCCTTCCAATGAAGAAACAATCTTTTCAAGTTTTATTGGAATATTGAAAGAAGCCGACGCAACAACATTTTCGATTTTTATCCTAAAACCCATCTTAAAACCTCCTTTAAATAGTATATAAATATAGCTAATCAAGGTATTTAAAGGCTATTTATAAAGGCTTTTTAGAACTAAAATCCGTCGCCAAGCTTGTCATCATTGCCAGTGTATGTGTTCCGTGGCACCATACTATTAAGATGAGATATTCTTTTATCATAATCATCTTTACATGGGTAACCTCTTGCTTCACCCTTTTTTCCGAGTAAATCGAACCCTGACATATCAATCATAGGAAATTAAGATATATAAACCTAACGCTCAACAATAAACCTATGAAACTTGCAGCTCTTGTGTCTGGTGGTAAAGACTCAATATATTCATTATTCTTAGCCAAAAAAGAACATGAAATTTCAGTAATCGTAACAATGAAATCAGAAAATCCAGAATCATATATGTTCCATGTACCTGGAATTAACCTTGTAAAAGAACAGGCAGTGTTAATGGGTATACCAATTATATTCGAAGAAACAAAAGGTATTAAAGAGGAAGAATTAGAAGATCTCAAAAATGTCATCATAGAAGCTAAAGAAAAATATGAAATAGAAGGTGTTGTTTCTGGTGCAATTGCTTCAAAATATCAAAAAGATAGAATTGAAAAAATATGCAATGAACTTGATTTAAAATCACTAACTCCATTATGGGGTATGGAACCGAATAAATTATGGAAAAATATGATAGATGTTGGGTTTGAAATAATAATTACTGCTGTTGCTGCTGGCGGACTTGGAAAAGAATGGCTTGGTAGAAAGATAGATAAAACAGCTGTTGTTGAGCTAACAAATTTACATGACATGTGTTATACATGTGTAATAGGAGAAGGCGGTGAATATGAAACACTGGTATTAGATTGCTCATTATTCAAGAAAAGAATAAAAATTCTGAAGTCTAAAAAAATATGGCAAAAAAACACACAAAGTGGAGAACTAATTATTGAAGAATCTATTTTAATTGATAAATAATTTTATATTTCCCCCTTGAGATTTTTTTAATAATTCCTCTTTTATTATATTTCCATATAAAGGAATATGGACTCTTATATCCTAATTCTTTCATTTTCTTTACAACATCTTTAGTTATAAAAATATTATTCTTTGAAACCAATTTCATTATTTTTACCGTGGAAAATTTTCTTTTTTGTCCTTTAACCTTTTTCATTTTTGCTGTTATTAATTTCTTCCGCTTTGTTATGAAATTGATTTCGCGTATAAATTTGTCTAGGGAATCGCTATAAATATAGAGACACCATCTCATACTAATTTTACCACGTTTATATTCAGTTTTATTTACTCTCAACGAATCAGGCTTCATAACACTGAATATATTAAAATGCTCCTGTAACATATAATATTCTCCTAGAAGAGTGACTGGTGGTCTTTTATCTATTTTTTTTATAATTGCAGGATATTCTCTTTTTAATTTACCAAACGAAATTCTTTTACTTTCTTCATATTTAACTTCTTTTGCTATGTCAGATATATCAACAGAACGAGCAAGTTTAATATATCTCTTAATACCAGTCCTTGGCGTGGAGTAATGCGGATAGGCTTCTGCTTCAAATGCTATCTTTAGATATTCTCTAGAATAATCTTTACTTTTAACTATAAACCGTGGAATATACTCTGGTATAGGAATTAGATATCTAATAAATTTTGTAGCTCTTGTTTTGAAACAGCTAACTACTAAATTTTGTGCATTTATAACATTTTGATTAAAAATATTTTTCAATGTATTTTTAAATATACTATGAAATTCTTCTTCTGGAACATGTATACTAAATTCTCTTTTAAAGTATCCTTCGGAAATCATTAATGCGTACAACTTAACATAATCAATATTTCTTAATTTCAGTGGAAAAGATATATGCATTTTATTTCCTGCGTGGGAAATAGCTTCAATTTTCTTTTCTATATATTTATCTTTTCCATAAAGATTTAATAAATTTTTTAACTTCATTTTTTCCTTAGTTTTTAAGTTTATCGTTATTTCCTTTGGTAAATCCCAATAATGTATCTTCCCTATAATAGGAGCCAATTGAACATACTGTTTAAAAGATTTTATCATGCACAACTTATTGCCCCCATTCTATATAAGTCTATTGACGTGGGAAGTCGAAAGTCTCGTAATAAACTGTCCATTATTCAAAGAACCTCTAAAAATAGGTAAAACTAAAATCATATGGGATAATAAAACAGAAAGCGGAGAACTTATTATATATTAAACAATAGGATCTACTCTCTTAAGATGTTCTTTTGTCAATTTACCATTATCACTTTTAAATTCTTCAGCGCTGGTTCTATATTGATTTAACATGTCCCAAACACCTCTAAGATCTATTCCATAACAACTTTCATAACAATTTGTCATTTTCTCTTCAGCTCTATCAAATCTTTCTCTATTCTTTTCATCTGTAAGTGTTTCAAGCTCACTTACTGCATCTATATAATTCTGGCTTATGTCTTTAATTTGTTTACTATATTTCTTTCTTATTTCTTTATTTTTAACTATAGTTAAATCTCTTATTTTCCTTCTATCTTTTCTAGCCACATATCTTGCATTAAGATCTGCTCCAACCAATACAATAGAACCAACTAATTCTGGAACCCATTGTAAATATTCTGGAAGACCTGACCCTATATTTAAAGTTGCTGATTTTAGTGGTACATAAATAGATCCGGCTGGTATGAATCTCTTCAATAGGCTTTTTTCTTTCTCATCCACTGATTTGATTTCTGAAAATTTATTCTCATTTGTTGCTTTAATTTCCGAATTCTTACTTTCTATAGCTGTATTAATAGCATCACGTCTATCAAAATCTATCTTTTCATACATATTTTTCTTATAATCACGAGTATCCTTTAGACCCAAAGCAACATCGCAAGCTGCTGAAACATACTCCAATAAATATACTCTATCATTACCATCTGAATCATCTATTATATCCATGAATTTGTCTATAACAGTTTTAGCAGTATTAGAACCTTCATAGTCTGCACTGTACACGGTTCTAGCGAATTCTATCACACCTGGTGGTATGAATGCCGAGCAGTTTTTGTTAGTCATAGTACTACCTCATAATAATAATTGGTCCGAAAAGGATTTAAGTTAAACTCATATACGACAGAATATAAATAAATATTATGAATATTTTCATAGAAACTTACGGTTGTAGTACAAATATACATGAATCAGAGATAATTGCCGGCCTTCTTCAAAAAGCTGGATATGATATTGTAATCAATATAGATAATTCTGACATAATAATCATCAATTCTTGTATAGTAAAATCTGTAACAGAACAAAAACTACTGTTCAGATTAGAAGAAATTACAAAAAACTATCCTGGGAAGAAAATTATCATAGCAGGCTGTGCACCAGAAACAATTAGAGAAAAACTATACGGTGTCAATCCTCACATAAGTCTTATCAGTACTAATCAAATTAAAAAAATACCACAATCTATTAAAAAAATAATTGATGGTAAAGAGATAGAATTGCTCGGTGGGTCAAATGATATTAAATTATGTTTACCTATTTTAAGAAAAAATCCTATTATTGGAATAGTACCAATATCTTCTGGTTGTGTTGGTGAATGTACATATTGTGAAACTAGACTAGCGAAAGGAAAATTATTGTCATATCCTAAAAATAAAATACTTGAAGAGATATCAAACTCTATAGGAAGTGGATGTAAAGAAATATGGTTAACTGCTCAAGACGTTGGCGCATATGAATTAGACAAATATGATGAATCACATCTTCCAGATTTATTAGATAAAATATCCAACCTACCTGGAAAATTTTCCGTGCGCGTAGGTATGATAAATCCAAACAACATAAAACCAATACTAAATGATCTAGTATCAGCTTTCAATAATAAAAAAATATACAAATTCGTTCATATACCAATACAATCTGGAGACAATGATATACTTGAAAACATGAATCGTGGATATACTATAGAAGATTTTGAAGAGATTATCGCTGCTTTCAGAGATGCATTTCGTTGCACAATATGGACTGATATTATAGTTGGATATCCGGGTGAAACAGAAGAACAATTTAGGAATACATTAGAATTAATAAAACGACTAAAACCAGATTATGTTAATATCTCAAGATTTGCTAAAAGAGATAACACAGTTGCTAGTAAATTGCAACAGCTAGATACCAAGGAAATGAAAAGAAGGACAGCCACGCTTACAAGCCTGGTAAATAACATTTCTTTTAAAAAAAATATGGAATGGTTAAAATGGAATGGTGATATACTAATAACTGAACCTGGTAAAAAACCAGGACAGTGGATTGGTAGAAACTTTGCATATAAACCTGTTGTTATAAATAAATCAGGAAAACTTCTTGGAAAAATAGTTAAAGTAAGAATAGATGATGCAACACCTACTACACTAATTGGTTGGCCAATGAAAGAATAATCATTTTAGCAGATATATGGTTTTTTTCTAACAAAAAAGTCATTATGTGTATTTTTCTGAATGGGTTTCTTTTTACTTTCTCCAACTGCTTTTTTACAATAAGCCAAATAGGCTACACCATTTAAATTAATAGGTCTTCCAAATCTGTATTGGTCTTTACAAACACCAGGATATTTACACATTGTTTCTGATTGTAAATTTGAACAAGAAGACCTAGCTTCTTCTATCGGATCACCCCAAGATTCAGTATGCATACACATTTCACTTATAGTAGCTGAAACCATTTTAATCACCACTCTTAGCGCCCTTAACAGTATCTGTAAGTACTCTTATGTTATATGCGCCAATTCGCCCGCAACACGGACATAGTTTTGTTTTCATTTTTTACACCAATTATTTACACCTTTTCCACGGAGGAATCTAATTAGAATTAGAAATTAGTATATAAACCATTTGTGAAAGTATAATCTAGACGAATGGTTCATAGGTAAATTTATTAATACCAAAAATGTAATAGAAATATGTTAATACTGATACCAGAGTGGTTTTTCAGCATACAACCATTTATCTATATTTTAGCAAGCATGATTGGTTTTCTAGTTAGTTTTTACTTCTATCGAAGTTTCACGTTTTCGAAGCAAAAAAATCATTATTATATGTATCTAAGTTTCGCATCACTGAGCATGGGATTCTTAGTTCTCGGTGTAACAGAATTATACACATACCTAAGTATTATGCAAGGAACAGCAAACATGTTTGAAAACTTCGCATCATTCAGAGATCTTGGTATATGGATGTATTACATTTGTTCAATTATGTCATATTCATTATTGTGTTTAATCTATCTTCCAAAAGATTTGAAATTTGCGCTATTTCTTCCTTATTGGTATAAGGGATTCCCGTACTTCCACGTATTGTCACTATTCTTAATATCATACGTCATATTCAGAGCAACTGCAAATTGGTTTGTCACGAGAACCAAGAATTCAATGTTAATTATGTTATCATTCTTATCAATCGGTTTTTATCACACATTCATGTTCTTCACATCATTTAGTGAATGGATGTTTGTAATAGCTCACCTGTGTCTACTGGCTGGATTTATTGGTATGTTTTGGATGATCTTTAGAGTCAGTCGAAAAAAAGGTAGATTCTAATGAAAGAAAGGCGTTCAAAGACTCAGATACTTGTAGATATTCTAAGGCTTGTTCATCGAAAAGGAGGAACGGCAAAATCAACACATATTCTTTATGGCGCAAATCTTTCTCATAAAAGATTAAAATTATACTTAGATGCGCTTATAGAAAATGGCTTTTTAGAAATGGTTTCTGAGCGCGGACACACACATTTTAAGATAACCAAAAAAGGCGTTCAGTTTATAGTCGAATTTAGAAAAATACAAGAAATTACAGATGCTTTCGGCATACCAATTTAATATTTAAATAATCATACGCAGAATTCTTATTAACGCGAGTGTCGTATAGTCTGGCCAGTACGTAAGCTTGCCAAGAATTTCGCAAAAAGTTTACAACAGGGGTTCAAATCCCCTCACTCGCACCAATCTCTTCTCTTTGAAGGATTTCCTGGTTTAATTGTTTTAATCAATCTAATAGCTTCTTCTCCCAACAATCTTACATTATATAACAATTTTCTATTCAATCTCTTATCTCTTGCTATTAGAATTTTGTTCTCAAAACCAAGATTAGTTAAAATAGAAGAAAGCTGGTTCGCCAAAAATAGAGATGTGGTAGAAAAGCATATTCTTTTATAATTCTTATGAACATGACCATCTGTATCTAGGCAACCTCTTAAGAATCCTGTAAGAAATTCCTTATCGTGCTCAATTACCAGCAGTCTAACTGAGTTATGTTTCTTTCCATCCCAAAACAAATAGTTTTTTATCAATTCGTATATTTCTTTAGAATCGTATCGAAGTTCGACTGTATTATATTTAAGTCTTTTGATAATAAGTGGGGATTTAGAAAACAGTTCTGTAAAAATCGTATCTAAGTGCTTTATGTATTCAGATGCTTTAATCGAAACAGTTATCATTGTTTTGTAATGTCCTATCTTATCCTTAATGAAATACCCGTCTCCTGTAAAAACACCAATGAATTCACCAATTTTCTCTCTGTTATCTGAAATCGTTATGAGCTTATATTTTCTCCCAAATTGCTTCCGCGTATGATAATAAATTGTAGTTTTACTTAGTCCAGTGTTTATAGAAATCTGTGCTAATGTATACCCATCTTTATACAGACGTAATACCTTATTTTTATCAATGTTATTCATAAATTAATGAAATGTTGTTGCTTCAGTTTAAAGCACGTTTTCACCCTTGGTGGTGAATCTCGCACAGTGCACCATAATCATTAAATACTCTGAGTTTGAATAAATTAAAAGGATGATTGAATGTTTTGGAATAAAAAGAAAGACGATGTGCAAGAAATAAAAGATGCAGTGGAACCAAGCCAACCTGTATTTACTAGACCTACAGAAATACCAGAAATTAGAAAAATAGAAATGCCTTCAATGCAAGAACCTAAAAACTTCGCTCCACTATACATCAAAATAGATAAATATAAAGAAGTTCTTCAAAGAGTTCAAAAATTAAAAACAATCCTAAGTAATCTTAGTGCTTTAGCTAGACTAGAAGGAGAAGTCGAAAAAATAGCATCACAAATAGAAGCTAATGAAAAGAAAAATCTTGACGAATTCTCAGGTCTTCTTAACCAATTAGATCAGGAACTAGTAAGACCACAATCGTTCGAACCTTTCATAAAAGACAATAGTAGACCAATTGATGGAAATATCAACCAAATGGAAAGTGAATTGAAAGAAATTGGCGATAGGACAGAAAACATCTAATTCTTAAATTTATATAAACTAATATGTTTAATAATATCTTACATGCGGGAGTTGCCAAGCTAGGTCTAAGGCGCTGGACAAGATTAAATACGTTTATTCTTGAGCGAAGCTTAGGACCCAGTTGATTAGTTCATTCGCAGGTTCAAATCCTGCCTCCCGCACCATAATGGTGATTTAATACCAACCAACAATAATTTAATTCATTGGTGGGAAGCCTCTCAACGAAGCAGGGTTATAATAACGCCATATTTTAAAAAACTTCTGGTTTCTAAAAAAAATGAACTGAAATTGACACAGAAAGCCATAGCAAAATTAATACAAATTAAAAAAGGACGCATATCTCACTATGAAAATGGTCATAGACACCCAACGATTAACATATTCCTTAAATGGATTGACGTTCTTAAAATATCAAAAAAATCTATAGAATCGCACATAATCATATTTAACTACCCGAAAATAAATTTTATACTTAATAAATTTCCGTATAAAGAAATGCCAGAACACGCCGAAATAATAGCACATACTTTATTTGATGGCACCGTAGGAAGGGGAAACTCCTTTTATTATGAAACGCGCAACAACATGGAACAAGAAATGTTTTCTGATTTAGTTAAAAAAATTGGAATGGGCACCGCTCTATACCATAGCAATCAAAACGGTGTAAAATCATACGGGCTATCTTCTGTAGCATCAAATTTACTAATAAATCATTATGGGTTTGAAAGAAGGAAACTTCCTAAAAAAATAATTGCACTTGCTCTAAAAAATCCAAGCTGGAAAAACTCCATCTTAAGAGCATGTTTTATTGATGAAGGAAGCAATGGTAAAATTAAATTGAAAGATAATATTTTAGTGGCATCTTCTTTAAAAAACGAAATACTCGCCAAACAAATTGTTCAACTATTAAAAAATAATTATTCACATAAATTATGCATATATCATAAAAGAAATGAGTTTTCGATACTTTTGCATAATAAATCACTGACAGATTTCTACAATAATACGCTTAAAGATATAGAATATGAATGTTATTATAAAAAGGTAAATACACAAAGAATGATATGCAGACTGCAACCTTCAAAATTTAGATGGTGATATATGTTATGAACAAAGATGGATCAAGCGGTATCCATGTGGCATTGATATTTGCTTAGCTTCTGTTGAGCAAACAATAAACCCGATGGAAATCGCAGATGGGCGCAGAAAGAAAATAAAGCGACTTTACAAGGCCATCAGGCTGGAGCAAAAACTTTAGAAAATTTCTTGAAATGGTCTAAAAAATATCCTGAAATAAAAATGATTAGCGTATATGCTCTATCAACCGAAAATCTAGGAAGAGATAAGCAGGAATTAAATTATCTATGGAAAGTCTACATGGACAATCTTAGAAAATTAACAAAAAACAAAGAATTTAAAAAGGATCAAATAAAAGTTAATGTTCTTGGTAATCATAATTTATGGCGTTCAGATGTTAAAAAAACTGCAAAAGAAGTTATGATTAATACTAAAAATTATACAAAAAGTGTATTAAATATTCTTCTTGCATATGGTGGTCAATTTGAAATAATCGCTTCTATGAATAACCTATTGAAAAGAGGAATAAAAAAAATACCAATCGCTGGAGATGCCTTTAATAAATTCTTGCTTGTTAAAAAACCGGTAGACCTCGTAATAAGAACAGGCGGCTATCATCGATTATCAAACTTTTTATTGTTTCAATCAGCTTATGCTGAAATATACTTTTCCAACACATTATGGCCAGATTTCTCTAAAAAAGAATTTGATAAAATAATGAAATGGTATTTTGCCCAGAAAAAGAAGTTTGGTAAATAATTATTGTTCTGGTCTTAGTAATGGGAACGCCTGACATTCTCTAATTGATTTATTCAACAATAAACTAAACAATCTTTCAGATACACCAAAACCAGCTGTTGGTGGCATACCATATTCTAAAGCTTCTACAAACTCCTTATCATACATTTGTGCTTCTTCATCGCCAGCTTCTCTCATTTCGTTCTGTTCTTCAAACCTAGCTGCCTGATCTATAGGATCATTTAATTCAGAATAACCATTACCCATTTCAGTTCCAGCAATTATAGGATGGAACCTTTCTACAACATTTGGATTATTGTCTCTTTTCTTAGCTAAAGGTGATACTGCTAATGGTTCATTAATTAAGAAACCTGGTCCTGATAATTTTTTTCTACAATATTTCCAGAGATTATCAATAGCACGTGTCATGTTGAATCCTTTCTTATCATAATTTATTTTCAATTCTTTTAGTTTCTTTTCAATATCTTTCAAAGTAGCTTTATTAATATCTATACCAGTGTGTTTCTTTACTTGTTCAGTATAATCATATCTTTCCCATTTCTTTGAAAAATCAACATTATGTTCACCAATTTCAAATTTCAATGTACCGAATGTTTTCTTAATCACATATTTATACATTTCTTCTACAAGTTTCATAGCCATCTCGTAATCAGCATAGCTCCAATAAAATTCTAAAAGAGTATAATCTTGAGCATGTTCTAAATCAATTCCTTCATTTCTAAAGACACGTCCTATTTCAAATGTTTTCTCGAAACCGGCAACCATTAATCTTTTTTGCCATAATTCTCCGGCGCATATTCTAAGATAAACATCAATATCTAAAGCATTATGATGCGTTACAAAAGGACGGGCATCAGCACCGCCTGTTTTATTTTCAAACACCGGTGTCTCTACTTCTATGAATCCTTTAGATTTCAAAAATTCTCTAAACGAATCCCAAAATATTCCTTTCTTTACAAAGATATCTCTTGTCTCTTTATTCATCAGCATGTCTAAATATCTTTTCCTATACTTCAGTTCTTCATCTTTAAGTCCGAACCATTCTTTCGGTAATACTTGTAAAGATCTTGTTAAAATTGTTATTTTCTTAACTAAAAGACTTAACTCGCCTCGTGCTGTTTTTAACACTCCGCCTTCTACACCAACGATATCTCCTGCATGTAATAAATTTACTAATTTCAACTCTTTATCAGAAATATTAGAAGCATCTATGTATAATTGTATTCTTCCGGAAAAATCTTCTAAATCCATGAAAAATAATTTACCATGTCCTCTTACTGAACGTATTCTTCCAGCAACCTTATATTTAATTTTCTCATCTTTATCATTTGCCTTAAATCCACTATATTTTTCTATAAGTTGAGAAATGTTTGTATCTTTATCAAATTTATGAGCATAAGGATTAAAACCGAGTTTTCGTATTTCCTCTATCTCTTTAGGGTACTTTAGCTCCTTTACCATAACTAATAATCCAAGATTATTATATTTAAATATAGAGAGTAGGAAATTAGTTTATGGATATATATCTAATATCTATAATATTATTCTTTACAATAGTTGGATCGCTATTATACAAATATAGAAAAAAAGTAGATTATAAGTATTACGTTTTATTTATGGTCCGAACGAAAAGATTTAGCAAGCTTATTGATAGAATAGCTAATAAATCACCTAAATTCTGGAAATTTATATCAACTATAGCTATTTTAGTTTGCTTCTATTATATGGCACAGGGAGTATATCTGTTATTAGTTCAATCAAAAGCAATAATGCTCGGAACAATCACTCAACCTGGTTTACAGTTAGTATTACCATCATTGGGTGCAACTGCTTCAAGTGGTCCAGGTTATATGCTAATTCCATTTTGGTTCTGGTTCATAACAATTGCATGCATACTGATTCCTCATGAACTATCTCATGGTATAATAGCAAGAGCTGAAAAAATAAAACTAAAATCAGTAGGCCTATTACTTTTTGCAATATTCCCAGGTGCATTTGTAGAACCTGATGAAAAGCAACTTAAGAAATCAAGTACTCTGAAAAAATTAAGAGTATTTGCCGCTGGTTCTGGTGCAAATTTCTTAGTTGCAGCGTTTGTACTGCTTTTAGCCTCCTATATTATATGGCCGATGTACACATCTGGCGGAATAGAAATAATAAATGTTAATGAAACGAGCCCTTCATATCTAGCAGGACTAAGACCAAACATGACACTAATGCAAGTTGATAATAAATTAATTACAACAACCTATCAAGAATATCTTGCTGGCACTGGTTATCTATCAAACGAACTCGGTACGGTATCTGTAAATCAAACAATTACGTTTACGTCTGAAAACCATATAGATTATAATGTAAATATAACAGAAAATAATGGAAAACCTTACATTGGTATTATCTATAAACCTGTTTTCAAGGCAGATGCTATATTTCTAACAACTATTCTACTACCACTACTTACTATGATATGGTTATTCTCATTTGCAGTTGGATTGTTTAACATATTACCATTATATCCATTGGATGGTGGTTTAATGATTGAAGCGCTTACTGACAAATATCTAAAGAAAAGATCAAAAACAACTATAAAAATTATAAGCGGTATAATGCTCCTAATAATCTTATATAACTTCTTCGGACCTTCATTATAATGAGATTAAATGCTTTTCGATATAGTTGTATATTATGAGTTATGAGAAATTCAGTTTATCATGAATGCGTCAACAATAAAAATTCTCTAATCAGTTATCTAAAGAATCTTAAGTTCTTTTATGTTACTATTTCTCTCTAAAAGTTCTCTTATTGCCTTTATGTTAGAACCAGCTCTTCCAAGTACAGCTCCTCTATTCTTTGAATCAAGTGTTACTTGAGCAAAAGTATCTTTTATTACTATTTTTTTAGCTTTTGGTATCATATTTTTTAAGAATGCTTCATCAGATTCGGCCCACTCAAATATTTTTATTGGTTTTTTAAACATCTTTTCTGCTTGTTTTATTGTCTGTCCACCTTTACCTATAGCAACAGCTATCTTGCCACTATTAACTAAGAAATATATACTATCTGGATTAATGCAACAATCTCTAACTTCTGTTTTGCTAAGGTCTTCAAAAGCTGCAATCAGTTTTATTGTATCTGTATCAAATTCTCTCACAAGATCACTTTATTGACAATACCGCTATTGGAAATGGTTTTCCGCAAACTATACCCAATTGTTTTGATGTTCCATCAAATACTTCCACTTCTATTCCAACCAATTCTGCGTAACGATTTATGTCTTTCTTCATATTCTCTGGACAATTATTTGAAATTATAACAGATTTCAATTCTTTCATCTTAAGGTGTTTAATTGTCACTTTTCCACCTAACATTATCTTTTTCGCTGACATTGCATCTTTTATTTTTTCAGTTAATGTTTTTTCTGTCATATCAATCCTTCTTTTTTGGTTTAAATGTTAAATCAAACATTCCAGTACCTACAGGGACAACCTGATTTATCATAACATTTTCTACTATACTTTCTAAATTATCTCTCTCTCCTGTTACTGTAGCTTTTGTTAGATGTTTTACAGTTTCTTCAAAGTTAGCTCTTGCTAAAACAGATCCCTTTGAACCTGCAACACCATATCTTCCAATCGTTCTTATGATGCCGTCTGAAGTCATTGTATCAGCAACAAGCATAAGGTGCCTTACATCAACATCTAATCCCTGTTCTTTCATAGTTAATATTGCTTCTTCCAATATAACACTTCTTGCAGCTTCAACGCCTAAAACTTTTAAAACTTCGTGAATATTATTAGTTACTGTTCTTGTTCCATCAACTTCAGGTAATTCTAATACTTTTGCTAGATTGCTACCCATAGTTGTTAAGACCCATTCTGTTCCTTGTTGAACAACAATAACCTGTGTTATACTTTTAACACCATGAACATGAACTTTTAGTAATTTTGTTTTTAATTTTTGAAGTTCTGATATTGTAGTTTCTTTCAAAGGTTTCACAACAACGCTATTTGTTTTCATTCTTATACTTACGTTTTTAATCGCAATTGTTTCCTTAATTACATCTGGAATAATCTTCATGTTTATTCCTCTTTCTTTCATAACTTCAGACGATAATAGAAATTCGACTTCAGCATTAAGTATATCGATTATAGGTCTTGTTGTTATATTTGCTAATGTTGTTTCTTGTAATTGCGCAGCAATTTTACCTGCCTTTTCTCTAGTATCATAAGATTTTTTCAAATATATTTTCATGCTCGGTGTTTTAGGAACTCTTCGTGCATCAAATATTTCAATAAGTCTTGGTAATCCAAGAGTTACTTGTATAGATGCAGCACCAGCTACGTGATATGTTCGCATAGTCATCTGAGTTCCTGGTTCTGATATACTCTGAGCTGCTACAACGCCCATTGCTTCACCAGGTTCAAATTTACTTTTATTATAAAGATCTATTACTAACTTTATTGCTTTATCTTTCTGAGACTCTGATAATTTAAATTCTTTAAATGCCTCTTTCAAGTCATCAATTATCTTTGGTGGTAATATTGCTTCTGCTTCTTTTAGTGTAGTCATCATAATCACCTTAACACGGCCTGTATAATTGATTTAACATCAAGTATACCCCAGTCTGATTTTGCTGGATCGATTCCGTCTTCTCCAGGTATGAATTGAATAATCACTTTTCTATTATCTCTTACAGTTCCGTCATATTCTACCTTCAAATCTTGTAGAGCATTCATTAATCTTCTTTCCAAATAACCACTGTGTCTTGTTCTCAGTGACTTATCCATCAGCGATTCTCTTCCTGACATAGCATCAAAGAAGAATTCTATTGGATTTAATCCTGATTTAAAACTGTTTGCTAAAAATCCATGAGCTGATGCTGATAGATCATTAACTTTGAACAATGATAATGTTCTTCTACCAGAATTATAACCACGATGCATTCTTTCACCAAGTGTTCTTGCCTGTCCTACACAAGCTGATAACTGTGTTACATGTGTCATAGAACCTCTAGCTCCAGATTTGGCCATAATTACAACACAATTGTCTTTAATATTTTCTCCAATAATCTTACCACACTCTTCACTTACTTTAGTTAAACTTGTTAGAATATTTGTTTCCAGTGTTTCTTTTCCACTTCTACCAGGTAAAAGTTCTAATTTGTTCTGTTGGTATAATGTTATTAAATCATAAACTTTAAGTTGTGCATCACTAACTATCTTATCAGTTCTTGCTTTAGCGTCTGTGTTCAAATCAACATCATCAAGTCCTGCTGTAAATCCTGTTTTATCAAGATATCTAATTCCTAATGCGGCTACTCTGTCAATAAATTTGTGTGATTCATCTACACCAAATTCTTTATCTATTATGTCAATAAGTTTTCCAGATTCCGAACCTATTGCTTTTACATCTATTAGTCCTCTTTCTAATTTTCCATTTTTAATTACAACATAACCATCATTTGGACATGTTCCCTTTATACATTTGTCACATCCACATACTTTTGATTTGAAAGAAATATTCAAACCTTTTGGAAGCAATAAACTGAAAACTTCTTTACCTGTCATTGTTTTCTTCTTTGGTAATTCTACAAGCATTCCAATATCTGCTAGCATCTTGAATACGTCTTCTCTACTCAAAACAGTATCCTGTTGAGTAAGCATGAATATACCAGATATATGATCATGTATACAACCAATAATCGGACCTCCGAATCTTGGTGATCTTATATGTTTCTGAACAATCATTAATAATTCTGCTTCAGCTCTTGCTTCTTCTGTCTGAAGTACGTGTAAATTCATTTCATCTCCATCAAAATCAGCATTATACGGTGGGCAAACACAAACATTCATTGTAAATGTTCTCCAAGGTGTTATCTTAACCTTATGCGCCATTATTGACATTCTGTGCAGAGAAGGTTGTCTATTGAATAATACAACATCTCCATTCTGAAGATGTCTTTCTATAAAGTAACCTTCTTCAATTTCTTTAGCAATTTCTTCTTTATTTCCATCAGTTACTTTCTTTTTCTTTCCATCTGGTCGGATAACATAATTTACAGATGGCCAATGTGGTGAAAATAAAATAAGTTTTCGCAATGCTTCAATATTATTAGGATTTACACTAACTGGTATTGTAAGTTCTTTAGCAATTACTAAAGGAACCCCAACTTCATTTATACTAATACATGGATCTGGTGTGATAACTGTTCTTGCAGAGAAATTTACTCTTTTACCAGATAAGTTGTGTCTGAATCTTCCTTCCTTTGATTTTAATCTATCTGCTAAAGTTTTCAATGGTCGTCCTGATCGATGTCTTGCTGCAGGTATTCCTGAAAGTGTATTATCGAAATAAGTAGCAACGTGATATTGTAATAATTCCCATAAATCTTCTATGATGAAATCTGGTGCGCCAATTTCTATATTTTCTTTAAGCCTCTGATTAATTCTTATTATGTCAACTAATTTGTGTGTAAGATCATCTTCACTTCTATCACCTGTTTCTAAAGTAATTGATGGTCTCATAATAACTGGTGAAACTGGTAATAATGTTAAAACAAGCCATTCTGGTCTACCCCCATTTAATCCAAGTGTTTTCAAATCATCATCAGTTATTTTTTCCAAATGTTCTCTTATTTGCAATTGTGTTAAAGCTTTATCATCTTCCATGAATGTATATGGTTTTTCAAATTTCACTGTTTTCTGTTCAACACTACAATGTGGGCATTTCTTTATTGTTGTTGTTGCTGATGTTGAAATCAATCTACCACATGCATGACAAGTTATTTTTAAAAGTCTGTAAATTAATTTTGAATATAAAACATGAACTACTGGTCTTATTAATTCTATAGAACCAAAATGCCCTAAACAAGTACCCATTGGTTTACCACAAGTTCTACATTTTAAACCAGGATCGATAACACCAAGCTTAGGATCCATGACTCCGCCTTCTAGTGGGAATCCATCATTATCATAAAGCTCTGGCTTTACAATTTCAATCACAGATAACTTTCTTATCATCTGTGGTGACAATAAACTGAAATCAATTGATTCTATCATTTTAACCACTCACATTTAATTTTGGATATGTCATCATTGCCTTTAGTTCATCTAATAGCAATTTGAATGCATAGGACATGTCTGTATCAACAATGTTATCTTCTTTACAGCTAGGACAAACATATTTATCTTTCACCTTATCCCAAACTGCAATCAAACCACATTGTCTACATATCGGTACGGTAACTTTATCTGAATCGAATCTTTCCTTAAGTGCTAAAACAGCCCCATGAGCTATTAGGCAATCCTTTTCCATTTCTCCTAATCTTAAACCACCTTCTTTAGTTTTACCTTCTGTTGGTTGTCTTGTTAATAATGTTACAGGACCTCTTGATCTTGATTGTATTTTATTTGCAACCATATGATCAAGTTTCTGATAATAAACCATACCAGTATAAATTTCAACCTCGTACTTTTCTCCATTTATTCCGTTATACATAACTTCCTTCCCATCACTTCTCAATCCAAGTGTTCTTAGCAAATCACGTATATTCATTTCCTCATCGCCCGTAAATGCAGAGCCATTAACTTTCTTAGCGTTCATAGCAGAAACTTTTCCAGATATTATTTCTAATAACTGTCCAATTGTTTGTCTCGAAGGAATTGAGTGTGGATTTAAAATTATATCTGGTGTTATACCAGCTGCTGTAAATGGCATATCTTCGCCAGGAAGTATTAATCCTACTACAGATTTCTGCCCGTGTCTTGATGCGAATTTATCACCAAGTTCAGGTATTCTCATATCTCTAACTGCTGTTTTAACAAGTTTTACACCATTTGTTGTCTGCGTTAGGAAAATTCTATCAACAACACCGCCTTCGCTATGTCTAACACATGTAGAATTTTCTCTCATATTAGAAATTCCTGACATAAGCTCATTTGCACTTAAGAATCTTAATGGTGACATTCTTCCTACAAGAACATCTTCTCCTTTAACTCGTGTTTCTAAAGATATTATTCCGTCTTCTGCAAGTTGGGCATAATCTTCTTCTGCTTTAAATCCACGTACATCTTTATCAGGTATTCCAATTAAATCCTCTTGGCCACCCCAATATCTTTTCTGATCGGCGCTATAAATTCTATAAAATAATGATCTAAACATACCACGATCAATTGAATCTTTATTGAATACTACAGAATCTTGCATATTATATCCATGATAACTTAACACAGCGATGACAACATTCTGTCCTGCCGGATGATGAGTTAAACCACACATAGCCGTTGTATCTGTATCTATCAGTGGTGTTTGAGGATAAAGAAGTATATTTGATTTTGTATCTGTTCTCAGTGCAAAATTATTTGCATATACTCCAACTGCCTGTCCTAACATTTTAGCCCCCAAGTTTACTCTATCTCCTCTGTTGTGTTCTGGGAATGTTACTAAACTTGCAGATAGTCCAAGCAATGCAATTGGTGATAATTCCATATGTGTATGAGTATTAATTTCCTTTTCATTCAATGCAATAAATAAAGCATCTTCTTCTTCAGCATCAATATATTCAAGCATACCTGATTCGAAAAGATCATTCCATTTAAGTTCACCTTCATTTAATTTCCTCAGATCTTCATCTGTTAATCTTGATTTGCCATTATCGACAACTGCCAATGGTCTTCTAACTCTTCCTGAGTCCGTGCTTATTCTAAGCTCATTAAGTTCTGGATAAAATGAGAAATTTGTTTCTCCTGATATTTTATTTGTTCTTCTTTTTTCTCTTAACGATTCTATAAACTTTCCGCCATCTAATGTTGCTCCAATAACAACGCCGTCAAGAAATACGTCTATTTTTGCGCCCTTATCAAACTTTAAAAATGAAACTATTTTTTTTCTATCTACTTCAGGTACACCTCTTGTAATTTCAGCAAATAATGCTAAGTGTTTTCTCAATCCAATTGTAGGTCCTTCTGGTGTTTCGGCTGGACAAAATCTTCCCCAATGTGTAGCATGAAGTTCTCTTGCCTCGAAATGTTCTTGTGTTGTTGTTAACGGTGATAAAATAAGTCTTAAATGAGATAATGCATGAACATAATTTTTTCTTTCTAATCTCTGTGAAACTCCAGTTCTTCCACCTACCCATGAACCAGTAGCCATTGCAGAAATTAATTGATTCGTTACAACATTAGATTCAACTATTGTTTGAATTGGTGGTAATTTACCACGTTTAGCCATTTTCTGATAATTATATTTTACTCTTGCAATTAGCCCCCATTTACCAACAAGAATAGATCTAAATAATAATTCTAACATATCGCCGGACATTTTGATTCTTTTATTTCCATAATGATCTAAATCATCTTCAGGTATTATTTCTAAAGCAAGCTGAACTATTTTCCGAACTGACTTTAATAGATATTGCGCTTTGCTTGTTCTATCACTAGAATCTTGTCCTAAATGTGGTAAAAGATATTTATCTATTAATTGTTCAACTCTTTGTTTTTGATATTCTTTTTGTGCGATTTTCAAATGAGAACTAATGTATTCAATTGCCTGGCCTGTTGTTTCAACTTCTGTTTCATAAAGATTATTATAAAATTCATTTACTATTGCTTCATCGCCTATTTCATCAACGATATTTTTATCTTTCAAAATCCCAAGCATTTTTATTAATACAACAATAGGAAGTCTTCTGATGTTTGCAAATGAAATATAAATTGTTCCATCATTTTTTCTTTCAATAAGATGACGCTGAACATATCCGTTATGTTCTGAATTAACTCTAAGCATTTCAGTATAATTACCAATATTCTGTTTCTGAACAATCATTTTGTTCTGTGCTATTTCTTCTATAAGAACTAAAGCACGTTCAGTTCCATTAACTATGAAATACCCACCTGTATCATAAATATCTTCTCCATTTTTTATCAAATCTTCATTTGACATTTTACTCAATGGACATAAACTAGATTTTACCATTACTGGTATTTCTCCAAATTGTACGTTTATTGGTTCCTGTTCTGTTTTATTCACAATAGGTGTTAATTCAACAAAAACCGGAGCTGTATAAGAAAGATCTCTCAATCTTGCTTCAATTGGAATAATTTTTCTAATAGAACCTTCAGCTTCTTTTACAGATGGCTGACCAACAGTTACTTTACCGAGTTTTATTGTCAATTCGCCTATCTCAGGAACTTCAGGTTTTATTTCTTTAATCTCATTTATTATTTTCTGTAATCTGTTATTAATAAAATTATTATAACTTTCAATCTGGAATTTTATAAATCCAACATCTCTTTCAAATCCGTTTAATAGTGGTTTAGGTTCCATGAAATCACTTCTTAACAACAAATCTATAATATGTTGTTACGCCTGCTGTTATTGATTTTCTTATCAATTTTACTACATCTCCTTCTTTTGCATTGATAGCTTTAACTGCTGGATCATTTTTCAAAAGTTTTGGCAATTGTTCTGGTATTATATTATATTTGTCCATTAATTCTTTTATCTCTTTTTCTCCTAGAATTATGTGTTCCGGTACAAATCTATGCGATAAAACATCAATTTCAATTTCATTTTCTTCTTTAGCCAATAAACCACCCAATTAGATACTCCCGTCTTTGAGAGATAAATGTAAAATTGCTTTTCTTTTATTGTTTTTATATCTTTATAAAGTTTACGGTTATTGTCGTATTTTGAGATTTACCGTTTAGCCTTCTTTTTTAGCTTCTTTTTAACTGTTTTTCTTACATTTTTTCGTACAGTTACAATGTTTGGTTGATATTTTGGTTCAATTATTATCATTTTTAACAATAGATTTATCACACCAATTGCAATTATAACCATTCCAACCCAAATAAAAAATTCAGTATCAGACACGGTGCCTGCAATGACAAAAATAGAACCAATCATTATAGATAATATTAAAAGACTCATCGCGACTATTTTCTTCATAAGTGTAATTCGTAGAAGTGCTATAAAAAGATAATTATTTTTGTTTCTTTAATTTCTTTTTTGATATCTCTGATACAGTTGTTTCATTTATTGAAGTTATTTCCTTCTTTGGAAATTTAATGAAATTTAATTTGTTTCTAAATAAGTATAAAATTCCAGCTAAAATAATAGCAACTCCTGATAAAATCATATAAAGTGGTAATTCTATCGTCTTTACACTTTGTACGGCACGTATAGCTAAATCTGATGCACTAGCATATTGACAAGACCAATATGCGACATTAGCTTCAGTAATTAATTGTTCTGCATATTCGGTATCTTGCCCACTCTCAGATGCAACTTCTAATGTACTTTCAGCCATTAATATTTTAGTAAGAGCTTCTTGCTGCGTTGAGCTAGATTTGAACCCCGCAATCATGTATGGTGTTGAAGTTATTGGTGAGCATAATTTTCCATTATAATCTTGATATGATATCTCTTGCCAATCATCATCTACAAATTTGTATGTTTTGATATCTATTACATTTTCTTTACTATAATCTTCTATGTTTAAACATAAATATTTATTTTCACCTTCTATTTCTAAAACATATGATGCTAAAGTTTCTTGGTAACATTTTGTTTCTTTGAATTGGTCTGGTGTTATTTCAACAGTTTTAATTACATTTGCTGTTCCTGCACTACCAAATAATACAAAAGATATCGGATACCCACTTGGATCTATTATATACTTTCCATCGATTGACAATGACATAACTGCTCCATCTTCAGGTATTATTAACAATCCGTTCGCATTATTGAATACAGTATTTGGGAATGTTATTGACGGTGGGAGTGTTGATACTATTGGTGTTATTACAGATGATATTGGTAAGCTTCCCCCGGTGCTACCGCCAGAACCACAATCAACTGTACATGCCCCTTCCCCAGCATCACAATATCCATCTCCACAATATGTTGCTGCTGCTCGACATATGTTATGTACACAAAAACCAGATTTACAATGTGTTCCTAGCGTGCATCCTGCTATATTATTAGAATACTTCAATCCATATGTTATTGCTGCTGTTGAAAAGTCAAACATATCGGTTCCGTTAGTATCATTACAATAAAAATAATAAGAATGTGGTCCTTCCGATGCAGTATATGTAAAGTTTGTTTTCTGATTATCTTTAACAGATGTATTTGTTTTTGTAAGAGTATTATTAATATATTGACTACATATCATATTAGCATAGGTCAAATTTGATATTTTAAATGACATTTCATCAAAACTTGTATACCATGTATTTGATACTGGAACAATCATATCATATAAATAAATATTATCATTTCCGAAAATATTATTTACCCCCAAATCAACAACTGTTAAATAATCGTTTCCGTAAATTAGAGAATTGGTAACATTATTGTTATAAGTTGCCGTATCAAAATAAAATCCCATATAATTTGAGCCAATTGTACAATTTGTAATAAGAGAATCATTTGTACTTGCAAGCAATATTCCCTGTCCATTTTCTGAAATAGATGTATCTCGTATTGTAACATTTGTGCAATTAAAACATCCTAAAAATCCTGGACTAGACGGACTCAATGTTGTATTATATTGATTACGATAATAATAAACTGTTTTTCCACCTATCGTATTTGTAGTATCTATATAATTATCAAAATACTCTGGTATAGGTGATATTGACCAATCACCAGGATCATCTTCTATCTGAATACCATATTTCGTATTTGTCATAGTATTATATGTAAAATTATTATATGATGATGCCAAAAGATATATGTTAGTAAGTGTTGAGCCTGTTACTATATTGTTTGTAAAATTATTATAATTTGCCATATAGGTTAAAAATCCTCTTACACCATTGTAAATTGTATTATCATTGATAATATTTTCATCAGACAATTGAAGATATATGTTTGCAGCCGAAGATATGATATTTGCTGTTATATTATTAATGTTGGAAGCTGCATATAATGAAATTCCATATGATGTAGAAGTTGCATCTATTATACTATTATTAGTTACATTATTTGCTTCGGATGCATACAAATTTATTCCACTATAAGTAGCAGCACTGGTATGTCCACTAATACTATTATTAATAATTGTATTATCTGAAGCAGATGAAATGTAAATACCGGTTAAATTACCAGATATTGTATTATTTGCTATTACACTATCAGTAAAATCTGCTGCATATATTCCAGAACCATCACATAACTGAGCTGGCGGAAGATAAGAGCAATAACTACCATAAACATTATTATTGATAATGTTGGTATATGTTGCATTAGAAATTTCAATATATGGACCCTGACCTCTATATGCATGACTAATATTATTTCCAGTTATATTATTATTTGAAGAATCAGTAATTTTAATATTTCGACTCGAATAACCACCATATAAATTATAATACCAGTCTGGCATTCTCAATGTATTGCTGGCAATTACATTATTATCACTTGATGTTTGTAGCAGTATAGATATAGTAGACGGCGTCCATATTGTATTATTAAGAATTGTATTATCTGTAGAAGATGTTAACAATATACCATATCCATTATAACCAGCAATATCACAATTTCTAACTGTAACATTATTTCTATTATTCAAATAAATTGCAGCAGTTCCGCTTCCAGTTATGTTATAATTTTGGCAATCGAATATTTCATTTGTAAAATTTTCAGGATTATCTACACATGATGATTCTACATATATGCTCATATTAAGATATGTCACATTCATTGTAACATTGTTAATAGCGTCCATACAATCTGTACAATTGTGGCAATAGTAACCAGAATCTGTAATATTATATGCATAAAACGAAGTACTCAAAATAGACAAAAATATTGCAAATATCAAAATTTGTGTTATGCCTTTCATAAATAATTATCTACTAGTCAAATATTTAAACATATTAATAATTCAAAAATAATTGGTGGGTCCAACGGGATTTGAACCCGCGACCCCCTGCTTAAGAGGCAGGTGCTCTAGCCAAACTGAGCATTCCAGTTAAATTAAAATTTAACTTATGGACCCAGTTGCCTGGGGGTTAGACCCTTTAATAAGATTTCATCCTATCATTTAAATTGCTTTCTATATACAAATAATCAATGGTATATTTTCAAAATATCTAAAAGTGCTTCCAAATTTTCTTCCTTCAATATAGTGATGCCTCTGACATTTTTTAAAATTTTAACTACCATATCAAAATTTTTTGATGGGACTAAAATAATGATTTTATAATTTTCATATTTCTTTAATCTTTTAATCTTTCTCTTAATATTCGACCAATACGGCTTCCAATCGCGATAACCACATCTTTCGATAACAGTATTATTCACAATGAAATCTGGGATAGCATAATTTTCTCCAAGTAAAATTACCGGCTCATACACATAGTTAATTTTATTTCGTATCAACTCCTCAGCAATTCTTTTTTCGCCATCATTAAACATCAGTTCGCCATTTGGCCCAACTGTTTTTCTTTTAATCCCCAATCTGCCCAGCCTAAATCCCTTTACTCTATCATCATTTGTTAAATTATTCTTCATCTTACTTCGAATCTTACCACCCTTAATCTGAGCCCAGTTTCTAGGAAGGGTGCCATGTACATAATTTCTATATTCCGATGCCCATGGAAACTTTTCTAATATTTCCTCGAAAATAAATTTCGGTAATTTTCTATCCTCACTTGCCCAGTTTTTAATGCTGTTTCGACTTATTTTTAACCGTTTTGCAAGCTTCCTTTGACTCAAACCTTCCATTTTCTTAATTTCTAGAAATAGCTTTCTCTGCATACTATTTTCAATAATAATTTTTTCATTAAATCTTTCCATTGAAAGTATCATATATGTCTCAAATACATATATTATATTATGACTCGATTTGTAGAGTTTACTCGCAAATAAGTTAGTGTTATTACAATATTTATATAACTTACTTCTTTCTGTTTCTGGTTAGAATATTTTTCCAATTCCATCTAAATTTATATATTTTAGAATCAGGGTACCCACAGTGTGCACATCTCTTATGTTTAACGTGGTATGCGTGTATTCCGCATCTTCTACAAGGAATGTGACTAGTCTTATTATGCTTACCAAAGGACGGTGTTCCTTTACTCATAAAATCACTCTGCTGGAGAAATTAAGATTATTGTGTCGCCTCTTACTAAAGACGAACCAAGCTTTATTTCTGAATTATCTTTTCTTTCTACTGATTCTTCAAGCCAGATATTTAAGTGTAAATCAAATGCTTGTAAAACACCAGTAACTTCTACTCCATTTTTCAGTTTGACTATTACTCTTTTTCCTTTCGCTTTATCCAATACATCTAACGGTCTTGAACTCATATTCATCAATTTAGTTATAGCTATAACCTATTTAAATCTTTGTTTTTACTCGTGCTTTGGTAATTAATAAACTTTATAAATATTGCTATTATGTATATAGGGTATGGCTATAGCACAGAGAAGAAGCGCAAGGAGACCAACAAGTGCAGTTTTAAATAATTATAGAAAGAAGAAAAAAAGAGATTTTGGTAATGATTTTATCCCTGTTAAAATTGCTAAAGTTAGAAAGAAAGCCATCAGAACAATGGGTGGGAGTAAGAAAATGAGATTAATGGATTCTGATCAAATAAATGTTACCGACACAAACACGGGAAAAACAAAAATAGTCAAAGCAATCACTGTTAAAGAAAACCCAGCAAATCCTAACTATGTACGAATGAATATTATGACAAAAGGAACTGTGGTTGATACTGAACTTGGACTTGTTAAAATAACTTCTAAACCAGGACAGCATGGAATGTTAAACGGTATTTTAATTAAAAAATAAATTTATAACCCAATTTCTCAAAGATTTTCTTCATCTTCAATGCGTCTTTCTCTATTAATGGACTTTCTGAAATAATTGTTATATCTAATTTTCTTTTTAAGATTTCTTTTGCTAATGGTTCAAATGCTGGCGCGTTATCGATTGGAACATGATTATCAGTATAACTACCATCCTTGTTTTTTTTCATATTTGAAAAATGACAATGTAAATGTTTGTAACCTTTGAATTTATCCAAAACCTCTGAATAATCAATCTTTGAATCTCTTGCAAACAAGTGTGCAAAATCTATAACTGGTACACATCCTTTAACATCTTTACAAATTTGTAGAATTTCTTCAACTGTTCCGAAAGCAGCTTGTTTTGCAGTTGTCTCTAAACCCAATAAACATTTTCCATTAAATTTATCTATTATTTCCTGGCACTGTTCTTTAATTATTTTATAACATTCTTCTTTGGAATGTTTGCCATAGTAACCAGGATGCATGACAACAATTCTTGCTCCCATCGCATCTCCGCGCTCCAATGAATCAAGTATTCTTTTTTTAGAATCAATTATTTTAACTTTTTCATGACTTGCTAAATTAATATAGTATGGTGCATGGATAGAAAGCGCAATATCATTTTCTTTTGCAATTTTACCAAGTTCCTTTGCTATAGGTATGCTCATATGAACTCCACGAACAAATTCAACTTCAAGTGCCTGAAGACCTAATTTTTTTATAAACGGAATAGCTTCAATAGAACTTCCATCAAAAGAAATTGGTATTCCTGCTGTTCCTAATCTAATCATATTTTTACCTTCATCAAATCTTGTGCAACAATGGCTTTACTAAAAATCAGTTTAACGACTTTCTCTATCTCCTTAGAAGTTTTATATCTTTTACTGAAATGTGTTAAAATTAACTTTTTTACATTATTCTTTTTTGCAAGTCTCGCAACTTCTTTAGCAGAAGAATGTTCTCTTTCCTCAAATCTTTCAATAAACGTGCCTTCATGTATAAGCAAATCAATATTTTTAGCTGCCTTAAAAATTTCAGGACATATTCTTGTATCTCCGGTGTAAATTATTTTTCTACCAGGTGTAATTTTAGAAACATCTTCCAATTTAATGATTTTATCTCCTATCTTTATTTTTCCATCTTCCTTGATTTTTCTAATATCTATTCCTCTTAATCCAAATTTATTTGCTTTACCGATATCAATATGAACATGATCCTTTTCTTTGAAACAATATCCAACTGATGGAACAGAATGCCTTGTCTTAATTGTTGAAATTTCAAATAAATCATTTTCAAATATTTTCTGATTAGATTCTACATCTTTAGCTATTATGTCAAATCCTGTTCCCCAATAACTTAATTCAATTATAGCGTCTACAAACCGTGATGCTTCAGGACCATATATTTCCAGCGGTTCCGTCCGTTTTTCAAGATGTAATGTTTCTATTAGTGGCAATAGTCCAGCGAAATGGTCAGCATGCCAATGTGTTATGAATATTTTTGATATCTTTAATGGTGATATCTTAGCTTTCTGTAGCTGTAATTGTGTCCCTTCTCCGCAGTCAAATAAAATATACTCTCCGGTATAATGTAATACTATTGCTGAATGATTTCTTCGTATTGTTGGAACGGCTGCTCCTGTTCCTAGAAATGTTATTTCTATTGGTTCTGGCATAAAGGTTATAGGCGCTCTTTATTAATAATTTCGTCTAACCGATAGATTTATATACTACTTTAGAGTAATATATATTATGGTTGAAATGAAATCGACTGAAGTTAAGGTGTTACAAACACTATCAATTGGAAATACAGATTTACTAATACTACATAAATTATCTGGTAGTAAAGGACATCCTCTAACTACAGTATCAAGACTATACGAACACAAATTTGTAAAAAATGAAGGCGATTCTTACTCTATAACAGAAGATGGTAAAAAGGCACTTGGAGAATTTGAAAAAACCGGACAATATATTTATTAGGTGATTATGATGCCAGATGATTTAGATATATATTATCCACCAACAAAAATAGATGCTGATTTATCAGATGAAACATGGGGAACAGTATATATTCAAAACCGTGTAGATATACCTTAAACTCATTAAACAATATCAATATCCTTTTCAAACCAGTTTCTCATAAAGACTCTAAAATCTTCAGGTAATTTTTCAATTAATTTAATCATATCAGAACCAGATACAACAGACGCATTCTTGAAATTAGATACGATCTTGCTAGGAATTCCTTTTTCCTTTAATTTAGCATCAGTGTTTGAAACAAGATCTTTCAACAAGTGTAATGCCGTTGTGTATTTTCGTTCTAGCTCAACTGCCCAGTATTCTCCTTCTAAGAATATCTTACGGTCTTTATAGTGTTTTAAAAATTCTTCAGCATGTTTAGTATAAATATTCGGACCGATATTTTTGAATACTCTCGGTACTTCCCAATTTTCCATTTCAAAAAGCATAACACACAATTCACCAACATAAAAGTCTTTTCTCATAACTTCAAAACCATCTTCATTCATTATCTTCTCTATAATGTTTTCACACCTTCTCATCTGAGGATAAAGAATATCATCTGTTACATCTGGTTTATCAAATTTAATTGCATACCATCTTGTTCCACGATTAGCAATTTCTTTACCTATCTCATTAACAGAATATGATTTAACTTTATCTGGGAAGAATAATTTTTCAGAAGGCTTGTTCATATATTTTCTAGCAGCTTCAATAAATTTATAAAAGTTTTCAATTGAAACAGCTGCAGCTACATTTCTATTCAAATCAACAGGATCTATTACAATAAACGGCCCTTTATACACATCAATTAATTTTTTCTTATCCATTTCAGTTATAGTCATTACAGTTGGTGCTCGCCATTTTATAGCATCTTTAATGCAGTTTTCAAATTTACCATAATTAATTATCATAAGCTCGCAAAGATAACCAGAAAATCCATTTGTTTTAACATCGGCTCCATAAATTCCTGCAGCTTTACAAAATTGTTTCAAAAGTCGTACTTCATCTGGTAATAATAAATTTTTCTTTACAAATCTAACATGATGTGGTGTCCGATCAACAGCAGATTTAATTTTTTTAAGCTCTTTAATGTCATAGCAAGGAACAATATCCACATCAAATTCAATTCCTTCAAATTTTACAGTAGCGCAAAGATAAGGATGTTCAGAATATTTTTTCTGATATGTTCCGCCCATTTGATTTATTATCTTTTTAGCAATTTCCAATCCTTGTTCTTCTAATTTTTTTCTATGCGTTGAAGGACTAAACAATAAAAATAAATCTAATTCATCATTTCCAGCTAACCATGTATTTTTTTCATAAGAACCAACGAACATAGGTTCAATAGAATAACTTTTTGATATCTGTTTAGATACCATTATAAGTTTTAATGCAAACATTTCAGCGTGGTCTCTCTCAATCTTACTTGGTCTTATGCTAGATAAAACACTTCGCAATACATCGTTTTTACCCATATCAACCTATTAATTTATAAGGTGGCTAACTAAATAAAGGTTAAGGTAAAAATATGGCACTAGAAACAGTCTTAATGACAATATGGATAAACTTCATTGCCAGCTTACCAGGACTTATTGCAGCACTTATAACATTGATAATAGGTCTAGTTGTAGGTAAGGTCGTTGGAAAAGTAGTAAAAGAATTATTCACACGACTAAAAATTGATGAATACGTTCTAGAAGATGAAAAACATCTATTCAAATTTTCGATGGTATCATCGTTAATAGCTAGATGGTGGATATACTTAGTGTTCATACAGCAAGCAACTGTATTCCTAGGCATAGTCGCAATTTCAAACTTTGTGAACAGTATAATCGGATTCCTACCTGGACTAATAGAAGCAGCTGTAATAGTAATAGTGGGTTCACTACTAGCAGAATATATTAAAGACAAACTAGTATCAAAGAAGACATTCTACGGAGCAATCGTAGGAAAATTAATCTTCTTCCTATTAGTTTATGTCTCAATTGCATTAGCACTACCATTCATAGGAATTGACACAATGCTAATCAACTGGATTCTATTGATAATAATAGGATCTGTCGGAGTTGGTATGGCGATTGCAATTGGTCTAGGAATGAAAGATGTAGTAGCCTCTGTTGCTAAAGACTATGTAGGCAAAGCAAAGCGAAGACGATAAACCCTTTCTTTTTTTATTTTTATATATTTAAAACTCCTACTATTTAGTATGCTAATTAAAGACGTAATGAACATTAATGTTAAAACAATTAAACCAACTGATTCTGTAAAAAATGCTGCTGAAAAAATGACAAAAAATCATATCGGTTCTTTAGTAGTTATTTCTACAGAAGGGCAAGTTAAAGGCATCATAACTGAAAGAGATATTCTTTCTGATGTTGTTGCACTTGGTGGGGATTGCACTAACACTAAAGTTGAAGAAATTATGACAACTAATATCATAACAATTTCACCAGAAAATACATTAGAAGAAACTGCTAAAGAAATGACTGAAAATAAAATTAAAAAACTTCCAGTTATAGATGAAGTGGGTAAAATTGTAGGTATAGTGACTGCAAGTGATTTAGTTGCATATGAACAAAAAATGATTGAAAAACTTGCTGAACTACTAGTTTCACCGGAAGTTAGAAAAATAGGCGGATAATTACTTTACTCCAACAAGCATTTTTCTACCGCATAAAATCCAATATTGAACTTCACAACCCTGTGTTACTTTATCTTTTAATTCTTCTGGGACAATTGCATCAAATGTTTCATAGTTTTCAAGATCCATAACCTGAGCTGTGTTTTCAAGTATAGCAACAACCTGTCCATTTTTTTTCTCTACAACAGGAACATCAAATTCAGAATTTGCTGGTTTTACAATACTTCTTTTATTATTATCAAAAACTCCGACTGCTTCCAATCGTGCTTTAGCTGCACCATGTTTACCTGACGCGGAAATGCTAACAGAAATAACCTTACAAGGTTCACCGTCTATTAAACAATATCTTCCTGGTTTCAAACTTTTAATTGCTGTTTTTGTTTCAGTCATGGTATTATACCGGTTAAATTCATATAAATAGTTTTCTATATGTAATTATGAAATGGAAAAACATACAACCGAACTAAAAGAAATCATATTAAAATATAGTGGTACAATAGATGGCGCAAAATGGATACTTCAAAAATTTAATTATAATATTGCACAAATAGGGAATGGACCAGTGATAGGTCGGACAAAAAAATATGAAGTTATTGTAGGAGATGATACTGTAACTTATAGAAGATTAGATGGCCAACCAATCGAAGATGTAAAAGAGATAAATTATCTAAAAAGATTAGCAGGCGAAATACACAAACCTAAAGAATGTAGTGTATTAACTGAAGATGTAAATGTAAATGAACATCGTCGAATTTGGAGTTAGTTATTTCCCTGATATAAGTTTAATATCTTCTTCTGTTATTGTTTTTCTCTTAGCGTGTTTAGCTACTTCGGCCGCATCTCTAGCTAATTCAAGAGCTAATTCTTCCGTAGTCTTTTGAAGTTCTTCAATTGCTTCAGCAGATATTCTATCAACCCCAGCCTTTCTAATAATTCTTTCAATCGCTGCCTTTGGTATCATATTTCTTATTATAAATGAAAACCATATAAATACCTACCTGCTTTGCCTAAAATGTCGTAGTAAAACACGGCTTTTTGTGTGAATGGGTCCTGCACAGAAAGTAAAGGTATAAATGTATAAGAATTACTATTATTATAATATGAGCGAGAAAATAATGATATTTATTGATGGTGCCAATGTCTTTGGTGCTATAAAAACTATCAATGAAGAAATAGAAAGAAAAAATGTAGATTTACCACCAGAACAAAAAATAAATAAAATTAAAATTGATTATGTTAAACTTGTGGAATTATTATCAGATTCAAGAGATAAAAGAAGAACATACTTTTTTGATGGAAAACCTGAAAGGTCTCCAAATAATAAAGAATATTTTTTCAATGCATTAAGAAAACAAGGTATAACAGTTATAACGAGACCAGTTAGATATAAAACTTTAGATTGCGAAAGATGTAAACTTTGGAAAAATATACACGAAGAAGCCGTTAAAAAAGGAAATGCTGGTATCAAACCATTTAATATTGAAAATGGCGAACCAATCGGATATCCAACTAAATTCAATCAAGAATTTCAGAAAGGTATAGATGTTGCATTAGTAACTGAACTTTTAAGAATGGCAAGAGAGGATGTTTATGATACTGCTCTTGTTGTCAGTGGAGATAATGATTATAAGAATGCAATTGAGTGTGTCAAATCTATGGGGAAAAGAGTTGAAGTTGCTTCTTTCAGAAGTGCACTTGGAGACGATTTGAAAGAAGTCGCTGATAAATTAATATTTTTAGATGATTATATAACTTCCATTCGACAATAAAACGTAAAGCTTAAATAACCCAATCACTAATTAAATTTATAATAATAGATAGGGCGAAATCGGACAATTGTCCTTAACGAGAAATCGGATTTCGTCCTTAAACTCTTTTTCTTTTTGAATAAATTTTTACCTGATAATACTAACTTGCCCATTCCGTCTTCTTATAGAAACCCATTTCGTGCATTTCATGTATAACAACACAAATATTATGACATAAAATCTTGCATAGAATCTCATTAAATTGTGCTGTTTTATCTTTGCTTCTAACAGTATCACCAAATTTTCGTTTAATCATTGAAAAGGTTGATTCGACGTTTGATCTAAGGTGGTAGTGTTTCATAAAATCCTCATTGTTATATTTGAAATAATGATACATTTTACCCCACAGCTTAGAACCTCTTTGTTTTCCTGTTACATTAGATCTGAATGGTATGTATGCTTTTCCGCCAAGGCTATCAACCAATTCAAGATTATTTCTTGACATATACGCTTTGTCAGCTGACATCTCGCAGACATTGAAATTTGATGAAGTATCATTAATAAGCTCCTTGAAAAATTTATTATCGTGTGCCCTCGCTTCAGACAGCCTAACAGCTGTAACTATGTTCGTTCCTACTCCGCAAACTACATGTGCTTTCACCCATATTCTGAAGTCCCTTTCATGACCGTATTTGAAATCAAACCATCTTCTGTATCTCGTTGTTGAAAATCCAGATGCATCAATAGCAAATTTTGTTTCAACGTCTTTTAACGAAAGCCCTGATTTCTGTATCATTTTCATAAGAATAGCTGATGTATTAAGATTCTTCAAAAAATTAAACAACGAATTATAATGCGGAACTTTACTGATGTAGTTGTCTTCCTTTGCAGTTCTCATATCTGTTGTAAATCTTCTACCAGAATAGCCGGAATATATCTTAAAAGCACTGCAGAATAAAATATCAGCAACTGGTATCTTAAGTCTTCCGAATACATACTCCGGTTCTTCAGCATCGTTGCACAAATCGCATAATAGTTCCATGAATAGCTGTTTCTCATTCATCTGAGCTTTGTTGTATGCTGACCAGTTTTGTGCATATGATTGTTTCACCATTTTCATATTGTATAATTGCACCCAAAAGGATTTAAATACACTATATAGCAAACTATATAGCAAGATAGATATAAAAACCATAACGGTTAATTATTATCATTCTAAGCCTGCTGAAATTACCGGACCGAAAAGGGCTTGGACCCTCACAGCTCATGATCTGTTCTATGGGCGGAGAGTCCATAGTTTTTCTTCATTATTATGAAGGTTCCGTCGCTCTCTCTTCTGAATCCTATGCCTTTTGCGATTTCCCGTCTTCCGCAGGCTTATTCTTTCTTTCTTTGTCTAAAACTTTCCATATCTCTTTCCAATGATCAATAATAATTTTAAGTTTATCCCAGTCTCCATCAGTTTCTATCTTTTTTTCAATCGCACCAAGATTAGATATTAATCTGACAGTGGTTCCTTCTGTCATATTTAAGTTAAATGGATTCTGATTATACCATTCCCTGTTTCTTTGATCTCTATCTCCTTTAGTTTCAGATTTATCGGTATTTTCTGATGACGTAGCAAAATTGCCACTATCAAAAAAGTTAATTCCTTCTTCTGTGATTTTAAACCTTGAACTTGATCCTCTGCTACCCTTTACAAAATCTGCAAGGTGACAGTATTTTACAACATCAGCAAACGTCAATAATGATTCATAAAAAACTCTTTCCGTTGGTTTCCATTCTATAAAGTTTTTAAGTATTTCATCCTTTAAAGTATCAATCGTCATCATTCTTTGTTCGCTATTTTTTATCCATTTTAGAAGTGTTACATAAGCATCTGGAAGATTTTTTGCTACCAGTTCTTTCTGTTGCTGTTGTGAAAGCATTGAATATCTGTATCCAAAATCGGTTAGCCAGATACGTTTACTATCAGAATCAAGAAGATGCAAGAACTTCCCCAATGATAAACTAAATGTTATACCAACAGTGCTCTGTCTTATATTTCTTTTAATTATGATTTTTTCTTTCCTTTCTGTAGCTCCTTTTAGTTCTCCTATTATGCTATTTACTATATTTATCCGACCATAATACGGCAGTGGGTATTTTTCATGTTCTTCCTTTGTCATTTTGATTCACCTTCGTTCACAAACTGAATAAGTTATGTAATACAGTGTTTGATTTACATATATTTAAGCTTTTCGGTTACCTATTAATTACTTAAATGTGTCTTATATTTTTATGACAGATGTGCATACAAGAGCCCAGCGTAGCTATAACATGTCCCGTATCAAATCATCTAAGACCAAGCCAGAACTCAGTATAAAGAAACTCATGAAAAGGCTTGGTTTCTCATACCAGCCTAAAGGCATTTACGGCAGACCGGATTATGCCAGCAAATCATATAATATAGCCCTCTTTATTGACGGTTGCTTCTGGCACAAGTGCCCAAAGCACTATAGAGCACCTAAATCAAATAGACTATACTGGCTGCCTAAGATAGCACGGAACGTAAAAAGAGACAGAAAAGTAAACTGTATTCTCAGAAAGAAGGGATGGAAAGTCATCAGAATCTGGGAGCATGATCTGAAATAAGTATGTTATTTTTTTCTTATTTGATTAATGCTGCTGACTGTTATCCATGCTGACATTAATCCAAATCCAGTCTTATCAATATTGAATGGTTTGATATTCTGCGGGTTCTTCAGGAATATCAACATGCAGTAATTCTTGTCTTTGAACATTTTAATGTATTTCGATATGTCAGTAACTCCTATACCATCAGTCTTTCCGTACTTATCGAATATCTCTCTGACCTTGTCGGGAGTAAGATTAGAAATCTGAATTACTTTTTTGACTTCTGCCTTTATTGTGACTGGTTCGCCAGAATCCTTGAAATAGACTGTCTCGCCTGTCTTAATGCTGTTCCACGGCGGATATCTTGACATATACCAGCGTGATTCTATCTTTTTTTCACCGGAAAGAATCTTCGGCAGAAGTTTCCAAGACTTCTTCATTATTGCAAGATGCTCCATGAAATATATCTGTTGCTTCAGTAATATATAAATACCTATAGAGATAACTATATAGCATGGCTAAGAAGATTATGAGGCTTATTCACAGGAAGGGAGAGGGAGTTTATACCGTCACAATACCCAAAGCAGTTGTTGAGACAATGGGCTGGGATGACAAAACTGAGTTTGCTCTGGCAGTAAACGGTAAGAATTTAATCTTAAAGGTTCAGAATACTAAATAGAGAACTCCGTTCAGTGAAAGGAAGCTTTATACTGAAGAAACTTACGAAAGTAAGCATGGTGTATATAAATGAAAATAATATCATTATTTTGTGGTGCAGGTGGGATGGATCTCGGATTTGTTAAAGCTGGACACATAATAGTCTGGTCCAATGATAATGATTCAGATTCATGTAAAACATATGAAAAATACTTCAAACATAGGCCAATTTGCACCAATATAGAAAAGATTCCATCATTGGAAATTCCTAATGCCGATATAGTTATTGGTGGATTTCCATGTCAGGGATTTTCAATCGCTAATCCATATAGACACACAGAAGACAAAAGAAATAAATTATACCTTGAACTTCTTCGTATTATTAGGGATAAGGAACCGAAATATTTCGTTGCTGAAAATGTTGTCGGATTATGTTCAGCCGGAGGTTATGAAACTTCTAAAGATCGGGCTAAAAAAACTGGAAAGGTATTAAAGATTATTTTAAAGGAACTTGAAAATGCAATTTCAATTGGCTATACTGTTAATTTTAAAATACTTAATTCTGCGGATTATGGTGTTCCACAGGCAAGAAGAAGAATCATAATACTTGGAACAAGAAATGATATTGAACCAAAAATAATACACCCTAATCCGACGCATTCCAAAGATGGAAAAGATAATCTTCCACTGTGGAAAACAGTAAAAGATGGGTTAAAAGGAATTCCTGAAAAAACTGATGGAGATATACCAAACCATCACGGAACTGAACATCAAGTTAAGATAAACGGACATATAGGAAACCGTGCAACAAAATGGAATGAGCCTTCTCCAACAATAGTTGGTAGAGGTGGCGGAACAGGAGGGCCTGTTATAATACCGCATCCAAATCTGAAAAGAAGGATGACTGTAAGAGAAGTTGCAAGACTTCAAAATTTTCCCGATGATTTTATCTTTGAAGGATCCATTTCATCACAATATAGACAAATCGGAAATGCCGTTCCGTGGCCACTTGCATATAATATTGCAAAAATGATACCAATAAAATAACCATCTAAAACGATTCCATATCTTTCAACATTAATTTAATCTGAGAATAAAGTGCTTTTTCGGCTTCTGAGATTTTTTTATTACCAATATTTTCAAGCGTTATCTGCTCTATTATTCTAATATGAGAAATTATGCCTCTTAATTTTGTGAAATTTTCAGATGTAAAGTCTAACTTTACTTTTTTTCCATGCTTTATTATCTTGTCTCTTTCTATTCGCATTGAATTGCCCTCATATCGATTGATAACACCAATAGACTTTGATGGTCCTCCTTCGACAGCATCGGTCAATATTTTTTGTAGTATTTTGCTGTCAATAAAATAAAGTTCAAGATATGTTCCGCCTTTTATTACAAACACCATGTCATCAACATAAATATTATTAACCATTGTTTCAAATCCTTTTGAGAATTTCTTCCACATTGTTTTTTTACTTTGTATTTTTTCAAACGTTGATTTTATCTGAGGTTTAGATCCAAGACCACCCTTTCTTTCCCCGCCATATTCTCTCGGAGTTAAAAATCCCTTAAATAATGCTTCTCTGGCAAATGACCCCATATTTATTTCCTTATTTTCTGGAACAGATGTTTTAAGCGAAACACCATATCCGCTTTGGAATGTAATATCCATCTTTTCCCTTCTATTGCTTGATATGTAAGTTGCGATTTCATCGTCTATTTTAGAAATATCTGAAAGCTCTATATTTTTTCTTGCATCTTTGTCTGTTACCTTACCACCAAGAGAAAATTCAAGAAAATCCTCAAATTCGGTGGCAGATGATTTCCTTTGCCTTACCTTTTCAGATGATATATTCTGGAAAAGATATTCTCCTATTATAAGTGCATTCGGTTCTCCACTTTCTATGCTTTTTCGTAACCTTTCAAAAAATTGATATATATCATCCAATGAGCTTGGATCATTTTCTATAGAATGCTTTATCTTGAAAAAATCGCAAAACTTCTTAATATTCATGCTATTATTAAGGAATCTCGTTATATATACTTTTTGGGCAGGCAGTCTACTTATTGTGCAAAAACGACTATTTGAGCAAAGCTATACCTACCGAAACCTTTATATACTAGTTTAACCAACTCTTAGTTACGTTATAAAAGTTAAATTACTACTAAAAAGAGATGAATTTATTGGCAAAAAACGTTAAGAAAAAATGTCCGGACTGTGGATGTACACAATTCTTTGAAGATGGCGCACGTGGTGAAACAGTTTGCGGAAAATGTGGTCTTGTTTTAGCAGATTCTATGGTTGATACTTCTCCAGAATGGAGAGCATTTGATGATGATCAAAGATCAAAAAGAACAAGAGCAGGAGCTCCTTTAACTCACACTAAACATGATAAAGGAATGACAACTGAAATAGGTCGTGGCCGTGGTGAATTATTCAAAGTAACTGCTGCAAAAAGATCTCAATATATTAGATTAGCAAAATGGCAGAAAAGACTTGTTGAATCTAAAGATCGTAATCTATCATTTGCTTTATCTGAATTACAAAGATTAGTATCATTCCTAGGCCTTCCAAAATGCGTTCATGAAGAAGTTGCTAAAAAATATGAAGAAGCTGTTGATCGCGGTTTAGTAAGAGGAAGATCAATGGAATCAGTAATCGCATCATTATTATACGCTGTTTGTAGAGAAATGGAATCTCCTAGAACTTTAGAAGAAATATCTGAAGCATCTGGAGTTGAACGTAGAGAAATCGGAAGAACTTACCGTTACATTTCAAGAGAATTAGCAATAAGAATACTTCCTGCACCGCCACAAGATTATATTCCTAGATTCGCATCAATGCTTGGTTTAACTGACAATGTCCAAGCTAAAGCAATTAGAATTCTAGTACAAGCTAAGAAAAATGAAGCCACTTCAGGTAAAGGACCTACTGGTGTTGCAGCAGCAGCTTTGTACATAGCAGCTGTTTTACTTGGTGAAAAAAGGACCCAAAGAGAAATTGCTGATGCTATCGGAGTAACTGAAGTTACAATTAGAAATAGATTTAAAGAACTTGTTGAAAAAATGGGTATCGAAGAAGAAATTGAGAAAAAAATTAGAGAAGAATCATAATTTTAGGTGTATTAAAATGAGTTATGTGTCACATGTTATTGGTGTTCTTATGGAAGAAATTGAACCAATGAATGAATATAATACTCATTGTAGAAATTGTGGTGACAGTGTTCAGGGGCAAGCACTTTGCTATGAGTGTACGGAAAAACTTAATGAAACCCTCGAAAGTGTAGAACGCACAATTGTCAAAAAAAATATAGAAGTCGAAAGCATTCAGAATCAATTGTCACAAATTGCAAAAACCTTTCTATAATAATTTTATTTTCTAGTTCGTTCTTCTATCAATCTTAATCTAGTATCTATTGTTTCTAATTTTTGCAGAATAAGATCTATTTTATCTGTTTGAATTAATTCTTGTGGCTCTTCCTTAACTGCAGGTTCTATTTGCGGTGTTTCTATCTCCGGTGCTGGCATATTAAATCTTGCCGCGTCAGATGATGGATATTCTGGTTCAGGAGGCGCCTCTGGATATCTTTTAACTCTGAATCTTTCGAAATCATCTGGTAATTGACTTGGTTGTGGTAATTCTGAAACTATTTCTTGTTTCTTTCTAAACACATTAAAAATATCAAGTAATTTCATGCCGATTTCCTCATCATATTAAGATGTGATCTAAATATATTTTCGAAATTATCAAGACGTTTATTGGCATCATCTATATATACCGCTCTTTGATTTCTGTAAAAAGTTATTTTATAAAAATAATATAATGCTTTCATTATCGGATTTTTGTACTTAAATGCTGTTGTTATTGTGCCTTTAATTTTTAACTTAACTTCACCAGTCTTGTCTTTATACTGTCTGCCCTTCACTTCAACATGAATCCATATCGTTGTCAGGCTATCTTTCTTATCTTTTGCTCTCCAGTATCCATAAAATTGAGTTGGTTCAGAAGTCACATCCCATTTAACTTCATCTTCATATATTTTAGATGCGCCCAGTCTAAATACATCTCGAAGAAGATCTGCCATTATTTTATAAACTATCGTTGGATTAGGCCCGACATATTCAATTACTTTTGATGCCGATGGTGACATTATGTCAGATTTAATTGACATCGATCCTGCCATGTTATATCCTCGTTAAATTTTTCAGGTCATCTAAGAAAAATGATATCAAACTTTTTCCGTCATCTAAATATTTTTGTCTTTTAGACGTATAGAAAAAGCTATGCCAAAACATTCTCATTATTTCATAAAAAAGACTTTTCTGCCAATATGTGTCTTGCGGATATTCTGTTCGTAAAAGTCCTTCAATTGTAATACCAGCCGAACCATGGCCCCCACTTGATGCGCCTTTCATAGAAACCAATATTCTATAATATGAAAATTTATCAAGATCTTTAATTATTTCCCAATCTGCTTCAAATTTTTCAGGATCTCCTTTATGCATAAGGAATTTCTTCTCTTGAATCGAATCAGAATGAACTCGAAATGATGTTGCTATAAGTTTTGGTATTTCGTGATAAAATTTTTGAGGATTTTTTCCCTTAAAATCTATTACCATTCTTGTTCTCGGATTAATTAAATCATCCTGTATTACTAGTTTTGTTCTTGCCCATACCATGTTAAAACCTATATTCTATATGATTTCCTCAAATAAAAACCTTTTTATTTGACTTAAAACAAATTAGATTTATGTTATTTAAGCTAATAGGTATACTTTTAATCTTATTCGGGTTATTCATGCTAATAATCTTTCCAGGTGGAGCCTATCAAAGATCTAACATGTTAAGTACTGGAATATATCTTGGATTTGGAAGTTTGATTATTGGAATACTTCTGCTGGTGTTTGGATGATAGATAAACCTATTTTTGATTTCACAAATGGAAAGGGATGGGGCATTCCTATTAATGTACCAGATAAACCAACCATGGGTATCTATCTTTGCAACGGACCAGATAACAGAGTTGTTAATGAAGAAGAAAACTGTAATCAAATTACAAAACTTAATTTCACTGGTCCAGTTGGAATCGCATCTGCTATGTATTATTCTCTAGTATTCATGCTTGGAACTGAAAAATTCAATGTTTCGAAAATAGACGAATGGATTGAAATATCTCCAACTTTTACAGAATATTATCAAAAAACAGTTTCTAGCAAAAGACAATTAGAAGCTCAAATAAAAGAAGGTCTTGGTTCAGCTGCAAGCGCTGTTGCAGATTATGAACTTGTTGAACACGATTTGAGAAAATATGGACGAATTATGAAACTTTTCTCAGAAAAAGATGAACATAGTCTTAGATCAATGTTTATTGATCAAGTCGATATGCACACTGGTGAAGGATTTTCTCTATTTAGTATGCCAAAAAGATGGCCTACAATAATTACAGACTTTCAAGCAATGAATGATACTGATTTAGAAATTAATCCAGTTGCTAAAAAACTTAATGTCAGTAAAGCAGAGTCAACTATTCTTGTTACAAAAAATAAAATGTTTGTAAACTGGAAAGGAGAATTCCTAAACGTTGTAAAACGAAGATATGAAACCCTTAAAGGTTTAGAAACAGCTAGAAAAAAATCAATAGAAGAATATAAAATCTGGTTAAAACCTTACATTTCTAGATATAAGATGACAAAACTTGGTTCTGAATCTGCTCTAGGTAGAGCCAATGTATTCAAATCATTTTCAGACTTAGCTGGCATTTCTACTTATACAAACAATATAACAATATGGGCCTGGAAAGACCTGAAACCTACTGAAGCAAGAAAAAGTGATGTTATAAAAGAAGGTGATTTTATTATACATCCTTACGATTCCTATGTTAGAGACAATTTAATACTAGATCCAAAAAAAGGACTTGCTAAAGAATATCCGTGGTTGGCAAATGAAAGATTTTATTGCAGTGATTGTAAAAAATATTATGCTTCAAAAACAGATCTATGTCCGAAATGTAAAAGACCAGTAGAAAAAAGAACAGTTGCAGATGAAGTTGTTGAAGAGCAAATCCTACCAGATTGGAAAGCTAAAAGATTTGCACTAAATCCATCAGAATTATACTATTCATTTTTCATCATAGATGTATTCAGATCAGGCTCAAGATTAACAATCGGTGAAATCGAAGATATCACATTTAGTGTATATGCATATGCAATATCGCAAAACATAATGCTTGTAAAATTGCTTGAATTAAAATGTCGAGAAATGGAATTTGAAAGATATATTGATGAAATAATAGGATTAAAACTAGGACAAGAAGATATAATGGATGTTGTTAAAAAGGAGTTTCCTCTCCTATTTGGTAAAAAGGGTGAAGAAGAAAACGCGCTTGACAAATTTATGAAAGAGTTGCGTGTTATGTTTAGTGGTATAAGCAGATCATCATCTGCTATGAAAATGCCTAAAATGGAAGGTATAATGTTTTCAAAGCCTGGCCAATATGAAACAGATTATGCTGATAGAATAACAAAATATTATCTTAATGTTATTGGTGGAGAATTTAATATGATTAACAAATTCTTAAAAGGTAAAATGGGTGTTGGATAAATGGCTTATACTGTTGGCATATCCAGTGGATATTTTAAAATTGCATCTCAGAAAGGCTCTGGCGCAGAATTTGTTGCAGGTATACATCAAAAGATTTATAATTCTTCTAGATTTGGTACCAAATTTACACAAGTTGATATAGAAACAATTACAGAATTTGGACAGCCTGGCTTGAAAGATGCAATGAAAAAAGTTATTAAAGAAGGATTTGAATTCGGAATTCATGGCGAATGTGAAGCAATCGGAAGAACTACTCTGTTTTTAGATTCTCCTTATCGAGATCAATATAAATTATCTCATGAAAGACTTTATTTGCATTTAAAACATAGTGGAGAACTTGGCGCAAAATATATGCTTGTACATTCTTCTGAATCTGAACCATTTGTTACATTGTGGCACGATCTTAAACCAGTTGACTTGGTTGATTTTAATGGAAGACCGTTAAGAAAATTATTTGAAGAAAACCCAAAATTGCTTGATTGGTTCTGGAAATTTATCAACCGAGAAGACATGCCTGCACAGCTGAGAAGATATATAGTTGGTGAAAATCGTTATTTCGAGAAAAAAATTGAAAGTTATTATTATTCCCATGAAGGTAAACAGCCACCAAAAGAAGAAGCTGATAAAATGCGGAAGGATTCGAAGGAAGAGGCAGATGGACAATTATTTGATTTTTTCAATTCGCAGGAAAGTGAATATGGACCAGAAAGACTTGCCTATTATATCATTGCAAAGTATATGATGAATAGTTATGATGTCCTATGGAAAAATATTGTTGGAAAAGATTTATCAGATGCAGACCTTATTGCAAAACCAGAATTATGGGTTTCTGCAGTTGCGGGAAAATACATCTGGGGACATTTTAATACATCATTACCCGAATACAAAGAACAAAATCTTAAAAAAGAACTTGAAAAAAGTAAAATGTATTTTGTAATGGAAACTCCAATGGCATCACCAGGACATGAATTAAATATGAGATTTTCAAATCCATTACACATTTATTATTTGGCAGAATGCATTGGTTCTGATTGGGTCGGTGTTGCTATAGATTTCGAACATATGCTTGGAAGTAAAATTGATCCAAAAGAGACGATAAACAAATTTCCTATGAAAGGAGGAAATCGAGTAAAAGTAGTTCACTTAGGAGCACCTGTTCCTTATGCCCCAGCACATCTCGGAATCCCAAGAGCATCTGATGCACAAGTGTATATCTATGAAAGACTTTGGGAATTAAGAGAAAAGGGCTTTAAAGACGCATGGCTTATATTTGAAAGATCTGGTGAAGAAGGAATTCAAGATAGTGTTTTATCTATAAAATTAATTGCAATGTTTCTAGAAAAAAATGTTCCTCCAAAAGATCTACCGTTGGAATTCTTTGGACTTAAAGAATTTGGTCCTGAAATAAAACGTCAAGAATTAACAATACGGCAACATATGCTCGACCCATTAAAAGGTCTACTCACTGTACATGAAGAAGATTTTGGTTTCTTTGGAACTAGCGCCCATAAAAAAGGTAAAGCTAAAGAATGGGTAGAAGAAGAATATAGATAATAAATATATGTAAAGTACATTATTTTAATAGATGATTCAATGACTAAACAAAAAAAACTCGGTAAAAAATTGAAAGAATTTTCTTTTGAAACTAGATACAAATCAACAAATGAATATAAAGAAAAACTTCTTGGAATGTTTAAAGCATATGTTAAAGCAATTATCATGTTTGGTTCTATAACTCGTGGTGAACAACATGGAAAGTCTGACGTTGATATTTATATGATTTTTGATGATACAAAACTTCCTTTGAAAAAATTTGAAGAAATACGTGACAAAATTACAAATGATATGTATAAGGTAGCTAGAACAGTAGATCCACGACTTCATCCACAACCTGTTATTGCACTAACTGAATTTTGGGATGGTATGAGAAAATCCAATCCAGTATTCTATACTTTAACACGTGACGGATATGCTGTTTATGATGCAGGTTTTTTTATTCCGATGAGAAAAATGTTAGAACAAGGTAAGTTTCCTGGAACGAAAGAATCAGCTTATCTAAGAATGGAATCTGTTCCTAAACGAATCGTCAGAGTAAGAGATGTTAAAAAATTAATGATTGCTGAAGATCTCTATTATGCAGTGCTTGACGCGGCTCAAGCAATACTAATGTATGTTGGAGTTGGACAACCAGCACCTGGCCAATGTGCAGATGAATTAAGAAAACATCTAGTTAATGAAAAATTATTAGATGAAAAATATGCAAAAATTATGGAAGATATCTATGCATTTAGAAAAAGAATAGAATATAAAGAACATGTTGGAGAAGTTTCTGGAAAAGATGTCGATGAATGGATTAAGAAAGTTCAAGATTATGTTGACACAATGACCAAATTACTTACAAGATTAGAAAATATAAAAAAGATTGATGATATTAATACAAATTATGAAATCATGCTAAAAGCTTCTATAACAGCATTAAAGACTATGAATAAATTGCCAAAAGATCCAAAAGAACTTCCAATAGCATTCAAAAAACATTTAATTGAAACTGGTAAAATAAGTCCTAACTATGCTGACATATTTGATAAAGTGATGGCAATGAAGAAAAGAACTGGAGATAAAAACATTGATGATATTACAGAAAAAGATGTCTACATGAATAAAGAATATGTTAGAAGATTTATCCACGAATTAAGATCAGCCTTACAAAAACCACACGATGAACCTGGACGATTTGCTGCAGAACAAAAAATGGAAGAAGCAAAAGAACTTGTAAAAACTGCAAAGGAAATTGAAAAGCTCCCGGAAAATGGAAAAGTCGAAAAGAAAAAACGTGGTAAGAAATGAGGATTCTAGTTATTGGAGATCCGCATGGAAATAGAAAAATATTTGATATTCCTTTAGATAATATTGATTGTGTTCTAATACCTGGCGACTTAGGAAGTTCAAACTTGGCAAGAAAATATTATTTTGAATATGATATAAAACAAAGTAAGCCGTGGGGAGAAACTTTACCAAAAGAAAAAGTAGAAGAAGCATTTCTTGAAATCGTCTCAACAATAGAAAAAATACTTAAACATTTCGATAAAGCTAAAATTCCAACCTATTGGATACATGGAAACGTAGAAGATACGATAGATGATAGAATAGAAAAATACAAACTTAATGTTACAAAATTGTCAGATATGAAATTTGATAATGTAAAATTGATAAATTATAAAAAAAGTAAATTTGAAGACATTACTTTTATCGGTATTCCTTATTTCAAAGACGCGGATTGGATAATGAGATTTACACCTGAAAATGAAGTATCACTATTAAGAGCACAGAAAAAACAAGAACTTGCTAGGCAGCATCTAAAAGAATTGGGAAAAGCTGATATTGTCATGATGCATGATCTTCCTTATGGAATAATGGATAAAGTCCGGAATCCGTCAGCAACGCAAAGTTGGCAAGGAAAACATGCTGGAAGTAAAATACTATTAGATTATATTAAAAAAACAGAACCGAAGATTGTTCTATGCGGCCATATGCATGAAAATGCTGGAATGGAGATGCTTGGAAAAACTAAAATAATAAATGTTGGTTCAGAAGGAAAATATCTTATTATTGATATTGTCGGAAAGGAAATTACGATAACAAAACATTGATGATTATGACACGAACATTTATCATGTACTCACATGGAACAACTGATGATTTCAATATAGATCATCTATACGAGTCTGGCAGAATTGATGTAATCTGCCGTTGTGTACTAGGCGCATTATGGGTATCTGAAGCGATGAGAAAAGACACACAGATTATAGTAATTCTTAACTCAGGAAAACGACCACCAGTTTCAATCAAATTTGATGGAAATAAAATGATTGGTATAGAACCTTCTGAACGATCTATAGCTCTAGTAATTAAGAAGTCATTAAACACAGTAAAAGACAAAGAATGGACTAACGTACAGACAGGTATATCTGTTTCTAGAAAAAGTTTTCAAGATTTAATCAAAGAAGCTAAGAATATATTCATTTTAAGTGTTAAAGGGTCACAAACAACAAGTTTGAAGGTAGAAAATCCAACTTTTGTTCTAGGAGACAATAAAGGCATACCGAAAAATGAAGAATCGTTTGCTTTACGAAAAGGTGAACGAATTTCTCTAGGAAGTCGAACGTACCTTGCTTCGTCAATTGTCTCAACAGTACACTGGCTTTTAGACCAGTAACCGATAGCAATATAAATCAGAAAGAACTAACATGTTATACTCAAAAATCGTCGGGAGACGTATATTTATGAATGACCCAAAAGGAATAATTATAAACCATCATTTGGCCTATACGAAAGAGGTTTTAGTAGAAATAACTGGAATAAACTCTAAAAAAGATGCTGGTAAATTCATTGGTAAGAAAGCACTTTACAAAGATAAGAAAGGAAACAAATATGTTGGGCATGTTTCAGGCTTCCATGGAAGAAATGGAACATTGAAAGTCAAATTCAAGTATCCTTTACCTTCTAATTCTCTTGCAAAACCGATAAGCATTGCTGGATAGGACTCGCTTTTAACCACAAATTCTCAAAATAATTTTTCATTATACTAATAAGATTCTCATTGTTAGACCACATGAAATCACAATCTACTTGCGAATTAATCTTAAAGACAACTTCACTGTCATCTATTATACCAAGTATCGGGCTTGTTTTCATTGGAAGAACTCTAATATCAGCTCCATTTTTAACATACCACGTTGCTCTTGAGATAGCATCATCTGTAAGATTCGAAGTACAAAGTATCCTTATCTTAACACCTCTCTTAGTTGCATCAAGAAACTCATAATCTAGAAATGGATAACGTGAAAAGTCTTTAGTTGTCGCTATAGCATGCTCTTTAGTTTTATTCAATATCTCACATGCTTTATCATAAAACGGTCTCTTTCCTCTAGAATGCCATATTTCTGATTTTATGCTATTCTGCGGCGGATTTAATTTTTCTAAAAGATTTTTAGTTTTAATTCTCATTTCTTCTATCATAAGTTCTTTTGAAGCAAGAATACTAGTTAACGCATACTTCGGATCAATTAATTTGAATCTTTTAGGTTTTGTATTACACGCATCTAATAGTCCTTTGAAACGCAAAGAATTCAAAATATCATATATTTTTGAAGAAGGTATCTTACTATGCTCAGAAATAAATGATGCTGACGATGGACCATACATAGATAGAACAAGATACGCACGCGCTTCGTATTCGCTTAGACCAAACATCTTTAGATCAGATAACAGGATTTGATTTAACATTTTAACCTGTTAAATATTCTAAACAAAAAAAGAATATATACCCCAAGTAAATTCAACCAGATGAGTGAAACTATTTTTTCTTTTTAGTGATCCATTTTACTCTAAGAGGATCACGTCCTAATTTAAACATGTTTTTCTCGCATCTTCTCGAACAAAAATAAAATATTTTTGAATCTGTTTTTATGTACATTTTACCTGTTCCTTTTTCTAATTCTTTAGTGCAAAAGCTACATTTGATATTAACCACCCGTATAACTCTCTAAGCATGTTTCCAAGTTTGAAATTTTGCGCGGGATTGAAAAATTTATCAAATCCCTAAATTTCGTTAGATTTTCTTTTGAAAGACTCAGGTGAAGTGCATATACACCATCCTTATCTTTAGAAAATTTTCTTGTTTTTATTTCGAAAGAATTCAATAATTCTTGACACAGATTAAGTAATTTTTTATTTTTATTAAAAACAGCAACCGTTCTTGAATAACCTCCTCTTTTAGGATAAAGCTTACAAAAGCTACAACCTTCTGCATCAAACATACCTCTTAAGAAACCTAGCTTGATCTTATCTGTATTTTCTGATAATTGATAAATATCATAATTTTCAAAAAAGTTAACTACTTGTCGAATACAACATCTTGTTACCCAGCAATAACCTTGTCTATATCTATAATTATTAACCCTACTAACCTTATATTTTCGGCCGCATATATTAAACAAACTATTTGAAAAATTATCACAAAATTCTTTATCTTTTACAGATAGCATAATCATTCTTGTCGTTTCTGTATTCTTTCCAATAAACCCATCACCAGCAATAACACCTAGTGTATAACCGATATCGTCTTCTCTCCTAACATCTATCTCACATTTCATTTATCTCAACTCCATTGTACCAGCGTGTTCCATTTCAGTTTCTCTAAGTACCAGTATGTCTCCTTTTCTAATAGGACCTAAAACGTTTCTAACAAGTATCTTTCCAGTATCCTTTCCTTCAAGAACTTTACATCTAACTTGATTAACTCCCTTTATTCCTGTTCTTCCTAAACACTGAACTACTTCAGCTGGAACTGGTTCTTGTGCCATTCATATCACTCTTTTTTCATATCAGCAATATCTTTCTTTGCGTCGCCTTCTTCAATAATTGCTATGCTTGCTGCAGGTACTGTAACTCCGCATGCTCTTCCTAAATCCATCTTACCATTTACATGCGCTAACGGTATTTTCTTCTCATTACACAACGGCTCTAGATGCATTATAACTTCTCTAGGAGTAACATCATCAGCTACTACAACTAACTTTGCTATTCCTCTTTCTACTGCTTTAGTTGTTTCATTTGTGCCGATTCTTATTTTTCCTGTATTTTTAGCAATTTCTACTATATGAAGAATTTTTGATTCATCCATATCATCACCTCATTTCATTAGTTCCATTTTTGTATTCTTATGTTATTTAATAAACTATTTAAAGGTTTATGGACCCTATTTCGAAGCAGAGCCTTTAAGCTTGTATATATTGTTTCTCAAATCAGACATTCTCTTCGTATCAAGACTAATACACAAAGCTACCTCTAAATTGTCACAAATTCCGTTTATATTATCTTCTTGAACGCAACCAGGCGATAAACCAAGCTTTTCAACTGATCGATTAAGTGTTCCATATGCAACATCTTCTGTGAGTCCAATACCAATTAAAATATGACCTATAGAATTATACAAATGGCTACCTTCTTTTCTAAGTAGTGTCATAATAATACTTGAACAGAAAAAGATTTAAACCCTATTTGTGCGCATAGTAGAATAAATTCTTCTTATCACATCTAGCAAAAAATAAACGCTCAAACTGCACCATCTGTCCTGGTTTTACTTTAGCAACACTGGGTTCAGCTAAACCTTCTATTGTTTTACCATTTTCTAAAACAATTTTTACTTTAACATGTTTACCAGATACCCAATGTATTTTCGGTATATCTTTATTCGTCTTGCCTGTGAATTTAGATTTAGTATTAAGATTGATGTTGCACAAATGCATAAGTCTTACTTCTTTTTCACGATTTGCTATAAAGTCTATTTTATCAACAAATATCTTCTTAGTTACAGGTATTGTTCTATATTTTCTTTTTCCTGGAAACAGTGGTGCTTTCACACTCTTCATCGGAAGTTTATCTAAAATTACTTCAATCGGATCAGTTACAAACATATATCGTTCAGCCTTATGATCAATAAGTTTTCTATTTTCTGAATATATTTTATCTAAAGATACTTTTGATTCATGTTGCGTTATACCGAATGCAATTATAAAATTCTTTATTGCTTCTGGTTCAAATCCTCTTCTTGCTAACGACTGTAGAGACCATGTTCTAGGATCATCCCAGCCAGAATATTCACCTGACGTTACTTCGTGTTGTGCTTTAGACTTGCTTAACTTAAGTCCTTCTATAAACAGTAGTCCAGTATGAATTATCACAGGATGCTTCCATCCAAATATGTCCCATATGTAACGTTCCATCTCTGACTCCATCATTAATTCTTTACCACGAAGAACATGTGTTATACCAAGTAGATGATCATCAATCGCCCATGAAAATTCTAAAAGTGGCCATATTTTATATTTCTTTCCAACACGTGGATGTGCTCTATCGCATATTCTAAATAATACACGATCGCGGAAAGCTGGATTTGGGTCATTCATTGAAGTTTTAATTCTTAAAACAGCGCTTCCTTCTTTATATTTTCCTTTAATCATGTCATTCCATTTACTCAGATTAGTTTCAATGCTCTGATTTCTATGTACACATTCTTTTTGTGCCATTCTATTATTTCGCAAATCGCTAAATTCACATTCACAAACATAAGCTTTGCCAGATTTGATAATATCTTCTGCATATTTGTAATATATCTCCAATCGATCTGATTTGTAAATTATCTTCTTATCATATTTTATTCCAAGCCAATCGAATCCAGCTGGTATTAAATCATAAGCATCGACTGCAATTTGTTTTTCCATAGAACCCATCGTATCGTCCATAACTAGAAGCAATTTACCATGATAGTGTTTCACATACCAATCATTGATGATATATTGTTTTGCGTTTCCTATGTGCAATGGACCTGAAGGAAATGGTGCTAAACGCATAACGACTTTTCTATCAATAGCATCTTGTAACGGTGGTAATCCTTCACGTTCTTTCTTTTCAACTTTTTCATACTTAAATCCTTTAATTAATTTTTTCTGCTCTTCTGGTGTCATGCTATTAACTTTCTTAACAATCGTTGAAATAGATTTTCTAACAAGATCTATATTTTTTCTAGCTTCTGGTATTTCACTTAAAATTTTTCCAAGAACAGCATTCTCATTAGCCTTGCCGTCATATTGTGCGGCATTAAGCAATGCATGCTTCATGATAGCAGTTTCCATAGAAATAATACACCTAAAGGTATTAATAAATTATCTTTCTTCAGAACGTTCAACTGATTCGAAGTCTTCTATCTTTGCTGTATATTCAGAATCATCTTTAATTGCACCACGAGCTTTCAAAATCTCTCTAGCCAAAAGCCAGTAAACCATTGCTATAGCTCTTCTTCCTTTATTATTTACAGGTATTACAAAATCAATTCCGCCAACTTCATTATATGTACCACACAATGAAATTATTGGTATTCTCATTTTAGTTGCTTCATCAATTGCTTGATAATCTGTTGAAGGATCAGCTACTAACAAAACCTGTGGTTCATAATAGCCTCTAAAAGAAGGATTCGTAATGATACCTGGTAAAAATCTACCAGTAACTGACTTAGATCCAGTAACTTCAGCAAATTTCTTTATTGCTCTAAATGCTATTCCTTTTCTTGAAGTAACCATTATTTTGTCATATTGGGATATGAATTTTCCAGCTATCTTTATTCTATTCTCTATTGTTTGCAGGTCTAAAATTGCAAGCCCGTCTTCTCTTGTCTTGTAAACAAACTTCTGCATTTTAGCATTCTGTTGCTTCATGCCTATATGCATTCCTGTTGATAGTAAATTTTCAAATGCCATGATAATCACTCGTAGTAAGATTATTTAAATCCAACGTTTAAATAGCTTTCCATAGCCTAACAATCGCAACTAGGGCCACAATTGCTACAAGAACATTTAGATGTTTTATTTTTCACATTATTTGCGCCATGATGAGTTATTGCTTTCATTGGGCAAATTGGTTCACATCCAGTACATTGGTCTATGCAATTTTTTCCATTTTTTACAAACGGCTTATCATTCTTTTTTGTATAAACACCGTGTTCACAAAAATTAACACATGCCATGCAACCAATACATTTTTTATAATTAATTATTGGATACCAATTTTTTGTCATAATGATATTATTTAAATTCAATGCTTAAATAGTTTTCTATATCAATAAACATATGAAAGCGTCTGTTGCTGGTTCTGGAATATGTATAACATTTACAGAAGAAGATAAACCAGTACTAATTGGTGGTGGCACGATAAAAGGTAAATTTAACGACTATCTTAAACCAACAATTAAAATACATGTTCTTGATGATTTGGAATATAAAAACGACATCTATGATTCTCTATGTGAGACTGGATTCAGAGTTAAAGCAACACGTGGACCACCTGAAAAACGAAAATATTATGAAATCTGGATGACTAAAGAAAATGCAAAGAAAGTATTTGAAACAGGTGAAGGTGGAACTCGGTCTTATCTTGACAGAGTTGATATGATATATGAAGAATCTAATCAAGTATCTTCTTCAGGTTAATAAGCATATCTTCTGTCATTTTTGCAAGATCATATGTATGTTTCCAATTCCAGTCTTTTCTAGCCAATGAATCATCTATTGATTTAGGCCAAGAATCTGCTATCTTCTGTCTAAAATCTGGAACATAATCTATTATAAAATCAGGTATATGTTTTTTAATTTCATTAAAAATTTCTTCTGGTGAAAAACTTATTGCTGCTAAATTATAACTAGTTCGTATCTTAACCGAATCTGCTTTCATAATATCTATTGTAGCTTTCACGGCATCTGGCATATACATCATAGGCAACGTCGCATCTTCTTTCAAGAAACATGTATATTTTCCTTCCTGTATTGCTTTAAAGAAAATATCAACTGCATAGTCTGTCGTCCCGCCACCAGGTAAAGTCTTATAGCTTATTATTCCGGGATATCTAAGACTTCTTACATCAACGCCATATTTATTGAAATAATAATTACAAAGTAATTCTCCAGCAACCTTAGTAACACCGTACATTGTATTTGGTTCTAAGACCGTGGTCTGTGGTGTATTTTCTCTTGGAGTTGTTGGACCAAAAGCTGCTATTGAACTTGGCCAAAAAACTTGAATTTTATTTTCTTTAGCAACATCTAAGACATTCTTCAATCCATTCATATTAACATCCCATGCTAAATCTGGATTCTTCTCCCCGGCTGCAGAAAGCAATGATGCCATGTGAAATATCGTATCAATATTATATTTTTTAACAACATTTTCAAGTCCTTGTTTGTCTAATGCATTAACAATTTCCATCGAACCAGAATTCTTTATTTCATCAATAGGAATTTTATTATGATAACCAGCTATAACATTTTCATTTCCAAATTCTTTTCTAAGCGCAGGAACTAACTCAGTACCAATCTGCCCCGCAGAACCAATAACTAATATTTTTTTCATAATAAATATCATTTGTTATTTTATTTAAAGGCTAATTCTATAATTCATAATCTTTTTATATAACAGTGTTATAATTATTCTTATGAAAGTATACCTAGACAACGGTGCTACTACCCGCGTAGATCCACGAGTATTGAAAGAAATGCTTCCATATTTTACAACTAAATTCGGTAATGCATCTTCATTGCATCAATTTGGCCAAGAAGCTAAAGAAGGTTTAGAAAAGGCTAGAAAACAGATTGCTAATTCAATAGGCGCAAAACCAAGTGAAATAATATTTACATCAGGTGGAACTGAATCAGATAACCTCGCTATTCACGGTGTATACAAGGGACATATTATAACTTCAACCATAGAACATCCAGCTATTTTAAACGTTTGTAAACATCTTAATCATTCTATAATTCCAGTAAACGAATACGGTTTCATTAATTTAGAAAAATTTGAAAAAGCGATTAACTCACAAAGTATGGCAACAGTAATGTTTGCAAACAATGAAATTGGAACAATTGAACCAATAAAAAGATTAACAGAAATATGTACCTCAAAAGGTATTCTATTTCATACAGACGCAGTACAAGCATTCGGTAAGATTCCTATTGATGTTAAAAAATTAAATATTGATTTGATGACATTATCATCGCATAAAATATATGGACCTAAAGGAGTTGGAGCATTATATGTAAAAGAAGGAACTTCAGTTAAACCTATGTTAAGAGGTGGTGGGCATGAAAAAAATATTCGTTCTGGAACAGAAAATATACCAGGAATTGTTGGATTTGGAAAAGCAACAGAACTTGCTGTTAAAGATATGAAAAAAGATAATGTAAAATTAATTAAAATGCGAGATAAAATAATTAAAAATCTATTAGAAGTTCCTAATTCTATGTTAAATGGTCATCCACGCGACCGTTTATCTAACAATGTTAACATTTCATTTGATTTCATAGAAGGTGAAGCGCTTATTCTTCATCTTGATACACGAGGAATATCAGCATCTACTGGATCAGCATGTTCTTCAAAAAAATTAGAACCTAGTCATGTATTAACTGCTATTGGTTTAAGACCAGAACAAGCACACGGCTCACTGAGAATGACATTAGGCCGTTTCAATACAATGAATGAAATTGATTATACTTTAAAGATTGTTCCACAAATTGTTGAAAAATTAAGAAAAATATCTCCTTTCCGATGATTTTATGAAAAGCGCATGCATGTATTCAAAAAAAGCAATGAATTATTTTAAGAATCCTAAATTTACAGGTGAAATTAAGAATGCTGATGCTATAGCTACAGTAGGGAATATTCGTTGCGGAGATGTTTTAAAATTCTTCTTGAAAATTAAGAAGAACAAAATAATAGATGTAAGATATCAAACTTATGGATGTGTAGCAGCAATAAGCTCATCTGAAGCACTAGCTAGAATGATAAAAGGAAAAACCATTAAAGAAGCAGAAAAAATAACAAATACTGATGTCGTAAAGAACCTTGGTTATCTTCCTGCTATTAAACTGCATTGTTCTGTTCTTGGTGTAGCTGTTTTAAAGAAAGCAATAGAAAACTATAAAAAGACCCAGAAAGACTAATTTCTAAGGTGATATTAAATGAAAGTTGATAAAAATAAATGTATAGGATGTGGCGCATGTGTTTCAATATGTCCAGAAATTTTTGAACTAAAAGATGGAAAAGCTGTAGTCAAATCAAAAGGAGAATGTCCTGATTCGGTTGACGCTTGCCCAGTTAGAGCAATAATAAAGTGATTTTCATGAAAGTAAAAGTTTTCTCAACAAATTGGTGTCCATATTGTACAATAGTAAAAGATTTTCTTAAAGAAAACAATATTGAATTTACAGAAGTTAACATTGGAGAAGATAAAGCTGCTGCTGCTGAGATGATGATTAAATCTGGGCAACAAGGCGTTCCTGTAATAGAAGTAGATAATAAAATTGTTATTGGTTTTGATAAAGAAAAACTGAAGAAATTGCTTAATCTTAAATAATTAAGTCGTTTTTTGTCGTATGTATAGTTAACCTTATTAACTACCTCATAGTAAATACTATTATGACTAACGATAATAATGTTTGGAACAAAACGGCGGAAAATGCAAGAGTTCTGAATAGTAAAATTTCTAGTATAAATGATCCTCTAGATATGTTTAAATTATATAATGATATCGCAGAACATGGAAAAAAATGGAATATTATGAGTAGAATTGGAAGTAAAAATGAAAATGCTAAGTATATAGAAAATGTTAACAAAACTGTAGAAGAATGTGTTAAAAGTGCAGAGAATAGATTTATCGATCTAATGAGTGATTGGATAAAATCAACTAAAACCAGCGAACATAAAAAAGATATAGAAGGAGCAATCGAAAAAGTAGTATCAATAAAAGATGAAGCGATAAAACCTGATAAATTTTTCACATTTGGCGGTTATTCCGAAATGCTTCCTGATCAAGCAAAATATAACATACTTTACAGAATTGGTGGCTACTCTGAAATGCTTCCTAAAATGTGGCAAGTATACGAAGATTTATTATTAGAAAAGAAAGGCAAGTGTCTAGGTACAAAAAACCTAAAATTACTTACCAATGATATTAATGAAAATTATTCAAAACTTCACAAAGCAATCTTTGATAAGAACGCTGATGTAGCTTATGCATAGTTATACAAAGAAAGACTCTAATTAGCCACAACTAGCAGTACCAGTTGCGCCGAAACCTGCTGAAGGTGCTGCTGATGATAATGTTTGTGAACATTCTGATAATGCAGTCTTAAATAAACTACAAACTACTTGTTTGTAAGTTTCGGGGTCTCTTGCAAATGGAATCTTTTGATCATTAAATGCATACGCGTTTGAAACGATTGGAATTTCAACTCCATTTATTACTAATGTTGGAGAACCGCCTATTCCTTTCGAATTAGCATTACTAACTTCAGCATTATACAGTGTTTCTCCTTCTGATTTAATGCAAGCATCAATCTTAGATAAATCAATTCCGAATTTAGTGTATAATGTTTTTATTAAAGGATTTACACATGTTGCATCTCCGCGGCAGTTTCCAATAGCTGCATCTTCCGCGAATGCTAAAACATAATCTAAGAACTTTGCAGGATAATTTTTCTCAATACAAAGCTGTCTCTCTGCTTCTATTTTTTCATATTCCCCGTGCATTGCTCCAATCTGTCTTATTTTGAAATCAACACTATCTCCTAGTAATTCAATTACTGGAAGTAATCCTTTCTCTGCCTGTGTTCCATAAGGACAATAAGTAAATACATATAAGTCCACAGTCAGTTTATCAGATTTCGGTATAGTTACTGATGCTGTTCGAGTTGGTGTTACTGGTTTAGCATCAGTTAATTTTAAAAATTGAGGGAAAAGAAGTTTGCCATCTTTTGACATATACATCAAATATGGTGTGCCAGATATTGTCATTGAAATTTCATAAAGTCCGTTTGCTTCTGTTATATTCATAAGTGTTGCCTGAACTTCAAAATTATTATTAATGTAAGTAATTGCTTTAGTGCCTGCTACATCTGTGCCTATAGCCATTCCAGTTATTCCGCTAGAACTAAATGCTATACTTGCTACCAACATTATACCTAAAACCACTGTTGCTATTTTCCACGCGCTTCCTGGTCCTATAGAAGGAAATGATGGCATACTTGGTCCTTTAGGTGCTTTCTCTTCACTCATTTTTATTAGTAGAATATTAACCTTTATAAATCTTATGCATCTTTAAATTAGTTTCTTCAGAATCGACGAATCAAACTTATCTGTTATAACCATCTTCTTGATCTGCTTATCTATCTCTTTATCCAATTCAAGTTCTTTGTATAGAGCATCAACAATCTTCATATCAGCTTTAGTCACTGGATGATCTGGTGTTATTGTACAACAACCGGTATGATTCTCGAAATAAACATCATATTTCTGCGCAATTTTGATTATTTCTAATTTATCTAACGCTAACAATGGACGAAGAATAGGAATTTTTACTCCGTGAGAAGTTGCTACCATATTCTTTAAAGTCTGAGATGCTTTCTGGGCTAAAGATTCACCTGTTATTATTGCTTCTGCACCTTGAAGATTAGCAATTTTTTCAGCAGCTCTAATCATAACTTTTTTACACAAAACACATCGATATAGTTGTTCTCGTTTTGCTATCTTAGAAAGTAGTGGACCAAATGGAAATAATATATTTTTCTCAAATCCTAATTTCTTTAAAATTCCCATAGTTGTCTCAAATGCGCCTTTACAGTAGAAAGGATACAAAACTGCATGTAGTGGAATAACATCATATTTATCAGCCATTAATTTAGCTGCTAACGGACTATCGATACCACCAGATACAAGGGCGATGGCTTTTTTCATAGATGCTTTTTTCATAGATTATCATTCACGTTCAGTCTTTAAAATTGCCACTATCATAATGTTTTATATGCCACTTATGAGTAATATACTATTAGGTGAAATGTATGAGTGAGTATCTTTGCAAACAGCATGAAAAGAGTTCTTACTAGTTTGACTCATATAAAAACTCAAAAACAAATTCTAGCTGAAACTAAACTTTCTCCGCGTACTTTTAGGTTTGCGATTTCTAGACTGAAGAAGATTGGTTTAGTTGAAGAGATTATTTCTTTGAAAGACGCTAGAGTAAAGTTTTGCAGAAGAAGCGATAAAATAACAAGAGGTGAAAAATTATGAACAAAGCACAAGAAAAAAGAACCGAATGGCTAGAAGGAGAATTAGTAAAACTCGCTGAACTTGTTAATAAGACTGGTGGTGAGATTCCTAACGAAGTTCGAACAGTAGATAGGAAAATGAATTATCTCCCTTTAATAGAATTTGCAAATGTAACTGTCATCGGTGCCGAGCGCAGATTTCACAAATCATATGAAACAACAATAGGAACTATTGGGCCATATCTTAATACTAGAGGTGGTTCAAAGGTAGATGTCGGTAGAATTATTCCTTCCAATATTCCATGGGAAGAATTAGGTGTAACATTGGATAATCTTGAATTCGGAGGTGAAACTGAAAAAATTTGGAGACTTTTAAAAGAACAGAAAAATATACATAAAACCACAATAACAAAACGCTATAATGAGAACATTTATCCCGGCCACATATTCGGTGGAATTGAAGATCAAAGTGGTCGATCTATTGTTAATGTCTATGGGAAAGTTAGTGAGAGAGATACATATGCCAGTGTCGAGACATCTCATTCATTTAATGAGGCCTTATTTATGAAAGATGATATGGGACGAGTAAATCCAAATGGAGTGATTATTTATTCGATATATGAAAAGCCAAACGATGTCAAATCATTTGCGAAAAAAGTAGATGGTGCATTTAGCAGAGAATTTCTACACTATGAAAGTAAATTAAATAGAGGTGAAAGAAATGAGTGAACTAAATAAATCTTATGGGAGTTTTAACTTAAAGGAAATTGGGGAAATTTTGTTAACTGACGCCTTTGTTACGAACCTGCTTCCAGATAGCAAATATCGTGAACTAAAATTAGATAAAGGTGAAGCAGAAAATATATACAAAAGTTTAACTGAAGGTGTTGTTCCGAAGGATCTTATTGAAAGAATAAAGAAAAAGAGAATAGAACAAAATCCAGGTGGCGCATAAATATGAACAATATTAAAGTAGGGAAAATGAACGGTGAATATCTTTGCAAAGAATGCATTAGATCTAATAGGAAATACTCCTTTGGTTGAAATAGAAAGTCCTAACAAAAATGTAAGAATACTCGTTAAACTAGAAAAGTTTAACCCAAGCGGTTCAGTAAAAGACAGAATAATAAAAGAAATTTTAGAATCTTCTGAAAATAAAAGATTATTAACTAAAGATAAAATACTTCTTGAATCAACGTCTGGAAACACAGGAATATCTTTAGCAATGATAGGTAAACTGAAAGGTTATGAAGTAAATATAGTAATGCCAGAATCAATGAGTATCGAGAGAAGAAAGATGATTAGAGTGTATGATGCTAAACTAATTTTAGTTCCGGGAACAATTGACGATGCTGCCAACAAAGCTAGAGAACTTGCCAAAAATCCAAAATATTTTTATATTAATCAATACGCGAACGGGTACAATATTCTAGCTCATTATAAAACAACAGGACCAGAGATATGGAAGCAGACTAGCGGTCAGATAACGCATTTTATAGCTGGTATTGGAACAGGAGGAACAATAATGGGCATTGGTAAATATCTCAAAGAAAAGGATCCTAATATAAAAATAATTGGTGTTGAGCCGCATAAGAATACGCCAATCCAAGGTCTAAAGAATTTAGAAATTCAAATAAAACCTGACATACTTGATCTGACTAAAATTGATGAAAAAACAATTGTTACATTAGAGCAAACAATTAGAATACAAAAAGATATGACAACAAAAGGATTATTCTTAGGATTAAGTTCGGGTGCAGTAATTTATGCAGCATTAGAAAAGGCAAAGAAAATCAAACACGGACTGATCGTTGTACTATCAGCTGATGGTGGTGAGAAATATTTAAGTATTACTCACGATAATTAAAGCATATGGTGGGGTGACAGAACGGCCATGTAGCGGTCTGCAAAACCGCCCAAGGGAGTTCGACTCTCCCCCCTGCCTCCATTGTGATTACTATGAAATTATTTAATACATTAACTAGAAAAAAAGAAGAATTCAAACCACGTGAACCAGGACATGTTTACATGTATGTCTGTGGCCCGACAGTATATGGACCGATGCATATTGGAAATGCACGAACATTCACAGCATTTGACATTCTTTATAGATTCTTAAAATGGAAAGGATTTCAAGTTAAATATGTTCAAAATCTAACAGACGTTGGTCATCTAACAGATGCAGGTGAAGATAAAATAATGAAAGGAGCGCATCAAAGAAACATGGATGCATTTGCTTTCGTTGAATTAATGATTGAAGAATATTTCAAAGATTTAAAATTATTAGGAATAGAAAAACCAGACATATCACCACGTGCTTCAGAGCATATAGATGATATAATAAAAACCATTCAGAAATTAATTGAAAACGGTTATGCATATGAATCAAATGGCTTTGTATATTATGATATTTCTAAAATAAAAGATTACGGTAAATTATCTAAGCAAAATACTGAATTTCTAGAAAAACAGCGAAATGAAACTAACGGTGAAAAGAAACATGAAGGTGATTTTGTTCTATGGTTCCCTGCCCATAAAGACTATCCTATGAAATGGGATTCGCCATTCGGTGTAGGATTCCCAGGCTGGCACATCGAATGTTCCACAATGTCTTCCAAATATCTCGGTTTACCAATAGATATTCATGGCGGCGGAAAAGATTTAATGTTTCCACATCACGAAGATGAAATTGCTCAAGCCGAAGGAGCACATAAATCAAAATTCTGCAACTACTGGATACATTCAGAATTCATATTGATTAACAATGAAAAAATGGCTAAGTCTATAGGTAATATAATAACAGCCCGTGATGCAGTCAATAAATATGGTGATAAGGCCGTAAGATATCTTCTCATGTCACCACACTATAGAACTGAAATAAATTTCACTGAAGAATCTATGAAATCTGCTCAAAATACTGTAAGAAAATTAATTGACTTTATTGATAAAATACAAGAGATGAAACCTAAAGGCGAATTCAATAAAGAACTAAATAAAAAAGTAATTGAAACAAAAAATAAATTTGAAAAAGGTTTAGATGATGATCTTAATATGCCAATTGCTCTAGCAGCTATTTTCGAACTTGTAAACGATACAAATAGAATAATGGATGGAAATAAACTATCTGAAAAAAATCTGAAAGATGTCTATGATTTATTAATGGACTTTGATAAAATCTTAGGAATTCTAGAACATGAAAAAGAAGAGACTCCAAAAGAAATAATAAATCTAATTAAAGCGAGAGAAAACGCTAGAAAGAAAAAAGACTTCAAAGAATCGGACAGAATTAGAGATGAAATTAAAGATCTTGGTTATATTTTAGAAGATTCTCCAGATGGACCAAATGTTAAGAAGATTTAAAATTTTATTCCTGCAAGCGTCTTTGTACCAATTACACCAGGAATTGATCTTACTCTTTCTACTATATATTTTCCAAGAATAGCATGATCTTCAGCTTCTAAACGTATTATAAAATCATGTTCTCCAAAAACTGGATCTATATTTGTTATAGTTACATTATCTGTTTTATTTTCCTGGAGTTTTGATAAAGCGTTGTAAACATTATGTTCTTTCTTTGATGCAATGGAAAGCATTACATAACCTATTGGTGCCATAAATATAATTCGATAGAAAAGGATTTAAACCCTATTCATCCTTGGATTCTTTGTTTTCTTCCAAAGTTCTGTTAATCTTTTAGTTTTTGCTTCTCTTTCTTTGCCATAGATACCACATTTAATTAATGGTGCTTTCGTAGAAACAGCAAAATCAGCGATAAATGAATCCATTGTCTCACCAGATCTATGAGAAATAATTGGAGTTATTTTATTTTTTCTTGCTAACGTAATTGTTTCTAGTGCTTTAGACACAGTACCAATCTGATTTACTTTGATTATAATTCCATTAATCGAACTCTTTGCTTTCATCAATCTTTGTGGATTTGTTGTTGTTAAATCGTCACCAACTATTAAGCAATTTGTTTTATTTTTCAATTCTTTGAAACTAGAAAAATCATTTTCTTCAAAAGGATCTTCCACATAAAATAATTTATATGTTTGAATTAAATCTCTTACAAAATCAATCTGTTCATTTTTATGTATACAACCAAACGAATAACAATATTTTCCTTTCTTTAATATTTCTGTAGCTGCAATGTCTAAACCAATTCGCGCACCGTAATCATTTGCAACTTTTGATAAAATATCAAGCGTAATGAACTCGTCGTGCTTTGACTTCCACGCACCCTCATCATTCTTTCCACTATGTAAAGCTTGACCAATTTCTTTATGTATTTTCTTATTCATTTCAACTGCTTCTTTCATAGTTTTAGCCTTAACTGGACAAACTAAAAATTCTTGTATTTTAGTAAATCCGCCATGAGCCCCACCACCAATAACATTACCTAAAGGATAAGGAAATATGTTAGAATATTTTACATTTGCTTTCCATGCAGCTATCGATAATGGTGTAGAAATATTAGCCGGAAGCTTTGAAATTATTTTATCAATTTGTTTCTCATCTTTAATCTTATCTTTTATTTTATTGAATTCTTTTATCGCAACAGAATTAGATTTTACTTTTGCTTCATATTTACCAGTTGATGCGCCGGCTGGTGCAGACCCCCAATATTTACCAGTATTTGTATATAATATAGCCCGAATTTGCCTGTTTTTTCGAGAATCTAAGATTTGGTCTATAACAATACGTTTAATCATAATAATTATTTGTTTCTGTTTTATAAATGTAAATAATAAGACTGTTTTTCTTTTCTTAAAAATGGTTTATTATCTCCCCATGTGTATGCTTCTCCATGTTTTTTAAGAAGATAAATTTCTTCAAGATAATTAATTGTTTTTTCAAATAGCGCCGGATTAATATCAAATACCTTCGCATAATGTGAAATATTAAAACTTTTAATATTTTTCCTAGAAGTATCTTGAATCAATCTATCAATGATTTTAGATTCAACCTGATTAAGTTTAATCACAAATATACTAGGTAGAAAAAACATATAAACTTAAGCAGTTTCCATTCTTAGCGGCATTTTTCTTCGGATGCCCATAGGTAAAATTCCTTGTTCAAATTCCAATTCTGCTATTTTTATAGGATCCTTTAAATCTGTTTTAAACAATAGTGGTGCTCCTCTAGCTATCTGTAAAGCGCGTGCACCTATCATTCTTGCTCTTTCAAATCTAGTGTAATTTTCCATCATAATCACCCAATATATTTTAAATCATCTTTCTTCTTTCCGCCACCTGAGATTTGCTCAGTTGCCTGTTGTTGTATACTGTCTAATTTCTTTATAAATTCATGCATTGCCTTTACTTTTTCATCTAATTTCTTAAGATCTAATTTCATATTTAAAGTTTTCTGAAGAACTGTTAAAACAGCCTCTGCCGCAGTTGGATCTGTTATAATTGGATAACCGCTGGTTTCTCCGAGTAAACATATTCCTTTCATTCCATAGGCATTGCTTAAACCAACTATTAATCCTGAAGCTCCTACAATAGTTGTTATTTTTCCAGTAACATCAAATTTAACACCCGATTTCTTAAAATCATCAATAATACTCTGGTCTGTTGCTGCACCATAGACTTGAGGTTTTTCAGTAACTTTGCCTGTTCCAAATCCACCAATTGTTATAACTTCTTTACATCCAAATGATTTTAAAAATTCTAAAATACTTCCTGCAACTTCATGATGACCCTTTGGATCATAAGACTGACAATCTCCAATTACAAAAATATAATCTCTTTTCTTATCTTTGTAATAATAAAATTCGTTTCTTAATGTGTGAATTTTATCTTCATGAATCATAACAAATGGAAAGAAATATGGTGAATATAATTCTGCGAATTTTTTAGCTTTTAATTGTTGAACTGCATAACCCATTGCGATTCTTCCTATATTTCCTATCCCCGGAAGTCCAACAATACATATTGGATTTCTTAATTTTGGTTTTTCAAGAGTTATGATTGTTGTTTCTTTCATAGTAATCATATTCTGTTTGATGCTTTTAAAGTTTATGTCTTGATTTTATTTTTTAAGCCTTTGCTTGTCTTCTATATTTCCCGTATTTCTGTTCTTTAATCATTGAAAATTTTGGCGGATGCGCACTCACGGCTTTACCGCCACATTTACAAACATCTTTCAATGTATAAGTATTACATTTTGTACATTTTTTTAACATATTATTCATCCTTTAGAATACATTCTCCTTGAGAGCCCATTTGTTTTTTAATATCTTCGAACGACGCAACCAATTTCTTCTCACCAAGTTTTGCATTTTTTGTTTCAATGGCTAAAGAATATTCAGGTGCACTAACACATCTTATCTCTATTTTAAATTTCTTTTCCGTATCAATAAGTATTTTTTTAATTATTTCAACACCGTTTGATTTGTAACATTTTAATTCTATAAATTTCTTCATCTTAAGTTCCTTTATTTCCATTGCATGTTTTGCTACTTCACAAATTGCTTCAGTTTCTTTTGCTGTAAATCCTTTTTCTAGTAGTGTTTCTTTTCCTTCTAATGTACTTGCTATCTGAAATCCTACAAAAAGTTCTTCAAACTTTTCTTTTAACTTAAAACCAATTGTTGGATAAACTTCATCATATTTTAATCCTAAATTTTTGGCAACTAATTTTAAAAGTTTCTCTGCTTTCTTCTCTCTCTTAAATTGTTTTAACTTTTCTTCAGCTTCATACTTATTTACTCTTTTCAAACTTAGAGATATCGAATCGTCAGAAACATTAACAACAAGAGCTACAACTGTCTGTCCCATCTTAATAACTTTTTTTATGTCCTGTACCCATCTTCTTGCAACTTCAGATATGTGTATCATACCTTCTTTATCATATTCATCTAATTTCACAATCACTGAATATGGATTTAATCGTGTAACAGTTGCTATAACAAGATCTCCTCTTCGAGGCACTCCTTTGTTTACCATAAAGACACTATAAGATAGAGAGGTTTTTAAACTTTAGTATTAACTGGTACTATTGGTATTGTTTGTTGTAAACGAATTAAAGAAATCAGTAACAAAATTATCAATAAGCGTATTAGCAATACCCTTTAACATAGAACTTGTAGAATTTTTCATCTTATCAATTATTGTTTTCTCACTAATTGGTGCGACGCATCCAGAAACTAAAATAATCAATATAAGACATATTGTTAATAATATGAAATTATTCATAATTATACTTGAGAATTTCAATATATAACTTTAAGCCATTACCTGAAGAACTTTAGCTTTTATTTTTGATTTTCCACCAGTTGATTCAGATAAAATTGTTCCACATACAAGACACTTTACATTTAATGATGCTTTATTAAATATAATTTGTTCATTCTTGCATTTAGAACAAGTTACTTTCAAAAATTTTGTTGTTGGTAATAATGCTTTTCCTCTCATTTACTCACCGTGTTTGTTCGAATTTTTTTATTCTGAAACCCTTTCCTATGTTATGAGACTTATTACATGTTTTACATTTATAAGTTATGTCTAATTTTCTTGTAGGTTTAGCTCGATCTCCGGGGTTTGATTTTGGGAATGATCCAAATCCTTTCATTTTTCTTTTAAATCTTCTTTGTCCTGATGCCATTAATCTTTTCTTTTTGCTTACAGAAACTTTCTTTACTTCATGTAAAGTATGCTTCTTACATATCGGACAATATTTATTTTGCATCTTTGGACTTATCATAAAAAACACTTATCATGAAAGTATATAAACTTAATCTAAAATATCTTCGGCTGTGCCTCTAGCCAATAAAAGAGTCATTACATCATCTGGTAATGAAACAACATCACCTTTCTTAAATGGACCATAACTATTTGAATCTGTTCCAACAAAAGCAGGCATATCTTCAAGCATTTTTACCATTTTCTTATTATCCATTTTTATCTCAGAGTTCATGTCATCTACAAGTTTTTTCGTATCATCAATTTTCTGTTGAACTATTTCATCATAACTCATTGATTCTTCTTTTATCTTCTCTCTAAACTGTTTTAATGTAAATACTATACTATCAAAGAATCGTTGTTCTGATTCTGTTAAACTCTTTGGTGGAAGCTCGCCTCGCATTGTACGTAAAGCGCTCAAAACGATCTTCTTCTCTCTTCTATTAATTATGTCTTCTAAAAGTTTCTTAGCATTTTCAGCTTCTAAAAGCGAATAAGTATCATGATTAGTTCTTTTATGAATTAGCCAATTCTTTACAGACATATAGAATCCTTCAGGAAGTTGCTGAAGTACATCATCTTTTTCATTTCTATGAACAGACCTTATTGTTTCGTAAGTAATGATATCCATAATTAACACTCGTATCTAAGCTTTTTAAATTTAATTTTCATCTTATTTTTTCTTGTTTTTCTTGTATACATTGAAAGGATAATTCACTGGATTTTTAGAACAGAATTCATCTGGTTTGCAAACATTGATAGATTTGTAAAATGCATCTGATTCACAGTTAGCTGGCATAAGTTCACGAGATTGTCGGAAGTGCCATTTTAATTGTGTGCGTAATAATCTATCTGTAAGTTGTCCTTTAGCTAAATTCGTATTCCATTCCATGATTCGTTTCTCTATTTCTTCCTGTGACCAATTCATTGCACGTAAGAATGAAGCTATTGTAAATAATGAACGTTTTCTACCGTCTGTTATTTCTCCAGATAAAATAGTTTTCATGCATGGTGGGAAATATTCTTCAGATATTCTTATTTTCATTCTTGGTTTAAAATCTTTCTTTGGAATAACATCTGGTTTTAACTTAGACGACCAATCTAAAGCATCTAATATTAATTGTGTCGCTTCACCTTCTTTATTTACAAGAAAATTATTATCTGTTTTAACATTTTCAGGTTTTGCCATGTCTAAATTAAAATTCTTCAACTGATCAATTGATAATGGAACTGAAGCTAACCATTTTTTTGGATGTAATGAATATGGCATTCTGAATAAATGTCGATTTCCCCAATTTTTTTCCAAATCTACGAATTGGAATGCTGATAATTCTGATATTGTTTCAACTGTATTGATTAAAGATGAAACGCCGCCTTCAAACGTAACAAGTTCATCAAGTATCTGGTCGGATATTCTTTCTCGTATAAAATTAGCAAGAGCCTGAGGAACTTCTGGATATCTTACTGCTATTTTTTTGAAATCGATGCTAGATGGAAATGCGTTCTCTGCAATTGAAATATGAAATCCTCTAGAACCTGAAAACTTTACAGTCGACTCTATTCCATATTCTTTAAGAAAACCATAAACTATTAGAGCTGTTATCTTTGCATGTTCTAACTTAGCTTTAGCATCAATATCAATTATGAAATCAAATCCCTTTCGTATCTCATTAAGTTCGACGTTCGTTAGTTCAGTCTTAAGTTGCATTGGATTTTTCCACTTTTCAACAGAACAATGGAACGCTACCACACCACGATTTATACGTTCTATGATATCACTTGGATACATCAACGTATCTGGACGAGAAGCAAATGCACCGTCATCAGCACTACCAACGACTTCACGATCTTTAGCATATTCTAATATACACCGTTGAATATTTGGATTAGAATAATATTTTAATACGTCTGTGTTATTCATAGAGAATAATAAGAAAAGTAAAAAATATAAAGGAGGCCTACGCTCCCTTGTAGGCATCAGCTAAATAGGTGTACACTGTTACTCCAGCTAAAAATGCTCCTATCGTTGTTCCGATTACTGGAATAAAAGATAGTACAACCACAATGAATACTGCGTACAGCATTGAAACAAACCAAGCTGCAAAGTATTTTCCTGTGAATGCTTTTTTACATATAGCCGAAAGCTCGAATGCTGCTCCGAATTTTCCTTTCTCAGCATATCGAATCATAGCAACTGATGAAAGTAGTGACACAACTGCAGCAACTATTAATGTTAAAATCATTCCCATTCCTAATGTTGCAAGTGCGTTTATTAGTGCTGTTCCTTGCATGGCAGACAAACCACCTGCTAGTACCGTCGTACCAACTGTAAGCACCAATACTATCATCACCGGTATTGCATAGATTATACCTATTATAGCTGCAATCAAACCCTTTACAAACAAGTTTGTCCAGTCTTTGAACTCTGGTAATTTGTTGTTTCTTTTCAAGGTCGTTCTAGCACATTCCAAGAAATATCCTATTCCTATGAAACTTACAATAGGAATTATCATTATAATGATTCCTATTATTAGTGTTTTAATATCTTGGACTGGCCTTTTTATTGCGTCTATAAAATTCATTTAAAATTCACCCCTAATTTTTATAGAATAACATTAGGTTAGTGAATTTATAAAGGTTTATGCCAAAGTGTAAAGAAGTATCTCTAAAACAACTAAACCAGCACATAGACCAATAACATGCTCAGGCTTTAATCTGATTAAAGAATTATCTTCATCATAGTAACGAACTAGTCCTGCCATGCCTTGTGGTGCTTGAACTTTCTGCTTTTCAGCCATAATAATCATTCAATGTAAAAGTATTTATCTCTTTCTTTTCTTTGCAATTTTCATCTTACTTATAAAGAATATGTAAAGTATTGGAACTATTCCAACTGTATTTAAAACTAATAGAAGTATGAACCAAAATTTATCTTTCTTATTTGCTGCTATCCATAATGCCCATCCTCTCCAAGATAAATCCCAGAATGTTATTGCTAATAGAATAAATGGATTCGATAATAATTGTTCTATCATAGAAAATAATAGTTATTTCTCATATAAAAAGAAAGTATATTTAATACTTCTTTATGAAAAATTCCAGAAATTTATATGACCTTTGAATCTTCCATCTTTTTCTATTTTTTCTATGATTTCCAGCTTTTCAGCTTCATCAATAATAAGTTCTATAACTGAAACAGTTTTTCCGTTTTTGTTTATTTTCTGCGATTGTATATATCCGGGAACAATTAAATATGAGCTAGCTTTATTCATAGGTGGTATTTCAGCTTGAACAACTAATACTTTTCTTTCTTTATAATCAATATCTCTTTCGTGAAAAATACAAGTATCTATTTCACCTACATATTTAGATAAAAGATTAGTAGGATGATGTTCATATTCCATTTTCTTAATTTTTTTAACCATTTAATCACTTAAAATATAATATATACAGAAAAGCTTAAAAATAGAAGGTAAGTGTGTTGGGATGATAACTGTACGCTTGTATAGTGTGTGGTCTATGAATAGAGTTGGATGGGGTGATATTTATTTGTTATTTTTCTGAGTAAAGTTCAAGTTGTCTTGTTTCACCGTTATAAACAATTGGAAATCCTTTACCGCTAACTGGAAACGAGTTTTCTTCTTGTTCCATTTTAATTTTTAAAGCTCTTACATCATCTAAACGGTTTCTGCTGAACATAATAATTGTTTGGTTTGACTAAATATAAAGATTATTTTTTGTTAGAAAAATCAAGATATTTAAAGTTTACTACACCATTAATTAATGGTAATTAATAATGAACCCAAATGAATCAAAACCACTATACGAAGATAATAAAATTAAGATTGGTTATTTTCAAAATTCTGCTGAAGATCATACTATGATTATAAAAGAATCTAATATGCAATTTATTCTTCAGCGAGGAGTTTTAGAAGAATTATCAAAAACTTCAAGAGATAGGCTAATTGATAAGCTTAGTGCAATTGATCCCATGTTCCCACATTTATTGGATGAAAGAAAAATAAGTCAGGACTATTTACAAATAGTACTTGCACAGGCACATATTAATGAAATTAATCAATATGTAGAATCTCTTGAAATATCAAAAAATAGGTAATTGTCACCACAAAAAGGATATTTAATTAGAAACAAGATTTGCCTTAGGGGGCACAATAATTATAAAGCATCTTTTTTCTGTGCCCGTAAAGATTGTATGATCTGATTATTCATTATTTTATCAAATATCTATACAGAAATTTAATAAGTGATTTCTGGTTTCCGAGGTCTCCTACAATTTATGGGCACCACGGATTTATGCAAACACGCTTTGGGCACCACAAAAATATTATTTGCCAGTTTTTCTCCTAAGCTGACCGACTATATTGTCAAATATAAATTTGACGAAAGATCTATCATCTCCTTTATCTGATTTTTCAAGTGTATTGTAATATGAGCTTCTGTCTTTGTTTTCAACAATAAACATAGGATAATCGTGCTTATGTAAAACAAAATTAGTTAGAACTCTTGATGTTCTTCCGTTGCCGTCGCTGAATGGATGAATTCTGGCGAACTTGGTATGGACGAGGCAGGCAAGCTCCAAAGGATGCATTCTATCTTTATTGTTATTATACCATACAAAAAATTGTCTCATCAGTTCTGGAACTTCTTTGTATGACGGTGGTCTGTGTTCAGAACCGCCTATGATTACATCATGATCTCTGTATTTGCCAACTATCCTAACCGCAGTATTTACTGTCAGAAGTCCGTGAACTTTAAGAATAAATGTCTTATTCAAATCTCCCCTATATTTCTTTATGAAATTCATGCATTTTCTGCTGTTTACAACCTCATTATATTCGTATGTTGTCGCATCTGATGGTATTATGTTTTCCTGAAGTATCAGATGAGTATCCCTTAAGCTCAGCGTATTGCCTTCTATGGCATTAGAATTGTATGTGAATCTTACAAGAAAATCTTCAGAATATTTCTGCTTTGATTCATCTGGTAGTCTTTTCCACCAATCATTGTAACTCTGTTTTATATCTTCAAGAACCTCTACTTCATCATCCGTGATGTATTTGAATTCATGCGACTCTTTTGCCAAACCGAGTTTTTTTGCTTCTAATTCTATCTGCTCTGCTGTCTTTCTTATTTGTTCTTTTGTCGGCTCTTTATTTCCAAAATATTTTCTTATTCTTTTCCATTTATTATTGCCCATTCTGAAATTCTTACTTACATAGAAATATGTCTTGTTGCCTCTCTTTATTTTTTCAACTGTTACCATATATAATGTATGGCCACAATAGTATATAAAGATTGACTAAAATGAATTATAATGTGGCCACATAAATCAAAATAAGATAAAAATTAGGCGTGTGTTGGGATTAGCCTGTCTCCTGTGAAGCAGATCCTGCGAAAGTTCGCAATCATCTGAACCGCTTTGACAGCATTTGTCTAAGCAGTCTACCCGCTCCTCCTTCATCATCAGAGCTTACTTGACCTTGCATCACGTTGGTATCGTGTCCTTTGAAAACATACTAGCCTTCTCCAAACGACCTGGCCCTCTCGAACCAATTCCTAATGGAATAACGCTTTTACGATGGACAGAACTTCCTCCGAAACACTTAAGCTCGGAAAGCTGTCTTCCCAACTCACTTAATTAGAATTAGAATTTTAAGATTTAAAAAGTTATTCATTTAGCTCTATCATTAATGTCTTCGCATAAAGCTCTTGGTATAAGAGTAACATAACGTATTATTCTAAGAAAAGGATTTGGTGTAGAATTGTCAATCTCTTCCACGCGCTTTTTCATTTCCGTAATATCAATATTTGTTTCGTAAACTGGTTTCATATCTTTTATACAGAATCAAAACTTTATATAGCTAACGCTAGATTAAAATTTTTTAAAAAATTCAAACAGCTAACGCTAAATCCAATAAATGAATTAGAAGTGTTTGAGCCACTAGAGGAATTTAAGGGGATCTGAGCTAAAGACATTTAGTAACGGTGAGCTGAACACGTCGCCGAAGCTTCGTGCGTACACCCCCGTTCTATCAAACTCGTCATCTACGAGCAGTCATTACCTATTTTTCCCAATTGTTTCGGGCTTAGATGCTTTCAGCCCTTAAGAATTATGGCGTAGCTGACCTGCGTTACCATATGATAACAGGTAAACCAGTGGCCACGAATGGGCGTTCCTTTCGTACTTGCCCATCCTTTGAGTCAGGTAAATAACATCCTCAGAAGATATAAACCGTACTGTCTATGTCGTTTAGGGTAGAGGGAAGGTTTTAATTTCCATACAGCTCATCTAGACAGTTTCTTTCTTTTTCATTGCTGCTGGAATTTTTAAAGTTTTTTCATGGCTCATAAGCTACTCCATTCTCGCGAATTTTCGCACCGGGGCGGTGCAATCATTGCCAAAACTTTATTTGTTACGTATTCAGGTAGTCTAGTTTCATTGATAGCGCTAAGGCTAGTTCTCACTAGATCATCTTGGAATACGAGAATTATCATCAAAAACCCATCCACGCCTAAATCACGACGTACTGAACCCAGCTAATGTCCCCCTTTAACCAGTGAACACCTGTACCCTTGGCCGCTGCTGCACGACCAGGAGGGGGGAAGCCGACAGCGGAGAAGCAATGCGCGGGATCTCGTATAAAATAGGTCTATCTTACTCTAGCTAAAGCTAGCATTGCTGCTAGTCTTAAACAATAGTTGATTCTTATAATCGACTTCAATCAAATCATTATCAACCGTGAGTAAGAAAACCCCCATAATTATATGTCGATTTGCTCATTGCACCATTCACTATCTGAAAGGTTCAATTAGGAACTCTCGCCCGCCACGACTCCATTATCCCCGGGGTAGCTTGATCAGGTCAAGTACTCCAAGTTTAAGAAGTTGTATTCTTTCGAGTTATAAAAATATAAATCTCGAAATATTTTGCTCCGTGCTATCTCTCATGAAATTTTTTGATAACCCTGTAAATATTTGTAAAGATTTTTAAGATAAATCTCCACCTATAAATTCAGGATTTTTTCATGGAAAAGATATTACGAAGCTCTCGCATTCTGTGTTTACTTAACTCGATTACTAAATACAATTCTTAACTCGGATTACGTTGACATTCTGAAGTCACCGATAGTCATCAAAACCAACTCGGCGTATCGCTAGCCCATGCTTTCACATTTGGATTCCTTGCGATGCGGAATCCAATCAATGAGACTTTTGCGCTTACACTCTATTTCCGATTTCTGACCGGAATGAGTCTCACTTTGGGCGCCCATGATTTCCTATCATGGGCGTACCGCCCCAGCCGAGCGGCCCACCAATCGGTGTCCCCCGAGTCGAGGTAAGTCGTACAATTATAGAAGAGTAGTGTTACATTGTTGCCTATCCAACACCCAAAGATGTTGGCATGACAGCTCCTACTTACGCTATGCAACCACAATCGTACAACAACGACAGGCTGCCGCAGAGCTCCACGGGGTCTTCTCTTCCCTCTGAGGATCTGTGGCCTGTACACCACAATAGTAAGTTCGCCAGACACCACCTTGGGACAGCAGGGAAGTCGTTAAGCCATTCATGCGGGTCGTCAATTAAACGACAAGGGATTACGCTACCTTAAGACGGTCAGAGTTACCGCCGCCGTTTACGAGGGCTTAGGCCGGTTGAAACCAGCTTTAACACACTCGCACTGGGCAGGCCTCACTGGCTATACAAAAGATTTCTCTTTAGCAGCCAGCTACGTTTTATAACTCAAATGAATAAATTTTGTTATAATATTCTGCTATGTTATAAGGTATTGTTTGAAAGTTTAACGCCTTCTTTATTTATTTGGAACTCAATATTTCTTTCTATTTCAGAAAGCGTAACTTTCTAACAAAAAATTATTTTACTCATTTGATTTGTTAAACAGTCGCTTCCCTCTGGTCACTGCGATCTATGCATCGCTGCATAGACACCCCTTATACCTAAGGTACGGGGCCAATATTGCCGAGTTCCCTAAAGTGGCATGATCTGACACGCTATTGCCTTCTCAGCAAAGGTCACCTGTGTCGGTTCTTGGTATGAACACGAATAATCCATTCTGATTAAATTTTCACGGACTCTAGGAATCACTTAAACTCTCCCATACAGGAAAGCTATTCGCACTTTCATCCAGTTCTCTCTTTGACAGAACTCCCTGGATTTCAATACTTAATTTACATTAAACTATCCCAAAGTGTCTTCAATCAGACTTGCGTTGCCGCGCGTATATTCATGGTACTGGAATATTAACCAGTTTCCCTTTCCCCAAATTCAGTTAAGGTTTGGGTTAGGATCAACTAACTCTCGGTCGATAGACGTTGCCGAGAAAACCTTGCCTTTCAAGCGGTTAGGGTTCTAACCTAACGTTGCTGCTACTAATGACAGGATTCTCATTCCTGTACGGTCCACACCTGCTCAAGCAGATGCTTCTACCCATACAGGACGCCTCCATACTCTATATCTTTCGATATGTAAGGTATCGGTTCTCAATTTACTCCCGTCCATTTTCACCGCAGTAACCCTCGAGTGGTCCGCTGTTACGCGTTGATTATCGGGTGGCTGCTTCTAAGCCTACCGCCCACCTGTTTTTGAGTTACTACTAGTTTCGTGTATTAATTGAGAATTAGGGACCTTAACCTTACGCTGGGTTGTTCCCCTTTCGAGCACCAAGCTTACCCCGGTACTCTCACTCCTACCATCTACGACGATGACAGATTATTAGTATGACAAGAAAGCCGGAAATTTCTTTCCTTAACTTCCTGATCAGTGCTTTACCCTGCCAACTATCTCCGGTAAGGCTGTGCTAGGACACATTTCTGGAGGAACCAGCTATTAGGGGGTTCGATTGGCTTTTGATGTCAGTCCAATACGAATTAAGAACAATTCTTAATAATTCATTTTTATCATAACCGCACCAAAATTTGCTTTTTGATGAAACAACAACGCCATCTAAAAATCCAATCTCATTTTTAAACTTGTTTAACTGCTTCTTTCCGGTTATTCTGATTTCTGTTTTTGTAAAAGTAATATTAAACCCACATTTTTTAATCATTGTTTTAAATTGTTTCAAAATATATGGATTGCTACAAAAAAGACTTATTCTTCTCTGAATGCTTTTCTTGTTGCTTTTCTTGTTGTTTTTCTTATTTTTATTTTCATAAAATTCAATACAACCATCTGCAGAAAACGCTATTTTCAAAAATTCTTGGCGTATTTCTATTTTTCCGTTTAATATGAATTTAGGTATTCTTGCTGGCGGATATCCATTTATTGATCTACATATTCTACATAAAGTCTTATCAAGACATTTTGGATATGTGTTACATGGTCGTGTTCTATAGCTCGATGAAAATTTTAAAAGATAAATTCCTATTTCCTTTGAAGTAATTTTTACTTTCTTAACTGTTTTGAATTTATATCTATAAAATTTTTGTTTTCCGAATAAATCTTCTATACATGCTTCAAACATATTCAATATTATATTTGAATTATTTGTTATATAGATTTCATATAAATTCTTAGATGCTTTTGAAATTCCGCCATCTGTTAATAATAAAGCTATAAGTCTTACCAATTGCGTTTCATCTCTGTTCATTTTTATTAAACAAATCAACGATGGTATAAATCTTCTTTACCCACGATGGTAGTGAATTGTTCTCATTCGATACTGGATCTGATTTCACCCCTATTCCCAGATCACCCGAGCGCTTAGAAACAGCATCGGTAGCGGGCCTCCACGCAACTTTCGTCACGCTTCACCCTATCCAGGAATAGATCACCCCCTTTCGGGTATTACCCTTGTGACTTCCCCCTCTTTCAAAGGGCGTGCCACGTCGAAACTACGCACTTGTCGCTTTCGCTAAGGATGCTCCGCTTAACGGATTATCCTCGCCACAAAGATAAGCTCCCTGTCCCGTGAATCTCGTTAAAGAAAGTGTTTAACTTTTTATTTTTTATACGATGTTTAAAACCGACCTTTTTTAAAAATAGTTTTCCTTGCTCTTTTCCATTCAAATGTATAAATGAACATATTTCTTTTCTGTATTCATAGTTATGAATTCTTGGCTTCATTCCAAGTTCTTGCAACAAAATATATATTTCGTGTGCTAAGTTTTTACTAGAAACTTTAAATTGTATTCTCAAATAACCTCTCGGGTGCGATTTCTTTTGTTTAATATTTAAAACAGAACCTTCTGCATCAAATATCCCCGATAAGAATGCTGCTTTATTTTCATCTGTAGTTTTCATTATCTGATCCGGAACTCTAACTATTCTGCTTTTAGTTCCAGATAGTATTTTCATTTCATCTACAAAATATTTCCAAAGCTTTTCTGAATATTTGTAAAGGACAAATGAGTTATTGTATGTATCAAAATAGATTTTCATATTTTCATTAAATTCTTTTCTAAACATATCTTTAATTTCATACACCAATTCTTCATTTTCTTCAGACATTCTTACTAAGTTTTTTGAGCAATCTGCTGCAAGATTTCCATCTCCTATCATAAATCCAATCAGATAAGAAATGTTTTTGGTCAATTTTATTTCCATAAAGTTAAGTGTTTAGATTCTAGAATATCTACCCCAACTATTCTCGTTAAGAGTAGTAAATAAAATCTAAATTACCACCTTGCTTCAATTTCGAAACGGATATTATGACACTGTAATCTCTCGTTAGTACATGCGCCTCACGACGCTTTCCTTCACAAGAGAACCTTCCATGCCATAAAGGTCTATAACCAACTGATTTCAAGATCTTTTCACATTCGGTGAAGAATACTTTTCAGCTTTCAGTCACCTTACTTCTTCGCTATCGGTCTCTAAATATATTTAGGGTTGGGAGTTGATACTCCCGTATTTCCACTCCATACTTGAGGAATGGTACTCTTCGATTGCAATCAACTTTCTAGTTTTCCTATACGGAACTTTCATCCTCTATGGTACTGCATTCCAGCAGACTTCTAGTCAACTAGTTAAATTGTGCGCAATCATCACATTTCGTTACGTTTCCGTATTGATTCGATTTGCCCTGTTGGGTTTTCGGTCGCCCTTACTTACCCAATCGCTATTGCTTTCTTTTCCTCCGCTTACTAAGATGCTTCAATTCGGCGGGTTATCCTTCCTTTCGGAATATTAACCGAAGTTAATGCGATGTCGCATTCGGGAATTCTTGGTTCAATGGCTGCTTGCGCCTACCCAAGACTTTTCACAGCTTGCTGCGCCCTTCTTCGTTATTTAGAGCCAAGCTATCCATCAGTTGGCATTATTTGCTCAGATCCTCTCCTTTTTCCTCTAATGGCTTCATAGATTATAAACACTAATCACGAGCTCACATTACCGTCTTTAAATCATCATTTTCATAAGGTGTTCGCTAACATATCATTGCTCTTTCGACCCTTTCACCCACAAGTAAAACTTGGGATGTGCATCACACCTAAACCATCATATACCCCGTGGGTTGTATCATAGATTTCTCTCACCCATGGTTTTGCAATCACATGGTATTAGACAAAGATACGTAAGTTCACATATTATCAATTAGAAAATGCATCATCTAGTTGCCTAGTCAGCGTAATTTTTTCCAATGCTAATTGTTAGTATTATTCATACTCTCACCTATACTCTGTCTTAAGGTAAAATTATTTAACAACCGAACCTATTTAAAGCTTACTATTTATTTGAGAAATGATTTTTTAAAAGAAATATAATTATTTTTTATTTTTACTTTCATGGCTTCAGTTTTTTCTGGATATTTTGTGCCGAATATCAAATAAGATCCTGCAAAATAACTAATTGCAAACGCTCCACCTACAGCATATACTATTAATTCGGTATCTGTTACCATATTTTAATTAAGAAACTAAAGGTATTTAATCGTTTGTTCCATGAAATATTGAATATCTAAAACTGGACCTTTCTTACATTCATTCTCATAATAAGCATTAACATTGTTAGATTCGATTCCATTTGTGTATATCATAAATGGAAACATACCGGATTCATGATCTCCTGTAAATATTGAAGTAATATGATCTGATGTTACAACGAGCGTTATATCTTCGAAATTAACATATTCTTTTATTTTAGCGAAAACATCACGATCAATTTTTTCAATAAATCCTTTCTTTAATTGGATATCTTTTGTATGTCCTGCTATGTCTGGTCCTAAAATATGAAGCACAACGAAATTATGATTATCTAAAGCGCGTAATGCTTCCATGGTTTTTGCATTCAAATCTGTTTTCAAATCAGCTGTTGCTCCAGACACATCAATTACATCCATTTCAAAATGTTTTCCTATACCTCTAACTACCGGTGACTTGGCAACCACAGCTCCTTTCATTCCATATTTTTCTTTGAACGATTTTTCTATAACATAAGAACCGGGTCCTCTAAGTAAAATATAATTTGCTGGAAACTTTCTTGTTTTATTAGCAGGATGATTTTCTAAAATTTTAGTAACTTCATGTAACCATTTATTTAATACCGCTGCTGTTTTTTCAGATTTAGAATCATCTTTAGTCGCCCTTATCGGTTCTACAACATCTCCTATTCTTCCAGTATCTGTATCTGTAAGATTTGTAGAAATATTATAGTTGCTAATTGTCAGTACACCTCGGTGCGCAACTGATTTGTGAAATTCAATTTTGAAACCTTCAATAAACATATCTTTAATACTATCTGCAATTTCTATCAAACCGTTTTCTTCACGGCCAGCTCTTCTATCTAATACTACGTATCTTTGTGCAAATTGTCCTTCTGCAACTTTCTTTGTTTCTTTTTTTACAGTTGCAAAATTAGCTCTCATATATAATGTATTTGGTCTTGCCTTAAGTCCAATTCCTAAACCATCCAGATATCCTCTTCCTGGATAATTTACAGAATATCCGAATAAATTAAATGTAGAAATCCCAGAATCCGGATGTTTATCTAATTCATTTTTAATTAATCCGCCAACTCCGTTTTTAGTAAACTCATCTAAGTTAGGTTTATGGGCTAATTCTAAAGATGTTCCTTTCTTTAGCCCATCTCCTGCTCCATCAAGTATCACAAACAATATCTTTTTCATAATTATCGCATACTATTTCCCTTTACACACACTTTCAAAACATCCGCATAAAATATAATTCTTTTCTGAAATCATACCGCCTGTTTCTAAACATTTCACTTCTCTCAGTGTTTGTATAGAATTTCTACAAAAATATTCATCAGTATCTCTACAATGCGTCATTAGACAATCTGTATCCCATCTACAGGTATCAGAAAAATATGTTACATCTATTTTAGAAAAAGTCTCTCCAACAGTTTCTGTTATAGGATTCACACATCCACTAACTAAAACAATTCCAAGCAGTGCAATTACTAATAATATTTTATTCATATAATCATCTATCTAACATAAATGCTCTACGATGTGGAGCGTTTGAAGGAATTCTGTCCATCAACATTTTTTCTTCTAGAGAGCTTCCTACTATCACTGGCACATTTGCTTCTGCGAATTCTATAGCTTCACTAAGATGTGCCTCATTACTTGCAAATATTGTAAATAACTTTTGTCCTTTCTTCACACGATCGCCAGTTTTAGCATAAAGTAAAACACCTGCTGCTCTATCTTTTGGCGCGCCTGCTCTCTTAGCAACCGATCCAATTTCAGCATTCTTAATCCAAAGTATTATTCCGTTTCTATCAGCTTTGATATCATGAGTTTTGTCACCAACAACAATATCAGAAGGTTTTACTTTAGGATTTCCGCCCTGTAATTCTATTATCTGTCTCATTTTCTTTTCAGCTTTTCCAGACTTAAGCAATCTAGCAACATCGCGTCTATCTCCTTTGCCAACCATTTCAAATAAAATTCCGCCAATTTGAGAAACTTTTGCTCTCACATCTTCTGGTCCTTTACCTTGTAAAACTGTTAAAGCCTCACGTGCTTCAAGTGCTGGACCAATCGCATAACCTAATGGCTGTTCTCCATAAGTTGCGCCACAAGCAATTTTAATTCCAAGCCTATTACCAAGTTCAATAAAACTATCAGCAAGATTATGGGCTTCTCCAATTGTTTTTATTTTTGCACCACGACCTGTCGGCATATCTATAACCACGTGAGTCGCGCCCATTGCCTTTTTCTTAGACATAATTGAAGGTAATAATAATGGATCAATTCCTAAAGGATATTCTATCTGAATAAATGCATCATCTGCCGGAGCTAAATCTAAAGCCCCACCCCACACAAGACAACCACCAGCCTTTCCTACGATTCTCACAATATCATTTATTTCCAATTCAACTGGTGCAAGCACTTCCATACGATCTGCTGTTCCTGCTGGCGAAGTTATAGCTCGTGAAGATGATTTTGGAATTATTAATCCTGCAGCTGCAACTATTGGCACAACTAACAAACTTGTTTTGTCGCCAGGTATTCCACCGATAGAATGTTTATCACAAATTATTTTTCCTTTTATCTTTAATATCTTACCAGTATCAATCATTGCTTTAGATAAGAAATATGCTTCTTCCATTGTTATTCCACGTGCATCTAACGCCGAGACGAAACCTGTCATTTCTATATCAGATAAATTGTTAGCAACTACATCTTTTACAATTTCTTTATACTTATAATAATTAAGCGGAAAACCGCGTATCTTTTCTTTAACATAACCTACAGATATCGGATTACTAACATGTTGAACTTCAATCGAATCTCCAAGATTTAAATTTAATTTCGAAGTAACTTCATAATTAACAACCATCTCACCAGGACTTGTAAATTTCTCTGTAATGTCTATTATAGCTGTCAACGTTTGTCCTTTGTGAATAAGCTTTACTCTCTCTAGAGAATGTAATCCTAAAAATCCAGCATCATCTTTATGTAAAATAACTATGCTTTTACCGCCTGCTTCAAGATCAATTGGTCTTGCTCTTAGTTTCATAACTTATACCACCGGGCATAATATTTGCTCAGAAATTATATTGCATGCAGATTTCAAATTTTCACAATTCAACCCAGCATTATGATTTTGATTATGTATTTCACAAAGATTTTTAATATACCATTCTACCTGCGGTAAACTTACATCAGAACTTGTATCGCAATTATATTTACCCCAATATGTACAGTGTTCAATCATAACAGTTTTAGCTGACTCGCATGTGTATCCAGGTCTAGCTACTTCGCAACCGTTCTTGTCTTTGTACACTGGTATTGCTAATAAAATTACAAATATCAAAACAATTGTTAAAGATATTTTATCCCATTTTGTTAACTTAGGTATTTTAAATAATTTTTTCTTTCCTTCGTCCATAACATCACTTTATTCTTAAATTGTCCCCCATTTATTTAAAGCTAATTTTAATTCCAAATGATTTTTAGCATAATCCTTTAATGATATGTCTTTCATTGTTGCATCTATAGCCTGTCTTAACGCTGTGGCTCCAGCCTTAGTTCCGCGAGGATGGCCATGAACTCCACCACCACATTGAATTATAATATCATTTCCAAGCATCTTCACTAGCTTAGATACATGTCCTGGATGTAAACCACCTGAACAAACTGCAAATACTGGTTTAGCTTTTCCTAATTTTCCTTCAACTCTATTTTTCAGAGTGATTACTTCTTCTGGAGTTTCATCCATCTTACCAACAGCTGTTCCAATATGTATCTGATCTACACCAATTAGTCTTGCTGCATCTGCAATTGGTGGCATTGCTATTCCATGTTGTTTATTTCTCGTCAGTGCACCGTGCATTGCTCTATGCGCATGAATTACTAAACCTAAATTAGCTTTACGTAACGTCTGTAATCCAGACCAACCAACTGTTAAAATATCAACCATGACATATTCTCCGCCACATGATTTAACAAACTTCGCACGTTTTATCATTTCATTTGCTTCAGCTGTTACATTAGCCATGTATATTTTCTTTTCACCTGTTACTTTCTCAGCGTAATCTCTCTGTTTCAAAGTTTCTCTGATTCTTTTATCAAAATGATTAAATGGCTGATGTGTAAGATTCTCATCATCTTTAACAATATCAACTCCTCCAACCCAAGCTCTATACGCAACCTGTGCATGTTCGCTTGCATTCAATCCAAGTTTTGGTTTTATTATTGTTCCACATAACGGTCTCTTAGGAACACGTAACATCTTTCTAATTCCGTGCACTCCAAACTTTGGTCCATAAAAAGAATTAATCATTGTATCTGACCAATCTATCCACTCTAATCTTAATGTCTTAACTTCTTTCATATTGAAAACATTTCCAGCTATGCTTGAAAATATCTGCGGCATATTTCCTTTTTCAAACAATTCGATAGAATAAGCAATTTTAATCAAATTGCCTTTGATAGAAATAACTTTTGCACCAAGATCTAACATTCTTTTTTCAGTTGATGTTGTTAATGTAGTCCATGTGCCTGTCGATGACTCTGCCGCAACCGCTCCTGCTGATTTTTTATTACAAGGATTTAATCTGAATGTACATATTATGTCAGACTTCTTTGGTTTGTATTTTGGATTAAAATAATCTTCATATTTCATTTCATACCCCTCCCAAGTTTAGATTTTCTATGTTCTAACTTAGCAACAAATCCAAATGCAGCTACAATTAATGAAACCGCCTGCTTCATTATTTCAAGTTCTATACTTTCTGCACCAACAGACTTTGTTTTGTACTTAAGTGAACTTTTTGGATTATATTTTTAAATATCATTTTTTCTTCGCCTCTTCTAAAAATTTAAAACCAAGATATATCAAAATGATTAAAAATGGAACTATAATTATGAGTACATTACTTAATTTAATCTCATAGTCTAATCCTAAAAATACTATCAACATTACCACTGTATAAACAGCAAGTATTGCTCTTGCTTTTATATGAAAGTCCCAATTTTTACGATTTCTTTTACTGATCTTCATTTCAACAACCTCTTTAATAATTCTTTTAACCGCTTTAAAAACTTTTCAGCGTTCTCAATCATTTCCTGGGCGATGTCTTCTGAATACGTGTATCTATAATCAGCCCCTTCTCTGCATTCTTCACCTGACGATAAATACTGAGTGTATATATCTTCAAGTTTTCCCTGCTTTGATAAATCTTCAAGAACTATCTGCACAGCCACATGTTTTCTCTCCTTGTATCCTAACGCAAAAAGCACAGCTTTGCCAGCATGAAACATAGAATAATATGCCTTGATTATCGACCACTTGAAATCCTTGTCTTCAAGATCATCCTTGGCTTTATCTAAATCGCTTTCAGCTTCATTTATCTCTTTAAGCACGAGTTTCTCGTCGATTTTTATCTTTTCTAAATATCTCTTTTCAAGGCATTCTTTTATATCCATCATATCAGCTCTATCTTATCTTTTTCAACTCTCTCGTAAAACGCCGGATCATTCTTGGACACTTTTATCCAATCACTTTGCTTGAACATCAGATATTTTAAATTCGCGCCAAACTTTCTTTTTATTCTAAATATTCCAGGTTCAACACTATTAATATCTTTATCGCTGATTATTAATAAATCCCAATCACTGTCCTCAGTATCTTCTCCTCTCGCAACAGATCCAAATAAATATATTTTCACGCTTAGATTTTTCGCGACAGCTGTCAGTTCCTTAACCATATCCAGAGAAAGGCTGTATGTTTTCTTTATCTGTTTCACAATCTGGCTGTCTCTATTTAATCTATAAAAATTCATTTTCCCTCTCTTTGTCCGGGCTACAACATCTTCCTTAACAATCTCTTTCATGTATTTGTTCGCAGAGCCAAGGCTCAGGCCTGACATCTTTCTAACTTCAGATTCATACATTTCTTTGGTCGGATTTTTAAGAAAAACTTCTACTAACTTAAATGCTGTCTCATTGTTCCATATGTGCGAAGTTGTTTTCATATAAATGAAGTTGTTTTCATAATTTATAAAGTTACCGCAGAAGTCTCTTCACATTAGCTGGTGTCATAACGCCTTTCTCTGTTATCACACGTGTAATCAAATCATAAGTTGTTACATCGAATGCTGGATTACGAACTTTAATTCCTTTCAGCTTGCCAGCATAAACTTCCTTAACCGGTCTCTCTTCAATTTCAAACTTCTTTCGATTATCTAACTTCAAAGTATTTCCAGCCATGTAAAATGATTTCTTGAATTTCTTAGCAAGTATCGCTAAATTATAAGTTCCAATCTTATTTGCTACACCTTCTTTCCTTATCGCATCGCATCCAACAATAACATAATCCATATCTTTCATGAAATATGCAGCAGCTGGATCTTCTATAACTGTAACTTTAATTCCAAGTGCGTGTAGTTCTTTAGCTGTAATTATTCCCTGATGTTTTGGTTCTGTCTCTGTAGCATAAACTTCTATTCGTTTCGTCTTAGCAACTTCTTTTATTATAGATAATGCATCACCTGAATGACAGTGTGTCATAATTTTAGAATTATTTTTTATTAACTTAGAGCCCTTTTCACCAATCTGATTTCTTGCTCGTTTAATCTGATTAATTAATTTATTTATTGTATTGATTGATTTGTCTTTTCTTATAACTTCAAGACAATTATGTAAAACAACAGCAGTAGGTCTTGCTGCTTCAAGCTGCTTAGAAACTTTCTCAAAATCTTTAAGTTTAGTTTTCTTAAGATATTCTAATGACGCAATAGCTATCTGATTAGCACCCTGATAATCCATGGTCTTTATGTCTTTAATTAGCCTTGAAAGCATAAAATAAATATAGCAGGGGTATATATTATATTTATGTCTTACGATAATCGGAAGATGATTTTTGATATTAAGCAAAAAGGATACCTAAAATCACCAGAATTAGAAAAAGCTTTACTAGATTTACCTAGAGAGAAGTTTGTTTCAGGCGCACTAAAAGGATTTGCCTACAAAGATGTTCCTATTTCTATCGGACACAGACAAACAATTTCACAACCTACAACAGTTGTCATAATGACTGAAGCATTAAAAGTTAAATCAACTGATAAAATACTTGAAATAGGAACTGGTTCTGGGTGGCAATCTGCTATACTTTCTAAATTAACTAAAAAGAATGTTTACACGATTGAAAGAATACGTAGCTTAGTGAATCAAGCTAAAGAAAATCTGAAAGAACTTAGAATAAAAAATGTTAAGATTTCAGAAGGTGATGGATCCAACGGATTGAAAAAATACGCACCATATAATAAAATAATAATTACAGCTGCATGCCCAGAAATTCCTAAACCGCTTTTAGATCAATTAAAAGTTGGTGGTATAATGGTTATTCCTTTAGGTGACTATTATTCTCAAGAAATGTTTGTAATAACAAAACGAACTAAAACAAAATATGATAAAGTTTCTATTGGATACTTTAACTTTGTTCCATTGATGGGTAAATATGGATTCGAAGAAAAGAAATCTACTCTAAAATAACAACACTCTCTCTAATCTGTCCAACTTTAACAGTTCTAGCTTTAGTACACCATGAATTTCTAGCAACTAAAATTTCTTTAACTTTCAAACCAATGTCTTCAGCAATTTCTCCAATTTTCTCATCTACTAAAGTAACATGATCTGGAAAACAACCACCACCAATAACTATAGCCATCTGTCCTTTGCACACACGCTTAAAATTTTCTAAACACTTTCTCATATCTCTAAAATATGCATCTTCGCCCTCTTCTATGAATGAACGAATTTGTGTTTTAGGTTGCTGGAAGAATAGTGCGTATTCTGTTCTATAAATTTTTGTATATTCTATTTTGTTCAAATATGGTGGTGAGGTTATTATGAAATCTACTCCGTCATCACAAACCGCTAAGTCACGTGCATCACCTAATTCTATTTTTGTTTCTACATTCGGTACATTTGTTTTTTCTAAATCTTTTAACATCTTCTTCATTTTATATTTAAAAAACTTTCCTAATGGCGGTACATGTTTCTTCTGAATCCGAACAAGCGCGCCGTCTTTGTAAGCGTAAGAACATGACATTGCGCTATCCATCAAACCAAGTAAAAGAAAATGCATTGCTTTTCCATCATCAATTTGGAATATATTTTTCTTGTAAAACATAATATCTTCTAGAACATATCTATTAAATGATCTCCTCAACCATTCGTCTTTCGGTAAATATTCTGGTTTTTCAAATTTCAAACCCAATATCTGTTTAACTTTTTTTTCTAGATCTTCTAAATCATAATCAGTTGTTTTAACTCGCGATACGAAAGTACATAACGGCGAGACGTCGAAACCAATTGATTTTATTCCATTTTGTTTACATGTCAAATTAGTTGTTCCAATTCCACAAAATGGATCTAAGACAACATGATTCTTCTGAATATTAAATTTTTTAATCATCAATTCAACAAACGCTTTCGAATAACCTTCTTTATAATAATACCAATTGTGTATTGGTTCATGTTTATTTGGTATGAATGTAACTAATTCTTTTAATTCCATTGCTTCTTTTATATTCATTTTAACCACTTCGTTAAAGCGTTCGTTCCGCTTGTTTTCTTTAATGTGTCAATAACTTTCTGTATTCTTTCCTGTGAAAACTCATGCTCATCAACCATCATCTTCATTATCTTATCTGGCTGCAATTCTTTTGGCTCTATATTAACATCGCTAACTGGCGGATTTTTAAAGAAGTTAAAAATTTCCTCAGCTGGAATAATTTTATCTTCAAACTGAGAATCCCAATTAACTTTCCCAAGAACCTTATCTAGTGTTTTGTTCTCATTAACTAGTTTTAATGCACTTTTTGGTCCAATTTTTTGTATGCCTGGATTGAAATCCGTACCAACCAGCATACTCAATATAATTAACTGATCCTGATTTATTCCCAGCGATTTAAGAAGTTGTTCCAATTCTATTAATTCTGGTTTTAATTCATAGAACGCTCCTGTTCTAGGCATCCTACGTTTTCCAGTAATAGATAAATTTCTGACAAGTCTTGGAGATCCAAATAATAGATTATCAGTATCCTGCGATGCGCCTGCCCATATTTTTCCTTTTTTACATAAATACGCGCAAGTCGCTTCTCCTTCTGATGGAGCCTGTATGACCGGAATACCCATGTATCCTAATAATTCCTTTGAAGTTTCTATTATTTCTTCTGTTATTTGAGTTGACCTCTTTGCCGCTTTAAGTGCCTCTACTCTATCGCCACTTTCTACCGCTTCCCCCCATTTTATTTTTGCTTCCTGTCTTATCAGTCTTCTTTCCATAGCTGTTGCAGACTTAAATTCTGGCGCGACTCCGTCAAATATATAACATACCTTTATTCCAGCTTCAATTAATTTAGTGTTTCTGTAAAGAATGCCGCTTAAATGGCTTGTCACTCTTCCTTTGCTATCTTTTAACGGTTCGCCTGTTTCACGGTCGCGTATAATGCTTAAAAATTGATATATCCAATTAAATGCGTCTATACCAATCGTTCTGCCCTTTAGATAACTTAAATCAATTTCCTTTGTTGTTATCAACTGTTTTATATTAACTCCCATGAAATCACTTCTTTTTCGCAAGCTCCTTTAATAATTTCTTCATTCTCTTTACAAACTTTTCTCCGCGTTCTATCCATTTATCAAATTCTTTACCAGTAATATATTTTATCTCACCGTGTTCGACTGCTTTATGAAATTTTATTACATTATCTAATTCATCTGCCCATTTATTTTCCAGTAATCCTTCTGTTGTTAACTTTTCTCTCATTACTTTTGGTGTCAGTCTCACACTACCAACATCTACACCAACAAACATTAAAACACTTTGAGCAGATTCTACCATTGCATAAAAAATATCATCAAAAACAATCATCGCTTTCGATTCCCTAGCTCTTGCCAATCTTCGTTCAACTGGATCCATCTTTTTAATGGCTGCTTCTGATGTAGCCGGCATTCTACCTAAAGCATAAAGTTTTTTCATCGGTATAAAGAATCCTGTATCATATAATGCCCAACCTTCTTGTAGCATTGAATATGTTAACGGAGTTTGTTGTCTTACCTGATCCCAAAATTCAGTTATTGTCCAAACTGGTTGAACTGATATATTTTTATATACTTTTTTAGCCAAAACACGAATTTCTTGATTTAATGAATTTCGAAAATCATTTGTAACTTTAAACGAAGTATCATCAATAAGAATTAAAAAATCTATATCTGATTTCGGGCCAAATGTTTGCTCTTTTCTAAGTATAGATCCCCAGATTATCACAGACTTTATAACTTTACCATATTTCTTCAATAATTCGTCTGTAAATTTTATAGCTTTTCCTAACCGTTTCTTTCTCTCTTCTTCCAAATTCTTTTCTCCAAATATCGTATATTTTTCTAAATTGGAAACATAATCTGGACTAATTTCCTCAACTGGAAAAGATGTCTTCTTCATAAAACTAATTATAATACATAGAATATAAATAATCAAATACCATACTTTCTATGCTTGAAATCGTCTATGCAATAGCAAGTGTGCTTTTAGTTAGCGCTATATCTTTAGTTGGTGTATTTACAATTTTCATGAGAACAGAAAAATTAAATGAGATTCTTAGCTTCTTAGTAAGCTTTGCAGTCGGTGCTTTACTTGGTGATGCGTTCATTCATCTAATACCTGAAGTTGGAGAAACTCTTGGTTTCGGTTTAAAATCATCTTTATTATTCTTATCTGGAATATTCTTATTTTTCATTCTTGAAAAATTCATATCATGGCGACATTGTCACGTACCAACATCTAAAGATCATCCTCATCCAGTCGGTATGATGAATATAATTGGAGATGGTGTGCATAATTTTATTGACGGAACTCTTATTGCTGGAAGTTACATGGTTAGCATTCCATTAGGAGTATCAACTACAATAGCTATTTTGCTTCACGAGATACCTCAAGAGATTGGAGATTTCGGAATTCTGATTCATGCTGGTTATTCAAAACGTAAAGCACTATTAATGAATTTTGCGACAGCATTAGCAGCTTTATTGGGCGTAATACTAACATTAATTTTTGGAAACATGATTGCTGGTTTAGAACAAATGCTATTACCAGTAGCAGCTGGTGGTTTCATTTACATAGCAGGAACAGATTTAATACCAGAACTTCACAAAGAAACTAAACCAATAAAATCATTGATACAACTATTAGCAATGTTACTTGGTATTGGAATAATGGTTGCTCTTTTGGCTTTAGAAATCTAAATAAAATCATTATCTTCTTCATATGTATGTGCAACTACTCTTTTATCATATATATCAAAACTTAAACAACAACCAAGACTAGCAAGTCTGATATATGATCTCGGTAATTTAACTTTACTTCCATTTCTTTTAGATATTTTTCCTATTGCAACTCCAGTGTCTGACATAATTATAATAGCATAGAAAAAGATTTAAATCCAATCTTAAATATATCGGGGTTAACGATACTAAAAGGTGTAGTTCCCCACATTTTATTTAAACTTTGTCCAAAGATCTTCTGGAACAGAAGCTACTTGATCTATTTTTCTAGCAAAATAAGGATTTGGTTCATCAATTGATAAAAAACCAACTACTTGCATGATATCTGGCCATCCTAAACCACTTACATTATGAACAATTGAATGTGGATCTCCAAATCTTTCACCGTTTCTTGAATAACCACATGTTAATTGTATTTTTGGTTCTATTTTTTCAGGCGGACTGTTTTTTAATGCACGCATCTTACAACCATAAGCATGGTATTCTGTTCCAAGTGTAGCTGTTTTGACAACAACTTCTGGATTTTCAATATCATCAACTGTTAATTCGGTAAGCGATGTTAAATTTCTATAAATTTGATTGTTCGCAATAGAGAAGAATGGAAAAAATGCTTCCATTATACAATCTTTCTTTCTTGGAAGAAGTCCTACCTTGTTATCATTATCAAAACCAAAATAATTTGTTGGTAAGTCAAGCTCATCTACTTTGTATGTATTTTGATCTCCTGTTCCGTCCCCAAGTCTAAATAGTATAGCATATATATCTCCAATCTTATCTCCCATTTCTGATCCGCCTCTACTAACAATTCTTTCTCTTACAGGTATAACTTTTCTTGCAGTATTTGGTTTATCTGGTGTTAGATACATTGGATCTATTTTACCAACTTGTTCAATATCAAGAATAACATTTGGTAATAATCTTTGATATTCGTTAACAGAATGAATAAGTTCTATTGTTATATTTTCTAAATTAGGATTTTCTGGTGTTCCATAATCTCTTTGTTCAGACATTTTATCACTAATTATAATAGAACAGAAAAGGATTTAAATGCTTCTCAAACACGAGATTATGATGCGATTTCTTTTTTAATTTTCTTTAATTCCCTTAACAATTTCTTTGTTATTCTTTTATCATTAAATTCTCTCTTCAAGTGTGGGCTTGACAAAATTTCACATATATCTACTCCCATATCACTCAACTTTAAATCAAAATTATATTCTGAACTTCCAGGAATTTGAATATCCTCTTTTACAACAACACCATCGATGAACTCAAACGCTTCTATATCCATCTGAAATTGGTTGTCCCAATATTTGTATATTGATAAATCCTGAAATTTGTATCCTAATGTTTTTCCGTATCTTTTTTCTAAAACGTCTTGAAAGCCCTTAACAGCTCTATGCATTTCATCATAATCTACTCCGTTCATAACTTTGTAGGTAAGCAATATCAAATGTTTCTTTGTTATTGGATTTACTATTTCGACCATAATTATTATTATAATTCGCGAGATTTAAATGCTTCTCAAAGACGCGCGGATTGATGAAATGTTGAAAAATGATATTCTAACCTATTTTGAAAATCAAGATTCGGTTCTAACAAGTAAAAAGAGCATATCCAAACCGCAACGTTTATAAGCATTGGATATAAAATCATATTTATGAAAGCAGATATGATTCAAAATATTCCTAGCTTTGTTAATAAACAAGTTGAGACTAGGTTTTCTGAGATTGAAAGTAAATTAAAAAAAACTATCGAATGTGAAAAAGAACTTATGGAATTTGAAATATTATCATCTATAGCTATAAAACCTCAAAAAAAGATACATGAAGCAATAAAGGAAGAAAGAGTAAAAGCTTGGAAAGAATCATTGAAAAAAGCTAATGGTAATAAAGAAAAGGCTATTGAGATATTTGATCAAATTTATCCATAATTGATTTTCTAGCTTCTATCTCAGCAATCTGAGCAAGTCTTCTAAATCGTTTTTCTATTGAATATACAACATTGATTTGTTCTCTTCTCAAATGAGCTACGATTCTTGCATCTTGAATATGGCATTCTTCTGGATATCTTTCTTCATATTCACAAAATAATTGATATCCTGATTTATTATCTATTTTTTTATCATAATTTAGTTTTTTAATACTTAATTCTTTAATAATCTTATTAATTGCTTCTTTAACAGCTGTAGGATCACCATAATAAGGGCTAAAATTTTTATTAATTAAAACACCAGTAGTCTCTTTTATGACTTTTTCTGATATAAAAAATTTAGTATTTTTAGCATTATTTTTCCAATCAGATAATAATTTCAATTTAATATCTTCTGTTAATATCAAATCAATAAATATCATGGTATCAAAGGAAACTCTATTTTCATTTCTAAATATTAGAGGTTTTTTCTCAATGCGCACTCCCATGAACTGTTTTACCATGTTGATTATATGTGGGTAGAATAATATAAAGTTAGATTACACAATTTATTAATAATTATAAGATATTTACATTCCATAATTTAAATGAATAACATCTACTTAACCGAGTGAACTGCGTCCTGTAAAATGTTTAGCTCATTTTCAGAAAATTCTCTAAGAAAGACAGAATTTCGATCTGAAAGTTCTTTAGCCACGTTTTCATTTATTTCATATGCAATTTTACCATCACCATAATACATTTTGACATACTCCAAATCGGTCAATTTGCCCATAATATAATTAAATGGTTTACTGTACAAATCATCATTTCCAAGTTCTATAAAATCAAGAGATATGTATAAACCGTTCTTTCCGCAACAATCAGTAATTTGTTTTAATTCCCTTTTCATTTGTGAATTTTCAACTTCACCTTGTTTATTTGCCATATATAACAAAACCAGCGCTCGCATTGAATATCTGTCTTCTTCATACATAATAATTATATTAATATCAAAGGATTTAAATGCTTCTCAAAGACGCAATTTAAGGAATTGGTGAAAGAACTACCTAAGAAATAATTTTATTTCTTTTCAGTCAAAATAATGATTATCTCTTATATCAGATGCAACAGGTTTCAAAACCTTTCTTGCTTCATCACAAACTGATGCAGTACAATAATTTCTAAATGTTATGCAGACCTTTCTTGGAATTTCTCCATCTTTATGACTGGCAATTGTCTCATCTAAATTATCCAGCACCCTTGCTTTATACATAAGAGAATTAGCGTATTCTTTCGGATCAACTGAATTTTTAGAATTATAACAAAGTGTGCAGTAATCCATTATTAAATCCATTCTAATGTCCTCGTGATTACCAAATAATATTCGCATGGATTTTTTAAATTCTGATAAGCTCATTAAATTGCCTCGTTATTTATCTTTACAGTAACAACTATAATTTAATTGGTTTGAAAGAGATTTAAACCTTTATTTAGAAAGTTTCTTTAGTTTTTTCTTTTCTTCTTTTCGTTTTACTTCTAGCTTGGCTCCTTCCCTATTCAATCTAGATAAATAGTCTACTATTAAATTCTTCTCATTTAAGATAAAATCTTCATATACTCTAAGTCCGTGACACTCGCAATCGACTACAGCCTATTTACCGCCAATACTCACAATTGAAATAAATTCATCATTAACGTCTATATACTTAGTTGGGTATTTTTTAGCGTTTTCTTTTAATTTCTCAAGTTCTCCTTCTTCATATCCAGCATTATGTTCTGCAAAATATACTCTACCACACAGCTGGCAGTCTGCAACACTCGTACCTGAAGTATGTAAAGAATATAAAAATGATTCTGATGGCGACTGAATCATTTCTTCTTTTTTTGCTCTTGCTTCAGCTTTTGATCTTTCTTCTAATTCTTTTGTTAACACCATTGCTTTCAGGTAACTTGACATAATTATAATAGAACAGAAAAGGATTTAAATGAATCCTTGATATGCTTTCTTGTAAATTGGATCTGCTTCCAGTTTTTTCACATCTCGTTTATATAAAATCTCATCTAATTTCTTTCCAGTTTTTGCTTCCCATTCTGGTATACTTATAGAATATTTTCTTTGTACTTTATCACGATACCATTCTGGTATTACATTAAATGCGCAAAACGGTACGATGGTTCCATCAGGTTGAGCATAATGTATAACACATCTTTTCGTTCGTTCAATATCGTAATTATACAAATCTTGGAAATGCATGATTCCCATCATCTGAATCTTGTGCATTAACACACGCATTGATGCGTAACTTCCTTTGTTTAAAATAATATCTGCAAATATTTTTGAAAGATTTAAATCCTTTGGCTGTTTGTCTTTATCAATATATTTTCCAAGACTTGCAGCTATTTTTGCGCCTGTTAGTAATCTGTTTTGTCCAGATTCTATCTGATCTGCCTTTTCATTAAAATATGTCATTAATCCTTCAACGTCAACAAATCTTGGAAATGGAATAACTTCATCGCCTTGTTTGTATACAAATGTAGACATACCACAAGCAAAGTGAGAACTTAATTGATACTGTGGTTTACCAAATAGTGCTTCTACTATTCTAGTAACGCCTGAAACTATAGGAATAGGATACCAATCTTCTTTAACAATCATACCGTCTGTTTGTTTTTCAATATTTTTTATCAGAGTTGGTATTGTTATTCTCATCTTTTCTCTGTCTGCTTTAGAAATTCTACCAACCAATGAAACTGGTTGAAAATTAATTGCTCTTACAATATCAATATTATTCAAACCAAATTTGACAATATTTCCAACATCTTGATCATTTGTTCCTTTGATGACAGTTGGAACTAAAGTAATTCCAAGTTTTACTTTTCTACAATTTTCAATAGCAAATGGAACTTCCCAATGATTTTTAGGATTTGTTTTAGGATTAGTTCCATCGAAAGAAAGATAAATTGTATTTGCACCAGCTTCTTTCATTTGCTTAGCAAATTCAGGATCTTTCCATAATTTGTATGTTCCATTAATATTTGGTTGTATGTGTCTATACCCTTCTTCTTTTGCAATTTTAATTATATCAATTAAATCTTCTCTTACCTCTGGATTTCCTCCAGTAAATTGTACAGCTTTGCAACCAACTGGTCCTTCTCCTCGCATATTTTTCAACATAGCTCTTATCTGATCTTTAGTAGGTTCATAAACATAACCCATTTTTGATGCGAAAAAAAAGCAATACCAACATGCTAAATCACAACGATTTGTAATAACAACATTACCTAAACAAGTATGAGATTTATGATTTTTACAAAGACCACAACTTCCAGGGCATTCTTTAGTCATTTCTATATTTGGGTTTGAAATCCCTTTACCGTCTCGTGCCCATTTCTGTGCTTTCTTATACATCTCAGCATCTTCCCAGTATACTTCCGTGCACTCGCCGTGTTCTGGACAAGTCTTAGTAATAAAAACTTTATTATCTTCTTCAAATATAGTAGCATCTAAAGTTTTCAAACACTCGGGACATAATGATCTAGTCTTACTAAGTTCTTTCATAATCATCATCTGTTTCAGTAAATTATATAAATATCGTAAACTTATTAAGGATTGTGATTACATGAGATTCGGTATCTGTAAAGCATGTGGTGGAATCGGAACACAGACATGCAATCGTTGTGGTGCAATTGTATGTATAAAGTGTAATAGCCCGCAGGGATGTTCTATTTGCAAAGGTACATTTCAAATGAAAAAATAAAATCGAAGTAGGAGGTTAATTTCCTACTTTCTCAAATCTTAAAGAATGCCTTGCAAAGCTTCTACAAGTCTATCTCTTATCTCTGATTCAGCTGGGAATCCTAATGAATTCTTGAATCTTTTTTCTCCTGTTTGTGTCATGAATCCTTTAGAAATCGAGACGAAATCTGATTGACCTTCGTCTGTTTTTGCTGTTTTCAAAGCTACTTCCAAAAACTTGTTATTTCCGAATTTTATTTCTTTTACTTCTTTTGTTTCAAACTCTACCACGTGTAAAACCTCCGTTTATTTTATCTTTTAGATGTATAGTCCATTTTTGTCTTTTATAGTTTGTTTTAATATGACATTTTCTGCACAACGAAATTAAATTCTCGGGTGTGTTATTTGTTTTGTCATAATCAATATGATGTACGATTAACTTATATGATCTATTAGTACGATTTCTCATTTCATTTTGATGAATAAAACATAATTGACATTTATGATTATCTCTTTTTCGAACCTGTTCCTTTAACTGATCATCAAACTCTTGGCCATAAGGTTCAAACGATATGCCCCCGCACCAATTTGGATTTCCAGGACCATCAAATATTCCAATTTTCTTTTGACTCATCAGTAATCTGGTTCCTTCAGAATGTTTTCTACCAAACATCGGATTATCCATACCTTTCTTACTCCTCATTCCTGTAACACGAATTCTATTCATATTTTCAGCAGAAAAAAGATAATCGCTTCGCGTTGCATATTTCTCCATATGTTGTTTTGTTATTCCGCCTTTCCAGTTCCCATTTTTGATTCCAAGATGTGTTTCTCTTTGTTTTCTTATATATTCTGGGTTATGATAATTTCTATTATGACCCCATGGTTTACCATTTCTGCAAATTCTAATTCCTTTCATGCCTATCATTTCCATTTTCTTTGATGAGTATTAAGATAAGGTTACGTTTTCAACTTCAACTGATTCAACGCCATCTATCGCATTAATCAGTCCTTCTATTTCATCTGTTCCTCCCTTATCTGGAGTTAGGACAAGTATTCTTAAACATTTTAATCCAAAAGCCATTGGTTCTATTTTATAATCTTTAAGTTCTACATTTTCTTTAATTTTAGTAACAACATCTTCTAAGTTTATTTCAACAGAAGTTGGCATAATTTTAATTGAGATTAATACATTACCCATAAATAATCACTTAAGGTCCTCTAAATTTACATTTTTCGCATTCATATGGATTTGCGTTCTTTTTACACTGATAACATCGAATTATAGTTGTTTCAGAACAGTTTGGGCACTGAAATTTTACAAACTTACTTTGCCCTATTAAGTTTACTCCGCATGTTGAACATTTTAGTACCATTCTATCACGTGTAAATTTAATTGCGGTTAAAGGTATTTAAAGGTTTCCTTAAGAGGAAAGATTAATAAGGATAGTCTCGCAATAATTTTATGTTATTTTTATTATTGGCGGAATTTATTAGAGCCTTCTGGATATTATTTCCAGCATATGCTGCAAATTGTTTCCCTACATTCGTAAGAGTATATGGTATTGAAAGTCATCCTATTGATTTTGGAAAATCATACAAAGGAAACAGAATATTTGGAGATGGAAAAACTTGGGAAGGACTTACTTTAGGTGTAATGGCTGGATTTCTAGTCGGATTAGCTGAAACAGTTTTATTCCCAAGTCTTAGTCTATATGCCAATCAATATGGTGTATCATTACCAATAATGAATGCATTAATCGCTTTCTTGATACCATTTGGAGCATTAATGGGCGATTTGATTAAAAGTTTCTTCAAAAGAAGACTTGGAATGAAAAGAGGACAAAACTTCATGTTCTTCGATCAGTTAGATTTCATAATAGGTGTGTTACTATTCACTTTCATGTTTGTAAATTACACAACCATAATGGTTGTCTGGATGTTCATCATGACATTTCTAATTCATCGTGGTGCTTCGATAATTGGATATGCATTAAAAATAAAAAGAGAGCCGTGGTAAAAATGCGATTTGATCTTCATACTCATACAACATACAGCCTACACCACTTCTGGGGTAGAGATGCACTTAACACACCTGCTGAGATGATTAATGCTGCTATTAAACGTGGACTTGGTGGAATAGCAATAACAGATCACCAAACTGTTAAAGGTAGTTTAGTTGGTGAGGAATATGTTAAAACTCATAAATTAGATTTTAAAATAATAACTGGTATGGAAATTAGAACATTATCCGGTGATCTTCTCGCATTAGGAATTAGAGAAAATATTCCAGATGGTCTTACGCTCGAAACAACTATAGAAAAAATTCATGCACTTAATGGATTAGCTGTAGCACCACATCCATACGGCGAATTCGGTCTTAGAGAATGTCTTAAAGAAAAAGCTGTGAAAGCTGATGCAATCGAAGTGTTTAACGCAGGAAGTTGTAGATCATTTCAAAATTTAAAAGCTAGAAAATTAGCTATAAAAAATCATAAGCCGTTTACTGCAGGTAGCGATGCACATTATTATAAAAATGTTGGAAACGCCGGTGTGTCTTGTGAAGGAGATCCAATAGAAGCAATACGAAAAAATAAAATAACTATATTTGGTATGTATACACCAATTAAAGATGTAGCTATAATAAGTATAAAAAAATATGGAAGATCAGTTAAACATCGAATTCTAAAAAATAAAACCAAAATAGCTTGAAGCCACGCCTATTCCATAATAAGTCATTGTAACAATTAACAAATATCTACATATCTTACCAGCTAAACAGGCAATATAGAATTTCTTAACACCATAACCAACTGTTCCAGCAAATACCCCCATGACATCTATTGGAACGATTGGTAAGAATGAAAAGAAAAAAATAACAACACCGCCTCTATATTTTTCAAACATTTTTTCTAATTTTTGAATCTTATTCTTATATTTTTTTAAAATTGTTTTCTTTCCACCCATTCCGATTAAATAACCTGTTAGCTCACCAGTAGCTGATCCAAATCCTGCGCATATGGCAATAATAATTGGATGCATTTTCATTGCGACTGCAAAAACAACTATTGCTGATAGTGGAAAAGTTGGCAACACAACAGAAACTGAAGATACAAATGCAACAATAATTATACCAAAATAACCAAATACCACAATCGTTTGATTCGCCCATGCTATAAACGATGCAACATCTATCATTTAAGATCCCTGTATATTTTAACAAATCTTTGAATAAATGTAATAATAGAAAATGCAATTAAAATAAGAATCCCGTCATAAATCATATTACCACCATAAACCAATTGTAATATTCCAAATATCATTATCAATACTAATCGTTCTGCTCTTCCCAAAAGTCCTGCATATAGTCTACCCTTTGTTAATGCTTGTGCTTCTGTACCTAGATATGAAACTAGTAACGTAATTATTATTAAAAAGAATCCAAGCTGTTCTGGTACATATCCTCCTAAAGTTATACCCAATAGTATAGCAACGTCTGATAATCTATCAAATGTATGATCTAAGAAATCCCCAAGAACGCTTGCTCCGCGTTTTCTAGCAATTTCACCATCTAGTGCGTCAAAAAATCCATTCAAGAAAACAAATAAAACTGCATATGAAATCAAATTATAATAAAAATACATCCCACCCAAAATTGCTGCAATCAAAGATAAAAGTGATATTATATTCGGATTAATGTTAATTACAAACGGCGCAAGTAATTTACTCCTTATCCGAGTCTTCTTATCTATCATATGAAGCATAGAATATAATTATTTATAGTGGTATTTGAAAGTATTGTTATGAAGCAAGCTATCATTTTAAGGACAGATTTGGGTATGGAAAAGGGTAAACTGGTTTCTCAGGGTTGCCATGCAAGTATTGCTTCTTTCCTAAACGCGAACTCACAGAAAAGAGAAAATTGGATATCTTCTGGAATGAAAAAAATAGTTTTAAAAGTTAAAACAGAAAAAGAACTAATTGATATTTTCAAGGCTGCTAAACGTGAAAAATTAACATGTGAAATAATAACAGATGCTGGATTAACGCAACTTAAAGAACCATCAAAAACAGCTGTCGGTATCGGACCTGATTCAGATGAAAAAATAGATAAAATAACTAATAAATTAAAACTGCTTTGATTCTATTCAGAACTATGTTTAGCTTTACTATAACCACGATGTTCACCGATATGTTCTCTGAATTTTGAATTCATCGAATATATCCATCCAGAATTTAACAAAGTGGCGCCAAGAATCACTTGTTCGAGGGTTGGTGATTTTCCAAAAATATACCATAAAAATAGAATTGTCGCTATCGCGAATGCAATTGCTAGTATCAAGTCTTCCTTTTTCATATAAATCACTTCACAAACGAAATTACTAAAACTATAAATATCATTAAGATTGTAGCAAGCAATAATATTTCTTTCACTTCCATTCTTTTCACCAATATTTTATATGGTTTATTCATCTTATATATCTTCTTTACCCTCAACTGGAGTGAAAGGTTTAATTACTAGAAACATAATTCTTTATTATGATAACAGAGTGGTTTACTGAAAAATTTGTAACACCTTTATGCAAATACTACACACTTGAATCTACTCTAATCTATGGTCTAATACTTGTACTTGCAGTAATATGGATTTACAAACTGCTTAAAAAATTAAAAATAAAAATTGACAAGAACTTTTTCCTAGCATTATTACCGTTCATAATTTATGGTGGCTGGACACGAGCGCTTAGGGACCATTTGCTTGGAATATATGGAAATCAGTGGTGGTGGTGTTCACCTCCGATATATGTAGTTATATTTTTGATAACAATATCACTATTACTAATTGGATTACAGTTAGAAAAATCATTCAAAATACCTTATTATAAATTCATGATTGTATCTGGTACACTATTATTATTATACAATTTATCCATAACAAGAATGACTAATCTATTAAGCATAACTATAATCTTATCTCTACTAGCAATTTGGGCATTAGCATTTTTCGGCTATCATAAATTATTTCCTAAAAAATTAAGTTTTGAAAACGCTGGAATTTTTGTAGCGCATTTATTCGATGCATCTTCTACATTCACAGCATTAAGCTATTTCGGATACTACGAACAACATGTACTGCCAACATTTCTAATAAATATATTTGGACCATGGATAATGTTCCCATTAAAAATAATTGTTGTCTACTTTGTGCTTCATATCTTAGATAAAGAAATAGATGATAAAAATATGAAAAATTTCTTAAAAATAATTATATTCATACTTGGCGCGGCTCTTGGAGTTAGAAATTTCCTAACACTTGCCATGCTCTAAAGACCATATTCTTTTAGTTCCAACCATTTCGTCAAATAGAGCTTTAATGAAAACAAAAGAAAGTATACCAGAATAAAATATCATTGCAGGATATAATAACATTTTTCTCATTGGTTCTTTCATAATTTTGACAGATAGCGCTGCATTAATTACACCAACAATAAATAAAATTACTGAAACAAATAATATTGAATCGACTAAGGTAATTCTAAGCAGCAGCATATCAACTAACCATAATTTTAATATTGCAAATATCTCCAATAAAGAATAATTAAAAAGATGTTTTATTATTTCAAATCCAAATAGCCCAAAGATTAATAATTGCATAACTATACCGACTAACTCTGTTGTCCATAGAACTGTTATCATTCCGATTTTTCCTTTGAATATATCTGAATGTTTTGCATAAACTTGCAAGCCACCTCGGAACCATCTTATTCTCTGTCTCATCAGAGCTAACAAACTAGATGGCGCGTCTATCCAACCGATTGCATCTTTTTCGCATTTTATCTTATATCCAGCTTTATGAACTTTAATTGTCATATCATAATCTTCTATCATTGTATCTGAATCAAATCCTTTTACTTTGATTAGAACATCTCGTCTGAATGCGCCGAGGGCCCCAGGTATAACTAGCACACAATTTAATGTTTCTTGTAATTTCCTAGTAAAACCAAACCATAAATATTCTAAAGCCTGAACCTTTTCAATCATTTTCTTTGTATTTCTTGCTTTATACACACCAGAAACAGCGCCAACTCTTGGATCTTCAAACTGTCTAATTAAAAGAGCTAATGAATTACTTTCTAAAGCAGTATCGGCATCCATAGTAATAACAATTTCACCAACTGCTTTCTTTATTGCCTTGTTAAGAGAACCAACTTTACCAAGTTTCTTAATATTTCTTATAATTTTTACTGGAAACCCTTTAACTATAGAAAGTGTATTGTCCGTAGAACCATCATCAACAACTATCACTTCTATCTTATTTTTAGGGTAATTGCTACCAAATACTGATTTTAATGTTCTCCCTATACTTCCTGCCTCATTATGCGCTGGTATTATTATACTCAACTTAGGGAAAAACTTAGTATTACTATATCCTTTCCTTATCTCCTTACCTTTGAATGCGTAAACGAATAACCAGAAAGATGAAACTATCAGCGCAAAACTTGTTATGACTAATAAAATACCATTATACTGAGCTAGTAATCCTATCATACTTATCTAAAACTTATATGATAATTTAAGTTATAAAGCATTACACTTCTATAGGTTCCATCAAAACTAGAAGAATTTTGTCCAATGCTAGGTCAAAGTCAGTATATCCGGCATATTTTCCGCTTCTTAGCTCAAGATTCTTAGCATATACCTTTACAACATTTCCTTCAACAACTATCTTTGTTTCATCTGTAAAAGCTGATCCGAGTAATAATATAGCCGGCTCTTCAATGGTCGTATTAAGCAATTGATCTATTGAATTTAACATTGTAACTGTTATTTTGCTACCAATATCATAATTCCATCTGACTGTATTTATTTTCTGATATTTTGATGTAAATGATATAAGACTTTTTGCATAATATGGAGCTTCTGTATCATTCTCATAATAAGCAAATTGCACACCAACTACATTATAACCAAATAAAGTATTCTTTAAAGTTTCATTATCTGGATAAACATTTATCTTTACTGCCTCATCTAAATTAGAATTAAATTTCATTTCAGTTCCATAATAATTATAATCATATGTTCCGATTTGTTCTTGCACACATCCTGAAATAAATATAATAGATAAAATCAATGTAAAAATTATTAGTTTTTTCATGTAATCACTCTATTAAAAAAATAAAAAAGAAAGGGGTTTCCCCCTTCCTTAATTATCGAATTTAAGCTACTACAACACTTGCAAAGCTTTCTCCAGTTACTTTTACCATGTCTACTGTTTTACCTGATAGCTTTGTTCCGTCTTGTACAACTCTTGCTGCTAGGTCTGTGTCTGCTGCTCTTGTACCTGCAATTACTAATGCTGTCTTTCCGTCAGCGAATGCTCCAGAAATTACTTTTATAATTCCGAAGTTTTCAGCTGGCCATGCGTCACATCCGTAATCGAATGTACCTGCTGTTGCTAAATCAGCTACTAAGCTGTTTACGCAAGGTCCACCAACTAATACAAAGTCAGTTGTAGTTTTGCTAGTTACTTCGCTGTCTAGCATTACAACATCGCTTGTAATAGCCAATACCTTGTCAGCTTTTACAGTTCCGCCTGTTGATCCGCCTGATGTTATCACTCCCTCTGGGCTCAATACGTATACGTTTCCGTATGTGAATGAATCTGGGTAAGATATTGATCCCTTACCACCCAATGCTGCTGAATAGTGTGTTACAAGAGATCCATATGTTGTCATTCCTTGGTACTGTGTTGCTGTTCCAAGTAATGCTTTATCCCAGCCATTTGTTGAAGGGTTTGTATCATCTGTGTATGTTGTTGAATCAATTCCGATTTTGTATGTGTCGTCATATGTTACTGGCATGAATATCCAGTTGTGTGTTGTTGATCCTTGCAAAGCTTCTTCAACTAATACGAAACCTCTTGTGTCTGTTCTCATGTCTGTTGCAGCGATTGCATTTGCTGCTGATGCTGTATAACCCAAAGCTACATTGCATTTTACTATTGCTACTGTTGTATTGTAACAATTCACTATGAAATCTGCGTATGGCGCGTTTGTAAGAGTTGTTAGTGAATACGATGTATTTTTAGGCGCATTAGTTGTTGGCGCTGCTACTGTTGCTGTTGCTGCAGTCCATGTTCCAGCACTATAGGTTTCTACTGTTGTAATATTTGATGCTGCTGTAGTCAATCTAATTCCTCCCAAACCTATTTCTGGATATACTGCTGTTGATGATGGTGTCACTGTGGTGTTTCCTTTATAGAAATACATACCACCTTGTCCAGATGTTATCAGTTTAGGTACAAGATATGAATACTCTGCACCCAATTGTGTTAATGCTGCTCCTGGTGCTGCGCCTGCTATCTTTGTGTCTCCATTCAAATCCATCTGTATTGATTTTTGCGCTTCATTCATTATTCTATATACAAACGAATTTCCATCCACTATCAATGTGCCTGCTGTTGCTGATGTGTTTGTTGATGTCAACGAGTTTCCAGTTTCATCTGTGAAGATCAATTCATTTGTTGATGGTGTGAATGTTGTGAATTGCAACACATGTGAAAATCCAGACTTTGTTAACACAAGATAATCTGAATCAATCGCCGATATGTTTTTTGCTTCATCAAATACTAAATCTCTCATGTTGTTTTCTGTATTTATTGGAGTACCCAGATTTACGTTTGATGCCCAAGCAAATGTTGTTGTTGCATTTCCATACAGTGTGTATACACTTGCTTCTTGACCAGCTGCATTTGTATACTTCAACATCATGTTATATCCAGATGGGTTGAATTCTATGTTCTGTCTATTTGCCACATCTGTTAATGCTGGAGTTATTGAGCTCAACTCAATATCAAATGTGCTTGCGAACTTGTCTGGTAGTTTCTCTCCTTCTTTCAGCCATGTGTCTGTTGATGGTGTGTATATCAATGTGAATCCAGACCAACTGTTTGTTGACTGTGTCATTGCCGCTGTTAGTGTAGGTTCTGTTGTTGTTGATTTTGTAACAGTTCCTGATGCTGCTAGTTTGATTTTGTCTGCGCCTACTGCAATCTTTGCGTAGTCAGCTTCTCCTGTTTTACCTTGTATTACTTTTACAGATGCGACATTGGTTCCATCAGATAAAGTCATTGTCTGACCTGATCTTAGAGAGAATGACTCTCCGTTAATGTTACCAACTGCTGTATAGTAATTTGTTCCACCTATAGTTTCTGCTGCTACTCCATCTAAGTGCACAACATAGTCTTTTGCATTGTTTGTTACAGTTTTGTCTTCGCCAGATTTTACCTGGATAACATTCTTACCGCCAACCAACGTCATATCTGTTATTGGCGCTGCCGCTGATCCCCATGTACAATCTGTTATTACGAAATCCTTTCCAAGAATTGACATAGTTGTACCTTGTATTATCTGCTGCAGTGTTGCTGTAGTTGTTGCTGATGTCAATGACACTGGTGTTGAGAATGTCATTTTGTATTTGTATCCTACTGTGTTACCAAGTATTTTTAATGCTACTCTTGGATTGTTTTCTGTTGATGGTGTTGCATAAACCAGGCTTAATGCGCTTGCGCTGTATCCTGTGTCTCCGCTTTCTCCACCTAAATACAAATACTGTTTGTATTCATATGAACCACCTGATGTTGTCGCATATGTGCCTTTTGCAAGCATTGTTGTATCTGAAGACGTTATTATTGCCTTCACATTACCGACTTGCGCGTATGGTGTAAATTCTGTGCCAGGTGTTCTTATCTTTACTCCGCCTGTAACTGTTTCTACTTCTGTTCCTGAAGTTACTACGTCTGTTTGAGTTTTTGCGTTAGATGCCAGGTTTACTGCAACGTTAATTGCTCCTGCTACATCTGCTGTCTTTGCGTTAGCTCCAACTACAAACATTGGGAATGACACTGTGCTGTCTGTTACAGTTACCATGTCGCTTATATCTCCAACGGATGTTACTGTTGATGCTAATACCGGTGCTGCTATTGATAATCCAGCTAAAAGCGCTGATCCTGTCAATGCAGCTAATTTCTTAAATTGCATATTTATTTCCTCCGTTTTTTTATTTATTGAACAACTTTATTGTTGTTTCAATCTGCGCGGTGTATGCGCATATATATTTGGCGCCAAATTTAGCGCTTACGCGCCAAAAGGATTAATTTTTTTATATCTAACTGACGCATTTGGCGTACAAAGTAATAGATATAGAGGGGATATATAAGAACCGCGAAACTATTATCAGTGTTCAAATTGTATAAGGCATCATAGTGTTTATTCCATTAAATAAGGCGTTTTATGGCTTTTAATTGTTTCCAGGAACGTAATATTACCCCGTTAGTATTTTTTCCAAATTTAACATTGTTATCAAATTCCGTAATTTTCTTTTTCACCGCTTCTGGATTTTTGAGCATATCAGCCCAAATAATTAAACATTCATACCCATATTTCTTATAATATTCAATTGTCCCTTCGGCAGTGCTGTTATATTTTACTTCAACAAATGTTCTAGGGTTTTTTGGGTCATGTCATATTTCGCCAAACAACTCAATAACCTTCTTTTCTTTTTTAATATTAATAAAATCTGGAATTTTATTGCCTACTTTAAAATTTCTATTGTGTTTATACTTTGTGCCTTCTAACATGTCAATCAAAATCTTCTCTGTTTTATTTGGGTCATACCCTCTAAAGACTAAATCAAATTTCTTGAACTTTCTACTTATCGTAGCCTTAGTTGTTCCAATTTCTTTGCCTATTTCAGACATAGACATCTTATTTTCAAAATGCATTTTTTTAAGTTGCTCTTTAGAAACATCAATATACCTTAAACTGTCTTGCTCATGCGATCTTCTTGATATCTTATAAAAATCCAACAAATAAAGTATATATTTGATATCAGTATTAAAAAATTTAGCCATTTCAGCTGGTTTCTTTTTATTTATCACATATTCCCTATAAATTGCTTCTTTTACTATCGTCATTCTCATTATTTCACACCATAAATAAACTTGATATCAACTAGTATTTTAAATTATATTCTATAACATTTAAATAAAATCTGAGTCTAAAAATAGAGTTAATTGTTTCTAAACGTTTCTTACTGCTTCGTTTTAAACTTCTCGTCGTAGTACACTTTGTTTGTTCTACCAGTTCTTTCCAATTTAATTAGTCCTCTTTCATTAAGACTTTTCAATACTTTCGATACTTTTGCCTTTGAATATCCAGAATCAGCTACAATTAATTTTTGTTTTACGCCAGGTTCGTGTTTCATTAACGATTCGAAAATCTTTTTCTCGTCTTGTTTTAAGACCGGAAGAATAATTTTAATTGATTTCTGTTTTGAAAAATATTTCAACGCAACTACAATTATTACAACAGAAGTTATTATTACTAAAAGAATAATTTCTAAAATACTATAATCAAATGAAATAACTTCTTCGTATGCAATAGATACATCAAATTTATAATCTTTTACAACTCCTTCGGTGGTCCAGTATAAAAAAGATCTGCGTCCATCAGAACCAATCAAAGCCCCCTCCGGTGTGTATGCATCATTTTTATTTATCAGCCCATAACCTTCCGGTAGTCTTACAGACATAACAAATTTATCAATAGATTCAGAAACTGTTATAGTATCAGAATATATCAAATAATTATTTTTCTTCGATATTTTATTATCAAATTCATATCTCACCGTAATTGTCTTTTTTTGAAATGACATTGGAATATTACAACTAATTTCTTTACCCCATGTATTATCCTGTTGAGTGCATGTAGGAACTACTGATACCATAGAAGTAGAATTAATAATTATATTCTGAGGTGATCCTAAAATTAAAAAAGTAAATACGCTTTTCGTATAATTAACTAATATTATCGATGTTTCATATTTAGCAGTATCACCAAGATCAACTGTAGTAGAATATTGATATATACCCTGAGCAAATCCGCCCATACTTAGAATAGGCAATAGTAATAATAGCGCTATCAACATTTTATTCATTAAATCACTCTTTCTTTCCCAAAAATACAATGCCACCTATTCCAGCTTGAGCAAATCGGTGCATCATAAGTGCTATGTTATTAAGTACGCTCTGAGCTTCTGCAATATCTAAATTAAGTCTATTTGGCTCTAATAATTCTGAAGCAGCTGGACCGTATTCTATTACAACCTGAACTAAATCTTCAAATTTATTAGCAACCAATTCAACATCACATGCCATAGAATAACCAACTTCAACACCTTGAATTGGTTTATCAACTTTTTTAATATCTGAAAAATCTTTCTTGTATAACTTAACACGACCGTTCTTATCTAATTTATCAATTAAATCTTCTAGAGTCTCTTTAGCTTTATTCTCATTTCCAGCCAATACTTCAAAAGCAAACCATGCTCTTAACCAACCAGATTCAACCTTCTCATCTGCTAGAACCTTTTCAATCATAGATATTCATTAGTAATCTAATATTTTAAAGCTTTCTCTAAAGTAAATTAAAGGAATATTTATTACAAAACCGCACTAGGCTAAAATTTCTTTAACTTTGTTCACAAATTCTCTATTATCATTAAATATATATTAACAAGTTCAGATGCGCTATAAGCATATTCATCGCCATTATTCCAATATTTAGTAAAAGCTTTGCAAACTTTTTTTATAAGACTATCATAATCTTTAACTATATCAAACGCATCATCAACTAACCAGCAGCCATTTTCAAGTCTTTGTGTTATCATATTGAATAAATAAAACAAAGGGGTTTGAAGAATCAATTATTAATCACGGTCTTCCTTAAGTCAGTCCGTACGTTTACAGTGAGATCAGCTTGTTTATCTCCTTTCTTGTTTTTTCTCTTCTGCTTCTTCGGATACCAGGTCCCAAATTTCATCAACTATTTTCTTAAGCGCGGTCATTTTAAATTCCTTTTCTAATTTTTCAACGAAGCACCCCAGATCAAAAACTGCCCGTACTTTGCCGAGTTTTATTTGATTCTTAGCTTCTTCAATTATCAGTTTCCAGTCTATTTCTCTGCCGTTGATTATATTTCTTGCGTCATCCAAGTCTTTTATCCTGTCTGTGGCGCATTTCATAAGAATAATATCATGCGGATCGGCGATTTTCAATATAAGATTATTTCCGAATTGATGCGTTTGTCCTGCTCTTTTCTGCATATTCTCTGAAAAGATAAAATCTATCACTTCTTTTACAAACAAATCAAATCTTTCATCTCCGAGCGTGAGCATTTCCGGCCTGTTTGCTCTTCCGCCATAAACTATTTTAGCGTCAAATTCTTTATATCCGAGAGAGATTATCGCTTCTTTAAAACTATTTTTTTCATTCTTGTTTTCAAAAACCAGATCTATGTCTAAAGTAGAATCTTTTAATCCTAAAAACATCATGGCTGTTCCGCCGACCGCATAAACAGTTATTTTCTTCTCAAGTCTTTCTGATATTGCTAATAACAGTCCTTGCTGTCTTTCTATTGAAATCATTTGTAATCCTCCAGGTCCTGCCAGTTAAATGGCAGATATATTTTCCATTTTTTCTCTATTTCTGTAAAATCCTTTGATTTCAAACTAGGAATAATATAATCAAAAGCGGAATCTTTTTTTGGAATGGCGAAATTTCTGAATGTTTTAGTCATTTTTCTTGTTCTCATGATTTTTCTTGATAAATCATATAGCGCGCCAACCTGTCTTTCCAAATGATTCTGCTTTGAAAGCTGGTATAATTCTGACCAGTTGTCTATTTTTTTAAATAACGCCAACGAGGCGAGTATCGTTCTTAAGTTTTTAGTTTTGACAGCGTAAATCAGGGTCTCTTCCAGGCTAGGTTCTTTTCCATATATTTTATATATTTCTGGAATAGATATTTTGATCGGCGAATTTTTGTTGATAATATCATAATAACTTATGCCATTCAATCTATTTTCTGGAGAAATGTTATACACTCTTCTGTTGTTGCTTAGTCTCTTTGTTTTCACATACCCCTTTTTCCTAAGGCAATAAACATAATAAACTGCCTTTGATCTATCTATTGTCAATACAGACATTATAGATTCTATAGTATGAGTTCCGTTGAGTTTTTTAAGTAATTCCTGTGTTTCCATAGTTAAATGTAGATATATGTTATATATAAGCTTTTCGCTTTTATAGTTATATTAGTTAAATGTAGCCTCATTTATATATAAGCCGTATATTGATATATAGTTTCTAAATTAATTAAGAAATTGAAAAAATGCTTTAATTCTTCTTATTTTCCAACCATAGTTTATATTTTTCTTCTCTGTACGTCATTCATAAAACCTGCTAATAATCTTAAGATACCTGTCAATGCCATATAAAACCAATGCATTCTTTCTTATATCCTTCATAAATTCATCTTCTTTATTTAACACTTTCTTTTCAAATTCTTCATAATCAATAGTTATTGGTTGCAAATTAACCATTGCTCTGCCTTTTATCTTATTGGATAAAATTTCAATATTTTTAACTAATTTATTATCAACACGTTGAAATATGAGTAATATATCTAAATCGCTTTTTTTAGTATAATCGCCCTTTGCAAAAGAACCGAATATCAATGCTATTAATGGTTTTTCTGATAGATCGGCTGTAAATGAATCAAAAGAATCCTGAATATTATGCGGTAGTTTCTGAAATCTTATCAATTCCGTATTCTGAATTATAGAAACAAGTTGCTGAGATTTGAAATTTAACTTGCATATTTTTAAACTGCCCTTTTTCTCACAGATTATAATTTTATTCTTTTGACCGCTATCAATGTGTTTAGAAACAGCCGGAATTGTTAGTTTTGCATATCTGCATATCTCTCTTACATGCATGCCTGTTTTATTCAGATAAAGCGCCGTATACACACTTTTCTCACCTTTAGATAACATGATATATACTATGTATCATATGATATATAAAGGTTATCATATGTAAGATTTATACAAATATTACTTTTTACGAACTACCTCATAAATTAAACATATAAATATTCACAAACCATAATAAACAGTGATTATAATGGGTATACTCGCAATGAACATAAAATCAATAGAAGGAAATAAATATGAAAATATTACTGACAAAGCTGAAATAAACAACCGCATTGCTGTAACTAACATAAAAGAAAAAAATATACCAAATATAAAATTACCATGTGTATCAATTGAATTTAATTTTACATCTAAATACACTTCAGAAGAAAAAACATTTGCGGAAATATCAATCATTGGAGAGATTATTTACACTGGAAATGATAATGGTGAAATCTTAAAAAAGTGGAAAGAAAGCAAAGAATTACTACAAACGCAATATACATCAATAATAAACACAATATTCAAAAGATGTGCCATAAAAGCATTACAATTGACTGAAGATTTGCAACTGCCGCCACTGATTGGATTTCCATTTGTAGATAATAAAAAAGAATAACTATATCTTATTTCTATAATCATTAAAAAATAATATTTTAAAGCTTTAATTACACTACTAATTATATGCCTCGATGGCTCAGCTAGTAGAGCGGCTGATCACAGAAACGTGAGTCGAACCTCGTATCTAGTGAGAGAAAGCAGCAGGTCACGGGTGCGAATCCCGTTCGAGGCTCCATTAAAGTATTTTTGATTTTTTAAGATATACGAAAAACACTGCCCAGAAAATCATTATAATTGCTATTATATAAAATATAACAGAAGGATCATTCTGAAACGGAAGCAATATATTCATTCCATATATTCCTGAAATTGCTGCAGGAATACTAATCATTACAGTAAGCATTGTAAATATAGTTATTATTCTATTCAATCTGTTTGATAAAAGTATAAGATAATAATTTCGTATATTAGATATATTCTTCAATGAGTTCTTACAAAGTTGAAAACCCTCATTAATTTCTATAACAATACTTTCAAATCTATCTTTATCTTTTCCATAAAATTTAATCTTCTTATTTATTTTATTATAAACAGCTATGTTATGACTATAGGCTGAAGCAAATCTATTCAGTTTTTCCTCATACTCAAGCAGTAGTGTAACATCTTTTTCTTTAAGATGTGTTGCTTGAGCCTTCTTCATATTGACATTTTTTTCTATACTGTTTATGGCTTTTTCAAAATCTTCATTTATCTCATACATCAAATTTAACATAGAAAATTTCTTCTCAGTTGTTACAAATTTTAATTTATTTTCTAATATCTTTTCTATGAAATTTGGCTCTTTCTCCATGAATGTAAGTATGAATTTTTTTCCTACTATCAGTAAGAAAGTTCCAAGTTCATGATTTTTTATATCAGTTACAACACTAGATATGACATATGTCTTATTATCAAATTCAACTCTAGGAATTTCGTTTTTATCTATTCCAGAAATAAGATTTTCCTTATCGAGATTGAATTTTTCAACAAGATACTCTATCTCATCATCAGATGGATCTACAACATTTATCCAACAATCATTTTCAAATTTTTTAAGAACTCTAAGTTTTCTATCTTTTGAAGTTCTTTTATAATATTTAATCATGTGCTAAATTTAACTTTGTTTTATTTAAATAAATGAAAATTTCCAGTTTGTGATAAAAATATGTGGAATTCCATAAAGTTTATAAAACTTCAATATCAACTGATTAGCATGGAAACAAGAATCTATAAAATTGAACCCGCAAGTATGGGAAAAATAAAAGGTATACTGGAAGGAGAAGATAGATTTGATGTTAGCGCAATATGTTCTAAATGCAATAAAACTTTAGAAGGATTATTTTCTGTAAATGAAACTTCAAGATATCAATCAAATGAAGACTCTCGTGGCAAAATAAAACCCCCTGAGAAAAAATGCGAATGTGGTGGAGAATATGTATTTGAAAAAAAAGTACTTGCTCCAAATGAATTTGCAAGAAACGGCTATACACTAAGAGGAAATGATCTTCTTATCATAGCTGAAAAAGAATTCTTCGATAAAAACGAACCACTGCTTACTAAAGAAGGAGCTGTTCAAGTTAAAGGAGTAGAAGCTGAAGAAGTTCAAAAGAAAATTAAAGATGAAGAAGACTCGGCTGCATGTGGTGTCGGATTAATATTTGGTTAATAATTTATGATTTCTTTATCTATCATGAATTCAAATCCTGTTAGATGTACTTTAAATCCTTTTACTCCTTTCTTTATTAAATGGATTATAACCAAATTGCATTAACAGATTCCGAAAAATTAATGGATTATGCAGCAGAATTTTATGGAGCTGCCAAAATCACAACTGGAGAAATACAAAAAGTTACATATACATTTGGAGAAAATGGTCGAACAAAACCCAGAATCTGTGGTAAAAAAGGAACTTTAGAATTAGATCACCCTAAAACAGAACAAGAATGTCAAAAAACAGCAGCTCTATTTTACATAATAGCAAAATGTAAATGTAAGAAAAATTCAGAAGTGCATTATATTCCTAAAAACAAAGATAAAAGCATATCGACAAAACACTCTAAAAATAAAATTTCAAAGTTTCAAAAATATTTAGATGGCGCAATACAAAAATATTAAACTTCTTTACCAGTAATACCATCTATACTAACTATTCTATTTGAGAAATATATTGTATATATTGGATAATAAAATAATTCAAACTTCATAACTTCTATTTTATGATTAATTGCTTTCAATATATTAATTATATCTTTTTCTAATAATCTTGATTTTACCATTTTTCCGCTTAAAGTTATTTCAGATGCTGGGAACAACTGTGTTTGTTTTATATTTGGCATTTTTATATGACTTAATAAAGAATATTTTTTATTAGAATGATCTACTAAGTTTTTCTTCTGTAAACTTGTCAATACAGATTTAATATTTTTTTCAGATATTCTAGTTCTATCTTTAATATCATCAACAGTTGAATCTTTTGATACGTTCATTAAAACTTTGACTTCCGAATCTGTCAATCCGATTATGTCTCTAAATCCATTCTGGTAATGAAGTCCTTTTGATACAGTAATCATATCACCGGTTAATCCGTCAAGTATGAAAGAATATTTTTTATGTTTCTTATTAACTAGCCCTTCTGGTTGTTTATATTCAATATATACCAATGGTTTCATTTCTAGTTCAATATATTTGACATCAATATTTTTACCGAATAAAATATATTTTTTCCCTGCTTTGTCTTTCGCAAGTTGCATTATCTGCTCTCTGTTTAATTTTGGTTCTACTGCGCTAATATCTACTTCTTTCTCTTTTGGCATGTCTATGTCAATTGTTTCACTTCGTTTCTTAAGATCGTTAACTGATATTTTTCCTACAGATTTAGGTATTAATATAGGCGTTAAACCCTTATGTTTTGTCTCTCTCTCCTTTATCTTCGTCTTTGATTTCTTTGAAACATCGCCCATGATAAAGAACTCACCTGGCTCCAATTCTGGTAGCTCTTCCAATTCTTTTCGCGAACCAAAGAATAAGTTAACAGCTTGTAAATCATTTTCTGTAGTTAATTTACCAATCATCTGATTTCCACACTGTGATAAAACATTCTTATTAACTAACGCTGGTCGCTGTGATGCTAATAATAAACCTAAACCACGCTTTCTTCCTCTACGAGATATTTCTTCTATTTGCGGCATTGATTCTTTAGATTGTGGAATGAACTTATCTGCTTCCTCTATCATTAGAAGATACGGTGTTCTCAATTCATCTGCTACTTCATATAATTCTTTTAAAAAATCAGACACTACTTTACGTTCATCATTTACATCAGAAACATCAAGTATCAATGGTATTCTTTCATTGATTATTTTTAATGCCAATTTCTTAAAATCAGTATTTTCTATCTTCAAATCAGATTTGTTTCCACCAATCCATAAAATATTATATTTTTCTCTCAATGAGAAGTATTCGCCCTCAGTATCAATTATACAGAAAGGTATATTGTGTTTTAAGAATTGTTCACAAAGAACGGCGATTAAATATGATTTACCTGCTCCACTTTGAGCAATAACACAAGTTCTTCCAGTAACAATCTTTTGAGCATCGATATCAACATCTTCTCCATTTGATTTTCCGATTGAAACCTTTATTTTGTCCATAAATAGATTACACGCTCCTAATAAATAAGTTTTTAAGTTGTTGGTTTAAACTCTATTTATTGGGCTCGTAGTCAAACCCGGCATGACGTCTGCTTGACGAGGTCTTTCTTTTTCGAAAGAAGACTTCAAACTGCAGAAGGCTTCCGGTTCAAATCCGGACGGGCCCACCATTGTGATTAATATGAAAATAATAGCTGACCTGCATATACACAGCAGATTCTCACGAGCATGTTCTAAAAATATCAATATTGAAAATCTTGAAAAGTACGCAAAAATAAAGGGATTGAACTTGCTAGGTACTGGGGACTTCACGCACATGAAATGGAGAAAGGAGCTTGATGAAAAGCTGAAAGAAGATGAATATGGAATTTTAAGAACACAAACTGGCTTTCCGTTTTTATGGCAAACGGAGATATCTTTAATGTATACGCAAGACGGAAAGGGACGAAGAGTTCATTTTGTTATTTTGGCTCCAAATAAAAGCGTTGTTAATCAGATAACAGAAACACTTGGCAAAAAAGGCAGATTGGATTATGACGGCAGACCAATTTTCGGTTTTTCTGGTATAGAATTAGTTGATATGATGATGAATATTTCAAAAGACATAGAAATAATACCAGCCCATGCATATACAAGTTGGTTTGGGATATTAGGAAGCAGATCGGGTTTTGACTCGGTAGAAGAATGTTTCAAAGAAAAAAGCAAATATATTCATGCAATTGAAACTGGTATATCAAGCGATCCTGAAATGAACTGGAGACTATCATCTTTAGATAAATATACATTGGTTTCATTTTCTGATATGCATAGTTTTTGGCCGTGGCGAATGGGTAGAGAAGCGACAGTTTTTAATTGTGATTTAAAATATAAAGATATAATAAATGCTATAAGAACTAAAAAAGGACTTGTTGAGACCATTGAATGTTTTCCACAATATGGAAAGTATCATAACGACGGACACAGAAGCTGCGGGGTTTCCATGTCACCTAAAGAATCTAGAAAATTAAATAAGCTATGCCCGGTCTGTCATAAAGAAATGACTATAGGTGTCGAATATCGAATCGAAGAATTGGCCGATCGACCAGTTGGTTTTACTCCTAAAAATTCTATACCATTTAAGAGACTTTTACCTTTAGCAGAATTAATTGCTTCGGTATATAACACAACTCCATCAACAAAAAAAGTTTCTATTGATCTAAATAAACTAACTGATAAATTTGGTTCTGAACTGAATGTACTACTTGATATTCCTGAATATAAATTGGAATCAATAGTTAATGAAAAAATAGTTAATATAATTATGAAAAACCGTGCTGGTTCGTTGGTCGTTAAACCTGGCTATGACGGTCTTTATGGAAAGATAATTTAGAAAAATAAAATTTACTTACCAAATACATTTAGTGAAAGTTCTGTATCTTTATAGTATCCATAGTCTGCTATAACTGTTATTGGATATGATCTCTTTGTTGTTGGTATTTCTGAAAGTGTTACATCACAAATTACTGTTGTTATTCCACCTATTACCTCTATATCATTTAAACAAGTTGAATCTTGCAATACTAACCCATTTGATTTTGATAAATCAATTATTATTGTTGGTTTATTCAAATCATCTTCAGCTACATCATGAGCCTTTATTGTTCCAGTACATGCAGTACCAGCCACACAACCTGAAGTTGTATAAGGTGCTACGCAATTTGCTACTGGTATACTTGCGCAATCACTACAACTATTGAATGTAACTATTCCTTCAACTTCATCATAAATAGGATAACAACCTTGGTTTATGCATGAAGTAGCTTCTGTAAATTTACTACAAGATGATGTCACTATATCTGGTTTGTATATTTTTCCACCACCTACATTAGATACTTTTACATATAATGTGAAATAATCATTAAATGTTTCAAATTCAACTGGATCTGGCAAAACACTTACTTCTAAAGACACTGGTCCTTTTGTTGATTGGAATGTTGATGTCTGTAATGATTCTTTTGCATCACGGGCAGCTGCTGCTTCAGATGCTGGATAAACCCACACTGAACCTACTGCTTTAGTTTCATAATCATAATAAACTCTGCCTATCATTTGATCTGTTTTAGATTGTCCTCTTGGATAATCTGGTGCAGTTAATGTCCATTTGAATAAAGAAGTTCCTGCTGGTATTTCTCTTGTTGGATCTGCTGCCATTAAATCTTTCTTAAGTTCTTGAACTCTTGTTTGTGTTCCAATATCCCAATCATATCCACCAATTAATAAAGCTAAACCTTTATCCATATTAACTTCCACATCTCCCTGGTTTTCAATGGTCATCATAATTCTTGTTGTCTTACCACTGTAAACATCTGTTAAGTCTGAAGAAAAATCAGTTATCTCTAAACCATTTCCACTTCCGTCTGTTGTTATGCCACTTCCTCCTCCTACACATCCTGAAACTGCTAGAATCATTACAATTGCAAATATTGGCATAAATTTATTCATTTTTCATCACTTTGGATTTACCTTCAATAATAAAGAATCGTCAAACTGATATTTATACTTAACTGTCAGTCTCATGTCTCCTGATTGTATTGGTTGTTCTGCTTTTGTTGTTAATTTACATGTTGTTTGAGGTGCTTTTTTGTTAGTAAATATTAAATCTTTGTTTAAAGCGTATGATGTTTTAGAAGATGTTTTATATTCTTTTTTGCAGTTTGGTGTTTCTGTTATTTCACATTTAGCTTCATTTAAATTTGAACAAGGAAGCGCGTTTCCTCCGATGCATACTCCATCGACCCAATCACAACTACCATCTCCGTCGCATGAACCCCGGTCAACATACACACATGACATATCTGAAACACCAGAATCTGGATCGGCTTTACACATCCCACCAACAGTACATCCAAAACTTTTACAATCGTCTAATATTATATCATTGCAATCATATGTCGTGCCGCCGCATTTTACAAACTCTCGGTCACTAACATCACTAACATCATAGTTACTGCACTCTGGGTCTACATTTGCCGGGAAATCAATTGTTATATCATCTTTGTTTATTTTTATTATCTGACCATCACCAGAATAAGAATAATCAATATATGTATAAACATCTTCACCTTCTAAAAAAGGTTGACTTTCTGAGAATGAAATATCAGAATTCAAATTACCAACTGTTGAAAAAGATGATGACCGTATCTCACCCAATGTTCCGTCAGCTTCTCTTGAATAAAATTCTGATTCCTGAAGCACATTTATTGTTTTTGAAAACGTGGCAGAAGTATCATAACTAGCTCTAAACTTTACTTTACAATCTACTGGAAAATTTGTATCTCTTGCTGTCCATGTCCATGTCCATATTTTAGATGCATTTGGTTTTAATTCTGGGAATTCTTTTTTATTTTCTCCTTCTTCTGTTATAAATAAACAAGTATCATAGGCAGTAAATATAAAATTCTCTAATGGTTCTTCGCCTGGATTATTTACTGTAAATTGCAATTTTACATCTCTTCCAGATTTTATATCGTCGGTAGATACTTCAACATTCATGTAAAGATTAGGATTATCTTTTATCTCAAAAATTCCAAACATCGATTTTCCACCAGCGAAATTTACACATCCTGATACTAGAACTATTAAAATAAGAGCTAAAGGCAATAACTTTGACATAAGAATTAATTATATTTCTAATATTTAACCTTATTGATGAACAAATAACAAATCCGTGATAAGAAACAACTCGATAAAATCTGGTTTAACCGATAATCAGAACTCGTTTCATCTTATAATTCACTTCCCATGATTTTAGAAATTCTCTGAAACTCTCCAACTTTTCAACCGGCGCAAGAATATTATTTCTTCCAACTGCTTCGCCTTTCATTTTTTGCAGAATGCCATTTTTTCCTTCTCTGCCCTTTAGCGCATATCCAAATAATGTTTTTTTGGAGTGAGTCAGATTTTTTAATGAATACGTTATTAATACAACTGATTTTGTTTTTAGATTTTTACTGAGAAACTGCTTAAATTTAACGCTGTATCCCTCATGAATCAAATTCAAATAAAGCGGTTCCTTATGAAGATTATCAACAATGAGCGGTTCAATATGTAATTTTAGACTTAACTCATCGCCAATTTTTTTAACAGCATAGGAAATTCTGTCTATCTCTTTATAATTTTCCTCTCTGAATATCAAAGCGATATCGATATCGCCAGGTTTGATCTTAGATTTCATCGCGGAACCAAACAATATAATATCAACTATTATTTTTTCTTTACAGATCTTTTTCAGTCGGTTTTTCAATTTTTGCATAGTCAAATATTTCACCTATTCTTTTTCGTATATGTTCTACTCTTTTCGGACTCAATTCTTTTGTATAAGTTTCTCTGTAAACTGAGAATAGCTCATCCAAAATTCTATAAAGAAATTTGTCCGTTCTTTCCAATGCTCTGAACCTTTCTGTGTGATCTTTAGGTTGAAATCCTGTTTTCTTTATCAAAAACATATCGCAAATCGCGAACAGCGCCTTAAAATAATTTGATACAGCTTCAGATGTCATTTTATGCTTTTCGCCAAACAGCCCTAAGATAAAATAATTTTTTGCCTTTTTCTCAAGATCACTGTAATCAGACATAATTGATTATCAACATTACCGATATATAAAGCTTTTGTTGTTGATAATCAACATTTAGAATAATTAGATACGCGAATTTTCTTTCTGATATAAAAATTTATTCAAATTCTTCTCTTGGTTTCTTGGTCTGTCTGATTATATATCCTATGACAAACACTGTCACTTCTTTGTGGTGCGGAAGTACCTGTATCCTTAAAATAATTATTAATTAAATCTTCCATCATTTCTTTTACTTCCTTTTCTGGTCTGCCCCGAGTAGCTAAATCTAAAATAGGACAAAACACTATAAACCATTTATCTTCCTTGACGATTAACTTCTGATTATGAATTAGGAAATTCCTTATGATAAATTAGGAATGGTTCACACAGTTGGTTTTATATGAACAGCCTTTTCTCCTGTTAATTTGTAAGTATAATCAGTTATTTCTGCTGAAACAAAATATGATCTTTCAGGAACTCCTTCTCCTAAATCAGGTGCAGTGAATCTACATATTATTTCAGGTGTTTCTCTTTTAATGAAAGGTATGTTTTTTAGATTGTAATATTCAACATATCCATCTTTTGATACTATTTGGATTATATTAGTATCTTCTAATGATTCAATCGGCATTTCTTCTACATCTGTACCTACTATACCAGCAGGATTTGTATTTAGTACAAAGTTTCCTGTGCATGCATCTTTAACATCATTATAATATTTTCCTTTTACCCATTCATATGGAACTCTAATATACAATCCACATGTTGGACAAACTTTTTCTGCTTCTGTTGCAGGAGGAATAATTTTGGCTAATGTATCTGGACTTATTATTTCAGAATATATTCCAACTCCTTTGTCAATAGCCTGAATAGAGAATTGTATTGATGAACCTACCTGAACTGGCATTGGTGTTTTCCAATTAAAGTATAATTTTATTGGTCCGGCGCCTACATATTGCGCCATATTTTCTCCTTGCCATATTTCTCCAGCTCTACTAAGTTCTGTTATTCTGTCTTTTGATATAACTGTAAAGTCATCTTGAGATCTAGAATTATAATCATATTCAAATAACCATTTAATTTGACAATCAGTTTCAATGCTTCCTATCTTACTATTTTCCGGCGCAGTGAAAGGGAATTCTATAAGTTCCTCTTGCTGTGGAAACATTGTCATTTCTTTTGTATAATAAGATGTTCCTTTAGTCCATCCAAATGATTCTAAATCACCTAAAGTACAAACACCCCAATTATATAATTTAGCTGTAAGTGGTTCTATTGTTTCTGTAGTATCTTGATTTTTAACAACAAAAGAAACTGAAAATTCATTTCCAGCAAGTATTGGTGGATTAGGTATTACGTTCAAATCTTTTGTAATTATTATATCTGGTGTTTGTTCAATTACTGTTCCAGTTCCTGAACCAAACATTCCCTCAAATCCTGGAAAATCTACACACCCTGATACAGAAACTATTAAAAGAATCGATATCAGCGGTACAAAATATTTTATATTCATTGAAACACTTAATTTACTATCGTTTTCTTAATATAAATGCTTTATTGTGCTGGTATTAATGCTATTGGAAATTCTAATAATTTTTCTCTCGTATATGTATAATCTAATTTTGCTGTTATAAGAGTTGTTTTTTCAAGAACTCCTTCGTCTAAATTTCCTTTGAATCTAAATGTGAATTTAGCGCTTTTATCTTTTTCCAAACCGTTTTTTGCAGTTAATTCATACTTAAACGTATAATAATCATCATCTAAATCAGTATATGGATCATCTGCCTGAAGCCCACCATCAAGCAATGTACTACTAATTTTTGTAATATCGCTTCCTATATTTTCTTTCGGTATTGTAACTGTTAGATTCGCGCCTTTCTTTAATATTCCATCTCCGTTATTAAATATTGAAATCGTAGCATATGATTCTGTTTCTGATCTCAGTGGTTGGTCTTGCTGCCATATGCTTATCATAACAGGACCGCCACTATATTTTGATTCCGAATCAGTTGGTCTAATTTCCTTTCTCATTAATTTTTCATCATAAGTTGTACTATCCATTATTGCAACTTCACCATTAGCAGTTACATCATAATCAAATTCATACATCATTTTAATTGCAACATAATTCTTTTCATATACATAACCAATAACCTCTCCTTCCAGACACTCACAGTTTATAGAATTCGTTGGATCATCTTTTGGCTTTTCTGGATCTGAACATTCGCATTTATTTATACCGCTTGGTGACCATTGTCTGAAATCAGTAACTGTAGTTACCCCATCAATATCTTCTGAGAAATCTTCAAATTCTTCAACTGGCTTATCTTGTCCGCACACAAATGCCATTGCTTTTATATCACCAGGTGATATGCTGCCTATATCTCCTTTCCATTCACATTGATACGGTCTATCTTTTCCACCTGCAGTTTCTGGTATACTAATTCCAGTGCAAGAAGTAAATCCACATGCATCATCTGGAAGAGAATCATATGTACATTTCGACTGATCTTTTGTTAAATCACAATCATAACTACTATCATAATTCAGTCCTGTTTCTACTGGATCTTTTCTTTTTGGTCTATCTAATGTTACCTTTATTCTTTTTGCTACAAATTCTCCCTGATTTTCAAGTTGTATAGTTCCAATTAATGGTATGCTTGGATCTATCGTAGGCGTGCCGGTTCCGTAATTAATAGCTTTAAATTCCGTAAGTTCGATGGATTTCTTAACACCACCTTCTTTAACGCGAGTCGCTGTTACTTTTTGCTTATCCATCTGTTTTTGCGCATAACAAGTAGGACATGACATCATCAACCATGCATCATTCATTCCTTCTGATACCTGATCATAGGCTTCCACTATAGGTGTAACTACCATTGCACCATAATGTTCAACTGTCGGCCAGTAATTTCCAAACAATGTTTGCCCAACTGTTCCTGTCATTCCGATTGAAAGTAGTGCGAATACTGTGAAAAATACCATAACTCCTATCATTGGCAATGATTTTGGATGTAATTTTGCACGAGAAATGAAAGCAATTATTAAATATATTGGTTCCATTCCAACAACTAATACGTATATGTATAATGCATCACCATTAAAACTAGCAACTCCAATCATAAGTGCGAATAAACAACAAATTGCCGTTATCAGATAAAACCATATTCCATATCCTCTTGTTGGTTTGTCAATTTTTCCTGTATTCGCATCAACGTCTCCATAATATTCAAAATTAACTCTTCCCCATAATTCTAAAAGTTCTCCAAATCCACCAACTATGAAAAACCCAATTATTAAAAGTAATAATGGAACTGTAAACATTGCTGCTCCACCACTTGTTGCAAAAATGAATGACATACCTGCTAAAACAAAAACCATTATAAATTTACCAAGTATTGTTGTTTTACTATAAAATAATTGAGCTTCCTTATTCATTCTTTCTGCTCCTTCATAACCTCGCAAACTAACTCTGTGTACAGGATATGCTAAATATACTACGAGTGCTGCAAAGAAACCAAGTGCTGGATTTAGAGTATAAAATATACCTACTATTGCTGTTGCTTTTATTACATTTAGAACCATTCTTACTAACGCTGCCCATCCTTCTGTTTTTGGTTCTGTATCCTGAATATCTTCCTTCCATACCTCTCCAACTTTTGGCTTCTTAGGTAAAACAGTATTTGGAAGCTCTGAAATTCCGTGAGCAATTAAAAATATTCCTAACCAGAAACCTACAATTGGAACTAGCAGCATTGATATAAAACCTGCTATTGCAAATACAGAAGAAATTATCCATCCGTGTGTATCTATGTGATGTGTTTCTTCTTTGTCTTTACTTTTTCCATAATGTAATGTTGTAGAATCTTTAACATGCGCAATTCTTACGCCACAAGTAATACAACTATCTTCACCAGGTTGATTCAGTTCGCCACAATATGGACACACTTTTCCAAAATGTTTTGTTGCACTCTGTTTTTTCCAACCGCATGCAGCACAAGTTAAATCTGTACCAATATTCTTAGTTTTACATTTTGGATTTGAACATTCCCATTCATCATCCTTAGCTGAATCTGATGCCCAAGTTGCAGATCGTGTTCCTGCTCCTTTAATCTTAGCTGATTGGTTGCTACTCCACTGATACGGTCGGGATAACCCAATTGCATCTCTTGTTCCTTTCATAAACTTTGGTTTTGTAACTGTTGGAGCTGTTGTTGGAGTTGGTGGTGTTACAGGACTTATTAGTCTTTGTGCCCCCCGATACAGCCGAGATGAACCAATATAATCTCTTTGTTTTTTCAAATATTTTGATTTTCCAGTTTTAAAATTATAACCACAATTATTACATGTAATATTACTAGCGGGATTAGTTCCTCCACATGATGGACAAATAATTGCTCCCGGTGTTGAAGCTGGTATTGGAATAGGTGGTGCTACCTTTGACGCTTTATACGCTTGATATCTTTTGTACAGTTGCCAAAATTTTGGCGTAGATGAAACTAGTATACTACCACAAACTGGGCAGTTACCACTTGCATCAGGAATTTTATCGATTGCGCAGGTTGAACAGTATACCATAATATTTCACTAAATTACATTTGTTAAAAGAACTATTTATAACTACTCTAGCTCGATATACACAGAATCAACATCATATCTAGAACCATATTCAGCTGTTATCTCAGCAGTGTTCGTACCTTCTCTAAGTATGAATGGATCAAAATCCTTAAATCCATTAACTTGTCCTTTGAATACACGATAACCATTTATTTTAACTATTAAATCTCCTGGTCCTTCTTTCTCGTCGATATAAACTTTTAATTGAGTATCATCTGGAACTTCATCAAGTTTAAATTTAGTTATTTTACTTTCTATATCTTTTGTTTCACCAGAAATTTTAACTTCAAACTGATATACTGTAGGCGCCCATAATCTCCAACCAGAACTTCCTGCAGTAACTATTATTTTATTTTCAGTATCATCAAGAATACTCTTATCAAACTTTATATTATGTTCTCCAACTAACGTAGGTTCGTTAAAAATTATATTATCGTTAATTGCAATTATCAAAGGACCATAAACATTTGTATCATTTATCTTCAACGTCAGTAATCCATATTCTGCTCTATCAAGAGTTCTAGCATCAAAAGACATGCTCTTTGTAGCTTTAGAAAATATTCCATTCTCTGTTCTTCCACTCAGCGATGCATATGCTGTACCCATTCTAAAATCAGCTACTGAGAAGTTTTCACCAAGATAGATACGTTCTGCATTATCATCAGTATCATTATAATAATGTGTATCTGTATCAGTGAATTCAATGATTCCTCCAAACATCAATATCAGAGCCATCATAGTAATAATTGCTATTGTCAGTACAGGTACAAAATCTGGCATGTAATCACTATAATAATTAAGTTTACAGCCAATATAAATATCTAATAAATTAATAGTTAAATATGGAGATTAAGTTTTCTGACAGCGCGATTGAACTTGAGAAGAAATTAAATAGATTCATCGAATTAATAATGATAACAGTAGGATGTTCAGAAGAAACCGCCAAAAAATGTTTAGAGAGATTAATGAGCAACGGATTAATATTAAAGGGCGACTTAGAAAAACTTGAAAATGCAAAAGAAAGGGTTTTTCAGGAAAAAGTTAATTTTAATGATTTCTGGTTGAAATATATAATTGAATCAAAAAACAATAAAGAATGGAGTAGCATACAGAAAGAATTCATAGATGCGTATTTCAAAGCCATGAAGAATGGAGAAAATTAAAGATATAAACTATTTCTGCTAATAATTAATCATGAAAGCAAGTTTTGACCCTAAACATGACATTGGTCGTCTTACACCAGAGTCGTTAGATGATTTGTTTATTCTCAAAGATATCATTACACCAGGCTCGTTAGTGAAAGCTAAAACACAAAGATCTATCCAAGTCAAGCGTGGAGATGATATAGAAAAGGTTGGAAAGAAAACAGTTCTTCTTACGGTGATAGCAGAAAAAATAGAACTAACTGATAAGCTTAGAATAAGCGGACGAATTGCTGAAGGACCTGAAGATATCATCAGAAGTTCTCATACTATAGCAATCGAACCAGGAATGTACTTTGAAGTTCAGCGTACTTGGAAATCCTGGGAATTAAATAAAATAAAATTAGCTGAGAAAAAACAAGAACCAGTTTTCATTTGCATTCTTGATGATAGAGAAGCTGATATTTACATCGTCGGTGAAAGAACAGAACACAAAATGCATATTTCTGGCGGAGTGGGTAAAGCAATAGATCAAAAACCGCAAGAATACTTTGGAAAAATAGTAAGTGAATTAAAAAAAGCTGAAATGAAAATAATAGTTGCAGGTCCTGGATTTGCTAGAGAAGATATAATTAAATCAATTAAAGATTCTGATTTGAAGAAAAAAATAACTACAGATGGATTATCACATACTGGAGAGGTAGGTTTGCAAGAATTAATCAACCGCGGAACAATTGAAAAAATAATTAATGATTCAAGATTATCTGAAGAAACTGAAATTGTTGAAAGACTGCTTACAGAAATAATGAAAGAAGGTAAAGCTATCTACGGAATTAACGAAACACACGACGCACTAAAACAAGGCGCCTTAGAAACATTATTGATATCAGATATGAAAGTTCGTGAATTTGAAGAAATAATGGATTTCGCTGAAAAGAAATCTACTAAAGTAATGATTATTTCAAGCAAACATCAGTCTGGTGAAAAGCTTTTAGGACTCGGCGGGATTGCTGGCTTATTAAGATATAAGATTTAATTCAGATACATCATCTATATTTCTAATGGATAAAGTTTAAATAATTGAAAATGGTATCAATTTGTAAGGTAATCTAATGAGTTCTCATTTAATAACTTTAAACGCCAAGGAGGTGAGCCGCCATGAGTAGCTATTTATTCACTTCAGAGTCTGTAACTGAAGGGCATCCTTGACAAAATCGCAGACCAGGTTTCAGATGCTATATTAGACGCTTTCTTAGAAAAAGATATAAATTCTAGAGTAGCGGTCGAAACGTTAACAACAACTGGATTAATTGTTGTTGCTGGTGAAGTTACTTCTAAAGCTCATGTTGATGTTCAAAAGATTGTTAGACAAGTTGTAAAAGATATAGGATATGATAAACCAGAATATGGGTTTCATGCAGACGACTGTTCTATATTAGTATCACTACACGAACAAAGTCCTGACATATCTCAAGGTGTAACAGAAGGAAGTGGATTATATCTTGAACAAGGCGCTGGCGACCAAGGATTAATGTTCGGTTACGCATCAGATGAAACACCAGAACTTATGCCACTGCCAATTATATTAGCGCATAAACTTACTTCTAAACTTGCAGAACTTAGAAAGTCTGGAGAAATAAAATGGCTGAGACCTGACGGAAAATCTCAAGTTACCATTGAATATGAAAATGGCAAACCAAAAAGAGTTCACACTGTCGTTCTATCGACACAACATAATCCTGACGTCACGCACGATGAAATAAAAAATACAATAATAGAAAAGGTAATTAAACCAATCTGTGGAAACTGGCTTGATGCTAATACAATATATCATGTTAATCCAACTGGAAAATTTGTAATAGGCGGACCGCCAGGCGATACTGGATTAACGGGTAGAAAAATAATTGTTGATACCTATGGCGGAGTTGGCTCTCATGGAGGAGGTTGCTTAAGCGGAAAAGACGCTTCTAAAGTCGACCGTTCAGCTTCGTACATGGCAAGATATATTGCAAAAAATATTGTAGCAGCTGGATTAGCTAATAAATGTGAAGTACAGATCGCTTACGCAATCGGTGTTGCTAAACCTGTTTCTGTTTTAGTAAATACATTCGAGACAGGAAAGATTAGCGACGATAAACTTGTGAAGATTGTAAATAAAATATTTGATATGAGACCTAAAGCTATTATCGAACATCTGAAATTGAAAAGACCGATTTATAATAAAACAGCTAAATACGGTCACTTCGGTAGAAATGATCCTGATTTTTCTTGGGAAAAAACTGACATGGTAGACGCATTAAAAAAGGAATTATAATTTTCTAATGAAATAAGAAAAATGCTGTTATTGTAGGATTTGTTATAATCTGAGTTAATAGAAATGCAAGTGTTGATATTCCTATTATGAAAAGTATTACTGCTACTGTTGCTGATTTAGTAGGCTTATGAAAATGTTTTGTTCTAGCAAATTTAACTTTTTTATAACTGGCAACATGTTTCTGTTTCATTTTTTCTGCATCTGTAAATCGCTCCTGAAACGGCAACATCGCATAGCCTCTTTGTTTAGCAATTTCATTTACCTTTTGATTTATTTCTCTATAATCATTAGTCCATCCAGTGTTAATACCTAAACGTGATTGATGTTCACTATATTCTCCTTTATAGCGCTGTTTAAGTGGTACTATACTACCCAACTCACAGTCTGGATAAAATCTTTTTCTATCACATTCTGTATCTTCTACATATCTTGCAATAAAATTCTTACGTTCAAATGCAATTTGTCTTTTATCATATTCAGGATCTTTACGAAGTACTTCAGCGTGTTCCGCGGCTTGTTCTGACCCTACTCTTGCCCAAAATTCTTTATCTTTCTTTTCTAATTTTTTTGCATAAATGTCTGCAGCAACTTCTGCTTCGTCTAAAAGTTTTTCTGGGTTATCAAGAAGTTCTTTCCTATGTGTCTCATAAACATTAAGCTCAGTTTTCATTCGTTCTTCTTCTGCTGCATAGCGAGCACGCTTTTCAGCTGGTCTATTCCATATTTTTTTTAAATATCCTACAATTCTTCCTGCCATATTCATCAATAATAATTATCAATTCAATCTTTTAAATTAATGTTTTTATTAGAAAGTGGTGGACTCGGCGGGATTTGAACCCGCGATCTCTCCATTGCCAACGAAGCATCTTACCGGTCTGGACTACGAGCCCTAAAAAATTTATTTGATTTTCTCAGAAATTTTTCCAATCCAGATTGTTATTAACACAGCTAATATCGTAACGATAATTGCATATGCCCACGGTCCTGAAGATGCTAGCCATGTTTGTGTTTTAAACCAACCTTGAATTGCTTCGTTCCAAGCTAATGCTGCAACCAAACCAAAAGCTGCTGTTATCAAAGTTGCTATTTTTTCTACAACTTCTTTTTTCATAAAATCACCATAATGGTGGGTCGGACAGGATTTGAACCTGTGATATCTGCCTTTCTAATCTTTCGATTGTAAGGGCAGCGTCTTAACCGAGCTGGACCACCGACCCATAACTCTAATTACGAATAATCAAATATATAAAATATAAAGAAACCTTATCTTTTGAACTTGTCTTTAAGTTTGTCTGCAAAACTGTCATTTGATGGTTTAAATGATTTTTTATAAGTTTTTGACTTAACACTTGCTTTTTTAGTTGGTAATTTGAATTTCATTTTAGGAATTTTTGGTATTGCGCTTTTGTTTCTTGCAAAATAAATAATTATAGCCAATAGACCAACTACAACTATTCCGCCTGCAATTATTTCTGGATTTATCTGTAATGCTAATCCACTCTCCATTGCCAATTGGTCTTGCGCTTGTGTTAATAATGTTTTAATTTGCATCAATGTTTCATATGCTTCTGTGTATTTTCCTTCACCTATGAATGAATCTGCCTGTGTGAATAAACCGGTTAATTGGTTTATTGTTTCACTAACATTTGATACATTTTTTCCAGCTGCTATAGAAGAATTATATATGCCCAGCACATTGTCATATTCTGATTTGTATGCTGTAAGATTAGCTTTAATTTGTTCTTGTGTTTCTGAATTTGGTGTTACTTTTAATGTGAATGATTTTGAACTGCTCACTGCCTTGTTTATTACATCTATTCCGCTTGCTGCGACTGTCACTGTATAAGTTATTGGCTCTACGTCTTCAGGAACAGTTATTGTTGTACTGAAATCTTTCTCTTTCTCTAAGACGGCTATATCTTTCTTGTCTGAAGAAGAGAACCACGTCTTATCAGCTGTTAATGAAATTCCCTTAACATTATAACTTCCTGTGTTTTGTACTGTAACTGTCAATGATTTTGAAGTGCCTTGCTCTACTTCAAATGTAGTTGGTACTACGACGACTAATTTAGAAACCTTTTCTGTGACAGGTGTTCCAACGCCCGTGCCCGTCCCAGTGTCATCATCTGCTGGTGATGTTGGTGCAAGAATATTATAAGTTAAAACAATAATATTGCTTCCTGACCACTTTGCTGTTCCGTCAGCAATTCCTGTAAGTGTAAGTGTTTTATCTCCTGCAGAAGATCCTGTTGTTACTGATACATTACTTAAGTTGGATTGTAAACGTGCAATATCACCAAGTTCGTTTTTTGCTGATGATACTGTTATCCCTGTTTCTGCTACATAAGATATATTTACATTTTCTGCTGTCTTATATCCATAATTAGTTATATTGTGTTTACATTTATAGGCTGTACTTACTGCAAGACCAGTTGTAGCACAATATGTACCACAATCATAAAATTCAATTAAAAGTGCAGTTTCGTTAATTGCAAATTTACTGTTATCATATGAACCCGTTCCTGTATTAATTTTATCTGTTACTTCGACAGAGATAGTATAATTTCCTCCCAATAAATCTGGAAGAGTTGAAACATCAATTGTATAATATGCATCTTCGTTTTGAACTTTAGTTACTGTTAGTATAGGCTCATCTTCAGACAAAATAGCATTATAAGCATGCAATAAAGAAACAGTAAAATTAGTTTCATCAAGACCATCAACAATACTTCCATTCCAATATCTAGGTTCAACATCCATTGTTAAATTAGCTATTATAGAAGCTACTCCCTCTGTAACATTCTGAATATTTGAAACTGACACATTTAACACATCTGTTAAATTAACTTCTAAAGGAAGCTTGTATATTTGATATTTTCCTCCAAGTGATACATTGAAATCAAGATAGCCTGAATATGTTCCAATAGAATTACTTGTATTAGCTATATCTATCCCAAATGTAAATGTTTTATAATCAGGAGTATTTGCAGGAATTGTTATTGGTAATGCGGGAACAATTAAATTAAAACTAATATTTTGTGTACCGTCCTTCATTAAAAACCCAGTGTTATTAACTTCTATTATTTCAAACGAATCATCTTCTGTATTATTTATCCAGAAACCAGCTGTTATTGATTCGGTTATTCCTATATTTTCATTTATTGAAACTTGAGCTGGAAGTATATATGAATTTGCTGATAATATATTAAAATTGACAGTAACGAAAGCGCTCTCACTCGAATCTGTTGAATTAGAAATTATAATTGTTTGCGTGTAAGTAGTACCTTCTGGCAAATCGGTTTCATTAAATATCAGAGTCACGTCAGTTGATGTCAAAATTGCAATAGGAATACTTTCATTATTATATGCTCCTGTTGAATCTTTTACTACAAAACTTGGAGATGAAGTTGAATTACTAACATTTATTTCAATAGTTCTTCCATGAGCAGCAATATTTGTTATTGTTAAATTCGCAGAATAAAAACCTAAATCAGAATCATCTGTCCAATTAACATCTAAAGTATCTGGTAATACTCTAAATTCATTAGTTGGAGTATATGCCGCAAATGCTCCAATAGCAACAACACAAAATACTAAAATCAATGCCGGAATAATAAATTTTATTTTTGAGCCCATTTTATCACATATAGTTATACGAACCACTCGTATAAATCTTTTATTTTTTATTAGTTTCTACATATTTAAGGCTTTCTATTCACAAATGTCAAGCCCAACTTCGTTCAAAAGTGTCTGATTTATGTAAATCGGAGCATCTAAACGAAGAGCTATAGCAATAGCATCAGATGGCATAACATCCAGAGATAAAACTTTCTCGTTATTACTCATAATCATATCAGAATAGTAGTATTGACCATCATAACCATTAATCTTAACAGCTTCTAACGTAATATTGAAACTCTTTAGAATCTCACTAACCGTATCATGAGTAATTGGTCTACCAACAATAACCTTATCCAATCCAAGTTGTATTGAATAGGCGCGTTCTGGTGACGTGTCAGCTATTATCGCTTTACAACCATTTCCCATAATTATTGTATTTCCATCTATGCTAAGCGTATCCACTATAACATAACCATCTGAAGAATAATGTGTCACTAAAGCGTATGTGATTGATAAACCTAATAAAAAAATAAGAATTGGTAAGACTGACAAATGTTTCTTCATAAAAACACTCTATGCTTTACCAAGAATCTTATACATCTTTGTTCCGCATACTGTACAAATGCCTTTTGCAGCTTTCATACCGTTTTTCATAACAACTTCTTCTACATCTTTCATTTCTCTGTTTTGCTTACATTTCATGCATCTTCCTTCTACCATATTTATCAAACCTCCGTTTAAAATAAGTAATAAACTATTAGAACAAATACTATTTAAGTCTTTATTTGCTGCTGAACTGCTATCGGAATAGATGCTGAAACAGCAGCGCATCCCTTTGATTTCAGCGTCAAAAGTATTGAAATTATGTTTCCCTTGGTCATAGACTGCATATTTGCGTCCTCTATACTTTTCAGAAGCTTCTTATTCAGTCCGTAAACCGCTTTAGACGCGTCTAAAATTTCTATGCCAACTGGCTTGTTTACCTTGTCAAAATCTATTATAAACAATCCCTGTGAATCTGAGCTGAACTTAGCTTCCTTCGAATTGTCGTAAACGTAAAGTATATCCTGTTTTTCATTGTATGAAAACTTAAATCGGCTCACATATTCACCCTTTTCTTTAAGAATTTTATGCAGGTTAGAAACTCCAGTTTCTTATTTGTTAATTTTGATATGTCGCTATCCCACTTTGAATATATCTTATTTGCGTTCTTAAATATCCGCTCGACATCGAATATCTCGTTAGCTTCTGCCACTTTCTTTTTAACCAAAGAAATGTCTATATCATATTTTTTAAGAATAAAATAGAGATCAAAATAATCTCTTGGCTTATTTCTGGTTATTATCGCTCTCATTTTTTCAGCTATTATTTCTTTTATGTTTAATGCCGCAATCTCAAATTTCAGTCCATAAAAATTAGGAACTTTATACTTCTCCGAGTTTAATAAAACAGACGCCTTCTTATTGATATCAAGAATTATATAAGACGTGTTTTCAAAATAGCTCTTATAGAATATTTTATATCTCACAAAATCCGACGTTTCATTCTCTGTTTTTATTTTTGTGAAAACATTTCCATTTTCTTTGACTATATTTTCTATTTGTTTTTTCAGTTCTGAAATATTTTCATCCGCGGAAAAGTCCAGATCTTCCGATAATCTCGCATGTTTTAGAAATATTTTATTCAGAGCTGTGCCGCCTTTGAAATACAGGCCTTTAATATCTTTTATCAGATACAATAACACGGTTAACATATAATCTTTTTCAAGAAAAATTATATTAAATCCGGTTTTGCCAGCCAAATATCTAAGTTTATTCTCTTTTATCAGATCCATTTTTTGCTCACCGACTTAGTTGCAATAATGAAATCGTGCTCTTTTATTTTTCTTTTGATAGAATCAAGCATGTTTTTCTTTCTTATGCGCTTAAAACATATTTTTATTCCAAATAACTCTTTCTTTCCTTGTTTTTTCGTGCTATAAACATCTATTTCTCCTGGTATCTGATCTATTATACCCCAGTAATGTGCGGCTGATTTACCGCCGATATAATAATCTTTTCCATTAAATATTTCATCGATTATTATAAATGGATGTTCTGCCCATTTTCCTTCAAACGCCTGAATTGGAACAAGATAATATTTAGATCTATTTATCTTGATTATTCTTTCTTTTTGCATAAGTCTATGAATATACACGTTTATCTCGTTTTGATTCTTAAAAAATATTTTTATATCTCTTTTTATGAAAAATCTTTTTTCCTCTAACTCAAGATATGAAATCATTTTTATTTCTTTATTTGAGAGTCCTTTCATAGTGTTACACCCAAATTAACGATTAATTAATATTAGTGTAGCAATAGTATTTAAAGTTATCTGATAATTATTCGCTAAAATTCGATTCTGCCGGATAATATGAAATCTAAAATATAATCCTTGTTCATAACTTTATAGCAGAATGCGCGTTAGCATAAAGTTCATTTACCCTAACGTGGAGTAGAACGAATACTATTTAAGCCTTTATTTGGGTATTTAGTATGAAATAACTAATAAATATTTAAACTTCTAACATAAATTATGATTGTGTCAGATGCAAAAATTCTAGATATTGCTCAAATTGAATATCAAAATACTTCTAATAGAACTGTTCCGATGGAATATTTTACAATACCGTACAGAAAAAATAAACATATTTTATATTTTCCACTTAAAGGTATAGTAGCATTAGTAAATCATAATTTTATATCTGAAATTAAAATAAATGGACCGATTGTTAAAAATCTATTTGATTTTGTAAAAAAACAACCAACAGTGGAACCATATTTCAAAGATACTATAAATGGGGAAATGGTCATAGAATTAACATCTGCGTGTAATCTTAATTGTATATATTGCTATGTCAACGGTGGGGATAATCCGCATTTCATAGACTGGCAGACGGCCAAATCAGCAATTGACTATAAATTATCTAAATACAGTGGTAAATTTTTCATAATGCGATTCGCTGGAAGTGGTGAACCACTATTAGCTTTCCAAGTGATGAAAAAATGCTACGAATATGCTAAAAAGAAATGTGATAAAAAGAGAATTCTCCTGAACACATACGTAACAACTAATGGAACACTGATAAACGAAGATATGGTCAAATGGTTTAAAAAAATTAACATGTACGTTATGATTTCATTCGATGGGTTACAAAAATTGCAAAATAAACAAAGGCCATTTAGAGATGGCTCACCAACAAATGATAGTATTGAAAATACTGTAAATTTATTTAACAAATATGGAATACAATATCACACACAAACGACTATTACTCAGTATTCTTTAGGAAAAATGGTAAAAATTATAAAAAATCTCCATAGAATGAAAATTAAAAATTATAATTTTGGAAATGTAATAATTTTAGGTAGAAGCTCAAAAAACCATTTAAAATCATTCCCAACCAAAACATATGAAAAAGAATTGGAAAAAGCTAAAAGTATTGCTAAAAAATATAATATGAATTTCATTGGACCAGAAGAAAATGAAACATCAATACCAGTTAATACAATATGTGCTGGATGTGGCCATATGTTTGTAATAACAGCTTGTAAAAATATTACTTCATGCTTAACCGTCACTGACCCAATCGATCCGGCGCATAAAATATTCTGTTACGGTAAAATAAAAAATGGAAAAGTGATAATATATAAAAATAGACTCAAACGCTTAAAAGAAATGCTTCCAATTAAAATGAAAAAATGTAATCAATGTTTTGCCAAATATTTCTGCTTTGGAGAATGTCCTATGAAAACTGCGCGCAAAAGAAAATCTTCTTTCAAACCTTCAAAACAAGAATGTACTATAATTAAAGCAAAAGCTAAGAAAAATTTACAAAATATGTTTAAAATTCAAACTATTCAGTAAAACTACCGAACTCCTGCTGTACCAAATGATGGATTTTCTTTATTGCAATATCCTTTAGCTTTATTGCCGCCTATTTTTCTCACTGTTGGCAATTTGCCTATAGATATTTCTATATTAATTTTTGATCCTGGCATTGCAGAAACTTTTAGTTTACTAGATTTTCTTGTTTTCATTTTATTACACTCTATTACTCGCTTAATAATATATTATAAATCTAATATTTAAGCGTATCGATAATATGTTACTATTATTTATCAAATTTGTTTTTTCTTATCTAAACCAACTATCTTACCATTTAAACTAAAATACCAAAAATCTGATGAAATTTCTTTCTGCTGTTCTATTATATGATTATATCTCAATTTTAAATTTTTCATCTCATTATCAAACATATTTTGTGTTTTTCTTTCACGTATTATTTTTTCTAAACTGTAAATAAGTATACCTATCGAACTTAAACTTATTAATTCCCAACCAGTAAACCACTGCGTAGTATCATTAAAAAATTTCTCCAAAACTTTTTTCTTTTCTTTTGCATATATATTATATACCTTATGCATCTCGTCTCTTTCAGGTAAGAGTATTCCATCATTTCTTAAATTTATTTCACTCTTTTTATCATCAGAAATAACAAATACTGTTTTCCCAATAATTTTATTATTAATAATATTATTGCCATTCCTATATTTCATTTCAATATCTGTTCCATAGTATGGAACTATTATATCATTGGTTTCAAGTATAGCGCCATTTTCATAGCAGTACATAGCAAGTTCTATAGTTTTTATGCAGTCATGAATTTTAGATTTTGGTAGAAAGAGAATTAAATTTATAGATGGCATCAATCCAGATTCTAGTGTCATATCTATAGCATTTAAAGTATCATTGGTCGTAAATCCTTTTCGTATACATTTTAACATATCATTAGAACCAGATTCAGCACCATATGAAATTTGTGTAAATCCAGCTTCTTTCATCAAATGTAATAATTCCTCATCAATCAAATTTGACCTCGTTTGACAGAAAAATGTAACATCATTCCCTATTTTTCCAGATTTTTTATTTTTAATTATTAATTTACAAATTCTTTTAGCGCGTTCAATTGGATAAGTAAATGTATCTTCATTAAATGAAATATCTCGAAGATTATTACAATTATTATATAAAAAAATTATCCAATCTATAACTTTCTCAGGTTCCATCCATCGTTTCATTAATGTATTTATACCAAATCCGCAATCGTGCGACATTTTCTTTTTAAGAGAAGCCATTGAACAAAATGTGCATAGACTAGGACAAGACCTATTTGTATACATAAATTGTGTGTGTTCTTTCAAATGAGCATCTAACAATTTAAAATCGGGTAAAGGTAACTTATTTACTTCTGGAAGATATTTTTTAACATAATCATCCTTATTTGCTATCGATGTATAAATATTGATTCCATTCTTTTCTATTACTTTACACGTTATAAATGGAATATCAGAAAAATATTTATCATAATCGTCCTTTGAAATTGGATATTTTAAATCGTGCTTCTTTATTCTATCAAGAAGTGTTTTGCATATTATTTCACCTTCTCCAATTACAACTATATCAGCTTCACTAATAGCAAGCACATTTTCTGGTCTCAATGAAAGCCCAGGCCCACCGGCAATTATTAAACTATCTGGTTGCATTTCTCTTACGATACTCATATTTCTCAAATCGAGATCTATCAAACTTGATGTAGAAACTCCTATAATTTTAAATTTCTTTTCTCTAAGAATCTGTTTAAGTCTATCATGAGTTAATTCAAGTATACTATCAGTATATTTTTTTCTTTGTATATTTGTAAGCTTTCTAGGAATGGCTTGTTTTCTTTTTTTATACATTTTAGAATAATAAATAATTGGATCGAATACATCAACTGAATAATTGAATTTTCTTAAATATGTACCAAGAAATATTATTCCTAGTGACATTCCAAACGTATTTTCATCTGAAAATAATACAACAGATGGAACTGGCATACCACCAACTAAAAGCATATCTTCTGAGTTTGTCATGTTATTGTCACTCCGATATTAATCAATAATAAATCAATTTAAATATATTTCATTCCATCTCTTTCATCTGCAACATATGAATGTTATAAAATAATCCTTTCTTATTCATCAGCTGATTAAACGTTCCCTTCTCAACTATCTTTCCCTTATCTAAAACAAATATTCTATCTGCGATATTCAACGTAGACAAACGATGCGCAACCATAAGTATTGTCTTTCCTTTTGAAACGCTTTTAATTGCTTCCTGTACTTTCAATTCAGTCTCAACATCAAGAGCAGAGGTAGCTTCGTCAAGTATAATTATTTTCGCGTCTTTCAGAAGAGCTCGTGCTATAGACAATCTCTGTTGTTCCCCGCCAGATAATTCAACGCCTTCAGTACCAAGCAATGTGTTGTATTTCTTTTTCTGTTTCATAATGAAGTCATGCGCCTGAGCCAATTTTGCTACTTTCTCTATTTCTTCCTGCGTCGCATCTAACTTACCATACATAAGATTTTCTTTTATACTTGCGTCAAACAACATAACTTCTTGTTTCATATAAGCTATGTGTTTACGTAACGAATCAAGTTTGATATCTTTAATATCATATCCGTCAATAGAAATGCTTCCTTTATCTGGATCATATAATCTTGTTAATAATCGCGCTATAGTACTCTTACCAGATCCAGATGTACCAACGAATCCGATTATTTCTCCTGGTTTTATTTCTAAATTCAATTTATCTAAAACTGTTTTATCAGGCTCGTATGAAAATGAAACATTCTTAAATTTAATTGCGCCTTTCACATCTTTAAGATTCTTTGCACCTTTTCTATTAACTATCTTAGGTTTTGTATCTAAAACAGAAAATACTCTTTTTATTGAAACTAGTGATGTTCTCAAACTTATGTTTAAATCAGTAAGTTCTTGCACTGGTCCAAACAACATTCCTATGTACGTATATACAGCGATCAGGGTTCCTATTGTCAAAACGCCTTTTATAACTTCTAATCCACCGTACCATAAAACAAACAATAATGCATAGAAAATCAGAACGCCAACCACCGATGCTGAGAAATTGCTTAACTTAGTTATCTCAATATCTGTTTTGATAAGTTCTTTTGCTTTCTTCTTTTCTTTATCCAGCTCATGCTTCTCCCTAGAAAATGTTTTAATTAGCGGTAACAATGTTAATCGCTCTTGTAAGAAATTCAAAAAGCTAGCATCTATTATTCTGAATCCTTCAAATATCTCGCTAACTTTCTTACCATAGTGTTTTTGAGAATACACAACAAACGGAATTATAAGCATTGATATGAGTGTTAATTGCCAATGTAGCATAATAGCCATAGCAAATATAATAACTACCATTAAAACATTCATTAAAAGCGTCTGGAATATTAAAGCCGTATATTCGCCAATCGCTTCAATATCATCTGTAATTCTTGAAAGGAAATCACCCAACGTCTTGTCATGCACCTCTTTTGTATCTAAATTTTCTATATGATGAAACAATTCATTTCTTACATCAAATAATATGGATAAAGAAAGTCGTTTCTGGAGATATCCGTAAACATACTGTATTACAACTGATGCCATACCTATTCCAATAAATGCAAACATCAGAAGATTTAACATTTTATAATTCTTTTCAAGAAGAACTACATCTATCAAGAATTTAACTATAAGCGGATTAGCTAATTCTAAAAGAGTAAGAATATTTGCTATTACAATTATAATTAACCAAATTTTCCAATATGGCTTAAAATACTGAACAATCCTTTGATTATCTTTTAATAGTTTCTTATATTTACTCAGTAGCTTCATATAATAAAATGAGAATTTCTATCTAATAAAGAATATCTAACTATGGTGTTTGTAGTTCGTACCAACCGCTTTTAACATCAGGACAGCTTGTTGTTATCTGAATGTTTCTTACATCACCATAAACTAATGCCGGATAAGATGTTCCAGTTGTTGATGCTGTAATTGTTCCTATTGTTCCAGGTTGAAGAGTTATTACAGTCGATGAATCATATGTTCTAACAGTATCATCCCACATCAGAATTACAAATCCAAAATCAGACAATTCAACAAATTTAGCTTCTACTACAGCTACTATTTTATTATTTACATCGTCATAGTATGGATATTCACCAGAAATAACACCTACCTGTCCGCCAATACAGTTTGACTGTGGCAAAGCTTCTTCTGTATAAGTTTGAACCCAGTTTGCCAGAACAGCTGCGACTGCCATTGTTATTGCTATCAATAAAACGGTTGCAACCAATGGTGAAATACCTTTTCTCATAGATACAAATTATATAAGGTGGTATATAAAATTAACTTAATGGCAAACTATTAAATAAATATATTCTAAAAAGTTAGATATATTGAATAAAAAATGATGATATTAATTAAGCGAATATTTTTTCATTTTTCGTAAAATAACATTTTTAAACAGTTAAACGAAAGATGAAGAATTCCATTACTTCCTGATTATTTTATTTATGTTCTTAAAAAAGAATAGGGCATTATCCAATGATTTTTTGGCAGGCTCTCTATTTGCTTGTGGGAGTTTCTGATAAGTAAATTCTCCTCGTTTTCCTTTCTCTCTTGAAAAGATTCCAAGGAGTTCTTCCGCCCTGACTATCATTTTCTTATAAATTTTCAGCAATTCAACATCAAGTTTGCCTGTTTCAACAAGGCGTTCCTCAAATATTGCGATGGTCTTTTTATGAACTTCTGGAGCTTCTGTTCTGACTCCGTCTTTTATCAGAATCGCTTTTGCCGAATAGAAAATACAATAATAGGAATGGCTGATCACCGCGCTATAAAATGTGAAATCCTTCTCAAGTTTAAACTGCTCTTTCTGAAGAATCGAGCTGCTTGAAATATCAAAAAGTATCTGAGCTGTTACAAGTTCATTTTCTGCTCTCTGAAGATATAATTCCGCTTCGTCATTCATTTTTTATTCCTCTTATAAGATTATAATATTCTATATATCCATAATAAATCAAACTGTTTTTATAAATTTGTTTTCCAACATTTTCAACATCCGCTTTTAACATTTGTAAAAACTCGCTTCTTGTAAATATATGATAATCAATCGGTTTTATTTCTCTTCTTCTGGCTGTTTCTAATAATGGAGTAATATCTTTTTTAGTTTGTTCTGATTCCACAATAACGGCAATATCCAAATCTGACTTTTCTCTTGATTTGTTTTTTGCGTAACTTCCGAAAACAACCAATATAAAAAATTCTGTTTGTTTGAATATCCTTCTTTGAATATCCGCAAGAATTTCTTTAGGAAATTTTAGCTTTGATATCTCCTCCTGATTAATAAGATTTAAATATGCTATAGTCAGATTATTATCAGAGTTAAGTAAGTGGGCGGTTACATTTCCGGTCATTTTTTTTTTGATTAGATTTTGTTTCTGAAATTCTTTTAAAGCAATTTGTATAATATTATTAGATTTCTGTCTGCTTTGTTCTTTAATTTGCTTAAATGTAAGTTCTGTAAAAATGTTTTCATGGAATACTCTTAAAATATTTACTTGTTCTTTGGTTAACATGTTATTACCTATTTTTTGGTATCGGATTACCTATTTTTTGGTATCGAATTGTCTTTTCTCATAGATACAAATTATATAAGGTGGTATATAAAATTAACTTAAAACCCAAGTATGATGGTTTCTATGACCCCGGAGACTAAAATTAGAATAATTGCAACAGCCAAAACCTTTAACGCGTCACGTAATGTCTGATCAAAGTCTTTCTTTCTAGTAAATGCAAATGAGAGCATTAAACCAGCGACAGCTGCTAAGAAATAAGCAATAACTTCTGGAAACAAATATGGAAATGCTTTTAACGTATTCGTGATAACACCGATTGGTCCAATCACAGACGCTAATCCTCTAATAGTATTTCCCCACATTACGCCAAGAACTGATGCATTCCAAGCTAAAAGAAACATTGACCCTGATCCGTAGAATAAAGACAATAGGAAAAAGAACAACATTAATCCTATATTGTTAATTGTAATACTAATAAAATCAGGTGTGGCAAATGTAAAATACCCGACTGTAAATTTAAGCAACTGTTCTTTGAAAATAATTTCTACAAATCCTGCTGGTAATATTGCAAACCATAAAGCAAAAGAAACAGCCATTCCGAAAAATAGGTAAGCGTATATTCCTATCATGTATTCATATCTTTTAATAAGATTTGTTGTTTTTTCTTCCTTTTTTCTCATTCTCATTGCAATTGGTGCTGCTGCTAATGTTGTTAAAAATACGGCTGGAAACGACGGCGAGTCTTTAAACATTAAAATAGAAACAGCTATTCCGATAGTTGAAAATAAAATTCCTAAAGCAAATGCATAAGATGGTCTTTTTTCTACAAGTTCTTCTCGAAGTATAACATCTAGCATAGAATAATTATAGATAGCCTATTTAATAAATTATCTTAATCCGCCAAATAGTCTACTGAAGAAGTTTACTATACTTGTCCATATACTTGACTGCGCCGTTTCTATTGATGTTGTGGTTGATGTTACTATAGGTGTCGTTTCTGACAATGGCTGTGTTCCTGAAGATGATTTAATAATAACAAGCGTATCTGATATCGCAAGAGCAGTTGCATTTTCAACTCCGTGTAATTTTGTGCTAGTTCCATCAGTTGCGATTGCTCTCCATTCTTTGTTTGTATAATTTGTAGAAACTTCGCTCACATTTGGTAAAAAGTCATTAAACCATTTCCAAGCATCTGTGCTATTAATTCTATAATTTAATCTGTAAAAATCTATTCCCTGACAGTTGCTGGACCAATTTAAAATCATAGTTGTAGATGTATTAGATTTTTTTGTCAGTTTTATTGTACATGATTTACACGCGCCATCTGAACATCCATATGGACAGATATATACTTCTGAACTATTTGTATCGCCAACACAAAATGTTTCTATTACCTCACCCACAACCCACGGTGAACAATAGTCCCAATGAATATAATTAGAGCTGTTTGTATAACCTTTAATATAATAATCTTTTCCGCCGTCAGAATCGACGCATTGCTTACAATCTGGATCATTTGAATCAATCAGCTCATCGCAGTCATTGTCTATGTTGTCTGAACATTTTGTTTCATTTAATTCACAGGCGAACCTTGTTATTTCTTTTATGTTGTTAGTCTTGTTTATCTCTGATATATTGCTATAATAGTCAGCTGTTGCTCTGATGATATGATTTCCAGATTGCGCTGGGGTCCAGTTGAAATGCACTGCATTTGAAATTCCTGGGTCTAGCTGCAGTATCATTGGCCAGGTTAATTTTTTATTTTCAATTGTGTCATTGACTATAACAGTGAAATTATACGCTGATATGTTGCCGATGTTCTTTACATATGCAACTCCTTTAGCTGTGGTTTCGACCTTTGTTTGGTTCAAGGATATACTCTCTATAATTAAATCTGGATAATTGGTTTCGGCTGAAACTATCAAAATAGTTGAAGTGTTGCTAAGAAGGTTAGAAATGTCGGCGTCTTCTCCAACATAAAGATAGGAATGGATTGTTTTATTATAAGATAGTCCTGTAAATGTACATGAAGAGCCATATGTTGCATTACACAAAATATCTTGAAGAGTTCCATTTGCATCTAAATAAGTATTTGAAACATAATAAATCAAAGGACTCCCGCACTGTCCGCTCACACCAATAAGATTAGCTGTTATATCTGAATTTGGTGAAGCTGGATTTGGAATTAATTCCAATGCCAAATCTATAGCACAATAAGGAAGTGTTGGTCCTGGTTTTGTAAATTGTCCAACATCAGAAATAAGAGGATAAACTGCTACTAAAAATACTGCGATAAGAAGAAGCCCAATATAAAATTTTGATTTGTTATTAATTTTCATAATAATAATAAACAAATTATGTATTTAAATCTAATTTATCTGTATATCGCCGTCTTTGTTTGATATCAATATACTATTCGTTCCACGCTCGAGTCTTGCCGTATTAACAAAATCGAACTTATACTCTATGTATACTAATATCTTACCAGCAGTTGCTTCAACAGTTAAACCATCTTCTATGACTTTATACGGAACATCGGTAACTGTCTCATTGCTAAATGTTTCACTAACTATCTGATATTTCGTATCCATTACAAATTCTAATCTATTATTTTTTATATTATACGTTCCACCAGACACAGAAATCGATAATCGTCTCGATGATCCATCACCTTCCTGAAGAACTTGATTTATCGTAGAATCAATAATTTTTAGATTACTTTTCCCTTCATTGAGTATTATAATCTCTTTTGATTTTTCTATTGTCGGGTTTCCAATATTAAGAGCGATTGTAAGAGCTGCTACAGATATTACTATAACCAAAACAAATGCAATTAAAACGCTTACTCCTTTCATGCCATCACTGTTCTCTCTATAACAATAGTATCCTGATAATATTCTTCACCTTTTCCAAGATAAATATCTATTACCGCGTTAGTTCCTTTCACGTTATACTTTATTGTCTGCGTATATCCTTTATCTAATAATAATTTGTCTGAAAATTTAGAAAACTCGTCTATATTTGCAGAAATGCCTTTTTCATCTAGACCATCTAGTATAGCAGTATCTACAGTATTAACTAACTCTGTTTTAAGATTTGTAAAATAATTATAAAGATACGCGTCATTTTCCTGAATTGTATATGAATTTATTGTTAAAACTAACAGCATCACTGCTACAAGTATTGAAACTGTTATGAATATTTGTCCCTTCATTTGTACACCCATACTTTGATTAATTTTGGTCCAGCCGTAATGTATTCAGCTGAAGTAACTGTTATATTTTCAGGTAAATTATTTACTGAACACTCTGGTGTAACACAAATATTATATTCAAAATCATAGGTAGATGGCAAGCATTCTTCGAATTTTACAGCAAAGTTTGAATAATCTTTAGCATACGCCAAACAATCGTAAGTAGTATCATACATCCCAATCTCTTTCATCGGTGCTGGCTGAAATAGAAACATAAGTGTACTCAGTATAATCACTGCTCCTATCACCGATTCTAATGCATTTACAAATCCTTTCATTTTACCACACCATTATTTTTGCTGATGTTGATTCTAACGATTTCAAAACCACTGGGAATGAATTGACCACAACTGTTTCTTGTGGAGGTTCTAATCCAATCTCGCATGATCCTATCATAATCTTAAATTCGTTATTAATTGATTTTCGCAACTTGTCATAATCTATATTTTTACAAAGATCTTCAGACACAGCTAAATATGTTTGTTCTGATAGCGCGCGAACAGTTACATTATTATCTCCTATTATACCCCTGATTCCTCTAACACCAGAATAAAATACATCAAAATATCTAATCTGATTTGGAGAAAGCGTTATTGGTATTGTAATCGTACCAGTACCAGAAGTTATAAGATTCTTTCCTTCGAAAACTTTATATTCATCTTTTATCATACCGAGTGAAACAAAAACAATACTCTCTGTATGGGTTTCTCCTGATATTTCTTCAAATCTAACTTTTCTTAAAGTCATATCTTCGGTTATATCTTGCATTAACTGATTCTGAAGAACATCAGCACTTGCCTTTAATTCAATTATATTCATTTCATTCATCTGATTCGTATAATCAGCAGAAACGTAGTATATTGAAAATGATATTACTCCCAATGTAACAACTATTGCCATTATGAAATCTATTTGTGTCATTCAATCATCGCCTCATTTTCTAAAAATATAAGATATGCTGGAAGATAAGCATCACCAGACATTTTCATATCAACTGATCTACTAATCGTCATATCGTAACCTTTTACTTCAATAAAATTATTTTGTAAAGAAACTAATACATTTTGCGGACCACTTACTTTCATCTTTGCTTGAAAATCTGGACTCTCGAATGAATGTAAAATAACATTTTTCTGAATTATATCTGCAATATGATTTAATTTAGCAGTATTGTCTACAGATTCTATATTGTCTTTAAAACTATACAACGAAGATAATATCATTAAAATTGCAATAATGCCAATCGCTATGTAAGTAGCATGAGATACTATTGGTTGAACCATAAAGATACTTTGTTTCCTAGAATAAAAAGATTAAACAAACATAGAAAGAACGATATATCCAACTATCATTAAAATCAAAGAGTGTTTCAAACCAGCTATTAGCTTTCCTTCAGACATCTTACCAACCACCAATCCTGAGAAAAATCCCTGTATCAATATCATCTGTTTGAACAAAATACCGTAATTTATCATTGTTCCAACAGTTCCGGTTCCCGTGAAACCCATTCCAGGTATTAAGAATTTCTGAAGCGCTATCAATACTCCAAGAAATACGAAGAATATTACATATCCTGTTAACATCTGTGAGTATGTTGATGATTGACGTTCTTTATGTAAATTATTAATTTCTGTTACACTTCTACCTACTGTATCTAAAACTTGAGCAATATTTCCACCACCTTTGATTGCTTCTATTATTACAGAAACTGTTCTTTTAATTACATCAGACTTTCCTTTTGCAAAGTTTTCAAGTATTTTATTAAACGGTATGCCCCAATCAATTTGAACAGCTATCTTATCTAAATATGGATCTAATAATCCATAGTCTGTTTTCTTTGTAGATGTTATTGCTTGTGGTAGTGTCATACCAGATCGTATATTTTCAGAAACATCTCTAAGAAAATCAGGAAATCGAAGTTCTATCTCTTTAGCAATTTTATATTTATTATATTCTGTAACTATCGGTCCAATAACTGTTAATATTATTGAAAATATCATCAATATATCGTTTTGAATTTTAATCTGGTTTATGATAAAAAGCATTATACCTACAACTACTATAGCCACTGTCATGTATTTTTCCATTAATTCTTTCATATTACATCGCCGGTTGAGTCATCTCCAAATAAGATAAAAATATTACATTCATTACTGGTATCAAAACAAATACCCCGATTTTAATTACAAGATCTACAGGAAGTCCGAACACAGAACCACCTATTGTATTCAATATAGCAAGTATAGCTATCATTATCAAAGGTGCTGCTATTAGTAAAGCTGTATAAAAATCAGCATAGATTGAAATCATTTCTGTATATTTCTGACGACTCATTCTATAATTAAACATTGCTTCGTTAGACTTCTCTTTCAAATATCTCTTAAGATTTCCACCGCTTTTTATCATGGTCAATATTCCTTCAAGAAAATGTTTAAATTCTTCAGATGGTGAATTTTCTATTGTTTCTTTTATTGATGCAGTTATATCAAGACCAAATATGTCTACATTTCTTACGATACGTTCTGATTCATAGCTTATCTGTCCATATTCTTTGAAATGCGATAATATTTTAAACATTGAATATGGTGTTGCTCCCGACTCGGCAACAGCTGCCATATGATTTATTGCAAAAGGTAAATTAGTTTCAATATTTGTCTTTCTGCTACTTGAACGAATTGTCGGATATGAATATGTATACAAAAACACAAATGCTCCCATTAATGTTGGAAATATCAAAAGTCCTGATACGAAATAAAATAGATTAGCTCTAAGCACTAACAATAAAATAAATGTTAATAGAAACGATGAAACATATGCTAGCGATGCAATAAGAAACATCATAGATAAATACGTTCTAAACATCATGTTCAGTCCTGAAGCATCAAAAGGTGTTTTCAATGATTCAAAATATTTCTTATTCTCATCAACTATACTTCCAAATAGTCTTGTAGAAATAACATTTATTGATGCATTATCTTCTTTGATTTCTTTTTTTCTTACTTTCTTTTTTGTTTCAAAAAGCGAATCTATAGAAAAAAATGGTTTTTTCACATTTTTCTTTTTAGCAAATTGAAAGAACTTATTCTTAGATTTTTTAACATCTTTTCTCTTAACAGCCTTCCTACGCATAATAGAGATTTAGAATAAGTGGTATTAAAATGTTCACATTTTGATGAAAGCTTCTTCTTTTGGATATACTATTATACCGCGATCTGTTATGCTATATGGATGTAGTTTCTGAGAGTGCTTCGAGCCTCTTAATTTCCATATTGTCAACGACCTTGAGAACTGGCTCTCGGCTCTAAGATAATATAGGACAATTATACCATCTGATACAAATTCTTCAACGCCAAAACGAGACAATGAATTTTGCAATGGTAATATTTCTGACATCATTATTGATGTGCAGTCTAATTTTCTTAATAATAATGATATATTGAATATCGTTCTTCTAATTTCAGAAGCGTCTCTAACATACAAACCTAAAGCAGATATAGAATCTATAATAACTCTTTTTGCTTTTATTTTCTTAATATTACCTTCTATTAAATCATAAATATCTTCTGCATGAAAAGGATCATATCTTACAAATTGTATTAGTCCTTCTTTCTCAAATTTTGAAAAATCCATTCCAAGTTTCTTTGCATTTTCTTTAATGTTTTCCACAGGTTCTTCAAAGCTAACATATACACCAGGTTCGCCTTTCTTTGCACCGTTGTAAAGATACTGTAATCCGAATATTGTTTTTCCCGTACCGGTCGTACCTGTTAATAATATAAGAGACCCTGGATTCAAACCACCTTCAATCAATTCATCAATACCAGAAATTCCAATTGGTACTCTTACTGTTCTTTCTGGTTTTACTGATTTACTTTCTTCAAATAATGATTTATCATGAAAACCAACTTTATCACTTACTGGTTTTTCTATAGTTGGTGCTTTAACAGTTGGTTTTTCTTCAGATGATTTATCTTCAACTGGCGATCCAGCAGAAACTTCAACCTTATCCTTTGCCATAATCTAATTACCTATGAAACCGGTATAAATAGTTTTTGCTTTGCCCAGGAAATCATATCAATACTTCTTGCGCTTGCTGTTCTAGACAGCTTTTGGGTTGAAGCACAACCCCGTCCACAAAGACATGCTTCATAGACCTATTATACATATTTTTTGTTGCATTATAGTCAGCATTAACTTGGTAGCCACAGTTTTTGCAGATAAATAATCCCTGATTTTTCCTAATCCCAATTTCTGAACATCTTGAACAAGTTTTGCTTGTTCCGTGTTCATTCATTCTTATTACAGGAATACCCGACCAGCTTGCTTTGTGTTCAATTAATTGAGTTAATTTTAAATGTGGCATGTTATTTACTATTCTATTGAATCGTTTTCCTTTCTTTTTGGCAGATTTTCTAATGTCTTTCAGGTCTCCGATTACTATCACAGAATCAGTTTTGGTAGCTAAGACTGCAATTTCATTAGAGATATCCTGGAGAATCTGATTTACTTTATTCTGTTCTTTGTGCCCAACCTGCTTGACTTTCTTCAATAGTTTCTTGTTTCCTAATCTTTTTCTTAACCAACTATAATGTCTTCTTATTCCTCTAATTTTCGTTCCCATAAATATCGGTCTTCCATTGAACAACACAGTTGCCATAACCTTCTCTCCGATATCCACAGTAATAATGTTAGAGCATGATTTCATTTGAACTTCTTTTTTAACAACAACATAAATTTCAAACCATTCTTTATTTCCTTTCGTTTTCTTGATTATTTTAGACTCTCCAATTTTATAATCATCTGGAAATTCACAGTGTGGTTCTACCGGAAGCCATATTCCGCCCCATTTAGATTTAACTGGAACTTTAATCCAACATTTAGAAAGTTTATTATCTGTTTTTTTAACTTGCATAACCTGATTCGATAATGACATGGCGAACTTATGTTTTATTCTTTTACTTATCCACCTTGCTTGACATTTGTAAACAGAACGAATCGGGATTTTATCAGCTATCCAGTCTAAATCTCTTTTTTCCAATTCAATAAAATCCTGAAAATTGCTCCATTCTTCATTAAGAGCATTCAGTTTTGATTTAGTTAGATTAATAACTCTGCATCTGACTGTCTTAGCTACCATCATACTATTCATATTATCTTAACTTATATTTAAAATCTCGTATTTTAAACGTCATTTTTTAACAAAGCTAATAGTTTTATATAATTAGGCTAATCAGTATTTTCTATGCTTAATGCAGATCAAGAACAACAAGAAATCGCAAGAATAAAGATGCCTCGCGGAAACGAGCAATTCGGAATAGTAACAGCTATGTTAGGTGCTGGAAAACTGCATGTAGACTGCGAAGATGGTAAAAAAAGACTTGGAAGAATAATTGGAAAAATAAAGAAAAGAGTATGGATACGTGCTGGTGATCTTGTTATACTCACACCTTGGGTTGTTCAATCTGATGAAAAATGTGATATTAAGTGGAAATATACAAATACGCAAGCCAATTATCTGAAACGAACTGGAAAGATTAAATTCGAGCAATAAATATCAATTTAACATATACTTCTTATGGATAAAACTATAGACAGATCTGAACTTAGAAAAACCTGGGGTGGAATTTTTGACGATACTACGATATTCGCAATCTATCGTTTGATGACTAGGAAAAAAATTAAGAAACTGGTATCTTCTATAAAAGAGGGTAAAGAAAGTTTGGTTCTTGCTGCCGATGATAAAATTGCAATAAAAGTATATGCGACAAAATCTAGCAACTTCAAAAGAATGCAACAATATCTTATCGGCGACCCACGATTCGCTAAAATAAAATCTAATAAAAGATCTATCATATTTGCCTGGTGCCAAAAAGAATATAATAATTTACTTAAAGCGCGCGCTCATAAAGTATCATGTCCTAAACCGATTGCTTTCCAATCAAACGTTTTAGTAATGGAATTTCTAGGTAAAAACTACGAAGCCTATCCAAGATTAAAAGATGCTGATATCAAAAATCCGAAAAAAGCATTTGACCAAGTCTATGAAAACCTAAGAAAGTTATACAATGCTGGATTGGTTCATGCCGATCTTTCAGAATACAATATTCTTTTAGGTGACAAAATTTATTTCATTGATTTTTCACAAAGTGTTATTTTGGCGCATCCAGATGCAGATAAGTTTTTAGAAAGAGATATTCATAATGTCTGTAAATTCTTTTCAAAATACTTAACAGTAGATCCTGTTAAAATATTAGAAAAAATCAAAAACGACCTATCAATCTAGTTTAACAAATTTTCATATCTTAAAATTTCTTTTTCTTTGCGAAACATTCTCTGCAGAAAATCGGTCTGTCACCTGAAGGTTTGAAAGGAACTTCACATTCCTGTTTACATTCAGAACAAACTACCTTATGCATTTCTCTAGGTTTACCGAAGCTTCCGCTTCCTCCTCTTCTTTCGAATGGCATTTATTCACCCTACTTTTTACTTAGTTATACTAAAGAACTGGTCTTTTTGTACACTAAATTTTAGTAGATTTTCCAACTATTTAAATGTTATAGGATACCTTACGGTAGTTTGTGAAAATATAAGAAAACGAAACAATTTTGACTGTATTTACCCTAAACCCTAGAAATTCTTAAAATTTCTTGTGTTTCTGGAAGCAATCTCTACAAAAGACTGGTCTGTCACCTGAAGGTTTGAAAGGAACTTCACATTCCTGTTTACATTCAGAACAAACTACCTTATGCATTTCTCTTGGAGCGCTATTAAAGCCTCCTCTTCTTTCGAATGGCATTTATTCACCTTATTTTGTTTATTTAGTTATACTCAAGAACGAGTCTCTCCGTACACTACACTTTAGTGGGTTTTGAAGGTATTTAAACACACTATATCATTGATTAATACTCGTCTGGAAAAGTTTAAAAGAACTGGATAAAAGATACTTAATATGATTAAAGTTATCATATTTGATTTTGGTGGAATTATAACATATCATGGAAGGATTAAAACCTTTTGCAATAAACACTACAAATCTCTAAATTTAACTGAAGAAGAAATGAATAGTATTGTACACAAATATTGGCTCCCTGCTAAAATAAATAAAATTAAATCAGAAGAATTTTGGGACAATTTGTCTAGAGAATTCAAATGTAATCGTGAAGAATTAAGAACAAATCTAATGGCACATTTTAAAATTAACCATGATATACTAAATTTAATCAAAAAATTGAAGAAAAAATATAAAATTGTAATGCTATCTAATCAAATTGAAGATTGGTTAGAAGAGGTTATAGATAAGAATAAATTAAAAGATATTTTCGATATTATTATTACATCGTATGATACAAAACTTGCAAAACCAGACATTGAAATATTCAAAGAAACCATTAGAATAATTAATACAAATCCAGAAGAATGTGTCTTTGTTGATGATCAAGAAGCAAATATAAAAAGTGCTGAAACCCTTGGTATAAAAGGAATCTTGTTCATTAATCAATCAGACCTTGAAAAGAAACTAGAGGAAATATTATGATAGAATCGATTCTAATTCCTAAAGATAGATTAGGAGTAATAAAACATAAGAAGACTCGGGAAGAAGTTGAAAAAAAATTAGATGTAAAACTAAAATTTGAAGAAAACGCCATTATAATTGATGGTGAAGGAATACCACTATTTGTAGCGATTAACATTGTAAAAGCAATAGGACGCGGATTTTCACCTCCAAAAGCATTTAGATTGTTCGACGAGGACCAATCGCTTGAAATTATCGAATTAGATTATAGCGAAAATAAAAGTAATCGAATAAAATCAAGAATAATAGGTAGTGAAGGTAAAACGCGAGAAGAAATTGAAAAATATACTAAAGCATCGATATCTATTTATGGGAAAACAATATCAATAATAGGTACGCGCGAAGAAATAAATAATGCGAAAGAAGCAATAAAAATGTTTATGCTTGGATCTGAACATATAACAGTATATGATTTTTTGAGGAGACTTAAATGAGTCAAGCGAGTTTGTTCGTTAATTCCTTTCTTAATTTGTAAGTATTCGCCCATTTAGCATAAGCAAACCACCCATCTACGGATTCCATTATTTTTTCTCTAGAGATTTCATTATTTCTATATATTACGTCAAAATTTGATAATTTGTTTTTAAATGTTCTGATATTCTTTTTGACCGGTAACCTATAATAATAAAACATTCTATAGCCAAGCAATCCTATCCCTCTATGAAGTGGATAAACCTGCGATTTTTCTTCGTGAAGTTCTATTTTTAATTTAGATTTAAGAAAATCATTAATACTTTCTCTATGATGTAATAACATCTCTTTATTTTTATCTAGAATAACAAAATCGTCTACGTATCTCAGATAACATTTTGCTCTTAATTTATATTTAACAAAATAATCCAATTCATTGAGATAAACATTCGCAAAGAATTGACTTGTTAGATTTCCTATTGGCATTCCTTTATCTGAATAGTTTGAATTTTCATCTAAAATTATTTGTATCAGAAATAAAACCTTTTCATCTTTAATCTTCTTTCTTAATATGTTTATCAGAACATCATGATTAACTGTATCAAAATAGTGTTTTATATCTGCTTTCAGAACATATCCAGTTATCATATTATTGTCTTTGGCATTTTTAACCAATCGTCCGTTGTTAGAGACCTTTCTTTGAAAGTAATGAAATCTATTTATCGCCGCCAAACTTCCCTTTCCTTTTCTATTTGCGTACGAATCATAGATAAATAATTCTTCAAATAACGGTTCAGTTATATTGCAGATAGCATGATGAACGACTCTATCGCGAAATGCAGAAGCGTGAATTACTCGTGTCTTTGGATCTCTTATTATAAATCTCTTTAATGATTTCGGTTTGTATGTCTTTTTTTCAAGTTCATATTTAAGTTGTAGCAATTCATTGTTTAAGTTTTCCTCAAATTTTATGACGTACCATTTTTTGGATTTGCCCTTTCTGGCTTTTCTATAAGCTGACTTAATATTATCCATCGCGCATATCTTTTCATATAAATTATCATAGGTTTTCATAAATATCTTCTGTTGGCGATCTAAGTTACTGGCGACGCCATTGTCAATCGAGCTATTTGAAGTTTCTCGTTCAACGGCGAATTCGCATATATGCTGATCTTCAGATCATTGACATTCGGACGAGCATAACGACAGCTATCGCTAATTGATAAACTGTTCTCGTTCCTGTCCCAATTGGACCTGAAAGAAAGCTCTGTAGCCTGTTCATCAAAGAGCGTATGCTCCACTGAAGCTTCTCGAAAGTCGCTTCTGTATTTCATGGCTAAATGAAAAAATCCTAATGCACTATGAACAAGCGTGTAACCTAGACTAATGCCAGAAGAATATTTACGACGAATTACCCCCCCCCCATTTCAGAAAGCGGAATATCTATTTGCATAGAAGAACTAAGAAGCAAAACTATTTAATCCTTCTTGACTGTCCAACTAAGCTTTTTTCAAAGTGGCGACGCCATCGTCAGACTCGAGCAACGGCGAAGGCGCAAGGACAGACGGACGAGCCTCGTGCCTGTCCCAATCGGACCAGAAAGAAGCGACTTTTGTTGGAACTAAAACACCTGTTTCAGTTTCTACAATATCTAATTTATCATCTTTCATTGTGAATGCATGTGCTTTCTGTTCAGTCACTTTCTGAATAACTTCTAAATTGTGCATCCAATAATCATTACCGACACTTTTGAAGTTTTTATCTGAAAGCATTAAATCAACAGATTCTTGCGTTTTTAGGTGTCTTACTGGCTCTAACTCTTTAGATAATTTCTGATAAGTCAGATCCTGAATAACTCTATCTGTATTTGCTATAAATCCTTTATTTTGATAATCTTTTAATTTATTAGGAACCTTTCCGCTAGTCATCAAAATTGCATATCCTTTTTCTTCCAAATCATTCGCAAGTCTTGTTCTATCTACTAGAGAAAGGATTTCATCAACTTCTCCAATTTTTTCCTTTACAGAAAAATCTGTTTCAAAATTAACACTTCCATTATAAACATCAGCTTCAGAATTATAACATTCTCCAGCTCTAAGAAAATCAAGAGCTTTGCCATTAACATTTACAGGGTTCGTTTTACCAGTAAATCTAAATTCGCCACCTACAATTTTTACCTGTGGATTCGGCATCACATAGGTTGTATTTGTCATATAAAGTATTACTACCGATAAGTATATAAACCTATGTTTTAACCATTTGAAAATACGATAACTCGTATTCATAAGAGAACAAACGTTTATAAAAAAGTAACTAACAATGTTATGCATGTCTAATAATTTTACTTATGAGAATAATTTTTTATTCAAAAAAGATTCAACAATGATAAACAATGTGCCAAACCTATATAGCGCACTGATTAAAGAATCAGATTTTCACAAAAATGTTCCGTTACACAATACTCCGTATATCAAAGGAAGAATGTTAAGTAAATATTTAGATAGCATTCTAATTAAATTTCCAGAATACACGAAGAATAATCATCTGAATATGAGAAGAGCACTCAAATACTACATGAAACAAAGAACAACAAGACAGTGAAGAGATTATAAAAAATGGTTTAATAATCAAATATATCCATTGGTGTTAATAAGAGTAATTTGTAGGGTAATTTCGCGTAATCTTGAAGAAGAAATGAAAAATCTAACACATTGCCTTACAATATCTAATAATATTGTAAATTCTAAAAACGAGGGAGCTCTTGAAACTTCCAAACTAATAAATCTGGCAAATGAAAACAAGGCGTACATAATTGGTGCTAGTTTCGGAGACGGTTGCAATCTAGCTAATGAATTAAAATGGCAGATAACAGATGGTAATAAAAATCTAAAAAGATTAAAATATTCTCGGGAATATCTCTCTAGCATTAATCATTTGTTTCAAAAAGAATTCGGAATCTCTGGTAAAATAAATAAATTAGACGGTAACATGTATGTTCTCATAATCAATAATAAATGGTTCTCTAGAGCAATCAACTATTTTTATAATGTTCCCTTTGGAAAGAAAACAATTCTTGAGATTCCAAAAATATTCAATAATAATAGATTAAAAAACTCTTTCTGGTCTGGAATCATCGATACTGATGGCCAAGTATTTGATAACTCGGAAAACATACAACTATGTATGAAGTCTAAAAAACTTATGGAAGAATTTCATGAATATCTAACTTTATTGGACATAGTACATAATTTCAGACACTATAGAGATGAATACTATCTCCTTGTTCCAGTGAGAAGCTTCAAAAAATTCAATGATATATTCAGAATAATTCATCCATGTAAGAAAATGCTGCTCATTAATAATCTAAATAAAGGAACCAAACATAAAATTTACATAGGAAAAACTGACAAAACATTGAAGCAGTTTATGTCAAATAATAAATATATCGCAAAAACAGAAAATAATTATACCAAAATCGGAGTTCATAACGGAAAATTTATAAAAATTCCACATATTAAAGATTTAGATAGTGTAGCATCCAGAATACGACCGAGGGATAGAAAGATTTATATTATAAATAGAAGTAAAATAGAATCTAGAATTACAGCAGAAGAGATAGAAAAGATATTTGAAATAAAATCATACTATAACAAAGGCAAAAATACATATTACTTCAACTCAGATGTATTATGTGATATGTTCAAATACCTATACAGGTATGAGAAACCGTGGTGATGAAAATAAATGAAATAAAAACAGCCGAACAGCTAGCGAAAGAGCAACGTGAAATAAGCGTGGCGGAATTTTTTGAAATCTTGTAAGCATATTGTTTGCAGGACAAAGTAAAAACCGTCATTTACTTGGTTTTGATAACCCAATGAAAGCTCTAATGATTGCTGTCAAAGAAATGGTAGATAACTCGGTAGAATATTCAGAACCAGTCTTAATTAAAGATAAAGGAGAAATAAAATTAGTTCAAATAGGAGAATTTATAGATAAAACCATTGTCAAAAATGGCCATAAGATAGAAGATGGCGTAGAATCTTCTAAAATTAACAACTGCGAAGTATTAGTATATGATGACAAAACATTTAAAATGTCATTTAAACCAGCAAGTAAAGTGCATAGACATAAATTAAGAGATAAATTATTTGAAATAGAAACAGTTGGTGGAAGGAAGGTAACAACAACTGGGTCGCATTCTGTTTTTACATTAAAAGATGGAAAAATATCGTCTTTTCCTGTCAAAAATCTTAAGATAGGAAATTATATAATAGTTCCAAGGAAAGGAATTGAATTAAACAACATAAAGAATATTATTGATTTGAGAGAAGAGATAAAGAGATTGCCAAAAAATATAAAGGAAAAACTGGTTCTGCATGGTATAGCAAATAAATTTAATAATATACCAAGAGATTGGAAAAGATTTGATTACATTCCTTATTTATATTTTGAAGAAAATAAATTAGAGATTCCTGAAGAAACCCTATTAAGTGTAAATAAAGGAAGAAGTAAAATACCTGTTATTATCAAAGTAACAAAAGATTTTATGAAACTATTAGGTTATTATGCGGCTGAAGGCACATGCTATGATAAGTGGATAACATTTAGCTTTGGTTCACATGAAAAGGAGCTAATAGAAGATACAGAAAAATGTTTAATTAATGTATTTGGTGAAAATATAAATTTCAATAGAATATTCGCCCACCCAACTGCAATAACAGTAAAAGTCTATTCTGAGCCCTTATCTTTAATCTTTAAACATATTTTGAAAACCGGTAGCAAATCCTACAACAAAAATGTTCCATCATTAGTTTTTAATGTTTCAAATAATTTGCAAAAAGAGTTCTTATCAGCATATATAGCCGGAGACGGATATGTGAGACATGGAAAAATAACAGTAGCTACTGTCAGCAAGGAATTATCAGTAGGTTTGCAATATATTTTATCTTTAAATGGAATAGCATATAGCATATTAAAAAAAGATATTTGTGAGAGGGAATTTCCTGGCGGATATAAATCAAAATGCAGAGAAAGTTATTATTTGTATATATATGGAAAAACTTTATCTGATAACCAATATAACTCCCCGCTATCAAGAATACCTTTAGATGAATCTGGGTTTAGAGAAATTTTATTACAACTAAATCCATTAATCAGTTATAACAATCCTCATTATGCAAATTATAAAAGATATAAACATTTTACAATTGATGGCGCTATCTCTGATTTGGATGAGGCTATTGAATATAGAAGGAATGGTGTAGGATTAAAATTAAAGAAAAATATTAGTTTATTTAAATCATTATTATTGGGAGACATCGGAGTATTGCAAATAAAAAATATTAAAGAAGTTGAATCTGAACATTCATTTGTATATGATTTTTCAGTTCCTGGTTCAGAAAAATTTGTAGGCGGAAGAGGAGCAATATTTCTACACAACTCATTAGATGCATGTCAGGAATCTGGCATTCTTCCTGAATTAACTATTAAAATAAAGGAACTAAGCGACGATAGAGCACGTGTATCAGTTGAAGACAACGGGCCCGGTATAGTAAAGGAACAAATTCCTAGAGTTTTCGGAAAACTATTATATGGTTCTAAATTTTACAACATGCGTCAAGGACGTGGTCAGCAAGGTATTGGAGTCAGCGCCGCATTATTATATTCACAGTTGACAACAGGAAAACCAGCTATAGTTATTTCACGTACTGCAAAGGGTAAAACTGCGCATGAAATGCATATCCGAATTAACACTTCTAAAAATGAACCAGAAGTAATAAAAGATGAAAAATATGAAGGAAACTTCAATGATCATGGAACTTATGTAGAAATGGAAATGGAAGGAAAATATAGAAAAGGCGATAGATCGGTAGATGAATTCATTAAACAAACGGCAATAGCAAATCCTTTCGCCAAATTCGTATATCATGTTAATGGAGAAAAAACAACATACTCAAGAATAGTTGAAGAATTACCGAAACCTCCAAAACAAATTAAACCGCATCCACAAGGAGTTGAAATGGGTGTATTTGAAAAAATGACAAAAATGACAAAAGCAAGAAGTATTGCAGGATTTCTATCAGCTGATTTTACAAGAGTTAGTCCAGGAACAGCTAGAGAAATATTAAAATTATCTAAAGTTAATCCAAATATGAAATCAGAAAACTTAACAAGAGAAGAAATGGAAAAGGTTTGGAGAAATTTGCAAAAAGCAAAATTAATGAAACCTCCAATGGATTGTCTATCTCCAATCGGAGAAAGTGTTTTGGAGAAAGCTGTTAAAAAAGATTTAAAAGTTGAATACACTGCAGGTATAACTCGTTCACCAGATGTATATCGTGGAATGCCATTTCAAATTGAAGTGTGCATCGGGTATGGTGGTAACTTAAATCCGGCAGGAACTGCACAAGTAATGCGTTTTGCTAATCGTGTACCACTATTATACCAAAGTTCATCATGCGCAATAACAAAAGCAGTACAAGACATAGCTTGGAAATCTTATCACGTAGAACATTCAAATAATAATCCTACTGGTCCTTTAGTTATAATAGTTCATATGGCGTCTGTATGGATACCTTATACATCTGAGTCAAAAGAAGCAATCGACCCATATGATGAAATAGAAAAAGAAATAAAACTGGCAATACAAGATTGCGCTAGAAAATTAAAATCATATTTAGCAGGAAAACATCGTAGATTATTAGAAGGTAAAAGAAAAGGACTATTTGAAAAATACTTGCCAGAAATAGCAAACAATTTATCATTATTAAGCGGAGAAAAAGACGCAGATATTAGAAAATATTTAGAAAAATTATTAAGCAAGGGCGTAATTGAAGAGAGTGAAAATGGTGAAAGCGAAGGAGAAATTGAATCAGCTGGGGAAGAATCTAGTTAATCAAGCTAAGAAAGGCGAAAATCCTAACATGGATATTCCGATAAGAGCTTTGTCTAATGTCAATTATGATCAGAAAAAAAGAATGATCATGATGGGAAATAGAAGTTCGAAGCGTTATTTGTTTAATATTGCCCATATTAAAAAATTCTTACAAACAACGGAAATAGCTGCTAATGTTCAAAAATTATTAGTTGCTGGAAAGCATGTATCATTAAGACAGGCTTTCTATATGATGCGTAGAACGATACCTGGCACTCAAATTGACGTCGTTGATGCTCAAGAAGAATCAAATAAAGCTGTTGAAGATTTAGAATTAGTAACCGGCTTCTCGAGAGAAGAATTAAATATTAATGCTAACAAAAACGGTTCTGCTGCTGGTAAAATTATAATTAAAGATAAAGGAGACATAATCGACTGGTCTAAACTTGGCTCAGGTGGTTGGGCCATTCCTTCTAACACTGAAGATATTGAATTCAAAAAAGTTGATGCTAAATTTATCATTTACATGGAAAAAGCAGCCATCTGGGAAAGATTACATGAAGATCGAGTATGGGAAAAATTAAATTGTATTATAATTTCATCACAAGGTCAGGCGACGAGAGGTATAAGAAGACTTTTACGAAGATTGAATGATGAATATAAACTGCCGGTGTATGTACTTGTAGATGAAGATCCTTGGGGATATTATATTTATTCTGTTTTGAAATACGGATCAATCGCATTAGCAAACATCTCTGAGAAATTAGCTATACCTAGCGCTAGATTAATCGGTTTAACATGTAATGATGTTGAAAAATATGGATTGAAGAAGTATTTGATAAGATTCCAAAAAGTAGACGAATCTCGTTTAAATCAGATTAAAAATTACGAATGGTTCCAGTCTAAAGAATGGCAAAAGGAATTAAAATCAATGAAAGAACTTAAAGGAAAGGTAGAACTTGATGCCCTTGTGGCAAAAGGAGTAACTTTTATATCTGATGTATATTTACCAGAAAAATTAAAAAATAAAGACTTTTTGGACTAATTGCCTTTAAAAAGATATTCAATAAATTCTCTATCATAAATAAAAATCTTTGTTGTTCCTATCCTAACGCTTTTTATATTTTCAAGTATACTCTCTTCTGAATAATTTGAATAATTAGAAAGTGTTTTTAATTGATTTATTGTTATAAGATTATTTCCGGACAAAACACGACAAATATTCCCTTGCCACGAATTTGTTAAATCCGCGATATTCCTCTGAGTTAAACTGATACAACCAAAAAATCTCTTTCTAAATTTATTATTCAGCTTACAATAAACTTTTCTCGTATATAGAATTTCGTCAAAAATATTCTTCTTTCTATCACATCTATCAAATAGTCCAACTTTCCATAATTTTGAATAATTCGACCATTTAGTAATTATTATTTCTGCTCTATTACCGGTTCTTTCCTTATATTTTGATTCTATATTTTCTAGATTTAAGCATTCGATACAATAGTTTCTTAGACTGTGTTCTTTTAGAGGGTTATATGCAAATCCAATGTAATTTAGAAAATTTTCTTTTTTGTTGAATCCAATAGTTCCCTCGGCCGCAAAATAACCTCTAAGAAAACCTCTCCTCAGAATAACATTCTCTTTAAATTTTATTAGCAAGCAAGCAATCATATTCTTTAAAAATATTCTAAAAATAGTGCTATTAATTTGAATTGTTAACATATCATTTTTGATTCTATTTGACTGCTTCAATTTAAACTTCTCTGAACAAACACCTAATATATTTGACCATTTCTTTTTAGAAACGCTTCCATCACCAATTCTATAAGTTATTGTCAATGTCATCTTATCTAGTGGGATATTCATTGTTTTTACAAAGAACTCAAGCATAAATTTTATTATATCCTCATCCTTATTTCCAAATGAACTATGTCGTAGATCTCTTTCGGTTAGTTTTCCATCTCCGATATAAAGTCCAATTGCTTCAGCAAAACTTCCGTTCAATTCTATCTGTTTTGGTAATATAATCGATTTTGGATTTGATCCAGATTTGCCAAATATTTTAGATGATACCTTTATTTTATCGCCCAATTCTTCAATACTAAATTTCCGATTTCTAAAAATATCTGGTATAAATTCGTTAGTTTTTATTTTCATTGAATATACTGGCATGTATCTATAACATATATCCTATTTACCACCGAGTGGAGTAATGAAAAGCTTAAGAAGAAAGAATTCTTAGACTAATTTATAAGCATTAAATGGTGGGACGGGCGTGATTTGAATTCGCGAGCTATTAAATTTCTCTAATAACCTCACGCGACAACACGATCTTCAGTCGTGCGCTCTCCCAGGCTGAACATACGGTTTGTTACAAAACAAAATACCGCCCCAGCTTCCCACTACTTTATCTTATGATTGCCAACGTTTATATTGATTTCCTTTTCGAATTTCTCAAATTGTTTCCGGCCATGAATTGTAAATTTTATAGGTATAGTTTTAATATCATCTTTTCGTATGCATTTTGCTTTATAGGTATAAACGCGACTGCATCTAATTCCAAAATGTTTAATCATGTTATTTCTTATATCACCAACAAATTCAAAACCATTATCTTTAAGATAATCTGCCTTATAGAACTGCAAACCTATGAAAAAATCCTTTTTATAGAATGAACCTTCACAGAGATAAGCTCTTCTAACAAATTCTCTAAAATATTCTTTATCTTCTAATATCCATTTTGGAATTCTGAATTCTTTTAGAACCTTTGCGCCGTGAGGGACACCAACTGTTAATAATAATCTGGCAAGTGGTTTGCAATTAACTCCATAAATAAATGATGTTCCGAATTCATTTCCATCGACGTGCCTTATTTTTCCTTTTATGCCAAATAAATTATATAGAATCTTCTCAAATCTCATTAACTCTTTTGGGTATTTTGAAATATAATCAAACCTTAGTTTTGGATATCCCTGTAAATGACCGTCGCACATCAGATCTGCTACCAATCCTGACAATTCTTTTGATGCATACAACGGAAACCATTTTCTATACTTTTCTAATATTTCTTTTCCGTGCTTTTCTGATTTGTAAGTCTTCAGAACATCTTTAAAATCTAACAACTTCATAACCAAATAATAGAAACTTTCTTCAGCATAAACTTCCTTCATCCATGCTAGGAGTAAGCCTCACCATATATTTTTAACTTTGAACATCTAATTATTATCATGTTAATTAGAGTTGTCCCGCTAGGCAACCTTAATGATAGAGTTCTTGAAGTGTTATGCGCACAGTTAGAAATCTTTTTCAATTCTAAATGTCGATTGCTTAGAAAAATAGAAATTCCACCAGAAGCGCATAATCGTTTTAGAAAACAATACAATGCAGAAACCATAATGAACTTTATTGCCGATGTGCCGGAAGTAAAATTCATAGATAAAGATATACCTACGTTAATAATCACCGACGAAGACATGTATTATAGAGGAATGAATTTTTGTTTTGGATTAGAAGACCCTACAAAAAGCGCTTTCATTGTATCAACCGCAAGATTACGTCCAGAATTCTATGATGAACAACCAAATGATAAAAAAACGATAGAACGTTTGATAAAAGAAGCTATACATGAAATAGGGCATTCTAAAGGATTATATCACTGCATTAATCCGAAATGCGTTATGTGTTTTTCACCATCTGTATCAGATATCGACATAAAAGCGAGAGATTTCTGTGAAAACTGTAAAATAAGAATGATGACCAAAGGAATTGAATTTTAACGCGACCGTCGCGCAAGTTTCTTCAACCGTTCAGATTCTTTTCTTTCTTCTTCTAATAATTTTTCCTCTTCGACTTCAAGAATTGCTTTTTCCTTTTTTCTCTGCACAAGGATTTTATTTTGCTTTTTCTGCTGTTCTTGCAAAAATTTATTTACATCTTTGCTTTTTTCCATTAAATTCTTTTTGATTTTCGATAGTCTGGTTTCTATTTTATGATATTTTTCTTTTTCTTCTACCAACAATTCTGCTCTTTGTCTAATGAGCATTTTTTGCCGCGCTTCTTCTTTTCGCCTGTTCATTTCGCGTTTTCTAGCTAACTCTTCCCTCTTTTTTTGTTCCTGTTTCTTTCTTTTTTCCAGAACTCTTCTTCTGGCTTCTGCTTTTTTCTGCGCCGGTGTCTTAATTATTCCTAGCTTGTTTAGTGTTTTGAATGTTTCTGCTTTCATTTGCTTAATCTGTTTTTTTCGCTTTTCTTCCGCTTTTCTAGCGCTAATTCTTCTTTCTTTTTCTTCTTCTTTTTGTTTTATTTCCTTTTGTCTTCTTTCTTCAATCCTTCGCGCTTCTTCTTTTTTTCTTATTATCCCTGCTCGTTTCTCTCGTTGCTTCTTGCGCATTTCCTTTTTTTCCATAGCAAGTATCTTTAGCTGCTCTGCTTGCTTTTTAGTTATTAATTTATCTTGTTCTTGCTGTTTTCTATGAAGTTCTCTTTGGTATTCTTCTCTTCTTCTTTGAATCAGTTTGTCTGCTTCTTCCTTTGCTCTCTTTTCTTGCTCTTGTTGCCGATAAATTAATCTTTGTCGCGCTTCTTCTTTTGCGCGATTTTCCTCCCCTTTCTTTTCGATTAATTTCTGGTATCTTTGTCTCATTCTTTCTATTGCTTCTTTTTGCATTTCTTCTTCGCGTTTCTTGTTTTCCAATGCTCTCTGTCTAACTTCTTCCCGTTTCTGCGCCGGTGTCTTAATTATTCCTAACTGATTCATCGCCTTAAAAATATTACCCCTGACTAATCTGATTTGCTTTTTTAGTTTTTCTTCTGCTTTCTTAGAAACTATCTTTCTCTGATATTCGATTTTCTTTCGCTGCAACTCTTTCTGTTTCTTTTCTCTTTGTTTATGTAACTCTTGTTGTATCTCTTCTTTTCTGATGCGATCTTCTTCCTGCTTCTTCTTTAGAACAACTTGCATCTTTTCCTGTTCTTTCTGTTTCTTTGTTTCTGCTTCCTTCTGAACCTGTTTCTGTTTCTCTTTTATTGCTTCTGTCCGCCTAGCAACTATTCTTTCCAGCTCTTGTTTCTTTTTTATTTCTTCTGCTTTCTGTTTTTCTAATATTCTTTCTCTCTCTTTCTCTGCCTGCTGTTTTTTCTCAAGCGCTTTCTTTTTAACTGCTGCTCTTCTTTGAGCCGGCGTCATCACCAATCCAATCTTGTTTAATATCGAAAAAGTATTATTCTTAACTAATTTGATTTGTTCCTTGAATTTTCTTTTTGATTGCAAAACAGCAAGTCTCCTCTGCTGTTCCTGTTTTTGTTTATCCGATATTCTCTGCTGCTCTTCTGCTTTTTTCTGCGCGGCCATTCGCTGTTTTTCTCTTGCTATCGCTCTTCTTCTGTTTGCTTCAGCTACTTTCTCTGCTTTCGTTTTTACCAGGCCTAAACTGTGAGGAATTCCGAATGTTATTTCTTTTTTATATTTTCTTAATTTTCTCTGCATTGAGAGCTGTTTCTTTTTTCTCTCCTGCGCGTTAATTTCTTTTATCCTTTCTGCTTTTCTTTTCTCTGCTAATTCTTGTTTCCTTCTCTCGGCGCTGTCTCTTTTCATTTTAGCCTTTATTTTTTTGATTTTCTCTGAAATATTGAACTTAGGTAATTTTATTTTAGGATGTTTTATCTTAGGAATCTTTATTTTAATTTTCTCTTGTTGTTTTTGTTTGACTGCTTTTAATCTTTCTCTTTCTTTTTCTTCAGCTATTTTCTTTCTTTGCTTCTCCATCTGTTCGTTTTCTAATCTTCTTTTTGCCAATTCTCTCATATGTTTTCTCTTATTTTTCCAGAAAGCATATTGCTTTGATAAAATATCTATCAAACTTTTCTTCGCTACTTTTGCTTCTTTTTTCTTCTCTAATCGCTCTAAACGCTCTTCTCTTTTTTTATGCAGGGCATGTCTTCGCAAAAGCACTTCGAAGAATCCTTTTTTCTTCTCTTGTTCTCTTTCTTTCTTTATTCTTTCTTTAATCTGCAATTCTTTCAGATGCTCTCTGTTTTTCTCCCACTTGTCATATCTTTTTAGCAACGATTCGAAAAATCCTGTTTTTCTGACTTCTCTTATTCTCATGGTATAATCCGGTCTTATATGAGCAACTATGTAAGCAAACGCGCCTACCATGATTAACAATGCCGCCAAAACAAATGAGCCCATCAAACAAACATTGCTATCAATGCACATCGTAATAAAATCAGGCGCAACGTAACTTGGTGAATAAACATAAAACAAATAACTTGATGTTCCAACCGAACTTCCATACTTTGAATTAACCGCAAAAACATACATTCCAGATTTTAAATTAGAAGGTATTTTAAGCATCTTAGTAAATGTTGTCTGCGTTGTCACGACAGCAGACTCTGACTCAGTGATTATTGTGTTGTCATCCATGTCTTTAATGTAATATTCCATGTTCACGCTGGTTGTTTCCTGTCCCATAAGATTAAACAGTTTAATTTCAGTTACGCTGTCAGTTCCCTGCAGAACCTGCCTGTTCTCTGTATTTGCATATATATTCGTATCAAAAAGAACATATTTTGATTCTATCTCGATTATTATCGGAACTTCTTTTATCACTGTATCGCTCTTTACCAGAATCTTTCCTGCATAAACTCCTGGCGAATATTCTGTGTCAGTTGATTTCCCGGAAATTGCCAATTTTACTATTTTCGTCTGACCTGGTTTTATATCAAACACCGCATCAGAAGTGGTGACAATATCTTCCATTGAAAAAGATGGCTGAACAGCTATTCCTATAACGTTATCATCAACATTCATTATTCTCATATTCACTGTGGCAATTTCATCGCTCTTTACAAGAATTTTTAATAAACTTTGATCAATCTCAAAGCGCGGAGATGTTTCTGAATTTGTTTGATTTAGATTATCCTGCGGAAATATCATAACTATTAAGAATAATATAATTAACACGATGAATATTACTAAATAAAATCTTGATTTCTTCATTTCTTCGCCTTTTTATTTTTACCTTTGCCGCTATATAATAGTTCCTTTCTCCATAGTATAAATGATATTGCGGCGCCTGCTATTATAACAATCCCCACAATCCATTTAATCGTCAGCTTCTCTCTTTCTGTCAAAGCTCCTTCAATCTTTACAACCTCAAATGTAGCTGATGATACTGCAATCGAGTTAGCATATCTTACCTCTATTCCAGTCACATAAGTTCCAAGGTCTATATTATCAGACAGTTCAATGATTTTCATGTATGTTCTCTGATCTTGCACAGCAAATGTTTCAGATTCTTCATATATTAAATTTCCGCGTAAATCTCTTATTAAATAATGCACAATTACATCAACCAGCTTCCCTGGCGTCATTCTGAATAATGTTATCTGCTCTTTTAATGCGCCGCCAACAGGAACTTGCTCAGATTCAATTAAAAGATCCAGCTTTGCATCAAACAATACCATTTCTGATTCAACTTCAAGTGTTATAGGCAAATTCTTCGTGACACCGTCTCCAATAATTGAAATCGCTCCAGATATCAGTCCTGGTTCATAGCCTGCTATAATACCTATAGTTATTGTTCTTGATTCGCCTGGACCCAAAGTGAATGAGGTTTCTGATAATATCACATATTCATTTAAGTTTCCTGAATCTATATTGAAACTAATTTTTTCTTCGCCTGTGTTCTTAACTGTTATTACTCTTTGTGTTGATCCGGCTTGTGTAAGTGATATGCTAACTAAATTTCCGCTTACTTCAAATTGTTTCTTTGCGGTATCAACTGTCCCTCCGCCGCCGCTTATTCCGCCGCTTGGCGTAACTTCAGCTAAAGCTATTGTTAATGACAATGAAGATGTCGCGCTGTTTCCATATTCATCATAAGCAGTTAATATTATAATTTCAGTTCCAGCTCCAGCAGACGTATAGGTCGTTGAATTTGCAGCATAAGTTGAATTAATTATTTGTGAACCTGAAGTTATTCTTACGTACGATACATTATCATTATCAGTAACATTCCAAGTTATTGTTACTGAACTTCCTAAAGTAATTGACGATGCTGATAAACTAAATGTATTGATTGTAGGACTTGAAGTATCATTCATTGATAGCATGTAAGTTGTTCCATCTGATGATGAATAGTTTTCATTGCCAGTTGTGTTTGCTGTTATATTATAATTTGCAAAAGTAAACGCGCTTAGATTTGTTATGTTTTCTGCAATTATACTTTCTGCTGTTATATTTTCAAATGTTCCAGATACGTTCATGTATATTGTTGTTAAAACTGTATCGATTGTTGCATTAGACCAAGCTGTTAAATTTGCATAATCTGTGTCATTATATATTTTATCTCCCTGCGTTCCATTCAATGAAAGATAAGTTAACAACGTTCCTTTATTTATTGTTAATATGTTTGAAGTTGAATTTGAACTATAATTAGCTGTTGCTGTATTATTACATGTATAATTGTGAGTATAGTATCCTAATCTGTATGCAATGTAGTTTTCAGTTACATTGATATCGGAATCATTTCTATACAGATTAGCTGGCGCTTCATTGTATAAAGTAGAAATTGAGCAGTTCACCATTCCTGTGTCTGGATATGTTCTTGTCCAACTATTTGTTGTCAAAGTGATTATAGGCGTTTTTTTGTTTACTAAAGCATAATATGAAATGCTGTTTGAAGTATAATTTTCTGTTGATGGATAAGAGATTGTATAATTATGCGAATCATTTCCTAAAATTATTATTTCAAATGGTGTTTGACCAGCGGTGATATTTGTAAAGTTCCTATAAAGTGTTAAAACGCCTTCATCATTCTGGGTTGATTTCCATCCAGTTGCGTTTATATAATTTTCATAAACATATGTGTAGTTTGACTGAGTGTCGTTTAATGCAAGATATATTGATGGCGTTGCTTTCAGAACAGTTAGATAATATTCTTTGGAATCTGATGTATAATTTTCATTGCCTTCACAGACAGCTGTAAAGTTGTATGTATTATTAGCTAGTCTTGTTACATTGTAAATTGTTCCAGTTGAATTTGCTTGCAAAGCATTATTTCTATATATTTGGGAATAAAGACTTGAAAGATTACACAGAGCAGTTGTATTTGATTCTGATGGATATGTTATTGTTGCATTATTGTTTTGTGTTCCATTAAGGTAAATGTCAATTGAAGTTCCGCCTTTTAATACAAGAGCATAATATGTAGCTCCTGTTTCATTATTTGTATAATTTGTGTTTCCAGATGTGTTTACTTTGTAAGCATATGTCTCGTTTCCTAATCTGATTTCTTCTGGATTTGAAACTGAAACATCGTCTCTCCAAAGAAGCACTGTTCCTGAATCTAAATAAACGATTTCAGCAATTGCTTTAATCGATTCTGGATAAGTGTATGTTTTATTTCCATTGACTGTTCCATTTAAATCTAAATTAACTGGATTAGTTATATTTTGTGTTATATTTGCATGATAGTGTTTTGAAGCTGCTGAATAGTTTGTATTTCCAGAACTATTGAAAGTATAATAAATCTGTCCTGCTCCCCATGTCTGCGTTTCAGTCAGTGCACCAACGTCTGAATCGTTTCTGTATAAAGTGAATGTCAATTCGTTTTCTGGTGTTGAATTTATTCCTGTTGCAGTTAACGCGTAAGGATACATTCCTGTTTTGTTTAACTCAACACTATCTAAAGTTAAATTGAATAAACTTGATAATGAATTATTCTGAATTATTGTTAAATTATAATATTTGAAAGTTGAAGAATAATTTATATTTCCATCTGTTGAATAATTGAAATATCTATAACTTGCACCAAAATCATTAAAACTTGAATTAACTGGGTTTGTAATTCCTATACTTGTTGTGTTCCAGTAAAGTGTGAATGTTATAACCTGTCCATTAAATACAGAACTCGTATAATTTCCAGTTGCATTGTAATTCGCATTAGGATAATAAGTCTGAGAATAATTAGCCTCTGTTCCACCTGTTCCTTCTCCTATAGTCAGATTCATATAGCTTTGAACTGTATTATTTTTTAAAATAGACAATGGCGTCAATAATGAACTCTTTGTGTAATTTTCCCCACCTGATGTATTGACAGTATAATAATAATACCCAGCGTTTATGTCTGAATCTGGACTTGTTACCGCTGTTGTATTTCTGTAAAAATTAAATGTTAAATCTGAATCTCCTTCATTTGATTCAGAATAACTGAATGATGAAGCATTGTTTGGATGATAAGTTATTGTTGTTTCATATAATTGTTTTATTTCATCTGAACTTAAACTTCTGCTGAATATTGCGACGTCATCTATTGTATTAGCAGAACCGTAAACATTACAATTTGTTGAACCGCATCCTCTTCTAATCCATAAATCTTGCATATTTGCCAGACTGTTTCCAGTTGTTGCTATAGTTCCGCTTTTGTCTAAAACTCCGTCTACATAAATATAGCCGCTTCCGTCTCTATCAAACACGAAAGTAAGATAACGCCATGTTCCGTCTACTACATCTTTTGTTCCTGATAGTGTAGCATAATCTCCGTCAGAATTATCTATTTGCAGATATGGAACATCTCCAGTAGCCAACACATATGTTATAAATCCGTTAACTGCTCCTGCTCCACCAACAGGTCTTTTTGCAACCAAAGGAACATTTGAAGTTACATCAGCACTGTTAAACCATACTGAGATTGAAAAATCAGATGTTCCTATATCTAAAGTAACTGAATCAGATACATTAATCTGGTCATTTACAGCGTCAAAACTGTAAGCACTTCCATATTTACCTAAACTTGTAGAAGTAGTTCCATTTACTATTGTCCCATCATTATCATTTCCACTTGAATCAAGAGTATTGCCATTAAGATTCCAATAACCTTTCATATCACTATTATTCACATTTGATGTATCATTATTCATTATTAATACTGGAATATCTTTGTTTACTGTAAATAAATCAGAATCAGATGTAGAAGAATAGTTTGTGTTTCCTGTTGTATTTGTGGTTATATTGTATGTTCCTGCTGCTAAAAATCTGTTTCCTTTTCCTGAATTGTATAATCTTGTTATTTCAGTCGCACTTAATGCTCTATTGAATATTTTAGGTTCGTCTATTGTTCCGTTGAATTTATAAAGACAATCACTTTCTCTGCATCCTATTCTTACGGTAGCTGCGCTTATTCCCACGGTTCCTGTTTTGGCGACAGATGTTCCAACTATATTGTTTACATATACTCGAACATTAGTTCCATCATAGACCCCAACAATATGATACCACTTGCCACTATCTAATGCCTGTGAACTCCATCCAGCATTAGCCCAGTCTGCATTTATAGCAAATCTTATTTTATTATCTGTATGTGAATAAATCTGATAGTCAGCTCCTGTTCCATTTTTTTCTATTAAAATATGTCCAATTCCTGATATGTCTTTGTATGCCCATAAAGATATTGTCAATTCGCTCATGCCTTTTAAACTGCTTGAATCTGGAACTGATATATAATCTGCATTAGTTCCGTCAAAATCATAAGCACCGCCAAACTTACCCGAGCTTGTGTAAGTAGCTCCTATAACTGTTCCATCGTTTGAATTTCCACTATGATCATATAAATCTCCATTATAATCCATCTTCCAGTAACCAACCAAACCAGAAGAATTGTCATAAAGACTGTCATTTATGTAATTGTAAAACGCAGGAATATCCCCTCTTATATCCCTTATAGTGAAATTATCATAAATAATGTAATCTGAAGAGTATGTTGCCGGCGACGGATTGAAATATTGAATCGCGTTAAGTGAATTATTCTGAACAACAGCAAATGTTAAACTATCAGTTAAATTCTCATTTCCACCTGTATCATTACATATCCATCTACTTGTGAAGTTCATAACTCCATAATCAATAAAACTATAATTAAAAATATCAATTGTTGAATTAACTGGAGTGTAATTAGTAGGTGTTCTAGTGTAGTTTGATTCAAATAAAACATTATAAATCCCAATATCGTCTGTGCAGTTGATTCCAAAACTATTATTTAGATTTGGTTCATACATTATTGGGTAGCTTTGAGTTGTTGTATTTTGTCTAAATGTTGGAACTGTTGTATCTGATACACTTGCTGTTTCATAATATCCTATTATATCATTTATCACCGCTGTGCTTGTTCCATTACCCTTTAAATAAGTTTTTATTTTGAAATCGCCAATTACGTTTGTTAAATCTCCGCCTGAAATATAACTATTGTTTATAGACAAGGTTGTTTGCTTATTTGTATTTTTATAAATTTGTAAAACTTCATCTGCTGACAGAGAACGATTGAATATTGCCACGTCGTCTATTGCTCCATTCCAATATCTTGTCAAAGTTCCTGTGAATCTTCCAATCATCATATCTGATGTTGAAGACGTTAAAGTTGTTGGGATTGTTCCTGTAAATGTTATTGTCTTAAGTACTCCATTTACGTATATTTTTAATTTATCCGCATTTGTAGCCCCTGCCCCATTATAAACAAATACTACATGATACCATTGTCCTACGGCTAAATTAGTATCTGTTGTTTCTCCGTGATTTACTCCAGCATCATTAACAGCATTTGCAATAAATACTTTTAATTCATCAGATGCAACTCCTGACTGGAACGCCCATAACCTTGTGTTTGATAAAACCATTTTGTTATTATTGCTTCATTTGCAGTAAGAGTATTTCTATATATCCATGCTGAAACTGTAATCGCCGAAGTAATATTCAAACTTGTTCCATTTGAAGCATTAATAAAATCACCGCCGTCAAAAGAGTAAGCATTTCCATATTTCCCAGAACTTGTAACAGTGGCACCAGTAACTGTTCCATCGTTTACTCCAACTTCATCATTAGCATTGTTTTCAAATTGATAAAGACTTACAAGATTAGCATCATCTATTAAAGTAGAATTGAAAGTAAGACCACCAGTGAAAACTGCTGGAGTAATATTTGTAAAATTAACATAATTAATTCCAAAATCAGCGTAATAATGAGATGTATAAAATTCTCCTGTTAATAACCAACGATTAGCGAAACCAGTAACATTCATTGCATTCCAGTCAATCCATCCCCCTGTCATCAAATTTGCTTTTGTTGATGATTCTAATATTTGTCTGACATGCGTTCCATTGCTTTCAACTGTTGCTATATATGTTGTTCCGACTGCTCCAGCATATCCTAAACCAGCCGTAGTTGTCCATGTTGATGTTCCGGAGTTCCAATACTGATTTGTTCCTGCTGTATTTTTATATGCAAAATCTATTACGCCAGTGTCTCTCTGTATAATAATTAAACTCATTAATGGATTCAATACGGTATTTGTTGCGACCTGTGGAGCGGTTGTATTTTCTAAAAGATAAATAAACTGTGCACCACTACTCGCTACAAAATTGGTAAAATTCGCCATAACAGTATAATTCCAAATAGTTGTATTTGCGTTAGACGGTAAAGAATAACCAAGAATAGCGGCATCAGCAGCGTCAGCGGTCATATCAACCCAAAACATCTCTCCCTGCATATTCACACTAACAGAATTATTAGAATAATAAAATCCTGAATTATTTATTGAGTTTGAAACTCCTAAATATGTATCTGGTGTAATTTTGTAAACTTCTATTTTATCAATATAATGGTCTTGGTCAAAACCTGTGAAATTAACTGTTAAATTCTTTAGATAACTTGAAGCTGTCATTGTTTGAGCATCACTTGTCCAATTAGAAACTGAACCACCCCAATTTGAATCTATGTATTGTTTACCATTGTTGTAGAGTTCAGTTATTTCTGTTGAACTTAAAGCCCTATCATATAATTTAACTTCATCTATTATTCCGTCCATTTCCCAACCTGCAAGATTAATATCTCCAATCCATAAATTATTAGCACTTGCTGATTCTAAATCTCCAGTTAAACCAAACCGATTCTGTTCAACTCCATCATAATAAAGTATAACATTTGCTCCGTCATAGGTTGTCATAACAAAATGCCAATTTCCATCATAGGCATTAATTCCTGCACTACCCATTGGTTGAACAAAATTTCCAGTTTCATTCATTAAAATAGTTGATATATGACCAGTATAAGTTGAATGTAATAAAGTAGCATATTGCCTTGCTGTTCCAGATGAATATTTACCCATAATAACGGCCTGAGTATCAGTTGTTTTAAACCACCCACCAAAAGATATTTCAGTTCTTGGATTTAAACTTGCATCATTTCCAACATCAATATAACTTCCTGCACCACCTGAAAAATCATAAGCATTATTAAACTTACCTAAAGGTGTTAATGTTACTGTTCCAGCGATTATTCCATCATTATTTCCAGTTTCATCTGTTAAATCTTCAAACCTCCAGTAAGATGTAAGATTAGCATCTTTAGAAGCATAAGGAAAATCAATCTCTAAAGTATTTGCACTTTGATTATATCTATCTGTGATTGTTGTTGTGTTTACTTTTACTGCATCAAAGTCTGCTGTCATATTAATAACCATATCGACTGGTTCAGTCCACCAAACATCAGACATTACTCCAATAGAAAGATAAGCAAAACTAAATATAATTACAGATATTAAAACTGCTCTACCAAGTTTTTTTGTTAATCCTTTCATAAATTACACTTCAACCAATTCTTTAATTTTTGATGTGAAACATCTACAGTATCTTCCTTTGCCGAATGATTGCCGAATGATTGCCGAATGATTGCCGAATGATTGCCGAATGATATAATGTGTTGATTGTGTTTTACCAATTTTCTGCAAAATTTTATTATTCACCATATCCATTAAATCATTTCTTGCGGTTCTTTCACTAATATGATTTATAGCAACATATTCTTTACTTGTAATTCTGCCTTTAGATTTAAGATACTCAACTGCTTTTCTCTGCCTTTCATTCAATCCTTCTAAAATATCTTTTTCAATATAGGTTGATTCTTTAATCTGGGATTCAAAAATAATTTTAGTTTCAATAGGATGCAGTTCATAATAAGGCTCTTTATTACCCCATTCTTTGCTCAAGCTTTTCATCATTTTGATTCCAGAGCCATATTTTTCAATAAAACCAACATCATAAATTAACTGACAAAGAATTTCATTAACAGGTTTATGCTTGGGATTTTTTGGCGAAACTCCTTTTGGGAATGTGCCAGGATTAATCACTTCAATCCTATTATCAAAAATAAACACTCTCACATCTCCTGTTTCAAAATAGTTTCTATGGATTAATGCGTTGATTATTGCTTCTCTCACAGCCTTTATTGGATACTCAAATTTGTCTTCTCGTCTAAAACTCTTTTCGGTTCTTGTTCCCAAAAGCCTAATACTCTTTCTTATGAAATCCTCGGCTATCTCTATCATTTCCCAAACTGTTCCCTCACAATTTACAGTATCTAATGTTGGATTAATCACTTTATTTCCTTTAAACCTAATAACTCTTAATCTTGCATTAGAAAAGAACTTTTGAGGACATTCCCCAAAAAATAAAATTCCAGCATTAGTTGGTTTATTGTCTTTCAATGCTTTTATGTTCTGCAATAATTTGTTAGTAGAAATTTCAATTTTCTTAGACACTTTTCTTGCTTTTTCTCTTTGATCAAGATACCACTTAACCTTTTCTTCATCAATATCTTCCAAGCTTGCATCTTCGCAAACCTGCCCATCCCATTTGATTTTACCACTATCTCTGGCAAATTCAACAACTTCTTCTGGCGATAAAGGCTTGTCATGACTTGCGATTCTTTTGTAAGCAATATTTTTAAAAGAGTGCAAACTATTTGATTTTTTAACATTTACAATAAAAATATTTTTATCTTCAGCTTCTATAATTTCAATTTTAGGATAAACAGACGGCTTGCAAGAATGCGCAATATTAGCAATCTCCCTTTCATGTTTTTTATCAATACCGATAATTTTTCCTGCATCGCTCACGCCTACTAAAACAACACCATCATTTGTATTAGCAAAAGAGCAGACAGATTTACCAAAACCATCGTCTGCCTTTGATTTGAATTCTACTTCTTGGTTCTCTCCTTTTTCTATTAATTTT